>Ga0123335_1000073_pt1 | contig 136663 bp, 96 predicted proteins | sample BiotimSIPDNA_2_FD_89707 | JGI IMG/M metagenome (GOLD analysis project Ga0123335, IMG submission 89707) | Anaerobic biogas reactor microbial communites from Washington, USA - Biogas_R2 time_0 SIP DNA | ecosystem: Engineered > Bioreactor > Anaerobic > Unclassified | place: Washington, USA... | reverse complement strand
CTGGAAAACAAACCCGAGCAGCGGTGGATATGTGCCACCCAACACCTATATAGGTGATATTGTCTACTGGACAGTGACATCATTTGGGTATCGTTTTAACCATATTCATCTTAATATTTTTGGGGCAGGGGATAAATACCTGAATACCATGGAATTCCATACGCCATTGAACGATACCCAGGCACCTGAGATATTGTCTATAGGCTTACTGAATGGCGATTCCCTGGTCAGCGGCAGTGTGGCCTCAGGAAATTATGGGTTGTATGTTAGCGCACGTGACCTTTTCCTTAGCACAGTTTACTACCTGCCGCCTTACAAAACCGAATTTTCATTGGATGGTGGACCCTGGACGACGGTCTGGGAATTCCATGACCTGCCTGGTGGGGCATCGGACACTGCTTTTGTCAATGATTTTTTTGTGTATCCACCAACTTGTGGAAACTATAGCTGCCGCGATTTCTACATTGACCTGGGATTCACGACTGAAGGGCAGCGCGTATTCCCGAGCACACCTGGGCAACACACGGTGGATGTGCGGGTATGGGACTATAACGGGAACAGTGCAAGCGGTTCGTTTAGTTGGATGATCGCTGAACCTTACATAACATATGAAAACACTACACAAACCAGTATTCCTGACAATCGTTGTGCCAGTGGGATTGGAGTTACACAAACATTCAATGTCACTGAAGACATGACGATCAATGATGTGAACCTGGGGGTTAATATCAGTCATACGAGAAGGGGACAGGTACGGGTGACGTTGAAATCACCGAGTGATGTAACCGCTACAACAATTATCACCAATTCGTCTGTTACCTATGATAACTATGATGTAATGGTGGATGATGCATCAAGCAGCAATATTAATGATGGCAGCAATGACAGTATATACTCGCCATATTATGATCGTACTGCAGGACCGAGCACAAATGGCAGCCTGGATGCCTTCAATGGCAAGTCATCATTGGGAACCTGGACGGTTTTTGTATGTGATAACACCAGTAGTACAACCGGAACAGTTAACAGAATCAAGTTGGAATTTACCGGGACCCCGAACATTAATAACGCACCAGCAGCTGAAAGCCAATCACTGATCATAGATGAGGACACTCCGGTTGAAGTCAACCTCAGTGGAACTGACGAAGATGGTGACCAATTAACCTTTATTATTGTGGACGGACCAAGCTATGGCAGCCTGGTCAGTGAGGAGGATTACTGGATCTATACACCCACTTTGAATTACCATGGAAATGACAGTTTCACTTTTGTTGCCAATGACGGCAGAGTGAACTCAGATCCTGCCACAGTCAGTATAACAGTGAACCCTGTTAATGATCCGCCAGTGATATATGATCAGAGCGTGACCACACAAGCCAACACCCCGATCGTCATCACATTAGCAGGAGAGGATGTGGACGGAGATACACTTTATTTCTCGGTGTTGAATGGTCCCAGTCATGGCACCTTATCGGGAAGCATCAGCAACCTGGTCTATACGCCTGACGCAGGTTACTTTGGCAGCGATAGTTTTATCTTCAATGCTTATGACGGGGTATATTTCTCAGGAATCGGGACAGTCAATATCTCCATTGAGCAGCCCAGCCAGATGGTGATCATTTTTGTTGATGACTTTGAGACGGATAAAGGCTGGATGGTCAACCCATTTGGTACGGACACAGCATCTTCAGGTTTTTGGGAACGAGCAGATCCCGAGATCACTTATTATAACGGCGTCAAACAACAGGGCAACACGACCAGTGGCAGCTTTGACCTTGTTACTGGAGCATTGGCAGGAAGAGATGCCAATAGCTATGATATTGACAAAGGCGTTACCTCGATCAGATCGCCTTATATTGAATTACCAGCTACAGGTGATATCAGCTTGTCCTTTAGTTTCTATCTTGCGCATCTAACCAACGCTTCAACCAGTGATTTCCTGCGGGTCAAGGTCGTGGGCGATACCACTGCATTGGTCCTTGAGGAGCTCGGTTCCAGGATCAATGATGATGCATTCTGGGAAAGTTATACGATCAGCCTGAACACTTTTGCGGGTCAGACGATCTATATTTTAATCGAAGCGGCGGATGGTGGGGGTGTGAGCCTGGTGGAGGCAGCGATAGATGATGTGATCATTGTCGCACAGTAGAGCAGGTAAACAGATCGTCATTGATACTAGGCTGTAAGCCCTTGAGATTTATATTTACCTCAAGGGCTTTTTAATTATGAATGAAAAATTTTCAATTCCAAATATGTTGTGAATCATTGCTTTTAGGAATATTTGGTAACAGTGATATAATTTGTTTTCAATTACCTGATGCATGCGATGTGATGATCTAACTTCACTGCGGTTTATAAGGGAAAAATTATGACGCAAGATAACTTAAACCTGATCTATAGGCACCATCCAAATATTGTTTCACGATCGATCGCTGGTGATATGGTACTTGTGCCGATCCGTAAGAACATAGCAGATATGGAGAGTATTTATACTCTTAACGGAACTGCTGCGCGCATCTGGGAATTAGTCGATGGAATTAACACACTTGATACCATTCACAACAAGATTTATGAGGAATTTGATATCCAGTCTGAAGAAGCCAAGACTGACCTGCTTGAACTGATCGACCAATTGGTCATGTTAGCCGCTCTCGAAAAAGTGGAATAAAGGGAAATATCAATATGGATTGTCCACTGGTAATGGACCTGGGGTATGGCGATTTCAGCGGTGCTTTTCACAAAAAAGCCAGCGAACAGCGTATTCCTGTAAATGGGACCATTGAGGTCACCATGCGTTGCAACCTGCGGTGCAAGCATTGTTATCAACCACTATCACATCGAACGGCGCATACACCCAACGAGTTGACACTGCCTGAATTTCAACGTATTTTCTCAGAGATTACTGATGCGGGCTGTCTTTGGCTGTTAATGACAGGTGGTGAACCCTTCCTGAGGCCAGATTTTTTGGACATCTATGATGATGCCAAACGAAAGGGTCTGATCATCACTTTGTTTACCAATGGAACCATGTTAACGCCATCCATTGTAGATCATCTTGATGAATGGCGACCATTCCTGGTAGAGATCAGTCTGTACGGGGCGACAGCGGAGACATATGAAGCGGTAACCGGCATTCCAGGCTCTTACAAAAGGTGCATGCAGGGCATAGAATTGCTGCAAGAAAAGAAAATACCGCTTAAACTTAAGAGTGTGTTGCTGACAATAAATCGACATGAGATCGACGATATGCAACGGCTATCATCCCAATTGGGATTGGAATTCTTCTATGACCCTGTGATCAATGGTGCAATTAATGGGGAAAAATATCCTCTTCAATATCGATTATCACCTGAAGAGATTATTGCCATCGAGGCAAAAGATGAGCGGCGTGCCAAGGCATGGCCAGAAACGTATGAAACCTGGCGAGATGTCAAGATTAACACACGGAAAATGTACACCTGCGGAGGAGGTAGGACAGGTTTTCACATTGATGCATTTGGCCAGATGAGTTTGTGCCTTGTGGCCCGGGAACCACATTATGATCTACGAGCGGGTAGTTTCAAAAATTGCTGGGAAGAGTTTTTCACAGAAGTGATTAACAGGGAATACGAACATGATATTGAATGTATTCACTGCAGATTAAGGGCCGTCTGTGCACAGTGTCCCGGTTTTGCGTGGACTGAAGCAATGAATTTTGAGCAAAAATCAGAGTTTATTTGTAAACTTGCACATTTGCGTTCCGAAACATTTGACAAAAGTGATGTATAATACTATGATGAAAGTGGTTATAAATAGGAGGAGTAAATGGGCGATTTATTTTTGAATCAAGGTTCTTTGCATGATGTAAAGAAAGTTTATGTTAAGCCAGTTATAAACGCAATCAAACTGGTAGCAGATGAAGCAGTTCTTTCACTCTGCAAATTTAATAATGGTGCAGAAGCCCAACTACAGTGTGTGCCTGACCTGTCATGCAGGGCATCTTATCGTAGTTAATTACCATAATCATTAATTTTATGATATGCCTGATCCATTCAATTGCAGTATTGGGGGAATCTCAATAGCGCTTATCCCGGAGAAGGCTCCAGGAAGATTCAGTTTAATCAAAAAAGCCATAAATTTTGTCAGTAATGATGCACCTGAAGTTACTCTCCAGGTGCATTGTGGCAAATTTCCGAAAATTGAAGATCCTAAACAAGTTTTCGATACCAATCACACCTGGGAGATGTTTGAACAGGGTGACAGGCAAGTGATCAAAGTTCGCTCACCTCAGATGGATCCATACCAGTTGGGAGTGTTTTCTAAGGACTTTCGATCTGGTGATATTTATGTTGCCAACGACGTGAGGGAACTTGATGCATATGTGTTCCCACTCAGCTATCCCATGGGCGAGTTGTACACCATGAACCTGTTGGGAACAGGAATTGGGATGATCTTTCATGCCGCTGGCGTTATTTATCAAGGTGAGGGTTACCTGTTTACCGGTCATGGGGGGGTAGGGAAGTCTACCACAGCCCGTTTATGGCAGGATCAACCAAAAGTTTTGGTAGTTAATGATGATAAAGTGATCATTCGAAAGGAAAATGATCAATTTTATCTTTATGGAACCCCATGGCATGGGGAGGGGGGCATGGCACTGCCTGATTCAGCGCCTTTACGAAAGGTCTTTGTCCTCAAACAAGCCCTTGAAAACTATATCCACCCAATCCCGCCGGCAGAACTCACAGCAAAATTACTGGTGCGCACTTTTTCACCACTTTGGGATGAAGAGAAGGTAACTTTTTTCCTGTCTTTTCTTGAAGAGTTGGGCAAAAAAGTTCCTTGCATGGAGTTGGGTTTCCTGCCCAATCGAAGTGCCGTTGATTTTGTTCTTGCCCAATAGTATGATAAAAAGATAATATCAATTTCTAAAAGGATCTTTTCCTCTATGTCTCTCAGGATTATGAGTATGAAAAAGAAGGTTCATTATCCAGCCATATGTATCATATTGTTGGTCTTAATAAGTCTGACATCAACTGCGGCAGGAGAAACCACAAAACAAGAAACAGAACGTCAATCATCCTATCCATATCTACGCATCATAAGCAATTCTTCTGAAAAAATCGTCCTGGAGTTTACACCTGCCTATCCAGAGATTTATCAGACAAATTCTGGAACCGTAGCCTGTGAAGAAATTGCAATTGGAGGATTGTACCCATTAGAGCTTGAAGATGGAATTTCTCTACCTGTCCAGGGTGCTTTGGTTGGTATTCCTGACGATTCAATGCCTGAGATATCACTGGTATCGGTAGAGAGTGAAGTATTACTTGAAAAGATCGACCTTTGCCCGGTTTCGCAACCAGTGATCGATTTTCAGAAAGATGGCATATTCCAGCTTAATGGATATTCAGAAACGAACGACAATGTCAGGGATGATGTACGCAAAGGTCCAGTTGAGATTATTGAAACTGGAAAGATTCGCAGTCAACGGTATGTGCAATTGCGTTTTAACCCTATCCAGTATGATAAAAGCACGGGTTTAGTGACATATTATAAGAATATCCAGGTTGAAATCAAACTTAATTCTAAAAATGCCAGGCTTGGCCAGCCTGATGAATTAATTGATGAAGGTTATTTTGAAGAAATCTTGGGCGTGACTGTCCTTAACTATGAACAGGCTAAAGCCTGGAGAATCAAGACGGATGCTTATGCTGAACCATTAGTTTCTTCGATGCGCAATTCGAGAACTTCAGATGCATACAAGATTCTGACAGACCAGGAAGGTATTTATGAGGTCACTTATGAATCTCTACAAAGTGTTCTTATTCCTGTTGACTTGATCGATCCAGCAACGTTTAAGCTGATGAACCAGGAAAATGAAGTGGCTGTGTGGGTTGTGGATGACGAAGATGAGTTTTTTGAGCCAGGTGAAAGGATTTTATTTTTCGCAGAAAAGATCAGCGATAAATACACCGAGACCAATGTCTACTGGCTCACTTGGAATGTGAGTGACGTGATGCGTATGGGAAGCGTGGATGGAACCCCCAGTGGATCAGGCACAACACCTACTGACTATCTAACAACTATGCATCTGGAAGAGGATCTCTATTACCTGTCTGCCGTGGCTAATGGGGAACCAAAAGATCATTGGTATTGGGGAGAAGTGTATGCGGTTAATTCCACACCTGATTACATGGATATTAATTTCAACCTTTTTTCGGTTAGTAGTGAAGAGCGCACAGCGACATTGAGAGGGTTGTTGAAAGGTTATTCTGCGACCCCTTATCACAACACGCGCATTTACATCAATGGTAATCAAATTGATGATCAAATATTCAGTTCAGGCAGGGATTATTCATTTGATGTCAGTTTCCCACAATCGTATTTAAATGAAGGCAGCAATATTTTGCGCATAGAATGTCCACTGGCAGATCCTGTGACCTATGATGATGTTTTGATCAATTGGTTTGAACTTGATTACTACCATGGTTATTTTGCGGAAAGCGACAAATTACAATTTGATGCGGAGCAAGATGGCCTGCTTGAGTTCCAGGTGGATGGTTTTTCAACCCTGCCAGTTGATATTTTTGACATTACTTTACCCAAGTCTCCGGTTCGAATATTAAACGCCAGCCCGGTTAATTCTGATTACGGGCAAAAGCTTGTGTTTGATATGCATATTACTGGAGAACACAAGTATTTATCGCTTACTTCTACTAACCGATTAAGCCCGGTCAGTATTCATAAAGATACCCCCTCAAATCTGAGAGCAACTACCAATGGGGCTGATTACATCATTATTTCTCATGCAGATTTTATTGACCAGGTACAGCCTTTGGCCGACCACCGTACCGCAAAAAACATGCGGGTAGCCGTTGTGGATGTGCAGGATGTTTATGATGAATTCAATAGTGGCATTTTCGACCCTGGGGCTATCAAGGATTTTCTGGCTTATACATATCAGTCCTGGGCTTCTCCAGCCCCCAGTTTTGTCCTGCTGGTGGGCGATGGACATTATGATTTCAAGAATTTACGGGGTTATAATAATCCGATCTTAATACCACCATATCTCGATGATGTAGACCCATGGATAGGTGAAACAGCAACTGACAATCGCTATGTGAGTATCAGTGGCACTGATATCCTGCCGGATATGAATATTGGGCGTTTACCGGTAAGGACACCAACTGAGGCAACCACTTTGATCCAAAAAATCATTAATTATGAGACAGATCCTGAACCAGGCGAGTGGACCGGTAAACAATTGTTTATTGCAGATAATTGGGACAGTGGTGGTAACTTCCCGGCTGAATCGGATAAAATGCTGGCTTATATTCCATCCAGTTACACGGTTGATAAAATTTACTATAGCATTAATTATACAAATGCGACTGCAGCCAGAACAGCGATTCAAACAGCCATCAACAATGGTAGATTGATCGTGCACTATGCTGGTCATGGTTCTCCACAGCAATGGGCAGGGGAGGGGCTTTTCAGATATTCAGATATTCCATTACTTGCTAATGGAAGTAAACAGCCTTTTATGCTTCCCATGACGTGCGCCGAGGGTTATTTCATTCATACCAGCCCGGCTGGAAAAGACTATTCATCAGTTGCTGAAGGACTTGTCCGTGCTGACGGTAAAGGTGCGATTGCCAGCTGGTCACCAACAGGATACGGCTTGACGACGGGTCATATGATCATGGATGAATTTATTTTTGACCAAATATTTAATCACCAAGCAAACCAGTTGGGATATCTGACCACGAATGCCAAGTATTATTTATACGCTTATACCACTGGATATCGTGATTTGATTGAAACATATCTCTTGTTTGGTGATCCTGCCCTCAGGTTGCAATTATTACCTGTGGATCTGCCAGCGCCGAGTGATCTTATTGCGAACGCGATTTTGTGTTCACAAGTGGATCTGACTTGGACTGATAATTCGAGCGATGAGACCGAGTTTCGGATTGAGCGTTCACCGGATGGTGTAAATGGGTGGGAGCAGATAGGTGTTGTCGATGCAAATATTACAAATTACACTGATCGGGAAACAGATTGCTTGACCCCATATTACTACCGGGTTATTGCTTTTCGTGAAGGTGACCTCAGACTATCGAACTATTCTAATATTGCAGAAGTAATCACGCCTGATTTTCTTAGATATTATCTTCCTCTAATAGAGCGGTGATAAAGAAGTAGACCGCATCTTAAATTAGGTGGCCAAAAAAGAGTGGATTGAAAATTGATTTACTCTTGATTTTGTGGAATCCATTGATTAATTATCGCCCAGATGCCTAGTTTGGACCCTAAACATATCAACCACCTTCCAAAAGGTCCATTTACAAACCATACCTTCTTGCCTTTTCGAAGAATAGCAACAACGACTCCTAAAATTGAGGAATAAGGCACCCACGATATTGCGCTCGAATATGTGTTATCTCCCTTGATCCAGCACTGACCTTTATTTATTTCAATGATCCGGTGAATTACTAATTTTTGGTTAACCTGTTCAATGTATGCAACAACCCTACCTGGGGAAATCCGTTTTGTCTCTATGGGAGCAATCCTAACAATATCCTCGCCTTTAATAAATGGCAACATGCTTTTACCCTTGACCTGAAATTGAAAAAAGGAGTTTCTACCAAGAATTACTTCAATTAATTGGACGAGTTCATCGGATGAGATTGGGTTTACGTTGTATGATAATTCGTTAACAAGCTTAGCTGTCTTAGGTTTGGGCATCCATCACCGGAATATATTTTAATTTCGATTTTTTCAAATTGATTTTACCTTATATCGATCTCACAAAATAATCGTGATGTAGACATAATAATAATCAAACCAACTTTTTATTAACTTCTCCAAAACGGGAGAAGAGCATACAAGATTCTAAGGTAAAATTGGACACACATTATGATTTACGATAAGTTGCAATTGGTGGATTTCATGAATATTGTTAGCATAGAAATGGGATAGGGGAATGGATATTAGACAGTTCTTTTTAATATTTCGACGTTGGATCTGGTTGCTGGTGATTGGCACATTGGCAGGAGGGGCGATTGGTTACCTGGTAAGTAACGCCCAAACACCAATGTACCAGGCAAGTACGCGGTTTGTTGTCTTGCGCGCTGCACAGACTGGCTCTTACGATTATTACTCATACCTTGAGGGTCAAACCCTGATCTCCACTTATGCCGAGTTACTGACGACTGATAAACTTCTTGATGAAGCATCGCAAGTCCTGGGTTTCCCGGTCTATGCAGGTCAAGCAAAGGCAGAACAGCTTGGTGAGACACAATTCGTCAGGTTAACGGTAACCCATGCGGACCCAGAGAAAGCTGCCACTATTGCGAATGTCCTGGTGGATGTACTGATAAGCCAAAACCAGGAATTGCAATCGATCCGGTACATCAATGCAGAACAAAACCTGCAAAATCGAATTACTGAAACTCAAGCCCAAATTGATATATTGCAGTCTGAAATTGATACTATTTCAACTTCAACTGTTCAAGACCAACTTGCTACTGTACAGAGCAACATTGACACAATCCAGGATCAGATCAGCGAGCTGGAAACTCAAATTACTTTACTAAAAGCAACAGCAATTACAGAAGAGCAGCAGGCACAATTAGCTGATAAGCAAGCTAACCTGGATCAGCTCAAACCGGTTCTTGCGCTTTATCAGGAAATCTATACCAACCTGGTTGTGCTGGGTCAACCTATAGAAAGTGGGGGAGATGCGTCTGGCAAACTTGACCAGCTTCAGACTACGTTAAACCTTTACCAGCAAATATACATCAGCAGCATAAGCAGCCTTGAAGCCCTGAGACTGGCGCAGGCACAGAATACACCCAATGTTGTGCAAGTCGAACCTGCAAAAACTCCAAGTGCACCCATATCTCCAAAACCTGTACAATCCGCACTGTTATATGCTGCCGTTGGATTGGTGGTTACCGCGGGGATCGCGTTTCTGATCGAGTACCTCGATGATACAGTCAAGACACCGGATGATGTAAAGAATAATTTTGGCCTGCCAGTAGTCGGTCTTGTGGCGGACCTTAAAGGAAATTACCAGGCGAAAAATGGCTTAAAAAGTGGCGTTTTTGTGGCTGAACAGCCCAGGTCACCAGTTTCTGAAGCGTTCAGAGCCCTAAGAACTAACCTTGAGTTTTCAAGTGTTGATAAAGATCTGAAAATAATTATTGTCACCAGTTCGGGTGAGGGAGAAGGAAAAACAACCATCGCCTGTAACCTGGCAATCATCCTTTCACAAGGCGGCAAAAGGGTGTTGATCCTGGACGCCGACTTGAGAAGGCCTAACGTACATAAGCAATTTTCTATATCCAACAGGGTGGGGTTAAGTGACCTGATCCGCGGACGTTTGGGCTTGGAAGATGTCGTTCAAACTCCAGAGAATATCAAAAACCTTTATATTATTTCCAGTGGCAGTCTTCCTCCCAACCCGGCAGAGTTGTTAGGCAGTTCAAAAATGGCTGAAGTATTGGAGAACCTGAGGAACCAATTCGATATAATCGTGGTGGATTCACCCCCCATGCTTGTCTCGGATGCGCAAATTCTATCTTCGCGTGTTGATGGCATGTTGTTTGTGATAAGACCCGGCAAAACCCATATTGATGTTGCCAAATCACCCCTTGAAGAGTTGAATAGAATCGATGCCAGGGTTATCGGCGTTGTACTTAACCGCATTCCACGCAACAGGGGATATTATTATGGTGGATACCGCTATTATTCGCCATATTATTCAAGCAGTGGTTATCACTATACCGAAACGCTGTCGTCCAGTGCTCTTAAAACAAGAGAAAAAATGAAGTAACCGTAGTGCTGCAAAGAGTAGGCTTAGGACAATGTGGGAAAGGTTGTCTGCAAGCTTTGATTAAATTGGGAAAAGGCAGAAAAGTTTGAAAAATCAACACAAGGACAATCTAGAGAATTTAAAAGGAACTCTGCCTTTAGCCGTGGGTAAATGTCCCCATTTGGGATTAAAAAATGATCCTGATACTTCTTTTGACTACCCATCGATCTGGAATACCTGCCATCGCAGTAATCCGCCTGAAGTTCCCCTCTTGGATCATCAAGCTGTCACCTGCCTGACACCCGAGCATACCAACTGCCCGATTTTTCTGAGTACGGGTAATGACAAATTACCATCATCTTTGATCGAGCATGGACGCGGTAAAAATATTAAGCGTTCCAAGCGAAGGTGGATATTTGGGTTAATTATTATCCTGCTTAGTTTCATTGTCTTATTTGTTCTAAGTCAATTCTTAAAACCGGGGCAAACACCTGAGCAAACACAGGTCAACACACCACAGGCAACCACGCCAAGCTTTATGGAACAGGAAACACAGTTGGTAGCGGTGACAACAGACATAATTGAGTCTCCAACCCAGGAAGTAACACCTCCAGAAGTGAATATCTCAACTGATACTCCTGCGGTGGAGGAGGTTCTTCATAAACTGGATACTCCCATTGGCACAGATCAAAAATTCATTCTACATAAAATCGCCGACGGCGAGAGCCTGGAACAATATGCTGTGCTGTATAACACCAGCCGGGAGACTATTGTTAAGATCAATTACCTTCTGCCAATCCCATTGTGGATTGACAGGCTGGTGGTGATCCCGCTTGACCTTATTGATGCAGTTGATCTGCCTACATTTGAGGCTTATCTTGTGACCGATGAGGAAATATCGCTGGAAAAATTGGCTCTAAAACTTGGCAGTGATGTTGAAAAAATGGCTTATTTTAATGGCATCGAATCCTCGCACGTTTTTTATAGAGGAGATTATATTCTTGTACCGCGGGAAGGATATTATTTTACCAACCCGTAATTCGCAATCAGATTTGACTTTATTGCTTGATTAAGAAAATTATGCCATCCATTTTGTTCATCTGTACAGCAAACCGTTTTCGATCTCCCCTGGCATCAGCCATATTTTGTCACCTATTAAGTAATGCAGGTCTAGAAAACCAATGGAGGGTATCATCTGCGGGAACATGGACTGAAGAAGGTATGCCGGCAACCAGGGAAGCAATCGAATGGGCTCAAAAATCGGGTTTAGACCTGGCCGGGCATCGCTCAAGGGGTATAAACCAAGAGATCGTGTCTGCTGCTGACCTTGTCGTGGTGATGGAACAAGGTCACAAAGAGGCGTTAAATAACGAGTTTACAGGTATCGACGAGAAGGTTTTTACCCTGACGGAGCTGGCAGGTAAACCGGTTTTTGACATCCCCGATCCATATAGTAACATTGATGAGTTGCCTGAAGCGGTCGCTAACGAGATACAACAACTGCTGCTAAAAGCATTTGATCGGATCATTCTTTGGTAGGGTAGATCCCTGTCTTAAGAACCTTTACTTTCAACAACTATTAGTTTTATTAGAGTGTCATATATATGGGATTATTGGTACTGTAAGGTGTGATGATGGATCAAAACAGGGAATTCCAGGCAGAATTTAGCCCCGTCTACTGTCCACACCTGGGGATGTTGGATGACGCCGGTACCTGTGTGGCATTCCCTTCACTGGTCAATGCTTGTCATTACTGCGTTCCCAGGACTACGCCCGATCTGAACCATCAAGGAGCATTTTGCCTGACCTCGAATTTTCAGAATTGCCCTGTATTTCAAGGCGAGGCTGGAGTCAAGTTCCCAAAGAGATTAGCTGATAATTCCAATAACAGGTCAAATCCCGGAAAAAAAATATTTCTGACAATAATGGGTATTCTGGGAATTGTGCTTTTTATATTCCTGTTGGGATGGTCTTTTTTCCCGGAGATTATGCGCCCGATAATTACCCCGACCGATCTTCAGGAATCGGACCAGATCAATTCTGAAGTATACAAAAGCCCCACTGTGTATCAGACGGCAACGCCTGTAGAATGGCTCTTGTTCAGGAGTTCTCCATCGCCTGAGTTTACATTAATGCCCACTGCGACTCCCACAAAGGAGATCACGAACCAAATAGAGCTAACAGATACTATTGCGACAGAGATGATGCCAACAGCGACCAACCTGGTTCATGTCTTTGCACCCTCAAAGCCTGCCAAGGTATTAAACTCAATATTGGACACCAATTCAAGCGGCACGGCTAAAAACCGCACGATCCCCGGCGGAGATGATTATTATGCCAATAAGTATGAGCGCCCATTCAGCCAGGAGGAGATGACCTATTTCCCGGACCTGGACATCTGGAAAGCTGAGGTCACATCTGACAGCCAGTTTTTCTACTTCAGTATTTATCTCGTAGGGGCTGACCCGGAAAGTAACTCGCTGAGGGGAATATACGGTGTTGAGTTGGACTTGAACCTGGATGGCAGGGGCGAGTACCTGGTCCTTTGTGAGCAGCATACAACAGGGGATTGGACGATCGAGGGGGTGAGAGTTTTGCGGGATAGCAACAAGGACGTTGGGGGCAGATTGGCGACTTATCCTGAAGCAGCGAACCCCGGTGATGGATATGAGGATGAAATATTCTCAATGGCGAATCCAATTGATCCGGATGGGGCATGGTGCCGGGTTTCCACTGATGCACCGAGGGTTGAGATCGCCTTGCACCGCCCCTTGATCGGTTCACCACGCTTGTTCGGGTGGGGCGTATGGGCTGATGGTGCGGTCCAGGATTCCAGCCTGTTTGATTACAACGATCATTTTTCAATTCTCCAGGCAGGATCTCCCATTACAGGCAACCGCTACTACCCGTTGAAGAGTATCCACCTGGTGGACAGCACCTGCCGTGAGGCCTATGGATTCACGCCAAGCATGGATGTTCTTGGAATGTGTTTTGTAGCCAAAGCAACAGCAACAGGTTTGGTACCTGTCATTACTATTCCAAATGCATTAATAACGCTGACAAATACACCAATCTATACATCGACTCCCACATCCACTAGTACGCCTACAAACACTTCCACCAATACACCGACTCCAACTTCCACCTTTACACCGACACCGACTTCCACCTATACACCGACACCGACTTCCACCTATACACCGACACCGACTTCCACCTATACACCGACAAACCCCTCTATTCCTACGCCAACAGAGGGTTCCAATTAGGAAAAGCCTTAAACGACCAGCGGAAAAGCTATCTTTGCGTTTGATTCAAAGGGACCGTTTATTGGATCCGTGCAAGCACTGTCATGCTTGAATTACCTCGATTTGCCCACATAAAGTAGGGAAGAAAACGTAAAGCAATCCCTCCCTGGGAATTGCCGACGAGTTCTATGTAATTTAGCCCTGAAAGATTCTCGTCTTCGACCCCCAGTGATGAGGTATCCAATAGGGAATCGAAGACATCCACCTCAGGGTTGTCAGTACTTTCCAGGCAGTATAAGAGTGGTCCGCGCGTTACGGCGGTCTTATTCTGCGCACTTTTTACCCCGGGATGGAAGATGAGCGGGCGAACTGGCATTTCAAAATGAATGGTGATTTCATCTGCAGGGTGCCAGACACGGTCTAACGTGATCCACCTTGCCACCCTGGGGTCTATCCCGGCAGCGGTAATTTCTGCTTGTAGCAAGGGTTTGTAATGCCCGATCAAATCCTCGTTGATCGAAACCTCGGCTGAGGGGCACCAGGAAGGCAATCGCAGGTGGATCCTGGAGGCTTGAGGTTTTGACATCTCCAGGTGCAGGTTTACATTACCCTCCCAAGGGAACTTGCTGTTCATATCTATGTTGAGATCATTTAATTTCACAGATGTTGAGAAGTACTGATGTACGTAAATATCATTTGCCGTCTCTGTGTACTGGTACTTTTCCAATTGCGCCAGGGTGCGGCTCAGGTTGGAGGGGCAGCAGGGCACCGCGTACCAGGGTTTACGGGTGATGCCGCCGTGGCAGGCCAGGGGATTATTGTAAAGATAAGATTTGCCATCCACCGCCAACCCAACCAGGGCTGCATTGTACAACTGCCACTCCAGGAGATCACTGTATTGTGCTTTGTTGGTCAAAATTGACATCTCGTGGTCCCAAAAAATACTAGCCAATGTGGCGCAGGTCTCTGCGTAGGCCAGCTCAGGATCCAGTTCGTAATCCCTGCCAAAGCCTTCGATCTCCGGTCGGGAGCCAATCCCACCGCTGGGGTACATGCGCCGTGTCACCATATGCTCCCAGACTTGTTCAAGGCGTGGCAGGTCTGATAAGTCGCCAGATAGGCGGGCTGCCATGGCACTGGCTGTCTGCAGGTAGGCAAAGCGCACGGCGTGACCTTCAGGTGTGTTCTGTTTGGACAGGGGTTTATGCTGTTGTAGCAACCTGCCACTAATTGCATTGAACAGGTAGCGGGTCTTACCAAAGCGGCCTTTTTTGGCGTAATTACCCGCTGGTATGTGCTTGACCTGGATATCGGGATGGCAAACGCGAAATTTATCTTTTGCTAGCCGGACCAATTTTGATCGTTTTGCCGCGCTTTTGTTTTGCTGGAAAAGGTGAAAACCAAAACGCTTATCCCGACCACGCTGGTCCAGGAATTGCCGGGCAAATGCAAGGTGGGGTGGGTGGTGCGTGATTTCGTATAGTCGTAATAAGGCGATCTCGATCTCCTCATGTCCAGGGGTGAAGCGCGGACCCTTGCCATTAAAATCTTCTTCGATGCGATCAGCAGCTTTTCTGGCAATCTGCAGGAGGTCCTGCCTGCTGGTTGCCAGAAAATGAGACACCCCGGCCTCGATCAGGTGACCATGGCAGTATAGTTCGTGCTCGATCTGCAGGTTCAACCAGCGATGGCCCGGAAAATGGACCTGGTTGTATGTATACAAATATCCATCCGGATCCTGTGTATTGATCAGCAGGGTGATGAATTGATCCACCAGGCTGGTTAATTGCCGGTTGGGATGATCCTGGAGGATGCGGGATGCGGCGTCGAGCCATTTATAGGCATCCGAGTCAGCAAAAAACCACCCTTCACGAAATACCGGCTTGTTTTCTGCCAGGATGCGGAAGTTGTCGATGCACCCTGATAACTCAAGTTGTTCCCACTGGTGAAAAATACTCTGGGAGCGGTTAATCTCCTGCCAGTAATGCCAAAAGCCGGCTGTCGGGATGGAGCTGTTCGTCATATTGCTTTAATTTTAACATACACCCGCTGAGAGATGATGGCGGGATTTTTTTATTGATAAGGATGGACTGATCACCATTAATCCACGAAAAAGGCATTCTGAATCACAGAAAGGAACGAAAACATCAACTTTACTATAAAATTAAACTTGGTTGCGCATAGCCACTTATTCAATCAAGTTATTGGCCTAAGCGGGTAGAAAAGTAACTGATGACCTTCATTAATTGATCCGACTTGAGTGATTTTCTGATCGGATTTGATCGCCATAACGATAAATTTCGTTAAATACTTTGTTTAGCAGGTAAAAACCCCGCTAATATATTGGATAACATTAAAATGATCCAAAATGCGCATAGTAATATTTTGACGTTTATAATTCATAGATCCCTGGCTTTATTTGCCTGTGGATTAATGCAATAGGGTAGGGGAGTTCCATGCAGACCAGCCAAAAGGTTTTGGGCGGCGACAACGGCCATCTTTTCGCGGGTCTGTCGACCGGCGGTCGCAATATGCGGCGTGATAAGGCAGTTTTCCAAAGTTAAGAGGGGGTGATCGACAGGTAGTGGCTCGGGATCCGTTACATCCAGGGCCGCGGCGGCGATGTATTTTTCTTTTAAGGCATGATAAAGCGCATCCTGGTCGACCACGGCACCGCGCGAGGTGTTGACCAGGATAGCCCCCGGCTTCATTTTTGCCAGGAATTGGGCGTTGACGAGGTGTTTTGTGTGAGGGGTCAGGGGAACATGGAGGGATATGAAATCTGATCGACCCAAGAGTTCGTCCAAATCTGATACTTTTTGGGCATAAATACCCTCTACGGGTGGGTGTGAGGGGCTATAAAAGAGGACGTGCATGTCAAAACCGCTGGCGCGCCTGGCCACAGCCTGACCAATGCGTCCAAAGCCGATGATGCCAAGTGTACTGTCCTTGAAATCGGTTCCCAATAGAGTTGAAGGACTCCAGGTCTGCCAGGCGCCTGTACGCACATGGCGCTCACCTTCGGGCAGCCTGCGCGCAGCAGCCATGAGGAGTGCCCAGGCGAAATCGGCTGTGGCGTTAGTCAGGATGCCGGGCGTGTTGCCCACAAAAATGTGTCGCCTGGTCGCTTCCTGGATGTCGATATTGTCATAGCCCACCGCATATGTGCTGATCACTTTCAGCTCGGGGCTTGCCGCAGTGATAATTTCCTTATCCATGGGGTCAGAAAGCATGCACAGGATGCCCGATTTGCCTTTAACCAGCTCCAACAAATCAACCCTGCTGGGTGGCAGATCCCCCGGCCAGACTTGCAGGTTGGTCTCTGCGCGCAGCAATGCCAAACCTTTCTCGGGAATGATACGGGTTACCAGGACAGCGGGTTTTGACATGGGTAGATCTCCTTGCAGTTTTTCACCATGATACCACATCAATTCCTTGACTTGCTGTAATTTTATGCTATTATTACTACCGATAATGTTCCTTATCGCAAGTAATTAATTGGGAGTAAAATGGGCTTATGACAGATAATGTGGTTATGGATGGAACTATCAGTAAGGAAAGACCAGGGAGTGTGATAATCTCATCCACTGATCCCCAGGTATTGCAGATCGTGGACCTGGTGATTAACGGCCTGACCAGTGATCACAGCAAGCGGGTCTACAGCACAGCGCTGTTCGAATTCTTGACCTGGTACGACGAAAATGGCAAACCCGGACTCAACAAGGCAACCATCCAGGCGTATAAAAGCAGATTACAAAGCCGCAACCTGGCACCCAGCACGGTCAACCTGAAACTGTGTGCAGTGCGCAAACTGATCCAGGAGATCAGTGATAACGGTCTGATGGACCCTTTGATGGCGGCTACGATCACCAGGGTGAAGGGGATCAAAACCTCCGGTGTGCGCAGCGGGAACTGGTTATCAAGAGAACAGGCGCAAGCCCTGGTTAATTCTCCGGATATCAACACCTTTCGTGGATTGCGTGACCGGGCAGTGCTGGCAGTGATGATTGGTTGTGGGCTGCGCCGCTCAGAAACCGCAAGTCTCACCTATGCGCACATACAGCAGCGGGAAGGACGCTGGGTGGTAGTCGACCTGGTTGGAAAAGGACGCCGGGTGCGCAGCGTGCCCATGCCGCCCTGGACCAAGGTGGCTATAGATGCTTGGGTAAGAGCTCTTGAGACTCGGTTGGGTCAAATCTCGCCTGATATGCGCATCTTTAAGGCCATTAACAAGGCAGATAAACTCAGTGGTGCGCGGAAAGCCAGTGGTTTTTCCAGGTCAGATGGCTTTATGAGCGACCAGGCGATTGCTGATGTAGTCAAGTACTACTGTGACTGGTTGGGCTATGAAAATGTGGCTGCCCATGACCTGAGGCGCACTTTTGCCAAGCTGGCGCGCAAAGGCGGCGCTGAGATCGACCAGATCCAGCTCTCGCTTGGTCATGCCAGCATTCAAACCACGGAGAGATACCTGGGAACCAGGCAGGATCTGAACGATGCCCCGGCTGACCGCCTGGGAATTGACCTTGACAAATGATCTAATCCGCCTTATCTACAAGATGGAGTAATATTTTTGTTCATATGAGAATTTTTACTCATGTGATATTAACCTTGGATAATGTTATAATAATGAAAATCTCATATTTGAACTTTCATAACATGACAATGCCTAGAGTATAATATATTGATCAAATTGGAGATTCTTTCATATCTCTTGAATTGTTTAAATTAAAGGAGAGCCCATGTTATCCACCCATTCATTAAAATTCTGTAGATACTCACTTAATTTGATTTTAATTACAAGTTTATTGACAGGTTTAGTTCTAGCTGGCAAACCTCAAGCAAAAGCTAAAGCTTATTCAGTCACACAAGACCCTCCTCGCATTCAATTTCAGGGACCACCGATGCAATTAATACCGCCAGTTGGCTATATGCAAACATCAGGACCGACATATACCGATTACCGCGACAACCTCAACCAAAGTTGGATGTCCCTAAGTCAAACAGATAACAGACTTATGCAAGATCCAGATATGAGCAGCCTGGCTTATGCCATGGTAGATGCCAGCCTGCCTGCTGGTGTAGACTCGCGAAGTTTACCGTCTGGCATGATCACGATTGATTTGACCTATGATGTGGTCATGGGCTGGGCAACCTCTGGGGATTCAATTACCGTATCAGTCGGGGCTGATGGTCATGGCGCAGCGGTGGCAGACGGGACCGGCTTTTTTTGGACACCCATCTGGCACAGTACCAGTGGCTATCAGCTTGATACTGATTGCAGCATGTCCTTCACCATCACGGTAGAGAGTGATGCACCGATTGTCCTGACCCCACCCTGCCTGACTGGCAGTATTGATGTAATAAATGATGAGATCGATGGCAGTATTTCTGACGATACTGGCAGCACTGCATTAACAGCGACGCTCAGTATGCTGGACAATTTTCTTATTCCTCAACCTCCCTCACCTGGCGCACCTGACGTTACGGGGAGTACCTCGGGTGACGGATCGTTCACACTCTCTTTTTCAGGGGTAGATCTTGGCGCAGAGAGCATGGCAGCCATTGATATGACACATACAGGTGTGAACATACGCTCCTACCTTTATCCCCAGGATGTCTTTTTGGTGCAGCAATTTAACACCATCGCTGGTTTTGCATCGCCAGGTCAGACAGTCAACGCCACCGTCTATGAAGGGATTACCTCTACGGTACGCTGGAGTGGCACAACGAGTGCAAAGTGGCCGCATGGGCTCTATAGCTTTGCTGGGGCAATCGAGATTGGGGACACCATTGAGATTGTTTTGGATGGTGGTGCAACCCTAACCACAAGCGTATTCTCTTTGGGCAATTTTATTTTTGACGTAAGCTCAGAGTCGCTAACAGGTGATGCTCCCGAGGGGGAAGATGTGCGATCAACCTTTTGGCAATGGGCGGGAGAGACGCGCACCTACAATGAAATTCATACTACAGGTGGTATTGGGGATACCTTTATGATGAATTTCTCCCCAACTGATCTGAGGCCTCATGATGAGGTACTGGTGGTGGTGGCTGATGCAAGTGGTAATCAGACCCAGATCACCAGCGGACCTCCTTTCGTCTCTGCACTGATTGCATATGATGATCGAGATTGCATTACTGGGCGGCTGGATGCAACTGGTCTTCCGATTACCGTGACCCTTGATAAGGGTGGTGGTGAGATCTATGAGCGTACACCACCTGGATGGAGCACGGATTCTGGTAACGAATTTGGCGTTTGTTTCCTTATCAGGGCAGCTGATTTTAGCTGGGGTCCGATCAATTTTGAACCAGGTGATATTGCCACACTTAAATCTGATGACACACATTGGTCAGGATCGGTTACTGTAAAAGATTTTAGTTGGATTGGTGATACATCAACTGACACCATAAGCGGCCAAGCCCCTGATGGAGACATGGAAATCCGTGTTTCCCAGTGGAACAGTGGGTTTTACCCACTGCTTGGGACAGTCACCAAGCAGGTAACTGCTTCTGGTACATCATTTTCAACCAGTTTCACAAATTTTGATGTTAGGGACGGAAATATCATTTGGTGGGATCATTATGATGCTATCAGTGGATATGGCAATTTACTGAATCCCTGGAGCTCACCATCATTGCCCTACTTTGAGCTGCAGTTGTCACATAATGCTATTAGTGGCACGGACAGCAATCCCGATGAAACAATTACTGCAAACCTGTATGATGAAAGTGATACCCTCTTGGTGACTACCAGCGACGACGATGACAGTGATCCATGGCGATTCTGGTTGGGAAATTTCGGGACCTATACATTCCAGCCTGGTTATAAGATTGTTGTCAGCTCAACCAGCGGATGGTCATCTGAGATGGTTGTACCTGGTCTCTCCATAATTGGTGATATGTCGTCTGATATGATCACTGCGCAGGGACCGGATGGGCGGCTGTTCCTGGAAGTATATAACTCAGATTTCAGCCAGGGACAGGGCAGCTTTATACCTGCCTCAGATGTGCTGTGGAACCTGGCTTACTATGGATGGGACCTTATGCAAGGGGACACGATTGCGGTAACTTACGAGGCATTAGATGGAAACCGGGCGAGGCTTGAAGAGCGCATGGGTGAAGTGTATAATGTTGGCACCTGGCTGAGTCCGGGATCCCAAGACTGGATATGGGGGAATGCCATACCAGGTTCAGAAGTGACGATCGAGACGGACTCAGAGACACTTACTGCTTATGCTGACCCAAGTTGCGATGGCTGTTGGGGGGGAGTCTCAATTGATCTTGAACCCGGGGACACGATCACCGTAACAGCAGGCGACGGCCTTTACCCAGTTGAGTTTTCCATTACCACTCCTTTTGTGGCACAGGCTGACTCTGACACAGACGTTGTTGCTGGTCAGGTAGGTGGACGAGCCGATGATTGGGTGGATATTAATGGCAATTGGGAGAATGGCTATCAGCAGATAACCACAAACGCTGATGGAAGTTTTTCAGCTGATTATGATGATATACCACGTGGGGGTGATGGAGGTATTCACTATTCTTATATTGAAGATGCCACACAGATTGTTTCCGAACTGTATTTTAGAGCTCCTGACCTGGTCTTGGATATTTTCCCCCAGAATAACAGCATCGAAGGCAGATACGCTCTCGGGCATGAGATCACGTTGAAGGTTTATGACAGTGGGGACATGCTTAAAGCCACCATAACGCTTCCAACTGAAGAAGTAGAGTGGTTCGGATCCATGACAGGCTTTTCCACTCAAAATCAAGACGATCTCTGGAATCCCTCTCTTCCGGACATTGCTCCAGGCGACAAGGTATATGGTTTCGTGGACGATGCGGAGAGCTTCGATGCTTACGCACAGGTTGGTGAAATAACTGCCGAGGTAGATGCGGATGCCAACAGCATCAGCGGGTATTTGGATGTCGATTGGCTACCTGATGATGAGCTGGTGAGAGTGGACTGCCAGCCTTGGGGCGCGCCTGGCGGTGCTACAAGCAAAGAGGATTTTATCTTCCCAACAGGAACTGATCCTTTCACCTGCTCATGGGATCCCGATACCGAGTGGGACGTCGAGCCGGGTCAGGACATCGGGGTGATATACCAGGATGAGGATGGAGATAATATTATCTATTGGTTCCAGGAAATTTCATATGACCTGTACCTGGATATTAATTACGACCATGATTGGATCGAGGGCCAGTATCCCCCCGGTTACGAAGTGACATTAACCGTAACTGAAAGCGATGGAACGACCGTCAAAGCCACAACCACAATAACGACAAGTGAAGTACCCTGGTGGGGCGGGCAAACAGGCTTTTCGACCAATATGGATACTATATGGGATCCAGAACGCCCTGATATCCAACCGGGCGACTGGGTGTATGGCGAGGTAGAGGCTGAAGGTACCACCTATTATGCCGAAGTCCAGCTTGGAACGATCACAGGCGAAGTAAATATCGATACTGACAGCATCCGTGGGACTATCAATGCATCCTGGCTGCCGCAGGATGTTGATGTGGAGGTGCAGTGCCATGCCTGGGGTTCAGATGGAGGTGCACCCAGCAAACAGGATAATGTCCCTCCAAATGGAAGTGTCATCTACGCATGCTCATGGGATCCCGACACAGAGTGGGATATCCAACCATACCAGCAAGTGGGTGTATCATACAGGGACCCTGCCGGGCATTGGGTGTATGGTGTGTTCGAAGGTTATACCGATGAACTGATCCTGAGCATCCATTATGACCATGAGTGGATAGAAGGGCGCTATGAACCAGGACATACGGTCTACCTGCAGGTCCAAGATCCCGAAGGACAGGAAAAAGCACATATCACCCTGCCAACAGGTCTCATCGACGGGTGGGGTGGGCAATCAGGCTTTTCCACCTACATGGAAGGCGCTCAGTGGATACCCAATCACCCAGATATTCAACCGGGCGACATCATCCACGGCGAAGTGGATGATGGCAGCCAATTCTGGGCAGATGTGGAAATTGCTTCTGTCACTGGAATTGTTGATCTGGAAGAAGATAGCTTAACCGGGACACTTAACGCAGCATGGTTGATGCCTGGACCGGTGGATATTGGCTGCTATATCTGGGAGAATAACAGCCCAGGCAACAAATATACCTCAGTGATTCCCAATGGTACGGAAATCTTCACTTGTGATTGGATCGATGATGGGTGGGATATCGTACCCGGTACACAGGTGATGGTGGCTTACTTTGAGCCAGCCGGGCATGAGATTATTGGCGACTTTAGTTATCCAACCCCTTACCTGCAGATCCAAAAACGGTTTGAGGGCGGAGAAAACCCGGGTGTGGGAGGTAATGCCACTTTCTATGTGCAGTACCACAATCAAGGCAAGGGAGATGCTGAGGACGTGACGATCACAGACACAATGGTTGGCATGACCTACCTCGGGGATACCTCCGGGTTCATACTTACCGGATCCGGAAGTGAAGTTAGTTGGAATCTTGGCACAGTGCCCCCAGGAGACTGGGTCGGTTTCTTTGTCTATGCCCAGGTAACCGCTGATGCAGGTGCTCCAGTCAGCAACACGGTTGAAATCAGTACCAGCAGCTTTGACCAGGGCGACCCCTTGGAAAAAGTAAGCACCTGGGAAGGCACGGTCAGTCCTTACGATGCCAAACTCAGTGTGAATAAAGGCACCTGGACCTGGAACCCAGCACCTGGAGAGTATTTTGTCTATAATGTCGGTGTTTGTAACAATGGTTCGACAGGCAGCGCATCGGTATCCCTGACAGACATCCTACCTGGAGCGACAACCTTTGACAATTGGTGGGCTAGGGAGGCTGGTTGGGAGCAAACAGCTCTGCTAGATCATACTCTTGGGTTGCAACACCCGTCAATTCCTGCCCACTACTGTTATGAGGTATATATCCGTGTCTTGCTGGATCCTGAATCGATATCGGGTGATTTATTGACCAATGTAGCGAGTATTGATACTTTGATTAACACTGATATTGAAAATGGTGTGGCAACCCTTGAACATAACGTTGGTGATCCTTATACAGATCTATCTATCTCTACCAACTGGCATTGGGGAATGCTGGTCCCAGGAGGAAATTACCGCTACGGAATTCAATTCAAGAATGAAGGCAATGTTTCGGTGGCTGGTCCGATTGATGTTACGGCAACCATCCCTTCTGGAACAACTTTCGCGGGTTGGAATCACTGGGACTGGGCAGATGTCAGTGATCCGGTCTTCTTGGACAACCAGGTCACCTGGCAGGTGGATACCCTGGATCCTGGAATTTCGGGGACGATTGAGGTCTGGTTGGATATTGATGCAGAAACAGTGCCTGGCACACTTTTGTTCCACAGCGTTGAGATCGAAGTTCAGCCGGAAGAGGGATTCACCGAAAATAACTTGAGCAGCATGGAGGAGACGGTCCATAATCATGGTCCCAACCTACGCATCAGAAAGTGGGGAGACTGGCACGGGTACGGTGAGGGGCATAATGCCTGGTATCAACTGCAGGTGGAGAATGTTGGCGACCAGATTGTTGAAAATGTGGTCATCCGAGATGACTACCCTGCAGCGATGGAATTGGACGGTGGGCTAAATGTCGGCTTCTGGCAATCATGGACCTGGGAAGACAATCCAGCTTCAAATTATTTTACAGTAACATTGGAGAAATTGGAGCCAACCTGGAATGTGGGGATTAATTTCAATGTCGTTATTCCAGGGGATGAGCCTGTGCCATTTGGACAGGTCTTCACAAACACTGCCACTATTACAGAGGATCCTGAAGATAGCAACCCTGAAGATAATACTGCAATTTACCTGTTAGGCAGTGGACCGGATATGTTCGTGGAGAAGACTCTACAACAGGGTAAGTTCATTCCTGGCGAAGAAGTGACTTTCCTGTTACGCTTTGGCAATGCCCAACCCGGTCATGCCCAGTGGTGGAACATGACAGGAAATGGGATAGTAACCGATACCTTGCCTGATGGAATGAGTTATGTCTCCGCGGTTCTGCACTGGTGCGGTGAGACAGAGTGGTGTGATTTCACACCTGAAGATCCCATCGATCAGACATTATCATGGACAATTGGCGCATATAACGCGGGAGCTTGGAATGAGGTCCTGCTGACTGTGTTAATCAGCGACGATGTGCAGGATGGGGATGAGCTGGTCAACTTGCTGGAAATCGTCAGTACAGAGCCAACACAGGATCTTGACCCCTTCCCAGATAATAACAGTAGCAGTTACACTGGGAAAGTGGAGATCCCATTCTTCTACATTTATCTTCCACTTGTGCTGCGTAATTAGATATAGAAACAACAGGGGAGCTTGCTCATTAACAACAATTACAATACCTGGCTCATTTTTACACTTAGATTTGAGCCAGGCTTGTTTAAGGGTGCATACATTCGGAGAAAGCTACTTATACTATCGATTTTCGAAAATTGTGATACCCTAAGTGTATAATTAATGGTGTTAATCACCTGCCGGAATGACTCATACTGAAGTCACATTAAATCATTAAGATCAAATAATAAGTCCCAAAAATGAAAGAAAGTAAATCCAAGATTATTACTTATGCTCTAGGGATGTTTATCACGTCCATTCACATCAATCTTCTCAAGACCTATACAGCTATTTATTATGTAGACGCGCTGGGGCTCAAAACCACCCACTGAGCGCTGGTACTTTTTTTATTTATACCTTCATTGATGTTATTGACAACCCGGTGTATGGTTTCCTGAACGACCGGACTCGCACCAAGTGGGGCCGACGACTTCCCTTGCTGGTGATCGGCAATCCCCTGATTATCTTGGGATTGGTTGTTTTTACAGCACGCCCGCTTTTCTGGCAGGAAACTCATTGCTTGCCTATGCGACTTTGTTCTATATTTTCACAGATATGCTGGACTCGTTGATCAATGCCAATTATGGCGCTTTGTTCCCTGAGTTAGTCCGTACAGACGCCAGTCGCGCCAAGACAACTCTGAGATCAATCAGATTCAGCTGTTGCTTGGTCATGCCAGCATTCAAACCACGGAGAGATACCTGGGAACCAGGCAGGATCTGAACGATGCCCCGGCTGACCGCCTGGGGATTGAGCTTAAACGCTAAATCAAAGCTTACTCTGCCCCATCTGAGAGGTGACCCGGTAAATAAATATAAACTATACGAAATAAAAGGATATTTACTTTTGCGGGCTGTTGCCAAACCAGACCAGGTAGCCCTTATCTCAAGGAGAAAATGCCATTGACCATGCAAATTTTCCTAAAAATTGATTTACTTTGAAAAATTATCGTTTGGTGTCATAAAAGGTATAATTCTTTAATAAGTCTTGTAATTTATTGCATGAAGTCTGTGAACCTTAACCAAAACCTTTTTTTATTTTCTAAAGCCAAGGAGGAGTCATGAAAGAAAGCAAGTTCAAGACCTTTAATTACGCCGTAGGTATGTTCGGCACATCCATCCCAATCAATCTATTGAAAACCTTTGCTGCAGCTTATTATGTCAAAGACCTGGGTCTGATCACAGCTGCGCAGTGGGCAAGCGTCCTGTTTTGGTACACCTTTATCGATGCCATTGACAACCCGGTCTATGGTTACCTGTCTGACCGCACGCGCACCAAATGGGGTCGGCGCAAACCCTGGTTGGTGATCGGCGCACCGCTGCTGGTGCTGGGACTGATCGCTTTCTACTCGCCGGCATCCTTCCTGAGTGGCGGTTCTGCCTTTGCCTGGGTGATGCTTATCTACATCTTTACCGGTACACTTGACTCGGTCATTAATGCCAACTACGGTGCGCTTTTTCCGGAGCTCTTCCCGGATGATGTCAGCCGTGCCAAGACAAATGCTCTGCGGCAGGCTTTCCAGTTGGTCGCCATGATCATCAGCATCGCTCTCACCCCTGTTGTGGCCGGAAAACTGGGCTTCAGTACCACCGCCATCATTTATGGCATTATCGGTGGTGCGGTCATCCTGTACATGGCACTAACCAGCAAGGAAAAACCGGTTGAGCCCGAGGAAAAAAAGCCCCAGTTGTGGGAAAGCATAAAAAGCCTGGTCACCAATTGGAAATTCTGGATTGCGGGCTTTGCCAACGCCTTTTACAGCGCTACCATGTCGCTGGTGATGGCTGCGTTGCCTTTCTATGCAGATTACAAGCTCGGGATCAGCAGTTTACAGCAAACCATCCTGTTTGCCACCGTATTGTTGATTGCGATTGGCAGCGTGGCTGTGTGGGCTGCCCTGGTGCGTAAGTATTCGCTCATCCTGGTCTGGCGGGCAGCTTTGATCACGCTCACCATGGCATTCATCCCACTTTACTTTGCCAACAGTTTTGTAATGGCGATCATTTGCAGTGCGCTGGTAGGATTTGGATTTGCTGGCGTGATCACCACCATGGACCTGGTGCACGCCAAGATCATGGATGAGGATAGGCTAAAGCACGATGTGCGCCGCGAGGGCATCATCTCTAACGCGCTGGGCTTCATGAACCGCCTGAACGGTTTATTTACCAGCCTGGCTTTCCTGCTGATCACGCGCCTCTTTGGCTTCGTGAGCGGGGATCAACCCGGCCCGAGCCCAGACCAGGCTTCCCTGTTCCTGCTGACGGTCTTCCCCTTTGTTCTCTCGGCCATCAGCGTGGTGTTTGCCTTTATCTTGAATTTTAAGGGTATGCCAGCCGCGTCAAAACCAGAGGATCTGGCTGAAGTTTAGGACGAAGACACCTGACCCCTGGGTTTTAAGCGGTCGGGTTGGGAAAAAGGTATACCTGATATATTGTTTTACTTAAGGCAGGCAAAGTTTATCTTTGCCTGCCAATGGAAAGGAAAAACGCCATGGCATTGATAAGACTTGACCATACCCCTAAAACTATAAAAGTTTGTACTTCTTTGTTTATTATTTTGCCCGACCCTTCCAAAGTTGGATTATTGCCTATACGCAGTCGTAAGGTTTTATACCTGTACCACGGGTTGAGCGATGATGCCAGCGCCTGGCAGCGCTATTCCTCGATCGAAACGGTCGCCAACCAGTACGGACTGGTGGTCATCATGCCATCCGTTGGGCGTTCTTTCTATACCGACCAACCAAATGAACAGATGTACTTCACTTATTTAATGAAAGAGCTCCCTCAGTACCTTGAGGATGTTTTTGGGCTGCGGCCAAAGCGTGAAGATACCCTGCTGGCGGGCCTCTCGATGGGCGGGTATGGCGCTTTCAAGGCTGCCCTGCTCCATCCGGAAATGTTCGGCGCGGTGGCCAGTTTTTCAGGGGTTCTCACTTTTGATTTTCTGCAGTACCGTACTGATGATCCGCGTAATAAAGAATTTTCATACCTGTTCGGTGATTTAACAAAATTACCTGGCAGCATGCATGATCCCAAGGTGTGGCTGCAGAAGGCTTCCGGCAACCCCAGTAATCTTCCTAAACTTTATGTGGCATGCGGCAAGCAGGATGATCTTTACCCCATCAACAATATCTTTTATGAAATCTGCCAACAATTTGGCATTCCAGTTGATTACTTGGAAGAAGATGGCAAACACGACTGGTATTTCTGGGATCGTCAGGTCAAACGTTTTATTGAGCTTGTGCTCGGTCCTCCACCAGCATAAAGGATAAATCATCATGGAAGAGACAATCAAATTGCCTTTATTCATTGAGCATAGCCGGCAGGGTGCCTACTTTACACTGCCTTTCACCCTCCCCCAGGATGTTGAACAACTTAATATTACTTACAGTTATCAGCGCTATGACGGATCAACTTACCCGGTACACCAGGGTATTTTCACTTCAAAACAGGAGATCAACATTATCGACCTGGGGCTGATTGCCCCGGATGGCAGCCAGGTCGGTGCTTCCGGCTCTGACAAGACCGAGATCTTCATCAGCCAGAACGATGCCACTCCCGGCTATTCTCCCCACGCCCTCCCCGCCGGGGAATGGTCGATTTTGGTTGGTGCTTACAAGATCGCCCCTGAAGGGGTCAAGGTTTCTTATACAATTTCGTATAAGCAAAAGAAAATTAAGCTACTTAAAGGCGATCTTCATATGCACACCCTGGCATCGGATGGCGTGCATACTGTCAAGGAGCTAGCCACAAAGGCTATGCGCAACGGTTTGGATTTTATTGCCATCACCGACCATAACCAGATGGTTTCCCGTGATGCCTTACCAAAAATTTCGGGAATCACACTCATCCCGGGGGTTGAATGGACACACTACCTGGGGCATGCCAACTTTTTAGGGGTTGACAGGCCCTACGATGGTCCATTTATGACCAATGGCGACCGGGAAATGCAGTCCAAATTCGCCCAGGCACGTCAAAGCGGAGCTTTAATAACGGTTAACCACCCCTTTGAGAGCGGCTGTGAGTTCAAATTTGACCTGAATAGCATCCATTTTGATGCCCTGGAGGTCTGGAACGGTCCGATGCGCGAATCCAACCTACGGGCTGTGGGCTTATGGCAGCAGTTGCTTTGTTCAGGATTGAAAATCCCCGCCTGCGGCGGCAGCGATTATCACCGGGACACGCCCTTTATTTTCCTTGGCGGTCCCACGATGGGCGTATATTCACGTTCCACCGGCTTTTCTGACATTCTTGAAGCTATCAGGCAGGGGCACGCCTACATCACATTTGCCCCCAACGGACCCAGCCTGGATATGCATGTTGGGGATGCCATGATGGGCGACAGCACACCATGGAAAAAAGAGAACCAGGTAAAAATCCAGGCGCAAGGACTGCAAAAGGGTGACATCATACGAGCGGTCACCCGGGCTGGCAGTGTGCCTATTTTGGAAGCACCCCAGCATGGGGAAACGAATATCTCACTGCCAGTCGAAGAACCCGGCTTTATGCGTATCGAGATCCTGCGTTCCTTCCTGCCGGGAATCCCGCCCTTGCCAGCACTGTTGGGTAACCCGATATATTTTGACGCAGGGTAATGGATTGAAGAATTTACTGCAACAGACTTGATAATTTGCAGAATCTTATTGTTTTTGGGCTGACTTTGGGAGCATAAAGATGAATGGCAGCCCCAGGGGGAATAAACCCGCCGCTATCAAAAAGGTCAGGCGCATACCAAACACATCTGCCATCTTCCCCGCCGCTAAAATAGCAACTGATTGCAGAATGAAATTGAATGCCATGTATATGCCATTGGCAAAAGAGCGGTTGCCGGGAAAACTCTCCAGGATGATCGCCATAAAGACCGGGATGATCGAAATGCCCACGATCCCGATCAGAATGAGCAGCGGGATCTGCCAGAAACCCTTAATCTGAATAAAGAGGAAGGTGAGAATGGGGGTCAATACATACGAAATGACGAGCATCCTCTTGCGCCCAAGGCGATCACTGAGTGTGCCGGTAATTAATGTCCCGGGAACACTGGCAATCTGCATGATCGACAACGAAGCCCCCGCCACCCAGAGTGTGGAGCCCTCGGATGTCAGGTAAGTGGGCAAAAATGTCGTGAACAATGCTGCCATGAGCGAGCGGGCAATGATCAAGACCGCCAGGGGCAGGAATATACGGCTTACTTCCCGAAATTTGACCTTTACCCTGTCATCATCTTTTACCTTTTCTGACCGGGTGGATAAAGAAGCCAGTTTAACGCCTAGAAAAATGGAAACCAGGATTCCCGCCAGGGCTAACCAGGGTAAGCCTTTCAATCCAATGTAACCAACAGCGGTAACGACCAGAAGCGGACCCAGTGAACGACCCAGTTCGCCACCCATCATCCAGAGACTCATCCCGCGACCCAACTTGGACCCGGAATTCACGCTGCTGACCACCGGACCGGTGGCATGGAGGGAGGCGGAACTCAACCCGGAGATGACAAGTAGGAAGATCAGAAAACCCGTGGAGGGTGCAATGCCCAGGCAACTCATTGCTACGCAGGTGATGGCTGGCGAAAGGATGATCAGGAGGCGCATGTTCCTGCGATCCGCCAGCCTGCCGATCAGGGGTTGCAAGAGTGAGGGGAGGTTGTAAAACAAGGAAAGAAGACCGGCAGTGGTGTTGGTGAGGGTAAATTTTTGGATCAACAGGGGCAGCAGGGCTGGCAGGAAACCAGAATATGTATCATGCATGGCATGCGCACTGGCCATTAATACCACTTTGCCTGTATTGAATTTGTCAGATCTGGTCTCTGCTGCAACGCTCATGGTGTCTCCCAAAGGTTATATTGTACAACAGTTAGCCCTATGAGGTGGAACAAAGCGGAATTCTGCCATTCCGGTTAGCGGTTATTGGAGGATCCTACCATTCAAGATTCATACGGATTGATCTCTTTGTGATCTTTACAAGCAACAATAGTCCGTCCAGCCATGATATATAATTAGGCGAGTTTAAACTTCAAACCAAGAGGCAGGAATTTATCATGGATTTAAGCAATGAGCAATACAGCAAGCAATCTCCACTGTTGCCCCTGAGCATCGAAATTGTGCAGGAACTTTGGAGTAAGACCTACAACCAGGACGGCAAGCCGGACTGGTCGCACATCCTGCCCTATTACGATGAGCAGCTCGTCTTCCAGGACTCCATCCAGCGCGTCGAAGGCAAAGCGGAGTTCAGTGCGATGTGTTCGCGGTTGACAGAACGCTGCGAGAAACTGACGATGGACATTTTAACGATATCTCAAACCGGGAATTTCATTTTTTTTGACTGGAAAATGACCATGGTCTTCAAAAAATATCCCAGCACACCGATCTTTGGCTGTACAAAACTGACCCTCGGTGAAACAGGTACCATCAGCGAACAAAGGGATTACTTTGACCTGTGGGGTGACATCTTCAACGGCATACCGCGTTTCAAGAAGCACTACCGCAAATTCATGCAGCAAAAATTTGGATAAGGACCGGGTTAAGATATGCAACTTCCAGAAGAATTGATGTTTATGGCTAATGCTCGCAAACCACAAAAGACCACAGATGCGCGCATGGATGGCAAGACCTGTATCATCACCGGGGCAACCTCCGGGGTTGGATACGCCGCTGCCAGACGGTTTGCACAGGGTGGCGCTCGGCTGATCCTGGTCTGTCGAAACCAGGAAAAAGGCCAAAAGGTTAAGGATGAACTGCAGAAGGAATTTGGGACCCAAACCGATCTGCTAATAGCTGATTTTTCAGACCTGGACCAGGTGAGAAATGTAGCAATCCAGATCCTGGAGCAGTTTGAACACCTGGATGTGCTGATCAATAATGCCGGCATCCACAACACCAGGCGCATCCTCACCCCTGTTGGATTTGAGGAAGTGTTTTGTGTGGATCACCTGGCTTCATTCCTGCTCACCCGGTTATTACTGGAGAGAATGATCCAAAGTGCGCCTGCCAGGATCATCCAGGTGAACTCAGAGGGACACCGCTTCAATGGGCTGGATATTGAAGACTTGGCCTGGGCAAAACGCCGTTACAAAGGTCTGCAGGGCTACGGGGCAGCCAAAACAGCGCAACTGCTCACCGCCTGGAAGCTGGCTGACCAACTGGAAGGCAAAGATGTGACGATCAATGCGATGCACCCGGGAGCAGTGGTGACCAATATCGGGATGAACAACGGCTTGCTATACCGCTGGTACCAGAAGTACCTGCTTTTCCCAACGATGAAACCACCAACCATATCCGCAGAGGCTCTTTACTACCTGGCAGCTGCACCTGAAATGGCATCAGTTAGCGGCAAGTTCTTCAACCTGACCATCGAAGAAAAACCTGCGCCCCATGCTCTGGACCGGGAGTTGGGCGAAAAAGTGTGGGCGCTGAGCGAACAGATGACCGGTTTGTACTCAGATTAACGGGGTAAACAGTAAATTAATGATACAATATGTGCGTTTATGCGCTTATGCATATATATGGAAATTATGGAAATTGACCGACTAAGCAAAGAAATACAACTACTGCACCAACAGGTATGCCCGGCGCTTGGAGATCCCAAACGCATGCTGATCCTTTACCTCCTGGATGATGGGATGAAGTGTGTCAATGACCTGGCGCAATCACTTGAGGTACCCCAATCGACGGTTTCGCGCCATCTGCGCGTGCTGCGCGAACATGGACTGGTAAGGACAGAACGCCAGGGTACCAGCGTGGTGTACAGCCTGGCCAATGAGCGCATCATCCAGGCCTTGGAATTGCTGCGCCAGGTGATGTCGGAACAGATCAAGGATAGATTGACCCAGGCGAACTTAACTTAAGAATCTTAGTGTTAGGAAAGACCATATAAAGGAGATTTATTTATGAAAGTTGTTATTGTTGGTGGTGTTGCAGGCGGTGCCAGTACTGCTGCCAGGCTGCGACGAATGGATGAAGCAGCCGAGATCCTGATCCTGGAAAAAGGCCCGGATATCTCGTTTGCCAATTGCGGCATGCCCTATCACATCGGTGAGGTGATCACAGAGCGTGAAAAGTTGCTGGTGGTAACCCCTGAAAGCCTGCGTGGATTGCTCAACATCGAGGCAAGGGTCAACCAGGAAGTTCTTCAAATCAACCGCGGTGCTAAAAGTGTCCTGGTGCGGGACCTTTTGACAGGGCGGGAATACTCCGAATCCTACGACCGCCTGGTACTCTCACCGGGCGCTGCACCGATCGTGCCACCGCTGCCGGGTGTGGACCTGCCAGGTGTTTTCACCCTGCGCAACCTGCCCGATATGGACAGGATCAAGTCCTTCGTTGATCAACAGAAGCCTGCGCGAGCCGTGGTGGTTGGCGGCGGGTTTATTGGCCTGGAGATCGCTGAAAACCTGGCGCATCGCGGTGTTCAGGTTACCCTGATCGAAATGCTCAACCAGGTGATGGCACCCATTGACTACGAAATGGCTGCCCTGGTGCACCAGCACCTGCAATTCAAAAAGATCCGCCTGGCACTGGGTGATGGCTTGAAGTCCATCCAACCCAGTGAACATGAAGGATGGTTACAGGTATGTCTTTCCAGTGAACGTAAAGTGGATGCCGAGATGGTCATTCTGTCCATTGGGGTCAAACCAGAAAACCACCTGGCAAAAGAAGCCGGGCTGGACCTGGGTATCCGCGGGACTATCGTCACCAATGAGCACATGCAGACCTCAGACCTGGATATTTATGCCATTGGCGATGCGGTCCAGGTGACCAGCCTGCTGACCAATGCCCCCACCAGCCTGGCTCTCGCCGGGCCGGCCAGCCGTGAAGCCAGGATTGCTGCCGATCACATCGCTGGAAGGAAAATGAACTTCAAAGGCGTCCAAGGCACATCGGTGGTGAAAGTTTTTGACCTGACTGTGGCTGCCACCGGTTTGAACCAGCGCCAGCTGATCGACCTGAAATTACCCTTCAACAGTGTGATCATTCATGCTTCCAACCATGCCGGATATTATCCCGGTGCATCCCCCATGGCCTTCAAACTGCTCTTCTCCCCTGAGGGGAAGATATTTGGTGCACAGGCCGTTGGCGTGGAAGGCGTCGATAAACGCATTGATGTCATTGCCACTGCCATTCATGGGAAAATGACCGTGTATGACCTTGAAGAACTTGAGCTGTCTTACGCTCCCCCCTACGGCTCCTCACGCGACCCGGTAAATATCCTTGGATTTGCTGCTGCCAATGCACTGCGCGGAGACACCCAACTCATCCATTGGGATGAGGTAAAAACGCTGGATCGCCAGGAATACTTCATCCTTGACGTACGTAGCCAGGAAGAACTTACCCTGGGTATGATCGATGGTGCGGTACATATTCCCATGGACCAGTTGCGCCGCCAGGTTAACGAGGTCCCCAAATCCAGGAAGATTCTGGTGTACTGCCAGACCGGGCAGCGTTCATATTTCGCCTGCCGTGCACTGAAGCAGCTGGGTTTTGACGTTCACAACCTCAGCGGTGGCTTTAAGACCTACTCGCATGCCATTGGGAGGCAGTCCAACTTTGATGTCTTTGAGCATGTCTCGATCACCAGCCGCGAAGAGATCCGCGAAGTGCCCCCAAAACCCAGTGGGAAAACGATCAGCGTGGATGCCTGCGGACTGCAGTGCCCGGGACCGATCCTTAAACTATACAATGCAATCAAAGACGTTTCCGAAGGCGACATTGTCACCGTCCAGGCCACCGATTTTGGCTTCACCACCGATGTCGAAAGCTGGGCAAAGAGCACCGGCAACCAATTGTTGTCGCTTGATACAGAAAATGGCGTGATCATAGCGAAGGTTCAAAAAGGTAGACCAAAACCTGCTGCAGCAGGCGGTAGTATGGGTATGAACAAAACCCTGGTCGTCTTTTCCGGTGATATGGACAAAGCCATTGCCGCTTTCATTATTGCCAATGGTGTGGCAGCATCAGGACATACAGCAACCATGTTCTTCACCTTCTGGGGCCTGAACCTGCTGCGCAAGAACGAGCATGTCAAAGTTAAGAAGAACCTGATAGAAAAAATGTTCGGCTGGATGATGCCGCGCGGCACCAGGAAAGCAAAATTATCCCAGATGCACATGGCAGGGATGGGAACAGCTATGATCAAAGGCATCATGAAGAAGAAAAATGTCGACTCCCTACCCGTGATGCTGCAGACTGCCCTGGATAACGGGGTGAAATTACAGGCTTGCCAGATGTCGATGGATCTGATGGGCATTAAACGTGAGGAATTGATCGATGGGATCGAAACCGTTGGGGTTGCCACCATGCTGGCAGCATCGGATGAATCGAACGCGGTGATCTTTATTTAGCATTTGCTTTCAAAAAAAGTCCTTACAGGTGGTGCCTGCAAGGACTTTTTTATTTTACGAAATGCCGCAGTAGGATTAGGCCAAAGGTTTATCGACAATGATCCATGTAATAGCGCCATCCTTCTTCACCTGACACTCCGCCAGGAAGGGAGCAAATAACGCAACCATTTTTTGAGGTGCTATGAAATGGCTGCGCATCAGAGCCAGTTTTTCAGCCAAAGCCAGCAGTTTGACCCCAAAATGATCGATATTGGGCTCTTCTATGACGAGCCTACCACCGGGTTTCAGGACCCGCCACAGTTCTGCGGCTGTCTGGGCAGCATCTTCCACATGGTGCAGGGCATCGACAATGATGATGGCGTTAAAAAGGTTGCCTGCAAAGGCTAGGGTTTCAGTTGAAGTGCAGATCGGCAACAAACCTTCCTTTTCCTTGGCTATCCGGACCATCTTGAAGGACTGATCTGCTGTGACGACCCGGCAGATCCCGCGTTGGAAACCCTGCGAGATCCTCCCAGTACCTCCCCCGGCATCCAGGACCAGGGCACCATCATGAAGATGAAAAAGATTGGTTAAGCGCTCAATATTGTGGTCATTAAAGATCCTGTCATAATAAGGCGCTACGAAGCCGAAGTGATCAAGTTTTGTTTTCATAAATACCTATGCGCTTTTACAAATTGTTATCAACCAATAAACGCCTGGTGACTATTATATCTGTTACTTACTCCCTGATTTTCAGCAAAATGTGATTCTAGTCGTGCAAGATGAACCAGGGGGAGCAATGGTCATTGGGCGTGGCAAGATGATGCTCCTCATAAAATTCAAAGCCACAAGTTGAAAGAATACAACTTATCATTTTGATTGCCAGGATTAGGAAAAAACCAGAAATATTACTTCTGGTCACCTATCCTGACTCTTGGATCAACGATTGCATAAACAAAGTCAAGCAAAAATACTGTGATTGCCAGTAAATATGCATAAATGATGGTTGTACCAACTATTACTGGAATATCATAAAGGCCGATCGCCTTGTAGGTTACCAATCCCAGGCCTGGCCAAATAAAGACCGATTCTGTAATTATGGCACCGGTCCAGATAACAATTAACATAAGGGCAAAGGAAGTAATGATGGTTGGAAGGGTAGGCCGTAATATGTAACGTCGTTCAATATTCCGGGAAGTCAGACCCTTGGCAATAGCCGTATCCACATAATCCTCACTGGAATAAATTAAGAAAAAAGTTCGCCAATCGTAAATACTGATGAAAAACGAGCTTAATATCAGCGAACTGGCTGGCAGGATCAGGTGTTTAAGAACACTGAGAGCACGTTCAAGAAAATTATCAGGCACCGGGGCATCAATAACGCCACCGAATGGAAGCACTTTTAAAACAGCTGAAAAAATTAATATTAAAAATATGCCGTAGAACCATGAGGGTATGGAAGATGAAGGTGAAAGTAAGATTACAATCTTGTCCCAAATGCTGCCATAAGTCCGTGAAAGAGCCAGAGCAATAAACAGCGTGCTGAAGAAAAGAGACAACTCAGAAGTGCCCATTAAAAGCAGGGTGTAGGGAATCCTTTCCAGGATGATCACCCTTACGCTTCGGGAACCACCATCACTGGTCATATTCTGTGCACGACCAAGTGACAATGTCAGTGCATTCTTTAAATAGCGGAGACTTCGAACCATCAATGGCTGATCCAGGTCGAGGCGTTCAATCTCACTTTGGATCTTTTCAGCTGCCAGATTCGCTTTTGTCTCCGGATCCAGCATTTTGAAAGCTGGATTCATTTGGACCTGCATCGTGATCCGTTGCTGGATCTCTCCCTTCATCATTTCATCAACATAACCGCCCATATTGGCGATCATAATCGTCAGAAAAACAGCCAGAACAACTGTTATGAAAAGAGACAGCAACTTGATCGTTGAATACTTCAGTAACCTGGCAACCGGGTTGGCTGTTTTAGATTTTACATTCTTTGACTTTACATTAATAATTTCTACATTTGATGCCATACATTCTACCTTCTATGATGTGCACCTTGGCAAATTGGCTGATCGATATCGTTGATCAGTTGGCACAGGAGTTGATTTTAGCTGAAAGCATTGACCCACGCAAGACTGCAATTAAAAGTGGAATATTAATGATAGCCCCTAGGGATCAGGTAAAGGGTTGTCCAAAACTATCACGCTAAGGCGTCATCCCTCCTGGCCTGGCTTTCGCTGGAAAGGGATCAACCCATCCAATTAATTTATCAGGCTTGTTTCAATAAACCACTATGCATTTGGTTGACCCAGCTGGTCGTGGTCAGGTAGAAGGTCTTCGATATTACGAATCCCAGGGACCAGGTAACCTGAGATCATGGTCAGGATAGTCAACAATCCGGAGATGACCATGATCAGTGCCGTCCCTGATCCGGGACTATTCCCTACCATCCACTCAAAATTCCTTGCAAACCATGTTTCCGAATTCATTGCCGGTTCCAGGACGCGGTCGATCAACAGCCCACCCAGAACGGGTGTGAAAGTGTCCGGAAACCAGGTCAACATGCGCCTGGCTGAAAATACCCTGCCCTGAACATCCGGCTCGACCTTGGATTGGAGGATCGCCTGGCTGGTAGCGATACCGATATTCGATCCCAGCCCAGCCATTAGCATGGACGGAACCCATATTCCCAGACCTTTGCCCAGGCCAAAGAGGATATTACCCAGCAGGCAAAATGCAACCCAACCAAAAATTGCCCCATGGATTCGTCTTTTGGGTCCACCCCAGGTACTCATCAGCAATGAACCGACCGTCCATGAGATGGCTCCGGCTGTATTGACCGCCCCAAGGACCAGGCTGTCATTACCGGTTCTCAGCAATACCATGGGCACTTCGGCACTGTTGGCAAATCCGAGGAAGAGGTTTGCAATGAACAAGAGGATCACATAAGCCCGCAAGGGTGGTCTTTTCAGGATGTACTTGAAACCAAAGGCTGCTTCATGTATCAGGTTACCCCGGCTGGCCTGTCCCTCAAGAGTTTTCGTTGGCTGGGGAACATGCACCAATAACAAAGCACCAATTGCCAGGAGCAGGCTGCCGATATCGATCAGAAGGATGCCCACCAGCCCGATTGCCGGCATTAATGCCCCCGCCAGCAGCGGGGCGATGATACCCGGTCCCGCCTGTACCAGTGACATCATGCCGTTTGCCCGACCGTATTGCTCCTTGGGAACCATCGTGGTGATGGCGGCAGAATAGGCCGGCCATTGAAAGGCATTACCAAGACCGATGATCGTATTGACCAGGTAAAAATGCCAGACCTCCAGGTTGCCTGTCAGGTAGAGGACTAGAATTGTTAGTGTCCCCAACCCGGCAGCGATATCACTGACCATCATCATTAACTTACGGTTGTAGCGGTCCACCAGCACGCCTGCCAGGGGAATGACCAACAGGTATGGCAGGACAAAGGCAGTCTGCATGATGCCCAACGAGGTTGCACTGCTGGTGCGTTGGAAGACCCAGATCGACAATGCGAACCCGGTCATGCTGGATGCCAGGATAGAGACAGCCTGGCCGCCCAACACGATCATCAAGCCTGTCATACCGGACGGACGGTTTTTACTTTTATCTGCCATAGTCTAGAAATCTCAAAGAGAAGATAGTATAACCTTTTTTGTCGATAGTATATAAATTAAGGAATAATTTTCGAGAATTATGTACTTAGAAAATTGTTGGAATATCTTTCCGGGTTATCTACCACCTGGTTCTTTATCCAGATCTTCTTTGAACCGTGTAAAACCCATGATTAATCCCAGCACGAGTGACCACAGGGCTGCCAGCCCGATCTGCAGGTCTGCCGGCAGGAGGAAGGTCAGTGTATGTGCCGGGATCCAGAACCAGAGTAGGGTTGCCCAGGAGCGTTGGATGCCGTCAAATCCCTTCTGGCCTATGATCAGGTTGTCCTCCAGGCGGTGAAAAGCCATCATCTGGGGACCAAAGAGCAGGTTGGTCAGCACGGATACTGAAAACCCCCACCCCAGGCCTTTTTCGAACGATCCCGGCAGAAAACCATGCGCGATCAATGCCAAAGCAAAGCCCTTCATACCAGTGAAGGCCACCTTGATGAGAACACCCAGCAGTGCCCAGGCAAGCATTTTAAGGATCAACTGCCACCAGGAACACGGAATGGCGATCTTTTTCTGCCTTAGGCTGAACGATATGATCTCACCCAATGTCCCAAGGATGGCAAACTGGATCATGGCAGAGAGCAGCGGGTTGGAGGTAACCCAAGCGGTGTATGTGGTGATCATTTATGCTCCTTCTAGATAATTATTTTCCCAAGCCCGCCCCATCCCAACCCCTGTGGGGTGGATCAGCGATGAATTCGTCGTCATTCAGCAGGATGTAGGGATAGGCAAAGGCTTCAGCATCCTGCTGGACCGTCTGCGGTGGTCGATCACCGACATACGGGGCAATCATCAGGCGGATAACCTGCTCACGGCCATTATATGAAGGCGCATAGGGCTTGATATGGTCCGAAGCAGACATGGTAACCGCCAGGAACTTACCCAAGCCGGTGTCCTGGGTCGCATAGTGATACTGCCGACCGCTGTATGATCCAAATGGATTCAAGTGGATGCGTTTTTCCTGGCCTTGGTGTCGCAGGCGCATCGGGCAAAAAGCCATGCTGGAGTTCACATCTGCAGTCTGAGCAAGCAGCAACCCCTTTTGACCATCTGAAACCGCCACCCAGGCATCTGTGACATGGTTATTGATGCTATCCAGGTTGATATTCTTAGAATAGCGCTCATAATCAAGTGAATAACTGGTCACATGATCGCAGTAGTTGTGTTTCCAGATGCGCAGGGGGGTTCCGAGCCTGCCAAACATGTTTGGATGCAGTTCGCAGGGGCGCACCTCCTTCCAGCGGTCGTCCCAGGTGCGCTGTAATCTCTGCGCCTTGCCGGGGTCACAATGTGAGGGGGTGTCCGGGTAACCTACGCGCAATGTCAGGTAAATATATGGCAGACCTGCAGCCAGGAGGATCTCAAGTTCAACTTTGAATTCCAACTTTTCCTGAAAGCTTGCATTGCCCAGCAGACGTTTGACACCAATTGGTCCCCGGGATATTGCCGCCAGTTGCTGCCAGGACTGAACCCGGATGTCATGCCCGGCATAACGTATGGCACTGGTCAGAAAATCGCCCCTGGAAAACTCAATATCCTGCATTTTTACACTTTTTATGGCTAGTTGCTGGTCAAATATGAGCTGGATGATGCCATTATCCATTGATTTATCGTCCACAAGGACCATTTTTGCACCATTTCCAGCATCTAGCCCCGGTCGCAGACGGTAATCATGCTGGGCAAGGGCTTTAAATGCATCGACAAACAGCAGTTCACTTGAACTCAGACCCGTGAGAATCGCAGAAGGCAGGACCTCACCATCATCACGGGTCACAACCAGGGGCTGTTCAGGGACTTTTCGCAGAGGCAGCCTGACCAGGTTGGTGGAAGGTTTGGGCGGATAATCAACCGAGGAAGTGGGGATGCCACGCTGGTAGTCCAGCAGGCTGAAATCACCTGCGGACGCCTTCTGGGCATGCCAGTCAAACAACTGGCTGCCGTCTGCCACCAGCTTTTGCACATAGTCGCGGGCAATGGTCTCGCGGGTGAGGTTCATGATGGGAGCAGACATGCCGAAGTGGGTGGTCGAAGTGATCTTCAGCCTTACCTCCCGGAGTTCTTTGTATAACTCTACATCTTCCTGGCTAATTGTCTCGCTCAGCAGGCGCCGTGATTGCAGTTCGAGCAGCCGACCCCGTTCCAGACCGGTCCACAAGCGCTGGTTGGACCATTTTTCTGCCCAGCTTGCCATGCCGTCAAAACTGCCATCTGCCGTATCCTGGTGAATCGTAACCTCAGTCAAGATCGAATGACATTCGATATAATCACCCGGTGTGGTGAAGCGCACATAATCCATGTCCAGGATGGAATCGACCAGTCCCTGTAAACCATTGATCGTCGGGTATACTTTTTTCAGCAGCGGCACATCAAATCCCTCCCAGAAGCTGTCATCGGCATCCATATCGATCAGCAGGAGCAGATCATGCGGTTCGTCAAGACGCAACTGGTAACGGCGCAGTTGTTTGATCCAACGGCGCAGAGACAGGTGGTCCAGCAGGTCGCCTGTGTTGAAACAGGGTAAAAGGATCATTGTCTCATCCAAGTCTGGATGAGTTAGTCTGAGCGGGTTGTGGCGATGCAGCAGGGACAAAGGTGGAAGAAAATTGGAGAACCCATTGAACGGGATGGCGGAATAGAAAAGGCTGATCGCCTGGATACCGCAGGCTTTATACAACTTGAGATGAATTGGCGTGAACATCATCTCCTGGGGTCTGACCAGCGGGTAAAAACCATCCCCGAACAGGTCTTTCAGACCGGATCCCTGGGAATTCGTAATGCCCTGGCGTACCGTTGCTTCAAACTCAGCTGCGGTCATGGCGCTTACCAGACCGTTGTTAAAGGACATCAGGTTGGCTTCATCCTGCCCTTTGCTGATCCTGCGCTGCAGATCCACGATAATGTCCGGGCAGTGTTGTGGCATCAGGGTCTCCAGTGAAAAGTAATTCTCAAAGTCCCATGTACCGCGGATCGCGACGCCACCTTCGTTGTATGCATCCAGGGTACGGATGATGTGGCGGATGATGCGGATGTCCTTGCCAAATCCCAATTCATCGGGAGTGTCACCACGATATGAGTGGTAAAAGTTGCCGTGAAAGCGGAAAGCTAGGTTTATGGTGGGTTCAGGCATTGTAGATTCCTTAACTGATATAATTCCTAAAGAACATTATCAAGAATTATATCGAGATATTGAACAAAAAAGCCACCAGGAGCTGATTTTATGCCGCATCCGGATATGTATTTTGACCTTGACCCTCAGGTATTGACCCACACAAGGCGAATTTATGAGAATATTCATGACCTGCCGATCATTGCACCGCATACGCACATTGATCCAGCCATGTTCAGTGATCCCTGTTATCAATACCCCGATCCCTACAGGCTTTTTGTGCTGGCAGATCACTACATCTTCCGCATGCTACACTCCCAGGGGGTCAGCCTTGAGTCAATCCAGAGATGTCCTGATCCCGAAGCAGGATGGCGCCTTTTCGCTGAAAATTATCACCTTTTCCTGGCAACACCATCCTCTGCCTGGTTTGAACTGGCACTGGAAAGGGTGTTTGGTATCTCAGAAAAGCTGGATCGCTACAATGCCAGTGAAATTTACGAACAAATCGTTGATCAGTTGAAAACCCCGTGCATGTCACCCAGAAAACTACTGGATACTTTTCAGATCGAGATACTGGCGACCACCGACCAGGCTGTGGATAACCTGCCCTACCACCAGGTACTCCAGGGCAGCCCGCTGGAGGGAAGGATCATTCCAACGATCCGCATGGACAACCTGATGTTCATTTCGGCCCCAGCCTGGCGGGATGTCATCGCCAAGCTCAGCCAGTCCAGCCAGGTAGACGTGTCAAATCTGGCCAGTTTCTTGGAAGCTATTCACCAAAGACGGAAGTTTTTTATCCAACTGGGGGCAACCGCCTGTGATATCAGCGTACCTTCCACCTGCGCCGAACCCCTGTCCCCTGGGGAAGCGGATGAGATCTTCGCCAGGGCCTTGAACGGCATGGTAGTATCAAGCGTCGAGGAAAGTCGATTTATTGCCCACATGCTGTTCGAAAGCGCACGCATGTGTTGTGAAGATGGACTGGTGATGCAACTGCATGCTGGTGTACAGCGTAACAACAACCTAAATGCCTATGCGCAATTTGGTCCGGATTTGGGATATGACCTGCCCCTTCAGGTTGAATATGTGCGCAACCTGATGCCCCTGCTGCGGGCATTTGGCGAAGAACCCAACTTCAGCCTGCTGCTTTTCACCCTTGACGAGCCAAGCCTGACCCGCGAACTGGCACCCCTGGCAGGCGTTTATCCATGCCTGCGCCTGGGTCCGCCCTGGTGGTTCCTTGACTCATGGCATGGCATGCGAAATTACCTGGAACGCGTCCCGGAGATCGCCGGGATCTACAATACAGCCGGTTTTATTGACGATGGACGCAACCTATTAACCATCCCCTCCCGGCATGACCTGTGGCGCAGGGCGGTTGCCAACTGGCTGGGCGGACAGGTTGCCCGCCACGTGGTACAGGTTGACGAAGCGTTGGAGATCGCTCAGCTGATGAGCTATGACCTGGCAAAAAAAGTCTACCACCTGTAAACAGGTTGTCCCGGAATAAATATTCTTTTTACACAAAGGATCGATCATGACAACTAAACAAAGAATTGCTAAACCAGGAGAACAGATTTCTGACGATCAGGTCAATCAGGTGCTCCAGGAAAGCCTGGCAGGGTATTTGAACGGCAAGAAAGTACTTGTCCTGGTGCCCGATCACACCCGTACCCTGCCCCTGCCCAAACTGGCCATCATGCTGATCGAGACCTTGCGCTCAGCAAAAATAGTGGATTTCATGATCGCACTGGGGACGCATCCCCCGCTTTCCGAACAGGCGATCAATCAACTTTTCGGTTTGAACCAGGAGATTAAAGAACATTACTACACGAAATCAAGGATATTTAACCATGTATGGGATGATCCTCGTGAACTGATCTCGCTTGGTGAACTGTCCTCTGACGATATCCAAAACATCGCTGGTGATCTCTGGCATCCGTCCTTGCCTGAAAAGGTAGATATCCGCATCAACCGGGTAGTGATGGATTACGATCATGTACTCATCCTGGGACCTGTCTTCCCTCATGAAGTGGTCGGCTTTTCCGGCGGTGAAAAATACCTCTTCCCGGGTATTTCCGGCCCGGACATGATCAATGCCACCCACTGGCTGGGAGCGCTGGCTGGCGTGGTGGGTACCATTGGTATTAAAGACACCCCCGTCAGGCGCATGATCCATGCCGCAGCCAGTCACCTGCACGTTGCAACATCCCTGGTCGCCTGCGTGATGCAGGGACATGAGCTGCAAGGTGTCTTTGTTGGTGATACACAGTCCGCCTGGCAGGCTGCCACAGACCTTTCGGCTGAACGCAACATCACCTGGCTTGAAAGACCAGTCCGTAAGGTGTTATCCTGCGCACCAGCCATGTATGATGAATTATGGACTGCGGCCAAGGCCATGTACAAGTTGGAGCCGGCAGTTGAGACCGGGGGCGAAGTGATCATCTATGCACCTCACCTGGATGTGGTCAGCCATGTCCATGGCAAGTACATTTACGAGGTGGGATACCACACACTGGGGTATTTCCTGCAAAATTGGGAACGCTATAAGCACATACCCCTGGGCGTACTGGCACACAGTACGCATGTACGCGGTTCCGGTGTAATGGAAAACGGGGTTGAAAAACCGAATGTGCGGGTTACCCTGGCCAGCAAGCTCCCGGCTGAAGATTGCGCACGCCTGAACCTGGGCTATATGGACCCGGCGAAGATCGATATCCATGATTTTGAAGAGCGTATGGATAAAGGCGTGCTGGTTGTGCCCCGTGCTGGAGAAATGTTGTACCGCGTAAAGCAGGACTCAAAGAATTAACTCACTATTTTAGATGTTTATCCAGGAATGCAAACACCCGGGCCATATTTTCCGGTGTATCAAATGCTTCGGTCCCATGCCCTGTACCTTCTATGATATCAAACTCAAAGCGACCTGCCGGTACAATCCGGGTTAGCTTTTCCACAAATTTTATCGATTGCTGCACCGGTACCAGGGCATCCAGCCTGCCATGCTGGATCAATAAGGGCGGCATATCCTTGTGGATATAGGTCATGGGGTTTGCCAGGATAACTTTCAGGGGAACATCTGCAAGCCTGCCGCCCAGATAGCGCGATTCCGGCGAATCTGGCAGGCCGTGTTCAGCGGGTCCATAACCATTCGCAAGCAATTGTTCGTCCATGGTCAAAAAATCGATCGGACCGAACCAATCCACAGCGGCCTGCACACTGCACGAAAATATTGGGTTGCCCAGCGAATCATCATTAAATAGTGCCACATGGTCTGTCAGGCAGACCATGGCAGCATAATTTCCACCGGATGACCCACCACAGGCAGCAATGCGCTCAGTATCAAGCTGGTACTTATCCTTATTCGCCCGTAGCCAGCGAATTGCCGCTTTGATATCCTGCAGTCCAGCAGGAAAAACCGCCTCTCCACTCAGGCGGTAATTGACAGCAACCAGCGCATAACCATACTGTAAGGCCTTCAGGTAGGTCAGAACGTGCAAATCGCGCTTATCTCCCCCGGCGAACCCGCCACCATGGATATAAAAGACCACCGGGAAGGGACCATTGCCTTCAGAAGGTAGATAAATATCCAACTCTTGTGATGAGGAGAGATGAGAATAGGGCAGATCAAGCCATTTTCGCTCAACCTGGGAGACATCGGCTGGTGGTGTTTCGAAGCTTACCTGTATTTTGGGTTGGTATTGATGATCCACTCTATTCTTCCCTGCTTTTCTCAGAAATACCTGTCCTTAATTTGAACAAACCTCACCAGGCACCATATCACAGGATGATCAGGACCTCTTTAGATGGCCATCGAGAAAATCAAGCACCCTGGTCACATTAAGCGGTGAATCGAATCGCTGATCGCCATGTCCTAGCCCCTCAAGCACTTCAAGTGTCACCCGGTCTTCCCCACAAGCTGCCCGTATCTTTTGTGCCAATTCGACAGACTGCAAAACCGGAACCGTGGCATCCATCGATCCGTGTTGGATCAGGAAAGGCGGTAGATCCTGGTGAATATACGTTTCCGGGTTGGCAGCAGCCACTTTTTCAGGCAGATCGGTGATCTTTCCCCCGATCAACCAGGATTCAGGAGAGTCTTCAGCGCTGTGTTCTGTGCCTTTAAAAGGCGGTAAACCCGCAGAAGCCAACTGTTCGTCCATCTTGAGGAAATTAGTCGGTCCGAACCAGTCCACGACTGCCTGGACATCACACGCCTGGTCCGGGCAGCCCAGGCTCAGATCCTCAAGTTCAGGCACTCCGGCTGATACGCCAAGCATGATTGAAAGGTAACCGCCAGCTGACCCACCCCAGGCAGCGATCCTGGTTGGATCAAGATGATACCATTTCGCATTCGCCCGCACCCAGCGCACAGCCGCCTTGACATCGTGCACCAGAGCCGGGAATGTGGCTTCCCAGCTAAGGCGGTAATTCACAGCGACAACGGCATATCCACGCTGCAAGCCTTCCAGCGCTGGTAAAACCTGCATATCTGCCTTATCACACCCCATGAAAGCGCCACCATGGATCGATAGGATAACCGGGAAGGGTCCTTGGCCACTTTCTGGTAAATAAATGTCAAGTGCCTGGGATAATGAAAGGGCGGCATAGGGAATGTTCTGGTAACGCCTTTTGATATGATGGGTATAAGCTGATGGAGCTTGCACTTGAATCGCATAATGTGTCTTGGGGTCAAAGCGCCGGTAAATATCCATATTATTTCCTATAAAGTACTATTATCTTAACCCATCTTTAGGAATTCGACGTGAAGCAAATTACTCTGCCAGGGTGACTTTTTCAACAGTCTTCTTAGCTTTTCGACTTTTCTGGTACACATCAAAGGCGACAGCGATCAAGAGCACCGTTCCCTTGACCACGGTCTGGGAAAAATCAGGAAAGCTGGCCAATTGCATGGCGTTATTAAGCACTCCGATGATGATGATGCCAACTATCAAACCAAAGATCGTACCTTCGCCACCCTTGAAGCTGACACCGCCCAAAAGCGCAGCGGTTAGGCAGTCAAACTCAAGACCCTGCCCGGTGATGGTCTGACCCGCAAAAACCCGTGACAGCAGTAAAACCGTGGTGATCGAGGTGACAAAACCGCAGATCATGAACAATATTACCTTCATTTTATTGAGGTTGACCCCCGCCAGGCGCGCTGCTTCTTCATTACCACCCAAAGCAAAGACCTTTCTGCCAAAGTATGTTTTGGTCAGGATGAAGGACCCGATCAATGCAACAACAATCATCACAATGACCGGAACAGGGATGCCCCATACATACCCCTGACCGAACCAGCGGAAAGAATCTGGGAAGCCCATGATATTTCTTGACCTGTTGATGATGTAGCCGAAGCATTTGAATATCTGGGATGTGCCCAGGGTAATAATGAGTGGATGGATCTTCAGCTTAATGCAGAGAAATCCATTGATTGCGCCCAATCCTGTTCCCACCAACAAAATGAGTGGAATAGCCACACCAATGGGCAACTGCCAATCAACCATCATGATCGCCAGGAGGACATTGCTGAACACGATCTGGGAGCCCAGGGAAAGGTCAATCCCACCACTGATCATCACAAACATAAGGCCGACGGCACTGATCCCTGAAAACGATACCTGGCGGATCAATGTCCGCATGTTGCCAAATGTCATGAAATTAGGTGCCATAAATGAGAAAAGGATCAGTAAAAAGACCAGGATCAGAAAAGGCACATTCTTTTTCATGATGGCGCCTAACTTACCGCCAATATTACTGAAAAATTCAGATCGATCGTTCATTAAGTACTCCTCCGGCCATTAATTGGTCCCCGATGCAAGGTCGAGAATGTAATTCTGGTTAAATTGATCTTTTTGGACTTCCCCAGCCAATTGACCTTCACATAAGACAATGATGCGATCTGACATTCCCAACAATTCTTCCATATCTGAAGAGATCATCAGGATTGCTTTTCCGCTATCAGCCAATTCGGTCATCAAATGATAAATTTCCTGTTTCGCACCAACGTCAATACCCCTGGTTGGCTCATCAAAAATTAAAATGTCCGAATCTGCAGCCAGTGATTTCGCCAGGACGACCTTCTGCTGGTTGCCACCACTCAGATAGATCACCGGTTGTGACAGGCTGGGAGTCTTGATATTGATCCGGTCCTTGAAATGGCTGGCGATCTCATCTTCTTTTTTGGTATTCATCACACCATATTTGGAAATTTGCTTGCCAATAGGGAAAACAATATTCCACTTGACTGCCAGATCAAGGAACAGACCCTGTCCCTTTCGATCCTCGGTTAACAAACCTATGCGATGTTTAATGGCATCCAAAGGCGACTTGATCTTAACTGGTTGTCCTTTGACAAGGATCTCACCTTGTTCCATGTGGGCTGCGCCAAATATGAGTTGAGCCAATTCTGTTCGCCCAGCGCCTACCAATCCAGATATTCCCAGAATTTCCCCTCTACGCACCATTAAGGATATATCTTTATCTCCGTTGCCGGTTATATTTTTCAATTCCAGTGCAACCTCACCAGGCGGATTTTTCCTCGGAGGATAACTTTCCCTCAATTCTCGTCCAACCATCAGATTTATCAGCTCCTGGCGGCTGGTATCTATCGTATTCTTGGTTGTGACATAACAGCCGTCGCGCATCACGCTGACGCGATCAGAAATCCGGAAAACTTCTTCCAAACGATGAGAGATGTAAATGACTGTCACACCTTTATTTTTCAATTGCTGGATAATCTTGAACATCATTTCCACTTCAGAAACGCTTAGCGGAGCTGAAGGCTCATCCATGATCAATACTTTGACATTCTTTGAAACTGCTTTTGCGATCTCAACGATCTCCTGGTCAGCAATTGATAAATCCTGAACCAGGCTTTGTGGGTTTATGTTCACACCAAATTGATCCAGGACCCTGGCTGCTTTTTTCTCAATTTCTTTGGCGTTGAATAATGCTGAGTTCTCAATTCTTTCACATAAGTAGATGTTTTCTGCCACGGATAAAGCAGGAACGAGGTTGAACTCCTGGTAAATCACCTCGATCCCAAGGCTCCTGGAAAGTAAAGGAGTGACCTTGTGATAAGCTTTCCCATTAATTTTTATAATTCCGGAATCTATATCAATGGCTCCGGAGACCGCTTTGATAAGAGTTGATTTGCCAGCGCCATTTTCCCCTAACAAGGCATGGACTTCTCCCTCAAGGAAGTCAATTGACACATTGTTCAGAGCCAATACACCTGGATACCTCTTGGTAATATTTTCCAGGGATAACACAACCTTGGCATCCATTCCTATTTCACCTCAGGTTTAATTATGAAGGGGGGATATCCCCCCTTCATAATTGATTCTACATTATTCAAATAACGTTATTTCAGTGTGCTGAAGTCGCAATGGATCGGCTCTAAAGCATCGTTGATGATGTTAGGATGTTCAACACCCTGAAGCATCTTCTTGACCTGCTCGTAGGTGGCTACATCAAGGGCCGTACCGCCAATGGCGACAAAACCCTTATAGGGATCCTGGCAGCTGGTGACAGTTGGGATCATGGAAGGATCCATATCACCGGCAAAAACGCCGTATTTTGTAGGGTCGACATTCGGCAACGCTTTGATGGCATTGGAAATACCCTGGGCGTGAGCTGTTGATTGGCCGATAAAGACTTTAACGTTTGGATTCGCGGTTAAGACGTTCTCTGCAGCAGTCTGTCCAACAGGAATGCTGTCACCGGTCACATCCAGGTGGGCAACAAGCTTCACTTTGGGACAGATCTCGGTGATGGTGGAATAACCACGATCTCGCTCGAACATACCAACATTGGCGCTTGCACCCCCAATGATAGCAGTTTCAACGCTGCCGGCAGCCGCATCCGGGTACACAGCTTCGATGAAATCGCAGGCCATTTTGGCAACTTTCTGACCATCTTCATACTGGCTGGTGTGCATGATGGAATCAAAGGGAGCCAATTTCAGTGGAGGAACCCCCATGACCATGATTCCTGCAGCTTTGGCTTCTTCAACAGCTGGGATCAATTGATCGATCTCACCGGCTGCCATGACATACATGAAATCCACTTTCATCGAAATACAGTTCTCGATCTGGTCAAACTGCTGGTTCAAGCCACCTTCGTCAGCACCATAGACGTTTACCGTCACACCATCTGCCTTAAATTGTTCGGTGACCGAGGTGGCCACGCCATTCAAGAACGGATTGGCGAGAGAGGGGATCAAGTAGCAGACCGTCATGCCCTTGATGTCGAAGGGTGATCCGGGTTTCGCCGGAATCATGGAAACAATGGTGTCCTCAATTGGTTCTGCTGCTGTTTCTGGTTCAACAACAGGTTCATCCACTTTCGGTTTACATGCCGAAAGTACGATACTGGCAAGCAAAAAAACTGCCACAATAATAATTAGGTGTTTCTTCATCTTTTCTCCTTTTTTGATTTTGGAAACAATTTTTGTGATACTCATCACACCATTATTATAGTGATAATGTGTAACGCATACAATTCAATTAGTGTTATAATCTATTCCTAAATGGAATAGGTTAAGGATTTTCATGGATCTACGCCAGGTGCAATATCTTCTTTCTATAGTCGAGAAGGGCAGCTTTATTGCCGCGTCAGATTATCATTATGTCTCCCAATCGACATTGTCAAAAAGGATCATCGCCCTGGAGGATGAATTGGGTATCACCCTGTTCGATCGCAGCAAGCGCACTGTCAAATTGACCAAAGCGGGAGAAAGCTTCCTGGTGCATGCAAGACTCATGAATGACACCTACAAGTCAATGCTTGATGACCTTAAGGAATTCAAATTTGAAGGCGAATCACTGGCTATCGGTACCATACCGGTGGTCACAGAATATGGCATAACAAGGTTGATTTCCAATTTTCGCCAGCAATACCCGCATATTAACATTGCGGTAGAGGAACTGGATGGTATGAATATCATTCCAGCGCTTGAAGATCACCGCTTTGAGCTCGCCTTCACCCGCCAGAATTACCTGGATTATGAGAAGTACGATGCAATACTGGTGATAAAGGATACATTCCGTGTGGTCATATCCAGGGACAATCCCCTGGCATCCAGGCAATCCATATCAATCAAAGAGCTGAAGGATCAGAACTTTATTGTCTTTGATCAGGTCACAGGGCTGCACAGGTTGATCATCGATGAATGTCACAAGGCTGGTTATGAACCCACCATCTTCTATTCTAGTCACCAGAAGATGAGTGTGTTCAGCGTGGTGGGAGCCAATATTGGGATTGCATTGACCCCGGTAAGGATCGTTGATTATCACAACACACCAGAAGTCACATCAATTGCCCTGGAGGATTCCATTGAATGCAATATTGTCCTGGTATCCCGCAAAAACCGAAAACGCACAGCGGTTGCTGACACTTTTATTGATTTTATCAAGCGTAGTACATTAAATTTACCCTGAGTTACAGGATACGCTCTTAAAGCAACCCTGCCAAAGCAAACGGCCACCCTCAATCAAGAGTGGCCGTTAATTTAATCCAACTTAATGCTAAAAATTGATGAGCGGACTACTTCCCGGCATCTATGGCTTCATTCAAAGCCTGCTGGACCTTATCCAGGCGCAATTCCCGGTCCGTTGCAAAACGTTCGATACCTTTTAGGATCCATTCCGGTGTCAGATGAGCTTCATCGATCACATCTTCCAGGCGTCCACCTGTGCGCCAACGATCATCCCAATCAGAGGACAGGGCGTATTCTTCAGATATTTTGGTAAAGATCCAGTCCTGCATGAGCATGCGCGCCTGGGTGGTGATGACTGTCGAATTAAGCTCATCCGCCCTGCTGATCACCCGGCGCTGATACTCTTCGGACTGCATAGCAAATAACTGCGGGCTTGTAGCGTAGATGATCTTGACGTTAAGCTTTTTCTCATCAAGTAGCGGTAAGATCTTGACAACTGAGGCCATGGCACTGGTGCCCTGCACAATGATCGCCCCTGCACGGGGCAGGCCAGGTTTGTAATTACGGACAATGTACGCTCCCCTGGCTGCTTCAAAGTGCGATTCCATGCCCAAAGCCTGGCGGTCAGGAATTTCGATTGGCGGCCGGGTCAGATGCAAGGCGATGATTGGCACATCTGTTTTCAGAGCTGCACCTAAAAGGACAGGCACCTCGTTATGTTCCCAGGGGTAAAGGTTGATGATCTTACCTTTGGGGAACAACTGGGTGACGCCTGGCGAGAAAATGCCAAAGTGCGTGCGGCTGTCATCCGCCGTTTCCGGCCCGGAATGACCGGCGATCCAGATAACCTTACCGATCTTCAATTCGCTATCCTGGCTCAACTGACTTAGAAGGCGGAACATGCCATACTTGAGGTATGAGAAAGAACCGTATGTAGAGCAGGCACCCCAAAAACCATCGAAGTCTGTTTCGGGAGTGGGCGAAAAGTTGACCGTGGCCAGGCCGCTGATGATGCCGGAATTGGCAAACTCCGTGATCTCCTGGGGCAGGATTACACCTTCAGGTGTGCCTGAGCGGCGATACCAGCCATACCCTTCAAAATCGCCATATCCTGCTCCAAAACCACTTAAATTTGTGGACTCTGCCAGGTCAGCCGAAGCCACCAGGAACAATGGCCGGCCATATTCCCTGGCGCCGAAAGCGTTAGCCCAGGCCCCCCATTTGGCCAGGCCAGCCCGGTTGGCTGCTTTCTCACCCGGTTTTACGAACAGATCCTGCGGGTAATTCTGATAATCATACAAGCGTTCATCAGAGAAGGGATTGCCCTCCTTTCCAAGCTTGAATCCTGGAATTTCCTGGGGCACACTATCCCCGATGCTCACCAGGGTGTCAGCCAGGTAGTCAAGCAAGGCCTGATCCTGGTGGAGAACTTCGATCACTGCCCTGAGATTAGCAAAGAATTCATCTTTGATGGCACCAGGCTCACTGGGAGCAGTCCCATTAAAATTAACAAACCTGGCCCCGTATTTTTCCAAAAATTCCTGCTTGGTCTGCCAGAACAGTGGACTGTTCATGGCATGTGGAGCGCCGTGCGAAGCATAATCGTATTTAAGATAGCCCCTGCCTTTGCGTGTCTTGAACCAAAGTCCGATCGGACTGTGGGTCGGGTTATCAGCATGGACTGCGTTTAATACTGTCGCAAGCACCGGTTCCCATGTACTTCCATCTTCAGTGCCAAAAGCCTGCCAGCCATGACTTTCGAACCACAATTTTGGATTTCCAAAAACCACCGAACCAACCGAATGACTGTCGATACCAAAGTCGTTCCAATCCAAAACAAAAAACAGATTGTCCAGTTCCAGGCCGTATGCTGAATTCAAGGTTTCCTGGGCACCGCCTGGCGTGAAGCCGCCTTCACCATCGAAGGCAAACACCTTGACCCCTTCAGCTCCTGCGCGTTTCAACGCCAGGGCTTCGCCGGCGGCAGCCGGTGCACCATGCCCGGAAGGCCCAGTGTTAAACTTCAGGAAAAGTGTTTTGCCCTGCATCTCGGCATGCCCGGAAAGCCCACCCCGTTCACGGAATTTCAGCAGATCTTCCCAGTAAAGGAGACGCTCAGGCGGATTGGGGTTGGCATAACGTGACTCGCCAGTCTGTTCATATTTAATTCGCAGCGCTTCATTTAGGACCGCCAATGTGCAGTAGACCAGGGGTATTGTATGACCCCCAACCAGGACAAAGCGGTCAGCGAAGCGTTTTTCAGGTTGGCGGATGTCCCAACGCATTACACCACTTAACAATGTAGCTAATAAGGCATGGACTTTAGAACGGGAACCGCCTGGATGCCCACTCTGACGGTAATTCAGAATGACATCGATCAATTGATCAATGAGATCTTTTGTCTTCTCCCAGTATTTTAAATTCTCACTTAGCTCCACCAATTTTTTCTCGATAATTGGGTTGTTTCGATCCATTTTTTCTCCAATCAATGTGAGTTCTAGAGTTGTGCCCAGGCATCCGTCCATGTTGTCTGGATATTATCCAGGATCTGCTGGCTGGTCTCCCCCTGGTGCGGCCGAACTTCAAACCCCAACCAGGGAAGCTCCCCGTTGGGTGAATTATCATCAAGATAACCACTTTCAAACAGCGCTTTTATAAAAATAAGCAGTTCCTGGGTGTCATTGACTCCACCAGAATAACCAAAACGGGGGTGTTTGTCCCCGAAAACCGGGGATCCAGGTGTCTTGACGCAATTTCCCAGGTGGACCTCTGCCAGATGGTCATGCAGCAGGCTTAACGCGGGGTAAGGTTGCTCTTCCAACAGCGGCATATGACCCATGTCGTATAACAAACCAAAGCGTGGATAATCCTGTTTGATCTTGTCTGCAAAACCCGCAGCCTCATCTGAAGGACCAACCAGGGCTTTCTTATCCACCTCCCTATCAAACGTCTCTAATACTATGCGCATACCATATTGTTCAGCATATTTGCCGAGAGCGATGATCGAGTCTGAGCAAGCCTGATATGCCTGCTGGCGTAGTTCATCCCCCGGGTCCTTACCAGACAGGATGACAAAACTTTCAGCGCCTAATTCCGCTGCCATGTCAATGTAACACCCTAGGGTTTTAACAGCAGTCTCCCGCAAATGCGGGTCAAGGTCATTGAGGTTTAAATTCTGTCCCAGGATAATGGGCTGGGCACCAAATCCGACATGAAAGCCATATTCCTGGACAGCCTGGGCAACCGCCGCCCGTTCACTGCCATCGTTGATCATGCCCAATTCCAGGGCACCATAAAAGCCTCTCTGCGCGAGCTGATGAATTGTTGATAGAAAATTTCCCTCACCTTTTTGCAGTTCAGGAAAAGCCATGAAATGAACCAGGCTGAGGGTACAGATCTCGCTCCAGTGCTTCACAAGGCACTTCCGTTAATTCTTGACCGTTGCGCCCAGGTAAGCTGCCTTAACCCTCGAATCCCGGATCAATTCACTGCCAGTTCCTTCAATGACGATTTGCCCATTTTCCAAAACATAAGCATAATGTGCCATTTTAAGTGCAATGGATGCATTTTGTTCCACCAGGATGATGGTCATATTTCGTTCGGCATTCAGTTTTTGCACTAACTCAAAAACCTGGGTAAAGATCAACGGTGCCAGGCCTAGTGAAGGTTCATCCAGGAGCAGTATTTTCGGCCCTGCCATCATGCCACGGCCCATGGCCAGCATCTGCTGTTCCCCACCAGAGAGGGTTCCAGCCTGCTGATTGATGCGTTCCTTGAGGATTGGGAAAATCTCGAAAACCTCTTCCCTGCGCACGGCAATATCTGCAGAAGAGGTTAGGAAACCACCCATGATCAGATTTTCGTTCACAGAAAGTGATGGAAAGATACGTCGACCTTCTGGCACCTGGATGATCCCTGTAGCGACCACCTTGTGCGGTGCAGTCGGTACCTTCTGCCCATCCAGAAGGATACTGCCCGACCTGATCTTTACAATACCGGAAATGGTGTTCAACAAGGTTGATTTTCCAGCACCATTCCTTCCGATCACAGATATGATCTTTCCTTCTGGAACAGTAATATTGATGTCGTGCAGCACCTCGATCTTGTTATAACCTGAACAGAGGTTGATAATTTCAAGCATTGTTGATCTCCTCTCCAAGGTATGCTTTGATCACAATGGGATTTTTCTGAATTTCCTCAGGAGTGCCCTGGGCTATGCACTTGCCAAAATCCTGTACATATATCCATTCACAGAGGTTCATAATGACATCCATGCGGTGATCGATCAGGATGATCGAAAGCCCTAACTCCTTATGCAGACCTTTAATCAATTCAACCAAGTCATGGACTTCTGTCTGGTTGAGTCCAGCGCCCGGTTCATCGAGGAGTAAAACCAAAGGTTCACTGGCCAGGGCGCGGGCAATTTCAACACGCCGCTGCATGCCATAAGGCAAAGATTGGGCGTTGACTTCTGCGCATTCAACCAGGTTCACTTTCTCAAGGAAGTGCATGCTCTTCTCTTTGATCTCCTTTTCGTATCGTGCCACGCGCGGAAAAGAAAACATCGATTCAAAAATGCTATAAGGAGATCGCCAGGAATAAGCTGTCATGATCGTCTCCAGGACAGTCATATCCTGGAACAGGCGGATATTCTGGAAAGTACGGGCGATACCCATGTGGTTGATCTTGTGAGGTTGAAATTTGGAGATATCAGTGCCTTTGAAAATGATCTGACCTTGGGTTGGTGGATAGACTCCTGAAACCGTGTTCAGGATGGTTGTCTTTCCAGCACCATTTGGACCAATGATCCCTATGATCTGGTTCTCTTTTAGTGAGCCTGAAAAATCATTTACCGCACAAAGCCCACCAAACATTTTGGTGAGATTGTTTATACTCAAAACAACAGGGCGATCCATCAGTTCACCTCCTGTTTCTTAGATCTGAACAATTTAAGTAGAGGTTTGAACGAGAGCTCCCAGGTTCCAAACAATCCCCGGGGACGGATATTGATAATGAGAAGGATAATGACACAATAGATCAGGATGCGCCATGCTGTTGTAAAACGCAATATTTCCGGAGCTAAATAGAGGATGATGGCACCAATGATCGTTCCAGTAAGGCTGTCCCTGCCGCCAAAGTACACAATGATGATCCAGGTAACAGAGGTGATCCAGCCATACATGTTGGGTTCGACGTAACGCGTATGGAAGGCCATCAATGCACCGGCATACGCCGCAAAAGCTGCTGCAATGATGAAAATGATCACCTTGTGTTTCAGGACATTGATCCCTTCAACCTTGGCTGCCAGTTCATTACTGCGAATAGCCAGGCTATCCCGACCATAGTGAGATCGCCGGATACTCCAAACAATGAAGATCGCCACCGCCAGGGAGATGAAGGCCAGTGCTGGGGTTGTAAAGTTGGGAATATTGGAAAATCCCATTGCACCACCGGTCACCGAGACATATTCTGTCATAAATGCAGTCACAGCCTGGCCAAAACCAAATGTAGCCAAGGCAAAAAAGTCCTGTCGGATCCTTAATGTAGCTGAACCGACCAGGAAAGCCAGGAAGGCGCAAGTCAGAATACTGATGAGAACCGCCAGAGCAAAAGGAAGGTGGTAATTTACCACCAGGATGGCTGAGATATAGGCACCCAGCCCCATAAATGCTGCCTGTCCTAAAGAAAACAAACCGTTCATGCCGGTCAACATGAATGTTCCCAGCACTGCGATCGAGAAAACTGCAATATTGATAGCTAAAGTGAGGTAGAAACCCATAGAATAATCCTCCTCCCAGGCTCAGGCTTTATCGGCAAAACTGACACCAGCAAATCCCTGTGGACGCACCAGTAAGAATGTGATCATCAACAAGAAGATCACCACGGGGGATAAACCAGATCCAATGGTGGCTATCAGGAAGACCTCAAGCACACCGAGCACTACAGCAGCCACTGCCACACCCGTCAGGCTGCCCAGCCCTCCCAAAAGGGAGGCAATAAAACCTTTGACCACAACCTGGCCAATTTGCGGTGCCAGTGAGGTCGAAATACCGTACAGAACACCAGAAAGACCGCCCAACATGCCAGAGACAATGAATGCAGCAATAATGACCATATTCGTATTGATACCCATCAGGCTTGTAGCAATCATGTCATTGGAGGCTGCGCGGATGGCAATACCTATCTTTGTCTTCTTCAATACATAAATCAACACGCCAAATGCAATTATGGTAGCTACCAATGAGATCAAATAAGTTACTGAAACTGTCAGTTCGCCAATCTTTATGGTTTTCACCTTGATCAGATCATAAGGATATGTATCAAAGAATGCGCCAAAGCGGATAATCAGGATCTGTTCCAGGAGCATTAACATGGTTACAGATGTTACGAAAAAATACACCAATTGACCTTTTTGAAGGCGAATCCAGCGGAAAGCAACAAACTCCACCAGGACAGCGACCAAAGCGCCAGTTGCCATGCCCACCAGGATCACAGGGATCAAGGTCAGGTTAAATTGGTTGGCAACAATGTAACCTGCATATGCGCTGATGCCCAAAACACCACCATGGGCAAAGTTGGAGAACTTGAGCACATTGACAATGATTGCAAAACCGACTGCAATCAATGCATAAATTGCGCCAAGCGATAAGCCATTAATTATCTGTTGAAGAATGACATTACTGTCCATACGCACTCCTCGTTCATAATTGGGGCTCAAACCCAAGATTTGAGCCCCAATATTCGTACTATATCAGTAAATCTACTACTACTTAACTTCGCCCTCAGGGGTATACCATTTTAAGAAGAGCGGAGAGCCATCTTTGATGGTGAAGATTGCCATAGGCAATCCTACCGGTTGATGGGTATCTGCAGCGATCTTGAAGGTTCCCTGCAAGCCCTCGTATTCATCCATGGCATTCAGTTTTTCATAGATGCAGGTAGAGGTGACATCATTACCACAAGCTTTAATAGCCTCAACAATGATGCCGAAGGCATCTGCGCCACTAAATGACTGTGCAAGCGGCTTCTTATCATCGAACTTAGCTGAGTAGGCTGCAGCCCAATCAACCAATTCTGGATCCCCGGCATTGATGCCGTAGGGATAGAAGGTTTTGGTGGTTGCAGCTGGATCAGTTGAGGGTGCAAAACCGGTTGGGGGCACCGAGTTGCTGCTCAGCATGGTCACATCCAGCCCGAGTTCATAAGACTGGGTCAGGATCAATGGGATCTCTGGAGGATATGATGGGAAGTACAGGGCTTCGGGCTCAGTTGCCTTGATCTTGGTTAATTGGGCACGGAAGTCCTTGTCAGTTCCAACATAGGTTTCCTTGGCAGTGATTTCGCCACCAGCAGCCAGAACAGCGGCCTCAAATGGGCCAGCCAGACCGACAGAATAGGAGTTAGCCGAGTTGTAGAGGATGGCAAATTTCTTGATGCCTAATTCGTTCAATGCATAAGCAGCAATAGACTGTGCCTGGCGGGCAGCAGAGTTCTGGGCGAGGAACATATAATCCCAGACTTCGCCGTTTTCCTGGATGGTGCAGCGGTCTTCCATGAACAAGCCCACGATCGGGACCTTGAGTTCCTGGCTGATCGGAGCAATGGCAATACCGATGTTGGAGACGGGTGGCCCTAGAACTACTGGGACCTTATCCTGTTCGATCATGCGTTTGAGAGCATTGATGGCTTCATTCACATCACCGCGAGTATCATAGGTGACCAGTTTAAGCATACGGCCATTGATGCCACCAGCAGCGTTGATCTCGTCAACCATCTTGGTGGCGCCCAGGGTCACTGCGCCGGAGAGAGCGGCCATAGGGCCAGACTCATCCTGAAGGTTACCGATCAGGATATCGCCTTTCTCTTTGGGCGCGCATGCGCTGAGCAACATTGTTGCAACAAGCAGTACAGCTAATACAATACTTACTCTTTTCATTACTTTCTCCTTCTTAAATTTGTGTATAAAACGACAATACTTGGATATTTTTTGGGTTCCTGCGCTCTAAACCACCTCCTTTCGTCGCATGGTCACACAGGTTTAACGATATCTGTTTAATCATAACCGATTCTGCAACCCTTTCCACACATGTTCAGGCGTCAATGGTAATTCATGAAAAAACATATCCGTTGCTTCACCAACTGCCAGGCCAATAGCAGAACCGATGGGAATTATACCGCTTTCACCAGTACCTTTTGCTCCTGAGGGACCAGATCCATCCCTGTTCTCAACCAGCAGGGACTTCAATAAAACAGGCGTATCCATGGTCGTTGGAATACGATAATCCAAAGCGCCCAGATTGAGGATCCTGCCTTTCTTATCCATGATGAGATGTTCCATAATAGAATGCCCTAATCCTTGAATAGCGCCGCCTTCGTCCTGGGCTTCGACTAAAGAAGGATTGATAGCCTTGCCAATGTCGCCGACAGTTACCAGCTTTTTAACTGTCACAAAACCGGTTTCCGGGTCGACCTCAACCTCTGCCCCCGCAAAAATCACCTCGTAGAAGGACACACCACCACCAAGGGGATGTGCTGAGACTCGGTCTTCTTTGTATGTGCCAATACCAAACAGTTCACCCGAAAAGACGCCAAAGTGGGCAAAGAGCACATCTGTATATTCAATCAATCTGCCTGGTATCCTGATTTTGCCTTCTGTAAAACGTACATCTTCTGGTTTTACTTTAAAATATTCCCGGGTTAACTGGGATAATTGGTTCTTCAGGTCCTGGCAAGCCAGCTGGATGGCGTTGCCCATGAAAACAGTTGAACGGCTGGAAGCTGTGACCGAATCAAAGGGGACTATACCTGTGTCGCCATTGATAATGCCGATGCGATCCATCGGGATACTCATGGCATCAGAAGCGATCTGGGATAAAACTGTTCGTGCACCCTGCCCCATTTCTGTCGTTCCAACCAACACGGTAAGGCTGCCATCATGGTGCATGCGCACCATGGCTTGAGATACAGTTGCCGGCGCGGGTGTTTTAATACCAATGCCCAGGCCGCGACCGTGATTCTTCGGAAGCGGGGTGCCCCAACCAATGGCTTTTGCAGCTTTGGTCAAGCCCTCCGCCCAATCACCATCACAAGGCTTTTCTCCATGGATGAACACCTCACCCTTTTTTGGCATATTCTTCAAGCGCAACTCTAGACGATCCATGTTCAATTTTTTCGCTGCCATGTCCATGATCGAATCAAGTGCCCACATGAACTGCGGCGAGCCAAAGCCCCGAAATGCCGTTCCAGGCACTGTGTGTGAAAGGATCGCCCGGGCATGGATATGGACATTCGGTGGATTGTACAAGCCGCAACCCGCCAGGGCTGCCTTTGCCACCACGCGGGGAGAAGCATTGGCATATGCACCGATAAGATAGTCAGCATGTAGCTGCATAAAGGAAAGCTTGCCATCCGGGAGAAAACCAGCTCGCACCCGGATCAGGCTGGAGTTTCGCCTGCCCAAAAGGAAAGTCTCTTCCAGGCTCAGTCGCAGGCGCACAGGTCTGTCAAGTTTCAATGCCATATAAGCAAGCAATGGCTCAAATTTGGGGTAGCCTTTTCCGCCAAACCCGCCGCCCAATTCAGTGGGGATGACGCGGACCTTGGCCAGCGGCATTTTTAACGATCGTGATATGACCCGCCGCAGGAGGAATGGATGCTGTACCGTACTCCAGACACACACACCGTCATGTTCAGGGGCTGCGATAAAGACATGCGGCTCAATGGCAAAGTGGGTCGTCATTGGGAAGGAAAACTCGTCTTCCAGAACCAATTCAGCGGATGACTTTTCCGGTTCTCCCCATCCAAAGGTCCATTCATCTAATATATTGGTGTGTGCCAAATCTTGCCTGACGCGGATGGATGGATCCTGCACCAAAGGAGCATCAGAAGCCAAGGCTTGCTGCAAGGTATACACTCCTGGCAGTTCCTCAAATTCCACCTTGACCAATTTCGATGCTTCCTCAGCGATGTCTTCGCTTTCAGCGACCACAGCAGCTACAGGATCGCCAAAAAATTTAATCTCCCCGGTGGCAATGAGCGGTTGGTCCTCAAGGAATGGACCATAGCGCGGCATGGGATCGGGAAGATCCCTGTCCGTAAAAACGTATTGCACACCGGGAATCTGGCAAGCTGCCGATGTATCTATTGAGATGATTCGGGCATGAGCGACATCCAGGCGTACCAACTTGACATGTAAGGTATTGGGGAATTTCATGTCCGCCGCATACTTTAAAGCGCCGTTGACACGTTCTTCGACACCTACACGGGCTGTTGATTCACCAATTTTCGCCATAGCCGCTTCTCTTCTACCTTCTATTGACCTGGTTTTTACCTAAGCCAGCACTTCTTTCACAATGGCAACGAATTCTTCATCCGTGACCAGGCCTTTTTTCTTTAAACCAAGTTCTTTCACCCTGGTCAGGACCAGGTTCTTCTTTGCATCATCCAGCGCCGCCATGCCCAGGTCTTCCAGTTTCATTTCAACCGAGGCGATGCCCGATTTTTTACCCAAAACATACTGCGGTTGCTGTCCTACCCAGGTTGGGGTCAGGCCGAATAATGCCAGGGGTTGTGTCTTGACCAGGTCAACACCCATGCCGGATTCCCTGGTAAATGCACGTTCACCGATTACAGCCTTTGAATCTGCCACCTGGAATTTGCTGATCTTCAGGATCTGATGAGAGATGTCGTACAGCTTTTCGAATTTGATATTGCTATCCACACCATAAAGTGTTTTGGCAGAAACCGCAACCTCGTCCAGGGGTGTGTTGCCGGTGCGCTCACCCAATCCACCAACCGAAGCATGGATTACTTCTGCGCCTGCAGTGAGGGCTGCCAGCGAAGTCGCAACACCCATGCCAAAATCGGTGTGGGTATGGACTTCAATGCGTTTGTGGGTGATCTCTTTCATCTGTTTGACCAGGTAAACAGCAGCCTGTGGGCTCAACGAACCCGAAGTATCCACCAGGCTGACGCCATCCACCTCTGGCAGGGCGCCGACCTCGGTCAGTACACGGGTAAAGAATTCAGGCCGTGACCGGGTGCAATCCATCGGGAAGAGCACAACCTCCAGACCCTTGCTTTTGGCGAATTTTGCCCAATGGGCAGCTTTCTGGACCACATCATCTTCGGTCCAGTTGGGGAATTGGTATTTCAGCCGTGGAATGCCGACCGGCAGTTCCAGGATGATGCCATCGACACCACACTCAAGCGCTAATTCGACATCGCTGGCCATACCACGACACAGCACAAACACCTTGGCATTGGGTCGCAGGGCAACAACGCCCTTGGTAGCCAACTTGTCGTCTTCAGAAACCGCAGGCAGCGCCACTTCAATGCGATCCACACCCAGTTCATCCAGCATTTTGGCGATCTGCACTTTTTCATCCGCGCGGAATGCCACACCCGGGCTTTGTTCACCGTCACGCAGGGTGACATCGTGAAATTTCACCGTCTTTGGCAAGTTAAACTGTGCCCGAACTTCATCAAAATAATTGTAGGGGCTGATCCAATAATTCTCGTTGTGAAACAATTTTTCGTCCATAATTTTTCCTTCTGCTCCTGCTAGTCTTCAATAATCGCTACTGCACGGGTCCACCCGGCAGAACCACGTTCGATCTTGATCGGGAATACGGCAACTTTAAAACCGGTCGGGGTGGGTATTTTATCCAGGTTGGCCATTTTTTCGATCTGGATGTATTCTCTTTTGCGTCCATAGAAATGTGAAGGCCACAGGTCTTTCTTGTTTCCAGTCCTGTGATAGGATTCGGCCATTTTGGCCACCGGGCGGTCCAATCCCCATCCATCAATTCCGATCGCCTTGACGCCATAATCCAGAATGAACTCGGTCGCATCCATTCCCAGGCCGGATTGGGCTGGCAGGTAACGCTCGGTTCCCCAGAATTTATCCGCGCCGGTCTGGACCAGGACAATATCATTTGCCTGCAGGGTGTAATCGATCTTTTTCAGAGCTGCTTTGACATCATCCACTTTTATTTCTGAACCTTCTTCCAGGTGGCGAAAATCCAGCACCACACCATTACCATAACACCACTCCAGTGGCACCTCGTCAATCGTTTTGGATGGCTTGCCATCCACAGTCGGGCCGTAATGCCAGGGAGCATCCACATGCGTCCCGGAATGGGTGCTGGCGGTGACCTGGTCGGAGGCCAGCGCCATGCTGTCTTCGAAGTCATCTGGTTCGATCTTAGCCAGCTTGGCTAAACGGCGTGCGCCATCGGCGTGCGTCGTATGGGTAATGGTTGGGGGATAGGGTTCGCTTGCATCGTTTTGATGGGGCAAACTCAGGTCAATAAGTCGTGTCATATCTCTTCTCCTTTTTTATTTTTACTTCAATCGGATGAAATCACGCAAAGCGGCGATCTTATCATCCAATCCAGCTTCACCGATCAATGTTCGCCGCACGGCAAAGAAACGAATGTCATCTATTCCTTCACTGGCCAGCAGGTCTTTCAATTCTTCCATGAAGATGCCAGGCTCTGCCTGTTCAGAGGTGTCCCGGCTCGTGCCCAACATCGTACCTTTACCTTTTGCCACGTCCACACCGCAGGAAGGGCTGGGATTCATCCCCAAAACACCTACGATCTCAAACCCCAGGTCACGATAATCCTTGATCTGTTTCAAGACAACCTGCGCCTGCTTCCTGAAACATGCCCGCAGATCATCATTAATGATCTCGCCATATTTCCATTTCTCCAGGCCCAGGCATTCATACTCCGGGCAGGGCATCTGGATGATCCCCAGGCCGCTGTCCAACAGAGTCATGATCAGCGGAACATTGGCACCCTCAAAAGCACATCCCTCAGGGAAACGCGTGTTGATGTTCAGCCAGCAATGGCTGATAAAGATCACCCGGCGCTGCCTCCGATCGCTTAAGAATACATATCCCAGCCGATAGGCATCCGAGAATGAACCCTCAAATGCGATATCGCCTGTTCCCCACAGACCAATAAAGAAAGGCAGCTTGCCTTCAGCAACACGCACAAGGGTTTCAGTAGATAACTTTAGGATAAAGTCCGCTTTCACCAGGTCCGAGACCAGGAACTGTTTGCCATCGGAGACCCAGAAGTGGGACAGGCCGTCCACCTGCCAATCGATCACCTTGGGCCAGTCTTTAAGGCGCAGCAAAGTCAGGTTGGAAGTGTTGGCCCTGGTCATCAACCTGGATAATGCATTTTCTACAATAGCATTGGTGATGGCCATTAGCTCTCCCTGGACCTTTTCTGTTTAGATACGGATAATACAGCCTCAATGATGCGGCTGTAACCGGTGCAGCGGCAAAGGTTGCCCGCCAGCGCCACACGGATCTCTTCCTCCGTGGGATCGGGGTTGGTATTGATCAGGTACTGCGCTGCCATGATCATCCCCGAGGTGCAAAAGCCGCATTGCACCGCACCAGCATCGATAAAAGCCTTTTGCATCGGGGAAAGGTTATCCAGACCACCCAAACCTTCGATGGTTACGATCTCGGTTCCGTCCGCCTCAACCGCCAGGATCAGGCAGGCGTTGACCGCCTTGCCATTTAGCAGAATGGTGCATGCTCCACATTCACCCACCCCACAGCATTCCTTGGGACCAGTGATATCCAGTTGATCGCGCAGCACTTCCAGAAGGGTATGATGTGACTGCACATCAATTGTGTAAGGTTTCCGGTTGATGGTTAATCTTATGTTATGTAAAGTTCGCTTATCCACAATAATTCCTATTGGAGAGCCCGTAATCGTTCCAAAGCCATGCTCAATGCCCGTTTTCCCAGGACAGTCAGCATAGCCTGCCGGTATTCACGGCTGGCACGCACATCGGTGATGGGCGCTGCCTTTTGCATCAGGGCGTCAATCAGGTCATGCTTTTCTTCAATACTGACATCTGTCCTGGCAAGAAGGCCTTCTTTTTCCTCCACAATGAATGGTACCGGGCCTACAGCCCCCAAAGCAAAACGTGTCAGGCCTGTGGTGCTTACCTGGCAGCAGAGATTGATCGTCGCCAGGTCCACACCTTTGCGGCGGGTCAGCCTGTAGAATGCCGCTGCCTGGTTGGCCGGGGGGAGTGGCAGAACGATCTCTTTGACCAGTTCATCCGAGGCAAGTGCTGTTCTGCCCGGGCCGGTAATGAATTGATGGAGCGGTAAAAGCCTCTCACCGCGTGGAGAAATGCAGTTAACCTGTGCATTGTAGATCAACAGCGCAGGGGCGCTGTCAGCAGCAGGCGAAGCATTGCAGATATTACCCGCAATTGTCGCCCGGTTGCGGATCTGGACAGAACCTACATTGTGCACCGCTTCTGCCAGAGCCGGAAACAAATTCTTGATAAGCGGGTCTGACTCAAGGACAGCCATCAGTGTCAAACCGCCGATGATCAGTGAATCATTTGTCTGCTGAATACCACTCTGCAGATCAGGGATGCCTTTAATATCGATCACTGCTTCAGGAGTGATCCTCCCGGATTTCAGGCGCACCAGAAGGTCCGTCCCACCTGCCAGCAGGCGAAAATCAGGTCTGTATTGCTGTATCAACTCAAACAAGGTATTAAGGTTTTCGGGGCGATGATACGTAAATGATCGCATGAGTGACCCGTTCAGGCAATCTCCTGGTTATCCAGGGATTCCAAAGATTCCAACAGCTTGACCCGGGAGTAGTTTTTATGCCGGCGCAGTATTTCAATTGCACCCTCCATATCTTTTTCCCTGATACGGACCAGGAGTTCTACGTGTTCCTCAAACGAATGCTCAGCCATATTTGGAACCAGGTAGAAGACAGTTCGGCAGCGATTCAATTCAGCCTTGTTCCACAGGTCCTCGATCATCGACAACAACGTGGGAAGACCGCAGTACTCGTATATCGCCATGTGAAACGCACGGTTGAGCTTTCCATATGTGTGATTATCTTTTTGCTCGATGGCACCTTGCATCTGTTCGATGTAGGTATTTAATCTATCTAGATCGCTTTCGTCAATCTTCTGTACCGATTCTCGTAAAGCCAGTTCCTCCAGGTGATAACGGATGATCAACACCTCGTTGGTTGCAGTAGATGAAAATTCCTCTACGTAGGGAGAATGATGGGGATCCTGCTTGATCAGGCCTTCGCTGGTCAGCCTTCTGACCGCGTTATTAACCGGGATAATGCTGACCCCCAGGCTTTGCGACAGGGCGGTCAGGCTGATCTTTTGATTGGGAAGCAGTTCGCCACTGAGGATCGCTTCTTTTATTGCATCATAGGCGAAATCTTCGCGTAAAAGTGGTGCTGTTTTTGCCAGGGCAGGAAGTGTGTTCATTTTCCTCGCAATACTTTATACTTTATAAAATATATTATATGAGGAAAATCGGTTAAGTCAATAGTAAATGCGATGAGTGCATTATAATTGGTGCAGAGGTACAAAGAAAAACAAATTCCTTTCCAACTCATCCAATTTGAAGATATGGTGAGTCATTAAGTATCGCGAGGGGATGGAAAAGAATCTATTGATTGCCATAGGGAACTATGAGTTCCCAATTTTCTTGAAGAGAGGTAAAAAATGACGCAAAAGACTAAAAAGGTAGCACTCATCACTGGTTCAGGACGGGGAATCGGCAGAGGGATCGCTGTTCAACTGGCCAAAGCCGGCTGGACGATCGTGATCAACGATTTTGGCAACCCCACCCCACCACAGGAAACACTTGAAATGGTCAAGGCAGCCGGAAGCGACGGCATGATCGTGATGGCCAATATCACACTTGCAGCCGAACGTGAACGCATCGTTGAAGAGACCCTGAACCAGTACGGGCGCATCGACCTGCTGGTCAACAATGCTGGCATCGGCCCGGGAGTGCGGATGGATATTCTGGAAACCAGCGAAGAAAGCATGCTTGAGGTACTAAATGTGAACCTGATCGCCCTGTTCTTCCTGACCCAATTGACATCGAAGGTTATGATCCGATTGATCAAAGAAGGTGTGGTTGAAAACCCGAAGATCGTCAATATCAGTTCCATGAGTGCCTATACCTCAAGCACCAGCCGGGCAGAATACTGCATCTCCAAAGCGGGCGTATCCATGTGCACCCTTTTGTTCGCCGACAGGCTTGCTGATGAGGGTATCAATGTATATGAGATCCGGCCCGGTATCATTAAAACCCCAATGACTGAGGTTGTCACCGAAAAATACAACAAGCTGATCGCAGAAGGCGTGACCCCCATCAAGCGTTGGGGTCAACCCGAAGATATCGCCAAGGCGATTGAAGCAATTGCCGAGGGATACCTGCCCTTCTCAACAGGCCAGGCGATCGAAGTGGATGGCGGTTTTCACATTCGCAGGTTGTAACATTTATCAACGGCCTTAATTAAAACAGCAAAGGAGAAGATGGTATGGATGCAAGACAATATTTGAATATTCCACGGCTGAGAAGTTTGAGCGAATTCCAGGCATATCTTGACCAAATTCATGTTGAGCTGCCTGTTGATGAAGAAGTGCAGCCTGGCACAGGTAGCCCCCTGGCGCAGCCCTTTAAGATGGCAAATGGCAGGCTGATCGGCAACCGTTTTTGTATCAACCCCATGGAAGGCTGGGATGCAGAGGCGGATGGCAACCCGACTGAACTGATGAGAAGGCGCTGGCTCAAATTTGGCCGTAGTGGTGCCAAGTTGATCTGGGGTAGTGAAGCTGCAGCCATACGGCCGGATGGCAGGGCCAACCCCAATCAGTTGATGATCCTGGACCATACCATGGCAGGTGTTGCAAAATTACGCCTGGAAATGGTTAAGGAGCACCGGGTTCATTTTGGCAGGACGGATGACCTGTTTATTGGTCTACAGCTCACCCATTCCGGACGTTTCTGCCGGCCTAACCAGAAAACCAAACTGGAGCCGAAAATTGTATATCACCACCCCGTGCTGGACCAATTATTCCATATTGACCCTGGCTATCCCGTGCTGACCGACATGGAGATCGATGATCTGATCCCATATTACATCAAAGCGGCCAGGCGTGCTCAGCAAATTGGTTTCGAATTTGTGGATGTCAAACACTGCCATGGTTACCTGGGGCATGAATTCCTGAGTGCCGTGGATCGCCCCGGTCCATATGGCGGCAGTTTTGAGAACCGCACCCGATTCCTGAGCACGATCATTAAGGGTATTCAAAGTGAATGCCCCGGCTTGGAGATCGGTGTTCGCTTCAGCATCTTTGACATGCCACCTTTCAGACCCGATGAAAACAATGTCGGCCGCATGCTGGACTATCGCGATGCAAATGGCCGATATCCCTATGCTTTTGGTGGTGACCCGGATAACCCGTCCGAAGTTAATTTAGATGAACCGATCATGCTCATCAACCTGCTCGAATCACTGGGGGTTTCGCTGGTAAACTTCACAGCTGGCAGTCCCTATTACAATCCGCACCTCACCCGCCCGGCTTACTACCCGCCCAGCGATGGTTACTACATGCCGGAAGACCCACTGGTGGGGGTGGCGCGACACATTCATGCTGCTTCTGAATTAAAAAAACACTGTGGTTCCATGCTGTGTGTGGGGTCCGCCTATACCTACCTGCAGGAATACCTGCCAAATGTGGCCCAGGCGGTGATCAACCGCAACATGATCGATTTTGTCGGGCTGGGCAGGATGGTCCTGTCCTACCCGGATATGCCGGCGGACATCCTGGACGGCAGACCCTTCAAGAAAAACATCATCTGCCGCACTTTCAGCGATTGCACCACCGCACCCCGCATGGGGCTGGTCTCTGGATGCTACCCCCTGGATCATTTCTATAAAGAAAGACCCGAAGCACAGACCTTAAAAGAACTGAAAAGAAAGAAATAAATCCTCAGGAGCCTGGTATGCAAGTAGTCTCATTCGAAGAAGCAGTCAGTTATGTACATGATCACGACACCCTGATGATCGGCGGGTCGGGCGGCGGGCATGCCATCCCGGAAGCGCTGATCGTAGCTCTGAGTAAACGCTATGAGCAGGAGGGTGGTCCCAGACAGATCACCCTGTTCCATCCTGTGGGGATCGGCGATAACATCAGCCAGGGCGTTGGTCACCTGGCATACCCGGGCATGGTCAAAAGGATCGTCACAGGGGCACTGGTCAACAGCCCCAAATTCCAGCAACTGGCTGAAGAAAACAAGGTGGAAGCTTATACCCTGCCCCAGGGTGCCCTATCGCAACTGGTCCGTGAAATGGCAGCCGGTCGCCCCGGCCTGCTGACCCAGACCGGTTTGCACACATTCATTGATCCCCGCCAGCACGGTGGCCGGCAGAGCCAATGTGCGGTTGAACCGCTGGTCGAACTGGTCGAACTTGCCGGCAAGCAGTGGATCTTTTACAAACCGTACCACGTGGATGTGACATTTTTACGCGGCACCACCGCAGATGAAGATGGCAACATCACCATGGAACAGGAAGCTGTTTTTGGTGAGATGCTTTCAATGGCACAGGCAACCCATAACCAGGGGGGAATTGTGATCGTTCAGGTCGCCCGCCTGGCTCAAAAGAATACCCTGCCAGCCAAGCAGGTCAAGATCCCGGGCATGCTGGTTGACCTGGTAGTGGTGGATCCCGAACAGCGGCAGACCTACCAGATGAAATACAGCCCGGCCTATGCAGGCGAAGTCAGGATACCCCTGACCGCGATCACCCCCTTACCCTTTGACCCGCGCAAGATAATTGCCCGGCGGGCAGCCCTGGAGCTTTTCCCCGGTGCAATCTGCAACCTGGGTTCCGGTGTCTCCACCGGCATTGCCACTATCGCTGCTGAAGAGGATATCCTGGATCAGATAGTCCTGACCAACGAACAGGGCTTGATCGGTGGGGCACCCTCATCCGATGCCGGTGCCGCGATCAACTATACATCGATCGTTGACCAGCCTTACCAGTTTGATTTCTACGACGGCGGAGGGTTGGACCTGGCATTTTTATCGTTTGCCCAGGTCGATGCAGATGGCAGCGTCAATGTCAGCCGTTTCAATGGCAGGATCATCGGCGTGGGTGGTTTCGTGAACATCAGCCAGTATGCCAAAAAGATCATCTTTAGCGGTACATTTACTGCCGGCAAACTGGAGATGAATTGGCCGGATGGTCAGACCAACATCCTCCAGGAAGGTAAGTTCAAGAAATTTGTCAGTCAGCTCGAAGAGGTCTCATATTCCGGGCCATTTGCCCAGGAGCGCGGACAGGAAGCACTCTACCTTACTGAAAGAGCGGTCTTCAAGCGTGGCGAGCAGGGACTGGAATTGACTGAAATTGCCCCCGGTGTCGACTTGCAGCGCGATATCCTTGACCAGATGGATTTCAGACCATTCATCTCGCCTGCCCTCAAACAGATGGATGCACGGATATTTAATGAAGGTCCAATGGGTTTACAGGCAGATATTGCCAATCGAAAACAAAACAACCTTCCTCCCCGGTTACGAAAGGACGGGTAAGCACATGAGTGAAAACCCCAAACAGGCGATCGAAAGCGAATCCATCATGGTCACCAGGCCTGCCGATGGTGTGGCTGTGATCATGATAAGCTCACAACCACTGGGTGTCCTGCGACATGCAGTCAAACGGGCTCTGTTTCAAACCATTGACACCCTGGAGCAGGACGACTCGGTGCGTTGTGTGGTTTTAACCGGGGTTGGCAAAGCTTTTTCGGTCGGTTCAGATATCCGCGATTTCAGCCAGGAGGTTGGTTGGCTGCTGGAGAACGATTACTGGGAGGCAGGCTTGAACCAGAGGATAGAGGATGCCAGGTTCCCGGTCATTGCCGCTTGCAACGGACACGCCTTGGGTGGTGGAGCTGTCCTCGCCCTGGCGTGTGACTTCCGTACCGCCAGCGAATCAGCCAAATTCGGCTTTCCTGAGGTGAAAGTAGGCGCATTTGCCTCCGGCAGCGGCACCCAGCGCCTGCCCCGGCTGGTCGGACGCGGACGCGCACTTGACCTGTTTTTGACCGGCAGGGTTATCACTGCCGATGAAGCACTGCAGTATGGGCTGGTCGAGTATGTCTTCAAAGACGACGAATTACTGCCCAAAACTCTTGAAATTGCCACCACCATCGCCAGTTACAGCGGACTGGTGACCGCGGCAGCCAAAACCTGTGTCAACCGCGGCCTGAGGGAGGGTTGGCAGACCGGGCTTAACCTGGAAAGTGAACTGCGTGTCAAGACCGGCAGAGGGTCGGATGCCGTTGAAGGGCGTAATGCCTTTTTGGAAAAGCGCAATCCCAAATTCAACCAGGATAATTCACAGCAGGAACCCTAAATGCGACTGGTCACTTATTCAACTGACCACAGTCTTCGTCTCGGCGCTTGGCTCGATCCCTACATCCTGGACATGAAAGGGGCTGTCATTCATTTATTAGGCGAGGCAGGGCGATGTGAAATGATCATCAGTGCCTGTCACAGCCTGTTGGACCTGCTAAAAGCAGGTGCAGAGGCCTGGGAAATTGTGCGCTCAACCGTTGAAAAGGTATCCCAGAATATTAACAGGTACAGGCATGAATTGATCGCCCTCGGCATCCTCATCCCAATTAAGAATGTGCAGCTTCTGGCACCCCTGCCAGCACCTGGCAAGGTGATCTGTGTAGCAGGCAATTATCCTTCCCCGGGAGTCGACCAAAAACCGGACTACCCGATCATATTTTTAAAACCTTCCAGTTCGGTCACCGGACTGGGCATGCCAATAATTTTAACTAACCTGACTCAAAATGTTGCCATCGAGGTCGAACTTGCGCTCGTGATCAACAAAACAGCCAGGCATACCAGCCAGGATGATGCGCTTGACTACGTTGCAGGTTATATCCTGGCCAATGACATAGGCGATCGCGACCTCGAGAAACGTACTTCCCAGTGGACTTCGGGCAAGATGTTCGATTCATTCACCCCCATGGGACCCTGGCTGGTCACCAAAGATGAATTGCCTGATCCCAATTCCCTGCAAATGACCAGCCTGGTAAATGACGCTGCTGTTCAAAAGGGCAGTACTTCTCAAATGTTCTTTAATTGTGCAGAGCTGGTCAGCCTCCTTTCGGACCTGACCACCCTTTACCCCGGTGATGTCATCCTGACCGGCAGCACCAAAATCATGGGCGATCAACCCAATCCCACTATCGCATTAACCCCTGGTGATACCGTGACCATTAGAATTGAAGGCTTGGGCGAATTGTCCAACCCGGTAGTAAAGGAGTAATATGGCAATAACCTATCCCATGGCAGTGATCACTGCCCCTGCAACGATCGAATTTCAACAAAAAACACTTGTCCCCCTCGGGGAGCATGATGTACTGGTCAGGATTAAAGCCGCCGCCATCTGTGGCAGTGACCTGCACCTCTTTAAAGGCCTGCATCCTTCGGTAAAACTGCCTTCTGCAGTCGGGCATGAAGCCGCCGGCGAGATCATCGAGGTCGGCAAATCTGTCACCAAACACATGCCGGGAGACCGCGTGACCATCGAACCGGTGATTGCATGCGGGATATGCGAGTATTGTCTGCGCGGCGATTATCACCTGTGTGCCAACATCAGCTTTCAATACCGCCAGGGACAGGGTGCGTTTTCACCTTATTTTATTGTCCACGAAAACCGGGCATTTCACCTGCCTGATAATATCTCCTATGAAGAAGGCGCACTGGTAGAACCACTCAGTGTGGCGCTGCATGCCGTTAAGAAATCGGGCATCAGGCTGGGTAACACTTCAGCCATTTTTGGTGCCGGTGCCATCGGGATCCTGGTATCCATGCTATCCCGCCAGGCATCCGGCATTGGCAGCTTTATATGTGATATACACCCATACCGCCTGCAAAAAGCACTGGACCTGGGAGCAAGCCAGGCGATCAACAGTCGTGAAGAGGATCCCGTAGAAACCATCCTCAAAGCCACGGGTGGATTGGGGGTCGACAGGTCTTATGAAGCCGTTGGCTTGGAATCAACCTTGAGCCAGGCGCTGCATGTCTTAAAACACGGTGCCAATGCCACACTTCTGGGTATCTTTGAGCAGCTTGAGAACAAAATTCCGATTCATTTGTTTGTCCAACGCGAAATATCACTGTACGGTTCACAGGGTTATTCCTGGGATTTCCAGGATGCCCTGAAAATGCTGGCAACCGGAACGATCAACCTGAACCCGTTGATCACCCATACCATACCTGTCCAGGATTTGAAACAGGGATTTGATATCCTGCTGAACCCGAAGAATGAATCCATCAAGGTCATCGTCAAGATGTCCAATCTGTAATAAAAAATTAACGAGGAATGCCATGTTATCAAAAAAACTGGAGATCAAACACCAAAACAACATGATGGTTGTAGACCACAAAAAGGTGCATACCCTGGTCATTGGCAGCGGCGCAGCCGGATTGAACGCCGCAGTGCAGCTCTACCGCAACGGTGTGCGCGACCTGCTCATCCTGACCGAGGGACTGTATAAAGGCACCTCGATCAACACCGGCAGTGATAAGCAGACCTATTACAAGTTGTCCATGTGCGGTGCTGAAAGCGACTCACCTGTCTCCATGGCTGAAAGTTATATTGGCGGCGGTGCCATGCATGGTGACCTGGCACTGATCGAAGCCAGCATGTCGGTGCGCGGGTTTTTTAACCTGGTCAACCTCGGTGTACCCTTCCCGCATGATGTTTATGGCCAGTTCATTGGCTACAAGACCGACCACGACCCCCGCCAGCGTGCCACATCAGTGGGCCCCTACACCTCGCGTGAAATGTGTACCTGCTTGATCAAAGAGGTGCAACGCCTGGGTATCCAGGTGTTTGAAAACCGCGAGGTTATCCACCTTGTGCGTGCAGACGATGCCGAGGAAAAACGGATTGTTGCCGCTATCGCATTGGGTGAAGATGATGCCCTGGAGGTTTACTCCGCAGAGAATATCATTTTTGCTGTGGGCGGACCGGGAGGACTTTATAAGACCAGCGTCTACCCCGAAGTGCACTCCGGGGCGATCGGTTTGGCGCTTCTGGCAGGTGCAGATGCCCGCAATTTACCCGAATCACAATATGGGCTGGCATCGACCAGGTTCCGCTGGAATGTGTCGGGGACATACATGCAGGTGATCCCCCGTTTTATCAGCACCGCTGCGGATGGCATCTCCGATGAGCGTGAATTCCTGGCCGATTATTTCATGTCGCCCTCCGAAATGAATGGCAATGTGTTTCTCAAAGGCTATCAATGGCCTTTTGATGCCCACAAAGTGCTGGGTGGGTCTTCGATCGTTGATATCCTGGTCTACATCGAGACGGTCGAAAAAGGCCGCCGCGTTTTCCTGGATTTCAGACAAAATTCGCAAGGTTTTGACCTGGAAGACCTTCCGGAAGAAGCTCGCAATTACCTGGTACGTTCCGAAGCGTTGCAATCCACCCCCATCGAGCGCCTGTTCAAGATGAATCCCGGTGCCATCGGACTTTACAAGGATCATGGTATCGATTTATACAGTGAACCACTGGAGATCGCCGTGTGTGCGCAGCACAATAACGGTGGCCTCGCAGCAAATATCTGGGCTGAATCGACCAATATCCGGCATTTTTTCCCGGTTGGGGAGGTGAATGGCTCCCATGGCGTCAACCGTCCCGGGGGTTCTGCCTTGAATGCCGGTCAGGTCTGGAGCACACGGGCTGCAGAGTTCATCGCTGCCCGTTATAAAGACTATACGCTGGCAGATACAAAGGTCGAGGATGCCATCCAGAATGATTGTGCACATATCCTGGGGTGGATCGAGAGTTCCGGGGAGGCAGACTTAACCTGGCAAAGTGCTTTGGACGACCTGCAAGCCCGCATGTCACGCTGTGGTGCCCATATCCGGGCAAAGGAAACAATCAATATAGAATTGCCGGGTGCCAGGCATTTAACCGGGCAGATTCTCACTTCAGGGTGCCATTACGTAGACCGGGTAGACCTGCGCAATGCCTTCAGGGTCCGCCACCTGGCATTTGCCCATTTGGTCTACTTGGAATCGATCCGTACCATGCTGGAAAACGGTGTGGGCAGTCGTGGATCATCCATCGTCCTTGACCTGGCAGGCACCAGGGTGAATGACATGTTAGATGAAAGCTGGAAGATCCAACTGGAAAATCCGTCCTTCAGATCCAAAGCTTTGCTTTCCAGGATCAGCGACGACCGATCAATCACCCACACCTGGGAAACAGTCAGGCCAATCCCGGAGATCGATGCCTGGTTTGAGACCACCTGGGCGGCATTCAAGAACGGCGAGATTTATCACGATCAGAAATAGGAAACCCAGGTAGATTCGTCTTTCTGCAAATTCATATAAAAACAAAATGAGGTTGGCTTATTTTCAAGCCAACCTCATTTTCTTGGAATTAATTATTACGGAAAGCTTTGCCCTGACCAACTTAAATGTGGATGGCAGACCCATTGAGCATCTCGGCAGCTTCGAGGATCGCCTCGCTGAGGGTGGGATGGGTATGGATGTTGTGGGCGATCTCCAGGGCGGTCAATTCATTTTGCTGTGCCAGGGTCAATTCCGGCAGCAATTCTGAGACTTCCGGCCCGATCATGTGTGCTCCAAGGATCTCACCGTATTGCTCACCGATCAGGATCTTGACAAATCCGCCGTAATCGCCCAATCCCAATGCTTTTCCATTTGGCTGGAAGGGAAATTTGCCTGCTCTATAAGCAACGCCTTTTTCTTTAAGCTGGGCTTCGGTGTAACCGAATGAAGCCACCTGTGGATTGGAAAAGGTGGCATGCGGCACCATATCATATTTGATCGGGTGAGTTGCCAGCCCGGCAATGGCTTCAGCACACAATATGCCCTGGTTGGAGGCAACATGCGCCAGCAACATCTTTCCGGTCACGTCCCCTACCGCCCAGATGCCGGGCACATTGGTTGCCATGCGTTCATCCACCTTAATGTGCTTGCGCTCAGTGAGTTCCACCCCTACTTGTTCCAGTCCAAGGTCCAGGCTGTTAGGCTTGAAACCGATGGATACCAGTGCCTGGTCAGCTTCCAATACCTTTTCGCCATCTGCGGCACTGACTGTAACACGCACACCATCTGCGGTGGTTTCGACCTTCTGCACGCGGGTGCCGGTCAGGCATTTGATGCCGCGTTTGGCATAGGCCTTTTGCAGCTCGGTACTGACCTCTTCATCCTCCAATGGTGCAATGCGCGGCAGCATCTCCACCATGGTCACCTGTGTGCCGTAGGCATTCCACACGGTGGCGAATTCCAACCCGATGGCTCCGGCGCCAATGATCACCACTGACGCAGGCAGTTTTTCCTGCAGGATGGCTTCTTTGTAAGTGACCACCTTCTCACCGTCCACAGTCACGCCAGGGATGCTGATCGATTGACTGCCGGTGGCAATGACAATGTTTTGGGTTTTGATTTCTTCCACCTTGCCATCCGCACCAGTGACACGGACCAGATCTTTAGCTATCAACCTGGCGTCGCCCATATGAACAGTGATATTGTTTTTCTTCATTAAAAAGCCCACCCCTCGTGTCAGGCGGTCAGACACCTGCCGGCTGCGTTTGACTGCTGCAGTAAAGTCCAGCTTAAGGTTGTCAAATGAGAAACCAAAGTCCTTTCCCCGTTCACGCAGGATATGGGCGATTTCCGCATTCCTTAACAGCGCCTTGGATGGAATACAGCCAATATTTAAGCAAACCCCACCCAGCCACTGTTTATCAACGATGGCTGTTTTCAAACCCAACTGGGAAGCACGGATGGCAGCCACATAGCCCCCCGGACCCGCACCGATCACTACCAGGTCATATTCTGTCATGTTCACCTCGCATTTTTTCTATTCTAACCCACAAACAACCCCAACGGGTTCTCGATCATTTTGACAAGCGCCTGCAGAAAACGCGCCGCCGGTGCCCCATCAATGATGCGGTGGTCAAAGACCAGGCTGAGAGTCACCATACTGCGAATAGCGACCTCACCGTTCACAACAACTGGTTTTTCCTTGATCTGGCCGATCCCCAGGATCGCCGCTTCCGGGTAGTTGATCACCGGGGTGAAGGCATCGATGCCGTATTCGCCCAGGTTAGTGATGGTGAATGTGCCCCCGTTCATGTCCTCCAGGCTCAGGCGTCCCTCTTTTGCCCTGCCGACCAATTCCCTGAAGACCAGGCCAAACTCGCGCGGGGTCTTTTGATCCGCCGCCTGGATCACCGGCACGACCAGCCCACCATCCGTATCCATTGCGATCCCCAGGTTGACCTGGGGCAGCCATTCGATCATCTTTTGGTCCGTACTGACCCTGGCGTTCATGTAGGGAAATTGTCTTAAACAGCGCGCTGTGATCAGGCCCAGTAATTCATTGTATCCGGGTGTGAATCCCCAACTGTCACTGACGAGATCCTTCAGCCTTCTGCGCAGGGAGACCAGCTCCGTGGAATCCACGTCGCTGACCAGGGTCACCCGGGCAGTGGTATGCACACTGGTGCCCATCTTTTCAAAGATCACCTTGCGTTTGCCGGATATTGGCACCTGTTTCCCAGTACCAACAGCTGATGAAGCGGCAAGTGGCTGCACTTCTGCCCTGGTTTTTAGAGTCAATTCGACATCTTCACGAGTAACGATACCACGGGGACCAGTCCCGACCAACCCAACCAGTGAGATACCCGCTTTTTGCGCCATGGCCTGGGCGACCGGCGTAGCTTTGGGCACCTGGGCCAGGTATGAAAGGACATCTTTGACCACAATGCGGCTGCCCCCTGCCCCGGAAGGCTGTACAGAACCCAGGTCCACTTGCTTTTCAGCGGCCAGTTTACGTGCCCGTGGTGAGACAAAAAGCCTGTCCTGAGCTTCGATTTCGTTTCCGGGTGTCCGTAATTCGCTTTTTTCCGCCTCATTGACAGCAGCATGCTCAACTTCTAAAGTCTTGGGCTCAGTTTTTACTGCAAAAACCTCATCAGCTTTCCCGATCAGCGCCACAACAGTCAGAACTGGCAGGGTTTCCCCAGCCTGGTATGGTCCACGGTGCAGGTAGCCTTTGGCATTGGCTTCCACAGTGAAGACTGCCTTATCAGTCTCAACCTCGAGGACCGGGTCGCCAAAATCCACCTTGGTCCCGTCTTCCAGTAACCAGGAAGTCAATACCACTTCTTCTACAGTCTGACCCAACTTGGGAATGAACAGTTGCTCGCTCATCAACTCATCACCTTCCTGCAGGCATCGATAATGCGTCCTGCGTTGGGAATGGCCAGGTCTTCCAGCACCTCAGCCCGCGGCACAGGCACATTGGCGGCTGCCACGCGTACCATCGGCGCATCCAGCCAGTCAAATGCCAATTCATTGACCTGAGCCATCACCTCATTGATAAATGATGTATTCTCATAAGCTTCGGTCACCCCCACAAAGCGCCCGGTCTTCTTGATCGATGTGATCACGGTATCATTATCGAGGGGTTTCAGGGTGCGCAGGTCGACCACTTCCACGTCAATGCCTTCATTAGCCAGGATCTCGGCTGCTTCAAGGGAGGTCAGAACCATCCGTGAGTAAGTTACCAGTGTAATGTCCTTGCCAGTTCGCTTGATGTCAGCAACGCCCAGGGGGATGAGATAATCTTCCTCAGGTACCGGGCCTTTTTCTTTATACAGCATCTTATGTTCAATGAACATCACCGGGTTATCGTCCCGGATGGCGGACTTTAACAAGCCTTTGGCATCATATGGTGTCGAAGGCATCACCACATAGACACCGGGGAAATGCGTCCAGAGCGATTCCAGGCTTTGCGAGTGATGGGCAGCAATCGCCCGCCCGGCACCACCTTCGGTGCGCATCACCATTGGTACGGATGTCTTGCCGCCGAACATGTAACGGTTCTTGCCACCCTGGTTGGCGATCTGGTCCATAGCCAGCGGGGTGAAGTCGACATACATGATCTCACCCACCGGGCGCATGCCTGCCATGGCAGCGCCGACTGCCGCCCCGCCGATCGTCGCCTCAGAAATGGGGGTATCAATGACCCGCTTTTCGCCAAATTCCTCAAACAGGCCACGCGTGGCGCCGTATGCACCACCGTACAGGCCAACATCCTCGCCAAAGATGAATACCCTTTCATCCCGCTTCATCTCTTCACGCATCGCTTCCACCAGTGCCTGGGCATAGCTGATCTTGCGCATCTGGGGGTCGTTCTTCACCTTTTCCCGCAAGGCCGCCTCTGCCTCGATGTCCTGGGTGGTGGTTTTGGCAGGTGCAAACACATCAGAAGTCAATTCATCCCGCATAGGCTCGGCGGATGCTTCACTGAACTGCATGGCCTTCTCCAATTTACCGCTGACCAGCTCTTCAAGCTGGGTGAATTCGTCTTCGGTTATCATATTGACGATACCCATGTCACTGCGCAGCTGCTTGATGGGATCGAGATCCTTATATTGGGCTTCTTCCTCGCGTGTGCGGTATGCCCTGGGATCAGAATGGGAATGGCCGAAATAGCGGTATGTTTTACATTCCACCAGGCTGGGTCCCCTGCCCTGCCTAGCCAGTTCCACCGCCTCGGCAACCGCATTTCTGACCTCCAGCACGTTCATCCCATCCACCACTGTGCCGGGCATACCGTATGCACAGGCACGGGATGCCACATCGGGCAGTTTGCTGGCCTTTGCCCAGGGAACGGACATGGCGTACAGGTTATTTTCTACAACGAACACCACAGGCAGGTCCCAAAGGCTGGCCATATTCAGTGATTCATGGAAATTTCCTGTATTGGAAGCGCCATCGCCGAAGAAACACAGCACCACCTTGCCGGTGCCAAGCAATTTTTGCGCCAGTGCCGCCCCCACCGCCACCGGGATATTGCCCGCCACAATGCCGGTAGCTCCCAGGTTGCCGTGTTCCACATCTGCAATATGCATCGAGCCGCCCTTGCCTTTGCAGTATCCACCGCTCTTACCCAGCACCTCGGCCATCATTTTATTGTAGTGATCCTGCCTTGCAGAGTCGGTTTTGGCAGCTGTGTCGCCATGGGCATGGGCGTGACCATGACCGCGATGCGTGCTGGTGACCAGGTCGCCGTCCTGCAGGGCGGCCACTGCCCCCACCGCTACCGCTTCCTCGCCGGCATAAAGGTGCGAAGCTCCTTTAAGGACAGCCTTGCTCAACAGATTGGCAATATTATTCTCCAAAGCGCGGATTTCCATCATCTGGCGTAAATAGGTCATCAATTGTTCCCTGGTCAGGGATTGTTCCTCGATCAGGCCTGTGATGTGTTCAAAAGTGTGTTTACTTTCCATTATCTATCTCCTATAATAAATTAGTGCATTTCCTGGCCACCGGTGACGTTGATTGCCTGCCCGGTCATGTAACTGGCCTTGTCAGATGCTAAAAATACCACCATGTTACCAATATCATCGTACGTGCAGCTGCGTTTGAGCGGTACCTGGTCGATATATTTCTGACGGACCTGTTCTCTGGTCAAACCCTGGTTTTGGGCATATTGGTCAAACAGTGAATCCACCCACAGGGGCGAATCCAACAGGTTGCCGGGGCAAACTGCGTTGACCCGTATGTTGTAAGGTGCCAGTTCCAGAGCCAGGCTCTGGGTCAGCCCGATACCGCCGAATTTGCTGGCGGCATAGGCAGAATTCCGAAAACTGCCCTTCTTGCCGGATTTGGAGTTGATCTGGATGATCACCCCGCTTTTCTGGGACATCATCATGTGGGCGGCATGCTTGGCACAGTGAAAATAACCCACCAGGTTGACATTGATCACCGCCTGCCATTTGGCTGAAGGGAAATCCTCAATTCCACCGGAAAGCAGGATCCCGGCGTTGGAAATCAGGATGTCCAGGCGGCCAAATATTTTTTGGACCTGTTCAAAAGCTGCTGCTACCTGGTCTTCGTTGGTCACGTCCATAGCCACCGCGATCGCTTTTCGACCGGTTTTCTCAGCGATCTCTGCCGCCACTTTTTCTGCTCCCGCAAGGTTCAGGTCAGCCACCACCAGGTCAGCACCTTCATCCGCCAGACGCTGGCAGAGTGCCTCGCCCAATCCCTGGGCACCGCCGGTTACTAAAGCAACTTTTCCAGCAAACTCCAGACTCATATTCGCTCATCCTTTCCCGGAAGCATGATCTGCAGGAATTCCTCCTCCGCTTCCACGGTCCACTCTCGCCCATCTTTCATCCTGGCATATACAGTGGGTAGTTTTTCCTTTAATTCCGGCATCGATGTCAGGGGAAAGTCCTTGATCTGGGGGAAGATGACCACTTTTCCGGGGTATGTGGCATTTTTTAGCGCCAGCAGGCCTTCTTTGGCCATAGACAAGGAACCGATCGCTGCCACCGAGCGGTTGGGTGATAGGGTACCCGCCTCAGCCTGGTGCAGCATGGAGCGCAGGTCATCGATCGATGATCCGGATTGTCCAGTGTAACGAATCCCCTCAAACACGATACGGTTAAGGTCCAGGGATGCCATTACCCCGCGGTTGACCCCGGCAAAGATGTTCATCACCCCACCGGGCGACAGGTGATCGGCAGCCTCACTGATGATCGCCGGCACCGGAACCAGCACCACGATATCGTCAAAGCCGTCTCTTTGAAAACCCTGCAGGTGCTGCTGGTAGGTCTCTGTTTTGCCCGGGTTCAAACATAGCCACTCGATGTTTTTCGACTGTGCCTCGGCTGAAAAACTGGTTTCCAGGTCCTGCAGGCGCATATCTGAAAGGTCTGTACATAAAATACTGCCTGGATGGTCGAGAGACTGCAAGGCGCGCTGCACATGCATTTGACCCATCGGACCGCCAGCTCCCAGGAACCAGGCCCTTCCGCCCGCTTTCAAGCCCTGGCGGATGGGAACTGTGGCATAAGCCTGGCTGATGTCCGTGCCATTTCCGCCCACCACTGTCCAGTAGTTATAGTGGATGCGTCCCACATCCATTTGGGCCTTGCGTTCAAATGGTTTATCGGTGACCAAAGCCAGCACGCCGCTGACCGCCAGGTGTGGACTGACCAGCTCGACCAGGTCTGCATCCGCTCCTAGAACCACAATGTCATCCACCAGGTCTACCGGTGGATGGACAGGATCATTAACCTCTTCCACCGGGATCCCAAGGGCAAGCGCCTGTTCTCTGATCCAGGCTGAAAAAGCCTGAGGAACATGAGAGAGCAGGACTCGTGAGGGATGCATACTTTCATCCAGACCCTGGCTGAAATGAAATCCACGGTCTTCTGTACCTTCTGCCTCCACGATCCATAAGGTACCTCCACCTTTGACCCATGTGCGGTGCTGTACTGAATAAGAGGCGGTTACACATGCCCAGGGCTCGGTCAAAGCGCTCTCAGCATAGCCTGTGGAAGGCTGAACACGTAAGAGATAGCAACCATCATCGCCATTTAGGACGCGTTGGTCAATGATTGTATACTGGGATAACCCACCCTGTAATTCATATCCATAGGCATAGCCCACACCCTTGATAAAAATATCCGCCTGGATGATAAAACGGTCTCCCGGTTGGTATTGTTTCTTTAAATCTTCACCTACCTTGACCACGGTCATGGCCACCTCATGTCCCAGGACCACCGGGTCGGATCGCATGTCCTTGTAGATGCGCGGATGGGTCTGCCCGAGGGTGATCACTTTGATATCCGAAAAACACAATCCGACTGCATCATGGCGTACCAGCAGTTCTCCGGGTCCCGGTGTTGGAACTGGCACCTCGATCATATGTCCATCTTTTCCCAGGTTCTCAAATCCAGCTCCGTACAAGGGCCACAAAACCTGTTTTTCCGGGATGGGATCTGAGGCATTATTATATTTTTCTATTTTTTTGTTCATCAACACTCCTCAATGACAATTTTTCTTTATTCGAAGCACTTCAGGACATCACCAGGTTCAGGCTGGTCGCCCAACCTGCTTAATCTTTCAATACCACTTCTGCCGGGTTGAGTAAACTGCCCGACTTGCTGGTAAAAAACATTACGTTGAGCACACTTAGGATAATGAGCTTTTGCCCAGTTGGATTGGTATCCCAACCCGAAGGCACGCTGCATGACAGTATGCCCAAATATGAATTGGGCACCTGCTTCGAAAGTCTTGCGTAAAGGTTGTAATTCAGGCACAGCGAGGTCATCAACCATCTTTTGCCCAAAGCTGTTCATTTCGGTGCCCACCAGGATCGGCAAATCCATTTGTTCCGCCAGGTCGACAACTTCATAGAGTTTAGCCAGCTTTTTCTTTTTGCTGGCGGCATCAGCGATATTCCAGTTGCGATCCGGGATGATGTTTACCACCCCGGCACCTTTTTCGACCAGGAAGCCCAGCAAACTGGCAATATCTTCCTCTCCCGCTGATGTGCCATCCAGCCAGGCAACACATGGGATGGCGCCACAGGCAGTTATCAGTTGGTTGGCCTGGTCTATAGTGGGATAGGTCCTGACATCAGGCTGAATATAGCCCACCCCACCTCGCTTCAACAGTTTTGCCCTCAGCAGGTTTTGTAGTGAGACCGGGTCGTCCAGCTGGGAGACCTCTGTCTCTTTGAGAACCAATTTTTCACGCCAGTATTTGAGCGGGTCAGGCTGACTTCTCTCCACCCCATGGATGATCGCCTGGACCAGGTGCCGCTCGGTCAGGTTACCGGATGGGCTCAAGGGCAGCAGGTCCACTTCGTGATCAACAATGATCGGGGACAGGGAATCATTGACCCTGGCCAGCATTTCTTCTATGCGCAATTGGGCACTTTTACGCAAGGCACCCAGGATTGGTCGAACCTCACCCGGCACGCTGCTCGAGGTAAAACCGGTGCCCATGGTATAGCTGATGCCCGGTTCGCCGGGCGAATTGATCTCCAGGGATGCCAGTTCGGGGATAAAGACGCGTGTTTCCACCCCAGCCACCCCACGCACCGCCAGGAGGTCACATGCCGCCAGGAATTCATCCACCCCATCCAGCACGTCAAAATCGACCATTCCGATCATCGAATAGCCGTGCTTCTTTGCCAGCCAGGCTAGGGCAGTTGGTGAATAACCAAAGGCGTTGAAGGAAAAAAAGGTATGGGCATGCAGGTTAAACAGGTCTTGTTTAGGTGAGGTCGTAAACGCATCTTCACCCACCATGTCAAGCAACTTTCCAAGCGTATCTGCGCGCACCTGGGGAGAAAAATTGTTCAAGTGCTCCTCAAGGGCAGCGATAGGTTCAACAATAGTCATTTTAGTCCCCAGATCTGCTTACGGTAGTGCTCATCAGGACGCGAATGGATACGCTCAACGTTCGAGGTAGACAAGAAACTGGGTCCTCCCATCTGGTAAGTTCCAAGGATCACCCGGGCAGCCTTAACGCACATGGCAGTGATGTTCTCTACATCCGCCGGAGTCTTGCCTACCGTTATCATCCCATGATTTTGCATCAGGATTACTTTGGGTGCTTCACCATGGCGATCCGCAAAGGCATTGATCTCATCGCGCACACGCAGTGCCAGCGGCAAGCCGGGGTCAGTATACGGCACATAAACCACAGCCGGACCACAGTAGACGATCTGGTCAGGGAAAAGAGATCCCGAAAAAGCCTGCTGTGCATTTTGCGAGCACATGATGCTCAAAATGGCAGTCGGATGGGTATGACCCACAAAATTGACCCCTTCCAGCCGCAATAAGATGGCATGCAGGAAGGTCTCGACCGACGGCATTACCTTAACGGTATCATCGATGCGCGCTTTTTCCAGTCCTGATCTGACTTCTCCGTCGCTTAAAGATGCCTGGCCCAGCAATTTCTCAATGCGCTCAAACGAAACCTGCACCAGGTTGGCAATTTCCAGGGTGGGCATCGATGAGCCGCTAGCCTTGACCCAGAAGGTCTGCCTGTCCTGCCGTGCCGAAACGTTACCTTCCCCCAGGATGGCATAATCCCGTGCCGGGTCACCCAGGTGGCGCGCCATGTTAACAAGTTGGGTACGAATATCTTCCATGTTTAGCTCGGTTTCTTACTCATGAGCGCTTTAACAGCACTTCTGTTTCATATGCCTTGATGGATTGCATGTAGTCAATGCCCACTGGCACATTTTTCGTCAGGCAGTAGTAGTCCCAGACAGCAGCAAAAGGTAGAACCTTAAGTTCTTCAAGCAAAGCAAGGCGCTGTGTGTGATCACCGACCAGTTCCAGGTGTTTAAGTGTCTCGAGCGGTTCAAGTAGGGCTGCCATGATGGCCTTGAGGGTATTGCGCGAGCCGATGACCCAGGCAGCCACCCGGTTGATGCTGGCATCAAAATAGTCCAGCCCGATATGTATCCTTTCCAGCGCATCATGGCGTACGATCTCCTGGGCGATGGTCTGCAGTTCATCGCTGTAGGTCACCACGTGGTCGCTATCCCAGCGCACTCCCCGGCTGACATGCAGCAGTAACTGGTCAAAGAATAATAGCAGGGAGGAGATCTTGTCGCCAATGCTTTCCGTGGGATGGAAGTGACCGCTGTCCAGGGTCAGCAGAAGTTTACGGCTGAGGGCGTAGGCTGTGTAGAACTCCATCGAACCTGTCGTGTAGCTCTCCAGGCCAAGACCAAATAACTTGGGCTCTACAGCATCCAGGTTATGCGTCAGTTCTTCAGCCAGGACCAGGTCTAATGACTCGATCAAGCGCTCCCGGGGTCCCTGCCGATCCACCGGCGTATCCTTATAGCCATCCGGGATCCAGATGTTGGTTACAGCTGGAGTGCCCAATTCACGCCCAAAGTAGTCCCCGATCCTTCGGCAGGCGATGCAATGTTCCACCCAGAAGTTGCGGATGGTTGGATCAGCACTGGAGAGAGTAAAACCTGAGGACGCCAGGGGATGTGAGAAACAGGTTGGGTTGAAGTCCAGACCATGTCCCTTTTCCCTTGCCCAATCTACCCAGGCAGAGAAGTGCTGTGGCTCGATCTGGTTGCGATCCACCGGTCGATCACTTTCCAGGTAGATGGCATGCAGGCTGAGGCGGTGGCTGCCCGGCAGCAGGCTGTATGCCAGGTCCAGGTCAGCCCGTAACTCCTGGGGATTACGCGCCTTGCCCGGGTAGTTGCCGGTGGTCGATATACCGCCCGAAAGTTCACTGCCGCGGTTCTCAAAACCCGCCACGTCATCCCCCTGCCAGCAGTGCAGGCTGAGAGACACCTCATCCAGGCGGCTCAGCGCCTCATCCGTATCCACAGCCAGGGCAGCATAACGCTCCTTGGCCAGTTGATAAGAATTTTTAATCAAATCATCGGTCGTTCTCATCGGTCCTCTAAAATATTGATTGTTGGATATCGAATTTTTTGCAGATCGCAATGATTTCTGCCTGGCTGAGACCCTCACCCATTTCGTTGATGCATAGGTTCAGGTACTCATATTTTGCTGCAGTCTCAGCATATTCCACTCGGTCTGCAGCCCGCTTGACCGAGATATCGGAGCGGGCCATGACACCGTGTTTGGACCAGATGACAATTCGGTGTTCCCTCAGGCTGGCCACATTGGCAGCCATCAGTTCAGGCGAACCAGGCAGGCGGAAGGGAATGAAACCGATCCCTTCCGGCAGGTTGATGATCGTCTCCGGCTGCCAGCGCAGGAGGTGCTGGTTAAGATACCTCTCATCCTGGTAGCGGGCAATGTGCGACAGCAATGTCAAGTGGACCGGCTGGGCATGGATCACGGCATGGAAGTTGGTTCCTGAAGACAAGATCTGGTCGTAGTGCACAGCCAGGTGCGAGTTGAACTCACTGGTCACCTGGGCAAAGCGGCGGTGGTAGGATGTAAAGAGTCTACCAGTTGATCCACCCGGATCGACCACGATACAGGCAATGTTGGCAGTCGGGTCATCAATGATCTCGCGCAGACGCCGCCCGGAACCGCTGACCAGGAAGGTCGCCCCAGCCAGTTCAGGCACCCTTTGGGGAAGGTTCAGCGTGTCCACCAGGGGAAAGCGGGTGCGCAGTTCGAGCGGCCAGCGCAGGCAGACCGAGATATTTCCGGCAGCGCCTTCGCTGGATTCGATATCTGCCAGGTGCCTGCCCGCCTCGCCCATCATGGTCAAGAGGTCATCCAGTTCTGGATATGGTTCTGGTTGCATTTTTATTTTCCTTTCAACAGCCGGGCATAAGCGTCATCCCAGCCTGGTTTATAAATAGGATCATAGGTTTCCAATTCAAACGATCCTTTAATGATTTCACGCCCTTCAGTTAGCGAACCTAAATCGCCCAGGGCAATGGACTGCATCAGGATATTGCCGGCTGCTGTCGCCTCAACCGGACCACAGATCACCTGGCGACCGGTGGCATCCGCCGCAAACTGCGAAAGCAGGCGGTTCCGGGTGCCTCCCCCGATGATGTGGATGCGGTCCAGGTGAGAGCCGGTCAACTCTTCAAGTTGATCAAGCACCATGCGGTATTTCAATGCCAGGCTTTCCAGGACAATCCGTACGATCTCGCCAGGCGCTCCCGGTATATATTGGCTGGTCTCCGCACAGTACTGCTGGATCTTCTGTGGCATATTTCCGGGGTGCAGGAAGCGCAGGTCATCCGGGTCGATCACCGCCAGGAATGGCTTCGCATCAGCTGCCAAACTGGTCAATTCTGGATATGTCATACCCCACTCCCGCTTGCATTCCTGGACCAACCATAATCCCATAATATTCTTGGAAAGTCGCCAGGTACCGGGAACCCCACCTTCGTTTGTAAAGTTGAAAGCAAGTGCTTTTTCATTAATAACCGGCCGAGAAACCTCCGCCCCCAGGATCGACCAGGTACCGGAACTGAGCCAGGCAAAAGAGCCATTCCCGGCTGGAACAGCTGCTACTGCCGAGCCAGTGTCATGGCTGGCGGGTGCCACCACCGGAATGGGTGTGATTCCGATCTCGCGGGATACGTTTGGCAACAATTGACCCAGTAAGGTACCGGGTTGAATAACCCGGGGGAAGATCTGGGTGGGAATACCCAGTTTACCCAGCAGATCAAACGCCCAGGTGCCTTTCAGGGGATCGAAACACTGCGTGGTGGTGGCAATGCTCAATTCACAGACCTTGCTGCCGCACAAAAAGTGGTTGAAGAGATCCGGCATGGTCAGGAAGGTCCGGGCTTTTCCCAACGCTGGGTGCTCCGCAAGGACCATGGCATACAGCTGGTAAAGGGTGTTCAACTGCATGAACTGGATGCCCGTTTGGGTAAATACCTCAGACCGGGAGACCTTCTTAAATACCTCTTCCATCATGCCGTCCGTCCTGGCATCGCGGTAGTGAAAAGGATCAAATAATGGTTGTTCGTTCTCATCCAGCAGGCTAAAATCGACTCCCCAGGTATCCACCCCCAGGCTCTCCAGTGGGTACTGCAGGGCAGATTTCTGGATGCCCGCCTGGATATCCTGCCATTGGCGCGGCAGGTCCCAGTGGACGCCGTCAGGCTGCTGGACAGGCGTGTTCAGGAAACGATGCGTTTCTGTGAGGCTGAGTCTGCCGTCACGGATCGAGCCTACGATTGCCCGTCCACTTTCAGCACCCAGGTCCAGTGCCAGGTAGTTTCTAACTAAATCATTTCCAGATCTACTTTTCATAGTGGTCAATTCAGCAAGTTCGTCCCATCACTCAATAATTTCAGCCATCAACTGAACGATCTAATTCCTGGTCAGGATAAACCATGATCCTTATCTGACCTCTATTACCTGCCGGAAAGGCTTGGCGGGCAGGTCAGCGCTGTTATAGAGGTTTACTTCGGCAAAATTACGGTAAGCAAAGCGAATCTCGAGTTCCTTTGCGAACGATAATCCTGTGACCTGCACCCTGACGGAAGAGGGCGTGATCGAGACTTTGATTGGTTCGAGCTTCTTCCCATCGGCGATCAGTTCCAGACTTTCCAGGCTCTTGCCCTTGATGAACAGCCCATTGCCAGTGTAAAGGAAAGGGATGACCAGGTCGCCATTTTCAAACCGGGCAGCCTGGGCTTCTGGTGCCTCACACAGGATATCCTCCCCATACACCTTACCCCTTGCCAGCAGTGCCAGGCGCTCACCCACCGGGCGCTTGTGCTTGGGATGGACATCATCTCTCTCGCCATAGTCCATGATGCTGACCATATGAGCTCCGGGTATTGTTCTGGATACCAGGTCCTGTTGTTCACGGATGATAGGGAAGTTGAGAGCATTTAAGGCCAACCAACGCTCCCATGGTGCCAGCTGAACAAATAGGAAGGGCAGCTCATCCTGCCATGCATCGCGCCAGCAGCGGATCATGGCTGCAAATAGCCTGGCATATATACCAGCTTTTAGATCGTCGGATTCTCCCTGGTACCAGATCACACCTCGCACTGTAAAACCAGCAATCTTTTTAAGCATCATGTGATATAGACCGCCCGGTCTGTTCTCACTGTAGGGACCCAGCGCAGGTGCATTTTTTGCCATGGACCTCATCCCGGCAAGTACGATCATTTTGAGCACAGGTCCCAGGCTTCCTTCCAGGATCTTGCGCAAAATCGAGACCATCATTGGGCTCTTCATATCATCGCGGGCTTTCTTCTCGTCTGTGATGTATTTTCCAATGTCAAGTTTTTCGAGCCCATTTTGGTATTCTTGCCAGTATACTGATAATTCATCATCTTCGACCAGGTATCGCTCATCCATCCATGTGGCTGCAGTTGTTCCTCCCCAGTTGCAGCCAAGGATACCAACAGGTACCCGGTACCGTTCATACAGCTTGCTGGCAAAATAAAACCCTACCGCGCTGTAGAAAGGGGCGTTCTGTGGGGTCAATCCTCGCCAAAAACCAACCTGGCTGTAGTCATCTTGGTTTTCCTGGCCTTCGAATTTCACCTTCGGGCAGTCATAAAAACGGATATCCGGGTTGTTTGCCTGGGGGATCACTTTTTTAGCTTCTGCGTCAAATTCCAGGGCAAATTCCATATTGGACTGCCCCCCGGCGATCCAGACCTCACCAATTGCTACATTCTTAAATATTAATTCATCGTTTTGAGCATCCCCGGTGATCTTTATTTCCAGACCCCGAGCTGCTTCCATCGCCGGCAGAGTAATTTGCCATTCACCAGGCATGATTCTTGTGGATACCACTTCATTTACATTAATAAAAACATTTATGGTTTGTTCCACCCGGCTGGTGCCCCATATTTTGATGGGTTTTTCTCTTTGCAGAACCATGTAATCGCCAAAGATGCCGGCAACCGTAAAAGATCTTTTGTTCATATTTAAAATCCCTTCTAAGTTATTTGATCCCCTGCCAGAACTTGACAGCTTCATCCAGCCATCCATCCGCTGCAGTGCCTTCTGCCAATCCCCAGCCATGGGCAGTGCCATCAACCTCTTTCAAAAAATGAGCTACCTTGGCTTTTTCCAATGCCTGGCTTAACAGGACGCTATTTTGGAAGTCTACTGTATTGTCATGGTTGCAGTGCCAGATGTAGGTCGGCGGATAGCCGGCATGGACATGCGCTTCGACCGATGTTTCTTTTATTTGTTCTGCTGTGGGAGATTTTCCCAGCAGCATTTTGCGGCTTATCGCATGGGTCATTTTCCCCATGCTGATCACGGGGTACGCCAGGATGAGCGACCTGGGCGCTGGCAGGTCAAATTCCAGATAACCCAGGTTATCGCTGCCAAAACTGGCTGCCAGGTGCCCCCCGGCTGAAAATCCACAAACTGCATAGCCATCTCTCTCCACATTGAGCTCATTTGCATGATCAAGGATGTAATGGACAGCCTGGGCCAGGTCATATTGTGGTTTTGGGAAACTGTTCTTTACCGTGCGGTAGGTCATCACAAAAGCACTGTAACCCATGCGGTTCAGGGCAGCTGCCACCGGGAATCCCTCCACGATCGATGCAACGCTCATATAAGCTCCCCCGGGGCAGACCAGGACGAATGGTGCCTTGGTTGCAGCCGGGAAGAAGAGCATCCCGGTGCCTTTCCTGGTAGGATCAGCTGTCTTCGCCTGGTCATTCCAAAAATCGTGGCGCACCTGCACTCCACTCTTTTTGTGTGCAATGATAGCGTTCAACCCATTTGCTATGCTCTGTGGATTCCAGGTCTTGATCATTTTGCCAAGCCGTTCAAGGGATAAGCCATTGAAAAAGACCTTTAGAAGCCCACCGGCAAAAGGCAAGATGAGGTCCCTGTCATCCACCAGGTAAGGATTTTTTACAATGGCTGAAAATTTATCACTAATCTTGATTTCGTCTGTCATATCATAATTCTCCTTTTGAAATCTCAATACTGATCAAATCTGGCAGGAAAAGTTGTAACGCCCACTGCCAAGCTCATGGTGGGTGCCATCCGGCAGCACCACCGTGGCGGTCGTGTTACAGGGAATCGCCACATCCAGCTGGAATTTGCCGTCTGTTACCTTCCAGTCGGAGACGATATCGCCGTATTCGCTGCGGAAGGTACGCCTGGCGTAGGTCAGGCTCTGATCCGGTTCTGGCTGGATGAGTATGTGTTTGAAACCCGGCTTTGTTTTATCAATGCCGTTGATGTATCGGAAGATCCAGTCGTCCACGCAGCCAAAGGCATAATGGTTAAGGCTCATCACGATAGGTGTGCCATCTTCCTTGTAGGCATACCAGCTTTCCCAGATGCTGGTGGCACCATTCTTGACCTCATACAACCATGAAGGACATTTATCCTGGTACAGGATGGCATATGCCAGGTCGGTGCGTTCGATCTTGCACAAAGCATCCATCAGGAAAGGCGTGCCCAGGAACCCGGTGTCCAGGCAACCGCCGTTCTCTTCGATCATTTTGACCAGCCGGTCAGCAAAGTGCTGGCGGAATTTTTCGGGCACCAGGTCGAAGTAAAGCGGCAGCACGTATGCTCCCATCAGTTCGACCGGCATGTTGCCATCCTGGTCAATCACACCTTTGCCGATGGCATCCTTGATCTTCAAAGAAATATCACCGTAATACTGCGCATCTGCAGCATTGCCCAGCACCCTGGCGATCTCTGCCATGCTGGTCATCGAGAAATAGCCATAGATTGGTGCAATATATTTCAAGGAATCTTTCAATGATCTAAACGTACCCGAACCGTAGCCTTTTGTAGAAAGGCTGGGGATCAACCATTCTCCAAAGTGGAAACCGGTGTTCCACAGGTACTGTTCGATCCCATCGGGCAGCTTGCTGCCCCTGGCGCGCTTTGACCTGGCAGTAGTGATCACATAATCGCACCATTTCTTCATCGAGTCATACTGCTGGTGCAGGATATCTGTGTTACCGGTGACCTGGTACATGAAATAGGGCACCAGCACGGCGGCATCGCCCCAACCGGCTGAAGCTGCCGGTCCGTCGTTGTGGAACAGCCAGCCAGTCAACTTGCTGAGCATCTTATACAAGCTGACATTGGGCACAACAAAGGGCACCCCGCCGTTCTCATACTGGTCGCAGGTCAGGTTTCTCATCCAGCGGGTGAGGAAGGGGGTGACATCCTCGTTGAGCAGGGCTGTGGTGGCATATATCTGGATGTCACCGGTCCAGCCGGCTTTCTCACGCTGGGGGCAGTCGGTCGGGATGGACAGCATGTTGGAACGCTGTGACCAGCGGGTGTTCTCATAGAGGCGGTTCAGGTCGGCATTGGAACATTCGAAGGTTCCCAGGTTTTCCATTTCTGTGGACAGGGCAATAGCGGAAAAGTCTTCAGCCCTGACCTCATCCAGCCCGCTGACCCTCACATAACGGAAACCATGGAAGGTGAAGAGGGGCTCGAAAACCACTTCTCTGCCGTCTGAAATGTAAATATCTCTTTGAGGGATATTTCCCTGGATGGTCTTGAAATAATTGCCATACTGGTCGACAGTCTCAAAATGATCGAGGGTAACCCGGGTACCCCTGGGGGCATGGATGCGGGCGCGCACCCTGCCGGCCAGCACCTGGCCGAAGTCGACGATCTTCTCGCCCTTGGGGGATGTGGTCACCTTGATCGCCGGTATAGTAGCCACTGACCTGACCGGCTGACCCAACTGCGCAACCAGGTTTTTATACCCATAACTGGCAGGTATACCCTTGCGCCATCCTTTGTCATCAAAGCCAGGCCGATCCCAGCCAGGCTGCAGCAGGTTGGCATCAAAAAGTTCACCGGCAAAAAGGTCAGAAGAGAGTACCGCACCCTGGGAGGTTTTCACATGGCTGTCAGAATTGATCACTTCCCTGCTGCCATCCGCATAGATCACTTCCAACTGGAAGAGGACGGCATGCACTGGTTCGTAATCCGCCATATCCGGCTTGGTATTGGGGCCACAATACCAGCCATCACCCACATGCATCCCGAGTACATTCTCACCGTTTTGCAATAACCTGGTGATGTCATAGGTCTGATAACACAGGTAATCGCGGTAGACGGTGTGTTCCGGGGCAAATTCACGCTCATCCGGAGGAACACCATTAATTGAGACCTGGTATATGCCATGGCAGGTGGCATATAGTCTTGCCTGAGCAGGCTGTTCCTTAAGGCTAAAGGCTTTGCGGAACATTGTGGCAGGTGCCTGCTTGGCAAAACCCGCTCGGCGTTTCTTCACTCTGAAGGGAGATTTGATCCACTGCGCCTGCCAATCAGAGGGGACTATGAAGGCTGTTTCGAATTTCGCTGAAGCAGCCGCCTGGTGTCCCTGGTTATCCCACACGCTGGCTGTCCAGGTGTACGCGGCGCAGCTCTTAAGTGGGTCGCCTGCGTAACTGATGAAAGCTGAATTGTCGCTTTCAACCTTACCCGTGTCCCAGGCGATCGTGCCGCTAGGTTCTGCAACCACGATGCGGTAAGCAGATTGCATAATATCCCTGGCATCACTTTCTATGATCCAGGAGAAGTACGGGTTGACATCAATACCGAGCGGGTCGCTCATATGCAGGGTTTTTAACTTGCTAATGTTCATGACACCTCTAGATTGTGTATTTTTTCAAATCCATCAAATCAACCGATCATATATTTCTGCAAACGGTGAGGGAAATGCCTGCCTTTTCAACCATATCCTGGCACTCAGATGTGAGGCCTTCATCGGTATACAGGCAGCAGATCTGCTCCAGGCGGGCGAATGGGATCAGGTCATCTTTACCAATCTTGGATGAATCGACCAGGGCAATTACCTCTTTGGCAGACTCGATGGCCTTTTTCTTTAACAGGGCCTCTTCCATGTGTTCTTCGGTCAGACCGCTCGCCAGGCTGAAACCGGTACAGGAAACAAAAGCCTTTTGCACATGCAGCTCTTCGATCACCTGTTCGCTGAAAAGGCCTGTCACCGATGAGCCGTCCTGGTTGAGGATCCCGCCGATCAAAATGACTGTATTGGTTGGGTTGGAAGCCAGAAGCCGTGCCACATCCAGTCCATTGGTAACCACGCGCAGCCGCTGTCGGTCCTTCAGGGCAAGCCCCAGGTAATAGGCAGTGCTGCTGGCATCCAGCAGGATCGCATCCCCATCATTCACCCTCTGTGATGCAAAGCGAGCAATGATCTCCTTTTGGGGAATGTTCTGGTGGTGACGTGCAGAAAATGAGGTGCTGCTGAGACTGCGCTTTTCGATCAATACCGCCCCACCGTGAAAACGGCTCAGCAACCCCGCTTGCTGCAGGGCATTCATATCGTTGCGTACCGTGCCTTCAGAACTTTGCAGGGCTTGGGCAATTTCCGGGACACGCAGCCCGGGTTGTGTTCTGAGAAGTTCGATCAGGGATTGACGCCGTTCATGTGAGGTCATAGGCATATCCTTTATTGTTTTCAACAATATTCAACAATTTCTATTATAGATAATTATCGAATTTTGTCAATAGTATTGACGTTTCTTGATTTTTTTATATAATTAGGCTGTCTGATCAAACAGGGACGAAGAAAATTTATTAAAGTCATTTTTTGATAAGGAACACCAAATGAAGATCTCTCATCTGAAAACCAATCACTTAACCAACCCCTTGGGCTTCTCCATCGACCAGCCCACATTTTCCTGGAGCGTTGAGGATACCAGGGACCGCACCCAGACTGCCGCCCGGGTCATCGTGGCAGCCGACCCGCAGCTATACCAGGTCATCTATGACAGCGGCAAGGTTCCCGGTCAGAGGATTGACAGCCTGGCATACCGCCCACCCCTCAGCCTTTCACCCCGTACACGCTATTACTGGCAGGTGAAAGTGTGGGGGGAAAGCGAGCAGGCTACCAGTGAGATTGCCTGGTTCGAAACCGGGAAAATGGACGAGCCCTGGCAGGCCGAGTGGATCACCCCGGACTTTGCAGACAATGAAATCCACCCAGTAATGGTCAAAGGTTTTGAGCTGCCGGCGGATGTCCTGTCTGCCCGCGCTTATGTCTGCGGTTTGGGTTTGTACCGTTTAGAGCTCAACGGACAGAAGGTCGGTGATGATCAGCTGACCCCCCATTTCAATGTGTACGATAAATGGCTGCAGTACCAGACCTATGATATCAGTGGGCAGTTGAGCAGGGGCAAGAACAGGGTCGAGATCCTGTTAGGTAATGGCTGGTACAAAGGACGTTTTGGTTTTTCTGAAATGAGCAGCGGCAAGAACCTGTATGGAGACCGGTTCGCCCTCATCTGCGAGATACACATCAGGCTGGTAAACGGCGAAGAACTGGTCATCCCCTCTGACCTGTCATGGCAGGCAAGCCCCTCACCCATCCTGGAGAGTAGCATTTACGATGGCGAAGTGCATGACGCGCGGGTGAAACGCATCCTGTTGCCTGTCAAAACGATCGAGATCGACAATAACATGCTTCAAGCCCGTCGCTCACTTCCTGTCTGCATCAATGAGGAGATCAAGCCGGTGGAGGTCATCCATACCCCGGCCGGCGAAACCGTGCTGGACCTGGGTCAAAACATGGTCGGCTGGCTGCGCTTCCGCACCCATGCCCCAACCGGCACGCGCATCCATCTCCTGTTTGGTGAGGTGCTGCAGGGTGGTAATTTTTACAACGCAAACCTGCGCTCCGCCAGGGCAGAGTATACCTACATATCCAATGGAATGGAAACACTGGTCGAACCTTACTTCACCTTTTACGGTTTCCGCTATGTCAAGGTCGAGGGGTGGGAAGGCGACATGGACCTGTACGATTTCACCGGTTGTGTGGTTTACTCTCAAATGGACATCACTGGTAATATCGAGACCTCCAATCCCAAGGTGAACCAGCTTTTCAGTAATGCCATGTGGGGTCAGAAAGGCAACTTCCTGGATATCCCTACCGATTGCCCGCAGCGTGATGAGCGCATGGGCTGGACAGGCGATACCCAGGTTTTCTCTGGCACCGCCTGTTTTAACATGGATACGCATGCCTTTTATGCCAAGTTCGGTTACGACACAGGGTTGGAACAATCCAAAAATGGAGGGATGGTTCCCAACATTATCCCGGCTGCAAAACAGCCGGGCGGCGGATCCAGCGCCTGGGCCGATGTGGCGACCATCCTGCCCTGGAATGTGTACGAATTTTCAGGGGATAAAACCATCCTGGAACAGCAATTTGAAAGCATGCGTGGATGGGTGAATTACATCAAGGGAGTCGACGAAGCCACTGGCGGCAAACGCCTGTGGACCAGCGGGTTCCATTTTGGCGATTGGCTCGCCCTGGACGGCGATGACCCGAACTCTCCCAAGGGAGGTACGCCGGATGATTACATTTCATCAGCCTATTATTATCATTCCACCCGCCTTGTCGCCCGCGCAGCTGAAGTTTTGGGAAAGACGGTAGACGCTAAGTTTTACAATCAACTGGCCGAAGAGGTTAAGGCAGCCATCCGGGCAGAATATTTCACATTGACCGGACGCATCGCCATTGGCACCCAGACAGGCATGGTCCTGGGGCTTTATATGGACCTGGTACCGGAAGAGCACCACCAGCGCTTGGTATCTGACCTGGTCACCCGCCTGCGCAAGGATAAAATGCACCTGCGCACCGGTTTCGTCGGTACGCCTTACCTCTGCCGGGTGCTCTCCAGGCATGGCGCCAACGAACTGGCATACCGCCTGCTATTAAATGAGGATTACCCATCGTGGCTATACGCAGTAAACCTCGGCGCCACCACCATCTGGGAGCGCTGGAACTCCCTCAACCCCGATGGTACGATCAGTTCGACTGGTATGAACTCGCTTAACCATTATGCTTATGGTTCGATTGTTGAGTGGATGTACCGTGACATGTGCGGGTTGAACCCCTCAACCGGGGATGACCTGCACACCGGATTCCGCCGGGCTCACATCGCACCCAAACCCAACCGCCTCCTGAAGTGGGCCAAAGCCAGCTACCGCTCGGCTGCCGGCCTGTATGAGAGCGGCTGGCAGATCGTGGATAAAGGTCGTTTGGTGTTCGACCTTTTGATCCCTTTTAATGCCGCGGCTATAGTTACCCTGCCGGATGCAGCCCTTGGAGAGATCACCCTCAATGGCGAACCGGTCAGTGAAGGAAAGCAGGTGGATAAGAATGTTGAACTGAAACTCAAGTCCGGCGTTTACCACATCACATACCAGCCTACCACACCGTATTACGAGGTCTTCAGCACCTATTCACCCATTGTGACCCTCTTAAAAAATCCCAAGGTTTTTGACTTATTGAAAAACCTGTTTCCTCCTGAGATACAGATAAATGAACAAATGCTTTCATATATTGGTGATGCCAGTCTCAGGGAATTAGCCCAAACGCCCTACACCTCATTTACAAATGAGCAGTTGGACGAACTTGATCAATTACTTAAGAATGTGAGCGCTGACTGATTATGACACACAACAAAAAAACCTACCCATTGGATCTAAAAACCATGTTTGGTGTTACCACCATGGGATTGTCCCAGATGATCGCCAACTCGCTGATCACTGGTTTCCTGATGCTTTACATTACCGATTACGCCGGTCTTTATACCGGCATCGCTGGCAAAGCTGCTTCCGTTGCCACCCTCATGCTGCTGATCGGCCGCATCTGGGATGGCATCAACGACCCGCTGCTGGGATTTGTGATGGACCGCAGCCCGCGCACAAGAGTGGGCAAGTTCAAACCCTTCATGTTCTGGGCAACCCTTGCATCCGCCATCCTGATCATCGCTCTCTTCAATATCCCAACAGGCTTCTCAGATCTGTTTAAGGTGGCTTTGATCTACATCCTTTACATCCTTTTCGACACTGCCTTCACCCTGCTGCCTATGGGTCCCCTGGTGCAATCGCTTTCCAATGATGCAGTTGTTAGGACCAAGCTATTGGTCACGCCACGGGTGGTGACCACCTTCCTTTCCATCCTGATGTCATTTTTCCTGGCAATTGCCATCGCCCTGGGCGGTGACGGCGTGACACCCAACATCGGCCTGGCCGTGATCGTCTTCATGGTGCCCATGACCGCCATCTCTCTGGTCGGAATCGCCATGATAAGGGAAGGTACCAATAATGCAGACGAAGAGAAGGTTACCTTTAAAGACATGATCGCCATGTTGAAAACCAACAAGCCGCAGTGGATCTCCATCCTCTCTGGTCTTTTTGGCGGCTTTATCTTCACTTTCCTGATGGCGGCTATCACCTATTACATAAAATACGCCTTTGGCGCTGAAAACCTGGGCACCCAATCCATGATCTGGGGAATCACCATCCTGCTGGGAATGGTGTGCGGAACTTTGCTGGCGAACATTGTTTTAAAGCATGTCACGCCCGGCATGGGGAGCTTTATCTCCAACGCCATTACCATCATCCCGTTGGCAGTATTATTCCTCATTAACCTTTTTGGCCCGATTCGTAATGCTTTTGTTCTATATCCCCTTTTGTTCATTGCCCTGCTGGGCAGCGGCATGAGTTACATACCGGGCACCCTGATCGGTATGGAATGCATGGATTACAACAAGTACAGGTTGGGAAAAAGCATGGAAGGTTCGATCTCTTCCATTGGGCAGTTCATCATGAAGATCCAGGCTGCTTTCTCATCATTCATCACCGGTTCGGTGCTGATCGCCGTGGGATATGATGCAGAGTTATATAAGGACGCCACCACCATCCCCGGTTCGCTATTCAGCGGTCTGGGATTGGTCCTTTTTGGCATACCCGCTTTGTGTGGATTAATTGCCATGTTGGTTATCCTGTTCTACCCTCTGTTTAAAAAATCAAAGCGGGATGAAATGTATGCCATGATTGAGGCAAAAAAGACCGCGATCCAGAAAAGTATAGAGTAAATCAGCAATCAAACAGAAACTGCCTGTATGTTAAGACCACAGGCAGTTTCTTCCTCCTTTATACCTCCATGTGTTTATCCACACAAGGAATATTGACGATTTTTCCAATAACCCAAGTAAGGGTGGTTTAATTAATTGCCCTCGTTTTGTTAAGTCGAGGCTAAATTGGCCCTTACTTGATAGTAAAACCCATATTGATCATCCCATCTCATCGAAAATATTGTTCGCCCAGTTCGAAAACTCATCTCTCCAGCGGCTGGCATATCCTTGACCAGATCTTGCCCACCACGACTTGTTCTCACATGCACCAAATCCATGATTACCTTTTTTCAAGCCCAGGAATTTCGCCGGCACCCCTTTGGCTACCAGGGCATTAAAATAATCCACACTTCCCTGGAACGGTACCAAAAAATCGTTCCTGGCGTGGCAGATGAACTGCGGCGGGTCATCGGGCTCGATGTGGTACTTTATTGTAAATTCCCTGGCAAGTTTTTCACGCTTTGTGGCATCGCGCAACTCATTGCGGTCAATGTAAGCGCCCATGAATACCTTGTAGTTTTCCAGATCGATCGCCGGGTAAACCAGACCGGCCAGCGCTACCGTGGCATCCATCCTGTCGATCTCATCTTCACTGTATCCAGGGTAGTCTACCGGCTTATTACGCAACAGGTTAAGCAGGTTGCCGCAGCAGTTTCCGCCCGCTGAAAAACCAACCATGCCGATCTTGCGCGGATCAATACCGTAGTCGTTGGCATGGTAGCGAACATAACGCACTGCACGTTGAAGATCAAGAGTCGGCACCGGGTAAAGGTATGGATAACTGCGGTACCATAAAACAAAACAACTGATGCCTGCCTTATTGAGAAACCTGGCAATGCCCGTCCCTTCATTGTCCATGGATTTATTAATATAACCGCCACCCGGTACAGAGAGAATACAGCGATCACTTCCCGGAACAAGGTAAGGAATGAGGTAGGGCTCATCGTCAAAGGTTTCTTTGGCAATGCCGGTCTTGATCTCTGTGTTGTAGACCATCGTATCATTGCCGCTCATATCTTCAGTAAATTCCACTTTTTTATTAAATATGCCGGGGTGTTTGAGTAAAATATCCAGCTGGCGGTACTCTGGATGAATATCCATGACTTCCAGCTTGCTCCTGCCGGTATTGTATGGGATGCTGTCTCCCCAGATCTTTATCCGTTCTTCCATGTTCGATAATCTCCTGTGCTGCGTTGTTTCCTCATCCTTGATCCTGCTGAAAAAGCCTCAGCCGGCCGGTTATGCCGGTGGGGCTTTTAATTTTATCGCTTTTCAGCCTTTCCAGAACACTGCGATTTCTGGCTGCAGCCCGCTCGCGCTCCAGGGTGGTGGACACTTCGATGACCAGTGTGTTCCGCCCAGGACGCGCCAGCTCGGTGATGTCGAATAAAAAGGTCGGCACAATCTGGATTCCGGCACTGACACCATTAACAAACACCTCCACCCCTTCCCAGGCCTCGCTGATATCCAGGACCAACTTGCCCGGAATACTTTCAATGCTGAATTCATTTTCGTAATGCACAAAACCGGAGAATTTCGGTTTTTCGCCTGCCAGGTCATCCGGCAGGGACACCTCCCGCCGATCACTGAAGATCGGATAATCAATGCTCCGGCAAATACTGCGCTGCCAGGTCCCGGGCAACTGTAATTCACTGCCAGACGCATTCAAGGGTGCCGGCAAGACCTGGTCAGTATGATCATCAAAAACGACGATCAGGCTCTTGAAGGGCTCCAATCTGATCCTGAGAGTGCTGATGCCAGCCTGGCTTGCGGTAATTTCAACCGACTCCAGACGGTTATCCCAGGCATTGTAGGCATAGGCGATGCCAGTCACAGGTAAGACAACCTCGCCTTCATACGTGCTGGCAGCTTCATTGACGAACATGAAGATGTCATTTTCATTCACATAATGCAGGTAATGCAGACGGTTGCTGGCAGGGGAGATGGAGATCTCTGGCACTGCCTTTTCATCCAGCAAGGCAGCCAGCGCGTTCAGGGTGGTCACAGTGCAGCCCTCAAGCTCCGCTAGCAGGGCATTGTCCCCATCGTATATGCCCACAGGCAGGGCATCGATGAAGATCACCGGGAAGCCCTGCCGGGTTAATTTCCCCACCGCCTGCGCAAGGTCAGCCGAAATGAACTCCGCAGTGGGGATGACCAGTGCTTTGTATGGGTTGTTGTTCACCGCCAGGCCATGTTCCAGTTCGGTATGGAAACGTTCAGTCTCGCTGAACACATCGCTGGGCAAAAAGTCGTAATTGATCTGCCGGTCAGCCAGCACACGGGCTGGTTTCTGCATGAACATGCACTTGCCGGTCCATTCCGCCTCACCATGATAGAGTATTGCCACCGGGGTGACCGCTTTCCCGCCATTGATCAATTCACAGACACGATTCATATAGCGCATCAGGTAGCCAAAGGCGCGATACTGCGGGTTATGCCCATGGGCATAGAAATGGGGCGGACAATCCGGGTCCGGGAAGGCCTTGGGGCTGAAAGCATGCGGCACATAGTGGTTGACCCCACGAACCATGAAGTGATCTGCCAGGTACTTCTCCAGGCGCAGGCTCTCATTCCAACCATAATTGCCAAAGATCTCGCACATCGTGCGGCCTTTCTTGAGTGGATCGATCGCTGCATGGGAGCTTCCTAGCCTGGCAAGCGTGTAATGGTAGAATTCACCATCCCGCGGCATGAATCGCATCCACCGTTTAGGTTCATCCTCACCTTGTGGATAAACCTGCCCCCCAATATCATCAATACCTGCCATATCCTGACCTGCCAAACCGCGGTAGAAGTGCCCCAAAGATGCACCTGTCCTGGCATGCTTATTGTTATCCTCGATGACATGCCCGATATACTCAACGCCATGTGCCCGGCACCAGTCTCCCACCTGGAAGGAAAAACCCCTTTCCACCAGGCGGGTCACCGCATCCATATAGGCATAACGCACCCGCGCGGTTCTATCCTTATCCAGGTCATTCTCCCACAGGCAGCCCAGGTCATTCTTCCAGTTCCTGCCGAGTGCCTGTTCCAGCCGGGTTTCCAGTGTTTTGCTCCAGGGAAGCGGTTGCACAGTGCCCAGGGGATTATTGAAATTCAAGTATGAGCCGTTCCCCAGCTCCGGCTCATCTGAAAAGAACCCGGCGATCGTCTTGCCAAAATCCGCTTCGTAGTGGGCATAATGCGGTTCATACACCGTGTCAATTAATACTTTACAGGCGGATTCTTCAAGCATGTTGATATAAAGTGGATGCATTCCCCCTCTGCGGGTCAGTTTGCAAATCGATACCTTCCACTCACCCTCTTTTGGCTGCCAGCGCAGTTCATCCCCCTGGACCAGGCCGGTCAGATCCACTGTCTCAGCCCGATCCAGACGATACGCGGTCACACTGAGCAGGCTGTCAGGAGAAAATGAACGTCTTTTTTGGCGCAAGGCCATGATCATCATGACCAGGTTCGGTTTGTGTTTCGTGGTCTTCAGGAAATCTTTGATGGGAATGCGTACTTCTTCCCCGGCTTTGTAAAGGACACTTTTTTGCTCCACATACTGACGGCATAATTCTTCGGGGGCGTCTACCAAGGCACCATTGGCATAGCCGGTCGGAAAATGGCTGTCATCCAGGATCCAGACTTTCATCCCGCGCTTACGTGCTTCATCGAGGATGATATCCATGTCCCGCCACCATTTTGGACCAACGAAGTCGGGATGGGGGCGGCTTTCGATGCACACTGCACCGATGTTGCTCTTCTGGATGACCTCCATGTATTTGCGCAGGGTGCCTTCGTTCTCGCCGTGCTGCCAGAAGAAGGGCAGGATGTAGTTTCCACCTTCACCGCCAAGCAGGTTGCTAATTTTCGAGTTCATGATCAAGGCCTTCCTTTCTTCTCAATACCTGGGTACAGTTCAATTAACATAATCTTCAATGCGCCACTCATCTTTCCAGCGGATAACCGGTTTTTTACCTTCCCATGCGATGGGCAGCCAGACATAGTCGGCGATCCTGGTATTATTAAAATACAGTCTCTTCTTTCCCGAAAGTGGAACCGCTGCCTTTGGTGACTCGTCGGGTCCCATATGCCTGGCATTTCTTTCGTTTTGCATCGCTTTTGATATCCCTTTTAATACCTGCTGCGTCATCCAGGCATTGAACCTGCCGGGTTTCCAGCGGTCAGCGCAGGCGATGTACAGGTCGGTCCCAGGCACCTTCAGTACACAGGAGATCTGGGAGTAGAAGGAGGTATGGCTATCATCCCCGATATGGGGATCACCCAGGTCTCGATATTCGCCGTGGAATGCGTCAAATACAGCCACTTTGCTCGGATTTGGGAAGTAACCGCTGGTTCCGGATGTAAAGAGGTAATGCCTGCCGTTGCAGTTAAAGCAGGCCGGTGCTTCACGACTGAAAGGAGGGGTCAGGCCTTTGTAATGCTCGGAATACTCGCCTGTCACCCCGGTGTAATCATCGGTCAATGTGGCAGTGACGATCTCAAAGTGGGGACGGTCAAAAATGAAATAAGCCTTGCCGCTTCCCTGGTCCATGACCAGGTCAAAATCACCGGTGTCCATCTGCAATGGCTTGTAGACCCGGTGGACAAATTCATAAGGTCCGAAAAAGTCATCAGCTTGCATCACGCTCATGAACTGGTTTGTAAATCCAGCCATGATCTTCAGCCAGGCGACATATTTCCTGGTCTTCTCACAGTAGAGGATATGCGGCCTGTCCATACAGTAGGTCGGGTGGAGCGGCGATTGCAGGTCGTCCGGCTGCGGTGGGATGATCAGGCCTTTATCCTCCCAGTTGTAGAGATCCCGGGAAGTGTAACAGCGCACACCCCAGTGCCAGACAGGGCGAAAAGGCCTGGTATGTTCCTTGTTCTCACCATACCAGTAATAAAGCCCATCCTTATAGAATACGCTGCCGCCGTGAGCTTGAATGCGTTTCCCATCGCTATCCACCCAGACCTGTCCGGGTCTTATACTTGAATAAGCCATCCATTTCTCCAAAGCATATCCATCACAAGCCTAATAGAGAATTGAGCAATTAGGCTTCCTTCCTGATCTTATTGAGTTTCTCATTTAGCGCATATAGCATTTCCCTTGGAATTTTATCTCCCAGCATCAGGGCAATGCGTTCAATGGTGAAAGCCATCGCCATTTTTAGCATGGCATCGCTGGTTTTAAACTGGCTGCCCATGGCACTGTCACCAGACGCCATGCCCTGCATCACCTGCCCAACCAGTGCGGCAGCCTGTGGATGTTTCATCAGGTCGCCGATCTTGTCCCTGATCGAAAAATAACCTTCCGGGAAGCGGAACTCGACTTTTTTGCCTTCCCTGTCGAACCAGTTCGCCACAGTACTGGTACCGTTATTGAATACATAGTCAGGATTGGGTTGATCGACCCGCTTGATGATGCTCCTGTCGATCAACTCTCCACATCGGGCTTCTACCTGGTTGACACCTTTTTTGAGCGGTACTGAGAATTCAAAGACTTTTGAGCCTTGTTTTTCAGCGAAGAATTCTCCATTGACAGCCAGGCTCACCTGTTCCTGGTTCGAATAGACCTTGACCAGGGTGATCTCTTCGCAGCGTTCCACGTAGCGTTTGCCAGTGATGTGGATAAAGGGTTCTTTCGAGAAATGGGCTTTATGGATATAGAAGCTGTCCTTCCTGACCTTGCGGTCAAAGGTTACCAATCCCTTATGGTTCTCACCGGGCACCCCACCTTCATTGCGGATATCGGAACCGAAGTCGAACATGTTCCAGCAGTAGCTGCCCCAGATGAAAGGCCTGGCCATGATGGCTTCGAGCACCTTTTCATGGTAGTGTGCCTGGTATTCCTCGCTGTAATCACCCTGCCTGGGGTCCGATGTATGACATTTGAGCACTGCTTCGCAGCCATACTCCGAGAAACCCACCGCCACATCCGGTCGCTCTTTATGAAAATGGTCAAACCAGGGTCCGTTCATATCTACCGTGCCGCCGTACCAGCCAAAATAGTGGTTGTAAGCACAGAGATCCGTCAAACCCACCAAAGGGCTGTCGATCTCAAGCATCGAAATGTGCGCCATGACCGTCGGTCGCGATTTATCCAGGGTATGTACCAGTTCATTTAATTCCCGGTGGATTGCCAGCAATTCGTCCGTTACCCCATATAGAGTCGTCTCATTGGATAAGCCCCAGCAGACGATCGAAGGATGGTTGTAGTTCTGGATGACCAGTTCTTTAATTTGTGAGATGGCGTTTTCATTGCCATTCTCCAACATTTTTGAGATGAACGGGATTTCTGCCCATACCACCATGCCATAGGCATCACACAGGTCGTAGAAGTACTGGTCGTGCTGGTAATGCGCCAGTCGGATGGAATTGGCACCCATCTCCTTGATCAGCTCAATATCCTCAAGGTGATCTGCCCTGCTGATGGCACTGCCGATTCCCGGTCGATCCTGGTGCCGGCTGACCCCGCGCAGCGGGTAACTCCTGCCGTTGAGGTAGAATCCTTTTTCATTGTCAAAATAAAAAGAGCGGATGCCAAATTTCACCTGCACTTCGTCCAGGACCTCACCATCCAGGTTGACGATCTGCGCCTTTGCCAGGTACAGGTAGGGATCATCCAGCCCGTTCCACAGGTGGGGATCAATGATCTCAAAATCAAAGTGATTATCTTTGACCGGCTTGCCTTCTTTAGTAACAACCCTGCCTTCACCGTCCAAAAGCTGCACCCGAATCGACTGCCCGGGTTGTGGATCGGTGAGATAGGTGTCAACGGTGACGTCAGCCTGCCCATGGTCCACAATCGGGGTCACTGCAACGCCACAGCCGCCCATGTAGTCCAGGTCAAAATGGGTTCTGTCGACCAGGATAAGGATGACATCGCGGTACATGCCACCGTAAAAGGTAAAATCTGCCAGCTGCGGATAGCAGAAATCGTTGACCCCGTTATCCACAGCCACCACCAGGTGGTTGCTGGTATCATAGCGAACCTGGCGAGTGATGTTTACCCGGAAGGTTGAATAGCCGCCTTTATGATGACCAACTTTTTGACCATTGAGGTAGACATCAGCGATCGATGCCGCCGCATTGAATTCCAGGTAAATCTCCTTACCCTGTGGTCGGGAAAGTTCAAAATCCTTCCTGTACCAGCAGCGCCCCCGGTAATAGTCTCCCCCGCCATCCTGGCCATCCCGGCCGTTCCAGGTGTGCGGCAGGGTGACCGGTTCACCGGCATGACCCTGCACCTGCTTAAGGGAGATATCCTCCTTTATAAAGATCCAGTCGGCATTGAAATTGAATTTTTCTCTCATAAATTTCCTTCTTATTGTGGTGTTTCCCACATAGGGTACGCTGTGTTGCGCAAAATCACGGTCATGATGCGGTAGGCACTGAGCCTGACATCCTCAAACGACACTTTGCCTGCCTTGACTGCTTTACAAATCGCCTTTGACTCACGACGGCTACCTGGCATGACCAGGTCATTGCCAGCACCCTGGCATTTCGTTGCATCCCCCTTGCCCTTTCCACATGAATACCAATCCGTCATCACCATCCCCTGGTAATCCCATTCCTGGCGCAGCACCTTGGTCAGCGTGTCATGACAGTTGGGTGAATAAACACCATTGATCAGGTTGTAGCTCGACATCAACGCCATGGGCTGCGATTCTTTAACTGCGATCTCAAAGCCTTTCAGGTAAATCTCCCGCAATGCACGTTCTGAAAGGTTGCTGGAACTGAAGGAGCGATTATCCTCCTGGTTGTTGCAGCAGAAGTGCTTGATGGTAGTGCCTTTTCCTTCGCTCGATTGGACACCTCTCGTAATGGCAGCAGCCAATTTACCTGAGATCAGGGGATCCTCTGAAAAATACTCGAAATTCCTGCCACACAACGGGTTGCGGTGGATGTTCATGCCTGGTGCAAGCCATAGTGTAACCCCAAACTCCTCCATCTCAATGCCAACTGCCCTGCCAACCTCTGTGATCAAGTCAGGGTCCCAGGTCTGTGCCAGCAGGGTGCCCACCGGCCAGGCGGTCGCATACATGCAATGTACGACACCGTCTTTTTCACTACCGACCATGTGTTTCAAACTCCTTGCAAAGAAGCCAAAGTTGTACTCAGCTGGAATTTTCAGCACTTTAGGGTTTCCCCTGGCAGTCAGGATAAACTTGTCAGCCACGTTCAATCCGGCGGGACCATCTGAAACTGGAATATTTGGGACGCCATGTCGTTCATAAAGGTCATTTGTCGTGGAGCCTGCCACACCCAGCACATTTACCAGGCGTTTCCCCATCACCCCGGCGCCCACTACCAGTTTGCACAGCTCCTTGAGTGAGAGCTTATCCACGATCTGTTTAGCTCGCTTATCATAGTGAACTGGGAGTTGATGATAATCATTGGCCTTGACCTCAATATCCGACGGGTTGACCTTCAAATGCAGAAAGCTAGCCAGGTCTTCCTCGTCTCTTTGCGGGGCGGCCAGATCTATAAAATCACCCTTCTTGGGGCAAATGTTGACACATTTTTCGGTATTGACATCCTCGTCCAGGTCAAGAGTGGCTGCGACGGTTGTGTGGCGGGAAGAATTACCCACCCGCACTACATATGCGCCCTTATCCAGGAGATACCGGGCACCTTTCTCATCATAGGATGCACAGGAGGTCAGGTCAAAGCTGAGGTCAATATGTTGATTGCTTCCAGGAAAGATCAGCCCGGTCTTTTGGAAAGCCACCAGGCGTTGATATTCTTTCCCTTCAGCAAATGGCGCACTGACGTAAACCTGCACCACTTCCCTTCCCGGCATGGAACCGGTGTTAATTGCATTGACTGTCAATTTAATCGATCTTCCTTCAACGGCCACCTTTTCAGCCTGGAGATCAAATGACGTGTATGACAAACCAAAGCCAAATGGAAAACGCGGTTTGACCTTGAAGCTGTCAAAATAGCGGTAACCCACATAGATGCCCTCAGTGTAATTATCATGTGTTGTATCCCCGTTATTATGGGAGAAGGTGGCTGAGTTGGGATAATCCTCGTATTTCATTGCCCAGGTGGCACTCAACTTTCCTGAAGGATTCACCTGGCCCGAGACAAAGTCAGCGAAGGCGTTACCACCCTGCATACCACCCTGCACATAGTAGATCAGGCTTTTGATGTTGGGAATTTCATCGGCAAAAGACAGGTCCAGCATCCCGCCGGCATTGATCACCACAATAACATTTTTGTAACTCTGGGAAACCTTTTTGATACCTTCATACTCTACATCCGCCAGGTACCAATCGCCCTTAACAGCTGAACGGTCGCTCCCCTCACCTGCCTGGCGGGCGATCACAAAGATCGCTGTATCGGTTTCCGCAACAACATCCTGGTCTTCAACAGGAATGCTTACTGGATAGGTGAAAGGAACCTGTCCCACAATAACGAGTGTCTTCATGGGATTCAGAACATGCTTGACCGCATCCTCACGCGACTGCCGCCATGCCGTATAGAGTTGCTGGTAATGTTCATCAAAGCGATCAAGCCACGGACTGGTCAGGATCTGGTAACCGGCCTTTTTCAGCCCCTCCTCGATGGACACGCTGTGCCTCTCCTGCACCTTGCCGCTGCCCGTTCCGCCTTTGACCGTCTTGCGCGCACCCGCTCCGTACAGGGCGATCTTTTTTGTGTTGAGCGGCAGCACACCCTCGTTGCGCAGCAGGACAAACCCTTCAGCTGCGGCCCTCCGGGCAAGCGCCATGTGATCTTTCTCCCGCTGGGAGATTTCCGTGCCTGGTTTTGCCAATATGATCTGTTTCATTTATACTCTCCGTTCTCCAAATTATTTATTACATCTGGTTTGCAGTTAACTTGATCATCCCTGGGGCAAGTCCATCTGCATAAGCCTTCAGCATGATCTCACCTGGTGATCCTGTGCTGCAGATCACTGCCATCATGCGCCCCTGCCAGGCTCTGCGCGATGTTCCAGTATACAAGTCTTCAGACTGTGGATTGGCTGAACCGATGGCTAGCAGTTTCCCTGCTCCAGTCACCTCAAGAGTAATTTCAGGGTCAGCATACTGCACCAGGTTACCCTGCGAATCAACAACTTCGATGGTGACATAGGAAAGGTCGCCATAGACACTTTGAATGGCAGGTCGATCCGCAGTAAGCTTAAGCCCCGCTGGCTGGTTCACCGACTGCAGACTGGTGCGGCTGACCTTTTTCCGATCCTGGTAACCCACTGCTTCAATAATGCCCTGCTGGTAGGTCACTTCAAAAGAAGCCTTGTTCCTGACAGCCGCCCCACCCGGTTTTCGCCCAACCGAGACCCCATTGATCAGCAGTTCCACCTCGTCATCAGTGGCATACACATCCACCCGGGTGGGTCTGCCCTCCTGCCCGGGAAAACTCCAGCTATCGACCACTGGTGCCCAGCCCCATTCACTGAATTCGATCTTCTTACCCCACAGTTGAGGATCCGATACAGCAATGAACGGAGCCGTACGAACCCCCCAAAGTAGATCACGATATGCGGATTGGGGACGCTTGAAACCACAGATATCAATGTCACCACAGAAAGCCAGGTGATACGGCCAACTTACCGGGTAATAGACAGGGCGTGGGTCATCGATATTAACCCTTCCCAGCCCAGACTCACCGATGTAATCGATAGCGGTCCACACAAAGTCACCAATCACATATTGCAGGTGTTGAGTTGCCTGCCATGTATCGTAGGCATGCCGGGGGTAGGTTTCGGTTCCCACAATGACGCGCCTGGGAAATCGCTGATGATCCCATTCGTATCGTGGATAAAGATAGTTATAGCCAACCACATCCAGGGATTCACAAAATTCAGCTGTCCTATTGCCCAATACATCCTTCTCAATCGAGTCAGGAACCTGGCTCTTTAATGCCATAAAATCCTGGGCGTCAGTGACCGCGTAAAACTTGGCCATTGTCTCAGGCTCGGCAATAAAATCCTCAAACATGAAACAGATCGATGAGGTCACAGGCCGGGTGGGGTCCATAGCTCGGACAAAATCCGCCTGCCGGTGTGCCCAGGCATAACCATCCGATATCCCTGTACGTTCAGGCACTTCATTGCCGATCGACCAAATGATCACTGAAGGATGATTGCGATCGCGTTTGAGCATGGCTTCTGTATCACGCTGCCACCAGTCTTCGAAATAAAGGTGAAAATCATTGGCCGTCTTGCCGGTCCGCCAGCAGTCAAAACTTTCATCGATCACCAGCATGCCCAACCGGTCACAGGCATCCAGTAGTGCCGGTGCAGGCGGGTTATGGGCACAGCGGATGGCATTGAACCCGCTGGCTTTCAATAACTCGACCTTGCGTTCCTCTGCCCGGTCAAAGCTGGCCGCGCCCAGTAGACCGTGATCGTGGTGGATGCAACCTCCCCTGAGTTTAATCGGCATGCCGTTTAATCGGAATCCATCCTTGGCGTCTACCGCAATGGAACGAATGCCGAAGGAAGTTATTTCTCTGTCCACCACCACCCCATTGATCAGCACCTCACTGAGCAGTTTATACAAGTAAGGGTCTTCGATAGACCACAACCTGGCATCATCCACCTGCATTGTCTGGGTTAGTCTGGTGCTGGAAACAGTATCTTCCGCCCTGGCAACTATTCGACCATCGCCATCGATGACGGCTGATCGCAATATCACACCTTCCCGGGTGCTGTTAATTTCTGTTTGCACATCGATTGTCGAGGATCCGGAAGAAACCTGTGGGGTTCGAACAAAGACTCCCCAGGGTTGAACATGGACCTCTGCACCTATACGCAACCAAACATGACGGTAGATCCCTGTGCCTGAATACCAGCGGGAATTGGGCTGCGCGCTGTTGTTCACCATTACAACAAGTGAGTTTTCCTGCCCAAATTTCAGGTGTGGTGTGAGATCAACAATAAAGCTGGTGTAACCATAGGGATGCAGGGCAATCAATTGACGATTGATAGAAACTTCCGCGTTCATATAAACGCCTTCAAATTCCAGCTGGATGCTTTTTCCCTGCCAATCAAGTGGAACCTGGAATTTTTTGCGGTAAGTAACCATGCCGCTCCAGGCAAACCCGCCATCCTTGGCTGTAGGATTTCCAGCGCTTCGCAGTTTGCTGATCGCCAGGTCATGCGGCAGGTTGACAGGCTCCCACTCAGCCCTCTGCATCGCATACACACCGCTCGCTTCGGTGTATTCCCAATCCAGGTTAAAGTTTTGTTTTTCCATCTTCATTTACTCTTTCAGTTGTGCTCTGCCATCCAGAAAGTTCATGTCTCCAATGACTAAATTCCATCATATGGGATTTCTTTTAATGTCCTGTCAATTTCAGTCAGTTGGTCTTGATTCAACGTTTTTGCATACAGATTGATCCCGCGCAAAGAGAGGGAAAGCGCTATATGCAGGTCAGGGCTGTTCTCCAGCCCGGGAATGGCAGCCAGGATGACCTGTTTGGCTTGCGGATTCGTCCAACACACCTTCAATGGCACATCAATGCTGTATTCCTGGGCAGTAGAAACTTCCGGCATATCCTTAAGATCATTGTCCAATGGGAAAAGCCCGAAATGGTTTTCCAGCCAGGTCAGGCACAACCCCATCCAGGTTGCCACTGCCGGGTTGATCATCCCGGGGTTGCCGTTGGCTGTATGGTCTTTGGCAAGCGATAGGCCATGCATGCCTTCCTGGAACACATGCAGCTCAAAAGGTACCTTTGCCTTATCCAGGGCTGCTGCAAATTTCAGTGAGTTTTCAACCGGGACCAGGCTGTCATTGGCGGTCGCAAATATGAAGGCTGGAGGCGTATGCTGGTCAACCAGTTCAACAAGAGAGGGAACATGACTGGTTGTATTGCCAATGGCTCTTTCCAGGACAGTTGCATAGCCCAGGATAAGCAGGTTGGGACGGACCCTGCCCATGGTACCCAGGGCAGCAGCCAGGTGTCCGCCGGCAGAAAAACCGCAAACGGCGATCTTCCCGGGGTCAACTCCCCATTTTATTGCATTGGCGCGCACCAGTTCGAGCGCATCTTCAGCATCGTTCAAAGGTTTGGGAAAAGCAGCATTCTCGCGGATCGAGTAACGCAGCACAAAGGCATGATATCCCTGGTTGAGGAATGCCATGGCGACCGGTTCCGCTTCCCGATCAGATACCATGCGGTATCCGCCACCCGGGAAGATCACCACCGCCGGACGGACCTTTGCATTGGACATTTCATGCGACGGCTCTAATAAATAGGTGCTGAGGGTGACATTTTGATTCGTGTTCAGTTGAATGACATCATGTTTCATGGGAACTCCTCAAAATTCTTAAACTCCCTCATCGGGCTCTTCTGCACTCAAGCTGCTGCCAGCCTGGTCCATCCGGGCGATCCGGGCATACACCTGCTCCCTTTGAGACCTTCTCAACAAGGGGTAGAAGGACATGACCAGCCCGGCAGCCAATGCAAAGAGGGCAGGAAATAAAAAGTTCGCCATGCCCAGTCCGTTAAAAAGTGCTGCTGGAATGGTCGCAGAATCCTGGTAGCTTGCTGCATCATAACCCACCCCGACGAGGATGGCACCCACCACAGCCGCGCCTAATCCGGACTGGATCTTGCTGACCAGCTGCCCCAGGGCATTGATCATCCCCTGCATACTCTTGCCGATCTTTAACCGGTTGTAGTCCATACATTCCATGCTGATCACACCGACTGGCAAATGAGCCAGCGAGTTGGCCAGGAAGAACAGGGCAAGCAGAGGAATAAGCAGGCCTTTGCTGGTGATCGGACCTGCCAGGTTGATCGCCCACAGGATAAGCAGGGGTATGGCACTTCCTGCATAAGCCAGGATCATCAGCACCCCAGGCGATAATACTTTGAGCAAATACTGGGCAAGGAAAGTAGCCAATAAAATGGCCGAGATCATCACCGTACCAGCCAGCATGGACATGGTACCCAGGTTTTCTGCCCCAAAAGCATACTTGAGGTAGTAGGTCATCGTCACCTGTACCAGGATGAAGACGAAGCCGCTGAAAACCTGTGCAAGAAGTGAGACCAGCAGCGGCTTATTTACCTTTAGCATGGTCAGGATATCCTTGAACCGTACCGCCTCTTCCTCAACGCCGTTGGTTCCTTCTTTGACCAGCGTAATACCCAGCAGGGCGAGAACAGTTACCGGCAGGATGAAAAGGATGACCGCCAGACCAATATTCGGTGTGATGCCATCCGGTCCCAGGGCAATGGCAATGATCAAAAAGAAAGACATCAGGAACGAAAAAATGATCGTCACAATCCAGGATGCCACCAGCAGTTTCGCCCGGACATCTGTGTCCCGCGTCAGTGATTGGATCAGCGGGTTGATCGGCATAAATGTGTAGGCCACCTCAAAAAGGATGTAGAAGACGTACATCCAGACTACCTTAAGTACATCCGGCAGCCCGGAGGGGATATTGAACAGGGCGATGATCAAGGCCACGGAGGCGATCGTGCTGCCGATCATGAAAGGCTTGAATTTCCCGATCCTGGTCTGCCTGCCGCGATCTATGACAAAGCCCAGCAGTGGACTGTTCAGGCCGTCCAGGATGCGCCCGATCAGCAGCATGAGGGTTGCCACCGATGCCGCCTTACCAATGACACCAGTGTAGATCCCGGCATAGTCAGTGATATACAGCATCAGGTAACCGGAAATCAGGCCGGTGGCGATGATGTGGGCAAGGCCCATCACCGATACGCCAAACATGGTCCGGAAATCCTGGGGATATGGCTGCCTGTTTCCTGCCATGGCTAATTCATACCCCCAGGTTTCACTGTGCCATCTTTCCCAGGTAATACAGGCTTTCTTTTGGCATGCGGGTCTGGCTGGATCTGTCCACCCCGATCAGTCCAAAGGTCATCGAGAAACCCTTATGCCACTCAAAATTATCCAGCAGCGTCCAGTGCAGGTATCCTTTGACCGGGATGCCCTCGGCGATACAGTCCATAACTCCTGCCGTTGCCTGCTCAATAAAGGCTACCCGCCGGGTATCATCCCCGGTACCGATACCGTTTTCGGTGACGATGATGGGGATGGACAGTTCTTTTGCCACCTTGCGGATCACATTGGCTAGAGCCTGAGGGTAGAACTCATAACCCATTTGCGTTCTTTCCACGCCATCCGCGACGGGCTGGGCGCCTTGTGCGTCGATCAATTTGCGGGTGTAATTCTGGACACCAAAAAAATCGTCGTCCTTGATAAAAGGCAGGTAATGCCTGAACTCGTCATCCCATTCAGACTCAGCCAATGCTTCCCCACCCGGTTGCGCTTGCAGGTCATGCAGGGAGAGGGTGATCCCCACCTGGAGGTGTGGGCAAGCCGCTTTCATCCCATTACGGGCTGCAGCATGGGCTTGCATGGTCAGTAGATCGCCTTCTTTCGTGCGCATATCGAGGAAAGTATGGATATCCCGCGGGTCTGACATGCCAAAAGCCTGGGCAGTCTCGTTCACCTGGCCCATTTTTTGCTTTAATGTATCGAAGTTCATCCCCACCTGCAGGTTTATTCCCATCTGGCGCATGTAATCCCTGGCGATGGCAGCGATCTGCAGCCCCATATTGGCTTCATTGATCGTACAGACATAGCCCATCAGATCGCCCAGTTTTTCCACGACATACACACAGTAACGCTTGAAATGATCGACCACGGCCGGGCTTTCCCAGCCGCCCTCCCTGATCAACCATTGGGGCGAGGAAAAGTGATGCATGGTCACGATGGGTGTCACCCCATGCGTGTGGCAACATTGCAGCACCTTGCGGTAATGTTCGATCTCCTGTTCATCAAATTTTCCCTGTTCAGGCTCGATGCGCGCCCATTCGATGGAAAAACGGTAGGCGTTCAAACCCGCTTCAGCCAGCAAGCGGATATCCTCTTCATAACGGTGATAATGATCCACCGCGTCCAAGGAGGGTTCAGTAAAAATGCTGTTGGGGACGTTCTCTAAAACCCAAAAATCACTGTGAATGTTATTGCCTTCCACCTGGTGGGCAGCTGTGGCCGCACCGACCATAAAACCTTTTTCAAACTTTTTCATCCCGGCTATCTCCTTTGTTGCTAAATTGTGAGGTAGATGCGGCTTTGTTCGCATCTAACGGTAATTAAATTAATGATGATCAGGTCTGTGATCACTTGCCATACATCACATCGGCCAGTTCCTGGAATATCACTGTCACCCTGTTCGGATCATACTTGTACATCGCCTTTGAGAACGCTTCCCAATCTTCATCATTGAATGGATCTTTGGCACCTTTGATAAAAGGCGGCACGTTCTTGTTCATGAACTCGTAAATGCTTGTAGAAACTTTTGCGTAGGTCTTGGAATCCTCTCCTGAAAGGAGATTGGTAAAAGACATGGGCAAGGTGGCGGTGTTTTCGTACATCATCCAACGCACAAAACTATCATTGTAGCCCTTATCATTTCCTGCTTTGCTGTTCAGAGAAAATAACTCGAGACCAGGCAAGCGGATGGCTCCCACTCCAACATTCAATCCCCGGCTGATAATGTCGGGATATATCTGGTAACGGGTCACACCGTCAGGGTCAACCACCTGGGTGTAAGAGCCTTCAGTCATGCCATTCTCGGTCATAAATTCATTGCGGGTAAGCTCATACTGTTCTTTGGTCAGGCCGAAGTTTCGGACCAGGGCACCATCCAGGGAATACATGTGATCGAGGAAGGTGAACAAGGTCTCGACATCTTTTCCTTCGATGGATGAAGTCACAATGTAAGGTAAACCTTCCTGGGAGTTGGTTAGCATGGCATTGGGCATCTTATTCTGCTGTGCTTCACTGCCGTAAACATCGTTAATCGGCTGCGGTGCGGCATAGCCCACAAAACCATCCAGGAACGGGTCGTCGGGGTTGGCTATCCTGCCGCCCAGGGCATAAGCTGAACCCCACCACAAGCCCACCTTGCCGGAGAAGATTTTGGTCTTGTCAATAATGTAGAAAACATCGGCGGTATGCTCAGGAAAAGCAGTGTCAATCCAACCATTCTTGTACCAGGTGTTCATGGCTTGCAGGTAAGTTCTGAAAGTATCGCTTGTGCCACCAAAAACGATCTGGTTATCCTCAGTTTTGTACCAACTGTTGTTGCCCCCACCGAAGCCGCTCATCAGATCTCCTGTGGCTATGAACCCTGGATAGTAGAGACTCATGCAGTAGCCATCGGTGATGCCAAGGTCTGCCATGGCAAGGTCAAAAACGCCAAACATCCATTCCCAATCGCTGATATAGATGGGGTCCGGGTTACCGCTGGGGAATACCACATTGTCTTCCCAACTGTCAATATTTGGCGTGCCATCGGGATTAGACCTGGCATAAGCGCCGCTGAAAGCGGAACCATCAAGCGGGTTTTTGCCGTATTTGACGATCCAGTCGCGGCGGTAATGAAAACCGCCCCACATATCGGGAGGAACGTCTGAATAGTTAAATATCTGGATAAAACGTCTCTCCCCATCGATGATATTGGTAGCCGTGGCTTTCAGATCGGGATGGGCATCCAGGAAGACCATGTAATTTGGCATATACTTTTCCACATATTCGGTAATATCCAGGGCAACGCCATCTTCATACAGGTCAATAGCCTTACCTGAATAAGCAGAGAGGTCCATCACATCCATGTAATCGCCTGTAGCGATCAGGGTGTTGAAATTATCTGCTTCAGAGCCCGAAACAGGCTGAATGAAACTTAGATCCAGGTACTTTTCATTGCCTTTTTCATCGATCCCATAGGACAGGGTCTCAAGGTACTGGATACCAGGGCTCTCCCCATAATCGGTGAATTGCCTGTCGCCAGTTTTAATCCAGAAAGTGTACTGGCGTTCAGGTGGAACAACCCTCTCGCCTGCAGCACTTTCCTGGTTGGTATCACAGGCTGTTATCGGTAATATTATGATCACACATAGTACAATGTAAATCAATTTCTGCCAGAGTTTCATCTTTTTTTCCTTAAGCCTAATTGAGTCTCTCAATCACTGTAAAGCTTGTCCACCAAGGACTGCAGGATAATGGTTACCCGATCAGGTCCATACTTGTTAAGGGCGTTGACAAAGGCATTCCAGTCCTCGTCACCGAACGGGTCTTTCGTGCCCTTGATGAAGGCTGGAACATTCTTGGTTTGAAATTCATAGATTTGTGTGAACACTTTGGCATAGGTCTTGGAGTCTTCTTCGGATAATTGACCCAGGATCGAACCATATAGCCAACCTGTATTTTCATATTGCGTCCACCGTTTCAGGCTTGTCACATAGTTCTTGTGGTATGAGGATGCACTTCGCAATGAATTAAGGTTAAGCCCTGGAGAGCGGAGCAGTTTTATGGCACCATCCCATCCACTATCAAAAACATTCTGATGGACCTTATATCGAGATTCACCATCCTCAACCACTTTAGAGTAAGCTCCCTCAGTAAAGCCAAGTTCAGTCATAAACCTGTCCCGGGTCACCTCGTACTGATCCTTGGAAAGGCCGAAGGTTTTAAGGGCTCCCCCCTCTTCTGTGTACAAGAAGTCAATGTAAGTGAATAAGGCTTCGAGGTCCTTTTCCTCTGCACTCTTTGTAACGATGTATGAAGGTCCTTCCAGGGAACCCTGGTACATGGCAAAAGGAGTCTTGAATTTCTCGTTCTCGCTGCCGTAGATATCGTTGATTGGTTGGGCAGCTGAGAAAGAGACATAACCGTTCAGGTAGGGATCATCGGGGTTGGCCATCCTCCCCCCCAGTTGCGAGGAATACCCATACCAAAGACCAACTTTACCTTGAAATATATTGTTACTGTCGATCGAATAGAAGGCATCGGCAGTATGTTCTGGAAAAGCACGATCGATCCAACCGTTCTTATACCAGGTGCTCATCGCCTGCAAATAGACCCGGAAGCCTTCAGAAGTAGACCCATCGACAATCTGGTTATCAGCTGTTTTAAACCATGATGGGTTCCCGCCGCCAAATGCGCAAACCAGGTCACCCGCTCCAAAAAAGCCGGGGTAGTACAGACTCATGCCATAACCGTCTGTGATCCCCAGGTCTTCCAGGGCAATATCAAAGATCCCAAACATCCATTCCCAGTCACTGATATAAACCGGGTCAGATCCACCACTGGGAAACACCACATTATCCTGCCAGCTATCCACATTGGGTGAGCCATCTTCATTAATTGTGACATAAGCACCGCTGAAACTGGAACCATCCACCGGGTTCTTGCCATACTTGACGATCCAATCCCTACGGTACTCATACCCTCCCCAGGGTTCGGGAGTATCATCCTCATAGGAATATATTTGGATGAATCGTTTTTCTCCGTCAATGACGTTGGTCGCTGTTGCTTTCAGATCGGGGTGCGCATCCAGGAATGCCCGGTAATTGGGCATATAGTCTTCCACATATTCGGTGATGTCCAGGGCGATTCCTTCATTATAGAGATCCAACGCCTTGCCCGAGTAGGCAGTCAGGTCCATCACATCCATGTAATCGCCAGTAGCAATGAGGGTATTGAAATTATCTGCTTCAGAACCCGAAACAGGAACAACGAAACTCAGGTCGATATACTTGCCATTACCTTTTTCGTCTGTACCATAAGGCAAAGTTTCAAGGTATTTTACAGCCGGGTTATCCCCATAATCAGGGTAATGATCGTCTCCTTGACGAATCCAGAATGTAAACTGACGTTCAGGTGGAACAACCCTCTCACCCGCAGCGCTTTCCTGGTTGTCATTACAGGCTGTGATCGGTAAAATGACGATCACACATAATGCGATATAAATAAATTTCTGCCAGAGTTTCATCTTTACTCCTTTAATCAAATTGTGTTGTTAGTTCCCATATAACGCATTTGCCAGTTTCTGGAGCATGACGGTTACTTTATCGGGGCCATACTTGTTCAGGGCATTGACAAAAGCATTCCAGTCCTCATCGCTGTAGGGGTCTTTTGTGCCCTTGATTAATGAGGGAACATTCTTGGTCATGAATTCGGCCACATTCGTGTTGATCTTGTAATATGTTTCTATATCCTCTTCAGAAAGTTGACCTGTAAAAGAACCAGGCAGCCAGCCGGTATTCTTATACTGCGTCCAGCGTTTTATACCCTCCAACCAAAGGGGATGATACAGTGCGGTTCCCCGCAGTTCTTCCATGTTCAGTCCAGGCAAACGGTCGCAGCGAAATGCCCCGTCCCCGATCTCCATCACAGTTGGATTGATCTGGTAGCGGGTGACACCATCCGCTTCCACAGCCATGGTGTATGCGCCTTCCGTCACCCCATTGTCGGTCATGAATTGGCTCTGAGCAAGCTCGTATTGCTCTTTTGAAAGGCCGAAGGAACGGATCGGGGCACCACCCTCTGGATCATACATAAAGTCCAGAAAGGTAAAGAGGGTTTCGAGGTCCTTTTGCTCTGCAGCGGTGGTAATTATGTAGCTCACACTTTCCTGGTTTGCCTGATACATGGCATAGGGAGCTTTGTTTTGCTGTGCATCCGTGCCGTAAATGTCATTGATCGGCTGGGCGGCTGCAAAGCTGACATAACCGTTGAGATAGGGATCATCCGGGTTAGCCAGGCGTCCGCCCAGGGTGGCCTGTACGCCATACCACAAGCCAACCTTGCCGGAGTAGACCTTGTTGTTATCGATCGCATAAAAAATGTCCGCTGTATGCTCCGGGAAGGCACTATCGATCCAGCCATTCTGGTACCAGGTATGCATGGCCTGCAGGTAGGTTCGGAAGGTATCCGAAGTTCCGCCATAGACAATGGAGTTTTCCGGTGTTTTGTGCCAGGTCGGGTTGCCGCCACCAAACGCAGAAACCAGGTCGCCCGTTTCCACAAAACCGGGATAATACAAACTGATGCCATAACCATCGCTAATCCCAAGGTCAGCCAAAGCAAGATCAAATATCTCAAACATCCACTCCCAATCGCTGATATAAACCGGGTCTGAACCACCACTGGGAAACACCACATTATCCTCCCAGCTATCAAGATCGGGCAAGCCGTCCTCTTTGAGATCTGAATATGCGCCACTGAAGGCGGATCCATCCTGCGGGTTCTTACCATATTTAACGATCCAATCCCGACGGTACTGGTAACCACCCCACATGTCTGGAACTTTATCCAGATAGATATAAAGTTGAATGAATCTGGGTTCACCACCGATGACATTGGTTGCAGTGGCTTTCAGATCGGGATTGGCATCCAGGAATGCCGTGTAATTGGGCATGTAATTTTCGACCCAATCGGTGATGTCCAGGGCAACGCCCTCCTCATAGAGGTCCGTTGCTTTGCCTGAATAGGCAGACAGATCCATCACATCCATATAATCGCCAGTAGCGATCAGGGTGTTGAAGTTGTCGGCCTCGGAACCTGAAACCGGGATGTAGAAGCTCAGATCTATGTACTTATCATTGCCCTTCTCATCCTTGCCGAATGAAAGGGTCTCAAGGTACTCGATACCAGGATTGTCATCGTAATCCGTGTAAGCCTCACTGCCCACGCGGAGCCAAAAGCTGTACTGCCTCTCCTCAGGCACGCTTCTATCATTCGCAGCAGTGTCTTTATCTCCCGCACAAGCCGCCAGGGGTACCAGCAAAACAATGCACATTGCCAATAGGGTCAATCTTTTCCAAAGGGTCATTTTTGTAACTCCTGGATCTGTTCTCATAATCTGAATGTTATTTTGCATACAAATTATCCGCCAGCGCCTGGAGCATGACGGTCACCTTATCGGGACCATACTTGTTCAAAGCATTCACAAAAGCATTCCAATCAGCATCACTGTACGGATCTTTGGTACCCTTGATGAAAGATGGGACATTCTTGGTCATGAATTCAGAAATGTTAGTATTGATCTTGTTTTGGATCTTGGAGTCCTCTGCTGAAAGTTGACCTGTAAAGGAACCAGACAAGTAACCTGTATTTTTATATTGAGTCCAACGCGCCACGTTGGCCACATAACCTGGATGGAACGCTGCTTTACCCCTGACTGAGTACAGGTCAATGCCGGGGAAGCGCTCTGCTTTTACCGCGTTCTCAAGACCTTTATCAAATATCTCCTGGTGTACCTGGTAACGGGTCACCCCGTCATCTTCAACGACCAGGGAATACGCACCCTCGGTCAAACCGTTCCCGGTCATGAATTCGTTCTGGGTGAGCTCATATTGCTCTTTGGATAGACCAAAGAAGCGAACTGCAGCGCCTTCCCTGGAATACAAATAATCGAGAAATGTGAACAGGGTTTCAAGGTCTTTGTCATTTGCAGAGGTTGTGACCATATATGGAGCAGCTTCCTGCCCTTGTTGATACATGGCAAATGGGGTCTTGTACTTCTCATTCTCGCTGCCATAGATATCATTGATCGGTTGCGCAGCAGAAAAGGCGACAAAACCATCCAGATAGGGATCAGCGGGATCAGCCAACCTTCCACCCAGGCTGCCTAACAACCCATACCATAGTCCCACCTTCCCTGAAAAGATCTTGCTGTTATCGATCGCGTAGAAAATATCTGAAGTGTGTTCAGCAAAGGCTGTATCGATCCAGCCATTCTTATACCAGTTGTTCATTGCCTGCAGGTAGGTGCGGAAGCCATCGGATGCAGCACCATTGACAATTTGATTCCCCTCGATCATATGCCATGTCGGATTTCCACCGCCAAATGCACAGACCAGGTCTCCTGTTCCCAAGAAGCCGGGGTAGAAAAGGCTCATACCATAGCCATCCGTGATGCCGAGGTCTTGCATGGCGAGATCAAAGATCGCAAACATCCATTCCCAATCGCTGATGTAAACCGGGTGGGCATCACCACTGGGGAAGACGACATTGTCTTCCCAACTGTCCAAATTCGGCGTGCCATCCTCATAGAAGGTTGTGTATGCACCGCTGAAGGAGGAGCCATCAACGGGATTCTTGCCATATTTGACGATCCAATCCCTGCGGTACTGGTATCCGCCCCACATGTCCCCAACATCATCAAGATAAATGAAGATCTGGAGGTAGCGCTTCTCGCCATCGATGACATTGGTCGCAGTGGCTTTCAGATCGGGATTGGCATCCAGGAATGCTGTGTAATTGGGCATATAGCCTTGCACCCAATCGGTGATATCCATGGCGACCCCTTCTTCATACAGGTCCAGGACAGTGCCAGAATAAGCGGTCAGGTCCATCACATCCATATATTCACCTGTGGCGATCAGGGTGTTGAAATTATCCGCTTCCGCCCCGGTTACAGGGATGTATGTGACGAGGTCAATATATATATCGTTACCATCCCCATCCGTACCATAGGAGCGCGTTTGGTAGTAATCCAAACCCGGATTCTGTTCATAGTCTGCATACTGTTCATTCCCGGTGCGGAACCAGAAGGTATACTGGCGCTCTTCGGGAATGCTTATCTCGCCCGAGGTTGCTTTATCAGCGCCACCGCAAGCGACCAGGGGCAATAACACAGCCAAACAAGTAAATAAAACAATCAGTTTTCTCATTTTTTCCTTTGTGACTTTCTAGTAGATAACCAAAATAATCGCTACCTGCCCGAATAAGTCTGGTTCTTTTCCGCTTCCTGCTCCAGGTCTTCCTGGCGCATGTATTTTGCAAAGACTTTTTCAAGAATGGTGACACTCAATCGCAGCAGGATGACCGGGAAGATCAATGCCAACCACGGCAGAAGATAAATTCCCAATGCCCCGGCCAGGATCAGCGATAGCAGCTTGATGTTAGGCCAGGGGTTGCTCAGCATGATAAGGGCTGCATTACGCATAATGGTCCGCATATTATCGGTGAAGCGCGCCAGGTAGGCAAAAATATAGAGGACCAGCAGGGCCACGAACACCAACAAGATCACAAACAGAATATAGAGATAACCATATCCATATCCTGCCTGCAGGCTATTAAAAAAGTAAACAATATCAAATATTAACAGGGCGATAACTGGCAGGCAGATCAACCACAACAAAACACCCTGTTTGAAATTACGTTTAAATGCACCAAAAAAGGTACCCGCCAGGTAACCCCTGTCGCGGAGCAGGTTTTCCAACAATGTGTAATAGGTGGCTGAGATAGCCGTACCCAGTGTGAAGATGGGGATGCTGCTGATCACCAGCAAAGCGTTTATCAGCAGGTATTTACCGATCTTGCGAGAAAATGTTGAAAATTTACTGTCGTATGCGAACACATCGATCTCTCATCTGGCGCATGTTTAACAACTAACCTTTAACAGCCCCAACCACGACATTCTTTTCCATTTTCTCTGCAAAGAAAGGCATGACCAGCAGAACTGGCATGGTGGCAACCACGATCAGGGCATACTGCACCAGGTAGCGGCTGTAGTCGGGATTGGCACTCATCAAAAATCCGGCGTTATCCGCCACGATCTGCCTGATCCACAACTGCAGTGGCCACAGGTCGCGCTTGGTGGGAATATAGATGGCCGCATTGAACCATGAGTTCCACTGCAAAAGCACACTGTTCATGATGATCACTGTACCGATGCTCATAGCCTGGGGGAGCATGACATCCCACATCACCCGCCAGTGGTTGGCACCATCCATGCGCGCTGCTTCAATCGTTTCCTTGGGCACATCGCGGTAGGCAGCGACCATCATCACCACAAAGAAGGCGTTGGTACAGCCGGGGATCAGCAGGGACCACCTGTTGCCCACCCAGCCAAGGCTCCTGACAACCATGTAAGTGGGGATCAAGCCGCCGCTGAACATGGCAGTCAGCATGATGAAGACAGTCAGGAATCCTTTAAGCTTCGTGTCACGGCTGATAACATAACCGCCGGTAATATTAATGAACATACAGAAGAAAGTAGCCCCGAACACATAGATCAGGGTATTCATATAGCCTTTTAAGAGGCTGGCATCCTTGAAAAGATTCTTATATCCTTCCAGGGTTGCCTTACCTTCAGGTGTCCACAGGATGCCGGAATGAGCTAACAATGATTTTCCATCGGAAAAGGACGCCATCACCACATGATAAAGGGGGATCAGGCTGCTAAAAGCTACCAGCACAACCACCAGGATGATCAAAGTCTGCAGGATCTTTTCGCCAGTGTTGAGAGTCTCTACCATACCTTCTCTCGGTAATCTCAGTTTTCTTTTTAGATTTGTTGCACTTTGCATGACAGGCTCCTTTAGAAAAGAGATGTTTTCGAGAGCTTCCGGCTGAGGGCATTGGACCCGACCAGCAAGAACAGGGAAGCAACCGACTGGAAAAGGCCTGAAGCTGTTGAAAGGCCATAATTCGCTGCGCTGCTGAAGGCCATGCGGTATGTATAGGTCGAAAGCACATCGGCAGTAGCATAAGTCGATGGCATATACAGCAGCAGGATCTTGTCAAAACCCACTGTGAAAAACAGGCCACAGCGCAGGACAAAAATCATAATGATCAGAGGTTTGATGCTCGGCAGGGTGATCTTGGTGATCCGCTGGAACCTTGTCGCACCATCCACCGCAGCTGCTTCATGGAAGTCCTTGCTAACATTGGCGATGGCAGCCACAAAGATGATCGATCCAAAACCGATCTCCTGCCATAAGCTGGTAAATAAGTTGATCAACCAGAAGACAGGAACGTTGGGATTGGCCAACCAGTTCTGTTGTTCAAACCCCAGGAAGGTCAAAACCTGGGTGATCGCGCCTGTATTTCCGACAAATTCCCTGACCAGTTGTGCCACCACCACCGCTGCCACAAAGTGCGGCATGTAGGTCATGACCTGGACGATGCGCTTGAACTTCTTATTCTGGATCTCAGAGATCAGTAATGCAAAAATGATCGGCAGGAAAAAGCCGATCGTGAGGTTCAGCAAGGCCATGGCCACCGTATTGCGCATCACCTGGGGGAAGGTCTCGCCGGTGAACAGGTCGATGAAGTTCTGCAGTCCAACCCACTGACTGCCAAAGATACCTTTGGAAACTTTATAATCCTGGAAGGCGATCAGGATGCCAAACATGGGAATGTAGTGGAAGAAAATGAAATATAGCGCTGTGGGGATAAACAACAGGTACAGCGACCAGTTCTGTTGAAAATCCTTTCCCCAACTGGAGGTTTTCACCCCAGGTTGCGCCGGGTTGGGCGTTCTTTTCATATTGCCTCTCCTAACGCTAAAAATATCAAAAGAGTTAAGGTGGCAGTCGCCACCTTAACTCTTCCGTTCAAACAGTATTACTGCTGCGGGTTTGCAGCCTGGTAATCTGCAAAGGTCAAAGAAAGTGTATCCTCCAACTGCCCAGATCCGTTCTTGAATGTAAAGAAGAAAGCGGTCTTGTAGTCAGTGGTCACTTCGATCAGCTGGGACTCAAAGGTCTCATCCAGGGTAATGGTGAATTGGGGTAACGGACCGGAATTGTCTTCGGTCCAGGTGCCCTGAGTGACAGTGCCCATGCCCACATAGTTCAGTTTACAGGTGCCATCGGGGTACATTTCGAGTACGACGGATGGATTGGTGCCCACCCAGGTGTACTTTGGTCCAGGCACTACCTGTGCCATGACCAGCTCAACATCATTAACCCCATCAGTGGTAGTATAGACGAAATCACCAAACAACTGGGTTTCGTAGTTCAAGGGAATGAGATAATCCACGCCATCCAGGGTCAGGGTGATGTTGTAGTCTGCGCCAAGCTTCCAGGTGCCTTCAATCGTATTATCCACACCTGCATAATTGATCACCACAGCTGCAGTCTCATCTTCATACAGGTAGGTTGTGCCTTTCATCTCGCCATAAGCTGCTTCTGCAAGGGTGCCGGCAAAACTCAGCGTGACTGCCTTTTCCTTTGGGGGTACCAGGGTCAGGGTAGTACCATCCAAACCCGCATACGCACCTGTGCCATCCTCATTCATGGTAATGGTATAGGTCTCGCCGCTATCAGCGTCGGTCAGGGTGAAGATGTCGCCTTCTTTGACCCAGGTGCCTTCAATGATCATGTCAATGCTGTCTTCAAAGGTGCCGTTGTGCTTGAGGGCAACCAGGCTGTAATCATCATCTTCCTTGTACAGTTCGATGACGTTCACGCCGGTCTCATCTTCCGGGGTGTGGGGGGAATCGATGATATGCTTGAAATTCTTATTGTAATAAGACTCCAGGTTGACGACCATATCTAACGCCGTGTCATAACCCACCCGGGCATATTCCGAACCATCAAAATTGGTTATGATGATCGTCTTATCCGTGGTTGCAGCAGTAACATCAAACTCATGGTCTGGTTCCCCAAGTTTGGGATCCCAACCTTTTCCTTCGTCCACGATTTCATAATAACCGGCCATATACTGGCCATTGTTATACAGTGAAACATATACGACACCATTTTCATAGAAGTGGAAGTAACCTACATACTCTCCATATCCCGGGGGGGTGAAGCGTTCTTCGTAGATCCCGGTGAACATGGTCACTTCTTCCGGTGCTTCCGTGGGCGCTTCGGTAACGACCTCGGTGGGTTCTGCGGTTTTGACCTCTTCAGTCTCAACCACTTCTGCTTCCTTAGGGCCACAGCCCGCAAGGACCATGGACAAAGCCAGGAACAAGCAGATCAACGTAACAAACAAACTTTTCTTCATTCTTTACTCCTTTTCTCTTTTAATTTATTGCAACATTTTTTTCATTTCAGATCGGAGAAGCCGGTCATCTGAACCTGCAGAATAACCTGGAATTCTCATGATCTTATCTTATACCAAGAAACCTTTAAATGTATATCAAAAATCACGCATGCTTATCATATTTTTTTAATAATCCGATATTATTTCTCCTATTTTCTTTACAACCCGTTTCCATCCACACAAACACTTTACCGGGCATCTAGAAAACACCCAGCTCCTCGCGGTACTGTTTTGGCGTTTTACCTGTAGCCTGCTTAAAAAGTGCCGTAAAGTGGCTCTGCGAACTGAATGAGAGATGTTCACTGATCTCCACCAGGGATAACTGCGAGTATTTGAGCAATGTTTTGGCTTCATTGATCTTGGCGGTTCGGATGTAACCCTTGATCGTCTGCCCGGTCTCCCGTTTGAACATCCCCGATATATAATGATCATTAAACCCGGTCAAATTTGCGACCTGCGATGCCCAAAGAGCATCCTGCACATGGGCATCGATGTAATCACAACAGTGTTTGACCATTTTCGAGTACTGTCGTGTATGCTGCTGCTTCTTAACGCGTTCAGAAAAATCATACAGCATCTCCCGTGAGATGGTGATGATCGGTAAAAGGTCCCTCATAGCCTCAACCCGCTGCAAATACTGGTTGACCAGGCTGTGGGCAATTTCCGGGTTCAACCCACCCTCTTCCGCTGCATAACGGGCAAGGGTTGCCAGGATGATAAAGAAGTTCTTATGCTGGCGGATGGGATCAGCATGGGGGATCTGGACAATATGATCATACCTGGCGGTCCGCAATAGCATTTTCAATTTATCCAGGTTGCCTTCACGGATGTATCCCAGGAGTTGCTTCTCAAATTCGTCCGTTTGACGGAACAGCATATCAATATCCTGAGGTTTTTCAACCGCGGGAGCAACTTCACCTGGAAGAGTTCTGGTTCCTTTAACCAGCCCGATGATGCTTTCCGCAGAATAATCTGGAGAGTCATGATATAGAAATGCATATATCAGGGAAATCACGCGGGCTAATTCTTCATGGGGGCACACCGGGGAGTTGTTGAGCGCCCTACTTAATTGGCCCCTGGGCTGCCCCTTGACATCATAATCGTGGGCATAATTGACGATCATCATCTTGGAAGGTCCGGATGTGAAAACCGGCCCCAGGACAATGATCCTGACAATTTGATCCTCATTGATCATTGGGATGCCAGCCCAGATCTGGTTGAATTCGCTTGAGACAATTTGGGGCTTTTGTGTTTCCCGGATCAACGGGAAAAGCAATTCCTGGCAATCCGAGATGGTGAACAATAAGCGGTCATCTTCGGCATGCTCTGAGTATTGCTCTAAAAGATCCCCTGCCGGGCTGAAAACCTGCAAAGTCAGGTGATAAGTGCCTGATATTACCTGGCAGATCCACTGCTCATTGACTTGAATTTCCATGATACTCATCCCGGATCAACCTCATGAACTGAGATACCATGGTTAACAAACTGGATCATGCCCCATCTGCCATTGACCATCCAGGCCGGGTCCTGCCGGCCAAGGTCCTGCGCTTGACCCGGTTGCAGACCAGCCGCGATATCTGATTTCAAGACGCGCAACAATAACAGCGGGGCTGGTGGTTGCATAATCTCTGACCAGGGAGTGGCTGGTTCCCAACGGGCATCACCCAACCAGCGCCGGTAGTTAATATCGCCCTTGCTGATGATCAGACCTGCTCCACCAAGTTCCCTGTGTATTCCAGGCGGCATGGCACCTGCCGGTATGGGCGAACCCCAGTAAAAGTGGGTCGATACTTGCAGCCTGCCCATCTTTAAGGCTTGTTCCAGGCGATCCCCGACAAGGCTAACCCAGCCAATGTCAAAAGACTTCATCCAGCGGATAGCCCATTGGATATCGGGAGCAATGACATCGGAGACAAAACAGGGATGCGGTCGGACATGCAGACGGACACTCAGGCGGGGAGTTTTTTCCAGGAGGGCATCGGCCATCAGCAGGTCAAAGATCAACTCGCTGCCGAAATTGTCCAGGATCAAGTCCACCCGACCGCAGACCAATTCTCGAATATAGGCCATGGCATCCTCAGCCTGGTCAGCCACCAGGTGTGCCCGGCTGCCTCCGCCCTGCGCTTTGCCGCCGCCAGCACCTTTGACCGGCCACAGGCTGAGATCCGCCTGGTTGGCCCACAGCGATAAAGCGATCAGCGCGTGGATGCGCTCCAGCGGCGTCAACGCGGACAGTGGATCAATTTGATTGAGAGCATTTTCTGCCTGTTGCAATCCAAGCTCTTTCTGCACCCGGAACGGGTCAAATCCCTGATATGAGCCCGGGAGGAAATAACCGGTGGCTTCCAGGATGCGGCGGTAGAAGTACATTTCAGCTGCAAACAGGGGCATTTCCAGCCAATTCTGACCGATCCAAGGCCGCAGGCACTGCTCCCAATCCTGCCAGTCGGCTGCTTGCCGGTCATGCAGGGAGCGGATCAGTCCATGCGGCAGGTCATCCGCCAGGTCAGACAGGCGCTTGTTTACCGGCTCATCAAAGTAATTCTCAGCTATCACCCGTCTGGCCATCTCCGGAAGACGCCTGATGATGGTATCTTCGGCAAAGGAACCGGGTTCTGAACCGATTAAGACTGGCACACTGGTAATCATTGTCATTTTAAAAATACATACCTATGCGCATTATTTTGAGCGTCCAGATAATTCTTGCAAGCATTTAATCGTTCACCTCTGATCCCAATCTTTAGCAGTCGGTTTACCTCAATCCCTGGACAGGCGGTAGTAAAGGTCATTCCAGCGCAGTTTGTCCTTGAAATCGTCCACCCTGGTATGCTCATCGATCACCACGAACTCCAGTCCGGCAATTTCGGCCAGGTCACGCAGGTGGGCGGCATTGACCGCATAGCTGAAACTGGTATGGTGTGCCCCGCCGGCGTAGATCCAGGCCGCCGCTGCAGTTTTCAAACTGGGACGCGGCAGCCAGAAAGCCCTTGCCACCGGCAGTTTGGGCAGCGGTTGATCGGTCGGTACCACATCCACCACGTTGGCAACCAGCCTGAAGCGCTGTCCAAGATCGATCAGCGACGCACCGATCGCCGGACCGGTGTGGGCATCAAAGATCAGGCGCAGCGGGTCGCTTTTGCCGCCGATCGACAGCGGCAGGATCTCCAGTTTGGGCCTGGAGGCAGCGATCGATTCACACACTTCCAGCATATGCGCTCCCAAAACCTTGTCTCCACCAGGGCTGAAGTGGTATGTATAGTCCTCCATGAAACTGACCCCACCCTGCAGACCAGCGCTTATCACCTTCATCAGCCGTACCAGGGCAGCTGTCTTCCAGTCACCTTCAGCGCCAAAGCCATAACCATCGCGCATCAGCCGCTGGACTGCCAGCCCCGGCAGTTGTGCCAGGCCGTTCAGGTCCTCAAAGGTGGTGGTAAAGGCCTTGAAATGGCCCTCTTCCAGGAAGTTGCGCATGCCCACCTCGATGCGTGCCCCCTCGCGCAGCGAGGCATGTCGCTCTCCGCCCGGGCGAAGGATATCGACCACATCATATTCATCAAGATAGGTCTGTATCATGCTGGCGATCTCAGCCTCACTGGCATCATTGACCGCCCGGACCAGGTCACCCAGCCCGTAGCCATTGACACTGTAACCCAGTTTGATCTCTGCCTCGACTTTGTCACCCTCGGTGACCGCTACCTCGCGCATATTGTCGCCAAAACGGGCTACTTTTGCACCCTGCCAGTCTGCCCAACCGGCAGCTGCCCTTGTCCAGGTGCCCAGTTCGGCCTGCACCTCATCGTCCTGCCAGTAACCCACGACCACCTTGCGGTCCAGGCCCATGCGCGTTCCAATGAAACCAAATTCGCGGTCACCATGGGCGGACTGGTTGAGATTCATGAAGTCCATATCGATCTCTGACCAGGGGATTTCGCGATTGAACTGAGTATGCAGGTGGGCAAAAGGCTTTTTGAGCAGCCCCAAACCGCCGATCCACATCCTGGCAGGAGAAAACGTATGCATCCAGGTGATCAAACCGATACAATGCGGGGTTGAATTGGCTTCCAGGCACAGTCCGCGGATGGATTCCGGCGTGGTCAATACCGGTTTGAAGACCACCCTTACCGGTATTTGACTGGAGGCATTCAGCGCCGTGGCGATCTGCTGTGAATGTACAGCCACCTGCTCCAATGTTTTGGTCCCATACAAAGATTGGCTACCAGTGACAAACCAGACTTCATATTGTGTTAGATCGATCATAAATCCTCCTATTTAATAAAGAATCTATTCACTGCTGCCCATAGACATGGGTGTAGCGATCATGCAATTTATCCACATCCGCCTGGGAAATGACATCCGGGCTGCCGATCTGTAAGGCCAGCCAGACTGTGGCGGCGACATCCTCTGTCATCACAGCCGCTTTAACCGCAGCCGTGGCGTCCCTGCCGATGGTAAAGACACCATGATTTTTCAGCAGGACTGCCTGTGAGCTGCCGATGCTTTCGAGCACCACTTTGCCTATGGCATCATCACCGATCAGGGCAAAGCCACCACAGGGAATTGGACCGCCAAATTCATCGGCCATGGCGGTCAGCACACAGGGGATCGGCCGACCAACGGCAGCAAAGGCGGTTGCATAACGCGAATGGGTATGCACTACCCCACCAACATCCGGCCGGTGCTGGTAGATGTAGAGGTGGCTGTACACATCCGAAGAAGGCTTATAGTCACCCTCGATCACTTTGCCTGCCATATCCACAACCACCATGTGCTCGGGCAGCATCTCTTCATAGCGGATGCCGCTGGCTTTAATGACCACCTGTCCACTTTGCACATCGCGAGCAGAGATATTGCCGCCCGTCCAGCGCACCAGGTCGTTCTTGGGCAGTTCCTGGTGCAGCTGCACCAGTTGTTCTTTAAGTTGTTCCAGCATTCAACACCTCACATTTCGAGACAATTCCCTAGCGCAAGGCTTCCACAGCGGCTTTTTCGATTGCCAGGCCTCGCTTGTAGCGCTCCATGAAAGCAGCAAATCCTCTCACGTCTTCAGGATCGGGAGAAATGGTCATGGCATCTGTCCCGGCAAAGACCTTTTCCGCCAGGTAGACTTCCAGGTTTTCATCCTTGGCCCTGTTGTGCATAAATGCTGCCAGCAGCGCCATGCCCCAGGCACCACCCTCCCCCGCCGTTTCCATCACTGAAACAGGCACGTTCATGACAGTTGCCATGACCCTTTGGCCAACTTCCCAGGTTTTAAAGAAGCCGCCATGCCCCAAGATTCGCTCCACGCACACATTTTCCTGCTCAAAGAGGATATCCAGGCCAATCTTCAAAGCGCCCAGTGAGGCATAGAGGTGGGTGCGCATAAAATTTGCCAGGTTAAAGGCACTTTCCGGCTTGCGCACAAAGAGCGGACGCCCTTCCTCAAAATGGGTGATGTGCTCGCCAGAGAAGTAGTTATATGCCAGCAGCCCCCCGCCATCCGGATCGCCTTTTAACGCCTGCTGGTAGAGCAGTTCAAACAGCCTGCCGGGTTCGATCTTGAGCCCCAGCAGGTCGGCAAACTCGCCAAACAGGCCGACCCAGGCATTGAGGTCCGTGGTGCAGTTATTGGAGTGCACCATGGCGACCGGCTTGCCGCTGGGCGTGGTCACCAGGTCGATCTCGGGGTGCACTTCTGAAAGGGCGTGATCCATGACGATCATGGCGAAGACCGATGTTCCGGCAGATACATTGCCTGTGCGCTCAGCGACGCTGTTGGTGGCGACCATGCCGGTACCGGCATCACCCTCGGGCGGGCAGAGCGGCACACCCGGCTGCAAAGTTCCCGAAGGGTCAAGTAACCTGGCACCGGCTGCGCTCAGGACGCCTGCCGGCTCACCAGCAACAAATACCCTGGGCAGGATCTCTTCCAAACGCCAGGGAACCTGTTCTTGATCCAGTAATTGGTTAAAAGCATCAAGCATGGGCTGATCGTAGTTATTGGTTCGGCTGTCGATGGGGAACATGCCCGAAGCCTCACCCACACCCAGCACCCTTTGCCCGCTCAACTGCCAGTGCACGTATCCAGCCAGCGTGGTCAGGTGGGCGATCCGGGCGACATGGTCTTCATTGTTCAGGATCGCCTGGTAGAGATGGGCAATGCTCCAGCGTTGGGGAATGTTATAATGAAACAAGCCAGTCAGTGCATCAGCAGCCTGCCCGGTGATCGTGTTGCGCCAGGTGCGAAACGGCACCAGCAGCTTTCCCCGGGCGTCCAGCGCCAGGTAGCCGTGCATCATGCCACTGAAACCCATGGCACCCACTTTCTGCAGTGGGATGCCAAAGGTACGCTCCACATCCAGGCACAGGTCGCGGTAGCAGTCCTGCAGCCCGGTCCAGGCGTCCTCAAGATGGTATGTCCAAACGCCATTTTCAAAGCGGTTTTCCCAGGCATGACTTCCGGAAGCAATCGGTTGGTGATCCTCCCCGATCAGGATTGCCTTAATGCGCGTGGAACCCAACTCTATGCCGAGGATCGCTTTACCTGCCTGGATCGCCGTTTTGATCTTATCCTGTTCACTGGCCATAGCACACCTCTCTTTCTTATCAGTTATCGGCCGACCTTGATCCAGGTCAGCTCACCTTGATATTCAATGCAACCGGTTCAAGCCCTTCGCCAGCCACCTGGAGAGTGATAATGCCTGCTTTTTCGGCTTTGACAACCGCCAGTGCCCTGCCGTAAAAAGTGGTATGGCTGCCGTTGACATAGACTTCTTCTGTACAGGGATTGGCGCTGCCAAAACCCAGCAATTTACCGCCTTGCACTGTAGCGGTGAGCTTGTGGTCAGCATTGCGCTCGATCACCCCGTTCTCACCCACCAGGTCGACATGCACATAAGCGATCCTGCCTGCCCGGAGTTCAGCTTCTTCTGGTGTCAGGGCGATCTTTATCTTGCCGATCGCTGAAACCAATTCGTTTTCCGACAACTTCTTGCCACTTTGATCATATGCAACCGCTTTCAGGGTACCTGGAGCATATTTTGCCTTGAACATGGCTTTATACTCTTTGATCGCCTTTTTACCCAGGGATTTTCCATTGAGGAATAATTCGACAGTGACAGCATCCGCATACACTTCGATCACTGCCGGGTCACCCTCGCAATTCTGCCATGACCAGCTATCAATGGCATTGGTGCCGCGCCACATGGATTTGGAGGGGCGTTTACCGGGATGGTTGACCGGGCGCACGCCGATATAGGGCTTCTCTTCCAGACCCCAGACGGTCGAGGCATATTTTGCTTCAGCACCAATGTTGCCCAGGATGTCAATCGCACCGGAATCTGCCAATAACCAGGGAAAGGGTTTGAAGATTCCACCACCAGAATAAGACCATGCGCCGATGCCTGCCTCACCCAGGTAATCCCAACCTGTCCACATGAAATCACCCACCAGGTAGGGGTATTTCTTGACCATTGCCCAGTTTTTAGCGATATCAAAGGGGAAGGTCTCACTGCCCAGGACGACCCGTTCCGGGTGGCGGGTTCCTTCGATCGGGTAACGCCCGGAGGCATAGTTATAGCCGGCTATATCCAGCAGGTCCAGGCTGGGCGAAGTGACCAGGTCTGCTTTCTTGGAATTGGCAGCTTTGCTCATCGCCGGTCCAACTATTGAAACGACCAGATTGAATAACAAGCTGCTGGAAGCCTGCTGTTTCTTTTTCCTGGAAGGTTTCTTTTCTATGGTCATTTCACCTTCTTTGTTGCTGAAGAAACTCCTGCCCTTGCTTGCCATGTTGATGATCATCAGGTTCATCCCGCCCGTCACCGCACGGTTGCGATCCAGGCTGTGGATGTAATCAACCATCTCTCTGGTCAGCTGCAAGCCGCGTTCCTGGGCAGGCTCACCCACCTCGTTGCCGATGGAGTAGAGGATGACCGAGGGGTGGTTGAAATCACGTTCCACCATGGCGCGGATATCCTCTTTGTGCCATTGATCAAAATCTTTGGCATAATCATGGGTGGTCTTGCGCTGGTACCACATATCAAAGGTCTCATCCATGACATACATCCCCAGGCGGTCACAGGCTTCGAGCAGTGCATGTGAAGTCGGGTTGTGTGAACTGCGGATGGCATTGAAACCCGCCTGTTTCATGATACGCACCCGGCGCTCTTCTGCCTGGTCATATGCACAGGCACCCAGAATGCCGTTGTCATGGTGGATGCAGCCGCCGCGCAGCAGGGTGTTCCGACCGTTGATGAACAAGCCCTTGTTGCTCCATTCAACCTTGCGGATGCCAAACTGCTCGGTCACCTCGTCAACAACCTTGCCATCCTCGGTGAGGGTGACATGGCAATGATACAGGTTGGGTTCATCAGCAGACCACAACCTGGCATCTGCGATCTCAAATTCGACAGAAGCACCGCTGCCTGAGGCAACAACCCTGTCACCATCCAGGATATCGACCTGGACTTCGCCACCATTGGCTTTGGTCTCAACCAGGATCCTGGCGGGTGTATATGATAAAGTCGATACCTTCACACCATCCAACTCAATGTGAGTCTTGTTGGTTATGACCAGGTGCACCGGGCGGTAGATACCGCTGCCGGTATACCAGCGGCTGTTGGGGATCTGGGAGTTGTCGGCAATGACCTTGATGGTATTCTGTTTGCCATACTGCAGCAAGCCATCCGTTGGTACAAAGAAGCGTGAATAGCCGTAAGGCCGTCCGCCAGCTTCCCGGTCATTGATATAGACTGTGCTGTTCTTGTAGACACCCTCAAATTCGAAGGTAACCACCCGCTCCTGCCATTCCGTGGGAACAGCAAAGGTCTTTTCATAGACATACTTGCCGCCCGGGAAGAAAGCGATCGCGCTGGTGCCTGGGCTGTCCGGGTCGCGCTGTTCGTGGAGCATGGCGTCATGCGGCAGGTCTACGATCTGTGAAGCTTCGGGTTGACCATCCTTATAAAAGGTCCAACCCTGGTTGAAGTTGATTTTTTCCATATCTGGTCTCCTTTGTTATAAACGAACTAATTAGCTTTCCGTACCTACTTTACATTTTACCTTTTCCTCATCGCAGGAAAATGGGGATTATTCGATAAAGGCACCG
>Ga0123335_1000071_pt1 | contig 138688 bp, 121 predicted proteins | sample BiotimSIPDNA_2_FD_89707 | JGI IMG/M metagenome (GOLD analysis project Ga0123335, IMG submission 89707) | Anaerobic biogas reactor microbial communites from Washington, USA - Biogas_R2 time_0 SIP DNA | ecosystem: Engineered > Bioreactor > Anaerobic > Unclassified | place: Washington, USA... | reverse complement strand
TTATATGTTCAATAACTTTCGTATAAATTTCCACATTAATGAATCATTTAGGTTTAACTGCTCTGCAAGAATATATAACTCCTTCTTTAAATCATTAAATAGTATGTTTGTATTATCTTCACCAATTATTTTAATTATATTAATTTTTTCAGATTTATGGTGATAATCTAAAAAATCATCATTTATTTGAAATATTTTCCCAACAATATTTGAAAACCTTTCTATCTTAAAAAATTTAACACTAGGGAAATTTAAACATATGGCTGGACTAACGATCGCCGCCTCAAACAAAGCGCAAGTCTTTCCATCATATATTTCTAGGATTTGTTCTATATTCTGAGGAATTAATCCTTGAATATCTTTAACTTGTCCCCCTATCATGCCAATAGCTCCAGCTTTTTTTGAAATATAGCTTGCGATAGCGATGTATTGGTTATAATCTTTAGAAAATTGAAACAGAGTTTCGTAGGCACAATTTAGAAGTGCATCTCCAATTAAAATAGCCATTCCTTGGCCAAATTTATTATGTACTGAAGCTTTTCCTCTTCTAATTAAATCGTTGTCCATTCCGGGTAAATCATCATGAACTAAAGAATAACTATGGATTAGTTCAATTGAGGCAGCAATTCTTAAATATTCTTTTCTGTCTAAACCAAAGGCTTGGCATGAAAGTAAAAATAGTAATGGTCTAATTCTCTTACCACCGCCAAAACAGGAGTATAGCATGCCATCATAAAGATTATCTGGAATATATCCTGAATAATTTAGAATTGATTTTTTTAACTCTTCGTCTATTTCTATGATCAAGAGCTCTATTATATTGTTATTCATAATCTTCAATAATTATTTTTTCGAGAGATGAATTTAACTCTGTTAATCGCCCTTTATGGCTAGATAGGTTAGTCAAACATTGTTTAGATATAAGTATAGCTTCTTCATATAAATTCAATATTTCATCAACAGACAAATTTTCAGACTCTATCTTTTGTGTAATAGATTCTATTTTGAATATATCATTTTCTAAACTCATAATAAATTCCTCCAAAAATTAATCTTTTTTTAGAACCTTTGCGACAAAAGATCCATTATTACCATAAATACTCAAAATATCATTTTCCCGTATATCATGAACTGAGGAAATATTTATTTCCCCCCGTTTAATTTTAAAATATCCTTTGTTAAATAAGTTTTGTGGATTAGATAAATTTAGTGTTTTTATTAAGGATGATATTTTATTATCAACTGAGAAAATCTTGAATTGGGTTATTTGGGATATTTTCTTTAAGTAGTTTATAATAGAATATTTTGTTATTTCGAGTCTATTATTGACTATTTTTTCTATAATAGATAAAGATGATAATATTTTATTAATCGAATTTTTATATTGAGAAACAACAAATTCTCCTGCAGCAGTTGGAGTTAAACACCTTAAATCTGAAACTGCATCCGATAGTGTAAAATCAACTTCGTGACCGATAGCAGAAATAATATAGGTATTTGCTGAGTAAATTGCTCGAACAACCTCCTCAGCATTATATGCACTCAAGTCTTCAGTGGATCCCCCTCCTCTAGCCAAAATAATCATATCAAAATTTTGTTTATCTAAGAAAGAAATAGCTTCAACAATTTCCTTTACGGAAGTAATGCCTTGTACGGAAACATTATAAATCGAAACATCAATAGATTTATTTTGCTTATGAATGGTCCGATATATATCCTTAATGACAGCTCCCTCTTTGCTAGTAATTACTACTATTCTTTGCGGAAATGCTGGTGGCAAAATTTTATGTGATGCCTCAAAAAGTCCTTCTTTAGTTAATTTCGCTTTGAGTTCTTGGAACTTATCATACTGTTTTCCAGACCCACATAATTCGATTTCAGTAGCGACAAATGATAGTTTGCCCGTCTTAATGTAATATGAAATTCTTCCAGAAATAAGTACACTATCTCCTTCCTTTGGCATATACTTCTGCTTAAGCTTAAACCCACATACAAATATTTGAGAATATTCGTCTTTAAGCGTACAATATATGCTTTCTTTATGAATACTAATCCCTGATACTTCTCCTTTAACAACTATATCCCACAATAAAGCATCATTTTCGATTACACCGGATAGATATGAGTTCAATTCTGATACAGAAAGATATTCTTTTTCTAACATGGTTATTTCTTGCTAGTTAACTCCTTATAAATTGAACTGAGTATTCCATTAACATACGAGCTGCTTTTTTCGGTTGAATAAACTTTGACTAAATTAATAGCTTCAGAAATAGAAACATTGATTGGAATATCATTAAGATACATCATTTCATATGATGAAAGTAATAAGGCGGCTAAATCAGTTTTATAAATTCTATCAAGATTAAACCCTTGTGCATGTTTTTGAATAACAATTGAAAGTTCTTTATATTTATCTATGACACCATAATACACATCTTTCATGTATTTAATGTCCTCTGGGGGAAAATCTGAGGTACATAAAGAAGAAAAGGAATTATTGTTGGGTTTAAAATTTGAAAAAAGAAGTTCAAAAATAAGTTTAAACAAATTTTCTCGAGCTTTTTTTCTAATAGTTATGTTCATATGGTAACGTTTCTTACGCGAATATTAATTTTTTTTACTTTAAACTTAGTGTTTTTCTCAATATCATTCATTATTTGTTCTTGTAGCATACAACTAATCTCAGTAATACAAAAACCGTATTTGATGTCAATTTCAAAATCTATCTCCAATAAATAATCATTAATAATTACTTTTGAAAAAACCTGAGACGAATCATTGTCTTTTGATAAAGTATTTGGAACAGATACCGCGTCATTGTTTTTAATAGCCTTGATAATTATGGAATCAATTAGCTCAGTGTATCTATTGTTCACTTGTTTTTCTAACTTATTCTTACCCATTTTATGATAATACCACATATTACTTCTTATAATCAACACGCATACAATAAAAAAGTCCTTCGTACGAAGGACTTAATGAATGTAAAAAGAACGCGTTATACACGAGACATATATTCTCCGGTTCTTGTATCTATTCTTATCGTTTCACCTTCATTAACAAATAATGGAACTTGAACAGAAAAACCAGTTTCTAACACGGCAGTCTTTGTCCCCGGTTGAGCAGTTGACCCTGGTAATCCAGGTTCACAATCAACTATTAATAATTCAACAAAATTTTCTGGCTCAACTGAAAAAGCAGACCCTTTAAAAAACGAAATATCTACAGGGCTCCCCTCTTTTATAAATCTCAAAGCATCGTCAACAATACCTTTATTCATAGGGACCATATCAAATGTATCCCTATCCATAAAATAATATAAATCTCCGTCATTATAGCTATATTCCATTTTTTTCCTTTCTATATGAGCGAGTTCATATTTCTCACTTGGGTTAAAAGTTCTTTCAATCACTCCGCCTGTCATTACGTTTCTCATTTTTGCGCGGACAAATGCTGAGCCTTTCCCAGGCTTAACATGTTGAAATTCAACTATAACTTGGACTGAGCCGTTGTCCAATTCAAAAGTAATTCCTTTACGAAAATCTCCTGCATTAATATATGCCATTATAACCTCCTGTCAATCGACTATAATATTATCAGTTCTTTAGGGGATTTTGTCAAGTTACGAACACCATCTTGACAAAAAACAACTATATCTTCAATTCTAACTCCAAATTTATTAGGAAGATATAGGCCAGGTTCAACGCTTGTTATTACGTTAGTCTCAATAATTCCTTTGTAAAATCTACTTAATAGAGGCTTTTCATGAATATCTATGCCTAGTGAATGTCCTAGTGAATGTGTAAAGTATGAATCCATATTATATTTTGCAAAGTAATTCCTTGCTAAAGCATCGCATTCAGCTCCGGACATTCCAGCTTTAAGTTTATCTAAAGATGCCTTTTGTGCCTCTAATACTAATTGATAGAGATAAATGTAATCATTTTCGGGTTTTCCAAAAGCTATGCTTCTTGTCATATCTGAACAATAACCATTATATTTTGCGCCAAAATCGATAGTTATTATATCTCTTTCACGTAAGACATTGTGGGAAGGATGAGCATGAGGTCTTGAGGTGTTTTGTCCAAATGCGACAATAGTATCAAATGCCAAAGTTCCTCCATTAAGGAAAATCTGACTATTGATAAAACACTCTAATTCAATTTCTGATATACCAACTTTAATAAAATCTAAAATTTTTAAAAATACTAAGTCTGTAATCTTTTGTGCGGATTCAATCAACAAAAGTTCCTTTTCTTCTTTTATAGAACGAATTTTCTGAATTTCTTTGGAAATAGGTAATAATTTAAATCCCTTAAACATAGAATACTCATGATTTAAAATGCTTAAATCCTCGTACCCGATTCTTTTTATCTTAAAATTATCTAAACAATCTAAAGATTTTTGGACATACCCTCCGCCTTCACCGATATCAACAAATCGGAAATGAGGACAAACATTTTTAAATTCTTCTTCTACTCTCTTATCTGATATATACAGATTCTCGTTCTTAGTGATAATTATTCTTGCATCATCATTTTTGTAATTTGTCAAATAGAACAAATTAGAAGGATCTGAAATATATGCTGCATCATATTTTAAAAAAGAAAATTTTTGTGTATTATTCATAAAAAAATTGTATTATAATTTATTAAGAAAGTAAAATATCTTTCGGGATATTAATAAATATTTTTTCACATATTTTTCACAAAACATTGTTATTATATATAGGAGAAAATATCTGCTTATTTAGGAGACTCTAACTTATGAGAAAAAAATCATTTTGTCTTATACTTATTCTGATTTCGACCTTGACATTTTTTGGGGTTGCTTGCAGCCCAAGTTTTGTTGGATTAGATTTGAATTCAGACCGACTTTCTAGCAACTCGTCTAACGAAAGCAACGATTCAAACTTCACAGTGGGCACACCTGCAGAATATCAGGTTAGTATAAATACAGTTACACCAACAATTATTGAGGGAGGACTTCCAGAAGTTGTTCAAAATGTAAGAGATACAGTTGTTTCACTATCTTGCGTTGTTATTGATGGTGAGGGAAATGAAGGTAATTCTTCAGGTTCCGGCGTCTTCTTTGCAACAGATGAATCAAACAATTCTTCTTTTATTCTTACTTGTTGTCATGTAATAGACCAAGCATCAGAAGTCGAAGCAATATTAGTTGATGGAACTAAACTAGATTGCGAATTAATAGGTGGAGACGATGAAAAAGATATAGCCGTTTTGAAGACTTCTGGAATTTTTCCTACAGCTGATGTCAGAAATATGCTAGAAGAAGGAGGAGCCCCTTTAGAGTTAGCTGAATCAGTCTTTGCTATCGGAAATCCATTAGGAACGCTTGGTGGAAGTGTTACGCAAGGAATTATTAGTGGGACAGAAAGAATTATTAATATGGATGGTGTCTCAATGAATCTGCTTCAAATTGATGTTGCTGTAAACCCTGGAAATTCCGGAGGCCCTCTTTTTGATTATTCAGGAGCACTTGTAGGAATCGTTAACGCAAAAAGTGTAGGAACAGATGTTGAAGGTATCGGATATGCTATTAAAATAGATGATGCAATTGATATTGCGGAATCGCTCTTGAGTACAGCGGGTAATCCAGAATATGAATATAAAGGTTACATAGAGGGAAAGGTTCGTTTAGGTGTAACAGTACAAGGTGCATTCAATAGTGAAGAGAATAAATACTTTTATTCAATTGTTGCATTAAATGTTTATGGTTCAGTTGCGCAACACAATTCTTCAGCTACGGATGATAAAAAAATATATATTAACGATATCATTACTGGAATTAAGGTTTCCGATGAAACAATGTATTTTACTGATATAAATACTCTTGGAGATATCGTAAAGACTTTAGAAGTAGGCGATGTTATAACACTTTTAGTTAAACATCCTACTAATTATAATTTTATTACCGGTTATACATATGAATCGCGGGAAATAGAGATCATTATGGTTCAATATGTATATGGATTGTAAATAAAGATATCTATGGAAAAGGGCTGTTAAGATTTTCTCTTAACAGCCCCTTTTTTTGGTGGGCAGGGATGGATTCGAACCATCGAAGTCACTGACAACAGATTTACAGTCTGCTCCCTTTGGCCACTCGGGAACCTACCCATATATATGGAGCTGGCTATTGGAATCGAACCAACAACCTGCTGATTACAAATCAGCTGCTCTGCCTGTTGAGCTAAGCCAGCATTCACAGACAATAATGATACTAAGGATTTTCTGGTGGCTTGGGGTGGAATTGAACCGCCGACACAGGGATTTTCAGTCCCTTGCTCTACCGACTGAGCTACCAAGCCAAAAAATTGGCGATCCGGAAGGGGTTCGAACCCTCGACCTCTAGCGTGACAGGCTAGCGTTCTAACCAACTGAACTACCGGACCGCATCATTAGTCTCATATTAAGTTTATGGTGGGCCTTCACGGACTCGAACCGCGGACCAATCGGTTATGAGCCGACCGCTCTAACCAACTGAGCTAAAGGCCCCCATTTAGTAATGGTCGGGATGAAGAGATTTGAACTCCCAACCCCTTGGTCCCAAACCAAGTGCGCTACCAAGTTGCGCTACACCCCGTTGTGACCCTCAATATAATCACTTAAATTAGTTTACATTAAGATATTTTTGTTGTCAATTCTTTTACGGAAAAAAACAACGGTGTATCACGCTTTTGTTTTGAATAAAACAGAATATTTTTGAATAGTTGTTTTTGTGAAAGAAATCAAAAGTTAGTAAACCCACGTTGTTATAAAATAAATCGAAATAATATAATTTTTTTTAATATAAAGGATGTTTTACTTGAATTTGTTACTGTGATAGAATTAAACAATGAAAATTATATTTTATACGTTTTACTATTTAATTCAATTCACTTGGGGGATCTTACAAAACCTAATTGGTTTGGTATATTTCTTATGGACTAAAAAAAATCGACTTGAGTTTTACAACGGGGCTTTAGTTGGATTTCATAAGCATAATTGGGGAGGAATATCACTAGGAATATTCATTATTATAAATGGTGCCAAAGATAATCAGTGGATAAGAAACACCATGATACATGAATATGGCCACACCATACAATCTCTAATCTTAGGGCCGCTATATTTATTAATTATCGGATTACAATCCTTTATATGGTGCAATTCAAAGAAATTTATAAATTATAGAAAAGAAAAAGGAATTTCATATTTTTCGTTTTATCCTGAAAGATGGGCAAATTATCTTGGACAAATTATTTCTAAGCAAAAGATTATTGAATCAGAATGATGAAAGAAAAAGTTCTAAATAAAGTTAAAAAAGCATGGGATTTATCCGCATATTCATTTGCGGATATGTTAGGTGGAGGCGTCGGACAAGTAATTTCTTTATATTATTTATCCTTTTTATTATACGTTGCAGGCCTAACTCCTATCATGGCTGGGATTGTTACGGGTATCGGGAAAATATGGGATGGAATTATTGATCCATTTATTGGAGTAATAGTAGACAAAACTAATCATAAAATCGGAAGATCAAAATTTTGGATGTTAATTTCCGTTATCCCAGTATTCATTTTTTACTTTATGCTTTGGTATTCCTTTGGAATAACAAATATTAATGAAAAGTTTATTTATTATATTTTTGCATATATATTATGGACTACTGCATTTTCGCTTGCAATTATTCCCTACGAATCTCTTCTTCCAAGAATGGTTTCAGGATATAATGAAAGAACTAACTACTCTTCTGTAAGAATGATATTTTCTGGAATATCTTGTGTTGTATCAACTTACTTGTATGAATTGCTCATCCCTGTGACTCGTGATAATCCACTTTCGTCTAATTTTACTTCAAATTTTGCTATTTTAGGGGTAGTATTGGGCGTTTTTTTTGCAGTTCCAGTATTAATTACTGCTCTAGGGACTAAAGAAACTATCAACGATGTTTCTGATAAAAACATTTCTATTAAATACATATTTTCACAATATAAAGAGGTTTTTCAGTCAAAAACATACAAAAAGTATTTTGCACTCGGGTTAGCTGGTACATTTGTCGGAAGCGCCATATCTGCAAGCATGGTTCTTTTTATTTATTTAACTTATGGGAATATCCAAAATTATTTTTTAGGTTTCTCATTAGTCTTTTTAATCGTAAACATAAAAGGTGCTATAGAAATTATATTTTTTCTCCCAAATGTTTATATGATGAAAAAGAAAAATAAACACAGGCCATATTTAATAGACATACCCTTAATCATAGTTGCCTGCATTATTATTCTTTTTATTAACAGTAATACGCCTATATGGGTTTTATTTATTGCTGTATGCTTTCTTGGCGCAGGTGTATCTTGTTTAGGGTTTGTCCCAATGACACTTCTTCCCGACTTATCAGATGTAGATGAATTAATCCATGGGAAAAGACGGGAAGGCGTTAATGCTGGGCTAACAACACTTGGGAAACAAGTAGTTAGTGGCTTGGCGATTACTTTGTATGGATTTGTTCTAGAGGGATTTGGATTAGACACATCAAGTGCATCCCCTGAAGCAGCGACTCAATCATCTATTTGGGCCATCAAAATCATGTATTGCGTCATTCCAACGATATTCGGGCTCATAATGATACTAATTAGCAAAAATTACCCTTTAAACAAAAAAACACATGATATTATTAAAAATCTTATATCTCAAAAAAAATCGGGGCAGGATATTTTATTAACAGTTGAAGAAAAAATGGTCTGCGAAAAACTAACTGGCTTAAAATATGAAGATCTTTGGGTTAGCAAAAAGTCTTAATAACCCCTTTTTACAGAAATAACTTCAGGAAGCTCGCTTAGTTTTTTTATAATTAGTTCCAATTCAGCTATTTCTTTAATTTCTATGCCTAAACTTATTAAAGTCTTATCTTGTTGTTTCTTGTGAATTTCCAACGCGATAATAGATATCCCTCTTGCTGCTAACAACGGTATAAATGAATTAACTAAACCGGCTTTATCATAACACTCTAATTTTAAGTAAGCGGTAAATAGTGAGTTGTCTGTATTGGCCCATTTTGCGTCAAGAATCCTCTCAGGTTCCATATTTTTTGTATTTGGACAATCTGCCCGATGTATTGATATTCCTGTCCCTCTTGCTGCATATCCTATAATTAAATCTCCCGGTACAGGATTACAGCATCTACTTAGTTTGACTAAAAAACCATCGTATCCTTCAATAAGAACACTACTTGAACTCTTTCTATTGTTCTTATCTTGGTTTTGATTAATTTCATCAAGAGAAATAGGATTATTAATAGCCTGATATTTTTTATACTTATCAATTAATTTCGTTAAAAATTGATTAGCAGTAATTGAACCATAACCCACTGAGGCAAACATATCTTCTTGAGAGGAAATAGAATATCGTTCATATAAATTCTCAAGTGCTTCTTTAAGCGACATTAAATCAAAAAGGGAATACCCCCTTCTTTTTGCCTCTCTTTCAAGCATCTCGCGCCCAAGTTTGATATTATCTTCAAGAAGAATTTTTTTGAAAAAAGCCTTAATTCTTGATTTTGCTTGGGGTGTCTTAACAAACTTCAGCCAATCTCGACTAGGACCTTTAGAATTCTTCTGCGTTAATATTTCTACAACATCTCCTGTTACTAGGGTTGTGTTTAAAGGGACTAATTTGCCGTTTACTTTTGCGCCTATGCAATTATTACCTATTTCGCTATGTATTCTGTAAGCATAATCCACAGGAGTAGAATCAATAGCTAAGTCAATGACATCACCTTTAGGAGTAAAAACGTAAATTTCATGAGGAGATACATTTGTTTTCAATGCTGCCATAAATTCTTTACTATCTTTTATTTCATTCTCTGATTCGACCATTTCTTGAATCCAACCAATTTTTTTATCAAAATCAGAAAATTTTTCGTTTGCTTTCCCTTCTTTATATTTCCAATGAGCAGCAACTCCGTATTCTGCAACTTTATTCATTTCAATAGTTCTAATTTGGATTTCAAATATTTGGCCAAAATCGCTCACAACAGTTGTATGTAAAGATTGATATTTATTGGGTTTAGGCATCCCAATATAATCTTTAAACCTTCCAGGAAAAGGTTTCCATAAAGAATGAATTATTCCTAATACTGTATAGCATTGACTTTCGGATTCAACTATTACACGTATCGCAATCAAATCATGAATTTGATCTAGGGATTTATTCTGATTAATCATTTTCTTATAGATACTATAGTAATGTTTTGGACGGCCTTTAATTTCTGCCGGAATTTTTAAATTAACTAATTCTTTAGTTAATCTTTCTATTATGCGGTTGACAAAAATCATGTATTCTTTTCGTTTTATATCTAGTTGAGAAGATAATTCAGTAAATTCTGTTGGATAAAGTTGCTCAAAACATAGATCTTCAAGTTCAATTTTAATCTGTGAAAAACCTAGCCTGCTTGCAATAGGAGCATAGATATCTAATGTTTCTCTTGCGATTCTCTGTCTCTTTATTTCTGGCAATACTTTAAGAGTACGCATATTATGTAATCTATCAGCTAATTTAATAAAAATAACTCTTGAATCATTTGCAACAGACATAAATAATTTTCTATAATTTTCCGTCTGTTCTTCTTCTTTCGAATTGAATTTCATTTTTGAGAGCTTTGTTACACTTTCAACTAAATTAGCGATTTCTTCACCAAACTTTTTTCTCAAAAATTCATCAGTACAATCAGTATCTTCGATCACATCATGTAATAATGCGGCAGAAATACAAATGAAATCCATACCATAATCCAATAATATGCCAGCTGCCCCTATTGGGTGGGTAATATAATCCTCCCCAGATACTCTCTTTTGTCCTTTATGGCATTCCTTAGCAAATTCTAAAGCATAAAGAATCATTTGAAATTCTTCTGGAATAAAACTGTCTTTACATTTGTTTAAAAACTCTTTTTCATTCATTTTAACTAGTCTTTCAACCTATTATATATTAATGATTCTTCCATCTTTTTAGAAGAATGGGACAATGACCACTTGAGGGTGTTCTTATCAATATTTATATAACCTAATTCTAATAAAATTAGACAGCATAATTTAAACATAAGTATACTAATGGTTAATCCCTTAGAAACTAAATAAGAAAAAATATATTCTTCACTATGAGAATCAATTATTGTTGGCAAATAGCTACTAAGAAAGGAGTATGTCATATTTAGGTGGCTTTTGTTTAAATCAATACAATATTTATTTTGGAATAAATTAATGCTGGAAATAATAGTTATATTTGAATATTTATTTAATAAATAATCAACATATTTTTTAGGGGGATTGTCAAAGATAATAATCTCAGAAAAATATCTAAAACATTCATCCCTATTGGGAGAAAACAGTATTGTATTATAAGTATTGTTAGAATTTAATTTCATGTATTTTAAAATATAATTAGGGTATTTTTCCATAGCTAATACCAAATTATTGTAATTCCAAACTAGAATAATTCTTCCAAAAAAATCATTGGGCATAAAAACATTTTTGAATATTTCCCCAGAATTTGGGGATATATATCTTACTAAATCGTTATAAACGAGTAAATTGTTTTCAAAATTATAAGATACTACCGATATATCAAAAATGTCACATGAAGCATATTCTCTATTTCTAAAACTATCCAAATTTATCGAAAACTTAACCAGTTTTTTTGTATCACTCTTGAGTAGATCTAAATAATCAATTTTATTAAAACCAATAAACTTAACATTTCTTGATAATTCATATTTAATGTGAGGATATGAATTTATAGGTAAAAATTTCAACGCATCAACAAATAATGAGAATAATGGTTTTCGATTATTCATACCATAAGGTTCTAAAAGAGAAAGTTCTTTTGCTAATTGTACACTGACATCTGATAAATCATTTAGAATAAATTGGTTGTCTTGTCTATTCTTGAAGATTTCTGGCTTGAAATTTTGATTGATATATAAATCGCATGATTCTATAAAACTATTGATATTATTAAAATCTATAGAAAGACCTGCAGCCATTTCATGCCCGCCATATTGTATCAAAAAGTGGGAATTTGCTTTAAGCATATCAAAAATATTAATACCTTTTATGCTTCTGCACGACCCTTTTACACAATCATTAATTTTTGTTAACAATATTGTGGGTTTATTAAATTCTTCAGCAATTTTAGAGGCAGCTATTCCAACAACTCCTGCTTCCCAATTACCATTAAATAAAACTATTACCCTATGTGTTGATAAATCATAATCAATCAACATATTTCTCACATTATCAATTGTAGAAATGCATAGTTCTTGTCTATACTTATTTTCAGTTTCTAAGTCATAAATAATATGATTAATCTCAGTAAAATCTTTCGATATTAATAAATTAAAAGATTTTGAGGCAGAGGTAATTCTGCCGGAAGCATTTATTCTTGGCCCAATTTTATATGCAATATCTGAAGATTTTACGATAGTGTTCTTATCCGTTTTTCTCATCACAGAGTCAATAAGTGCACTTAGCCCAGATTTCGAATTTTCATTATTTATTTTTTTTAATCCCAGAGAAACGATAATTCTATTATTCCCTAATAATGGGACTAAGTCTGACACAGTAGATACTGCGCATATATCAACATAATTCAATGCTTCTTTTTTTCCAAGCATCGCATAAATCAACATAAAAGCAACACCTGCGCCAGATAGTTCGTCATGTACATTTTGTATTTTGGGATTAATACAAATACAGTCTGGCAGAACAGTCCCTGGTTCATGGTGATCGGTAATAATTACATCAATACCAAGTTTGTTTAAATATTTGACTTCCTCTATTGATTGGATCCCACAATCAACAGTCAATATTAAGTCTGGGTGGCAAACATGCAACATCTTCTTAATTGACTCAGTCTTCAGCCCATATCCATCTTCTTCTCTATTTGGTAAAAATACTTCGGGTATAACACCAGCTTTTTCAAAAGCTAAATACAAAATTGCCGCGGCCCCGACACCATCACAATCATAATCACCATAGATTAAAATCTTAGAATTTTTTGAAAAATGTTCTTGAATCAGTAATACAGCTTCATTCATCCCTAATAATTCATATGGATCAGACAAATTTTCTTCTGAAGGATATAAAAATGAGTTTATCTCATCAAAGGAAGAATATCCTCGTTCTAATAATATAGAAGCAGTAATCTTATTCAAAGAAAATTCTTTGCTAATGTTTTCAATTAAATGATTATTATCCATAAAATTCATATAAAAAAAGCCCGATTTCCGAGCTCATTTATTATTTTTATCTCTTCTGTGCCTTCAAAGCTTTCGCCTTTTTTATCTCATTTTTTTGTTTTGCTATCATTAATAAGCCCCATATGCTCGGTGCTAAAAATAACGATGAATACAACCCGGATAATACTCCAAAAATAATCGGGAGGGCAAAATCAGATAGGGATTTAATGCCCATACAAGCCAATATACTTATTGTCAAAAGAGTTGTTACGCTAGTAAAAAGAGCTCGAGTCAAACACTGATTGACGGATGTATCGACTATTTCTCCAGGTATAAGCTTTAAATTTTGAGTACGAATAAGCTTAATATTGTCTCTGACTCTATCAAAAATCAGCAATGTATTATTGATTGAATACGCAACAATTGTAATTAATCCAGCTATTAAAGAACTATTAATCTGTATTCTGAAAATAATTACAAAAGATAACATGATAATTATATCATTTATTTGCATGCTTAATGCTGCTATTCCACTGAATAAATCAAAGCGAATTGCTGTATAAATGAGCATCAAAAGCATCGCTATTCCAACTGATAGAGCTGCTTTTTTTAACAAATCAGAACTAGCTGTGGCATTTATCATTTCTGCGTTAGCTTTTATTTGAATAGTTGGTCCATATTTTATGATAAAAGCATCCTCAACCTGTTGCTCAACGGTATTGTTTATTGCAACCATTTCTTCAGCCATTTCCGATGTATTGTAATCAATAGTGATGTTATTATCTCCAATTACTGAGTTTTGATATCTGACAATAATTGCATCTGAGCCACTGTTTTGATCTGAAGCAGCGGACAATCCATTTTGGCCAAGAATAGATGCAATTAATTCATAATTAGCCTCTCTATTATTACCTTGCATTTCAGCCCCGTTCATCTCTACTGTCAAAACTGAACCACCTTTGAAGTCAATCCCAATATTTGCAAATCCATCATATCTATTTCCGATTTGGCTATAAATAGTGCCACAGACTAACCCTACAAAAATTATAGCTAAAGGAAGAATAAACCAATATCCTGAATTCTTAAAAATTGAAAGTTTATGTTTTGTCCCAGTCAGGTTGATCAAACTATTTTGTTTTTTCATTGTTAGCCTCCTTAAAAGATAAAGCATAAAACTTCTCACTTTCGCTATTAAAGGACAGCAAAATATTTAGTAACAATTTTGTAATAATAATTGCAGTAAACATCGAGAGAATAATTCCTATAAGCAACGTGATACCAAAACTTTTTATTGAAGTTGCTCCAAAAATAATCATAACTATTGATCCAAGTATCGTTGTTACATTCCCATCAATAATTGCAGGCAAACCTTTTGAAAACCCTTTTTGTATTGAGGATGAAATGCCCTTTCCTAATCCTCCCATCCTTTTTTCTTCTTTAACTCTTTCAAAAATAATCACATTCGCATCAACAGCCATTCCAATACTTAGAATTATTCCTGCAATTGAAGGTAATGTAAGCTGGACCCAGGGAATCAAAGCAAGTAAATACATAAGTATTATCGTGTATATAAAAAGCGCAATAGTTGCTGCTATGCCCATTCCCCTGTAGTATATAATTAAAAAAATCATGATTATGAATAAACCTATTGCTCCAGCGATGATGCTATACAAAAGAGCATTTTGTCCCAAAGTTGGAGAAATAGATGCCGTGGATATTGGGGATAATTTTACAGCAAAAGTTCCGGCATTAATCTTTGTAGCCATGTCATTTGCTGTTTGATATGTGTAGTTACCTTGTATTATTGCATTACCATCCGATATAACGGAATTTACAGTTGGAGCCATAACCTCTTCACCGTTTATATTGATACTGATTGTCTTTCCAACGTTTGCTTCAGTGGCTTTAGCAAAAGCTTCCGTTCCAAGTTGATTAAACTTAAGGCTTATTACATATTGTCCCTCATACAGCATAGCTGTTGCTCTTTCAAGATGTTCACCACCTTTTATAACTACAGTTCCAGAAGAATCTTTAAATTCAAGAACCGCAGGTTCTCCAAGTAAAGAAATAAGATGCTCTGTATCCTCAATCGAAGGAACTTCAACTCTGATTTGGTTTCTTCCCTGTTTGGTTACTGTTGCCTCAGTGTATCCTTCATTAAAGAGTAAAGATTGAAGATTTGACATTGTACCTTCAAGCGCACTTTCCGTTTCCTCCTCTGATTCAAAAACTGAAATGTCTGCTTCATAAACCGCATACATTCCGCCTTCAACATCAAGGCCAAGCTTTATTGCTTTTGATACCCAAAAGAAATCATAATTTGTATTGCTAATATTAAACGAATCTTTTCCATTTAGAGGAAAGACAAATACCGCCAAAGTAGCAACAAAAATAAAAATAGCTACTGACAGTATTATGGCTGTTTTTTTGGAAAAAACATGCCATTCTTTCACTTGTTTTTCTGAGCTTTTATTTTGCACGATAAATGCCTCCGCTTATTAATCTTATAAATTATATAGGTAATGAGATTTTTAGTCAAATAATATGTTTATTGGGTATCACTATTTCTTATAAATATATCATAGAAAAATTCTCTTTAATGAGTTTCTTGTCACTAATACTATAAATCATATTTTTCTATCGCCCATATAGCTAGACTATTTTCCAAACGTATTCTAGATAGTTCACATCCTATTTCATAATGTCCATCAATATTACCCGAAAAATTTACTGAATTAGCAACACAGCCTCCACCGCAATAATATTTTGCGAAACAATTAGAACAATGTGGTTTTGAAAATATTGTATTTTTCGAAAATATTGTTCTAATATCTAAATCCAATTCACCAATAAAAACATTGCCCAAATAATACTCTGGTTTTCCCACAAATTGGTGGCATGGATAAATCTCTCCAGTAGGACTAACAGCCAAGTACTCTACTCCTGCCCCACATCCTGTAAGTCTTTTATTTATACAAGGGCCTTTTTCAAGATCTATCATATAATGGAAAAAATTAAACCATTTTTTTGTTTTTCTTCGTTCTAAGTATTCTTCAGCAAGATTATGATACTCGTTTTTAATGCAAGAAATATCTTCCGTCTTTATACATAAATCATTTTCTTCAGGTAATACTACCGGCTCAAATGATATTTGAGAAAAACCAGCATCGTTTAAAAATAAAACATCTTTGGAGAAAAATAAGTTTTCTGAAGTATAGGTACCCCTTACATAATATTTCTTTTCTCCTCTTATATTCACAAAAGACAGAGCATTATTTAAAATATGATCATAAACAGAAACTCCGCTTCTTGTGCACCTTACTTTATCATGTGTTTCTTTTCTCCCATCAATGCTTAAGACAACATTCACCATCTCACGATTTAAAAATTCTCTGATATCTTCACTTAAATTAATACAGTTCGTCGTTAGTGTAAAATCAATTTTTTTGCTAACTTGTTCGGCTCTTCCTTTTGCATATTCGACTATTTGTTTTACAACATCAAAGTTAAGCAAAGGTTCCCCACCAAAAAAATCAACTTCCAGGTTTTTGATATTACCAGAATTCCCAATGAGGAAATCTATAGCAGCTTTTCCAACAGAAAAACTCATGTAGTCTTTTTCAGTGTTATAAGTCCCATCTTTTGCAAAACAATATTTACAAGATAAATTACAATCATGGCATATATGCAAGCATAATGCTTTGATATGGGAAAGTGATTTGTTGAAGGAAGTAATGTAAGGTTTAGTAAAAAGTAGATTATTTCTAATTAATTCTTCAAATTCTTTAACTATTTCATTTTTAGAAAAATCCGAGATTCTATCACATTTATCTATTTCCTCTACATCCATTGGAACATCATATAATTTTTTATACAATAAAAAGGCAGCTTCATCTATGTAATGTAAACTGCCACTTTCAACATCCCAAAGGAAAAATAGATCCTTATTTTTATGTTTATAAGAAAATGCGTGAACCAATTATTTATGACTTATTTTTTATTTAAATCTTCTTTTTTGAAAATTTTCTCATCTTGCACACAGGTTTGATTACCCACTGTGCAACTAGTTTTACAAGCAGATTGACAACTTGCTTGACATTCGTTACACCCAATATTATGGGTTTTTCGGAATATATTTTGATTCAATGTAGTAATGTGTTTCATAATAGCCTCCTAAACTAAGTATTATTTTATCATATTTAGCAAAATGTATCAACAATAGGCAAAAAAAAAGCCGCATAAATGCGGCTTTAACAACCGTAAATAATGATTATAATTTATTGCGAATCGCTCCTTTCACAACCATAATTAATACTGGAGCTTCATCTGTCCCTATATCTAGAGTTACTCTATCAGTATCCTTATTAATCGAAACAATTTTACCAATAATTCCGCTGGTTGTCATTACTTTGTCTCCTTCTGCAAGACTATCCATCATTGACTGATATTGTTTTTTTTGTTTCCTTTGTGGGATTATTGTCATTACTATCATAACAACAAAGAATACCCCTAAAATTACCAGAAATATCCAGTTATTTCCATCTGTTCCAAACATTTTTTATCTCCTTTATGCAATTTAGTTGATTGTATCACATGGGCCATTTTATTACAAGCAAAATCACTTTTTATATAACTAGATTCAATTTTCTACTTTTTTTTGCTTCTTTGCTAGAAGCATATTAAAAAAACGATATTTAAAGCTAGAAATGATATCTCTCGAAAAAATCTCTTTTGAAATCTAACAATCTGTCTTCCCAAATTGCTTGTTTAATTTCGTTAACAAATCTGTGCAAAAATCTAATGTTGTGAATCGAAATCAATCTTCCGCCCAGCATCTCATCTGTATTAATTAGATGTCTAATATACGCTCTTGAATAATTCTTGCATGCATAGCAGTCACAATCTTTTTCTATAGGAGAAAAGTCATCTTTATATGTAGCGTTTCTAATGGTTAAATCACCCTCTCTCGTCATAGCTGTTCCATTTCTTGCTATTCTTGTGGGCAGAACACAATCAAACATATCTATTCCCCTTACAACCCCTTCAATGATGCAATCAGCACTTCCCACTCCCATTAGATATCTAGGCATATTAGATGGATAAAACTCTTTCAAACAATCTAAAATATCGTACATAACCGATTTGTCTTCACCCACTGATAATCCCCCGATTGCAATTCCACATTTACAAAAGGGTAAAGATTTTTCAATACTTTCTATTCTTAATTCCTTAAATATGTTGCCTTGAACAATAGGAAATAATATTTGTTTGTCATCATTAGATAATTCATAACATATCTTTAACCATTTTAATGTCCTGTCTAAAGCAATTTTACTTTTTTCGAATCCAGCATCACCACTAGTACACTCATCAAAAGCCATCATTATATCACTACCTAAAATCTTTTGGATATTCATGGCATCTGCTGGTGATATATAATGTTTGCTCCCATCAAGATGACTTGAAAACAAAACTCCATCATCCGTTATTTGTCTAATTTTTGATAGAGAAAAAACCTGGAAACCGCCACTATCTGTTAAAATAGGTTTGTGCCAATTCATAAAATTATGCAGACCTTTTGCTTTATCAATAATCTCTGTCCCAGGCCTAAGATATAAGTGATATGTGTTAGATAAAATTATCTGACTACCGCATTCTGTTAACTCATCTGGAGAAAGGCCTTTAACTGTACCGTTTGTTCCTACCGGCATAAATACAGGAGTCTCAATAATTCCTGACGGAGTATAGAACCTTGATATTCTTGCTCCCGATTGTTTACAAACCTTTATTACTTCAAATCTAAACACAATTACCTCTTATTAAAAACATTGCATCTCCAAAACTAAAAAATCTGTATCTTTCACTTACAGCGATATTATACAATTCAAGCGTTTTCTCTCGACCAATAAAGGCCGAAACCAACATTAACAATGTACTTTCGGGAAGATGAAAATTTGTGATTAAAGCTTTTACAATTTTAAACTCGTAAGGCGGATAAATAAATATATCCGTCTCCCCTTCCCCGGATGAAACATGGCCGTCTGGCCTTGCAGCAGTTTCAAGCGTGCGTACTGTTGTCGTCCCAACCGCTATTATCCTGGATTTATTATCTATAGCATTATTAATAATATTAGCTGTCTCTTCTGATATTGAATAATATTCCTTATGCATCTTATGATTAAGAATATTCTCTTCCTTAACTGGTCTAAAGGTACCAAGACCTACGTGGAGTAAAATCTCAACTACTTGTATCTTTTTATCTCTGATTTTTTTTAATAACTCCTCCGTAAAGTGAAGGCCTGCAGTTGGTGCCGCAGAAGAACCATCATTTTTTGCATAGATTGTTTGGTATTTATTGGGATCATCTAAGCGGGTGGTAATGTAAGGAGGAAGCGGAGTGAAGCCCACTCTTTCCAAAATTTCTTCAAACTTTCCTACAAACATGAACTTAATAACTCTGATTCCATTATCATCGAGTAAACTTAATAATTCAAGGCTAAGTTCATCACTAATAAACAAAGACTCTCCAATTTTTAGTTTTCTTGCAGGTTTAATCAAGCATTCCCAATTGCATAAGTTTAATCTTTTTAAAAGTAATATTTCAAATTTTCTTTGATTCTTGTCGTAGCCAAATATACGAGCAGGAATTACTTTTGTATTATTGATTACTAAAACATCACTCGGACGTAAATAATCTATAATATTATAAAAAAATGAATTTTCAATCAAATCCTTATCAATGTCATAAACCAATAATCGCGAAGAATCTCTTGGATTAGCCGGAGTTTGAGCAATTAATGATTTTGGCAGATAATATGTAAAATCTGACTTATTTAAAAAATTATTCATTATTAATCCAGTTAAGTAAATCGTTGATCTTATCTTGAGGGAAAGTGTATCCAAGATGTTCATATGCTTTTCTAGTACACACTCTACCTCTTGGAGTTCTTGCAATGAAACCTAACTGAATAAGATATGGTTCATATACATCTTCGATCGTGTTTGATTCTTCGCCACATGAAGCAGCTATTGTATCTAGACCCACAGGGCCCCCTTCATACTTCAGTATAATTGTAGATAAAATTTCCCTATCCACACGGTCAAGGCCTAGAATGTCTATTCCCATCTTATTTAATCCATCTTGCGTAATACTAATATTAATTTCATCAAGATCGGCACAACTAGCAAAATCTCTAACCCTTTTTAATAAACGATTTGCAATTCTAGGGGTTCCTCTTGATCTAGAAGCAATTTCGTAAGAAGCACTTTCAGTAATTTTAATGCTGAGTATTTTTGCAGTTCTTTTTACAATCAGTACTAATTCTTCCGGATCATACATTTCTAATCTGCAAAAAACGCCAAATCTATCTCTTAATGGGGAAGAAATATTTCCTGCTTTTGTTGTAGCGCCAACTAAGGTAAATTTGTTAATATCGAGCCTTAATGGGCGAGCTGAAGGTCCTTTCCCAATAAACATGTCAAATTTAAAATCTTCCATAACAGGATATAGAGACTCCTCAACCAAATGATTTAGCCTGTGAATCTCATCGATGAACAAAACTGAATTTGGCTTCAGTGATGTTAAAAGAGCAGCTAATTCCCCACAATTTGTTAAAGATGGACCTGAAGCTATCTTGAAATCCGCGCCCATTTCGTTGGCAATAATTTTGCTCAGAGTAGTTTTCCCCAATCCTGGAGGCCCGTACAATAGAACATGATCTAAAGACTCTCCCCTTTTTTTTGCAGCATTTAAAAATGTACTGAGATTATCTTTAATTGATTTTTGCCCAATAAACTCATCAAGAGAAAAAGGTCTTAAAATATTTTCATTTTCCAAAATATCAAAATCTAATATTTCGCCCGATAGGATTCTGTTTTCGTTGTGATCTATTTCTTTCATATTTATTGATTAAGACTTTTTAATGAATTAATTACTAATTCTTCTAGAGAGTTCGAATGTTCATAAGAATTCTTAACAGCCAACACTGCTTCAGAACGAGAAATTCCCAAACCACAAAGTGCTTCTACAGCATCTGTCAAATCGGATTGATTCTCCACTGGTGAAATTAAAGAAACCAAACTATGTTGTTTTGAAATAATTTCTTTTAGCTCTAATACTAACCTTTCTGCAGTCTTTTTTCCCACACCCTTTATTTTTGAAAGAGATTTTATATCTTCAGAAACAATTGCCAACGCTAATTGGTTTAATGGCATTCCAGATAAAATAAGAATCGCTGCTTTAGGGCCAATACCCGAAATAGATATGAGGTTTAAAAACATTCTTTTTTCTTCGATGTTAAAAAAGCCAAATAATGAAATATCATCTTCTCGGACATGCAAGTGTGTAAATAATTTAATTTCATCGGTTCTTTTTTCAATTATATTTTTTGTATTTTGAGAAATGTATACAACAAAACCAACACCTTGATTCTCTAGTATTACTTGATCTTCTAATATTTCAGTGATTATTCCTTTTATAAATCCAATCATATTGTCCTTGGTCTTTAAATTTTAAAATTTCCCAAAATCTTATTAGTTTGTAAATGAGTAATTGCTACAGCAAGAGCATCCGCGGCATCATCAGGTTTAGGAATCTTATCCATTTTTAGCAGCAATTTAACCATTTCTTGAATTTGTTTTTTATCTGCACGCCCGTATCCAGTCAAAGACTGTTTTATTTGAAGTGGGGTATATTCAAATAGAGGAATCCCAAAACTTTCACATTCATACAATATTACTCCTCTAGCTTCAGCAACCATTATAGCAGTTTTTGCATTCTTCTGAAAAAATAACTCTTCCAAAGCTATTTCATCGGGACCAAAATCTCTGTATAATTCAATAATTTTTTGGCCAATGAATCTTAATCTTTCGGGAAATCGTTCAGTTTTAGGGGTAATTATTGCCCCATATGCAAGTAACTTGCACTTATCAATAGGACCTTCAATAACACCATATCCCAAAGTACCATAACCTGGATCTAAACCTAATACTTTCATTAGAAAAGTTTAACTTAATTATTAGATATAGTCAATGTATTATAAAGTCATGTGTTCAAAATATCTGAGCTTTTTAGCTTTATGTTTGTAAAAAAGTAGAAACAATTTCTGAATAATAATTTTTATATATATCTTCAGATAAATTTCTTTCATTCTGTGCCCCAATTACTGAGGTTTCATATTTTATCATGGCAGGACTATTTCCAATAATTACAATTTTATCGGCCATCAATAAAGCTTCGTTTACATCATGAGTAACCATAATAACTGTCTGTTTTTCTTCCATCCACATATTGTAAAATAATTTGATTAATCGGGCTTTAATTCCTATATCTAGTCCTCTGAATGGTTCATCCATTATGATTATGTTTGAGGGATAAAGAAAAGCTCGTGCCAGCGCCACTCTTTGACCTATACCCGTTGATAAAGTAGACGGATAATCATTAATTTTATCCAATATTTCAAGCGTTTCCAATTTCTTTGAAATTAATGTCCTTCTTTCTATTTTATCTTGAATTCTATGCTTTAATATATAATCTAGATTTTCATAAACAGTTAAATTTTTCAATAATCTCTGTTCAGAAAATACTGCAGAGAAAGTTCGAGGAATATTATCAACTATTTCACCCTGGAACTCTGTATTATGAGAAATTATATTTAATAGAGTTGTTTTCCCAACACCTGAGTCACCTAATACTATGGTAATTTTATTATCAGGTATAAATAAGTTAAAATTATTAAATATGTCAATATTCCCATATTTCTTGTTAATATTTTTTAAATACATTATTTCCACCTAATAATCATTCTTTTTATAACAACGATAACAAATTCGAGAAAATAACTTAATAGAATTGCCATAATTGTCCATCCTAGTAATTCAGCAGTATCCAAGTATACTTTAGATACTTGCATATACCTACCCATGCTTTGTGTGGTTGAGGCTAAAACTTCCGCCGCAATAATTAATTTTACATTAAATGATAAACCTGATTGGATAGTGGTTAGCGAAGAAGGCCCAACATATGGAAGGAATAAATTAAATAATTTGCGAAAAAATGGAACCCGGTAGAAATCAGACATTTCTACTATCTTTGGGTCAATTTCCTGCAAAGATGATGAGAACCCAGAATACAATATCGGAAAGGTAATAATCGCTGAGATTACCATTGGAGCGACAGCATTTTTAAACCATATTAATGATATTAATATAATGGACATTGTCGGTACAGATCTAAGCAAAACAACTAATGGGGAAAGTATTTTTTTAATTGGCTCGAAAACAAATGATATTATTGATAATGCTGAAGCTATAACAAAAGAAATACAAAAACTGATTAGTGACCTAGTTAAGGTCCCAAGAACTGCTTGCCAAAAATAACTTTTCTCGAATAAAAGAAATAGCCTCCTAAATGATTCAACCGGGGATGGTAATATCATTTCAAGATTAATAATACTAGCCGCAATATACCAAGTGGTTAAAAATATACCTAATCCAACTAAAGGCCATAATATATTTTTCAATAATACTTTTGAGGTAATATTCTTCATGAAATTCTAATCGTTCTTCTGTATAAAATTTGCTCTCTTACCCTTGATAATAGAAATCATCCGAAGGTAAACTACCTCCCACAGATATGGGATTCATTTCAAAAAGTACAGATAAGTAGCTTGTTATCGAGTTCTTCGCTTGCTCTGCACTGATGTATTCCATATTGCATCTGCTTATTAGTTCAGTATTCAAAGGAACCGGTGTTGCCCAGCCATTATCCTCTAAAGTTTCTTGGGCTAATGTTGGATTGTTATTAACCCAATCGACATTATCCATGGAGTTTTCAGCAAACCAATTTAGTAAATCTTTATGCTCCGGCTGAAGGATATCTCCAATAGCAAAAAAACTTGCCTGGGGAAAACCCTCTGTCGTTTCTGTAACTTCATTCCACAAATCGTTTAAACTAAACAATTCATAACAACCAAACGAATTTATGGTCTTAGTTACTGCTGGCTCTCCTAATATTGCATATTCTACTAAACCAGAGTTCAATTTTGGTAATAATACTGATGCATCACTTTCATACTGAATTCCTATTTCATCATCGCTTGGATCATCTGTAACCCGATACATAATTTCTTTTTGATCTAAAATATATTGAAAAGTTAAATCAGGAGTAGCACCCTCTCCTATTGTATAAACAATTTTTCCCTTCAGTTGTTCTAATGATTCAACTGAACTATCCTTTCCGACAATATATAGCAATGAATTAAACACATTTGCTATCAACTTAATATCTTTTGACCCTTTTAGTCTATTGTACAAAATCGCGCCTAAATTGGTCGGAGCAATAAGAATATCAACTAAGTTGTTATTAACTGCTGCATTTATTGCAGTAGAGCCTCCAGTTATAATAGAATATGAAATATTGTATCCTTCAAACTGTGAATTCTCTTTCAGCATTTTTGCTATTGCTAAAGCAGGAGCCCCATCTGGGACAGAAATATTTATCTCTGTGATTTCACTTTGTTCTTCTTTTGGAATGCATCCTTCTAAAAGAATCAGTGGGATCGAAATTATTAATAATAATGATACAATAAAAACCAGTTTCTTCATGAATATATCTCCTTTACTCTACTTCTACGCTTGTTATTGCAGCTTTGACTGAAATATTTTTTAATCTGCCTAATTTCCCTGTCAGAGCACTAATCCTTTCATTTTCTGCTTTGATTACCACACTAATTATAAATATGTCATCTTGCATATTGGGGATACCCATTCTTCCTTGAATAATATCCGCATTTTCAGAAAGTAATTTTTGAACTTCTTCTGCCATTTTTCTATTTTGTTCAATAATAATTCCAATTACAGCAATTCTTTTCATAATTTCCCCTAAAAAAAACTTCTGGCAAAAGCCAGAAGTAATTAATATTATAATAATTACATCAAGCTTACTCGCCGAAAATCATTGATTCAGATTGATTAATAAGTTGTACTAGAAACGTTTGTTTCTCTAAAGAATATACCTTATTCCTATGAAATAGTCAACCTTTTTTCGGATTCTATTGAATAGTATCTTGCTTCCTCAGAAATTTCAATACAATACTCTTTCTTTATAGTTTGAGAAAAAATCTTTCCTAAATCAGTGTTAACAAGAAATATGCCATCTAAATATGAATAATCAATTATTTTTGCAATCAACCCTTTATTATCAACACATTCCTTTATAGAATAAGAGACAATATAATCATTTATAGAATCAATGTCAAAAAAAGTTTGAAGAGGATAAGGTATTTCTTTTTTCAATCTAAATGTCCTGTTTGGATTGAATAATTTATCAACATATAAATTTACTGGATTATGGAGAAAATCATTCCAAGAACCCTGCTGCTCTAAACTTCCATATCTAAGAACTATAACTCCTCCCCCAAAAGATAAGGCTTCTTCTGGTAAATCAGTAGTATAAATAAATGAGCGATTAATACTCTTATCGACGAGATTTTTAAACAAACAAAAAGCTTCTTTCCTTTGAGTTATGCTTAAACCCGAAAAAATATTATCAACCAAAACAAATTTTGTATCTCTTAACAATAATTTACTTAGTTGAACTTTTATGACATCTAATTGTGACAATTTGTATATTTTGGTGTCTTTGAGATGAAGAATATCCATCTCGATTAAAACCGAAAACACCTTGGCTTTTATATTTTTCTTGTCAATTTTCTGTAAAGACAATATGTAGGCTAAGTTTGAATAAACAGATTTATATCTAAAAAAATTGTTTTCGGTAAAAAGAACCTGAAACAAACCGGACTTAATTGGGTTATTTATTTCCTCGTCAGCATATTTTACAACACCTTTATTAATTTTTTCCAAACCCACAATTGCTCTAACCAGAGTTGTTTTCCCAGCATCCTCTTTCCCAACAACTGCTATTTTTCCTTGAGGGTAATTGCAAGAGAAATTAATGTTTGATAATGCCTGACTACCATAAAAATACTCAAGCTTTTCAATATTTATATCTAGATAAATATTATTTTCCAATTATATACCTGTTGGATTTACTTTTTTTAGAGTTCAATTCGGTAGCTTTTGTTTCATACCCTTTCCGTCCTAAAAGAGCATAAGTGGCGTTTTTCCCTTCTTCAACACCTGGTTGATTAAATGCATCAATATTTAATAAGTACCCGCAATATGCTGTCTGTAGCATGAAAAACATCATTAACTGACCCACATAATATTCATCTACGTAAGGTATGGAAATTTTACAGTTCATCCTTTCATTTTTTGTTAATGCATACTCTGTTGCTACCATTTCTGCTGTAATCAATTCATTTAGTGTGTGCCCAGATAAAAAAGAGATAGAGCTGAAATCCTGAAATCCTCCTGGAATAATGACAGTTGCTCTATATTTATCAACTGTTAAAAAAGTTACAACTTTATCAAAAGGACCTTCAGTATATAGTTGAACTTGACTATGTTGATCCGTAACTCCAAGCGCTTTAACCGGAGTTTGGCCCACGTTAACTTTTTCCCCAGAAAAGTCTTTTTCCTTACCTAAACTTTCCCCCCACAGTTGACAATACCAATCAGCCATAAGTTTTAAACTATCGGCATAAGGCATCATAACACTTATATTTTTCCCTTTTTTCATTGCTAAAATTTGTAGGGTTGCGGCAATTAAAGCAGGATTAGATTCAAAAGAATTTTTTCTGCACATTTTATCCATATCGGCACACCCCTTCAGAAGCAACTTAATATTAATACCTAATACTGCAGCAGGGAATAAACCAACAGGAGATATAACACTAAATCTCCCGCCTACTCCTGCTGGAATATAAAAGCATTTAAATCCTTCAGCTTTTGCAATTTTTATCAAATTTCCATTAACTTCGTCGGTTGTCGCAATTATATGATTTCGATAATCATCTCCATATTTATTTTTCAGTATATCACTTATTATTAAAAACTGACTCATTGTTTCGGAAGTAGAACCACTTTTTGTAACAACATTAAATACAGTTCTATCAAGATCTAAAACGTCAAGCAAAGATTGCATTCTTTCAGGGTCAATATTGTCTTCGACAAAAAACTTAGGGCCTCGTCTCTTTGAACGTTTTAGATCATTATACCGTATATGGCATAACGCTTGAAACAATGCCATTGGGCCTAAAGCCGAACCTCCTATTCCTAATACTACAAAGAATTCAGCTTTTCTAACTGTTTTTGCCGTTAACAGTATATCCTTTATTACTAAGTTTTGATTGTAAGGAAGGTCCACCCATCCTAACATTCCATTTCCTCTATTAATTTTAAATTTTGCATGAGCTTCATTTGCATTTAACTTCATGCTATTGAGTTCTTTTTCAGAAATACCTTCTTTTTTACCAATATATGATTCCATCATATTATTATAATCAAATCTCAGTGTTTCTTTTACATTATCCATAATTCTCTCCTATTTTTAAAAATTTTTATATGCATCATTTAAGCATTCTTGTAAATAATTTTTACTTTCCTCTAACTCTTCAAATTTTGTATAATCTTTTGGATAAACTTCAATCATAAGAGGTCCATTATACCCTATTGAAATAAGCTTATTAAATAATTTTGTAAAATCAAAACAACCTCTACCAGGAATTCTTAATTCACCATTTTCATTGTAATCACATAAGTGTACGTTTACCAATCGATCCTTCATAATATCTATATATGAATATAGATCTATCCCAGATTGCATAGCTTGTTTTATGTCTAAGCATGCTTTAACTGGAGAAAGCACTTTAAGCGATTCGAAAAACACCGGATCATTAAAATATGTCCAGTGTACATTTTCATAAGCTAAATAACACTCACCCTGGGTAATGCTTCCTAAAATATTATTTAGAGAAGACAATCTATTAGAAATCCATTGAAAATCTAGAGAATATTTTGTTCTCTTGAGTCTTGCGGGACCGTGAAATGTATAATATTTAGCTTTTAAAATTTTCGCTATATAGCAAACTTCTTCGAAAAAAAATTCACTGTCCCTTCTTGTTCTCTCAACAAAATTAAATAATTCAGGTTCATAATGTTGATTCAAAGAATGAATACTATAAACATCTAATCCCTGGAATCTATCTTTAAGCAAAATTCCAAATTCAGGAGTATACTCACTAAAAGTAGTTAAAAAAACCTCACAGGTTTTAAACCCTAAAGATTTTATTATATTAGCGCTATCTTCCGTCGTTACTTTGGAAAAAAAGGATGCTGTCGAAATTCCTATCTCCATAGCTTAATACTCGGGTGAAATCAAACCATAATTCCCATCCTGTCTCTTGTATAAAACCGAAACTTTATTATCTTCAGCATTAACAAAAACAAAAAAATCATGGTCCAATAATTCAATTTCTTCAATTGCTTGTTCTACAGTAATAATGGAAATTTGAAAGTTTTTTATCTTAACTATCTTTCCAATATCTTTAGGTTGAGATAATGCACCATTTTTAGGTTCTTCATCATTCTCCTCGAATGAGTTTATTCCTTTTACTGATCCACCAATTCTTTTATCTTTAATTTTTGACAACTGACTTTCAAGTTTTGGCATAATTATATCAATATTATCCCACATATTGAATGAAGTAACTTCAGATCTAATTACTTTCCCTCTGAATTTAATTGATACTTCCATTGTATACTTCATTTGCTCTCCATCTTTACCAAAGGCTTTCAATTTAACAATAGAATTAACTTCGTCCGGCAAAAATTTACATAGAGATTCAAGTTTTGTTTCAACAATTCTAACCAATCTTTCACTATCATTATAGTTTTTTGATACAAATTCTATTTTCATATTGTCTCCTTTATTTGTTGCATATACTAAATATTAGTTCTTTTCCATCGTAATCTATTTTCACGGTATCACAATCCTTGATCAACCCCGAAATAATCAATTCGCTTAATCTATTTTCCACCAATTTTACTATGGTTCTTTTTAAAGGTCTAGCCCCATAATTCTCATTTGTACCATTTTCTAGAATAAATTCTTTGGCAAATTTAGAAATATCAAGTTTTATGTTTTTATCAATAATTCTTTCATTAAGAGCATTAAGTAATATGTCTTCTATCTTTTCTAGAGATACTTTATCTAATCTTCTGAATATTACAATTTCATCAATTCTATTAAAAAATTCGGGTTTCATTACTGATTTCAAAGCTTCCATCTGAATATTCTTCATCTCATCATAATTATTTAGAGGTGACGTGTCATCCCCAAAACCCAGTTTTTTCATTTTTAATATTTCGCTTGCGCCAACATTAGATGTCATAATAATAATAGTATTTTTGAAAGAAACAAGCCTTCCTTGATTGTCAGTAAGTCTTCCATCATCTAATACTTGTAATAGAAGGTTAAAAACTTCTGGATGTGCTTTTTCGATTTCATCAAATAACACAACCGAATAGGGTTTCCTTCTTACTTGTTCTGTTAACTGCCCGCCTTCTTCATAGCCTACATATCCAGGGGCAGCCCCAGTAAGTTTGGTAATATCAATCTTTTCCATGTATTCGCTCATATCTATGCGAATCATCATGTTTTCATCTCCGAATAAAGCTTCAGCAAGAGCCTTAGCTAATTCTGTTTTACCAACTCCTGTTGGGCCTAAAAACACAAAAGAGCCTATAGGCTTCTTGGGATCCTTTAATCCAGCTCTGGATCTCTTTACGGCATTACTAACCGCTTTTATTGCTTCATCTTGACCAATTACTCTCTTTTTTAATAACTCTTCGAGTTTTAAAAGCTTTTCGGTTTCGGCTTCTGTTAAGCTAGTTAGTGGTATCCTTGTCCAGTCTGAAACTATTTCTGCAATATTATCAGAACCAATAATTAAATCTTCTGAATATTTTTTCTCATCCCATTCAATCTTGGTTAAATCTAATTCTTCTTGTATTTCTCTTCTGCGTTGCTGTAATTCAGATGCTCTTTTATATTCTTCTTTGTCAGCCGCTTCTGTAATTAATAAGTTAATGTTATTCAAATCCTCTTCTAGTTCTTTTATTTTGGGTGGAGCGACATGTTTAGAAATTCGAAGTTTGCTACAAGCCTCATCAATTAAATCAATCGCTTTATCGGGCAAAAATCTATCACTAATATACCTATCGGATAAAGAAGCAGCTGCCTCAATAGCTTCATCGCTTATATTAACCTTATGATGAGCTTCGTATTTGTTTTTTATCCCTTTTATAATCTTTATTGTATCCTCAACAGATGGTGGTTCAATCATAATTGGCATAAATCTTCTTTCAAGAGCACTGTCTTTCTCCACATATTTTCTATATTCATCAATAGTAGTCGCGCCTATAGTGGGGATTTCACCTCTGGCCAAAACAGGCTTAATCAAATTAGCAATCGACATACCCCCTTCAGAATCCCCAGCTTTTAAAATCGTATGTATTTCATCAATAAAAAGAATGAAGTTTGAATTTTTTAGAAAATCTAGTGCTTTTTTAAACCTTTCTTCAAAATCCCCTCTGTACTTTGTCCCTGCTACCAAGCTCCCGACATCTAGACTAAATATTGATTTCCCTCGCAAAATATCAGGAACATTCCCTTGCGCAATGTCTAACGCAAGTCCTTCAACGATTGCAGTCTTACCTACTCCTGGCTCCCCGATAATTACTGGATTATTCTTTGTCCTTCTTGATAAAATTTGAATTATTCTGTTAATCTCATTTGATCTTCCTATAACAGGATCAATTTTCCCATCTTTCGCCCTAACAGTAAGATCGGCCCCAAATTGGAATAGAAACTCCTCTCGTTCATCTTTTGAGGTACTACCTTTATTTTTAATTTTCAATTTAGGTTCATCATTATTATTCGATAAATCGGATTCCTTAAATAATAATGGAACAATTTTATCTATGGTTATATTAAAAGAATTTAAGATTTTAGCAGAATTAAAAGATGGATCGTACATTAATCCAATTAATAAATGGTGAGAATCATACTCTAAAAGACCTTCATGATTTGCAATATATTCTGCATATTTTTCTGCTTTTTTTGCATCCTCAGTAATTTCAGATAAAGTAGAAAAACTTGCTAATCGTGATGATGAATATATATCATCCTTTAGAAATCCAAGTTTATACAATGCATCGAATGCTTTGGAGCCAGGTATGGTCATTATACCCATTAACAAATGCTCGGTATCAACAGGCTTTCCTAAATTTTTCGCTATTCTTTTTGCTTCAATATATATTTTTTCAACATCTATGCTTTGTTTCAACTAGCCACCTCAAAAATCACTTAATTAATAATTTTTATTATACTATTAGATATCAATATTTTCAATAGCATGCTGATTGATTAGCACGCTTGAAGAATAATTATGTTGACAAAATATAGCCTTTGTAATAATATACATTAAGATACTTGCGGGCGTGGCGGAATTGGCAGACGCGTTAGATTCAGGTTCTAATGGTTGCAAGGCTGTGCAGGTTCAAGTCCTGTCGCCCGCACCATTTCAATACACCCAAGTTATCTTTTTTTGCGGTCGTGGCGGAACTGGCAGACGCGTACGTTTGAGGGGCGTATGGTTACACCGTATGGGTTCAAGTCCCATCGACCGCACCAAAAAAATACCCACTACAATGTGGGTATTTTTTATTGACAAATCGGTTTTTCTATTTATTATTAGCAATAATTAAGAAGTGCAAATTTTTATTAACTAGTATTTTTTATATCTTAAAGTATTTAATTGCGGAAGAAAACAGTTTATCCATTATACTATTATATTCCTCAAGTAAATAGTACGTTTTTTCAATGGGGGCAAAAAAACCAACAATATTTCCTTTGGAAGAGATAACCCCAGCTATTGCATTATTGGAGCCATTAGGGTTGCTTAAACTATCTTGCGAAAAATCTCCGTAAAAGTCTATATAGTTTGCAAATGAATGTTTTTGCCAAAACTCTATTTTGCTAGAATCAACCATTAAACTAGTGTCATCAATTGGGGCTGGGAAATAAAAAACGTCCCCTATATTTAAATCTTGCATCCATGGTCCATATATGTTAGAAATTCTAATTCTGTATAATATCCCTTTTTCTACTGTGCCCTTATCACTATATAAGGTTTGTGTTTCATTCTCAGTCGTCCCATAAGGTAATAATCCCAATTTGAATAATGTTTTTGTTCCTTCAGCTGTAGATAAGATTAAGCCTTCATTTTTTAGTATTAATTCATTAAGTGCATCTAATATGCTTGGGCGACTAATCAAGGTATATAGGTAATCTTCCGAACATTTATCTGAAGATATATTTTCACCGCAAATAACGACTATATTAGCTTTTGAAATATCATATCTAATACTTTTAACATATTCTTCGTTAATTTGAGTTTGGTAGTTAACATACTTAGAGTTAAAAAACAAGCCATATTTTTGGGAAATAAACTTAAATATATCTATTGAATATTTGTCGGATCCTATTACTAATAACTGTGCCTTATTAATATGTTTATGAAAACTAACAACCGGATTTTCTCCAAGCCTTGTATACGATTCCAAGTATAATTTATTTTTTTGATTGTTAAAATAAATTCTATTATTCATTTCATTGATAGATATATTGTTGTTGGTTATTTTTATTAAGCCACTGTTATCAAGAACCCCTATGTATACACTTTCTATATTATCAAGTTCTTTTACATCATTTACCGAAACTAAAGCATTCCCCGCATTACCAAAAAGAGAACCATTGTCTACTGGGGCAATTGAAACGCCGCAATTAGCAGTAATACAAAGATCCATAAGTGTGGAAATCAATGTTTCCTCGATCACTATTGACGAAGTGATATTTTTAGAAAGAATTTGGATAGTTATTGAACTACATAACTTAATAAAATATTTTGGATCAGGAATATTATACTCATCTTTTTTAATTTTCAATAGAAATAACTTTTGCCCTGGCAAGAAAGATTCCTTAACCAAAAAATTATTGGTATAACCTAAAGCATAAGCATTTACGATGCAAGGAATAGTTTCGTTAACAAGATCAAATGTTTCTATACATAAATTTGGAATAGAAAAGGAGATTTGCGTGAATAAAATGCCTAATTCAACTAACAATTTTTCCTTGTAAGAACTTTCATCATTATTCTTTATGAATAAAGAAATCGCGCTCGCAACTTGATGAATTGGATAACCTTTTAATACCAACTTAAATACGGACAATATAATGGAATTCACGCAACCTGAAAAGGTGTTGTTTAAACACTCAATACATACACTTGATAAACCAATAAAAAAATTTTTATTTAAAATAGTTGGGTAGACTGAGTGTAAATTTGAAGGAACTATTTGTCTTATGCCTTTATATGGGACAGAAACATTATTTGCATAGTAAAATGAATTGTCTTTCCGACATCCTATAAAATCTTGAAAAGATCTGATTTTAGCATCTATTGTATCATTTAATGATAATTGGGGTATAATCTCAATTCTATTGCCCGTTTCAGTTATATCACAGACGATATTTTTGTATAATAATAAATCAATATCCTTTAAATAAATATCAGAAACCAATGAATCTGAATTAAAAATTCTTATTCTGTCTCTTTTATTTGTTTTTCCTATTTCTAATACGGTAAAACCTCTCGCTTGAATAAATTGAATGATTTCTTTAGATAAATCAACCCCGATACAAGTTAAAAAAGAATTCTTAATACCCGAAAAGAATAGATTTTCAACTGATTTATCGCAATCATTAAGCTTGTTTAAATATATATCTAATCCTTCATTTAGAGAAAACAAAGGGAAAGGAAACCCATTATTTACTGGAGAAAAATTTATGCTAAATCTAGAAAAAAAACCATCCTCTGCTAAATTATTACAACTTTCAAAAAAATGATTATCATTTTTATCTCCAATTATTAGAAGAATAATCTTATTTATATTCTTCTTTGAATCAGGACATGAAAAATTACTGATACCTATTGTTACTGCATTTATATGGTTCTCATTCGTTCTATTTAATTTAACAATCGCGGAAAGCTTAGGAATGTTTGATGGGTTCGTCGAAAAATTTCTAGTAGTATCTTTTCGAGCAGATAGTAACGTTGTCGCTTGAGATAATTGTGATGATAAACCTTTTGAAAAGTTTTTCAACAATGATTTGTATATAGAATCTTCAACAGAATCTGCTGAAGTTAAGGATATACCAAGTTTTACAATTCCTGTAGAGTCAGTGTTTTCCGTTTTAAATTTTAAAAAAGTATTTTTGCCATCTGAAAATAAATTTGTATGGTTTGATTTTATAAGATGTTGCGTTGCATAACTTCTGAGATTTTTTACTGTACGTGGTAAAGTATTATCTTTGTTTATTATATTTAATTGATTATATATTTCGATGGAATGCTTTAAATGGGGATTTAATCCGTTTATTTCTATCTTTTCAATATTTAAGTATCCAGTTGAATCAATCTCTTTGAGGATTAAAGAAAGAAAATTTAACTCAAATAAACTCAACGAATTTGAAAATATAGAGAAAATTTTGCGTAAAACCATTATATCAATTCTATTGTTCAGAAAAGATAAAAGTTGGTTAAGAATCTCATCATTTTTTACATCTAACTCTGTAATTTTTTTGTGTATAGGAAAAACTGAAAAATCAATAACCGTAGATATTGGGAGACCATTTAACTCGTCATCCATGTTAATACTCGATCAAATTATTTAATTCTTGAGAAAAAATACTGTTAATGTTTGTGTCAGAATTATAATCATTATACAGCGCTGCTGGTACAGTCAACAAACATTCGGTTGGGAGGAGCAAAAGAGATTCGGGTTCAAATTCAACCTTTTGTACTGATAAAACAACTATATTTTTGAGTTGGTTGCATCCACCAAAAATATATTTACCAGCATAAATAAGTTCGCTATCAACTGAAAAAGTAACAGTTTGAAGATTTGAACAGTCAAAACTGTTAAGATTGAACGCGTTATCTGCTATGGAGATAATATTATCAGGAATAAATATGTATAAGTCATCAACTTGAGGATTATATGCAATCAATACATTCCCAAGACAAATAAATTCTTCTTGCATCATATTATTAAACCATTTAGTATCTCCAAGAGCATCATTGCCCACTAATACTAATGATGTATTTTCACCGATATATATATATTCAAGATTATAACAGCCAAGAAACGCTTTATCATAGATTATGTTTAATGAATCAGGGATTACTATAGAAATTAGATTTTGACAACCTGAAAACGCCAATTCACCAAATGAAATAATGACTGAATTATCCTCAAAACCTATTTCAACCAAATTAATACAGTTGCTAAATGCCCCTCCATAAATGATTGATGTTGTATAAGGGATATCATAATTGACTATAGATAATAATGGAGGAAAGCAAATAAGATTGGAAAGATCAGAAGAAAATAGAACCCCACCAACAATACTAAATGATTCATTGTCTTCATCTAATATGAAAGACTCTAAAAACTTACAACCGGAAAAAGAATTTTCTTCTATATATTGAAGATTTTTTGGGATAGATACTGTTCGGATTTTTAAACCTAATAAATTATCGGAAAATACCCCTGATTTCAAAGATTTTACTGGTAGCCCTTGATAATTCTCTGGAATTACAATGTCCAAAGAGGAGTATTCTTTATTATTTGGAGAAAATCCGGTGATTTGGTAAGAAAGCGGCTCTTGCTCTGTCCCTTCAAATACAGAAAATAGTAGTCCCTCAGTCCCAGCAAGTAAATCAGTCCAATATGCATAAAGAGTTAAATCAGATTCAATCATTATCTCCTGGTCAGGAGAAATATCTTCTGAAGTAAATTCAGAATCTAAATACCAATTTTGAAGAACAAAATCACTTTCAGGACCCCCCGATGGATATGTTGGAGGAAAAGGTGGATAGGGGGCAATTGGTGGAGACTCAAAATAATTACTTATTGTAATAAATGCGCCATGTTGAACAGATAATACATCGTCTCGTGCGATCACTGATTTATCAATAGTGTAATTACCTGGTACACCCGAAATCTCCCAAGTATAGAATCTAATCGAATAAGTTTTAGGAGTAACTAGTGGGTAAAAGGCACGATCAAGTTTTAAATCTATGTCGTATAAATAAAAGTCATCCGCTAAAAATTGAGGATATGCATCAAGGTATCTCATATCTTTGGGCCGTACTTCCCCTTGATTTTGCCAAAAAAGTTCATTATCTAGAGAAATTCCAAAAACATTGTCCTCCAAACACTTATAATAGAAACCTTCATAAAAAACATGTTCATTGACTCTATACGTTTTTTCTATATCAAAATCGCTATATGGAATGTTTGAGAACCAACCTAATATATTGTAACCAGGGATTTCATAATCAGGCGGAGTAATATAGTTATTTTTATAGACAGTAAATAATGTATCTTCGTAAACACCATAATCATCTGGAATAATGAATTGTATTCTATAGGGACGATCTAAGATACGGCCAAATAAAACTAGATTGCTTGATTTCATGGAAAAAGGAAAATTTACTAATTTTGAGGTCTCAAAACTTTCGGATGTATACCATTTTACTTCGAAGTAAGTTTCATCAAAGCCTTCATAGTCAATTTCGTCAAAAATTCTATTAATGTATAAATTTTCGCTATCCGCTAGTTCAATTGTGGAACCAAATTCGTGATTTTTTTCAGTATTAATCTCTTCTAGGTTGCCTGTCGATTGATTAATCATAGAAAATCTATAGGTTATCTTGTAAGTATTCTTTGTGTAAATTGCATAAATATTTATATCGGATAAAACCAAATAATCCGATAGATTAATTTCTACAAACTGACCTTGGGTTTCGGGAAGGGTGGAAATGATGGCCCATTTTCCTGAATGCCCATCTTTAGTAGGAACCGAGGGATAATTAGTAAGTGAAGATGCATGAGGTACTTCAGTCCTTCTTAAATCTAAAATTTCGCTAGAATTATCACCAAAAAATTTAACCGTGTAGGTATTAATAGTGTAAACTGCATCTATATTCATATCTTCCACAATGTTGAAGTAATTTGGTGCTTGACCAGTATTTCTATTCACCCAAATACCAGTATAGCCTGGCTTTTCTGGTAATACAAAAAAATGTATATCACTATTTGAACCATATTCTACTTGAACAGATTCTGTTTCATCATTCCATTCTTCTGAAAAATAATTAATAGTTAACATTCTTGTCTCAAACACTACCTTCACAATTAGGCTGTTTTCAATCGAAATAGTCTCGCCAATATTACTAATACTTCTCGAAAATTCTCCAGATGATTTGAGATATAAATCATATCTAAGAAAATTAAATTTTGGTCTTGCGGTTGGCATCATTAAGGATACATTATCCCCTTGGATAATATTAGTAACAATACTTCCAATAATTCCTTTATCTTCCCCATCAATAATTTCTCTATACTCAATCTCATGACGTTCGGAATGTTCCCACTTTGCATACAAAGAAATATTATTGGTTAGGCTATACGGCGAAACAATTCTATTGCCAGAAAAATCAGAAGTTAAATACCACCCAATAAACGAATAGCCCTCTCGAACAGGAATAGGTAGTTCCGTTATAACACTTAAATGTTCTGTTCTTGTTGTAGATTGAGGAATTGTTCCAGTTTCCTCAAAAAATCCTTCAGTGGCATCAAATAATACGTCATAAGAGTAAATCAATACTTGTGGGTGAACTAACACTGTAAGATATAGTGATTTTCCTTTATAAGCTATTTTAATTGATTTTTGGCCAGGTGAATTTAGTTTTGCCAAATCCTCGTTAGAAATTAATGATGCGTCAATTGTAACTGATTCCAAATATGAACCATTTACATCATAAACATCAAAATAATAATGGTCCCAAATCAGTTCCTCCCCTATTGTGATCTCTATCAACTCAGATTCTTCTGGAATAGAAAGGCTGATGTTTTCATTAATAATAGTATCTGGAGTACAACCATAAGAAAAAATGACCAAACAGATCGAAAAAACAAAAACTAATAAAAAAATGATTTTTTTTGTATTCATCTTATTTTACGCAAAGAAAAGCGCCTTATCGCGCTCCCCTATTACTTTTATATCATTATATAAACTTATAGTCAATATTAAAATATTATTTATTTACGGACAGCAATTAAAAGGCCCTTTTTCAAGGGCCAAATAATTTAGAGTTTTTTTATTAATTTCAGATCGAAACGACCTTTGTCATCAATCTTAATAAGTTTTACTCTTACCAAGTCTCTTTCTTTGATAACATCACTTACTTTTTCAACTCTTTCATCTGATAGTTTACTTATATGAATCATCCCATCTTTACCAGGAGAAATATTAACCCAAGCACCAACCTTATCATTAATTTTTACAACGGGTCCCTCAAAAATCTCTCCTACTTCAGGATCCTTTACGATACTTAAAATAATACTCTTAGCCTTATTCGCCATCTTATCATCATTAGTAGCAATAAATACCTGTCCATTATCACTGATATCTATTTTTACTCCAGTATCTTCAATGATTTTATTTATAACTTTTCCACCTGATCCTATAACTTCTCTAATTTTATCGGGGTCAATGTCAAAACGAATGATTTTGGGCGCATATTTATTAAGTTCTTTTCTGGGAGTGTCAAGACATTCCATCATTTTACTAAGGATAAACAATCTTCCAATCCTAGCTTGCTCAAGTGCCCTTGTTAAAATTTCTTCACTTATACCCTTAATCTTGATATCCATTTGGATAGCAGTAATACCATCAGCAGTACCAGCAACTTTAAAATCCATATCTCCGAAGAAATCTTCCAAGCCCTGTATATCGGTAAGAATATGTAATTTATCATTAACTTCATCCTTTATTAGACCCATAGCAATTCCAGCAACAGGAGCTTTAATTGGAACACCCGCATCCATCAAAGACAAAGTGCTTCCACATACACTTGCTTGAGAAGTTGATCCATTGCTAGAAATAACCTCGGAAACAGTACGAATTGCATATGGGAAAACATCCTCTGAAGGTAAAACTGGTTCTAGAGCCCTTTCAGCTAAAGCTCCATGTCCTATTTCTCTTCGACCAGGACTTTTCATTGCTTTTGCTTCTCCAGTACTGTATGGAGGCATATTGTAATGATGCATGTATCTCTTAAAAACATCATCATCTAATCCTTCGAGTTTTTGGGCATCACTAATTGTACCCAAAGTAGTAATAGTCAAAGCTTGTGTTTGCCCTCTTGTGAATACGGCACTACCATGAGCTCTTGGAAGAAGCCCAACTTCACACCAAATTGGGCGTATTTCAGTTAAAGATCTTCCATCTGGCCGAACTCCTCGATTCGCAATCATTTCTCTAACACATTCTTTTTTCATAGAATATAGAATGTCTTCAATTTCTGCTTTTTTGTTCGGGAAGGAATCTTGAAAAAATGCTTGTATATCTTTGGTAATTTCTTCTTCTCTTTGTTCTCTTTCAGCCCTTACAAATGTGTCAAACATATATTTAATCTTCTCTTTTGAATATTCGACAACTTTTTCTTTAAGATCAGCGGAAGGAACATGGGGAATATAAGATTTCTTTGTTTTTCCAACTTCTTCTACGATAGTCTCTATCCATTTAACTATTTTTTTAATTTCTTCATGCCCAAATAAAATGGCATCCAGCATTTCCTTCTCAGTTATCTCGTTTGCACCTGCTTCAACCATCATAATTGCATCCTTAGTCCCACTTAGTGTAAGGCTAAGTTTCGATAGTTCTCTTTGTCGTGCATTAGGATTAATTATAAATTCATTATCAATATATCCAACAACGACAGAACCAGTAGGGCCATTGAATGGTATATCTGAAACGGAAAGAGCTATTGAACTTCCAACCATTGCCAGTGCTTCCGGCGGAACATCTGGTTCAACGGATAACGCTGTTGCAACAACTGCGACATCGTTATAAAATCCTTTGGGGAATAAAGGCCTTATAGGACGGTCAATAAGTCTTGAGGTTAAAATTGCTTTATCACTTGGCCTTCCCTCTCTCTTTTTAAACCCTCCTGGTATTTTCCCAACTGAGTACATTTTTTCTTCAAAATCAACTCCGAGAGGGAAATAATCCAAACCATCTCTAACTTCCTTAGACATGGTAACATTAACCATTACGACAGTTTCTCCACACGTAACAAAACATTCTCCATTACTATGAGAACAATAACCACCTATCTCTGTGCTTACTTCACGTCCTCCAATAATAGTTTTAAAAACTCTACTTTCTTTCATTGTTCCTCCAAGTCCTTATATTGGACAAAATATACGATAATAAAGGGGGATTAAAACCCCCCAACATTTTTTTACTTGCGAAGTTCTAACTCACTCACAATACTTCTATATCTCTCAATGTCTTTTTTCTTAAGATAATCTAACAAACTGCGTCTTTGTCCTACCATTTTTAATAGTCCCAGTCTGCTGTGATGATCCTTAACATGGGAACTAAGATGTACGGTTAATTCCTTAATCCGTTCGGTTAACAACGCAATTTGTACTTCGGGTGATCCAGTATCCCCCTCAGATCGGGCAAACTTAGCAATTACTTCCATTCTTCTTTCTTTTGTCATTTTTTTTACTCCTATTTCAATGAGATTATTCGCCTTAATCATAGAGAATCATTTCGCGATACTCCAAGGTCAAGGTACCTCGCTATACTAACATAATATAATAAATACTGTAAAGCACATTTTACATCAGCAATCCAATATTTGCATGTCGGCACAGTACAATTTGATATCTTTTTTGTTACAGATTCTTTCGATTCTATTTTGATCGAAATATATATACTTAGTCATTGCCCCAGCACCGAAACCAATTACTGAGTTAGTTTCTTCCATATAATCAATGTTATATGAACACTGTTTTTGAGGCAAACAATATCCCACATTTTCCAAATTATCCAACATGTTTTTTTGCCTGTATAGGTAATATGGCAAATATCCACTATTTTCTAACATAATGATGGAACAATCAACCATTTTTTTGGTCACACCATCAACATTCTTTATGTATCCGTTATTCATTAAATTTGAACCTTTTTTAATCGAAAGTGAATGGATAGTAATATTATCTGGTTTCAAAGAAATGGTTTTCTCAAGTGAATTAATAAATGTGTCTAAATCTTCACCTGGTAAACCAGCGATTAAATCCATATTAATCAAAAACGAATATTCTTTTGCAAGTTCAAAAGCTTCATATATGTCGCTAATTGAATGGCTTCTTCCAATTTCCCTTAAAGTCTTTTCGCTGAAGGTTTGTGGGTTTATAGAGATTCTAGTTACCCCATTCTCACGCATCATTTTAATCAACTCAAGATTTATTGAATCGGGACGCCCGGCTTCCACCGTAAACTCTTCTTTTGAGAGATTAGAAAATTTTGAAAGAATTTTTTCAAGTTGAGGAAGAGGTATACAAGATGGGGTCCCACCGCCTATATATATATTTTTAACTTTTTTCGTCGAATCCAAAAATTTCAATTTATAAGAAATTTCCTTGCAGACACACTCAACATATCTGTCAACAAAGCCTTGAATTTTACTTAAACAAATTGTCCCAAATGAACAATAAGAGCACTTAGTTTTACAAATAGGTATGTTGACAAATAAATCTACTGAATAAGGATCTGGAGCATAATATCCAGCTTGATTAATTATAACCTCTTCAATTAATCTAGCTCGATCTGAAGAAACGTAATAATTATCGATCAAGAACTGTTTTATGTTGCTAACGCTACCATTTTTTGCATAAATAATTCTTGTCGGTCTTACTCCAGTAAGACTACCATATGGCAATTCGTTCCCAGTTAATGTAACGCAATATTGATACAACTTCTCCTTAACATATTTTTTTATTTCACTCTTCTCCCCCAAAGATGGTGATAGAAAGTTGTATAAATCCGGAAGGGGATAATCAAGTACATCCTCAAGAAACCTTATCTGAAACAAAGCGTTATTATTTTTGTCTAATAAATATTTTAAAGAAAAATGATTCAATTTATCGTTTTTCGAGATATTGATCATTGGAGTAAAAGATCTAAGAATTTCTGGAACGTCATTTAAAAAATCTGGCAAATCAATGCATAAAAAGACATTGTATTTACTTTCTTTAGAGATCATATCTAATTGGGTTATATTTTTTTTCATAGCTTAAAAGGGTTTTTTCATAATGTCCCGGATATATAATAAAGTCCTCAGGTAATAAAAATAGTTTTACAATTGAGTTTTTTATTTCAGAAAAATTTCCATCAGAAAAATCAGTCCGACCGTAGCTTTCTTTGAATAGTGTGTCCCCAGAAAAAATCATGTTATCTATAACAAATGAACAACTTCCTGCAGTGTGTCCTGGAGTAAAAAGAACATTCAATGTTATGCTTTCACATATCTTGTAACTCCTACCATCAACAAAATAATCATCAACGATTATGTCAGATAACTTTTTATTTTTTAGCATATTTTTTGTCATATAACCTGTAATATTTGGAATCTCATTTTTATGTATATGAACACAAACATCATATATTTTCCACCTTGGAACATCAATTACATGGTCAAAATGTCCATGAGTAAGAAATATATCTGATATAAACAATTGATTATTATTTAGATACTCCTTAACTTGCGAAAAACTCTCAGAAGGATCGATTAAGACACTTTTCTCTGGGAACCTTGGGTCATAAATTAAATAACTATTATTTTTAAGATAACCAGATACAAACGTTTTTACTTCTATCATTTCAAATTTGATAAGGCTTTATCCAAATTTTCTTGAACTTTGTACAAAAAGTCTATAGTGTTTAATGATACAACTTTAACTGCATTTTCAGAAAAAAGTGATACTAAATCCTTAGTCATAAATCCTGAAGAAATTGTATTGAGGGTAGCCTTTTCCAATTTCGAAGCAAAATCTTCTAAATAATAATTTTTATCCAATTGCCCTCTTTTTCTCAAAGCTCCCGACCAAGCGAATATAGTTGCGACAGAATTAGTTGAAGTTTCAAGCCCTTTCAAATGATTATAATAGTGTCTAGTAACTGTTCCATGTGCAGCTTCAAACTCATAATATCCTTCAGGTGAAACTAGAACTGATGTCATCATAGCTAAAGACCCAAAGGCTGTAGCTAACATATCGCTCATTACATCTCCATCGTAATTCTTACAAGCCCAGATAAATCCTCCTTTGCTCCTTATAACTCTGGCAACAGCGTCATCGATGAGTGTATAGAAATAACTAATGTTTAGCTTTGAGAAAGCTTCTTTAAACTCATTAACAAAAATTTCCTCAAAAATATCTTTGAATCTATGGTCATAAATCTTACTAATTGTATCTTTAGCACTAAACCAAATATCCATTTTTTTGTCAAGTGCAAAATTAAAGCAGCTTCGAGCGAAGCTTCTGATACTAGCATCAGAATTATGCATCGCTTGTATAACTCCGGAAGAAGATAAATCCTTCACCAACAATTCGGAACCATCTGGAAATTTCAAAAAAACCTTCCCACCCTCAGGAATATATTTTTCTACCCCGGAATAAACATCCCCATATGCGTGTCTTGCAATTATTATTGGTTGTTCCCAATATGGTATAATTGGTTTAATACCATCAACCATTATCGGCGCACGGAACACCGTACCATCTAAAATCGAGCGAATAGTTCCATTTGGGGATTTCCACATTTGTGAGAGAGAATATTCTTTTACACGATCTGCATTCGGTGTAATTGTAGCGCACTTCACACCAACCCCATATTTTTTTATAGCTTCAGCAGCTTGTTTTGTTACTAAATCTTGAGTTTTTTCTCTGTTATTTAGGCACAGATCGTAATAATCTGTTTTTAGATCAATGTAAGGAATTAACAAAATATTTTTAATATTGTCCCAGATAATTCTGGTCATTTCATCCCCATCAATCTCTACCAAAGGAGTTTCCATTTGAATTTTAAGCATTAATTATCTCCTATATGAAATACTTTTGTATCATTATTTTTATATTTTGTATATTGAAAATATAAACCGTTTTCTTCTAATAAATCACCCTCTTCAACAAGCTCCCAATTAGTCATTTTGTCTAGATTTGGGAAAAAAACTGTTGCATCTTCGCATACTTTCTTAACCTTTGTGATAAGTGCATAATCACAAAAATCAATCATAGTTTTATAAAACATAGCCCCTCCAACGATGAAAATTTCTTGTGAGGGAATATTCCTAAGCGTCCGAAACAGAGATGTAATGTCCGGGCAGACTGTACAGTCATTTCGCGTAAATATGTCAGATAGAACAATATTTGTTCTTCCTGGCAAAGGTTTTGATTTAGGGAGAGATAATAGCGTATTCCCTCCCATAACAATTGTTTTGCCAAGAGTAATCTGTTTAAAATACTCTAAATCTGAAGGAATGTGGAATAATAAACCATTATTTTTTCCTATCCCCCAATTTTGATCAACGCATACTATAGCTTTCATTATATGGCCACCTCAATTTTTTTATCCATAGCCGAATATTTATAATCGATGAAAGTAAAATCATCAATTTTAAAATCATAAAAGTCGGTTATAGCTTCATTGATTTTAAAAACAGGGGCATCATATATTTTATTTTCAATAATTTCTTTTACAATTGGTATATGTCTATCATATATGTGCGCATCTGCTATCACATGTACTAATTCCCCTACTTCTAACCCAACTACTTGAGCAAACATATGAAGCAAGACGGAATATTGTACAACGTTCCAATTATTTGCAGTGAGCATATCTTGACTTCTTTGGTTTAAAATACCATTTAATTTCTTCCCTGACACATTAAAAGTCATAGAATAAGCGCAGGGGTATAAATTCATTTCATGTAAATCCTGATGAACATATATATTCGTCAAAATACGTCTTGATTGAGGATTGTTTTTTAAGTCATAGATAACTCTATCGACTTGATCAAAAGACCCTTCCTTATATAAATGTTTTACCCCCAGCTGATACCCATACGCCTTTCCAATAGAGCCCTCTTCATCTGCCCAGGAATCCCAAATATGTGATTTTAATAGTCTTACATTGTTTGATTTCTTTTGCCAAATCCATAAAAGCTCATCTATAGCATTTTTATAAAAAGTCTTTCTGATAGTTAATATTGGAAATTCCTCAGTCAAATCATATCTATTAACTAAACAAAACTTTTTAATTGTATGCGCCGGTTCTCCATCAGACCATCTAGGCCGAACATCTAATTTACTATCATCATAACCACTTGATAGTATTTCTCGAATATTATTAATGAATATTAAATCAGCTTTGCTCATGCAAATTACCTCTTTTGTTATTGGATTATAACATGTAAAAGGCGATAGTGTAAACCCTCTTTAGTTCAGTAATAATAACAGTTGGGTATATATAAATTCTGTTTTCTTTACTTATCACTGGTTACATGTTATTATTTTATCAAAATATGACTCAATTGGAGGAAAAAAATGATTTCTTTTTTCTACGATACAGATAGTGAAATTAATTTAGAAATAGCTAAAGAATATGGAATAGAAAATAATGCAATACGTTTCCCATATTCCATTTGTGGGGAAACATTTTACGCAGACTTAGGCCAAACCTTCGACAAAAAATGGTTTTATAGTAAAATTAATGAAGGGAATGTGCCAACAACTTCAGCCCTTAACAGTGAAGAATTCCGAGAGTATTTTGAGCCTGAATTTGAAAAAGGAAATGAGGTTTTTTATGTTAGTTTTGGGACAAAATTTAGCGCTGCTTTTTCTATGATGGATAAAACAATAGAAGAACTAAAAAAGAAGTATCCAAAGCTTAAATTCACGAGATATGATACAAAAGCTATAAGCATGGGAACCGGTCTATTGGTAATATCTGCCGCAAAAGCACTTAGTGAAGGAAAAACAGTACCCGAAGTAATAAAATTACTTGATCAATTAACTCCTTTTATTAATATATCTCTTGTGGTCGATGATTTAAGTTTTCTCAAAAGGGGTGGGAGGCTTTCTGCGGGTAAAGCTTTTTTGGGAGGGATATTACAGTTAAAACCTGTAATAAAACTAACTAAAGCTGGGACACTAGAGCCTTTTCAATCAATTTCTGGGAAAAACAAAGCGCTTAAAACCGTTACTCAAGAGGCGATAGAAAACGCAAAAGTTAATTCCGAGCTGCCATTTATTATTATGAATGCTAATTGTCCTGAGGATGCCCTCCATATTGAAACAGTTATAAGACAATCTCGCCCTGACCTTAAAATCATTCAAGTAGATATTGGGCCCGTAATTGGGACTCACTGTGGTCCGGGAAGTATTGGTTTATGTTTTTTAGGCAATGAAAGGCCTGAAAGCACCAAAACTGAAGACTAATTTCATAAAACACATACTTTTATTCTTTCTTCGCAAGGATATTAATGCGCAAAATTTTTTTAGTGTTGTCTATCTGTTTTGTTTCTATTTTTTTTGTCGTATCTTGCGCTTCCAGAGAAATATACGTATATTTTAACACCGATTGTATAATTGATATATCCGGGATACACTCAAACAAGGCCAAAACAAATATTTCTGCTTTTTTAGATGAAACTGATAACACACTATCAACATCGATAGTTAATAGTGATATTTCAAAGATCAATAAAGCGCAAGCAAACGAAATAATATATGTAAAAGACCCTACTATTTACTTATTAAATCTCGCTAAAGAAATATACGAATTTGATAGTTCATTTAATCCAGCTATTTTTCCTATTGTCGAATTATGGAACTTTAGCCCTGAAACCTTTACCGGCATAGCCGTTGATTCTATCCCTGATGAGGCCACTATTGCTGTAGCTCTTCAATCCTGTTCTTTTGAAAATATTGTTTGGGATAGTTCAAATAATTCAGTATACAAAACTGATACTAACGCAAAAATTGATTTTGGCGGGATTGCGAAAGGTTATGCTTGCGATGGATCTTTCGAATTAGCTAAAGATATGCGCCAAATAGTAATCAACATTGGCGGAACAATTAAGACAAACCATGAAATTACCGTGCATATAAAAAATCCAAGGCCAGAAAACAATCAATTCGCGGCAAAAATACTTGTTCCTGAAAACAATGCTATTGCTACTAGTGGTGATTATGAAAGATATTATTTTTATAACAATCAAAGATATCACCACATATTTGACTCTTCAGGCCATCCTGCCTGGGTAAATTCAGATAATCCCATTCTTAGTGTTTCTATTGTTGGGCCAAGCGCAACTATATGCGATGCACTTTCAACACTTTTATTTATTAACGGCCTTAATACTCAAATGGAGCTAATTTTAAGTAATTATTCATCCTCCGCCTTGATTCTTTATGAAGATCATTATGAGAAATACGGAGAATTATCAGTTGAGTTCTTAGAAAGCAACTACTTATAAGAGTATCATTATGGCTATGAATGAACTAGATAAAAAATTAAAAAATAAATATCTTTCTAAAAAAGCATTCAACTTTAAAGACATAATCTTTTTATCTATCGTAATCGTTGTCTCAATTATTCTATTTATAAATTTTATTCCCTCTGTTGATGGACAATATTTAGAGATTTATGCCGAGAATAACCTTATCGGAAAATACTCTTTGAATAAGGATCAAATACTAACAATTAATATTAAAGGCCCTTTGATTATCGTTATCGAAAATCATACCGCAAGAATTACCGTAAACGATTGTCCTAATCAAATATGCGTTAGTACTCCAGCGATTTCAAAAACAGGAGAATCAATATTATGTGCACCCAAAAAAGTACTTTTATTAATAGTTGATGAAAATTCTTCTAATTTATTTATAAGTGGATAAAAAATGAAGCACGAATATATTTCTTTTATCACAAAAACCAGTGTATTGTTGTCAGTTTCTTTAATAATTGGCTATTTTGAATCATTGTTGCCCCCGTTAATTCCATTTGTACCTTATTTTAAATTGGGTTTATCTAATATCGTGCTTATAATAGCTCTATTACGTATCAACATCTTTTCTGCATATATAATTTCATTATTAAAATCTATAATTGTCCCACTATTTGTCGGGAATCCTTCTATGATTATGTATTCCCTTCCTGCATCAATTATTTCTTTGTCTATAATGGTTATTGTTATGGTATTATTTGGCCTTGGCATACCTTCTACGAGTGTCTTAGCTTCAATTACGCACAATTTTGTACAAATTATTGTTGCATATCTTATAATGGAAACGAAAATAATTTTCTCTTATCTTCCTTACTTATCTATAATAAGCATACTATCTGGAATAATTACTGGCCTAATATCTTTTTGGATATTAAAATCTGTTTCATCAAAAAATTATTTAATGTAATTATTTTTTTTTAGTAAATTCATAACTTGCTCATGTAATTGTAATAAGTCCCCTTCATTAACAATAATTTCATCTGCAAAATTATAAACCTCATTTTCTTTTTCTTGGACAGCTAAATATTTGATAGCTTCAGAAGCAGATACAAAGTCCCTCTTAGTAATCCTTTCAATTCGACTTTGGTCAGAGGATTTGACAGCCCAGATTTTATCAAAAAGATATGCGGATTTACTTTCAACTAACAAAGGAATTTCAATAAAAATTATTTCTTCTGTTTTAATATTTTTTATATACTGTAAAATTTTGGGATGAGCTATGGAATTTAATAAATTGCGTTTTTCCGCATTATTAAATATTAACTCCTTGAGCTTTTTAAAGTCAAAATTTCCATTCGCATTTTTACATTCGGGAAAAAATAAAATCAATTTATTTAAAAATAAATTATTGTTCAAAAGATTTTTATTTATTAAATCAGCAGATTCAACCCTCATACCTGCATCTTTTAAAACTTTCAAGACTTCACTCTTTCCCGTCCCAATTCCTCCAGAAATAGCGATTTTCATATCCCACTCCTCAACTGGCAAGAAACCAATCATCACCAATTTTCAAATCTACTATTAATGGAATTGGAAGTTTTACTGCCTCCTCCATACATTTTTTAAGAATGTTTTTTATCTCTTCTGACTCTTCTCTTGGAACATCTAAGATTAACTCATCGTGGACTTGAAGAATCAACTTTGCTCTGTGCGATTTTTTCGATAATTCTTGATAAACTCTTATCATAGCTATTTTTATTATATCTGAAGATGATCCCTGTAATGGCATATTCATTGCCGCTCTGATCGCAAAATTTTTCTCGTAGTTATTTCCTTGGCTAAATTCAGGGAAAAACCTGATTCGTCCAGACATACTTCTAATATAATGATTTGTAATCGCAAAATTAGAATTTTCATTCATATATTCTTTAACAGATGGATGGGATAAGAAATATTTATCGACAAAATCTTTGGCAATTTTTACAGATGTACCAATATTTTTGGACAATCCAAAGGGGCTTATTCCATAAATTATTCCAAAATTAATCGCTTTTGCGGCCCTTCTCATATCTTGATTTACTTGGTCGCTAGATACACCATAAATTTTTGCAGCTGTGCTCGTATGTATATCTTCATTGTTTTGATAAGATTCTAATAACATTTCATCCTTAGAAAACACGGCCAATAGCCTAAGTTCTATTTGCGAATAATCTGCTGTAATCAATACATTGCCTTTAGAAGGAACTAACATTTTCCTTATTTCTCTCCCTTCATCATTTCTAACAGGTATATTTTGAAGGTTCGGTTCAGTTGAAGACAATCTTCCAGTCGTGGTTACACATTGCTGAAAAGAAGTGTGTACTTTACCAGTCTGCTTATTTATTAGTGGCTTCATTCCCTCGATATAAGTAGAAAGCAATTTTTTAATTTTTCGATATCTCAGTAATAAATCAGAAATAGGGTGTTCTATACTTTCTAAAACCTCAGCATCCACTGAATATCCTCCGGATTTATTTTTCCCTTGTGGTTTAATATGCATTTCATCAAATAAGATACAACTAAGTTGTTTAGGTGAATTTATATTAAAACGTCTTCCTGCTTCTTTATAAATAATTTCTTCCAGTTTCTCAATTTCAGAAGAATATTTATCTGACAAATAGTTTAAAACCTCAGTGTCAACTGAAAAGCCAGAAATTTCCATGTCAAAAAGTACTTCTACTAAAGGAAGTTCTATTTCTCTATATAGATTATTCAAATCCAGCTTTTCTATTTCAAAATCTTGCATTTCCGATAAAAACAAAAGATATTGGGGATAAGAAGATACAGGGACATCCTTTCCCAGTAAATCCGATATGCTTTTGACATTAACATGACTTCTTAATAAATATTCTTTCAGTAATACATCTTCATAAGGTTTTACAAAAAGAAGATTCCGTTTGCGCAAAGTATGTTTTAAAGACTTAACATCGAAAACAATTTTCCTGATTTTCAGGTCGGCAAAAATATTAGAAAAGCAAAATAAAGCCGCATCATAGGAAAATGAATATTCAAATAAATCTTCCTTACATCTAATCACATAAGTTGTATCTTTATCAAATGCAAAATATATAAACTCATCCATATAAAAAGAAAAGTTCTTCTTGTCATTTGTTGAAAGAATTTCCGTAAGTTCGGAAATATTTTTGATTTCAACCAATAGTGATTTGTCTACTCTTTTTTCAAATATTCTTTTCCCTAAATAATCTTCTACTCTTAGCCCAAATCGCATCAGATCATTGAAATGCTTTTCTTCTGTAGAAATATCCGTTTTTTCGCATAATTCTCGCTGAAATACTGGAACCTCTTCATCTTCAGGAAGATTTAATAACTTTTTAAATCTTGGTATTAGAGCTTTAATTTCCAATTCTGATAGAATAGAAAAAAAATCTTCACTATATTTTGGGGAATATACTATTTCACTGAGGTTCAAATCAATTGGAACAGATACATTAATAGTGGCAAGTTCTTTCGATAATATAATCATTTCTACATTATTCCTAATGATGTCAGAAATCCTTGGTTTAATCTTTGTAGTATTATTTATAACTTCCTCTACATTATCGAATTCTTTTAGTAAACTTAAAGCCGTTTTTTCTCCTATTCCTGGAGCCCCTGGAATATTATCTGAATGGTCACCAGCTAAGGCTTTGTAATCTATTACTTTTTGTGGCGAAAAACCTTCTAAAGCAAGTGATTCCAACGTGTATTCAAGAATCTCAGAAACTCCTTTTTTTGTTAATAACACTTTTGTGGTTTTATCCACTAACTGTAAAACATCACGATCTCCACTTACAATAGTAACTTGGTCATGGAACCTTTTTGAAAAAGTTCCTATCAAATCATCAGCTTCATAACCTTTGTAACTTATCACTTTAATTCCCATAGCTTTTAACAGTGATTTCAATAAAGGAAATTGTGTTGCTAGTGTCTCAGGCATCGGCTTTCGAGTTGCTTTATAAGCGCTATATATTTCATTCCTAAAAGTTGGGCCCTTTTCGTCAAAAACAGCACAAATATGAGTTGGTTTTTCATTCTCAATAAGCTTAACCAACATAGATAAATATCCGAAAATTGCATTCGTTGCAATACCTTTTGTATTACTTAACGGAGGAAGGGCATAAAACGCCCTGTTAATTAAACTGTTACTATCGATTAGAATAATATTATTCATACAGATAAACCTTACTTATTATATTTCAAGCTTCATATCATTTACTTTTATCCAATTTACTTTTCTTAATAATTCTGATACCCCAAATGAGATTATAGCTGGGATTACAATGGCCAATAGTAATATTCCGAGAGTTAATTGCCAAACAGGAATTAGACCGGAAGATGCTTCGATCATTCCTAAAATACCTACAAAGCCACTTGTTCCCATTCCTCCCCCAGAAGCATTACATCTTAACATAAAAACTGTGGTTGACAATGGCCCTACAATCATGCTAGCCACAATCTGGGGGATTAAAATTTTAGGATTTTTGATTAAATTTGGTATTTGCAACATGCTTGTTCCAAGGCCTTGTGCGATTAATCCTCCCCATCTATTTTCTCTAAAGCTTGATACTGCGAAACCTACCATATGTGCACAGCAGCCAACACAGGCTGCTCCCCCGGCAATCAACATCGCATCAGAATTAGGGGATACCGCTGCAATGGAAATCCAAATTGCTGCAGAAGAAGTCGGAAGCGTCAAAAGTAACCCCATTGTTGTGGAAATAACAATTCCCATAAAAAAAGGCGTGGCTGCAACAGAAATCTCAATTCCTTTTGCAATTAGATCAATAAATTTTATAAAAGGCCATGCCACGAAAGTTGATAATGCTGAAACAAAAATTACTGTTAAGGGAACCAACAAGATGTCAAGTTTTGTTTTACCAGAAACTAAGTTTCCTACCTCTGCCGCTATAAGTGCGCATACATATGAGCCCACAGGATTTCCAGGTGATTTAATTGATATTGTTTGAATAGCGAGGTTAACCCACGTTCCTTCTATAAAAGAAAGTGAAAATGCGCCAATTAGACCAGCAACAGTGCAAGATAATACTGTTAAATTACTACATTTCAAATATTTTGCAATTCCTGCCCCAATCCCAGCACCCATTAATATTGAAGCCATTGAACCGATAACATTAAGTCCGTTTCCAATTGAAATCCCCGCAGGAGTCCCAGTAGATTGAATAAGCTTGCCCAATTGTTTTATGATTGTACCTGCTATAAGCGTTACAAATAGTCCTTGAGCCATTCCACTAAATGCCTGGATAAACCATCTATTCGCGTATTTCTTAACTATTAATAAAAACTTTTTTGGGTGATTATTATGGTCAATTAACCCAACTTCTTGACTTTCGGTCGAATCTGGTTTTTGATCTTGGATAAAATTAGTTTCTGTCCCTTTCTTTTTCATGAAAAATTCCCCCTAAAAAATGACATATTCTCTAAAATTCCTTAGTTTAAAGCATTTATTAATACTTCTATTGCAGAAAATACTTTTGAAGAGCAATTACCTTTTTTCTCATTTGGATTCGTTTTTATCTTCATACTTTTTATGAAATCAAAAATATCATAAATCTCAAATTTTTCAATTGTATTTTCATCAGCCACAGCTTCAATAATTGAGACAAAAGAATTTGGAATACTTCCTGTATTTTGAAGGGATAACAATTTTTTCCCTTCATTTAAAAAACTTTTAATTATCGTGTTCTTATTCCCAGTGATAGAAAAAATATTGGATAATTTTGAAAAAAAATCGATTCTTAAATTCTCCAAAATATTCATCATATAAGTTTCATCAAAAGGCTTAAAATAAAATTTCTTGCCTATAAGACCATCTGTAAAACGAGTTGCGTCATAATAGCCAAGTTTTAAATTAAATCTAACTCTTTCATTCCTCATATCTAGTGTGTTCCCTAGTTTTACACTTGGCATTATGCACTTAATATTAATGCTCTTATCAATTACTTCTTGTTTGGGCATTTTACTCATAGTACTTACAACGATAATATTGTTGTAACCTTTACGCACCAACAGATTAATCGGGCAATTGTCGTACATCCCTCCATCAATGAAAGACTTCCCTTCAATTTTAGGACGATTAAATGCCGGATAGTAAGCACTTGCAAGAATATATTTTTTTAAGAATCCATCTGGGATATCTTCCTTAAAAACTTCCAATGGTTTCCATTTATCAGAAATATTTACTGTTACTAAAGCGTAATCAGTTTTTGAAGCCCTAAGAATATCTTCATTGATATACCTATCTACAATATCTTGAACTTTCACCATTGATAATCCCTTATTGGTTATAGCTTTTTTTGCTAATGAAAAGGCGTAAGAAATATCTTCCTTCTCAAAGTTATTATCAAACAGCATTTCAAACTTCTCATCATCAACATCAAGAAGTGTTGATGGCTTAACTTGTTCCCAAAGTGAGTAACATTCTTTAAAACTGCCTTGGGCAATCATAGCTCCATTAAGCGCTCCGATAGAAGTCCCTGAAACACCATCGAAATGATAATTCCTTTCAATTAGAGCTTTAACTGCTCCGGCGTGAAAAGCACCTTTTGCACCCCCGCCTTCTAGAACTAACCCCAGCATGTTTCACCTCATAAAAACTATAAAAGAGTAAGTCTTACTTTGAAAGAATGAACTTGATGTGGAAGTATTTTATATGCAGGCTTTAAGGAAGCCAAAGCTGGTACGTCCCCCCCAACTCCTCTTTGTTTTCCATCTATATATACGGATAAATTGTCAGTTGTCTTTAATTCGTGTAAATGTGTCGCATTTTCAAGCATATCATAAGTGTATGGATGAATGGTCATTTCGAATGGTTTATCTTTTGCATCAATTTTTATACCATTGCTTCCCCCAATTTCTACCCATCTAACTTCTGTATGGCCCCCATTCTCTTGAGGGTATAAATAATCATGTAAGAAATCTTCAGAAATTCCTTTATATATTTTCAAAAGAGCAGCGCTACATCTATCGCAATAATTTTCAAATGGGCCTTTTCCGTAAAATGTTATACCATCAATTTGTTCCCGCAAACTAAAAGTAAATCCATACCTCTCCAATTCAGAAGAAGAAACGACCGACATTTCAATATCAAATGAATTATTTGAATTAAATGAATATAAAGTTCTTAAGCTCCGAATATGTGGAATTCTCCAATCTATTGCAACGCTGAGTTTATCATCAGATGAAAAAATATTGATTTTTTTTGCTTTTAGCTTTTTCATAGCTTTTTTAAATTTTCCCACCCCCATAATCCATTTAACTAAGGGGACAGGTACCTGAGGAAGTCGGTCGTTATCGATAGTTGCGCGGACAAAATTGGGTTTAAGGGGATCCTTTAACTTTTCAATACCGCAAATGCTCAAGCTCAATATATACCCTGTTTTTTTGTCTATAATACATTTACATTCCCCAAAAGCAATAACAATTTCTATGTCATTCTCGCTATAAGAACAATTACTAGATATTTCTGGAAGTTTAAAATCACTTTTTTTAACGATTATCTGTTCATAAGCAATTGAATGCCCCTTTAAAGAATATTTATTATCATTTTTGGTAATTATTGATACAATAATTGATACTTCATCCCCATCTTTAATAAAGTCGAGAGGAAGTTCAATTTCACCCATTGTAAAAGGTTGGATGGAAGGCATTGGCAAAAGAAGTTTGTCGGTGACTTTCCCATCTATTAATAAATCAATCTTACAATCAAAAGTATTTAAGTCTGTAAATAGGAACCGATTATAAAAAACAACTTTATAATATGAATATGCAATATCAACTTGTTGATACTGTTTTTTTACCTCATATAGAGCAGGGTTTGGGCTTCTGTCAGCCCTAAAAATACCGTTAAAAGCGAAGTTTGAGTCATTTGGTTTATCCCCGAAATCACCGCCATAACGCCATTCAGCAATACCGTTGTTTACTACTTTAATACTTTGATCGGCAAAGTCCCAAATAAAGCCACCCGCAAGTCTGTCATACTTTTTAAATTGATCCCAATAATCTTCAAAGTTTCCCAAACTATTCCCCATCGAATGGGCATATTCACATTGTATAAACGGAAGATTAATGTATTGTTCTGGTTTTAATTTAGTCCCAAAAGGGTTCCATAGTGAAACACAGTGTGTAATAGGCTTATTTTCCCCGATTTTTGGCATTTTTTCAAGTTTAGAATACATTTCCGATAGAACATCACTGCATTTACCTGTTGTATCTGGTTCGTAATGAATAAATCTAGTAGTATCAATTTTTAAAATCTCATTCTTCATATCAAAAAAAGATTTCCCAAAACCAGACTCATTTCCAAGGGACCAGCTTACAATACAAGGGTGGTTCTTATGTGTATTCACCATATTTCTAATCCTATAACAACATTCATCTGACCATTTAACACTGTTTCTTGGCAATAAAAAAGCCAAGCCGTGAGTTTCTAGATTATTTTCCGACATAACTAGTATCCCATATTTGTCACATAAGTCATAAAATGCTCTCGGATTAGGATAATGACTAGTTCTTATTGCAGAAATGTTATTAGCTTTGCATAAAATTATATCTCTTTCTATTATATCTATTGGAACTGCGTGGCCATATTCAGGATGAAAATCATGTCTATTTACACCACAAAACTTTAATGCCTTTCCATTAAGATATATGTAAGGCCCTTTTCCTTTATCATATGGAATAATCTTTATTTCTCTAAATCCGAAATTCAGGATTCTTCTATCAAGAAAGTTTTGATTGTCATAAAGTTCCAAGACTATGTTGTAAAGATTGGGGACCTCATGCGACCATAATTTAATATTTTGTATGTTCTTACGAAAAGAACAATTTGTTTCATAATTATCTTCAATTTTCAAATCATTGATATCTTCTTTAATTATTTCATTCCCTTCGTTATCAAATAGAATCAACCTTACTTGTAAACTATCACTACCTGTCCCATGAGATTTAATAACGATATCTCCTAAGAGCTCAGAATCTTTGTAGTCATTTATTAGATTGCTATAAAAAAAACAGTCAAATATTTCAATTTTTGGTTTAAAAATAATTGTAACATCTCTAAATATGCCTGAAAGTCTCCACATATCTTGATCTTCAAGATAGCTTCCCGTGCAATATCTATATACCACGACCGCTATTTTATTTTTTCCTGTCCTAACATAATCGGTAATTCTATATTCTTGTTCATCAAAAGTATCTTCTGAATAGCCAACAAATGAGCCATTAACATATATTTCAGCAGAACTATTTACTCCTGCAAAGTTGATAAATATTTCGCTGGAAATATTTTCTAAGAAAAATTCTTTAACATAACATCCAGCTGAATTTTTATCTGCTTTAATTCTTGGTATATTAAAGAAATTACTTGATTCAATAGCATACGGATATCTAATATTTGTATATATAGGAGTATCGTACCCTAATATTTGCCATTCTGAAGGAACTATAATTTCGCCAAAATCTATGTTATTATCTTCAAGCAAATAAAATTTATCTGGAATATCTTTTATGGATGGACAAAATTTAAAATGCCAGGTGCCATTTAACGAAATGACTTTTTGATTAAAATCAATGTCATAAGGGAATCCTGAACCGTATCTTTCAATTGAATTAACATTATAAATATGTGGCTTTGCCCAAAATTCTTTCATTTTTCACCTTTTTCTTTTTATATTTGAATATAATTATATCACACTCGGATAATACAAACAAACGATGAAACTTTTTTAGAAATAGGTTTCTTACTCGAAGAAAAAAGTTTAGGTAAAAAGCCAAAACCGGCTTGTAGTAAATATCATCTATTGAAAAATCTTCTTTATTCTTTCCATAGCAATACAAGTATTCTCATAGCTATTAAATGCTGTAAGCCGAAAGAACCCTTCCCCACATTTTCCAAATCCACTACCAGGAGTTCCAACTACATTAGTTTTTTCTAATAAAAAATCGAAAAAATCCCAACTATCTCTTCCACATTCAAGCCAAATGTATGGGGAGTTAATTCCGCCAGTATACCATATTCCAATTTCATCTAGCGTATCAGAAATAATCTTAGCATTTGTACGATAATAATCGATATTTTTCTTGCATTGCATAATTCCTTCTTCGGAAAAAATAGCTTCTGCTCCTCTTTGTACTATATATGAAGTTCCGTTATATTTGGTTGTCTGTCTTCTGCGCCACATATTATTTAGTTTTATTCCTTCTACAATCAATTCTTTTGGAACGATAGTATAGCCACATCTTGTTCCAGTAAATCCCGCAGTTTTGCTTAAAGAGCAAAACTCAACGCAACATTTCCTGGCGTTTTCAATTTGGAAAATTGATCTTGGTAAACTATTATCCGAAATAAACGCTTCATATGCACTATCGAAAAGAATTACGGAATTATTATTTAAAGCATAATCTACCCAAATCTTCAATTGTTCATAAGAATAAACGGAGCCTGTAGGATTATTAGGAGAACATAAATAAATCACATCCCCCTTCAAATCTTCACTAGGCAAAGGGAGAAAAGAATTCTCTTTGTTCCCATTGATTAATTTAATCTTTCTGCCAAGCATGATGTTACTATCTATGTAAACAGGATAAACGGGATCGGGTATGACAATCTCATTGTCATTGGAAAATAATTCTGAAAAATTACCTATATCACTTTTTGCCCCATCAGAAATAAATATCTCATCTAAATCAATGCTAACATTGGATGTTTTAATATAATAGTCTTGGATGGCTTTCTGAAGAAATCCATAACCCTGCTCATCTCCGTACCCCTTAAAAGTTTTTTTATCCCCCATTTCGATTGAAGCATCTTGCATAGCTTTAACCGCAACTAATGGAAGAGGTAAAGTAACATCTCCAATCCCCATCCTAATTATGGTATTTGTGGGATTTTCCGTGCAATACTTTTTAACTTTTTTGGCTATATCTGAAAATAAATAGTTTTCTTTTAAAAGACCATAATTCTTGTTTACTCTAGCCATTTTACCACCTTACTTAATATATAAAAGCCTTTGACAACGTGGGCATCTACAAGTTACATCCTTGGAAACAAAATATTTACTAACTTCAGACGAAATATCCTCTCCACAGCCTCCGCAATACTCTCCGTCAAACTCTACTACGTATGGAAACTTTTCCACGCTTATTTTAAGTTCTTTGTACATATCTACTTCTTCTGGATTAAGTTGCTTAGAAACACTATTCATTTCATTTTCTATCGGGATTAAAACCTTTTCTTTAGCTTTGTTAAAGATAATTTCAAAGTTATCTCGAAGGGTTTTACATTCATTATTTAATGCAAACAACTGATTCATATTATACTTATTCTTATCTTCAAATGAAATAACCTTTGTTAAACATTTTTCATAATTGTTTAGGTCATAAATATCATTTTCCAACTTTCTTATAGATGTTTCAATATTTTCTATGTCTTCAAGTGTCGACATTTTAGAAATACTTAATTGTAATTCATCGAGCTTAAGTTGAATTGCTTTTTTCTTTTCATCACAATCTGGTAAAGTTGCACAAAGTCGTTTTATCTCTTCTTCAATATTTTGAAATTCGTTCTGTTTTTTAGTGAACTCTTCCTTTCTTTTTTCAATATTTACATATAGTTCAGTGGTTTTTACTTGTTTAAAAAATTCCGAACGTTTCTTATCTAATTCTTGATATCTTTTTAACAGTTCTATATTCATATTACTCCTTTGTTATTGGGTTTACACATGTTTTTGAAACTAGGACATTGGGTATCTGTCCAGCACTTAATATGTCATATAATAATGTAGAAAACGTAGATTCACTACAGAAATGACTGGTTGATATTATAGCATAACCAGAATCTTTTGCAAACCTAAGAACATGGTGTTTAAATTCAGAACTTATAAAAACATCGGCTCCATCAATGATAGATTTTCTAAGATTTTCTTCATTACCCCCAGCCCCATTAACACAATAAATTTTTGAAATATTTCTTTTGGCGTTCCCTACAAAAAAAACTGAATCGTCACAAAGAACTTTTTTAATTTGACCAGCCAAATCTTTCAAGTTGGAGGGTTGTGGTAAAACAGCTAGGTTGAAAAAATTTTCACAAGGATTAGCCCCGATTTTTTTCATAAAAGTATAATTCAATCCATTTTTAACTTTATCGATATTTGTATGCGCTGAATAAACTGCGATATTATTTTCTATGCATATTTTTATTGCCAAAATTGCAGGATCATCAAGATCGAACTTTTTTAAAGAATTAAAAATAGAAGGATGATGTTCTATTATAATATTGCATTTTTTTTCGATTGCCTCAAGGGCAACACTGGGCGTCAAATCAAGTGTTACCAGTGAGGCATTATACTCATCATTCTTATCCCCATATATAAAGCCACAATTATCATAATCTTCTGATAAAGAAATGGGAGCGAAGTCTTCAATAATCTTTGATAAATCTGAAAGTTTCATTATTTCTCTAAGAAATCCCTTAATTTTTTGGATCTATTAGGATTCTTTAGCCTCCTTAGTGCCTTTGCCTCTATCTGTCTGATCCTTTCACGAGTTACGTTAAAAACTTTTCCTACTTCTTCCAGAGTTCTTGGTTTGTTATCTCTTAATCCATATCTAAGGATTAATACCATAGCTTCACGGGGGTTAAGAGTATCCAGTACTTTATTTAGTTCTTCTTTTAACATATTCGTTTCTGCAACTTCCATTGGGGATATAGCACTAGTATCTTCAATAAAGTCGCCTAAATGGCTATCATCCTCTTCTCCAATAGGAGTTTCCAATGATACAGGTTCTTGAGCAACCTGTTGAATTTCTATCACCTTGCTTTCGGGAAGTCCCATCTCGGCTGCGACTTCCGCAGTTGACGGTTCTCTACCAAGTTTCTGCAACAAAGATCTTTGAACCTTAGTAAGTTTATTAATTGTCTCGACCATGTGAACAGGAATTCTAATAGTCCTAGCCTGGTCTGCAATAGATCTCGTGATAGCTTGTCTAATCCACCAAGTTGCATAAGTAGAAAACTTGAATCCTTTCTCGCAATCAAACTTTTCCACCGCTTTCATCAAGCCAAGATTCCCTTCTTGAATTAAATCTAAAAATGACATTCCTCTCCCAGTATATCTTTTTGCAATACTAACTACCAATCGAAGGTTCGCCACAATTAATCTTTCCTTTGCCTCAATATCTCCCTCTGCTACTCTTCTTGCTATATCTTTCTCTTCATCTCCAGACAATAAAGGAACTCTTCCTATGTCTTTTAGATACATTTTTACACTATCTCCAACATTAACCTCACGACATATTTTTTCATAAATTTCTGCTTGAGACTCCGAATCTTCTACTTCTAATATTTTTATTCCCTGCTTTTCAATTTCCGCATATATCAGAGTCATTTCTTCAGCAGTTAAATCAAACTTATCTAGTCTATTCGCTAATTCATCTGCCCGCACCGAAGATTTGCCCGAAAAATCGATAGCGATTTTCTCTGTTGTTGCCTTAATTAAATCATCTCTTTCCATAATTTTATCTCCTTTTTATGGCATCTAATATTTTGTTTAGCCTTATGTTCAACTCTTTACGTTTTTGTGGATCTCTTTCAGACATAATCTTATCTATAGTATCTATTCTTTCATTATCCAACAAAGATCTTTCTAGAAAATTAAGCTTCTCGTTAAAGACACTCACTGGGTCATCCAATGAATCTAAATACTGCATCACCGTTTCTATTTCAAATATTTCCTGTTTAATCTCATCATTATCTCCAGACATTAATGCACCTAATATCGGCTTATTATTGCTTTGAATCTTCTCACGGCAGTACTCCCAAATTTTCTTGTGAACAAGGGATTGAAAGAGATTCTCAATAATTGACGCATGATTAAAGCGACTTATGTCTAAAAAACAAGCCGCAAGTATTACTCTGGAAGATTGAAGAATGCCACTAAAAGTATCTTTCTTATTATTGTCTGAAGACACATTATCCTTAACATTTTCTTTATCTGCATCATTCTCCTTGCCAAAACTTTCAAGTTTTTCAAATACAATAGTCTTCTCAATTCCAGCAATATTTGCGATCATTTCTGAATATAAGCTAAGCACAATCTTATCACTTGTATTTAATGCCTTAATGCACCTATTGACAAATTTGACCCGTCCTTCATAAGAACTAAGGTCTGATTGTCTTTCTATTGTTACAACCTTATATTCATTAAGTGGCAATGCCCCGAAAGTCAGTTTTTCGAAGCCGTCTTTTCCATACTTTTTGACATAATCGTCGGGGTCCATTTTGTCCGGGATAGAAATAACCTTAACCTCAACCCCAGCATTAGCTAACATATCCAATGATCTCCAAGTCGCGTTTTGACCAGCAGCATCTCCATCAAAGCAAACATATACATTATTAACGATTGTTTTAATTTTTTCACATTGCTGGATAGTTAATGATGTCCCCATTGATGCTATAACATTAACAATTCCTGCCTGATTCAAGCTAATTACATCCATGTAACCTTCTACAAGAATCAATGCGTTAATATCAACTCGATCCTTTCTATACTTGGATATAAGATTTATGCCAAAAAGAATGCTGCTTTTATCAAATAACACAGACTGAGGAGTATTTTTATATTTTGGTTTATCATTTTCAAATATTGCTCGTCCTCCAAATCCTAAAACATCCCCTTGCTTATCGATAATTGGTATTATTATTCTTCTAGCAAAAATGTCATTTCCATTTGAGTTCAATAAACCCGCATCCTTGATTGTCTGTTCTGAATATCCTTTTCCTTTCAAAAATTTAACCATTCCAAAATCATCCAAAGAACAGCCCATACCAAACCTTACAATCGTTTCATCAGATAATTCTCTTTTTCTAAGATATTCAAGTGCAACTCTAGCTTCAGGTTTTTGGAAATTTGAAAAATAATACTCAGCAGTCAACTTATTTACTTCCAAAATTTTATTCTTTAATTCTCTTCTTTTTTTTGCTTCATTACTTTCTGGCCCAACGGGGATTTTAAATCCGATTTTTTTAGCAATCCATTCAACTGCTTCATTAAAAGACATTTTTTGATACTCTTGCAAAAATTTTATAGCATCTCCCGTTTTACCACACCCAAAACAATGATAATACTTATTTTCTTGGTTAACAGTGAATGATGGAGTATTTTCATTATGAAAAGGACAACAAGCCCAAAATTTGGTACCCTTTTTCTGTAAGGGAACAAACTCCTGAATGATATTAACAATATCTATTTTTTCCTTTAAATCTTGGAACCATTTCTCTGAAAAATCCATTTTTTTCAATCCTTATTTTTACTATCCTATACATTTACGCAAATCATCTACCAATATCCTAAATTGTTTATAGTTACTAAGTAATAATTATTAATAACGCACTATTTATTTAATTAAATTAGTAGGAAAGTACTAACAAAGAAACTACCATACTAAAACGTATTTGGCCTTAATTTTCTCCTTGACTTATACATCTAATTCTATGTAAAATGTAAATGCTATTAAAAAAGAAAGGGGGTGAGTAATAATGACAACAGTTTACGTAAGAGACAATGAGTCTTTAGATAGTGCCGTGCGTAGATGGAAGAAAAAATGTGCCAATGATGGAACTATTGGTTATTTGCGCAAAAAAGAAGCTTATGAAAAACCCAGTGTAAGAAAAAAGAAGAAAGCAGAAGCTGCAAGAAAAAGATTATACAAATAATTAATCCATCAAATCTCCGAAATTTTCGGAGATTTTTTTGAGGAGACGACTTTTTTTAAAAAACTTCAGCATCATTTATATTCGAAGCATTTTTAAAGGGATAAATCGTAAGACATAAATCAGCAAAAAACCATAAAAGAACTAAAAACTGCCCATATTATCGACTTATTATGTTAAGCATCGTTTTATTCCCAAACGCAGAAGGTCCAAACCATTGATTTTTTCGTTTGCTCTGAATCTATTGAAATATCTTTGAGAGCTTATACTAATTTAAGAACGTACAAAGAAATTTCTGCTAACATCTTATTATGCTTAACCCAAAATTGCATAATTAACCCATTTTATCTGATAGAACTTCCCCTCCGAGAATATGTATGTGTAAATGATAAACAGATTGACGAGCGTCTACCCCAGAGTTACAAACAATTCGAAAGCCTTTCTCCAACCCTAAATCTAAATATATATGACTCAATTTATTTAAGCAAAGTGAAATTATTTTTGTTTCTTCTTCAGTTAAACTCATCAAGTTAGAAAAATGCTTTTTGGGTATCAATAATAAATGAATTTTAGCCTGAGGGTTAATATCTTTAATAATGACCATATTTTCATCTTCGTATTCAAAATTCGAACTGATTTCCCCAGAAATAATTTTACAAAAAATACAATCTTTCATTATTCTTCAACTCCTTTTAAACCATCTTGAAAGAGTCCCGTCGGTTTAATAGTTGCGCTATTCTTTTTACATTCAGAATATATTCTAATGTAGTACTCAGAATAACCAGAAAATAAACCGTTTTGCTCTTTACCTTCAAAAATAACCTTTTGCTTTTCGGACAACATTTTCTTTAAAAAAACCTTTTCTAATACATTCGATAACTCGATTGTTTTCATTTTTCTTTCTTTTAATATATCATTAGGAAGAGGCTTTAAATAATAAGCTTTTGTATTTTCTCTTCTTGAAAAAGGGAAAACATTTATTGACGATAGTCCAAATGATTTAATGTTATCATATGTTTCTTGAAAGGTTGATTCTGTTTCGGTTGGGTATCCTACAATTATATCTGCAGTGATTGAAGATACAGGATAAAATGATTTAATAAATCTAATTTTTTCTTCGATTGTCTTTGAATTATATCGCCTACCCATATCATAAAGTACAGAGTCTGAACAACTCTGAAGTGATAAGTGAAAATGTGGACAAAAATTATTCAATTTTGATAAAGCAACCATAAGTGACTCATCAATGCCATCTAAATAAAATGATCCGATTCTAAATCTAAAAGGCATATCCTTCATAATGCTGATAAGATTAACCAGATTATCATTTATGTCTTTCCCATATGAAGATAAGTTAATACCCGTAAGTACAACTTCTTGTGTTAAACCTCGTAACTGTTCAAGCTCAGACACTATGCTTGAAATGCTTCTTGAACGTGATTTTCCTCTAAGAAGAGGAATAGTGCAATATGAACAGAAATTATCACAACCATCTTGAATTTTTACAAGTGCTCTCGTCTTATTTAACATTGCATAGGAAGAAATATTTTCATAGGGCATATAGTTGTAAGATTTTTTTGAGTCTTTCCTTTCATTAAAGAGCATGGGTTTATCTTGAATAATGTTTTTAATATTTTCAATTAACTGATTCTTATTTAATACTCCACTAACAATTAATGTGCCCTTATCTTCATAGAATTTAGGGTTTTTTTCTGCAGCACACCCAGTAATAATAATATCTGCTTCGGGATTAATACTTCTAATCCGAGAAATTATTTGTCTTGATTTTCGTTCTGCTTCAGCGGTTACAGAACATGTATTTACAACATAAATATCGGCGAAAGTAAGTTCGTTACTTGTTTCCGCCCCCATTTTCTCAACGGCAGACTGAATACAATCACATTCATATTGGTTAACTTTGCAACCTATATTGAAAACAGATATTATTTTATTCATTCTTAAATCTCATCATACTTTATCAAAACAGTAATTAGCCCAGTCATAGCTGCCGTTTCTGCTTTTAGAATTCTTTTGCCCAGCGACACAATTTTCAATCCTGAATTAGCGGCTTGTCTAATTTCTTCTTCGGTAAAACCTCCTTCACTCCCTACTACGATTAAGACATCTCTGTCCACCCAATTTAATTGAGATACAAGAGAATTACCCCTCCAATCCTCGTAACATATCAATCTATTTTTAAAATTTTTATTCATTTCAAACAACTCTTCGAACTTAACAAGCTCTGTTATTTCTGGAATGACGGCCCTTCCACATTGTTTTACCGCATCTAAGATAATCTTTTCTGCCCTAATCCTTTTAAAATTTTTAATATTTGTTCTCGAACTAGAGAAAGGAATGATTCTATTTACTCCAAGTTCAACCGCTTTTTGTATAATAAAATCAAATTCTTTACACATCCCTTGGCATAATACAATTTTCCATTTATTCTCTACTTCATTTGATTTACAAGATAAAATCTCTGCTTCAACAGTATCTTCTAGAATATTAATAATTCTACAATTATAATCAAACCCATCCCCAGTAAATGCAATGATTTCGTATCCAATTTTATGCCTTAATACCTTAATACAATGGAAAAACTCATCACCTTCTAAAATAATGATGTTATTATTCTTTTTCCCATAAAACCTTCTAATTTCCATTGTATAAACCCACTTATATATTAAACGCTAAATTTATATAATTGTGCAATCCATCCGTTATCAACAACTTCTCTTTCTAATAATAATCCCTCTTTTTCATACGCTTGCACTACATAATCTCTATACTTTTCTATTATACCTGAACATATCATAAAACCGTTAGGCATTAAGTGATTTTTAATATCTTTAGACAACTTAATGAGAGGATCTGCTGTTATATTTGCGAGAATGATATCAAACTTTTTCTTACTTTCATTCAATAGATTAGATTTGACAAAAAAAACATTCTTGCGAGCAAAATAATTATCATCACATGAAAATTCTAGATTACTACAGAAATTGATAATATAATTATTTTTTGCTTCTGAAAGAGAATCAAGGTCGATATCAAAAAAACAACATTTTGACCCACCTAATTTTAAAGCAGATATACCAAGAATTCCACTTCCAGAGCCTACATCTGCTAAAGATTTTTCAGCAAGTTCTAATTTTGATAATAGTTCTAAACACATACGAGTACTTTCATGATCTCCAGTCCCGAAGGAACAACCTGGTTTAATAAAAACAGGAATTGATCCCTCAAATTGTTCACTATCTCTCAGCCAACTTGGTACTACCAAAATTTTCCCACATCTTATTGGTTTGTAATATTTCTTCCATTCAGATAACCAATCAATATCAATGAAATCATTCACAGAAAATTCAATCTTCTCATAATTAACTTCTGTGAGAGAATTCATTTCATTTTTTATATATTCTATTGTTTTTTCAATATTACTTTCTTCTAGATATGCAATTATTTCTACTGTATCTTCTCCTGGTACTATCAACTTATCATCAATATAATCCCAAACGATATTTGAGGATATAACTTCGTTAATAGCATTTGAATCATTGATCTTTAATTCCGTAATACCTAATGAAAAAAAGGAGCTTACAATATAATCAGCTCCAGTTCTTGAAATTAATACAGATAATTCCTTCTTCATAAAAATATATCTTAATTATTTGTTAGTTTATTGAACTTATCAACTTTTGAATAGGATGCGTTTTCTAAGATATCCATACTTTCTTTAAGAACTTTTTTTTGTTTGATAGATAAATTCTTCGGCAAATCTATTATTATCTTTATAAATAAATCTCCATATGAATCTTTCCTAAGAAATTTAATTCCTCTTTTCTTGACCCTAATTACTGTACCATCTTCGGTCCCTTCAGGAATATCTATATCGACTTTATCTCCATTGATTGTTGAAATTGTAACCTTACCACCGAGAATTGCTTGGGAGACCTTAATAGGTAAATCTAATTTTAAATCATAACCAGCTCTAACAAATATTTTATGCGGAAGAACTCTAAAAACAACAATCAAATTACCGTTTGGAGCCCCATTATATCCCGCATTTCCTTCGGCATTAACTGTTAGCATTTGGTTATTGTCAACACCCGCTGGAATTTTTACTTTTATTGTTTTCTGTCTTTTTACTCTTCCAGCGCCTCCGCAATCAGGACACGATTCAGTTATTATCTTTCCTTTCCCTCCGCAGGCTGGGCAAACTTGTTGGCTACGCATAACGCCGAACATAGTTCTTTGTTCAACAATAACGCTCCCTGTTCCTTTGCAATTAGAACACGTGGTATAAGATTTCCCATTTTTTGCTCCTGTTCCATTACAAGAGTTACAGTTTTCTGTCCTCTTATATGTGATTTCTTTTTCTACGCCAAAACAAGCCTCTTCAAAAGTAAGCGTTAACTGAATCTCAATATCTTCGCCTGATCTCTGTCTAGAAGCGGAGGAACGAGAGCTAGAATCCCCGCCACTAAAAACGTTAAATAAATCGCTGAATATATCTCCAAAACCCCCGAATCCACTTGCACCAAATCCGGAGCCCCCAGAAGACATTTGAGGCCCTTCTTCGCTTCCGTACTGATCATATAGTGCCTTCTTTTCAGGGTTAGAAAGAACGCTATATGCATGTTGAATTTCGGTAAATTTTTCCTTAGCTTCTCTTTTCTTTTCTTCAGAGTCCGTTGCATATACATCAGGGTGCCATTTTTTTGCTAAACTACGATACGCGGACTTAATTTCGTCCGCGTTCGCTTCCCTGTTTATACCAAGTATTTTATAATAATCCTTTTCCATAAAAAGTCTCTATTTAATATCATCCGGGTCAACATTTATAGTTGGGCCTTCTTCATTGTTTTCTGAAGCCGATTGATTCGACTCCTGTTCCTTTTGATATAGTTTTGTAAAAATAGGATTAGTAGTTTTGGATAACTCTTCTGTAATGGCTTTTACGGTCTCAACATCTTCAGCTGTATTTAACTTCTCTTTTGCTTCACTTGCTGCTTTCTTAAGCGTTTCTATATCTTGACTGTCTAATTTATCCTGGCTTTCCATTACCGTTTTGTCAATTGCTAAAATGAGTTGCTCCGTTGTATTTTTCATGTCAATTAAATCACGACGTTTTTTATCTTCTTCAGCATACTTTTCGGCTTCTTTCACGGCACTATCTATATCCTCTTTCGATAAATTCGAGGAAGCAGTGATAGTAATATTTGCAGACTTATTAGTTCCTTTGTCCAATGCAGCAACTGATACGATTCCGTTTTGGTCTATTTCAAATGTTACTTCAATTTGAGGGATCCCTCGCATCGCTGGGGGTATACCTGTTAACTCAAACCTTCCAAGAGTCTTATTATCACTCGCCATTGCTCTTTCTCCCTGCAGTACGTGAATATCGACTGATGTCTGATTATCAGCCGCAGTCGAGAAAACCTGCGATTTTTTTGTTGGGATGGTAGTATTTCTTTCAATTAATTTTGTGAAAACACCACCCAATGTTTCAATACCCAAAGATAAAGGTGTAACGTCCAAAAGAAGAATATCTTTCACTTCTCCGGCTAAAACCCCACCTTGAATTGCTGCACCTAAAGCAACACACTCATCTGGATTGATTCCCTTATAAGGTTCTTGTCCCATTACATTTTTCACAGCTTCAATTACAGCCGGTATTCTTGTAGATCCACCTACTAACAGAACTTTTTCAATTTCTTTAGTAGACAATTTTGAATCTTTCAAAGCCTGTAGTACGGGTCCAATGGTAGCTTTTACTAAACCAGAGGTCATATCATCAAATTTTGCCCGTGTAAGATCCATATCAATATGTTGCGGGCCATTTTCATTGCTTGTAATAAAAGGTAAATTAATATTTACTTTGTTTATTCCAGATAATTCTATTTTTGCTTTTTCAGATGCTTCTTTAACTCTTTGCATTGCCATTTTGTCTTTGGATAAATCTATTCCAGATGTTTTTTTAAACTCTTCGACTACCCAATCCATAACTTTTTTATCAAAATCATCTCCACCTAAGCGAGTATTCCCATTGGTTGCTAAAACTTCCACAACCCCATCACCAATATCGAGGATAGATACGTCAAATGTACCACCCCCTAAGTCATAAACTAATATCTTCTGGGGTTTTTTATCCAAACCATATGCAAAAGCAGCAGCAGTTGGTTCGTTAATAATACGAAGGACCTCTAAACCTGCAATTTTACCGGCATCTTTAGTTGCTTGTCTTTGACTATCTGAGAAGTATGCAGGGACAGTTATAACTGCTTTAGTAATCTTTTGTCCAAGATAAGCTTCCGCATCATTTTTCAACTTTGTTAATATCATTGCGGAAATCTCTGGAGGAGTATATTTTTTTTCATCAATTACTACTGTATAATTTGTACCCATTTCTCTTTTAATGGAGCTAATAGTTCTATCTGGATTTACAATTGCTTGTCTCTTTGCAACCTGCCCCACCAATCTTTCTCCATCTTTTGTAAAACCTACAACTGAAGGTGTGGTTCTATTTCCTTCAGCATTTACGATCACTGTGGCTTCACCACCTTCCATTACAGCAACAACAGAATTCGTTGTTCCCAAATCAATTCCTATTATTTTCGACATAACATTTCTCCTTGTTTCCCTAAAAGGGTTATTTTTTATTTCTATACGGCAACTTTAACTGTTGCACATCTAATTACCTTTCCCTTGCGTTTGTATCCTCTTTGAAATACCTGAACAACAGTCCCGGCTTTTGAAGAATTTTCTTCCTGCATTAAAGCATTATGAAACAAGGGATTAAACTCTTCATTTTCAGGATTAATCTCCTCAACTTCATACTTGGTAAGTAGAGAATATAATTGTTTTGCAATGAGATTAATACCTTCTTTAGCAGATCCTTCTTGAACAATTTTTAACGCAGAATTTATTGAATCTAGAACCGATAGAAACTCTTGAATAATATCATTAGTAGTTTCGTTTCTGATTGAATTTTTAATTTCCTCATTTCTCTTTCTATAATTTTCAAACTCCGCCTGAATTCTCTGCGCTGTGAATTTATATTCATCTACTTTAGAATTTAGCTGAGAAATAAGTTCATTATTTTTATCTTGATTCTCCATTTCAACATTATCTGATATTGGAATATCAGATTCTTCTGTAATGTTTATTTGGTCAGAATTACTTGTGGGTTCATTTAAACTATCATCATTATTTTTCTTCGTCATCTTCTTCTCCAATTACACTAGCTTCTTCACCTTTATCAATTAATTTACAAGCGGCGATACTATTAATTGACTTACTTAAATATGAAAGAACTCCCATAACTTTTCCATAATCCATTCTTTCTGGTCCAATAACGCCCGCTTGGCCAACTTCTTTACCGTTAATCGTATATTTAGCTGTCATGATTGCACACCGATCAATCCCGCAAGTTTCATCCTTTCCAATCCTAAATGAAAATTCAATATTATCGGTTTTATCATCCAATAAATTACCTAATAATAATTTATCTTCTAAAACATTTAATGCTGATTTTGCTTGTTCCAAAGTCGCTCCCGGGTAATTTAACATTTTATTACCACCCTCAACATATACATTCTTAGCAGATTTATTAGAATAATTCTTAAGTATTTCGATAACACAATCTAGTAATTCTCTAAAATCAGACAATTCTATTTCAATCATTTGTGATCTAGTTTTCAATTCACCAACAGTGTATCCAGCAAAAATTTTATTAATAAGCACGTTTGCATCTCTAATAAATGATGGATTCGTAAATTTCTTAAGCGAAATAACATTATCTTTAATAATGCCACTATCTGTGATAATAATTACTAAAGCGGAATTAGGTTCTAATCCGACAATTTTTATTTCTTTTACCAAAACATTGTTGATATTATTGATCACTATAACTGAAGTATAGTTTGTTATTTCACTTATTACTTTAGCTGAAGTTTTTACAATATCTTCTATTTCTGTAAATTTTTTGTCAAAAAAATTATCAATTGTTTTAATCTCTTTCTTCTTTAAAGGTTTTTTTCCAATAAAATTTTCAACATAAAACTTATAAGCAATCGAGGAAGGAACGCGTCCAGCAGAAGTATGCGGCTGAACTAAATAACCCATCTCCTCTAAAGCAGATAATTCAACTCTAATAGTAGCTGAGCTAATATCATTAAAATATTTCTCTTGGATTTCCGAAGATGATACTGGGATTGGAGAGGAAATATATTCATCAACCACTGCCCTTAATACTTTCTTCTTTCTATCGGATAATTTATGCTCCATTTAGCAAACCTCAATATGTTGTGTTAGCACTCCTATATTTTGACTGCTAGATATATTATATTGATGGTAAAATTATTTGTCAAGAATTAAAAAGAAAATTTAAATAAAATCTTGAAATACTATATTTTGAGTTAAAAAATACTCTTCCTTCAATTTAAGTATATTATTATTTGAAAAATCAAAATATTTATAGTTTTTTTCCATTGCTTCTGGGAACATTTGATAAATACTCTTTTTATAAGTATTCTCAAACAATTTCAAATCCAAACCAGAATCAGTTCTTAAAGATAGGATTACAGTCTCCTTTGCCATGTCCTCTACAGTTAAAACCTCTTCTATAGCGTATTCTGTCAATCTATTTTTAAAATAATTATTATGGGATATTTGAATTCTGTTGTTTCCAAGTAAACTACAAGCACTTGGTCCAACACCTATATATTCCTTTCTTCGCCAATAAGATAAATTATGCTTTGATTCAAAGCCATCTCTTGCAAAATTACTTACTTCGTATCTTTTAAACCCTAGTTCAAACATCCTATTTTTTGCTAAATAATAAGTATCTACTAAATAATCATCATCTGGAAGAACAAATACTCTATTATTTATTAACTCATCAAACTTGGTTCCCTCTCCTATTTTAAGAAAGTATAAAGATATATGCTTAACATAGTTAGAAACTTCATTGATATCAGTGAGAAGTGTAGTTGCATTTTGGCCAGGTAAACCAAGGATTAAATCACATGATAAATTTTTATAATATTTATTTAGTTCTTCAAACGCACGAATCACAGAATCTCTGGAATGTCTCCTTCCACAATTATTAAGTACATTGTTATCTAGGGATTGCACACCCAAACTAATCCTGTTAACGCCCAATTGGGAGTATTCACTAATCCATTCGATTTCGCCAGGGTTGACTTCAATAGTAAATTCATCACTTTTTACTATAAAAAGATCTCTAACTCTTTTGACAATTCTCTCTATATAAGCAAAAGGGACAATTGATGGAGTTCCACCACCAATATATATTGAAGAGATTCTTGTATCAGGATATTGAGAAGAAAAATATTCAATTTCGCTAATAATCTTTGTTGTAAAAAAATCTAATTTTTCTGTATCTATTGCTACCGAAAAAAAGTCACAATAATAACACTTCCCACTACAAAAGGGGATGTGTATATAGAGTCCTCTATCAATCATCGTTAATTTTTAATATTGACATAAATGCATCAGATGGAATTGATACTGAGCCAAATTGCCTCATTCTCTTTTTCCCTTCTTTTTGCTTTTCTAAAAGTTTCTTTTTCCGGGTAATGTCTCCACCATAGCATTTTGCAAGAACATCCTTTCTTACAGCTTTAACAGTCTCTCTAGCTATGATTTTCGAGCCTATTGTAGCCTGAATTGGGATTTCAAACATCTGCCTTGGAATTGCCTCGCGAAGTCTCTCTGTAATATTTCTTGCTCGAGCATATGCTTTATCGCGATGAACAATTAAGGATAGAGCATCGCAAGCGTCGCCATTTAATAAAAAATCTACCTTAACTAAATTATCTGGACAATAGCCATCCAGTGTGTAATCAAGACTGGCATACCCTCGTGTTCTGGATTTTAATGTATCAAAGAAGTCATAAATAATCTCTGAAAGAGGAATTTTATATTCGATGTGAACTCTCGTTGGATCTAAATATGTCATATTAATGAAAAGTCCTCTCTTTTCTTGGCACAATTCCATAATGGGTCCAACATAGTCAGGAGGAGAAAATATCGAAGCATGTACTATAGGTTCAAGAATTTTATCGATTGTGGATTGATCGGGAAGTTTTGTTGGGTTATCAACGGTGACCTCATCCCCATTAATTTTTAGAACTTTATAAATAACACTTGGAGCCGTTGTAACTAAATCTAGGTCAAATTCTCTTTCTAATCTTTCTTCAACTATTTCCATATGTAAAAGTCCTAAAAATCCAACCCTAAATCCAAAGCCAAGCGCTTTAGAGCTCTCAGGTTCATATGATAAAGAAGCATCATTTAGTTTCAATTTATTTATGGCTTCTCTTAATTCATTATATCTGCTCCCATCCGCGGGATAAATACCAGCAAAAACCATTGGAGTAACTTTTTTATAACCCTTTAAGGGCTCAGTTGCTCCATTAAGAGAATAAGTGATTGTATCCCCTACTGAAGTATCTTCAACATTCTTGATACTTGCAGCGATATATCCCACATCTCCTGCTTTCAATTCGTTAATCTCGAGCATAGTTGGGTTAAATATACCTACCTCAGTACACTCAAATTCTTTTCCGTTTGACATCATTTTAATTCTAGTACCAGCGGAAATTTTTCCATCAAATATTCTCACATTACAAATAACTCCCTTAAAGTTATCGTAAATACTATCAAAAATCAGCGCCCTTAAGGGTCCCTCCGAATCACCCGAAGGAGCTGGAAGTTCCTTTACAATACTTTCTAATAGTCTATCAATATTTATCCCTTCTTTCGCACTGACTAAAACTGCTCTGGATGTGTCTAATCCGATTATATCCTCAATCTCTTTCTTGGTTCCTTCTATATCAGCCGATTGAAGATCTATTTTGTTGATTACTGGTAAAATTTCCAAATCATTATCCAAAGCCAAATAGACATTTGTTAATGTTTGGGCCTCTATTCCTTGCGTTGCATCCACAACAAGTAATGCCCCTTCACAGGCAGCAAGGGAACGACTCACTTCATAAGTAAAATCTACATGTCCAGGAGTATCGATCAAATTTAAGGTATATTCCGTTCCATCAAGAGTATATTTCATTCTCGCAGGAGTGAGCTTAACCGTGATTCCTCTTTCTCTCTCGATGTCCATATCATCGAGCATTTGTTCTTTCATATTCCGGTCAGCAACTGTTTCAGTTTCCTGAAGAAGTCTATCCGCTAAAGTGCTCTTTCCATGGTCAATATGGGCGATAATACAAAAATTTCTTATCAGTCTTTGCCTGTTATCCATCAATAAGTCACCCGTTATTCTTTTCTTTATAATCTTTTATTGCAGCTTGAATAGCTTCTTCTGCTAAAACCGAACAATGGATCTTTTGAGCGGGAAGCCCCCCTAATTCTGCGACCACATCAGCATTCTTTAAACTCAAAGCTTCTTCTATTGTTTTGCCAATAATCATTTCGGTCGCCACTGAACTGGCGGCTATTGCCGCAGCACATCCAAAAGTCTTAAATTTAGCATCCACAATGATATTATTTTCTATTTTTAAATAAACCTGCATAATATCCCCGCAAGAAGCGTTCCCTATTGTCCCTATTGCGTTTGCATCTTTAAGTTCTCCAATATTCTTTGGGTTTTTGAAAATTTCTATTACTTTATCATTATACATAACTACCTATTCCTTTTTCATAATCATATAATGGTGACATTTTTCTTAAATCATCCACTGTCTTTTTTAATACATTAAAAACATAATCCATCTGTTGCTCGGTAGTATCAACTCCAAGACTAAACCTGATTGTACTATGCGCCAGTTCTTCTTTTACGCCTAAGGAAAGTATCACATGTGATGCCTCCAAAGACCCAGATGCACATGCCGAGCCACTACTTACAGCTATGCCAGCTAAATCTAACCTCATAAGTATACTTTCACCCTCAATAAATGCAAAGCTAAAATTAGCATTATTAGGGAGTCTACTATCTCTGCATCCATTTAAATAAGCATAAGGTATTTCTGATAGAACCATATCAATAAAACGATTTCTTAGCCGAAGGATTCTCTCATTATTAATTTCTCTATCTCTATTTGAAATTTCCAGCGCTTTTGCCATGCCAACAATCAAAGGTGTCGGCGTTGTCCCCGCCCTAAGCCCTCTCTCCTGTTCTCCACCATTAATCAGCTTTCCTAATCTCGATCCTGTTTTCAAGAAAAGAACGCCAATACCTTTGGGCCCATGAAATTTATGCGCAGACATAGATAACATATCCACACCAAGATCTTTAACGTCGATTTTTTGACTGTCCATAGCTTGCACTGCATCGGTGTGGAATAAAACCCCAAAATCCCTACAAATAGCCGCAGCTTCTTTAATTGGTTGTATCGTACCTATTTCGTTGTTTGCAAACATTATGGTAGACAATATAGTATCTTCGGTAATAGATTCAGATAGATTTTTAATATTAATTATACCTTCTTTGCTTGGTTTCAAATAGGTTACCTTAACATTTTGCTTTTCAAGCTCTGCACAAGTATTTAAAATGGCGGGGTGCTCTATTAGCGTTGTAATTATATGCTTATTCTTATTTTTTGATACACTAACGGCGCCTTTTAAAGCCCAGTTATCGCTTTCGGTCCCACCTGAAGTAAAATATATTTCACTCGGGCGTGAATTAATACACTCTGCTATAATCTCTCTCGCATCCGAAACAGCTCGGTTTGCTTCTCTACCAAAAGAATGAATTGATGCGGCATTCCCAAATTTTTCCGTATAGAACGGAAGCATAGCCTCAAGGACATAGGGATTTAAGGGTGTTGTCGCTGAATTATCAAGATATACTTTCATAAATAAAACCTTAATCCTTAATTAAAAAACAAAGTCATTAGCATATAGAGGGAACCTATTAACAAGTTCACTAACTCGACTTTTCACTATAGTTAAAGATTGTTCTTTTTCTTTTATAACATCAGCTAAGCATTCTCCGATAATAATCATTTCTTCTTCATTCATACCCCTAGTAGTTACACTTGGAGTCCCAACTCTCAATCCATTTGGGTTAAACGGACTAGCTGCATCATCGTTTGGAATGGTATTTTTATTTGTGGTTATATTTACCTTATCTAACATAATTTCTAGGTCTTTTCCTCCTATCCCAGTTCCCCTAAGATCAATCAACATTAAATGATTATCCGTGCCACCAGAAAAAAGTTTAATTCCTTCTTTCGTAAGTGTTGTTGCAAGCATTTTTGCATTGTTGATTATTCTATTCTGGTAAATTCTAAAGTCATCCGAAAGAGCTTCTTTTAATGCAATAGCTTTTGCCGCAATTATATGCATCAAAGGGCCTCCCTGTGTGCCAGGGAAAACAGCTTTATTAATAAGTTTTCCAATATCTTCGTTATTGGATAATATCATTCCGCTTCTTGGGCCTCTTAATGTTTTATGAGTAGTAGTAGTAACAACATCCGCATAATCAATTGGGTTCATGTGTAAGCCCGCAGCAACAAGCCCGGCGATGTGAGCCATGTCTACCATAAGTAGACACCCAAATTCATCAGCAATCTCTCTAAATTTTGAAAAATCTATCTTTCTTGGATAAGCACTTGCCCCTGCAATGATCATTTTGGGCTTATATTGTCTTGCTTTTTCTCTTATTTGTGAATAATCTATGTATCCCTCTTGATCAACACCGTAAGATTCAAACTTAAAATATTGCCCGCTTACATTAACAGGGCTTCCGTGAGTAAGATGTCCGCCATGGCTTAAATTCATTCCTAATACGGTATCGCCAGGTTTTAACAAAGCAAAGTAAACTTGGAAATTTGCGCTACTTCCAGAGTGAGGTTGAACATTAACGTATTTTGCATTGAATAAACTTTTTGCTCTTTCTATTGCGATCGTTTCTACTTCATCAACAAATTCACAACCACCATAATAACGCTTTCCAGGATATCCTTCAGCGTATTTATTTGTCAAGTGAGTCCCTGCTGCAGTCAAAACAGGGATAGAAACAAAGTTTTCACTTGCGATTAATTCAATATTGTTTTGTTGTCTTCTTAATTCACGAACGATTGAGGCGTAAATATCTGGGTCATAGTTCTTAATTGTTGTTAAATCAATCATTTTTCCCTCCATTAATATAACTTTTAATTAAATTTTGAATATAACTCTTCGGTCGCATCTGAAATACTTCTTTTTTTTCCCCATTAACAAAGAAAAGAAATGTCGGAAGTGAAATAACGTTATACTTCGAGGAAATCTCAGGATTTTTATCTTGATCAATTTCTATGAATTTAACTTTTTCTTTATATTCCTCTTCAATACCATTCATCATTGGTTTAATCATTTTGCATTGGCTGCACCAAGATGCGGTTATTCCCACAATTACAAACTCGTTGCTGGAAATTTCATTGTTCAAATCGGATATTCCTGTTGCTATTCTAGCCATATTATATATTCTCCTTATTACTGAAAATTTATTCTTTCTTTTCCCTCGAATCCTCTTTTTTTTCTGTTATACTAAATTTTCCTAATTCATCCTCATAGATTTCTTCTGTTCCTAAAATCAATGATTTTAATATCTCTTGCTCATCTTTTGATATATCCGATGATTTGCTCATCGAAGGAGAAAAGCTGTTCCTTTTTTTAAGAATGTATTTGTCTAGTAATGCAACTCCAATAAAAACAGCTAAAACTGAGGACACCGTGGATAAAAGTGATATCCAAATATCAAATTTATACGTAAAGAATAGCACAATTGTCATCACAATAATGGGCAACAGGTATACCAGAAAAGCGGGTTTCAAGACTGCATTATCTGGCATAACAATTGAAACAAATTCTCCCTCTTTAAACTTTTCAGTATTCTTAATTTTTAATTGAACAAACATTTCCTTACGGGGCATCAAACACATTCTGCAATTTTCACATGCAGTTTTTCTAGATAAACGAACTATTGCGTAACCTCCCCGGGTTACCTTGTAAATAATACCATTTTCAATCATTCATTAAATACTTTTCCATTTGGGAAAATTTCTTTTAGTTGTTTAATATCTACCGTACTTGGTGCATCAGACATAAGACATTGTGCAGACTGGTTTTTGGGGAAAGCTATAACGTCTTTAATATTTTCAGTTTTTCCAAGTAACATTACTAGCCTATCCAAACCAAAGGCTAGTCCACCATGTGGAGGAACACCATATCTAAAAGCATCCACAAAAAACCCAAACTTATGCAAAATATCCTCTTTTGAAAGACCAATTATCTCGAACATTTTCTTTTGAATTTCTTTGGAATGAATCCTTATTGATCCACCTCCTGCTTCCTGTCCATTGATAACTAAATCATAAGCTTTTGCCCTTACTCTAAGAGGATCCGATTCAAGATAAATTAAATCTTCATTCAAGGGTGAAGTAAAAGGATGGTGCATAGCTGCAAGTCTATTTTCTTTTTCATCATATTCATATAAAGGAAAATGAGTTACCCATAATATATCATAATTTTTTTCATCTATGAGCCCTAAAGTCTTTCCAAGATAAAGACGGATAGCTCCTAACGAATCGAATACAATTTTATTCTTATCCGCAATAATAATGATAAGGTCTCCTTCATTAACTTTCAATTTATTTTTAATCCTAACTAACTTTTCTTCGTCAATATATTTTAACAATGAAGAGGAAACCCCATCTTTTTTGAATGCAACGGAAAAAACTCCTTTTGCCCCATACTCCCTAGCTACAATAGAAAGTTTATCAATTTCTTTTCTTGTATAATCTGCTGCCCCGTTTATATTTATGGCACGAATACTATAGCCTTCTTTTTGAGAATCTTCAAAAGCCCCAAAACCTGTATTAACAAGAATTTCAGAAATATTTATTAATTCAAGAGAAAACCTTGTATCAGGCTTATCACTTCCAAATCTTTCCATTGCTTCTTTATATTCAATTCTTCTGAATCTAGGAGGAAGATCTAGTCCAATTGATTCCTTAAAAATATTTCTTATCAACCCTTCAGCGATATCCATTACATCGCTAATGTCATCTACATAACTCATTTCGATATCTATTTGTGTAAATTCAGGTTGTCTATTTGCCCTTAAATCCTCATCTCTAAAACATCTCGCAATTTGATAATATCTATCAAAACCAGAAATCATTAAAAGCTGTTTGTATATTTGCGGAGATTGGGGTAAAGCATAAAATGTATCTAAGTTAACCCTACTTGGGACTAAGTAATCTCTCGCCCCTTCCGGCGTTGATTTTCCCAAAAATGGAGTTTCTATGTTAAGAAAACCTTTGGAAGACATGTAATTATGCGTTGCAAGTGTAATCTTATCACGCAGAATAATCAACCTTTGAAGGGAAGCCCTGCGCAAATCAAGATATCTATACTTGAGTCTCATTGCTTCATTTACGTTGCTCTCTTCAGTTATATTGAACGGAGGAGTTTCAGCTTCCGATATAATACGAAGTTCTGAAACTAATATCTCTATTTCTCCCGTTGTCATCCTTAAGTTAACATTATTTTCTGCTCTTTTTGATACTTTACCTTTTATGGCTAAAACATACTCATTTCTTACGGTCTGAGCCTTCTCAAATGAGCCTTTATCAATATCGTTGCTAAATGCTAGTTGAACAATTCCTGTTCTATCCCTTAAGTCCACAAAGATTATACTTCCAAGGTTGCGATATTTTGAAACAAAACCCATAGATACTACTTCAAGGCCTTCATCTTCTCTAGAAAAAAGCCCACACATTTTTGTTCTTTTCATTCCTGTAAGAAACTCTGCCATAATTATCTCCTAAAAAAATCAACTAATCCTTTTTTGTTTAACTCGATGATTTCTCCATTTGTCATATTTTTCAAAGAAAAAATCCCGGAATCTAATTCGGTTTCTCCAATTACAATTAAATATTTAAAACCAATCTTATTTGCATATTTTAATTGAGCTTTGAAACTTCTTCCAGAAATATCATTTTCCGCTGAAATTTTATTTTCTCTTAAGTAACTTACCATTTTTAAGCATTCATTTTGAAATAAATCATTTTGTGGTAAAATAAATACTTCTGATATTTCTTTTTCTTTCAATAAAACTCCCATTGTTTCCATCAACAATAGCAATCTTTCTATCCCTAATCCAAAACCAACTGCAGGCGTGGCTTTCCCTCCAACCTCTTCGACCAGATCATTATATCGCCCCCCGCCACAAACAGTTCCTTGTGCTCCGATTTTTTCAGAAACAAATTCAAATACCGTTCCAGTATAATAATCTAATCCTCTTACAAGGTAGGGATCATTTACATACTCAATAGAGAGTGAATTAAGTCCTCTTTCGACTTTCTCCTTGTGCTCTTTACATTCTGGGCACAAAAAATCTGTGCATATTGGAGCATTCTCAATAACCTTTTTGCACGATAACTCTTTACAATCTAGTATCCTTAATGGATTTTTGTTTATTCGAGATTTACATATAGGGCACAAATCTTCAATATTTCCCATCAAATATTCTTTTAATGCATTATTATAGTTTTGTCTGCATTTTTTGCATCCAATATTATTAATTTTCAAAGTCAAACCTTCAATTCCAAGTTTTTTGAAAAAGAAAGATGCAATAGAAATTACCTCTACATCCGCCAATGGGTTATCGCTCCCGAAAATTTCTACGCCAAATTGGTGATGTTCTCTCAACCTTCCTGTCTGTGGTTTCTCATATCTAAATACAGAAGTTATATAATACATTTTTATAGGTTGAGGAAAAGACCCCAATCCATTTTCCACATAAGCTCGGGCAACACCGGCTGTTCCCTCCGGTTTTAAAGTAATGCTCCTATCCCCTTTATCCGTAAAAGTATACATCTCCTTATTTACTATATCAGTAGTATCCCCTACTCCACGTAAAAAAAGTTCTGTATGTTCAAAAGTAGGAGTTCTTATCTCTGATAATCCGTAAACATGAGATAATTCACGTATAATATTCTCAACATAATGCCACTTATATGATTCTTGCGGCAAAATATCTTTTGTTCCTTTTGGTATATTAATCATTTCTTCCTCATAGAACGTATCTCTTTAAATTCCTTAAGCTTAACGATTGGGACATATGTTCATCAACATATTTTTTATCAACTATAATCTCTTCTAACGATTCTTTCCCAGAAATAAAACTTATATCCTCAAGAAGATTTTCAATTACTGTGTGAAGCCTTCTAGCCCCAATGTTCTCATTATTTTCATTTTCTATAAAAGCTACTTTAGCTATCTCTTTCAGGGCCTCTTCAGTAAATTTTAAGTCGATATTATCAACACGCAACAATGCCGCATACTGCATTATTACTGCATTATCTGGTTCCTTAAGAATACGGAAAAATTCTTCTTCAGTTAAACTCTTTAATTCTACTTGTACGGGAAATCTTCCCTGTAATTCGGGGATTAAATCGCTTACTTTTGATATATGAAAAGCCCCAGCTGCAATAAAGAGGATGAAATCAGTAACCATATTGCCATATTTTGTGTTTATTGTACAACCCTCTACAATGGGAAGAATATCTCTTTGAACTCCTTCTCTTGATACATCAGGGCCATGAGTTTGTCCTCTGGAAGCGATTTTGTCAATTTCATCAATAAAAATAATCCCATCTTGTTCAGCTCTTTTGAGCCCCTCAGCGTTTATCGACTCATCATCAATCATCTTGTTGGATTCTTCATTTATAAAAAATTTATATGCATCTGCTACGGAAATCTTTTTCTTTTTTTTCTGTTTAGGCAGGAGATTACTCATAAAGTCTCCGATATTTGTTTCATTTCCTCCTAAAGGCCCTAGCTGAAGAGCTTTGTTTGGAATTGGCATTTCCATTTCAAGATTGATATTGTCCAATTTTCCATCTCTCAACTCGGCTCCTAATTGCTCCATAATCTCTTGGTCAGACATTAGATTTTCATCTGAAGAAGAATTTTCCCTGAGAGTTTTCTTTCTAACTGGCAAGATCGCTTCAACAATTTTCTTTTCTGCTGCAGCCCTAGCCTTCGGCTCTACCTCTGAGATTTTTTCCTCTCTAACCATTCTAACCGACACTTCAACCAAATCTCTAACCATTGATTCAACATCACGTCCAACATAACCAACTTCAGTGAATTTTGTTGCTTCAACCTTAACAAATGGGGCCTTTACCAACTTAGATAGTCTCCTAGCTATTTCGGTTTTTCCTACTCCTGTGGGACCTTTCATTATAATGTTTTTGGGGGTAATCTCATCCCTAACCGCCTCAGGAAGCATTGATCTTCTATAACGGTTCCTTAAAGCAATAGCAACAACCTTTTTTGCATTATCTTGCCCAATAATATATCTATCTAATTCCTTTACTATTTGAGTAGGGGTTAAATCCATCTTATCCTCCTTTTTATTTGATATCATTATACTATAAAGTTGCTATGCCTATACAGCAAATAATATCTATTACTTCTTTAATCAATAATTTCAACAGTAAGATTGTGGTTTGTAAAAATACAAATTTCTCCAGCAATTTTCATTGCGTTCTTTGCTATTTCTACTGCATTCATATTAGTATGCTCTAAAAGGGCTCGAGCAGCCGCAAGAGCATAATTACCTCCGCTTCCTATTGCACAAACTCCAGTTTCTGGTTCAATCACTTCCCCTGTCCCACTTATTATTAACAAATTTTCTTTGTCTGCAACTATCATCATAGCATCCAATTTTCTAGCGTTATCTTTTCTCCATAAATCTGCCAATTCTACAGCCGCTCGAAGTAGATGGCCACTGTACTTTTGTAGCATTTCCTCAAACTTTTCGCTTAAAGCAAAAGCATCGCTAACGGTTCCAGCAAATCCAATGATAACTTTATCAGAAAAAATCCTTTTAACCTTTACGGCATTACCCTTAAAAATTACGCTTTCCCCCAAAGTTACTTGACCATCTCCCGCAATTGCGGTAACTCCATCTTTTTTAACTGCACATATTGTAGTCCCTTTAAAATCGTTCATGTTACACCTCTAATAATTTAACGTATTCTCTAACACTTTTCAGTGCGTTCATTACTATCGTATCTTTTTTTAGGTTTTTATCTTTATATTTTATACCATCGGAAGGAAATAATCCAAAATTTGCATTCATTGGTTGAAAATTATTATTCTCTTGTGAAATATATCTCATCAAAGAACCAATAATTGTGTTTTTGGGGAATTCAATTAAATCTTGATTTCTCATGAATCGTGCAATATTTATCCCAACTACAATTCCTGAAGCAGCACTTTCCATATATCCTTCAACTCCAATTATTTGCCCTGCAAAAAAAATAGAAGGTATTTTTAATAGATTGCCATAAGAGCTTAAAATTTGTGGGCTATCCAAATAACAGTTTTTATGCATAGCACCATATCTAATAAATTCACATTTTTCTAAAGCAGGGATTGTCTGGAATACTCTATTCTGCTCCGGATATTTTAGGTTTGTTTGAAATCCGACAATATTATAAGCTTCTCCTTCAATCTTTTCCCTTCTCAGTTGTACAATGGCATAAGATTTACCAAAAACATCGTTTTTTAGCCCTACAGGCCGCAATGGTCCGAATCGCATCGAATCAATGCCAGTTCGAGCAATCTCTTCAATGGGCATGCAACTATTAAAGAGTTCTCTTTTTTCAAATTCCTTTAGGATTACAGTTTCAGCATTAACTAATTCATTATAAAACCTAATGTATTCCTCTTTACTTAGAGGACAATTAATAAAATCCGGACTCCCTTTTTCATATCGAGTTCCCCAAAAAGCTTTTTCCATGTTGATACTCTCTCCAGTAATTATCGGAGAAATAGCATCATAAAAATGAAAATAGTCCTTACCAGTAATACTAATAATAGCTTTTGATAATTCTGAACTTGTTAAAGGGCCGGTGGCAATAATAGAATTTTCTGAAACATCAGTTATTTCTTGATGAATTAAATTAAACTTAGGGAATGAAAATAAGATTTTTTCTATATTTTCTTGGAATAGTTCTCTGTCAACACACAAAGACTCTCCCGCTGGTACTTTTGATTTTTCCGCTGCCGTCAAAACCAATGAATCAAGAAGCCTCATTTCCTCTTTCAACAAACCTTGACCCGTGTGTAAAGAAATACTTTTTAGGCTGTTACTACAAACTAACTCACATAATCTAGAGGTTTTATGGGCAGGAGAATATACCTGAGGTCGCATTTCATATAAATCAACATGAAACCCTTTTTTTAATAAATAAAAAGCGGCTTCACAACCTGCAAGACCCCCACCAACTATTTTAATCTTCATCTTCCCCAAAATTGGCATCAACGGTTTTATTGCATTTTCGGTTTGTACAGACATATTGTGTAATGCCACCTGATTTTACAACCTTCATAATAGATTCACAATCGGGGCATAGAAAAGGAGCGGGCAGATCCCAAGACATAAATTTACATTCTGGATAATTGTTGCACCCATAAAAGATTTTCCCAGCCTTAGTGTGTCTGACGATTATTTCTCCACCACACGAAGGACACTTTCCCACAGCTTCAACTATATTTTTTATATTTTTACATTTAGGGTAGTTGGGACAGGCTAAAAATTTCCCATATTTCCCCTCTTTAACGACCATCATTGCTCCACACTTCTCACACTGAACATCGCTTTCTTCCACTGGCATTTGAATTTTAGAGGAAGATTTTTGAGCATGTTCAATGTCTTTTGCAAATGCTGGATAGAAGTCTTTTAATATCCCCTTCCAATTTGCTCCATTCTCTACTGTATCAAGGGACTCTTCCATTGTCGCAGTAAACTTTAGATCGACTATTGATGGGAAAAACTGTTCCAAATATTCGGTCACCCTTGTGCCAAGGATTGTTGGGACGAGTGCTTTTTTTTCTTTTGAAACATAAGCCCTTTTAATCAAAACTGACATTACGCTTGCATAAGTAGAAGGCCGTCCAATGCCATTTTCCTCCATAGATTTAATCAAAGAAGCTTCAGAGTATCGTGGGAGCGGTTTAGTAAACTTTTGTTCGGATAAAAGCTTGTTCAATCTCAATATTTTTCTTTCTTCTAATAATGGTAGATCTGAGGTAGCGATATCTTCCTCATCCTCGGTTTTAAATATATCATACACAACGGTATAGCCCTTTTTTTCGAGGGTCTTTCCAAATAATTTGAAAATAAAATTATCACCTTTTTCTGTAATAGCGCTAATGTTTACAGTCGTAGTGTCATAAATAGCTTCAGACATTTGACTTGCAAGGAATCTCTCGTATATCAATTTATAAAGTTTATATTTGTTTTGTGGAATTAATCCTTTAAGACTTTCTGGAGTTCTTTCCAGGGAAATTGGTCTAATCGCTTCGTGTGCATCCTGTGCATTTTTTGCTTTTGTAGAATAATAATTTGGTTTTGATGGGACAAAATCAAATCCATAATTTGTTTCAATAAAGTCCTTGGCAGATTTTTGCATATCAGAAGAAATTCTAACCGAATCTGTCCTTATATATGAAACAAGAGCGGTGTGCCCTTCTCCAGGAATTTCGACACCCTCATATAAGCTTTGAGCAATTTGCATAACCATAGGTGCAGAAATTCCTAATTTTTGAGATGCATCTTGCTGCATTGTACTTGTTGTAAAAGGGGCCTGGGGCCTTGAAACAGTTTTTGATTTTTTCACTGAATCAACTACCCACTTTGAATTATTTAGTTCTAAGAGGATTTCATCGGCTTGCTCTTTATTCTGAATTTTGAATTTTTTCCCGTTCTTATCACTCAATATCGATTTTATTTCTTTTCCATTATCCAATGTATGAACTGCGGTAATATTCCAGTATTCCTGTGGTTTGAAAATTGAGATTTCTCTTTCTCTATCCACAAGCATTTTTAAAGCCGAAGATTGTACTCTTCCTCCCGATAACCCGGTTTTTATCTTGCTGGATAAAACTGGGCTAATTTTATAACCAACAAGTCTGTCAATTACTCTTCTTGCCTGCTGAGCATCAACCAGATCCATATTGATTTCTCTTGGACTGGAAATAGCATTATGGACAGCTTTATAAGTAATCTCGTTAAACTCAATTCTATTCTTCTGATTTTTCAAATCAAGAGCATTAGCTATATGCCAACTAATCGCCTCTCCTTCTCTATCTGGATCAGTAGCAAGATAAACAAACTCACTCTTTTTTACCGCAGATTTAAGTTCGTTAATAATTTTATTTTTTTGTGAATCAGTAATTACGTATTGAGGTTCAAAATTATTGTTTATATCTATGCCCAGTGAATTTTTTGGTAGGTCACATATATGCCCAACTGAAGCCATAACTTTATAATCCGGGCCAAGATATTTTTGAATCGTTTTGGTTTTAGATGGGGACTCAACTATTACTAACTTCATTAGCTTCTCCAATTAAAAAGTCATACTGTTATTTTGAGGCAAATAGCTCTAGTAGAAAGAAAATAAAAACTATTAATTATCATCATCCGGTTGCTTTTCTTCTTCCTCTGCTATATTTTCTTCTTTCTCGTTATAAGAATCTTTATCCCTAATTGAATCCTTTTTCTTTTCAATTCTCTTAGCCTTGCTTTCCAATATGTCATCCTTTATTGCAAAACTTAATTCCTTTAACCAGGCTAACGAAATCTTATAAAAATTAGAGAAAGAAATAAGTATATTTTTTGAAATACGGCTAATATAGACTCCATATTTAGTGTTTATAGGTTTTTGAAGAACTACCTTCTTATTTACGATTACATCGTACGCAACTATTATGTAAATAACTATGAGAACTAATGAAAATGCGCCAAATACATATAAAATAGCATTATTTGAATAGGAAATCTGCGCGACTCCATTACTATCATATCCGGCAATAAGATATACATAAGAATTATTTGTAAAAACAAAAGCTGAATATAATGCAAACACAATATATAATCTTACTTCTTTTAATATAACTGCCACCATAAAAAGAAGAGGCAAAGAAAGAATTAGAGTCTCCGGTCTCATATTATTAGAGAAAGTCCAAATAGTCGCAATTAGTCCAGAGGAAAGTATTGTGAGATTCAATCTATTTCTAGTTTTAAAATATACGAAGGCAAAAACAATCAAGATAAATACAATGAAAATGATATCAACCACTTTTGATTGGACTGTGACTTCAACAAAATTGTTCTTAAGCATTGCCTGAAAATTAAATGCATTAATAGAATATAGGTCGGGGCCCTTTAAAATATCAATATATTTATCAAAAGCAACAAAAGTATCCCCCTCTCCTATTTGTACTATATTAAACGGCAAAGTAATTAAGTAGAACAAAATAAAAGAGAATAGTATTGTCAATCCTGGAGTGAGCAGAGACTTCCATTTTTTATTCTTTATCGACTCAACAATTAGAAATACAGTATAAAGTAACACCATAGGTGCCAAGTAAACAACAAAAGGTGAAGTCATACATGCTAAAAAGAAAGCAGTTACGGAAGGCAAATATTTTTTTGATAAAATAAAATAGAAAGTAATAATTATCAACATTGTCGAAAGGCTTTCAATTGCTCCCCACCCAGCAGACATTGAGAATAATATTGGCAATAATCCCCAGAAAATGGCCATTATTGTGGCAGCAGTTTTACCTTGAAACTTATCAACTAACTTATATATGAAATAAACAGAAACAAGATCAAATATAATAGCAAAAATCTTGTTAATAGTAACAACAGAAAAAGCAACTGTTGAGGCGTCTACCCCATTTATGCTATATAATCCTTGACCAATTAATCCACTCAATGCGCTTAAATATAGGGGGATTGGGAAAAATATATTGGAATTATATTGATAAAAATATGGGGTTCCGTATTTCGCTATCCAAGTTCCTTGTGCAGAAAGATTTTCTAAAAAATACCCAAAATACGTTTCGGTTATTCTACTACTACCTGCAATTAATGATTCAACTAGAATAATAACTAATCTTGCAAAAAAAGCACATAAAATAACTATCGTTGGGGCAACAAATCTAGACTTTTTTATTTTATTATAGAATTTATTGGGAGATTGAATGTTAGAATAGGCCATATCTCTTGATCTTATTACATAAAAAATATAAGCCAGCAATAGTGTCCCAATTCCGCCTAAGAGGACAAATGTTGAGTTGCTTTGCCGACTTTGCCCAAAAATTGAAGGTCTCAATTCAAAGATGTCAAAACCGTTATTTGAACCTTCAACGGCAACCGCTTCAGATACTCTTACAAGGGTCAGATTGCTAATAGTCGCGATCGCCTTAACTGGATATTGTTCTGTTCCTAAATTAATCGAAATGTTGTATTCTCTAGATCCACTGGTTTTTATGTAAAAAACTCTCTTCCCATTCTGTTGAACAAAGGTTTCTTGCGCTTTTTTATCTCCTGTAACATTGAATAAAGGATCTTCCAAAAAACCAACAAATAATCCAGGATGATAGCTACTATTTTCATCAAAACTCGACATTTGAGTTATGTTAAAGTCATATTCCACCTTGAAATATGAAAAAGATTTGAGTAATACTTTTTGAGAAACCAACCCATATCCTGAACTTGTTGTGTTAATTGTTAAGCCATTAGGCCCTGTTGAAAAAGTCGAGGAATTCGCACCATCTGTTTGAAAATCCCAATCATTATCCATCTCAGTTAAACTTTCATAATTGAACATACCTTCACTTTCAGAATTTTCTTTTAATAGCTGAACGTCAAAACTATTTTGACTCGGCGAACATCCTGAAAATACTAATGAAATGGAAACAATAAATAATATTAAAGCAACTAATACAAACTTTTTATTCGAAATCTTATGCATTTTTTTACCCAAAATATACAAATCACGGCGAATATTACAATCCGCCGTGAGTATTAAAAAACTAATAACGCTTTTCAGCCTTGACCCTTGCTGCTTTTCCTGTTCTTTCACGTAGATAATATAATTTTGCTCTCCTAACCTTTCCAGGACGGGTCACCGTAATACTTGCAATTTTAGGGCTATGCAATGGGAAAGTCCTTTCCACGCCAATACCCTGTGCAATTCTTCTTACTGTAAAAGTCTCTCTAATGCTACCATTTTTCTTTGCTATGACAGTACCTTCAAAAGCTTGCAATCTTTCTCTAGTACCTTCAACAATCTTTACCAAAACTTTTACTGTGTCACCAACTTTGAATGGGGGCAAATCTTTACGCAAGCCCTCTTGTTCAATAGATTCAAGAATATTCATACATACCTCCAAAAAATAAATAACGTACTTGCGAGCCTTGGATTTTTTCTCGTATAGGTCCGCTACAAAACCTAATATATAGTATCAAATAGATTTTCTATTATCAAGCGATTTCATTATATATATATATATATAGTAAAAGAAAGCACTTTCCTCTATTCAGTTTAAAAATTTTCGGATAAACGTCATTCTATGGATATCACAGGGTCCATATTTTTTTATCATCTCAATATGATGTGCTGTTCCATACCCTTTATGCTCCTCAAATCCGTATTCAGGATAAATTTCTGCATAGTGCATCATTAAATTATCTCTTTCAATTTTTGCAATAATTGACGCACAGGCTATTGAATAACATTTTGCATCCCCTTTAACAATTGACTTGCATAAGTAATTGTTTATAGAAATAGGAACAGCATCAATAAAAACTATTTCTGGAAGTGGGAACAATGAAGTGATTGCCTTAGTCATCGCCTTTTTGGTCGCATTCAGAATATTAATTTTATCTATTTCCTCAGGCGAAACAAAAATCGTTTTATAGTCAAGAACAGAACTTTTAAGTTTGTCATAAAGATCTTTTCTTTTTGAAAGAGAAACTTTTTTACTATCATTAATCCCTTCATAATCAATGTTTCTACAGGGAATACAGGCACAAGCAGCAACCGGGCCTGCGAGTGGGCCCCTTCCCACCTCATCAACTCCACATATTAAAGTAATATCTTGGTTAGGAAGAATACTACTCTCATAAATAAATAATGGATTCATTATTCCCCCTTATCAACATCATCTTCTTGCATCAAGCTTAAATCTAAACAGACTTTTCCCAAAAAACCTTTTCTAAAGTCAGTTACAAATGTTTTTGCGGCCCTTTCAATATCTGGCTTCCCACCAGATAAAAGTAATCCCCTTGAAAAGGCAATATTTTCTAAAGTAGAACTACTATTAAATTTATGTATGTCTGCATATCTACTAGTAATTATATTCGGATCAATTTCTAGAATTTTCGTAAAGAGTTTTTCAGCTAACTCTAAAAAATCGAACCTTTCATCTTTTATACTCCCAATTGCGGCTAACTTAAAGGCTTTATCTTGATTTTTAAAATCTGGAAAAAGAAGCCCTGGGCTATCCATTAACTCAATATTTTTATCAATCTTAATCCATTGAATAGATCTGGTAACACCTGGTCTGTTCGCTGTCTCAAGTTTCTTCCTTTTAATAAGATTATTTATCAATGAAGATTTGCCACAATTTGGGACCCCTATCACCACGGATCTTGGAGTCCTAATGGCATCTTTTTTTGTATATTTTTCAATCAAATTAAGATGTAAAGAATTCAAAGCCTCTTTAACAATTTTAGCTCCATCTTGTGATAAACTATTCGTGGATACACATGTTTTGTTTAATTTCTTAAATAAATTTAAACATTGAGTCAAATCAAATTTTGATATAAGGTCGGATTTATTTATAACATATAATACGGGCTTATTTTTAATAAGTTTATCAAACTCCTCGTTTATACAAGATATTGGGGCCCTTGCATCAAGCACATAAATAACGCTATCAACTAGACGTAAATTCTCTTCTAGTAATCTATAGGCCTTGGTCATATGACCAGGGAACCAGTGTATAAACATAATTTACTCCGAAAGGTCTGGTCTTTTACATTTTGTAATTAATCTACTTTGAGCATATCTCCATTTTTTTATCTCCGAGTGATTTCCGCTTAGAAGCACCGCAGGAACCTCTATTCCTAAAAAATTCTGCGGACGAGTGTATTGTGGATACTCTAATAACCCATTGGCGAAACTTTCGTCTTCCGCTGATAGTTCACTGCCTAAAACTCCTGGGATAAACCTCGAAATAGAATTTATAATTACTAAAGAGGCAAAATCACCCGATGTTAGAATATAGTCACCTATTGAAATCTCTTTGTCAATGTCTAAATCAATTACTCTTTGGTCAACACCCTCAAAACTACCATTTATGAGAGTAATCCATTTTTCGTTGCTTAAGCTCTTGGCTAAATTGTGATTTAGCTTTTCACCTTGCGGGGACATATATATCCTTAAAGATTTGTGTTCCGGATCAATACTTTCTAATGCTGAATGAATTGGTTGAGGAGTCATTACCATTCCTGCTCCTCCGCCAAAAGGCACATCATCACATTTCTTATGTTTATCTATCGAATAATTACGAATATTGCAAACAGAAATATTAATAAGGTTATTTGCTATAGCTCTTCCAATAACACTGTAATTTAAACTTTCATATATCTCTGGCAAAAGAGTCAGTATGCTAAATTTCATATACTCTTACCTTTTTCAATTCTTTTTCATTAAGTACTATCCTTTTTTTATCAAGATCAATTTCTTCAATTACCTCTTGAAGTGCTGGAAAGCTATAGTTCCCGTTTTTTGACTTAACAAAGTAAGTATCCACAATCGTTCCATAATTCACTATTTCAGATAAAATGCCCTCATCGATTCCATTGCAAATTAAGGAAAAGCCTAAAATATCATTGATATAATATCTCCCAACTTTATCAGGTAAATCAATTCTTTCGGCAAATATATCTCCTTTAAGATTTAGTGCGGAATCTCTATTATCTATATCTTTTAGTTTTATAAGGGCCATTTTCCCCATTGGCCGAGAGTTCTGAACCTCGTAATGAGAATTAATGATATGCAAATTTTTTATTTGACAAAAATCCCCCGTGCTATCGGTATATGGAAGAACTTTAATTTCTCCTTTAATCCCATGAGCCGTGAGGATTTTCCCAACCAGTACCTTACTTGTCATCTTTCACTAATAATAACATCATAGTGCTTATCAGAATTTTGCGCAGATGCCTTGACAATCGTTCTAATTGCTTTTGCAATTCGCCCTGATTTTCCTATTACTTTTCCTATTTTATCTGCATCAACCTGGACACGAATCTCAACAGTATTTCCATCTTCGACTTCTACTATGTCAAAATTATCTTTTGATAATATCTCTCCAACTAAATAATCAACAAGCTCTCTCATTTTGTCTCCTTAAAATCTATATTTTTTTTGCAGCGGCATCTATGGCTTCATTTTTTGAGTCATCAGCTTTTTTTGCTACAACTGAAGGAACTATAATTCCCTCTTTTATAAATATAGACCTAACTGTATCGGTTGGTTGAGCTCCTGTAGCAAGCCACTTCTTTGCTTTTTCCGCATCGATTCTAATTGCGACGGGGTCGGAAATTGGGTCAAAAGTACCAATCTGTTCAATGTACTTACTGTCTCTTGCTTTTCCCGAATCAATCGCTACGATGCGATAAAAAGGTTTTTTCTTCGCTCCAATTCTCGTTAATCTTAATTTTACTGCCATTTTTTTACCTCCAAAATATTATATTAGAACGGAAATTTAAATTTTCCCGAACTTACTTTTTTCATCATCAATTTCATTTGTTCAAATTGATTCAATAATTTATTCACCTCTTGTACTGAAGTTCCACTTCCCCTGGATATTCTTTTTCTTCTTGAAGCCTTAATTATTTCTGGTTTGTGCCGTTCTTCCGGGGTCATAGAAAAAATAATTGCCTTAGTCTTGTCCAAAGATTTGTCATCAATATCCTTTGAATTTACTTTTCCTGATAGTCCAGGAATCATATCTAACATATCTTTCATCCCGCCCATCTTTTTAATTCCATTTAGTTGGTCTAAATAGTCTTCTAGATCAAATGAGCTATTCTTAATTTTTTTTGCGATTTTCTTTGCATCTTGCTCAGATATTGCATCTTGTGCTTTTTCTATAAGAGTTAGTACATCCCCCATTCCAAGAATTCTTGAAGCCATTCGTTCGGGATGAAAAGGTTCAATGTCCTCTAGTTTTTCTCCTATCCCAACATACTTGATTGGTTTTCCACAAATTGCTTTAATGGACAAAGCTGCTCCACCTCGAGTATCCCCATCTAATTTGGTTAAAATCACTCCGGTAATATCCAAATCTTGATTAAATTTTTCTGCGACATTAACACTATCTTGGCCCAACATACTATCTACAACCAATAAAATCTCAGTAGGTTTAACCGCAACCTTAATAGCTCTCAGTTCTTCCATAAGTTTTTCATCTATATGCAACCTCCCGGCTGTATCTAAAATAACTGTGTCAAACCCATTTGTTTTAGCATACTCAACCGCTTGTTTTGAAATCGAAACCGGGTCAATTTGTCCTTTTTCAAAAACATGTGTTCTGCTTTTTTCGCCTATAATTTGTAGCTGTTTAATTGCTGCTGGCCTGTAAATATCACAAGCAACAAGCAATACTTTTTTATTATCTTTCAGAAGGATTTTGGCGAGCTTTCCGCACATGGTCGTCTTCCCAGAGCCTTGAAGTCCACACATCATATATACTGTAGGCAGAGAATCAGAAACCATTAATTTAGAAAAGCGACTTCCCATTAACTCTATTAGTTCATCATTAACAAGTTTTATAACTTGTTGAGAACTATTCAAACCTTTTAAAATATCAGACCCAATTGCCTTGCTTGTAACTTTGTTGATAAAATCTTTTGCCACTAAAAAGTTTACGTCGGCCTCGAGAAGGGCCATTCGAACTTCTCTCATTGCTTCTTTAAGCTCAAGCTCTGTAAGCCCGGACTTATTCTTAATCTTGTTAAACGCATGATTAATTTTTAAAGATAAATTTTCAAATAATGCCATTATAATTCATCCACAATTCTTAATATATTTTCTAATTTTTTTGATGTTTCGATATCGCAAGATGCCATTAACACCTGGATTTCTTTTCTTATGGACTGAGACTTCACAGCCAAATGTAACTTACTCTCGAACTCTTTAAGTTTCAATGTCCCTCTATTGATAACATCCAAAGCTGCTTGTCGGGTAATATTTTTAATATCAGCAATTTCAGATAAAGAAAGGTCATCATCATAATATAACCGAATTAAATCAGCTTGGTATACTGTGAGCAAAGACCCATAATAATCATTTAATAGCGATATCTCTAATTTATCTAACTTATTCATTATTCAACAATCTCAGGGGGACTATTAGTAACTGTAAAGTATTTTTGTTTTACACTATTTTACTTATTATAAAATAAATTGTCAAATAAATGAAATAATAAAATTATTCAAAAATGGCGTCAATGAAATCTTTTGCATCGAATGGGATTAAATCATCAATTCCTTCTCCTACCCCAGCGTAGTATACTGGGATATTCTGCTCTTCCGCTATTGCCATTACAACCCCGCCTTTAGCAGTTCCATCTAGCTTAGTAAGGATAATACCATCAATTTCAATTGCCTCGTTAAATACTTCTACCTGTCTCAGGGCATTTTGACCCGTTGTTGCATCTAAAACTATTAAATTCCGACGATCTGCTTCAGGGAGCTCGCGGTCAATAACTCGGTTAATCTTTTTCAATTCTTCCATAAGATTTTTCTTGTTATGTAATCTTCCAGCAGTGTCAATAATAATAACTTGCGTGCCTTTTGCTTTTGCAGAAATCAGCGTATCAAAAACAACAGCTGCGGGATCACTCCCTTCAGAATGAGAAATTACCCTTACACCAGCTCTTTCCGCCCATACATCAAGTTGCTCGCTTGCTGCAGCACGGAATGTATCTGCTGCCGCAATTACGACACTTTTCCCCTCGGAAACAAATAACTTAGCTAATTTTCCTACAGCAGTTGTCTTACCAACTCCGTTAACACCAGAGATAAAAATTAAGAGTGGAAATTCATAATGTGGTATTTCATAATCAATGGTCTCAAGCAATATCCTCTTTAAAAGTGCCTTTGCTTCTTCAGGTTTAGAAATTTTTTTTGCTGGTATTTCCGCACGTAATCTTCTTAATACATTTTCAGTCGCAGTATAACCCATATCAGCAGATATTAATGCCAACTCAAGTGTGTCATAAAATTCCTGGCCAAGTTCTTTTGCTTTAAACGCCTCATAAAATTTTCTACTAATATTTTCTCTGGTTTTTTTTAAACCTTCTTTAAGTTTTAAGAAAAATCCCATGACTTAAGCCTCTTCCTTAACATGTTTTTCTGCTTCCTCCAGCTTTACCTTCACTATTTTGCTTACTCCTTTTTCTTGCATTGTTACTCCATACAATACATCACAAAGAGACATTGTTGGTTTTCTGTGCGTTATAACAATGAATTCGGTATCTTTTGAAAACTTTGATAAATATTGAGCAAAGAGTCTTGCATTTGTTTCATCAAGTGACGCATCTATTTCATCTAGGATACTAAAAGGCATAGGGGTGAGTTTATTAATTGCAAAGAGAATAGCAATTGCGGTAAGTGTCTTTTCTCCGCCTGAAAGCAATTCAATTGATTTTAAATCTTTCCCTGGAGGTTGCGAATCAATATAAATACCTGCAGTTAAAGGACTCACTCCTTTTTCTAGGCTTAAATGCCCTGTTCCTCCACCAAACAAATCCTTATAGGTAATCTTAAAGTTTTCACTAATCTTTTTAAAATTTTCGGTAAATCTTTGCTCCATCTCTTTTGTTAAATCAGAGATAATTTTTACTAAATCTTGTTCAGCTTTAGATAAATCATCAAATTGTCTTTTCATTTCCTCGTATCTAATACTTTCTGAATTATACCTGTCTTCAGCCAACTCATTAATAGGGCCCATTCGTTCAATTTTTCTTCTAAGTCGCAGGATTTTATCTAAAGATTTTTCTACATTTATGTTCTGTGAAATCTCTCCGAGCCCTTCTCCAATCCAGTACTCTCTACATTCATCTATGTTAAGTCCATATGTTTCATAAATTCGAGAGGACATGTTTTCAATCTCAATGTTAATTTTTTCAAGATTGTTTTCCTCTCTTATTTTCTTTTCGTTAATAACATTAATTTGTGTATTTTTTATCGCCCTCTTGTCATCGATATCCGTCAATTCTTGGTTCAAATTTTTCTTTTTCTTATCAATCATCTCCAAATCAGCTTGCGCGGATTTAAGTTTTTTTCGTTCTTCTTCAGGGAATTGATCAATATCCATATCCTTTTGGATTTTCGCAATATCGCTATCCAAAACTTTTATTTCAACTTCCAATTCAATTTGTTTTTTCTCTAAAGATTTGTATTCCACTCGATAATCAAATATATCCTGTTCAGTTTTTTCTCCGTTAGTTTCCAAAGACTTAATTTTTACATACATATCTGTCAATTCCTTCGATAGATTGTCTCTTTTTTCCTTGTCTTTGAAATATTTATCTTTTGCTTCAGATAAAAAATCATCAGCAGAAATTTTCTCCTGATTCGCAGCAGAAAAGCTCTTATCGCTTGAACTGAGCATATTGTATAAATCTTCAATCCTTTTTGATGTTTGTTCAATAAAACTAAGAGTTTTGTTTTCCTCCGATGAAATAGTGTCCTCTCTTTCGCAAACACTTGTTAGTTTTCCCCCAAGCTCAATCAATTCTTTCTCTATTTGTGCTAACCTTGCAGAGCAAACGTTAAGTGCGAGTAAAAACTTCTCCTTTTCCTCTTTTAGCTCTTCAATCAAATTTGAGTTCAGAGAAATCTCTTTTATACATTTATTCAGTTTCTTGTCAACCTCCTGGGCCTCGGTCTCCTGTGATAATATCCTTGAACTTTTAACTCGCGATGAGCCTCCGGAAATTGCTCCGCTTGGCAAAAAGGCTTCCCCTTCAAGCGTCACTATTCGAAAAGCATAGTTATATTTTTTTGCGACCAACAGCCCAACTTCTTTATCTTCAGCTATTATAGTTCTACCAAGAAAACTAGAAACAATTCCTGAAAATCTTCGTTCATATCTTATTAAATCAGACGCACAGCCTAAAATTCCCCTCTCGGATAAACAAGCTTCATATTCTTTTTGTAAAGGATATGGTTTAACTGAAGAAACAGGCAAGAAAGTTGCTCTACCAAAGTTATTTCTTTTTAGTAGATCTATTAAAATTGAGGCTGATCGCTCGTCAGGGGTAACTATATTTTGTATTGAATTTCCTAACGCAATTTCTATGGCAGTCATATACTCTTTTGGGACAGAGATTATTTCTGCTAAAGTACCAATGATTTGTGAGGAAATATTTTTATCCTGTTTAGCTGATTCCATAAGATTTTGAACAGCTGAGTCATAACTCGAATAGCTTTCAATATTCTCTCTTATAGTGGAAAGTTTAAACTGGAGATTCGACCTTTCAGTAATAAGATCGCTCCTTTTTATCTCAGCATCGTTCAATTCCTTTTTGATTGAATCGAAGTTTAATTCAGCCTCTGATTTCTCTGATAGTTTGAGCTTATTTTCATTACTAATTTTTTCAATTTGACTAATTAGCGATTCCTTTTGTGTCTTGAAATCGGATAATAGTTTTTTCTTGTCTGCTAAAAGTAATTTGCTCTCCTGAAGATTTTGCTTCAATAGGTTATATTCAACTTCGTACTTAGCTCTGTTTTTATCAATCTCCGCACTTGCAGAGAATCTATCCAGCATTAGTTGTTTACTTAATTCTATCTCCTTTTCTTGTGAATCAACTGATTGATTTAAAACAGAAAACTCAGAGGACATTGCTTTGTTTTTATCATTTAGGGCCTGTAATTCATCATCTATTTGTTGTTTAACCGCAATTTTATCGACAATATCTTTTGCACGCGATTTCATTATTGCTTGATTTGATAGATATTCCGAATTATTCTTATCTCTACTTTCTTTTTTATAAGCCAAAGTTAACAATAAGTTTTCCGATCTTCCCAATGCTTTTTGTGCTTCAACAGTAAGCGCTAATATTTGGTCGTGTAAACTACTTGAAGATGTATCTAGGTCTGATATTAATTTTAAAGTGTTGTTGTATTTTTCATTTAGTTTGGATAATTCTTCTATCTCACTTTCATAAGTTTTAGTAATTTCTTTTAATTTTGTCTGTGTTTGATTCCGTGTAAAATCACTGTTTTCACTTTGGAATAAAAATAAATGAATTTCTTCGTTTTTAAGCTCTTTTCTTGTTTTTTTAACTTCTATAGCTTGTTCTGCTTCAGATTTAAGAGGCCCAAGGTTTTGTTCGAGCTCCAACATAATATCGTTTAAACGGGACATATTATCTCTTGTATGAGACAATTTATTCTCACTGGAGTTTTTCTTATCTTTATGTTTTGAGATTCCAGCAGCTTCCTCAAAAATTTCTCTTCTAGCTTCAGGTTTATATCCAACTATACTATCAATTTTTCCCTGGCCTATAATGCTGTAACCTTCTCTCCCAACACCAGTATCTCTGAATAAATTAATTATATCTTTTAGATTGCATCTTTGACCGTTAATATAAGAAGAACTCTCCCCACTTCTATCCAATTTTCTAGTTACAACCAATTCTTCAAAATCGATGGGATATATATGCTTTGAATTATCCAAAAATATAGAAGCCTCGCAATAAGACTGAGACTTTCGCCCTGTTTTTGTCCCACCAAAAATAAGATCTGTATTCTTTGATATCCTTAAGGCTGAGCTTTTTTGTTCTCCGAGAACCCACCTGACTGCTTCAACAACATTTGACTTTCCACAGCCGTTTGGGCCTACAATACCTGTAATATTTGTATCAAAAATAATCTCTGTTTTATCTGCAAAAGATTTAAAACCTTGAATTTCTATTTTACTAAGATTCAATACAACACCCCGTCAGTTATTGATGGTTTCCATTTGAGTTTAATTATAACTTTTGAAGGGATAAAAGGCAACAAATAATAGTTTTACATATTATAGTCGATTCCTTTTATGGAAAGTAGTTTGTAAAGAAGATGAAACTAAAACATGAGGGTTAGTTTAATATGTTATCTCTAATAATTAGAGCTTTAGCTGCCTCTTGTTCTGCTTTCTTTTTTGAATTTCCCTCACCAATCGAAGAATTATATCCTTCAAGGGAAATGGTCGATTTGAACTTTGGTGGAAGATCATTAATTTTTTCAGTACATATTGATAATTTCATACCATTTTTTGCAGCGTACTCAAAAAGTGCGGACTTATAGTCTGTTATGTTATCAACATTATATTCAGCGTTTAACTTGTTTTTTAAATTTATCAAAATAAATTCAGCGGCTTTATTAATGTCATTTGAGTCAATAAAAATTGCTCCAGCAATTGACTCAAAAATGTCTCCTTTTAATCTTGGGCTGATCGAGGTCAATGTTTCTGAGATACGCAGATATTTATCCAACCCAAGCTTTTCTATCACTTCAGATAAACATTTTTCAGAAATGATAATGGACCTTATTTTTGATAAAAAACCTTGATTTGCATAAGGAAATCTATTAAATAAATAATTTGCAACGATAAGACTAATTACACTGTCACCTATGTACTCTAATCTTTCATAAGATTCGTAACCAATATGTTCATTGGTAAACGAAGAGTGCGTAAGTGCAGAATGCAAAAGCTCTTTTTTTGCAAAAGTATATCCTATAGTTTTTTCAATTTGTTCGACATCAATTTCTTTCATTTATTATTCTGTAATTTTTATACTGTCAGTTATTTTTGAAACAAGGTTTTTATCAACCAAAGAAGCGGCTTGAAAAATAGCTGCTTTAATAGTTTTTGATTTTGCACTACCATGGACCTTAATTACTAGTTTTTGAAGCCCTAAAAGAACTGCTCCCCCTTTGGATGAATAATCAGCAGTCTCTTTTAATTTTTTGAACACTGGTTTTAAAAGCAAATATCCAATTTTTGCTCTTATCCCACCTTTTTTAATTCCATTTTTTATCTGAGAAAACATCATAAGCGCAGTTCCTTCGCATGATTTTAATGCAATGTTTCCTGAAAAGCCATCGGAGACAATAACATCAAAATTCCCACTTAGAATATCTCTTCCTTCTGCATTTCCGATAAAATTAATGTTACTATCCTCTCGTAAGAGCTTATATGTAGCCTGAGTTAGTTCGTTGCCCTTCTTTTCTTCAACTCCATTATTAAGCAATCCAATTCTCGGATGAATCAGTGAAAGGGCAACCTTAGCATATGCCTCACCCATTTTTGCGAACTGATGAAGCATCTCCGGTTTACACTCTGAATTTGCGCCACAATCAATTAAAACGACATAATTAGTTTCAGAGGTTGGTAATAATGGGGCCAACGCAGGTCTATTAATTCCATTTATTCTCTTTAATAACAATACTGCTCCAGCAAGAACCGCACCGGTGCTTCCCGCAGAAATAAATGCGTCTGCTTCTTTTTCTGAATTAAGATATTTCAATCCAACAACTAGAGAGCTATTTTTTTTATTTCTAATTGCGTCTACTGGAGAATCATCATTGGTAATGACTTCTTTTGAATCGAAAATTTCCAAGCGATCTGAAGGGTATTGATATTTGCTTAACAAATCCTTTAAGATATTTTCATCTCCGAGTAAGATAATCTTAAAAATATTCTTAGATTCATTAAGTGCATCTACAACTCCAGATACTATTTCAAATGGAGAATTATCTCCGCCAAATGCATCCACTAATATATTCATCTATTCCTCACTAAAAAGAGAGGAAGGTGTTGCCTTCCTCTAGATGTCTATCTATTCTTCTTTTTCTTTCTTGACTACAACGGGTTTACCTTTGTAATAGCCACAATGGGGACAAACTTTATGACCCTCAATAAGCTCGTGACAATTTGAACACTCGCTTAAATTAGGGGCGGTTAGCTTCCAGTTTGCAGACCTAGAATTGCCTCTTTGTTTTGATATCTTACGTTTTGGAACGGCCATATTACACCTCCACTTTACTAAAACTTTATAATTATATACAAATGAATATTTTGTGTCAAACAAATAACTCATTAAACTATGTGGTAATGTGCCCATTAAGGCATATATTGGAAAACCACCAGATTTTTACGAATAATGATAACTACAATCCAAGCTCAGAAACTATTCTTTTTGAATCTCTAGCAATTACCAGTTCTTCGTTTGTAGGAATAAGAAGTACTTTTACACTACTAGAAGGTTTGCTCAACTCAGCAAATTGTCCTTTTTCGGCTATTTCATTCTTGGGAAAATCAAAATCAACTCCTAATACTTCCAATCCATCCATTATAAGCTTTCTCGCAAATCTTGAATTTTCGCCAATCCCTCCAGTGAATACGATACAATCAAGTCCTCCCAAAGCAACGAAGTACGCTCCAATATATTTTTTAATTCGATACGCGAATAAATCTAAAGCTATCTGTGCTTTCATGTCTCCCTGTTTATACAACTCAACTATATCTCTACAATCACTGTAGCCACATAGCCCTAAAAATCCACATTCTTTGTTGAGATAATCAATTACTTGGGATGTAGTTAAATTTTTCTTCTCTGCCAAATATCCAACTGCCGCAGGGTCAATATCCCCACTACGGGTTCCCATAACCAAACCTTCCAATGGAGTAAGCCCCATAGTTGTATCGATACATTTTCCATCTTTTATCGCAGCCAAAGAACTACCATTCCCGAGGTGACATGTAACTATCCTAAGGTTAGCTTTTTCACCTAGGGCTTTAATTGCTTCACCAGACACAAATCTGTGACTTGTTCCATGGAATCCATATTTTCTCAATTGGTATTTTTCATAGTCTTCATATTTTATCGCATACATGTAAGCATGCTTGGGCATCGTTAAATGAAAAGACGTATCAAACACTGCTACATTTGGAGTATTCGGAGTTAGTTCGAGACAACTCTCGATACAACTAATATTTGCAGGCATATGTAGTGCCCCTAATGGTGCATTCTTTTTGCATATCCGTAACACTTCGGGGGTAACTAAAACACTTTCGCTGAAATCCTCAGCACTATGAAGAACACGATGTCCAATGGCCTTTATTTCGCTCATCGAACTAATAATTCCATTTTCAGGGTCAAGCAATGCCTCCATCAATAGAGAAAATGCTTCAGTATGATTTTTTAAATCTTTTTTACAGAAAAACTTTCTTCCGTCCGTACACTCCTGTTTAATTCCGGAACCAGTAAATCCTATTCTATCTATTAAACCTTTCCCTAATCTTTCTTCGGTTTCGCCATCAATAACTTGATACTTTAGAGAAGAGCTTCCTGCATTAACAACTAAAATCTTCATAAGTCACCCTATTCCCCAAGTTGAAGTGCAGTAATCGCAACTGCTCCAACAATATCTGTCACATTACATCCTCTTGATAAGTCATTAACTGGAGAGGCTAATCCCTGGCAAATTGGCCCGATTGCCTCGGCGTTTCCAAGTCTCTGTGCCAACTTATATCCAATATTCCCCGATTGTAAGTCGGGAAACACAAGTACGTTCGCATAACCCGCGACAGTACTTCCCGGTGCTTTTAATCTTGCGACACTTGGAACTATAGCAGCATCCAACTGCAATTCACCATCTACAGCAAAATCTAAAGGCATTGATTTAAGTTTGCTTGTTGCAACCAATACTTTATCGACTAATGGGTGAGACGCACTTCCCTTAGTAGAAAACGATAACATAGCTACCTTGGGATCTTTTATCCCAGCTATTCTTCTTGCGCTCTCTGCAGCGCTTATAGCTATATCGACCAATTGGTCAGCTGTTGGATCTGGCAACACTCCACAATCAGAAAATATCATTACCCCTTCTTGTCCATAAACTGACCCTTCCGAAAGTGACATTAAGAAAAAACTTGAAACAGTCTTCAGCCCTTCCTTTGCCTTGATTATTTGTAGAGCAGGTCTTAAAACATCACTTGTGGCATGAATGGCCCCAGCAACCATCCCATCTGCATCTCCTGATTTAATCATAAGACAACCGTAATACAAAGAATCCTTTGTCAAGGCTCTCGCTTTCTCGATAGTCATTCCCTTTTCTTTTCTTAACTCATAAAGCAAATTAGCGTATCTTTCAGAATCAGGGCTATTATCTGGGTCAACAATATCAACTCCGACAAGAGAATTTTCTTCAGCAAGAGAAAGAATCTTGGTCTTATTTCCAAGCAAGGTTATTTTTGCCATTTTCATTTTATTGATAATCTCCGCAGCATGAATAACTCTAATTTCCTCTCCTTCTCCTAACACAATGTGTTTGTGAAGCTCATTAGCTTTCGAGATAATCCTATCCATCAATTTAGACATTGACTTGCTCCTTTTTCACAGTTTAAAATTTATAATATTTATGATATAATATTTAATTAATAGAAAGGTTTTAGACCCTTTAAATATCCTTAAGTATGTTATAACTATTATACACAAAATGCAAGCAAAAAAAATCCAGGAAAACCTTTCATATTGGAGAATAATGAAAACTACTGCAATTATTTGTGAATACAATCCTTTGACTAACGGACACGTTAAACATCTTCAACAAGCTAGGTCTGAAACCGGCTGTGATACACTACTTTGTGTCATGAGCGGAAGCTTTACTCAACGAGGAGACGCTGCGATAACCGACAAGTATTTAAGGGCAGAACAAGCAATTATACATGGCGCAGATATTGTTATAGAACTACCTACAATTTTTGCTATTTCCCCTGCTGATAACTTTGCATATGGGGCTATAAAGACGATATCTCAATTCCCAAGCCTTCAATACTTAAGTTTCGGAAGCGAATCTGGAGATTTAAATGGGCTTTTGAAACTTGCAAAATTATTAGGCGACGAGCCAAAGGAATATAAAGAAATCCTTCAAGGGTTTCTAAAAAAAGGATTTTCTTTCCCAAAATCTAGGGCCCTTGCACTATCAGAATATTCGATAATTTCCCCCGAATACAAGGATTTAGTTGGTTTACTCGATTATCCAAATAATGTTCTTGGTATAGCTTACATTATAGCAGCAAAAAAAGCCAATTTGAAGATTAAGTTCCATACCGTAAAAAGAATAGGATCCTCATACAATAGTGATTGCCTTGAAGAAACTTATTCCTCTGCTTCAGCAATAAGAACTGCCTTACAAGAAGGCAAAATGGAAGAGATAAAAAGCCAAGTTCCCGAAAGCACTTACGAAATGCTTAAAACCTACAAACCTAGAGACAATGCCTAGGAAGCATGATGCTTTTTAAACTAAAAACCATGTCTGGATATGATCTGGAAAAATATTATGATGTATCGGGAGGGATCCATAATAGGCTTATAATTTCTGCGACAAATGCAATCACACTTGAGGAGTTATTAACTACCGCAAAAACAAAAAACTACACTATGGCTAGGCTAAAACGCATCTGTCTTTATGCTTTATTCGATATCACTCAGGAAGATTACTCATATGCTTTGTCATGCCCTCCTTATATTCAAATTCTTGCTATCAAAGAAAATCGCAAGGAAGATATTTTACCCGAGTTATTCAAGTCATGTAAGAATGTGCTTACACGCTATAGCGATGTAAGTAAAGTAGACAAGGCTTTAAGACCTTTGATTAGACTTGACTTTGCCGCGCAAGGAACTCTATCTATTGCAAACAAGGTAAACTACCTAAACAAAAAAATGCTTATCGTATCTATTGATTAGTAAAAAAATTAGATAAAATAAAAGCTTTAAAATTGGGTCTAGTAAATATATTATTCTAATAATTAAGGTTCTAACCCTACTATTTTTAGAAAAAACTCTAATTTGTATCAGTATTACCAAATTTATCAAGATTGTTTTTTTGAGCTTTCTTAATAATTGCAAGACTTTCTTCTAAGGTTTTACTCGTGGAAGAGAGCATAAAATCTATATCTTTAAAAATTTCCTGAATTATTTTACTCTTAAATTCATTTGCCTCAGCTTTGATTATCTCCGCCTCTTTCTGGGCTATTTTTACGATTTCATGCTCTGAAAGGATCTGATCCGCTTTCAGTTTTGCTCTTTCATACACTTGCTGAGCCTTTTCAGATTCTTCTTTCTGTATTCTTGCACTGTTTTGTACTATATATTTTGCCTCTCGTAAAACATCTGGCATGCAGTTTCTAATTCTTTCTACGAGTTCAAAAATAATGGAATCATTGACTATTTTCCCAACTCCAAAAACGGGCTTCTTTCCCTGAGCTACCTCGTTCTCTATCATTACCAATAAATCTTCAATATCTTCCATTATTCCTCCTTCCCTAGAAAAAGGCTGATATCCATCCCCTCTTCCGCCAATTTTTTCACATAAGAAGAGCTAATGGCTGAATCCTTTGCAATCAAAAATAAAGTCTTAATGCCACCGTTCTCCTCATTCCATTTAGCCATCTCCATCTCATATTTAATATCGTTTTGGTTTCTGATTCCCCTTAGGATATATCTTATATCATTATTTTTGCAGTAGTCAATAGCCCTCCCATCATAATCTTCAACCACTATATTAGCTCTAAATTTTCTTACTGCAATTTTAATAATTTTTTTTCTTTTTTCAATTTCCAATAAAGGGGTTTTTTGGGGATTTTTCAAAAGTACAATATGTACTGATTTAAAATTTTGTGATGCTGTTTCGACAAGATATTCGTGGCCAACAGTATACGGATCAAATGTTCCGGTTATCGCAACACTATTTCCTAATTGTATTAAATCTATTATTGTATGTCCATATTCTCTTATATCCAGTCTACACATGTTGTATGGGAGGCAATAAGATCTTTCCTCATTTCTTTTTTCCAGAACAATTATTCCATTTTCAGATAGAATATTACTATCCGAAATTTCCGCCAAAATCCTTGATTCCTCAATTGTGTTATATGGAGGATCCAAAAAAATTATGTTGAACTTTCTTCCCTCTTTCGCCATTTGGGATATGACAAATGAGTAATCTCTTTGAAATATTTCGTATTTTTCATCTATTTTTGATAAGTTTTTTTTAAGAACCTCAATAGAAAGTGAACTCTTGTCACAAAAAACACAATTTTCGGCCCCCCTCGATAAAGCCTCTATCCCTAAAGCCCCGCTACCCGCAAAAAGATCAAGAACATGACTTTCACCTATGTAGCTCTGGATTAAATTAAATATACTTTCTTTTACTCTATCTGTAGTTGGGCGAATAGAATCCCCTTTTTCTGCGATTAAAGTTCTTCCTTTATATTTTCCTGCAATAATTCTCATTTTATTTATATACCTTTTTATCTGTAATTATTAAATCCATTTTTATATCATGGGGTTCAACCGGTAACATCTCAAATTTGTATTCTTCAAAACAAATACCAATTTTAAATAGTATTTTATTCTTCAACCAAGTATCATAGTAACCTTTTCCATGTCCAAGACGGTTTAGATTTTCATCAAATGAGACCATAGGGACAATAACAAGGTCGATGTCTTCCTCATGAGAATCTTCATTTAAAGGTTCTTTAATCCCGAATTGGCCGTCAATAAGCTTACTATTTTCATATATTTGTATTGCTTTCATTCTTTCCCCATCTAATTTGGGGACAAACACTTTTTTCCCTTTCTCCCAAGAATTCTTCACTATCATCTTTGTATCAACTTCTCTCTCTTTAGAAAGATATACGAAGATAGATTTGGAATTAATATATTCTGACAAGGAAAAAAGTGTATTACAAATAATCTCACTTTTTTTATTTTTGTTGAAAACAAAAATGTCCTTTACTAAGGAACGAACCAAGTTTTTTTCCATTATATCAAAAAGACTTTACTCCGTTATGAGTTAAAAGTCTAATCGCTAAATCGGGAGAATCGACTTTCAAAAGAATAGCCGCTGTATTGGAACCTACTTGAGCATAAGAGTAAAGATAGGAAATATTGATTTTTTCTTGGTCAAGCAGTTGTAATACTTTGTGCATCTCCCCCGGTTTATCCGCCACCTGAAAACCAATTAGATCCGTTGATGCTGTGTTAAAACCATTTTCCTTTAATACTCTAATTGCCTTCTCATTATCATCAGTGATAGCTCGCAATATACCGTACTCTGAGGTATCTGCAATATTCATTGTCTGGATATTAATGTTCGCATCTTTTAAAACTCGGGCAAACTCACAAATTCTCCCACTTCTATTCTCGAGAAATACCGCTATTTGGTTTATTATCATTTAGGTGCTCCTTATAACTATTATATTTTTCTGTTATCCTTAACTTTTTTTACTTTTTCTCCTTCAATATATTTAAAAGTTCCGTTTGATACAAGTTTGATGTTCGCGGATACTCCTATTGCAGAAGTAACTACCGAGTGAACTTTTTGTGTTAATAATTGAACAGACTTTATTTCATCAAAAGCGACTCCTGGGAGTAATTCAACTTCTATATCCATAGTATCAAGATTATTTACTCTGTTCAATACCACCATGAACTTTGAACTTACTTGAGAATCGCAACCAACTAACGCACTTTCTATCTGGGAGGGGAAAACATTTACACCTCTTACTATCATCATATCATCATACCTTCCAGTAATCTTAGAGAGTCTTACAGAAGTTCTTCCACAAGCGCACGGTTCAGAAATGATAGATGAAATATCTCTAGTACGATATCTAATAAGTGGCATTCCCTCTTTAGAAAGAGTTGTAAAAACCAATTCTCCCTTTTCACCATTTTTAACTTGCTTTTCTGTAACAGAATCTATTATTTCGGGATAGAAGAAATCATCCTGGACATGTGGGCCACATTGATGCTCGCATTCTGTTGCAACACCAGGGCCTGAAATTTCTGATAGCCCATAAATATCATAAGCTTTTAACGAGTAAAGCTCCTGTATCTGTCTCCTCATCTCCTCTGACCAGGGTTCCGCACCAAAAATACCATATTTTAATGGAAAATTTTTAGGATTTAACCCAAGCTTCAAGGCCTCTTCTGCCATGTGGATGGCGTAAGATGGAGTACAGCAAAGTGTGTCAGCTGAAAAATCATTAATCAGCATAATTTGTCTTGGGGTATTGCCTGACGATGCTGGAACAACTGTTGCCCCAATAAGTTCTCCCCCATAATGCATTCCTAGCCCCCCAGTAAAAAGGCCATACCCATAAGCTATATGAATCGTTGAGTCCTCTCCTGCTCCCACTGAATACAAACCTCTTGCACAACATTCGGCCCAATCCTCAATGTCTTTTTTTGTATATCCAACTACAGTTAGTTTTCCAGTTGTTCCCGAAGAAGCATGAACCCTTACTATTTGTTTTTTGGGGACAGCGAAAGAACCAAAGGGATAATTATCTCTCAAGTCATGTTTTTCAGTAAATGGTAGCTTTTCAATATCATCAATGGTATTAATATCTTCAGGATAAACGCCTATATTAAGCATTTTCTCACGATACCATTTTACATTTTCAAAAACTCGCTTTACGACGATTCTAAGTCTCTCTGACTGAAGAAGATATTTTTCTTCCTTTGCCATACACTCCATTTTAGGGTTAAAGTATTTAGTCATATTATTTCTCCTGTTTTTATAAAGCATTATATCCGAGTTCTAAAGCAATCAGATTTAATTCAAGGTTCTTTTCTTTAACGCATTGTTTTATTGCCTCTTTTGCTAAATTCAGTTCTATTTTTTCTTTTGCGCAAAGTATACCTATTAAAACAACGTTGACTGCCTTTGAGCTACCAGCTAACTCAGCTAATTTAAGACCATCTACCTCAATTACACTTAAATTTTTATCCTTTAATATCTGAAGTGCATCTTTGGGATAAACATCCTTTCCAGTTATTACTGGCATAGGAAGAATCTTCTGATTATTTACTATGATGTGTCCATTCTCCTTTAAAAAACTCGACCATCTTATTGCTTCAAGAGTTTCAAAAGAAAGAATATAGTCTGCATCACCTTCACAAACAATCGGAGAAAATACTTCTTTGCCCCATCTAACGTGGGTAACAACGCTACCTCCTCTTTGGCTCATACCATGAACTTCACTAAGCTTACACTTTAGCCCTGAATTAAGGGCAATTGTTCCAAGTATTCTGCTTGCCAAAAGGGTCCCTTGTCCCCCAACACCAACGATTAATATATTTAAGTTTCTGGGTTTCATCTTATTATCTATCCTCCGAAATAATTGCTCCAAATTTGCACATTTGAGTGCAAACTCCACATCCAACACACAATTCCCTGTTAATTCTGACGGAGTTTCCTAAATTTTCAATGGCTGGGCATCCAATCGCTAAACATTGTTTACAATATTTGCATTTATTTTCCCCAATATAGAAAGCAGGAGGATATTTTTTATTTAACAGCGCACATGGTCTCCTTGCAATGATTACTGAAACACATTTTTTGGAAACCTCTTCTTTCAAAGCACTTATAACCTCTTGTATATTGTAAGAATCTACAATTCGTACACTGCCCGCCCCACATGCTAAGCATAAACTGTATAAATCTATCTTATGTCCTAGATCACCTTTTATTGTTTTCCCTGTTGATGGGTTGTCTTGATGCCCTGTCATAGCTGTAATAGAATTGTCCAAAATTACTATCGTAGAAGTACCATTATTATAAATTGAATTAATCAACGAGTTAATCCCACTATGTAAAAAAGTACTATCCCCTATTACTGCGACCATGTTTTCGGCTTCTCCAGTGTTTCCTTTATCAAAACCATGTGCCATCCCAATACTTGCGCCCATGCAAACACATAAATCTACTGCTGATAATGGTTCAAGCGCACCAAGTGCATAACACCCGATATCCCCGCTCACTTTAAGCTTAAGTTTTTTGATTGCATAAAAAACACTTCTGTGCGGACACCCTGCACACATTACAGGTGGTCTTGGGATTATTTTATTCCCGGATTTTTCTTCTTCTATTATACCCTCTAACTTGCGCCTTATATACGATACACAAAACTCACCCTGTCTTCCAAAAAGTTCTTTGCCATGGCATTTTATTCCGTTTGATAATAATTCCTTTTCAATAAAAGGCTCCAGTTCCTCGACAACGATTAACTCTTCAACTTGTGAGGCAAAGGTTTTTACTGACTCAAAATCAATTGGGTAAATCATGCCTAGTTTAAAAACCGACGCATCTGATGCCTCGACAACATATTGATATACAGCTCCTGAGCAGACAATTCCCAACTTATGACTTCGCATCAATGTAGAATTGATATTAAACAAAGAAATATCTCTGGATAAATCATTTTCTCTTTTTTCTACAAATAAATGTCTTAACCGAGCCATAGCTGGCATCATCACAAATTTTGAAACATCTTTTTTATATGTTTTATTCAGTATTTCATCTCTTTCTTTAGGTTCTACAAAACTTCTGCTATGTGCAATTCTTGTGGTTAATCTAATAATCACAGGCGTATCATATTTTTCGCTAATTTCATAAGCTATTTTTACAAAATCTCTTGCCTCTGAACTATCAGATGGTTCGAGCATCGGGATATGCGAACTCAACGCATAATATCTACTATCCTGTTCGTTTTGTGAGCTATGCATCCCAGGATCATCCGCGACTACAACAACTAAACCTGCGTTTACTCCTGTATAGGATAGCGTGAAAAGTGGATCTGCCGCAACGTTTAATCCCACGTGTTTCATACAACACATAGAACGAACTCCTGAAAAACAAGCCCCAATAGCAACCTCTAAAGCAACCTTTTCATTGGGAGCCCATTCAGTATAAATTGAATCATATTTTGCAGCATTCTCTGTTATTTCTGTGGAGGGAGTCCCTGGATAGGAAGATATAACTTTCACACCCGATTCAAAAGCCCCTAATGCTATAGCTTCATTTGCTAATAATAAACTTCCCAATTTTACACCTCTTCTTTTTAGCAATTTATATCTGTCTTAAATCTGTTACTCTTCTCGCTTTTCCTTCAAATCTTTTTAAAGACAACGGCTCTACCAATTTAATCTCAGCATCAATTTGAAGAATAACTTTTATGTTATGCTTAACCAATGCTCTAAGTTTTTCTAAGCTTTGAAAATCAGATAGAAGAGCTCCATCAGCTACTTCAACACGTACTTCCAATTTATCTAGATAGTTTTCTCTAGTTATAATCATCTCGTATTGTCCACCAATTTCCTTCATATTCATAAGAACTGTTTCAATCTGTGAAGGAAATACATTTACTCCTCTGATTATTAACATATCATCCGTTCTCCCTGTGACCCGAGACATCCTAACAGTATTTCTTCCACAAGGGCAAGGAGAATGGTCAAGAGAAGTTAAATCCTTTGTCCTATACCTAATCATAGGCATTCCTTCTTTTGTTAAGGTCGTTAATACCAACTCTCCAAGTTCCCCATCCTTAATGGGTTCTAAAGATTCTCTATCGAGAACCTCTGGATAGAAATGATCCTCATTTATATGCAACCCAGTATGAGAAAGACATTCCCCAGACACCCCAGGTCCTATAATTTCAGATAAACCATAATTATCAGTGGTCTCGACTTTTAGTCTCTTTCTAATTTCATTATGCATAGCATCGGTTGATGCCTCACTACCAAATAAACCCCATTTAAGATTAAAATCATCGATATTATAGCCTAGCTTATCTATCATTTCAGAAATATATAGCGCATAAGAAGGGGTCGCCACCAGAACAGTTGCCTGTAAATCCTTTAAAAACATTACTTGTCTTTCAGTATTACCCGAACTTGCGGGAATTATTGCTGCGCCAAGCTTTCGACAACCTTGATGCATTCCTAACGCACCAGTAAACATACCATATCCAAAAGAAATTTGGACTAGGTCATCTTTTGTCACCCCACCAGCTGCACTAACTCTAGCACAACATTCTATCCAAACTTTCATATCATTTTCCGTATAACAAACGACGGTAGGTTTCCCGCTTGTCCCACTCGATGCATGGATTCTTACTAATGACTCCTTAGGAACTGCTAATAATCCATAGGGATAATTATCTCTTAAGTCGCTTTTTACAACAAAAGGTATCCTTCTTATATCATCTAAACTCCTTAAATCAGATGGTTTAAACCCTGCCTGGTCATATTTGTTCTTGTAGAAAGGAATATTAGAATATGCGTAATTAACAATATGCTTTAATCTTTTTAACTGTAGCCTTCGCATGCTTATTGTAGACATTGTTTCTATTTTAACGTTATAAATCATCTTGTTGCTCCTAATATCCTTTTATATATCTTCATTATACTTTTCCTTTTGAAAATTCATTAAACATCCTGCTACAAGGATTCCCTTTTCTTCCTCAGTCATGTCTCCCAATGATAGTTCGATATCTTGCGACTGGTTATTTCTTAATAATTTCGATTTTCCCCCTCCGTTATATACAAATTGTTTAGGGTTCATAATTACTAGGATATCCCCTATTTCAAAGGTTAAGTTTCTATCGCTTGCGATTAACGGAAGAATTCCCCAATTTATTAAGTTAGATCTATACCTTTTCGTGGCATATTCTCTTGCAATATTTGCGCTTCCTCCTAATACTCTTTGACAGGAAGCAGCCTGTTCTCTTGCGCTTCCATCCCCAGGTTTAACCGCAAAAATTACACTTCCAAGTTGAATATCTAATTTTGAATCAAATCCAATCATTCTTCTCACATCATTTATCAAATTTTCCGCATATTCACGACTTTTTTTGGCTCGACCAACATAACTTGGGTCCTTTCTTGAAAGAGTAAATTCCGCTAACTTAATCGGATTGCTCCTGTATGAAGATGTTTCCCCAGAGGGAATAATTTCATCGGTTGTTGTTACAGGATCATTAATCACTGAAACCATTTCTAACAATAAAACATCCTTTAAAGGTGAAATCTCTGGCCAATCCGCAATATTGGGACCATATATAATGTCTTCATCTATTCTGGATTGATTAAACCCATTGTAAACCTTTGCCCTATAAGCTGAATTATCATAAACAAATTCAGGTATAGAATTTTCATAATCATAATCCAAGGCTGAGGATAGGTATCCTCCATTTGCAGCTGTAACCGATATACTTCTTGCATCCATCAAGGCGACTGATGCAATTTGCCCATCTCCCGGTTTTGAACCCTCTCTGTTCTCAAAATTTCGTGTAGTATGTCTGATTGAAAGCCCATTGTTCGCAGGGACATCCCCAGCTCCAAAGCAGGGACCACAAAAAGATGTTTTTACAACTCCTCCTGCGGATAATAATTTCGAAATTGCTCCCTTTTTTACAAGATCTTGGTATATAGGTTGAGACCCGCAATATACACTTAGTGATAAATCTGGTCCGATCCTTTTCCCACTTAAAATAGACGAAGATTCAAAAATATTATCATAAGTTCCTCCAGCACATCCTGCGATAATTGCTTGATCAATCTTAATACGTCCATTCTTATCTATCTTTGAAATTAAATCAAACTTATTGTTTTTTAGGAGTTTTCTACCCTCTTCCTGACACATGCCCAGTATTTCTCTCGGGTTATTAATCACTTCTGACAGCAAATATGAGTTACTCGGATGAAATGGAAGCGCAATCATGGGTTCGACGTTAGACAAATCTATCTCTATGACCCCATCATAATATGCGCCATCATTCGGAAATAGTTCAAAAAAACTATCCCCTCTTCCACGAATACTTAAATATTCTTTTGTCTTAATGTCAGTAATCCATATTGAAGATAAACAAGCGGTTTCGGTTGTCATTACATCTATACCGATTCTATATTCCATTGGAAGAGCGTTGACACCAGGACCAATAAATTCTAATACTTTATTCTTTGCATATCCGTTCTTAAACACAGCACCGATTAATAATATCGCAACATCTTGAGGGCCTACTCCTTTCCTCGGAGACCCCTTAAGGTATACTGCAACAACTTCTGGATACTTAATGTCATAAGTTGAACCAATTAATTGTTTTACTATTTCGGGGCCACCTTCGCCAACCGCGATTGTACCCAACGCTCCATATCTTGTATGACTATCACTTCCCAAAATCGCCATACCCGGCGAGGCAAATTCTTCTCTCATAAAAGTGTGAATTACTGCCATGTGAGCAGGGACATATATCCCTCCATATTTTTTGGCTGCAGACAGCCCAAATAAATGATCATCCTCATTAATGGTCCCACCTACCGCACATAAACTGTTATGACAATTTGTCATTATATAAGGGATTGGAAATTCTTTTAACCCGATAGATTTTGCTGTTTGGATTATTCCAACATAAGTGATGTCGTGCGAAGCCACAGCATCAAATTTTATTTTCAACAAACTATCTCTATCCAGTATGTTATTCTTTTGGTGTTTTGCCAATACTTTATAGGTTATGGTATTTCGAAACCCGTTTGTCTCATTTGTTTTGGTAAAACTACCATTATTATAAGAATGACCTCCGTTGGTTATTTTAATCATAGTATCCTCTTTTTACCTTTTGTATTAAAGATAATAATACTACTTATGTATAACAATTGGCAACTCAAAATTTTTTACGGGACATCTTTTGATCTATAACTTAAGAATATTAATGCACAAAACTTTTTTAGTAACCTAAATGGATTTTTTTAAAACCCCTTATTTTTTTTGTTTTTTGAACCTAGATTCAACATAAAAACCGGGGGAAACGGGGGCATCTATTACATAAGCATTTTCATAGAAAGAGAGAGACTTAATAAAGATTACGATATCCGAAGAGCATATAGATATCAAAAGAGAAAAGACTATTGAATAAACAAAGTTTAGAAAAATTATAGAAATTAAAAGCGGAAAAACACCGGAAAATAAAAATGGGATCATGAGGGAAAGTCTGTAAATACCTATTCGAAGAGCCTCCTTACAATAACAAAACAAGCTTAATGTCTTTTTGTTGAAACCAAACCTAATTTGCGTAGAGGGAACTTTAAAAATTCTATAGGTAAGATAATGTAAGAATTCATGAAAAAATATCGTAAAAATGATAATTAGTAAACCGAATAAAATATCCAATAATCGAAAAGGTATATTGTAAATTGGAGGGAAAGAAATATGAATAAATAACGAAATAGCACCACTGACAATGAAAAGAACAAATGATACAAAAAAAGAAGACTTTTCGGATGTGGTGACGAAAATGTGATTTTGTAAACAAAAAGCGGCACCTACTGGTGCCGCATATTTTTTATTATTTTGCGTATTCAATTTTTCTTAATTCACGAATGACATTTACTTTAATCTGTCCAGGATATTCCAATTCGTTTTCAAGCTTCTTCGCTATATCTCTCGCCAAGACCTCGGTTTGTAAATCATCCACCGATTCAGGTTTAACAATTACCCGAATTTCTCTACCGGCCTGAATTGCGTAAGACTGATCAACGCCAACAAAAGAGTTCGCAATGCTCTCCAGTTTTTCCAAACGTTTCACGTACAGTTCAACGCTTTCTCTTCTTGCACCTGGCCTTGATCCACTAATTGCGTCTGCTGTTTGGACAAGAATAGCCTCAAGGGTCGTGGCTTCAACATCACCATGATGGGCTTCAATTGCATGTATCACCTTCTCGCTTTCTTTGTATTTTTTTGTGAGTTCTACACCAATTTGAATATGAGTGCCCTCATATTCATGGTCAACTGCTTTTCCAATATCATGAAGGAGTCCAGCTCTCTTTGCAATTTTTTCATCTGCGCCAATTTCTGCCGCTAACATTCCCGCAATATACGCAACTTCTAAAGAGTGCTTGAGAACATTTTGGCCATAACTGGTCCGGTACTGTAATCTTCCTAATAATTTTACTAATTCCGGATGAATTCCAAATACATTAACCTCGAAAACAGCGTTTTCTCCTAATTCTTTAATGGTCGAATCCATTTCTTTACGGACTTTATCCGCTATTTCTTCAATTCTTCCTGGATGGATTCTACCATCAGCCATAAGTTTGTTTAGAGTTTGACGACCAATTTCTCGTCTCACAGGATCAAAACTCGATAGAGTGACAACATCTGGAGTATCATCAATAATAAAATCTACTCCTGTTGCACTTTCAAGCGCCTTAATATTTCTTCCAGTTCTTCCTATTATTCTGCCTTTCATCTCATCGTTAGGAAGTTCTACAACTGAAGCGGTCGATTCAGATGATACATCGACGCCACATCTTTGGATTGCCAAAGCTATTATGTGTTTAGCTTTTCTTTCACCTTCTTCAGTAGCTTTTTGTTCAATATCTTTTATAATTGATATTGCCTGCTTCTTAGCCTCATGTTCCATCTCGTCAATAATGGATTTTTTAGCCTCTTCTTGAGTCAGACCACTAATTCTCTCCAATTCTTGGATTGCCTGATTGTTTTTCTTAGTTATTTCCGCTTCGATTTTTGATAATTCGCTATTTTTAGCTTCAATTGCTTTTTGCGACTTTTCAAGATCTTCAAGTTTTTTATCAACTTGATCTTCTTTTCGTTGAAGTGAATCTTCCTTTTGACTTAATCTCAGCTCTTGTTTTTGAAACTCTTGACGTTTGTTTCTAGACTCGTTTTCGAATTCATTACGTGATCTGATCTGGATTTCTTTTGCCTCCAGCATCGCATCCTGTCTGATATTTTTTGCTTCCAGCCTAGCCTCTTCAGTTATCCTGTTGAATTCACTTTGGGCATCCTCTTTCCTTTTTCTTAATGTTTGTTTGTAAAAAAGAAATCCTAATAAAAGACCTATCCCAACTGCCGGAAACAATGTTATCAATACATATCCCCACCCTGGGAATGTGCCGGCGGCAGACAAAAATAGACTGCCTAACATTGTTACCTCCTGTAAAAATTTTTTGAAATTATTATATAATCTTGGCCCTTCTTGAGCCGCGTAATTTCATTTAGTTATTATATGACAGAAATACTCTCAAGTCAATGTATTGCCGAGTGTATTAAAATCTATTTATTCAAAGGGAGTCAAATAATATTCTCCCTTTTAAAAGCTTGCACGAATTTTCTTTTCCAATTCTTTGAAGACTTCCGGATTATCTTTTAGATATTGCATAGCTTTTTCTCTTCCTTGCCCAATTTTTTCACCTTCATATTGAAACCAAGATCCGCTTTTGATTATCAATCCTAAATCTACAGACATATCCAAAATACACCCCAAATTAGAAATTCCTGACCCATAAATAATATCAAATTCCGCTTCTTTGAAAGGTGCTGCTAGTTTATTTTTTACAATTTTTACTTTGGTTCTACTTCCTATACTATCGCCTCCGTCTTTCAAGTTATCTTTTTTTCTTACGTCGATTCTAATACTTGCATAGAACTTTAAAGCTTTTCCACCCGTGGTTGTCTCCGGATTCCCAAACATAATACCCAACTTCTCTCTTAATTGATTGATAAAAATCAAACAGGTATTTGTTTTGCTAATACTACCGGTAAGTTTTCTTAGGGCTTGAGACATCAATCTTGCTTGCAACCCCATGTGGCTATCTCCCATTTCTCCATCAATTTCTGCCTTTGGCGTTAAAGCTGCGACACTATCAACAACTATTACGTCTATACTCCCACTCTTTATCAGTTCATCAGCAATTTCAAGCGCCTGTTCTCCATTATCTGGTTGTGAAACATATAAATTATTTAAGTCAACTCCTAGGGCAGCCGCATATCCTGGGTCAAGAGCGTGTTCTGCATCTATGAATGCAACAACACCACCTAATTTTTGGGCTTCCGCAATAACATGTAGTGCTAATGTAGTTTTTCCAGAGCTTTCTGGTCCATAAATCTCCACTATTCTACCTCTGGGCATGCCACCTATTCCAAGAGCTTTGTCAATAGCTATACAACCTGATGGAATAACATCTACTTTTACTTTTTCATGGCTTCCCATGTTCATAATCGAACCCTTGCCAAAATTTTTTTCAATTTGTGCTAACGCGATAGAAAGCGATTGTTGTTTTTTCTCATCCATAAATATCTCCTTTAATAACGTTTGTGTTACTAGTATATCATTTTTTAACTAATTAATGTCAAAAACACCTCATCACTTTTTAATATGTCCAAAAATGTTCCCTTGCTCAAATTTTCGTTCCATTTATCTGTAATATCTCGCCATTATATTATTTTTTTTTAAAAAAGTCTTTAGAATTATTGAGATCTTGCCAGGAATCAAAAATTATTTTTTATGTATATTAACGTCTTAAAAATAGCCATATCAGTAGCCGCTTTCCTAATTTCATTTCTATTTCCGTAAAAACAGTATTCATAGCATTCAGTATTCTTCTCAGATACAACTGAAATATATGTTAACCCTACTGGTTTATTTTCACTTCCTCCAGTAGGCCCTGCAATCCCAGTAGTGGCAACCGCAATAGAAACATTGTCTTTAATCAATCCATTTGCCATCTCAATTGCTACCTCTCTACTTACAGCCCCATAATCGATTATTGTGTCTTCTCCGACTCCAAGTCGGTCCATTTTTGATATATTTGAGTAGGTAATTAAACCTTCATGAAAAACCTCACTACATCCAGGAACATCAACGATTGCGCTTGAAATCATTCCACCCGTAAGGCTTTCCGCACATGCAAAAGATAATCCTTTTTCTCGCAATTCATGAACAAGTGATTGGGCTAAATTCATATCCTCTTCCCCATAGAAAACATCTTCAAAGATTTCGAAAATACTTTCAACCATCGATTCGTGCAAATCTGAATTCAAAATAATACAATTGTCAAATCCATTTCCTTCAACGCGAAAATTAAACGAATTTGAGAATATTGAAAGTCTTTTTCTTATTTCCAATAATGGACAACACACTCTTATAAAAATATTCATCTTTTATGTCTCCTTTTGAAATACTAATGATCTTTCAGAAACACCAAATGATTGTATTAATCTTCAATTGTACCAATTAGATGAAAACCAGTTTCATGAATTTTTACATCATAGATATGTCCAATTTCTGCAAGTTTATTCGAAGTAAAAAAAACTTTGGTATCAATATCTGGAGCGTTATACTCATTCCTACCCCAAAAAATATTTTTTTTAAAATCAATCCCCTCGTAAGTAACCTTCAACGTCTTGCCTAAATATTTTTGGTGATTATTACAAATAGTATTACTTTGAAGCATGGAAAGCTCCTTTAACCTAGAGTTAATTATTTTTTTGGGAATTTGATCCTTCATCTTATACGCAACCGTCCCCTCTTCTCTACTATATCCAAAGAAGCCAGCGTAATCTACAAAGCCATTTGCAATAAAATTCTTCAAATCTAAATACATCTGCTCATCTTCACCCGGAAATCCTACTATAAAGCTACTTCTCAAGGCAATCTCCGGATGCTTGCCTTTTATCCTATCAATAGTTCCTATTATTTGAGAGGAGTTAGTACGACGATTCATTTTTTTTAATAAATTATCATTTACATGTTGAAAAGGAATATCGATATATTTAGCCATCTTCGGTTCATTAGCAATGTACTCTATCAAATCATTGGTAACTAATTCGGGATATGCATACATTAATCTAATTTTGTATATATCCAATTTACTAATGGCTTCAAGAAGGTTAATTAGTCTTGGCTCTCCATAAAGGTCTAAACCGTATCTTACCGTATCTTGAGCTACAATAATCAGTTCGTTTACTCCATTTTCAACGAGCATTTTAGCTTCATCTATGAGAGATTCTTCCCCATATGACCTATATCTCCCTCTAATAAAAGGAATGGCACAATACGAGCAAAAATTATCGCATCCGTCAGCTATTTTTAAGTAAGCATAATGTTGAGGAGTGGTTATTAGTCTTTGTTTTTGTAAAATAGGTTCCTTATTGTCCGACATAAAAATACCGTTCCCAGTCTCTATCATTGAAACAATATCATCATACGTCCCCAACCCACCAAACACATCAACTTCGGGAAGTTGGTCCCGAATCAAAGAAGCATATCTTTCTGCAAGGCATCCTATTACTATTATCTTAATTTGTTTTCTTTTTTTTATCTCTGCTACATCCAGGATAACATCTATGCTCTCTTTTTTTGCTGATTCTATAAAAGCACAAGTATTAATAATGATTATGTCCGCATCTGCTATATTACTTGTAAAATCGTAGCCTGCCAATCTAAGCTTATACAAAACCTTTTCAGAGTCTACTCTATTTTTGTCGCATCCAAGCGATATCATCCCAATTTTTTTCATTTTAACTATGTTCCCCAACCAAGATAAAAAATATCCCTTAGTTTTGATCAAATCTAGAAAGAAATTCTTCTTCAGTTAATAATATTGTTCTCCCTTGAGAGCCGGTGGTTTCAGGCCCGAGATATCCTCTCGCTTCCAGAGCATCGACAAATTTCTTAGCTCTTAAAAAACCAAGCCCAAAAGTTGCTTGCGCACTTGAGATAGAGGCCTTTCCCTTTTTGATAAAATGTAACATGACTTGCTTAAGCATTTCTTCAAAATCATCCGCCTTCTCATCCTTTCCTTCAGAAGAATCAATTTCAGTCTCTTCAATTTCAGGTTTTACTGTAATGGCATTTAATAAATCGTCATTGAATACAGACTCATTATTTGCTCTAATACTATCACATACTTTTTTTATTTCTGCTAACTCGACTAAAGCACCCTGCATCCTTGTTGTTCCTTTTGTAGAGGAATAGATCATATCACCATTTCCCAATAAATCTTCTGCGCCCGGATCATCAAGTATTACTCTGCTGTCCATACCTGATTTTACTGAAAATGCTACCCTTGATAAAATATTAGCCTTTATAAGCCCGGTAATAACTTGAACTGTAGGTCTCTGGGTAGCAATAATCATATGTATCCCACAGGCCCTGGCAAGTTGTGCAATCCTGACCACGTATGTTTCTACCTGACCCTTACCCTTCATCATTAAATCAGCCATCTCATCTATTACTAATACGATTCTGTACATCTTTGGTTCTTTTTGGGAATCTCTAAAACCATTATTATACTGGTCGATGTTTGCGCATCCAACTTCTTCAAAAAATTTATATCTACGATCCATTTCTTCGGTAAGCCATTTTAAAGTGCTTACAGCTTGTGCATTTTCCTTTATTGTTTCAGCAATTAGTAGGTTTGGAAGATTTTTATATACGGCTAGTTCAACCCTTTTAGGATCGATAAGAATCAAGCGTACATCCTCGGGGGAATATTTATAAAGAATACTCACAATTAACGCATTAAGAAAAACACTTTTTCCTGTGCCAGTTGCACCTGCAACAAGCAAATGGGGCATTGAAGATAAGTCTTCTATGAAATTAGTTCCATCAAGGGTTTTTCCAAAGCAAAGGCGTATCCCTTTATCGGTGCTGTTAAATTCTGGGCTACTAATAAGAGACCTCAACCCTACAATATCTCTTTTTTTGTTAGGTATCTCTAAACCAAAAGCATCTTTTCCCGCGATTGGAGTCAAGATTCTTATTTGTTTAATAGCCAGTCTCATAATTAGATTCTCTTTTATGCTTCTTATTTTAGCAATTTGATAGCCTGGCCCAAGTTTTAGTTCATATAAAGTAAAAGTAGGCCCCCGTTTTGCCCCAATTACTTCAGCAGGGATTTCGAATTCAGCCATAGTAGTTTCAATTTTTTGTTTTACTTCATTGTAATCCTCGGGAAAATCAATATCATTACCAGGATAAGAAGGCAATAAATCGACGGAAGGTCTCTTATAAGGCTTATATTTATAGTTATCAATCGTATTTGTTGGTTTATTGTCAAAAATTGAAGTTTGTGAAGATGTTTGGACCTCTATATCCTTTTTCTCTTTTCGAGATTTTCCTAAATCATCAGCTATGTTTGTCTTCTCATTACTTCCATAATTTATTGATTCAATAGAAATCTGTGAAGAATATTCTTCTCCTCTCGGCTTGTCTTTTTTTGGGGAGAATAGCTGGTCAGAATTTTTTACATTACATTTTTTTTCATTCTCTTGATTGATTTGAATAATTTCTTCTGTTTCATCAGGTTTTTTTAAAATTTGAAAAAATCCACTTTGTTCAAAAGAAAGGGGCTCATGTAATTCCTTTAGAGCTTCCTTTTCATCAAATACACCCCTGTCACTTTGGATCGGATCAGTAAAATCTATTCTATCAGCCAAACCTTTTTCATGATTTGAGACTTTATCATTTTCAAGTGATGCATAACGCTCACTAGAATCAAAAATTGGCGATTCACTTTGATTTGTTTTAAAATTTTTGTCTTTATTTTCAAAAGGATAGTCTCCATTCAAAGAATGAGGGCCATATTGAGTAGAAAAATTTGAGTTTTGATTCTGCTCCAATAATTCTCTTCTTCCAGCATTCGTATAAAGACTATTTAGTTTGTCATTACTCCATTCTTTATCAATGATGTTGTATTTATGTTCATTGTCTTCTTTTTTAGGAATAGAATCTTCAGAAAATAACAACCTTGCACTTTGATTAGCCCTATCTTCATCTCTATCAACCAGCCCTCCAAAAGACCTTTCCTTCACATTTTGTTTGTTATTATCGTTTCCAAACAGAAGGGTCTTGGCATCTAGAAGCATTTCTTCGACTTCTTCTTTCCTTAAAGCGCCAAGAGGTGGCTCTGCTTCAGGATTTAATGAGTTTGGTAAAGGATTCTTTGTTATTGAATTATCCTTATTTTTTAGAAGGCTATCAGATTGTTCCTCTACTTTTCCAACTTTGTTTTTGAAAACATTCTGTGAGGTTACTTTTTTATCAAAAAACTTGATTAACGGAAAGATCAAAAACAAAAATAAAATGCCAGTAATAATCAAAGTTGAGGCCACTAAAAACCCATAGTTGGGGAAGATCGCATACAATGGATAAATAATAGCAGAGGAAATCAATCCTCCAACTGTGATAAAACCCGTTGGGACAAGAAAAACTAAAGGATCACCTGTAATTCCATTTTTATAAAAAGATACATGAAATAGAGACACTAAAGATACAATAAATAGAGATATTAACAGATTTTTCTTCCAACCAAAAGAAACCCTTTTCCCGAAAAAAATTGTTAATCCAAAGAACAGACAAACGGGTATTAAAATGTAAACAGAATAGCCAAAGATTAAATACACAAAAGTTCTAGTAAATGGAATAATCAAAAGAATTAACAAAACCAAAACAACAGATAGAATTGTAATCGAAAAAATCATTTTTTTTGTATTATTTACTGAATCAACTTTTTTAAGGGTCATACATTCCTCCGGAAAAATGGAAAAGCAATCTAGATTATATTTCCTCTATTCTAAAATCTGGTTCTTTCCCAACATAACTTATAGATTTATTATCTCCAATAAAGACATATTCGTTTATTTCATGTAATTTTTCAATCGTCACTTTTGTTAATAAATCCAACTCAAGGTCGTAGTCAAATAATTCATTTTTTAGCAACGCTCTTTTCCCCGACATTCTCATCAAAGAAGATGAGCTTTCTAAACTCAAAACCAAAGCCGTTTTAATCTGCTCCTTACTTTTGCTGAATTCTTCTGGAGAAAAACCCTTCTCCAACAACATTTGAATTTGTTTTTTTACTTCAGAAATTGCCTTATGCGCTTTTTCGGGGCTTGTACCAAGATATATTGTGAAAACTCCCGAATCAGAAAAGTTGTAGGCCGAAGAGTAAACATTATATGCTAAACCTAAAGTTTCCCTTATCGATTGAAAAAGCCTTGAGGACATTCCCCCACCAAATAGACTGGACATCATATTGATTGCAAGAGTCCTATCATCTATGTAGTCAATTCCTCTGTAAGCAAAAGCTATATTTGCCTGTTCAAGCGGTTTTATCGTTAGAACTGATTCCTTCGCAGGAATTACCTTCTTTCTTAATATTGGCACAAGGGAAGAAAGCCTACTGTTTGCTTCAAAATACTTGTTAACAAGGTCCTTTGCTTTCTCAAAATCAACATTCCCTGCTATAGAAATAACCATATTGCCAGGATCATATTCTGCATCTCTAAAATCAAACAGATTTTTTTGTGTAAAAGAATTTATGTTGTCTTTAGTCCCCAAAATGCGCCTGCCCGGTCCTTCATTCCCATACCATGCATAAAATAATTTATCCATACATAGGTCCTCAGGATCATCCTCTGACATTTGGATCTCCTCGATTACGACAGTCTTTTCCTTTTCCATTTCAATTTCATCATATTTAGAAAAATATATCAAATCAGATATCATTTCCATACAATTTTCAAAATGTTCGTCGAGAGATACAGAATAATAAGCTGTATGGTTTTTGGAGGTATAGGCATTCATTCTAGCCCCTATTTTCTCCATATCATCAGCAATCTGAAACGCATTTCTTTTTGATGTTCCTTTAAACATCATATGTTCCATAAAATGAGCTATACCATTGTTATCTGATGATTCATACTCACTTCCAACCTTAATAAAAACACCAACAGAAACGCTTCTGGTGTTTTTCATCTGGTTAAAGACTAATCTAAGACCACTCGGGAAAATTTGTTCTAGAGTCATGCAACCCCCTATAGTATTTTCTTTATTTAGATTATATTATACATAAGTTTAAGTATTGATACAATTACATGCCATATTAATAAAAAAACTTATTATTCTAGCAACAATAATCTCGTACTTTAAAATCGGACAATTAATACTATAAAAATTTTAATAAACTTGACATTATTGGTTATAAATACTAACATAGTTCCAATAAGAAATATCTTTTTTAGAGGTAAAAATGGCTGAAATAACTATGGAGAAACTTGTTGCTTTATGCAAGGGTCGCGGATTTATTTTCCCCGGAAGTGAAATATACGGAGGCTTAGCAAATACCTGGGATTATGGCCCCATGGGAGTTGAGTTGAAAAATAATATTAAAAAAGCCTGGTGGAAAAAATTCGTTACAGAAAGCAGATATAATTATGGTATTGATTGCGCAATACTTATGAATCCTACTGTTTGGGAAGCCAGTGGTCACATCGGAGGTTTTTCCGATCCTTTGATGGACTGTAAATCGTGTAAATCTCGACATCGAGCTGATACTTTAATTGAAGAATATATCAAAAAAAATTCCATTGACCTCTCAATTGCCGGGTGGAATAACTCTCAACTACAACAATTTATTAAAGACAAAGGGATCAAATGTCCCGTTTGCGGTGCTTCCGATTTTACTGAATTGAGACAATTTAACCTTATGTTTAAAACTTTCCAAGGCGTTACCGAAGAAAGTGCAAACATAGTTTATTTAAGACCCGAAACGGCCCAAGGAATTTTCGTTAATTTCAACAATGTTTTAAGAAGTTCTCGAGCAAAAATTCCATTTGGCATTGCCCAAATTGGTAAAAGTTTTAGAAATGAGATTACCCCAGGTAATTTTATTTTCAGGACTCGGGAATTTGAACAAATGGAGCTTGAGTTCTTTTGCAAACCTGGAACAGATTTAGAATGGTTTAGCTATTGGCGATCTTTTTGCATGAACTGGCTTTTAAATATCGGCATAAAGAATGAAAAAATAAGGCTTCGTGACCATGACCCCAAGGAATTATCCCACTATAGCAAAGCGACAACAGATTTTGAGTTTCTTTTTCCTTTTGGATGGGGAGAACTTTGGGGAATCGCAGACAGAACAGATTTTGATTTGAAAGCACATATTTCCAGATCGGGAAAATCTCTGGAGTATATTGATCCAAACACTAATGAACGCTTTGTTCCTTTTGTGATAGAACCATCTCTTGGCGCAGACCGTATGTTACTTGCTGTATTGTGTAATGCTTATGAAGAACAAGAACTACCCGGAGGAGATTCAAGAGTGGTGTTACATTTACATCCAACACTATCTCCTTTTAAGCTAGCCATACTTCCTCTTCAGAAAAGCCTTACTGAAAAAGCCGAAGAAGTTTTCTCTAAACTTTCAAAAATGTTTTCAATAGATTTTGATGCTTCTGGTTCTATTGGGAAAAGATATAGAAGACACGATGAAATTGGTACTCCTTTCTGCCTAACAATTGATTTTCAATCTTTAGACGATGATACCTGCACAATTAGAGATAGGGATACCATGGAACAAATAAGAATTAATATTTGCGATGTAGAAGATTATATATCGAATAAAATAAATTTTTGATAGGAGGAAAAATGAAAAAACTTACAAAAACGTCTTGGATAGAGTTAGGTATTTCAGTAGGAATCTTCGTTGCCCTTGCAATTATTTCCGCATTTTTAGATCTTCAAATAAATAAAGCTTTATATTCACCCAACAACTTTTATGGACAATATTTTGCAAATTTTGGAGAACTGCCCACTTATCTCGTTGCTCCGGTTGCAGGGACTATTTTATTTTATCAAAACTTCGGCAAAAATAATAAAATTAATATTTTTCTGAAAGTTTTATTCGCGATTGTTATTTTTGCAGGATATTTTGTTCTTATAACTTGGTTATGGGGACGATTTGCCGATGATAGTATTCTTTATCCATATCTCTATCAAGCGGCATTTTCCTTATTATTAACCTCTTTAACTATTTTTAGCTGTATGTTTGTCCCTAAAGAAAAAATGAGAAAACTACTTTGGTTTGCAATTTTTCTAATCATTGTTACTGCTTTAAGTAATATTTTTGTGCAAATAATGAAAATGTTATGGGAGAGACAACGCTTTAGAACAATGACACCCGGTAATGAGCTTGCCCCTTTAGCTGTCTCTGTAATATGTCCTGACTATGCTGGGTTTACGCCTTGGTATCAAATAAATATATTTAGCCCTCCTGAAATTAGGACTGAGATTTATAAAGAAATATTCTTAGCAACGGATGAAGATGCTTTTAAATCTTTCCCTTCCGGACATACAGTTGCTGCCGCAGCCTCCTTTGGGTTAATAATAGTCCCGGATATTTTTGAAAAGCTAAAAAAACAACGTTGGATCTTTTGGTGTGTTCCAATTCTTTACACAACTTTGGTGGGGATAAGTCGAATTGTAGTTGCCGCTCACTATTTGTCTGACATTCTATTCGGGGGATTTATTGGTTATGGCACAGCTTGTTTAACCAGATGGATTCTAATAAGCAAAGTCCCTGATCTAGGTGGACAATTGAAAAATAAAAAAAATGAAGTGGCAAAAACTGAATGAAAATGGGGGCTTATAACAGCCCCTTTTTTTTATTCAATATTTCGAAAGAAATTCAAATATTTGTTGAACGTTTTCATGTTTGTTCCGAATATCTTAACTATTTGAGGAAGATTAACTTCTTTATCTTTTGCTTTTTGATATGTATAGAGCAATAAAGAACACAATGCACCGTATGATTTCATATTCTCTTCAATATTGTATATTTTATCCGAAAGCCCCTTCAATTCATCACTAATAATCTCATTTCCGTGTAATAGCAAGTAAGTGTATACAGCTGCGTATACTTCCTTGAACAAACTCCCTTTTGCCGTTTTGGGAAAAGGAAAACTCCTTACATATCCTGATATAATGCTTGAATCATAAGGAAAAGTAATCTTCTTTGACAAACTTCTTTCAGAGACAAGTAATGAAAACATTATAGTTGCTTTACATGTGTTTCTTATATCAATATTTTTAAGTTTATTAATTAGATATTGTTGATACGTATCTTCTTTATTGGAGTTATTGAGAGACAATGCCTCTATTATTGGTTGAGGATTTTGAAAGGCAAATATTACATCCAATAAGTCATAAGCTTTTTTTGTCAAATATATATCATCATTGTTTCTGAGGCAGTTTGAGTAAAATTCTTCTGCGTAAGATCGAATAAGCTCTTCTGTGACTTTTGGCGAGAAACGATTAGAAAAATATACCTCATTATGTGCAACAGAAGAGCTATCCACATACCAATTTAAAAAAGTAATCTCTAAGTCGTTGGGAAAAATCGGAGAGTATTTTCGACATAATTTTCTCGCTTTCTCTAATTCTCCAGAATTTATGAGAACTCCAATATAACAGGAAACCCCCATGCTGTTCATTTCGTTTAACCGAAACATTTTTTCGGCAGCCTTATTCGCGTATTCATGAAGCCCATTAGTGCTAAATACTATAGCCAAATACTTTAAAGCATGCGAATTGTCTGGAAGAGATATCTTATTAATTAAAGAATCAAAAAATGAACCCTTATCATGAATTAAATCTTTTGATATGTATATCTTTAACAATATGTCGTATGGGGTAGTATTTTGATTGTCTATTTCTAATAATTTCAATGCTACACTTTCAGCAAGCTCACTGTCACCATTTTCGTATGCTGCCCGAGCCATTATATCCAATCCCATTTCATATTCTTCACTTTCTGGTTCGATAATCATACATGTCGATATTGATTTGTCGAAATTTCCTTTAACGTAATAATCATATGCAACATAAGCTCTCGCTAGGTTCCGTCTAGAAATCGTATCAATCAATATTAGCTCTGAAGAAGGATACTTCTCTTCATTTAAAAGTATCATCCTATTATTCACGGAGGAAGACAACTCCTCTAATAACTCAAAGTTGATATTTTCCCAAAATTGCGCGAGCCTTGGTACATTCCCGGGTTTAAACCTATGCGAATTGGGAATAAGCCAGCCATTGTCAGGAAAGCTATAATTACCATGAAGAAAGGCATGCTGTCTGCAATCTTTTGCAAGCGCTAAACTATATTCTAAATATCTCTTTTTTTCCCAAAGATTAATGAATAAAATAATGCTTTCATTATAAGCTCCGATTTGGGAATACGCTAGAGCAAGTTCAAGCACATGCTCTTCAGATTGGTCCAACTCAACAGCTTTTTTTAAATAGGAAATAGCATCCAAGTACTCTTTTTTTTGGAAAAATTTTTTACCATTTGAAAAATAAAAATCAGCGGACTGAAACATTGACAAAACTGCCATATTAAAAACTCCTCTCAAAAACGTTTTCGAGTCTGCTCTTATTGTATACTATGTTTTTCCCGCAATAATCACAATGTATCTCAACCTCTGGTTTTTCCCGTAGAATATCTACTATTTCCGTTTCTCCGATGCTTTTTATTATGTCGTCAGCCCTAGCCTCACAGTTACAAAAAAAATCCAGTTTATCAATTGACAGATATTCTGCTCCAAAATGTTTAAAATAATAATTAAAAGTGGCTTCAACTCCGAAGTTAGCAATCCTCAAGGAAATTTCTTTAAATCGACTCATTATATCTTCCAAAATAAAAATTGCTTCCTCCGAAACACCAGGCATTGCTTCGCAAATTACTCCATATGAACAAAGCCTATTTTCGTGGATGAAAACATCTAAACCAATAGCACTTTTTATCCCTTCGCTTGCAAAAAGATAATATGCAAAATCATCTGATATATTGCCTGAAACAATTTCGGTACTTCCAATATATGGTTCTTTTAATCCCATATCTTTTACTATAGTGAAATATCCTTTCTGCCCAACAGCTTCTTTTATATTTTCAGCAGGGGACCCTATTAACTCAAGTTTGTTAGGATTTTCAATATAACCCTTTATTTTCCCTTGATTTTCCCCCGCGACATATATTTTTCCCAGAGGGCCTTCGCCATCAATGATCACGTTGAATCTACCAAGTTTGTTCTTCATGTTATAAGAAATATAAGCACCTATTGTCAATGCTCTACCCATTGCATTTTGAGCAATAGGAACTAAATTATGAATTTTGCTCGCATGGATCAACATCTCGGAAGTATCTATAACTGCAATACGAGCCTGCTTATCAAAAACAAGACCTCTAAGAATAATGTCCGTCATTATCACCTTCAAACGTTACTTATAATGGGTATAAACCTTAAAATATTATTTTTTGTTTTTATATACTTGTTTCTGTGTTTCGACCTTCTTGGTTCTTTTTCTCTCAGCACGCAATTGAGCTTTAATCTCTTGTTGATATAAAGGCTGAATCAAATTTTCGCTGTTGTAATCAGCATAATTGGTTAATACTAAACAAAAATGCGAAAGTCCAAAAGAAAGAATTACGATAGTAATGATAAGTTTAACCATATCTCCTACAAACAATAAAGCGAAAGGGAATATGGAAAAAGCAAATGCTAGTATCGATGAAAATGAGAAACCCGACGCAATAATTGAAGAATTCTTTAATCTGTCCATAACTTTAATATTTTTATAGGACACGTTGAACGGTAAGTAGGTGGTCATCACCATTGCGGAAAAAATGGATAATATTATTGTTAAAATTAATCCAATATAATGTCCAGGATTAGTTGTTCCAATTAAAAATGAGTTCGAAAACTCAAGTATCATAAAGGCAGTCCCACTAAAAATTATCCCGAAAATTGAGATTGAAGGGACCATTTTACCCGAGAGGAATTTTACCCCTTTAAAGAACTCTTTAATAATTCTCGGAACATCGTTGCCGTACTTGTCCTTTTTCATTAACAGAGTTTCTCCCCAAACCAGTTTGGAACAGACATAGAAGTTTCCCGCCAGCCCTATTCCAACAATAGGCAGAAAAACTGTGATAGACCCGACTAAAACCATATATGCTTTTAGCATGATTGAAGATGCTGAATTTATTGATAGTCCCGAAGATAAACCTAAACCAAATCCATTTAGAAGAAACGGGGCATCAGAAACACCAATTCCTGCTAATAGGTATCCAAATTCTTCATATCCATAAATTTCAAAAAATAAAAGAGAAGCAATAATTGGAAGGCAAAAAAGCATTGTCAATAAGTTTACAATCATCAAAGGCTGAAAATATGTTTTTAGTATATCAATGTAACGTTTAAATCTCCCCCCTGGATATGCTCCTTTAATCTCTTCTGCCCTATCTTCCTGGGAAACAACGAGATTACTTATAAGTTTAATTTTGTAAGAACTAATTTTTTTTTCTTTACTTTGAGCAGTGTTAGAGTTAATCATTTTCTCCATCCATTAGGGTAGTATTTTAATTAAAAATTATACTATAACATTCAAAAAAAGTAAACCTTTCATCTACTTGGTATTTTAAATGATATCATTATTTTATTTTGCAGTATTTTTTATATCCTCAATGTAGTTTTATAATTTTTGGATTAGATTTATGTGATATTTTTCGCTTTATTGCGCTAAACTGCTAAATAGAATAAATGTTACATAAATCCGTACTTATTTATAAGGTATTTTAATTGACACGATATTAGCATATTGGTATTATCTATTTAATTTTTATGAATAAAGAGGCATTATATGAAACATATTAATATGGCAGTTGTTGGCGCTACTGGAATGGTGGGAAGGAAGTTTTTACAAGTACTTGAAGAGAGAAAACTTCCTGTTGATAATTATTATCTTTATGCTAGTGAAAGATCAGCTGGATCCACCCTTCACTTTATGGATAAAGACTATATAGTTCTAGAATTGAAAGAAGAAAATATTAAAGATAAACAAATAGATATTGCTCTTTTTTCCGCTGGAGGAAGCGTTAGTAAAGATTACGCCCCAGTTTTCGCTTCCTATGGTTCCTTAGTTATCGATAATTCAAGTCAATGGAGAATGGATGAAAAAGTTCCTCTCGTTGTGCCTGAAGTAAATGGCGAAGCTGCGCTAATACATGATAAGGGCATTATTGCGAATCCTAACTGCTCCACTATTCAAGCGATGTTGCCGTTAAAAGCCCTTCACGACAAATTCTCCATAAAAAGAATAATTTATAGCACATATCAAGCTGTATCTGGCGCTGGGCAAAAAGGATATGATGATCTTAAAAATGGAACAACCAGTAAATTTCAATATCCAATAACAAATAATTTAATTCCGCAAATTGATATCTTCCTTCCTGACGGTTACACGAAAGAAGAATGGAAAATGATTGTTGAGACCCATAAAATACTGGACGAAAGAATTAAAGTTACTGCAACTACAGTGAGAGTTCCTGTTTTTCACGGCCACAGCGAAAGTATAAATGTTGAATTTGAAAAACCATGTACACTTGAAGGTATTTTTGAAGCACTTGTTAATATGCCTGGCGTAATCGTTTATGATGATCCTAAAAACAACAAGTACCCCATGCCAATAATTGTCGAAGATAAAGATGAGGTTTTTGTAGGAAGGATCCGGATAGACAACACTGTTTTTTCGGGGTGCAATTTATGGGTAGTAGCTGACAATATAAGAAAAGGTGCTGCAACAAATGCAGTTCAAATAGCTCAATATTTATTGGAGAATGACAAACGATTCTGTTAACTTAAGGGAGGGAAATATGGCATATATCTTTCAAGGAGTTGGAACGGCATTAATCACACCTATGCTTGATAATAAAATAGATTATATAAGCTTAGAAAAACTAGTTAAAACTCAGCTTGATAGTGGAATAGCTTGTCTTGTTGCAAATGGAACAACCGGCGAACCCTCTACAATATCTGATGAAGAAAAAATTAAAATTGCATCTGTCGTTATAGAAATAGTTAATAAAAAAATTCCTGTAATTGTGGGAGCTGGTAGTAATTCAACCGAACATGCAATTCGACAGGCAATAGATGCTAAATCAGTTGGCGCAGATGGACTTTTGTGTGTGACGCCATATTATAACAAGTGTACCCAACAAGGACTTATTGAACATTTTAAGTCCATTGCTGATCAAGTCGATTTACCCATTATTATGTACAATGTCCCCTCAAGAACCGGTTTAAATATGCTTCCAGAGACAGTTGCTAAATTGGCTGGGTATAAAGGAATTTGCGCAATTAAGGAGGCTAGTGGAAATATCTCTCAAATAATGGAATTGGCCTGCATCTCTGGAAATGATTTCTTTTTATACAGCGGAGATGATGGTTTAACTTACCCAATTCTTACTTTAGGTGGAGCTGGGGTTATAAGCGTAGCAAGCAATGTTATTCCTAAATATATGCACGAAATGGTAGATTCCTATTTCACTGGAAATGTTGAAAAATCAAGAAATATGCAACTCAGGATTCTGCCTTTCATTAAAGCGCTGTTCCTTGAAGTTAACCCTATACCAGTAAAATGTGCTGCAAAATTACTTGGCATTTGTAGCGATGAAGTTAGGTTACCTTTAACAAAATGTACCTGCGAGAGCATATTGGAAAAAGAATTAAAGAACCTTGGTCTATTATGATAAATTTATCATAGGATGAAACCATATACTCTGTACTAATCGAAAAGTAAGGAGAAAAAATGAAAGTTGTTATAAGTGGTATTTGTGGAAAAATGGGAAGGATTCTTCTTAGTTGTGCAAAAGAAAATCCAAATATTGAAGTAATAGCAGGCGTTGACAAAGTAGGATCAGATGAAACTTCATTGGGGATAAAAGTCTTTCCTTCCTTTTCTTTATATAATTTTATTAAACCCGATGTAATAATTGATTTTTCCTCACGAGGAGCTCTAGTTGATATATTGAATTTTGCTACTAATAATTTAGTCCCTACTGTCCTTGCAACAACAGGGTATAATTCGGATGATTTAACACTTATAGAAAAAGCCTCGAGACATATTCCTATCTTTAAATCAGGCAATATGTCTAGTGGTGTTGCCGCTCTAATCAATCTTGTGAAAAGAGCATGTTCACTTGTTGGAGATGTTTCTGATATTGAAATTATTGAAACCCACCACAATCAAAAAACCGACTCCCCTTCAGGAACAGCCCTAATGATTGCAGGGGCTGTTAAGTCAAGCATTCCAAATAGGTTTCTAAATGTTGGCAGAGATGAATCATCGGGAAAGAGAGACTCAAATGAAATAGGCATGCATTCAATTCGTGGAGGTTCTGTAGTTGGGAAACACGAAATTATGTTCCTTATGAATAATGAGGTAATAACCATTAAACATGAAGCAGAGAGCAAGACTGTTTTTGCTTATGGGAGCATAAAAGCTGCATCTTTTCTAATAGGAAGAAATCCTGGTTTATATTCTTTACTTGATATGTAGATATACATTCAGCAAAATAGATTCAAAGCTTGTTGAATAATCATCTACCTCTTTTTTACTACTTATTATCTTTAAAAATTGCATATTAAGCAAAAAATGTTTTTTTTTAGTCTTCCATAGCTTCCAAATCTGGGATAGAGTCAAAAATTTCTATAAATTCTTCATCCATACTGATTTTTATTTCAAATGTTCTTTCATTCAAAAAATCTTCTAAATCAATACCGTTTTCGGCCAAAATATCTGAAAGAGATCCCGTTCCTCCAGCATCAGTATAAGCCTGGTTTAATGCATTCGAGAAGGATTCAACGCTGATTCCTAACACTGCAGAAAGATGCTGAGTTTCTATTGTTATTGTCGTTTCGTCTACATCGAGCAAATGTACTGAACCAACCAAATAAGTCACTATCTTAAAAAATAAATCTTCTTCCCCTATCTCTGAGGCCCCGCCTCCACTTAATAAGAATGCTGCGGAGCTAAAAGGAAAAGAAAATGGCTCTTCAGAAAAACCTATGAATTGTGCATAATTATTTTTGTAATAGATTGCAATAATATCATCATCATCATCAAATACCCTAAAACAAAACTCATCATCAGACCCGTCTGGCTGGTAATAGTTATATTTAAAACCGATATGTAATTCTTTCTCCTCTTCGACAAAATCACCCTCATATTTTCCCTCAAGTCTAATCGCAAGTGGACCATCATGATTATACATTATGTATGCTTCTGGATTATGATTTAAAGGGTCGTCTATAAGCAAGTCTTCCCTATCTGGCATATTTTCATTTAGGACATTCCTACGAACAATAATTTTGTCCCAGTCAATTTGAGCTTCCAATCTCTCTCCTTTAAATCTGGGATTCGTATTTACAGTATTAATATCCTCAGAAACTATAACGTTTAACATAAGTTTGGACAAAATTGAATCTGAACCTGCAAATGAGCTGGCTATACCCTTTTCTGTGAAAAAATCAATCTCGACTTCCATTGGTGGCATCGAAGAATTAATAGAGCTTTCAGTCGATGCATCCACCCCTAAAATATTTGAAAAGAAAAATTCTAATTCTGACTTAAGTTCGGTAATGCCTGGAACTCCCTCAGTATTTTTTATAAGTCTAGCCAATGTAGTTTTTAGATCGACTACTATGTTGTAGTGGCGTGTATAATAGTTTGTTCCAGTCTTTTTATACTCATATTTCATTTCAGAATCAAACGCTAAGTATGAGCCAATAACAGTGGCTATTCCGTTTACGCTTGAATCAAAAGTGCTACCTAATGTCATAGGGAATATTTTATCGAGTGCCGATGTAAAAATTTTCATCGTTATCTTCGTAAAGCCTTCGGGGCCTTTTAACGCTATAAACAAATCCGCCTGCGTCTCATTCAAAGGCAAGACATTTATTTGCAAAAATAGCTCTTCGTCGTTTCCTTCACCCTTATAAACTGCCAAATGTAAAGACCGGTTTTGGTAATTTTCTATATCTCCATTCACTTGAAATGCTACTCTTCCAGGAACATTGTCAAGGACTATAGTAAGTCCCATATCTAGAGAGTATTTAGGGTATAAATTGTTAACCTTAACAGTACTGGCGTTTCTCACTTGATTGGCAAAACTATTGATTAAATCCGTAATCATATCAGTTTCATTTGCTTGCTCTAATGTACCCTTGGTAAATCCTTCGGTATACCACTCATCCTCATCATCATTGTTATTATTGTTTGAAGGAGGAACATCTGGGCCACACGAAACCAGCCCAATGGATAAAATGAGAAAAACTACTAAAGATAAAAATAATACAAAAAATCTTGTTCTTTTCTGCACCAAGTCTCTCCCTTTTCTCCAACAGAGCCGAGATTGACATCAAACAAGAATCATTTACTCTCTACAAAGCTGGATAATCCTTTCAACACACTTTTCATACGGAACTTCTTCCTTTAAAGACCCATCTCTTTTTTGAAGTTCCACAACATTTTTTTCTAACGATCTCGGACTGATCACTAAGCGAATTGGAATACCCATAAGATCACAATCTGCAAATTTAAACCCCGGTGACGCCTCTCTATCATCAAAAATCGTTTCTACCCCTGCTTTACTTAGTTTATCATATAAATCGTTAGCTTTCAAAAGAATATTCTGATTATCAATCCTAAGGGCGCAAATATAGACTTTCCATGGAGCAACAGATATTGGCCAGTTAAGGCCTTTATCGTCTGCATACTCTTCCGCGATAGCAGAAATTGCCCTTCCTATTCCTATCCCATAACAGCCCATTATAGGATTTATTTCCTTTCCATCTCTATTAAGTACTTTCATCTCCATGCTTTTTGTATACTTAGTTCCAAGTTGAAAGATGTTTCCTATCTCAATACCATTGTTTATTTTAAGTCTTGCACCACATTTGGGGCAAAAATCCTGATCATTAACTTTAGAAATATCATGAAACTCTGGGACATAAAAGTCTCTGTCTAAGCATACATTTATTAAATGATATCCTTCTTTGTTTGCTCCACATACCATATTTCTACAATTCATTAATGATTTGTCATAAATCATTATTAGTTTAGAGGATTCTTCTAACTTAACTGGACCAATGTTTCCCGGAACAATACTTGTCCCAGAAAGATTAGCTGGGACTATTTCGGCTTTTAGTACTTTTTTAAGCTTTGCTTCATTAATTTCTAAATCTCCACGAATAAAGCATAAAACTGTTTTGTCCGAGTCTCCCTTAATGTTGTAACATACCGCTTTTATAATTTTTTTCTCACTAATCTCTCCTAGGAAAGAACTTACTTCTTTTATCTCTTTAGCTGAACCAGTAAAAACTTCTTCTAATTGCAAAGAATCTTCAATCTCATTGATTCTAGGCTTGCACTCGGCTACTTCCATATTCGCCTTGTAATCACAATTGGGGCATATTATCAAGGTGTCCTCGCCAACATCAGTGAGTAGCATATATTCATGTGCTATGCTTCCTCCCATCATCCCCGTATCAGATTTTACTGCTATAAAATTTTTTAAGCCTATACGAGAAAATATCCGAAAATATGCTTCATAGACCTTTTCGTAATAATCAGCCAAATCATCCTGAGTTTCATGAAATGAATAACCATCCTTCATTGTAAACTCTCTCACTCTTATCAGGCCACCTCTTGAACGAGCTTCATCTCTAAATTTAGTTTGAATTTGATAAATCATAAATGGCAACTGTTGATATGATTTTACAGAGTCTCGAACAAAGTGTACTGCCGCCTCTTCGTGAGTCATTCCTAAAACTAAATCTCTGTCATTACGGTCCTTGAATCTAACCATTTCGTCGCCAATAGAATTAAATCTGCCACTTTCTTCCCAAAGATCTCTTGGCATAACTACTGGGAAAAGACACTCTTGTCCCCCAATGGAATCCATTTCTTCCCTAATTATTCTTTGAATATTTTCAGCAATCCTTTTCGCCGGCATAGACAAAGTCCACACTCCGTTTGTTACAAGCTTAATAAAACCAGCTTTCAACAACATAATATGGCTTTTTATTACAGCTTCGGAGGGGATTGTTTTTGTCCTCTCTCCTACAAGTTTTGACATTAGCATATACATATCCTCGAAAGAAAAATATAAAAGGCCAGTATATATCTGGCCTTATTTCTTAATTATTCAGAAACAACGATTTCTAATTGAGTAGAAAAAGTTGAGTAATTAATCACTAGATTAAAAGTACCACTTTCAGTGAAAACGTTTTGAGTATCTAAATGCAATTCAGAGGTATCATAAACAATTGCAGATACTGTTTCAACATTTCTTTCTGTTTCATCATCTAATATGGCTGTAACTGAAATTTTGCTAGAATCAAAGGTGTCTCCAACTGAATAATTTACCGTAGCATCTAACTTTGCTTTGATAGATAAAATTTGAGGTAAAGATTCTTCCTCTGGAGCACAACCAAACAATAAAAGAGTACATCCAACGGAAATCAACAATAATAAAACAATAAACTTTGATTTCATCGCATTCACCATGAGCCTTTAATATATTTTAGTAAATTATAATCTCACTGTTAATAACTGTCAAGCAAGCCTAATATTTAATATACTATTATGCTTAAAAAGACGTAAAGCTAAAAGTTTATTGAAGATGTATTTAAAACGATAAAAATTGGGTTCCTAACAGAACACGTGATATAAAGCAAAAAAGTATTGAGAAAATGTTCTTGAAACGATAAAAAATTGGTACTCTGACAAAACCCGTGCGCCCACTCCGACAAGTCCTACCGAATCGTATATCGAATAGGTAACTCCTCCAAAGCTTCCTTGTGGCACATCTCACTATTTGTTTAGTGCTGCTGCGGTCAAGCTCTGACACGGTTCACAACGCAAAATTGCACAAGACCTTGTTATCAACATCCCTTATTCGTACCGGTTTTCCATAGAGAATGCCTCGGTGGGTGTTCTATCCTGCTATGGCGGGTTGCAGGTTACAGGGCACCGCCAGCTCCCCATATAGCACGGAATTATAGTATATATCAAAAATACAGCCTTTTCAAGCATTCGCAATAGTA
>Ga0123335_1000064_pt1 | contig 142736 bp, 140 predicted proteins | sample BiotimSIPDNA_2_FD_89707 | JGI IMG/M metagenome (GOLD analysis project Ga0123335, IMG submission 89707) | Anaerobic biogas reactor microbial communites from Washington, USA - Biogas_R2 time_0 SIP DNA | ecosystem: Engineered > Bioreactor > Anaerobic > Unclassified | place: Washington, USA... | reverse complement strand
CGAGCTGGATGTGAAGAGCGACTGCCCGAACATACTGAGGATGACATGGATAATGGAGCCTGTCAGCCCGTACACCGAGGTGGAGGCCCCCATGAACGAGACCGTCATATACAAGTGGGCCAGTGAAAGGCTGCCTCACGCGGCATGCCCGGTTCCCTGTGCCATGATAAAGGCTGTAGAGGTCGCCGGAGATCTGGGTCTGAAGAGGAACGTCACCATAGAGATAGAGTGAGCTCATAGGCCATCGGAAGCCCTGGAACACCCGGTCCGCTTATTAAAAGAAAACATTAAGTACGTCTCCACCTTCATACGCCCATGGGTCAACCTTGGTACGAATCCATCTCTGACGAGATGGCTGCTGTCGACGAAGCGATGGCGAAGGCTTTGCAATCCAACGAACCAAAGTTGAAAGAGATGTGCGAATACATGGTGGCCACCGGCGGGAAGAAGATCCGGCCCGCGGTATGCATCCTCTCGCACCTAGCATGCGGCGGGGCGAGGAACAAGCGAGAGGTCATAAACGTCGGCGCAGCCTTTGAAATCATACACAGCGCAACCCTAATACACGACGACATAAACGACCAGGGGGAACTCAGGAGAGGCCGCAAGGCTCTCTACAGGCAGTATTCGATCAGCCGTTCCATAATAACGGGGGATTTCATGTTCGCCATGGGATTCCGGCTTCTGGGCAGGTCCTCTTCTGCGATAGTCGATTTCGTGGTGGAGGCATCCGCCGCCATGGGGGAGAGCGAGTTCATACAGAAGGACTTCGAGCACACCCCCCGCGTGACGGAGGCCGACTACATCGAGATAATACGTGGGAAGACCGCGATGCCCATAGTGGCCGCGGCCAAATCCGGGGCGTATCTGTCCGGTGCGGATCATGACACGATAGAGGCCATAGGCGATTACGCCCTCGATGTAGGCCTGGCTTTCCAGATAATCGACGATACTCTGGACATCGTCGGGGATACCGAGAAGACCGGCAAGAGGATAGGCGTGGACCTGATAGAAGGGAAACCCACTCTGCCCGTGATATATGCTATGCGGCACCCTGTTTACGGGGACAGGATACGCTCCGTATTCAGCAGGGACGGCACAAGCCAAGATGACGTGGAAGAGGTCATAGGTCTGATGAAGAAGACCGATGCCGTCGAAAGATGCAGGGAGAAGGCCTACGGATACGCCGACCGTGCCATATCGTACCTGTCCGTTCTCGAGGATTCGGTCTACAAGGATGCCCTGGTGGATCTTGCGAACTATGTGGTCCGCCGTGACAGGTGATGGTGCATGGTTTTCCATAAGACCGATGTTCTGATCGTGGGTTCAGGTCCGGCCGGAAGCACGACCGCCCGTTTCGCCGCGGCCAAGGGGCTCAGTGTGACTATGATAGAGAGGAGGCCCGAAGTGGGCGTCCCCGTGCGTTGCGGTGAGTTCCTCCCCTCCTCGGAGGAGATAGGGGACATGTTCCCGAAGGCAGCGGATCTGGAATCCCTTTTCGAGGTCCCCGGGGATCTTCGTCTCCGTGAACTGGAGGGGATAAGACTGGTGGATCCGAAGATGAGGAGCACGCTGCTCGATTTCAGCGGCTACACCACAGACAGGGACCGTTTCGACAAGCATCTCGTATCCCTCGCCGAGAAGGAAGGGGCGGAGCTGATAACCGACTGTCTGTTCAAAAGGATAGAGGATGGAAGGGCCGTCACAGCCTTGGGCGACATCCAGTACAAGGTCGTCGTGGGAGCGGACGGCCCCGGCTCCAGGGTGGCCAGGAGCCTCGGTCTCCCCGCGAACAGGATGCCCTATCCCGCGGTCACGGCGCAGGCCAAAGGGGATTTCGACCCCTGCATCGTCATGTTCTTCGGAGGGGTGGCACCCGGGGCCTACGGTTGGATAATACCCAAGAAAGGACAGGCCAATGTAGGGGTGGGTTTCTCCCCCAGATTCGCCAGCGGAAGCCTCAGCGGCTATTTCGACTCCTTCGCCGGCAGGCACGGTCTCGAGACCATGGGCAGGACGGAGGGCAAGTTCGTCCCTTCCGAAGGTCCCATATCGGAGACGGTCTCGGGAAACGGTATGGTGGTCGGGGATGCGGCCGGACACGTCATATCGGTCAACGGCGGAGGCATACCCACGGCCATGATAGCCGGGAGAATATGCGGCAGCGTCGCCGGGGACCACATCCTCAACGGCAGGCCTTTGAATGATTACCAGAGGGAATGGCGTGATATCATGCTGAAGCCTCTGAAGAAAGCGGTGTTCAACAAGAAGCTGGCGGACACGTTCGCTTTCGGCTCGGATGCCAGGACAGCGATCTGCATGCGCATGCTGGGAGGCCGCAGGATGGGAAAACTGATACGCTGCAGGAGCATATTCCCCTGATCATCTCTTCCTGCGGGAACGAAGCTGGGATCCGCATATCAGACATTCGGGCAGCCTCTCCTTGTACCATTTTCCGCACCCCAGACACTGATAGTTCCATCTCTCCACCTTCTTTATCCCCGAAGTGCCCACGGCCCTGTACCCGATACCCATGATCGAGGCGACGTTCTGTATGGAGAAGTCGTCGGTGAGGATCGTGCCCTCCAGGTCCAGCGCAAGGGCCAGAACCGATATGTCCACGGGAGACAGCCTCCCCAGGTCCCCGCTCCTCCTGGCAGCATCATTTACCCTCTTCACGGAGGCCTCCGTGCAGTCGGACACGATCAGCATGTCGCCCCAGAGATCCAACCTGGGGTCGCGATACCTCCTGAGCTCCTCTACGACGCCGGGAGGGCATACCGCATCCCCCTCGGGAAGGTCCTGCATCGCGAACAGCGCGGAGCTGTCAAGGATATACATGCTGCAGGGACCTACAGCATAATCTTTAATCATTGTCCCTGCGGCATGCCGTAGCCGACGGCATTCCGCCGATGTGGGGGAGAGATGAAAGGATTATACCGTCGATAGGTCATAGGCCCCCGATAAGATGGATGTTGCAGGTATCCTGACGATAATGCTGTCGGGTCTTTGGCTGTTCCTCCCCGCGATGCTACCGAACTCCGCAGCGGTCATATTCGGAGGCGGTACGCCCGTGGATTTCGGCAGGAGCATGAAGGACGGCAGAAGGATCCTGGGGGACGGAAAGACCTGGAGGGGTCTGTTCGGAGGAGCCCTTTCCGGGGTTCTGCTGGGCATTCTGCTCATCGGGATATCCTCTTTCTGGGATCCGTCTGACTACTGGGGCTACGGACCGTTCTGGTCGAACGTGGGGATACTGCTGTGTCTGTCTTTTGGAGCCCTTTTCGGCGATATGCTCGGTTCCTTCCTCAAGAGGAGATTGGGCATAGGGAGGGGCGAGAAGTTCCCGGTAATGGACCAGTACGACTTCGTGATAGGGGCGTTCATCGTCACCGGGGTTCTCTTCCCCCACTGGGTTTACGGCAATTATATAGAGGGATGGAACATCTTGGCCCTGTTGTTCCTTCTGGCGATAATGTTCGGCGTGCACCGTGTGGCCAATAACGTCGCCTACAGGTGGGGCCTCAAGGATGAACCGTGGTGATCATATGAGAAAGGATCTGGGAGACGCGCTTGCCGAATGCGGGGCACTGCAGTTCGGAGAGTTCATATTGGCCTCCGGGGTCAAGAGCCCTTATTACATAGACATAAAGAGGGCCAGCACCGAGCCGCGCATGCTCCGGCTGATAGCCGAGCTGATGGCCGAAAAGATGAAGGAGAAGGGCATAGTGGCTGACAAGATAGCCGGTGTGGTCCTCGGGTCCGTGCCCTTGGCCGCGGCCCTTTCCCTGGAAACCGGGATACCTTTCGTGATGGTCAGGAAGGAGAAGAAGGACCACGGTACCGGGAAGCTCATCGAGGGCATACTGGAAGAGGGGGACAGGGTGCTGGTCACCGAGGATGTGATAACCACGGCGGGCTCCAGCATATCCGCCATACGCACGCTGAGGGACGGAGGAGCAGTCGTGGGGGACGTGATATCGGTCATAGACCGTGAGTCAGGAGGCCCGGAGGCGCTGTACCAGATAGGTGTGGTGCTCTCTCCCCTGGTCACTTCCTCCGAGCTTCTGAAGGGCAGGATATGAGGCCGTCGCCTGACTGTTCGCTTTGTTCCCTGTGCAGGGAACGCACCCGCATAGTGCTGCCCGACGGGGATCCATCCTCCGGGGTGGTGTTCGTGGGGGAGGCCCCGGGGGAGACCGAGGACCTCACGGGGAGGCCGTTCGTGGGAAGGTCCGGAAAACTCATGGAACGCATGATGTCCGAAGAGGGTGTCAGCCGCTCCGACGTGCTCATAACGAACACAGTGAAGTGCCGTCCTCCGGGCAACCGCGACCCGACGCCGGAGGAGATGGTCGCATGCAGGCCCTTCCTGGATTCTGAGATATGCGGCAGCAGGGTGGTGGTCGGTCTCGGGAGGTCCGCCTGCAGGGACCTGGCGGGATACGAGGGAAGGATGAAGGACATCGTGAACACCAGGATGACCATAAAGGCGGGCGGAAGGGACATAGCATTCATACCCACATTCCATCCTGCGGCCTGCATATACAGTCGCGAATCAAGGGAGGCGTTCAGGATGACGATCAGAATGATAAAGCGGGAGTTCCTATGATCGAAGATGTTTCCGGTTTCGTCATCGACATGGACGGGACCGTGTACATCGGAGGGGAGGTCATACCCGGGGCCACCGAGTTCATCGGTTTCCTCAGGTCGAAGGGCATACCTTTCGTGTTCCTCACCAACAACTCCTCCCGCTCCCGCGGCTATTATCTGGAGAAGGTCAGGGACATGGGGTTAGATGCATCCATCGAGAACATACTCACATCGGCGGTGGCTACCGAGAGGTTCCTTCTCGATCAGCGCCCGGGGAAGAGGGTCTATGTCTTGGCCACCCCGGAGGTGCAGGACGAGATGAGGGAAGCAGGGATACCTCTCACGGAAGAAGACCCAGACATAGTTCTGCTGACTTTCGACAGGACGATAACCTTCGACAAGATAAACAAGGCCTACAGCTTCATCATGGCCGGAGCGGAGCTCGTCGCAACCCATCCGGATGACCTCTGTCCGACGGAGGGAGGTTACGATGTGGACATCGGAGCGTTCATATGCATGTTCGAGTACCTGACGGGCAGGAAGGCCACGGTGGTCGGGAAACCCAACCCCCTGATGCTGGACATGGCGGCTGCCGAGATGGGTGCGGAGAGGGAAAGCACGGTGATGGTCGGCGACCGTCTGTATACGGACATGAGGATGGCTCAGGACTGCGGTATCAGGTCGATACTGGTTCTTTCGGGGGAGACGACGGAGGAGGACCTCCGGGGATCTTCAATGCGTCCCACTTACGTCGTCGGGTCAGTAGGCGAGATACCGGGGCTTCTCTGACGTGCCACAGAAGTGTTCTTGCGAAAAACGTATTTATACGTATGCACGCGATGTATAGTGTGTCCGTGACCACGGACGGGGATGCAGTTGGGGGCGCGGACGCGCCCCGGGTCGGCCTCCTGAGCGGGGTGCAGCGTGTACTTAAAGCAGATTGAGTTGGAGAACTTCAAATCCTTCGGTGGGAAACTGACGATCCCTCTACTTGAGGGATACACGGCGATCACCGGTCCGAACGGATCGGGGAAGTCCAACATAACCGATGCCATACTTTTCGTCCTCGGGCCCAAGAGCTCGAAGGCCATAAGGGCCGGCAGGCTGACAGATCTCATATTCGACGGTGGGAAGACAAAGAACAGGTCGGATTTCACCAGAGTCTCACTGGTCTTCGACAACACCGACAGGATGATACCCTGGGATTCCGACACGGTCCGGCTCACCCGCCACGTCCGGGTCTCCAGGACGAACAGCGAAGACTACAGCTCATATTTCTACATCAACGACAGGAAGTCCTCCATGTCGGAGTTCGACAGCCTGCTGACCAAGGCCAGGATCTCCGCGGAAGGATACAACATGGTGCAGCAGGGCGACGTCACAAACATCGTCCAGATAGGCAACCTCGAGAGGCGTCGCATAATAGACGGGATATCCGGGATAGCCTCCTACGACCAGGATATCGGAAAGGCGAAGGAGGAGAGGGAGGAGGCGGTGTCCAACCTCGAGAGGATAGGCATAATAATGAACGAGCTGAGGGCGCAGCTCGAACAGCTGGAGAAGGACCGCGAGGCGGCCAGGAAATATCTGGCCGCCCAGGACCAGCTGGATCTGGCCAAGGCACAGCTCGTGCACCGGCAGCTGGAGACGGCCAGGGCCGAGGCCGAGCACTTCAGGGAGCAGATCGCAAGGCACGACGAGGCCATGCTCTCCCTGAGGAAGAGGAAAGAGGATCTGGCCGCCCAGATCGTTCGCCTCGAAGAGGAGATTCGTTCAAAGGAGGCCGAGATAGAGGGGAAGGTCGGCCCCGAGTACAGGGAGCTCAAAGAGAGTATAGACGGCGTGAAGATCAGATTGGCGACCATGAGCGACCGCATCGAGAGGGCCCGCGACGAAAGGGGGGAGCAGGAGAGCTTCCTTGCATCGTTCAAGGAGTCCCTAGGGGAGAACGGCGCCGCCCTTCAGACATGCATAAACGCGATTGCGGAGACCGAGAGGTCCCTGGCATCGGTCCAGGAAAGACTGGACGCCGCGAAGGACGAGAACGATCGCATAGGCGACGAGATGAAGGACAGGGGCGGCGAGCACACGATCCTCCAGAACAGGCTTCAGGAGCTGGACTCCGAGATAGACGAAGCGGAGAGGGAGGAGCACGAGGCCCAGGTCAAGGTATCTCGGGCCGAGGCCTCAGAGGACGACGCCAGCCGCTCGATGGCCTCTCTGGACGAACAGGTGCAATCCGCGGATTTCGAGATAAAGGATGCGGAATGGAACTATCAGCAGGTGAAGAAGGAAGCCGGTCCGGCGGGCGGTGTAGCGGCAATCTCGCAGAGGATACTCGAGGATAAGGGCAGGGAGGCCGAGCTGGAGAGGCAGAAGGAGGAACTCGATTCCGCCGTCCGCAGGCTCAGCAACGAGTACAACGCCCTGTCCGCCGAGAAGAAGGCGGCGGACAGGTTCAACAGGGGCAGCGCCGCCGTGGCAGCGATACTGGAGCTGCGGGACAAGGGGGCCATGAAGGGGATACACGGGACCATACAGGAGCTGGCCACGGTGGATCCGGGGTACGAGACCGCCCTGGCGGTGGCCGCAGGATCCAAGATGCAGGCGGTGGTCGTGGACAATGACGACGTGGCCGCAGACGGCATAGCGTTCCTCAAGAAGGAGAAGCTCGGGAGGGTGACATTCCTCCCGCTCTCCAAGATGATGGGCGGGAAGCCCAGGGCAAAGGCCATAATGGTGCTGAAGGAGACCCTGGGCTACGCCACGGACCTGATGGACTACGATCAGAGGTACGCCAACGCATTCTGGTACGTCTTCGGGGACACCCTGGTGGCCGAATCGCTGGCGGATGCCCGTCGCATAATGGGCGGAATAAGGATCGTCACCAAGGGAGGAGAGCTGCTGGAGGCATCCGGTGCGATGGTGGGAGGGACGATAAGCCCCCAGAACATCATGAAATTCGGCACCGCCTCCGAATCCCAGTTGGACAGGGTGGGATCGGAGCTCAGGGCGGCCAACGAGGCCTTGGAATCCGTCAACCTGAGGCTGAGGGACATCAGAGAGGAAATACGCACCGCGGACAACGAGATGAGGGCGGCTTCGGTGGGCTCCGTGGAAGCCTCCTCCAAGCTGGGGAGGCTGGAGGCACAGATCAGGGAGCTCAGAGGCAACAGGGAACGCCTCTCGAAGGAGCTGGAAGCCAAACGCGGCCGGTTCGAAGAGGCATCGGTAGAACTCGCCGCGACGAGGTCGGCGCTCGCCGAGGCATCGTCCAGACTCGAGGACCTCAGAACCGAGAGGAGGGCCGTGCGGGACCGCATAAACGAGATAGCTCCGGCAGGCATGCAGGAGAGGATGTCGAAGGCGAGGGAAGCGGTATTCGAAATTAACAACGAGGTGAACGAGCTTTCACGGCAGATGTACGACCTGAAGGCCGAGAGGAAAGGGATCGAGGCCCAGCGCGAATCCCTGGAAAGGCAGGCGGCGTCCGTGCAGAAGAGGATGGACGCCGATGAGGCGGACATCAAGAGGTACGAATCATCCTGCAGAGAGGCCCAGGTGGAGCTGGACGCGCTCAGGCTGATCGAGAGGGAGATGGAGAAGGGCATACAGGGCCTCAGGGACGACCTGGACTCCGTCAGGGGCAGGAAGTACCAGGCGGAGAGCGAGAAGTCCAACACGGCGGACAGGATCGAGACCCTGGAGGGCATAAAGGCCGGGACCCAGGCTAGCCTGGAGATATCCCGCGCGAAGGTGGAGGGCCTGGAGGCCGAGGTGCTGACGGTCAGGGCGGAGGTGGTCGCGCCTCTGCCTTCGGAGGAGGAGATAAGGCGGACGATCAGGTCCTGCGAGAGCGTCATCACGAGGATGGGGAACGTCAACCTCCGGGCCATAGAGGATTACGACGAGAGGAAGTCCAGGTACGACAGCCTCTCCGGGGACTGCGATAAGCTCCGTAACCAGATCAAGGACCTCACGGACCTCACGGAGTCCCTGAACTCGCAGAAGAAGGGCCTTTTCATGAAGGCCTACGATGCGATAAACACCAACTTCAAAGAGGTCTACGCACAGCTTTCCGGCGGAGGCGAAGCCTTCATGAAGCTGGAATACGAAGAGGATCCGTTCATCGGCGGCCTGATGATAAACGCCAAGCCGAAGAACGGCAAGCTGCTGAGGCTGGAGGCCCTCTCCGGAGGCGAGAAGTCCCTCACGGCCCTGGCGTTCATATTCGCGATACAGGAGTATCAACCGTCCCCGTTCTACGTGCTGGACGAGGTGGACATGTTCCTGGATTCGGTCAACGCGGAGATGGTTGCGGCCAGGGTCAAGGAGAGCTCTTCCAGCGCACAGTTCATACAGGTGTCCCTCAGGAAGGTGACGCTGGCGATCGCGGAGCATCTGATAGGTGTCTCCAGGCCCCCCTCGGGCATAAGCAAGGTCATAATGCAGCCCGACCTGACAGAGGTATCCAAGTACGAGTCCGAATCACTAAGGAAACAGAACAAGGTCGAAGATACAGGGAAGGGATGAAAATGGATGGGAACACTATGACGGTGAATGACATGGAGCAGCATCTGCTGTTCCACAAGGCGCTGATCGATGACTCCGCGGACAGCGGCAGGATCGACAGGTACCTTGGCATACTCAGGGAGGAGAGGTCCGGGGAAAGGCTCCAGGACCCTGTGGATGAGGCCGTTAGGTCGGTTTTCAGTCTTGTACTGGAGAACGAACTCGATCCCTGGGAGATAGACATCCGCGAGTTCGTGCGCCTGTACGGCACGAAGGTCGAGGAGAACACGTTCGACATGATAGTGGCGGGTAAGCTGATACTGATGGCTTGGAAGGTACTCAGGATGCAGTCAGACCGCACGCTCACGAAGGTCGAGGGTCCGGAGCCCGCCCCCTTCGAGGAGGCCCCCGAGTGGGAGGATCCCGGGGAGAGGCTCTTCGTGCCGGAGGTCGAGCTCAGGGAGACCTACCGCAGGGAACCGACCCGCCCCGTCACGATGATAGAACTCCTGAACGCGTTCGAGGAGGCAAGGGAGGAGATCGCGGTCCGGGAGGAGAGGGAGAGGCAGAGGGCAGCGCCCCGGCCCGCGGACAGGAGGTTCGACAACAAGGCCCACGACGAGGACGACGAGAAGGTCGTGGAAGGCGTCTGGTCCAGGATACAGAAGCTCGGCACCGGGGCGATAACCATGTCCGACCTCTACACCGGGGACATCACTGAGAATATAAGGACGTTCGTATCCGTGCTCCATTTGGTCAGGAACGGCAAGCTCGCGGTCTGGCAGGACGTGCTCCCTTACGGGGAGATCTTCGTTGAGATAAAGCTCGACTGGATGTCCGGCAAGGTGGAGGATACATCCCCCGGGCAGAGGGTCACCGAGGCGGTGATCTGAGGTGTCCGTCAAAGGCGCTGTGGAGGCATTGCTGTATTCCAGCGCCGAGAGCCTCAGCATCCAGGACATCGCGGGAAAGCTGGATTCGCCGGTGGAGGAGGTCAGGCTGGCCCTGTTCGATCTAATCAGGGCGTACGGGCAGAGGGACTCCGCGATCATGATCGCCAAACTGGGCCGGGATTACAGGATGATGCTCCGTCCCGAATACGCGGAATATGCGGACAGGTTCGGCGAGTCCGAGCTCCCGGCGGCGCTCCGGAAGACCTTAAGCACCATAGCGTACAACCAGCCCGTGTTGCAGTCGGATCTGTTCCGCACCAGGGGATCCAGGACGTATGACGATGTTAAGGCCCTCATGGAGTCGGGGTTCGTCTCCGGGAAGAGGTCCGGCCAGACCCTTGAGCTGACCACCACGAAGAAGTTCGCGGAGTATTTCGGCATAGGCAGCACAAGGAAAGAGGACATCCGCACCTGGATCGAGAGGAACTCCCGGGATGGATGACCCCGCAATCCGCGCTTATACCAACATTTATATCGTCCACCGCGGTTAGCAGTCCTGATTTATATGGTCATGCCCATCGCTTTACTGGAAAAGTCAATAGACAAGCGCGTGTCGCTCCTCCTCAAGGACAACAGGGTCCTTGAGGGAAAGCTCGCCGGATTCGATGAGTACATGAACATGGTCCTGGAGGACACCGAGGAGCGCACGGCCAACCAGGAGCAGAGGCGTCTCGGCTCGGTGGTCCTCCGCGGCAACAACGTGGTCAGCATATCGATAATCTGATCGAGCCTTCACTTCTGTGATCGATCCACCGGCGCGTCCCTAAACGGTTTTATAGGGTCGCGCCGTAACACTTTCAGGCGGCCTGATCATGTCCATCTTCAAAAGGATAGATGATTTATCCAGCAGTCCCAGGATAAGGAAGGGATGGTTCTCCGCCGCTCTTATAATATTCCTAACTCTGATAATAATACCGGCCGTCTTCGTCCTGCTGGAGGCCGTCATAGAGTGGGAGTCCGTCTCGGAGGTGCTCGGGGACCCCACCATGACTGGCATGATATGGGGGGCGGTGTCCAACTCCTTCAGCATAGCCCTGATAGTGACTATCCTGGACATCGTGGTGGGCCTGCCAATGGCGTGGATACTCGTCAGGAGGAGCTTCAGGGGGAAGAGGTACCTGGACACCCTTATAGACATGCCTCTGGCGTTCCCCACGGCTGCGGTGGGCATATCCGTGGTGATGTTCTGGGGCGCCCCCGAGGGCGTGGCAATACCCGGGCTCGGGCTCGTGATGAGCCCCTATCTCATCGTGATACTGCTCCACACGGTATTCACGTTCCCGTACATGGTCCGTTCGCTGGCAGGCATATTGGACCAGATAGACCCCAGCTTCGAGACCGCCGGCATGACCCTGGGGGCCTCGCGTCTGACTGCCGTCAGGACGATAACGCTCCCGCTCTTCAGGGCGGGGCTGGTCACTGGGTTCATCCTCTGTTTCGCCAGGTCCCTGAGCGAGACCGGGGGCACGTACATAGCGTTGCAGATGCTGGGCGTGAGCTCCTCCTTCTTCACGGGCCCGACCTTCATAAAGTACATGAAGGACCTCCCAGGGGCGGATCCCACGGGCGCGCTGATAGTCGTGAGCGTGATAATGATAGTGTTGGCCGTGGCACTCCTCCTGGTAGCGAAATACATGATGAACAGGCTCAGGCTGCCCTGGACCAAGGTATGGCCCGTATGGGAGAGGAGGCTCAGCAAAGGGCTGGCGGCCCGCTCGAAGGACATACTCACCTTCGTCTTCCTCTTCGTCATCGTCATACTGCCCTCTTTCTACATATTCGCGTACCTGACCGCACCATCTGGCGTGGCGGACCTGAACTCCCTTTTCGGCGCCATAGGCATATCCTTCGCGATAGCTGGAATCGCTGTCGTTTTCAACATAGTCTTCGGTATACCGATGGCGATTTACATAGCCCGGAACGGGAACACCCGCCTGGGCGTTCTTCTGGACAACCTTGTCAACATACCGCTGATAATACCCACCACGGTGCTGGGACTCTCTCTAAGCATGTTCTGGGGAAGTTTCAATCTGCCGGCGGGCGCCGCCTTCTTCCTGGTCACCCTGGGCCACATATCTTTCACGTACCCTCTTGTGGTAAGGAACATAACCGGCGCCATATCGGAGGTGGATCCATCCTACGAGGAGGTGGCCAGGACACTGGGAGCCAAACCTTTCAGGGCCTTCTCCAAGGTCCTGCTGCCGATAGTGCAGTCCTCCGTCATAGCGGGGGCCATATTGGCCTTCACGCGGAGCCTGGGCGAGACCGGCGCGACCATATCCATATCCAAGGATGTAGTCACCGTCCCCGTCTACATAATGGACCTCATTGAGCAGGGTCAATACTACCAGGGGGCGGTGGCGGCAATGATTCTGATCGTGATCTGTTTCATCCTGATGTTCGGTGTGAGGTATCTTACAGGGAGGAGGAAGCAAGGTGCCTGAGATACGCCTAGAGAACATATCCAAGATGTTCGGCGACACCGTCGGCGCCAACGGTCTGACCCTCGATATAGCGGATGGGGAATACCTGTGCATACTGGGCCCCACGGGAGCAGGGAAGACGACCTGCATGAGGATCATCTGCGGCCTGACCTCGCCGGACGAAGGACGCATATACTTCGACGGGAAGGATGTGACCGATATGCCGGTGGATGAAAGAGAGGCCACCATGCTCACGCAGAGCTATTCTCTCTTCCCAAGGGTCAACGTCGAGGACAACGTTCTGTTCGGGCCCAGGCTGAAAGGGTGGGACGAGGAGAGCTGCCAGCAGCTTGTAAGGAACATGCTGGGCATGACCCATATGGAGGGCCGGGGGTCCAGGCTGCCCAACGAGCTCAGCGGTGGGCAGCAGCAGAGGGTGGCCCTCGCCAGGGCCCTGGCGTCAGGCTCCAAAGTGCTCCTTCTGGACGAGCCCCTAAGGGCGCTCGATGCGAGGCTGAGGCTCGAGCTGCGCAAGGAGCTCAAATCCTTGGCCAAATCCATGGGGCTGACCTCCATCCACGTCACCCACGATCAGGACGAGGCCCTGGAGATGGCCGACAGGATAGCCGTGATCAGGGATGGGCGGTTCGTGCAGATAGGGGCCCCGCAGGAGGTCTTCGAGAATCCTGCCACGCCTTTCGTGGCCAATTTCGTGGGAAGGTCCAACATATTCGAGGGTACCTTGGTTTACGCCGGTAACGGCACCTCCAGGATATCCGCCGGAGAAGGCATAACGGTTCTGGCCAGGGATCCGGGATACGAGCCGGGGACGAAGGTGCTGGTGGCCGTGAAGATAGGCAACACCAAGATAAGCCACGTGAAAGCGGAGAAGCCTCCGGAACCAGAGGCGAAGAGGATAGAGCCGATACAGAAGATCCCCAAACCAAAGCCCGTGTTGGATTTCTCCTTCAGAGGGAGGATAGACCGTATACTGTACGAGGGGGCGACCATAACCGTGGAGATCGACGTCCCGGGCCTGGGACTGATATCGTCGAAGCTTCCCAACAGGAAATACGACGATTACGATGTAGGGGAGGAGGTGGAGGTAACATGGAGCCCCTCCAAGGCCTCGGTGTTCCCCTACCCGGAGAACGGAATCAAGGACGAGCTGAGGTTGGATTGAAATGAAGATCAAACTGGACCATGTTTCCGTCAAGTTCGGTGACCTCTACGCCGTGAAAGACATAAGCATGACGATAGACAAGGGGGAGTACGTGACCATCCTGGGTCCGTCCGGTTGTGGCAAGACCACTCTTATAAAGATCGTCTCGGGCATACTGAGGCCCACAGAGGGCAGGGTCTTCGTGGACGGGGAGGATGTGACGGATGTACCCATCGAGGACCGCGACACCGGATACGTGTTCCAGAACATAGCCCTGTTCCCGCACATGACGATATCCGACAACGTGGGTTACGGTCCAAGGGTGAGGGACCTGGACTCGGAGGCCGTGACCGGGACCTCCAGGCAATACCTGGAGCTGGTGAATATGCTGGAACGCGCAGGCATGATGCCGAACGAGATCTCCGGGGGGGAGCAGCAGAAGGTGGCGATAGCCAGGGCCCTGGCCTCGGGATCCAAGATGCTGATGCTGGACGAACCCCTGTCCGCGCTTGATGCCAGGGTCCGGATGGAGCTCAGATATGAGATCAGGAGGCTCGTGAAGAAGCTGGGCATAACGGTCCTCCATGTGACCCACGACCAGGAGGAGGCCATGTCCGTGTCCGACAGGATGATACTCATGAGGAACGGCGGTATAGCCGAGACATCAACTCCCCTCGACATGTACAGGCGCCCCGAGACCATATTCTCCGCGTACTTCGTGGGAGAGACGAACTTCCTGGAATGTACCGTGGTGGGCAAGACCAAGACCGGCAAGACCACCGTGCGTCTGAGGAACGACACGATAGTGAGGGTCGCAAAATCCAAATTCAACGTGGGGGACCCCGTCGTGATATCGGTGCGCCCCGAGCACGTCTACACCGCCAGCGACGGCCTGCCGGCGACGGTCAGGAACGTGGTTTTCATGGGCACGTATTGGAGGATACGCACCCTGTCGGCCACTGATGATTACATAGAGTATAATATTCCGGCGGACGATGACATCCCCGAGTTGGGAGACGAGGTCTTCCTCGTTTTCAACAAGAAAGCGACATTGGTGTTCGCAAGGCCTTCGGAGGGTCTAGAGGAGGCGATTAGGCTTGAGTGATATGAAGAACATGTTGGATTGGTTCTCCAGGAGGAAGGGGGACCTAGTGCAGAGCGGCACCAGGGGGCACGCCCTCGTTATTTCGGACGTGGTGACCGAGGTGGATAAGGCGATCTCGGCCATGGCCAACGGGAACAGGGCCGAGGCATCCAAATGCGTTGAACGTCTGATCGTCAGCGAAAGGGAGGCCGACCGCATAGAGGACCGCCTCTGCGCCGAGATGTCCACCGGGGAGCTCCCTCCCCAGGAGCGGGAGGACCTGCTGCACTTCGTCAAGAAGTCCGATACGATAGCGGATTGGGCGAAGGAGGCGGGGCTCTACGTGCAGATGATATGCGACATCGATGCCGAAGTACCTCGGGAGGTCTGGGAGAACATAAACAAGGCCACGGCGGAACTGGTGGTGCAGGTCAAGATGCTACTGAAGGCCATAGAGTCCATGGGCGGGGAACGCAACGAGACCCTCAGGCTGGTGGATGCGATAAAGGACCAGGAGAGGATCATAGACGGCCTCTACTTCAAAGTGCTCAAATGCATCCTGACTTCCGACATGGACACCAAGGGCATAGTCCTGACGCGCAGCATAATAGAGGCCCTGGAGATGGCCGCCGACACCTGCAAGCAGTGTGCGGATACTATATCGATCCTCATCGTATCAAGGAGGTCGTGAGGTGACACGGCTTTTCGGCACCAACGGGGTGCGCGGAGTCATAAACAAAGACATGACCTCCCAGCTGGCGCTTCAGATGGGCAAGGCCATAGGCACTCACATGGGAGGCGCAGTGGCTATAGCCACCGACACCCGGACGTCCGCCGAGATGGTGAAAACAGCAGTGATGTCCGGGATGATGGCTGTGGGATGCGACGTGCTGGACCTGGGCGTCCTGCCGACCCCCGCCATACAGTACTTCGTCAAGACACATGAGGGCATAATGGGCGGCGTGATGATAACCGCATCCCACAATCCTCCCGAATACAACGGCATAAAGTGCATAGCCGCGGACGGCACCGAGGCCAGCCGGCGGGACGAGGAGAGGATAGAGGAGTTCTTCTTCTCGGAAATCCCCAACAGGCCCTGGAATCAGACGGGGGGGATGGAGAGGGTCTACTCCGCAGGCGACGTGTACATCGATGCAGTGATAGGATGCGTCGATTCCGAGGCCATACGCAACGCCAGGCTCCGTGTATGCCTCGATTGCGCAAACGGAGCCTCCTATGAGACCTCCCCGCTTCTCATGAAGAAGCTGGGGGTGGGGGTGACCACCCTCAACGCCAACGCGCAGGGGGAGTTCCCGGGACATCTCAGCGAGCCAACGGAGGAGAATCTCAAGAACCTCATGTCCCTGACCAAGGCCACCAAATCCAATCTTGGCATAGCGCATGACGGGGACGCGGACCGTTGCGTCTTCGTCACCTCGCAGGGAAGGTACGTGAGCGGGGACAAGAGCCTCGCCCTCATAGCCAAGTTCGAGCTCTCCAAGAAGAAGGGGAAGGTGGTCACTCCGGTGAGCTCCTCCTCGCTGGTGGAGGATGTGGTGAACGAGGCCGGAGGAATAATAAAGTACACGGCGGTCGGATCGCCGATTGTCGCCAGGAAGATGATGGAGTACGAAGCAGGGTTCGGCGGCGAGGAGAACGGCGGGCTGATCTTCGCAGAACATCAGTACTGCCGCGACGGGGCTCTGGCAGCCGCCAAGATGCTTGAGTGCGTCGCCAAGAACGGCCCCCTGCACACGCAGCTGTCCTCTTTCCCGGTTTACTATACGGACAAGAGGAAGATATACTGCCCCAACGAGCACAAGCAGCCCCTCATGGACCATATAAAGACGAAATACAGCCCGGATTACAGGACGGACATAACGGACGGGCTCAAAGTCCTCTTCGACAACGGATGGGTGCTGGCACGGCCTTCCGGCACGGAGACCATATTCAGGATATTCTCCGAATCCAAGGATGAGGAGCAGGCGAAGGCCCGGGCCGCGGAGTTCGAGGATACGGCCAGGGGGTTCCTGTTGAAGGCGGGCGTCCCCGCCGAGGAGATCGCCCCGGTGGTCAAGAAACGCCGCGCGCCTGTGAAGAAATGATCATCTGGCGAGGTTCTTGCCGTGTACGGCAATGACCTCGTTGATGTATCTGGCAGCAAGGTTGGCTGTTATGCCTGAAGGGTCCGCGGGAGGGCACACCTCGACCACATCGAAACCCGCAAGGCGCTTTCCCGCCATGTTTATGATCTTCTTCACGTCGATGGGCATCAGACCGAAAGGCTCCTGGGTCCCCGTGCCCGGTGCGAAGGCGGGATCTATGCCGTCTATATCGAGAGTGAGGTATATCCGCTCGTTATGGACATGTTCCAGGGCCTGTCCGAACGCCCACTCCACGCCCTTCTCCATCATCGTGTAGGAATCTATGTAGGGGATAACATCGTCCCTGTCCAGCTCCTCCTCGGATATGGATCTCACGCCGAGGACGAAGACGTTCTCCATTCCAAGGTGCTCGGCGGCCCTTCTGGTTATGCAGGCGTGGCTGTTGGGGCTACCCATGTACTCGTCCCTGGAGTCCAGATGGGCGTCGATGGAAATCAGTGAGATGTCATCCTTGTCGAAGTTCCTTATTATGGGTATGTTGACTGAATGCTCCCCGCCTATGGCTATAGTGAACTTCCCGTCCCTTATGGCAGGGCCCAGGGCGAAGTTCACGTCGTCGAACATGTCCTCTGGCAGGAAATACTCGTCGCAGTTGCCATAATCGTGTACACGGGGTCTTGTCTGTCCGACACCATGCTCGAAATGAGTCTCTTCGAAGTTGTACGAAGCCCTTCTTATCGCGGCAGGGGCTTCTCTGGATCCAGCTCTGAAGCAGGATGTGTGATCATAGGGCACCCCGACTATGACGATGTCCGCATCGTCGTAGTCGGAGTCCGCTCCAGCGTAGGAGGTCCCGTAAGGCATCGGCCGGCCTCACATCAGTTTCTGTCTTCCCATGGCCACGAGATACATTATCTCGGCGCCGTCCTCCAGGACGCTCTCGTGATCCTCGTTGATCTTCATGGAGAACGTCTCGAAGGTCTCGAGATCCATGATCTGGACCTCATCTCCCTGCAGGGAAAGTACCTGTCCCTTCCTCTTGTCGATGACCGGAACGGGCACCTTGGTGCTTACGGGGCAGTTGAGCGATTTCTTGGAGCCCGTGAATATACTCGCGGCGTCTAGGCTGGCCTTCGCCGATCCGTGCTTGCCGGGTTTGGAAGTGCTTATCGATATGATCTTGCAGGGTTCGTCATCTATGTTGACGTATCTTCCGACCTTGAGCTCTCTGACCTCTTTCATTTCCCACATGATTACACACCTCTGAATCTCAATCCATGCGAGGCCTGCGGTCGATCTCCCTTTCAAAGGATGGCACGAACGATCCAAGCATAGTGTTGACCCGCATAGTCATACTCTACCCTATCCTCATTACACTTAAATATTTGTTGTCAGGTCCGCCCGGGGCCCGCCCCCCCGCGCCCACCCTTCCTGCCCCCCCGGCCCTGTCCCGGTTTGCGGGGCTTCTTGGGCGGATCCGGATATCTGCGTTTTATGTCCCCCACCCTTCCTGTGAACTCCTCCACAAGGATGTCCCCGCGGTACTCCCCTCCGTAGCTGTCTATCTTGGCGGCGATCAGGACCTTGCCCGCCAGGGCCCTTGCTATGTTACCGCGTTGCCAGTAGGGGGCCCTGTGGACCTCTGGGTTCTGATATATCACGCCATGCTTCGGTCCTTTCTTGCCGGACTTGAGATGTCTGAACATGGCCTTCTCCGCCCCTAGGAGCTGCACCGTCGAAGACGGAAGCGTGGCCAGTCTGTCGAGGCCGCCCGCCAGGGATATCAGTCTGGCGGAAAGCGGGCCGCCCAGCAGGGCGCACATGTTGGGGCACACCCCGGTCACTGTCTCCGAGATGTATCTTTCGGTCCGTTCCTTGTCGTCGTACACCCTGCAAAGGGTTTCAGCCAGGGACATCACCGCGGCCATATCCTCGGGCTCCATGTCCGACCCCATGGATTCTATGTCAAGTCCCAGCTCCTTGGCCGCCCCTGCTCTTTCACCGTGCTTGGCTACTAGCTCGGCGTACCTTCTGTCGCGTGCGTAGTCCCCCAGTTCCGGGAAGTGCATGCCGTACCATTCGTGAAGGCGCTCGTTGAGGAGATTGACCGTCTCGATCATATCGTCCAGGCTCCTTATGGCTTGAACAAGGTTCCTGTCCTTGGGTATCGGTTCGGAAGTTCTAAGTCTGCCCAGTCTGACCATGACCTCATGCATCATGGTGTCGCTGAATCCGAAGGAGGAGGCCTTTATGAATGAGGAGTCGAAGAAAGCAGGCTTGCCCAGCTCCGCCTGTCTTCTCTCCGATACGTTCAGTTTGGTCCTCCCCTCCGCAAGCTCCCTCTCCTCGGGCAGAATGTTCCCCCTCTGCAGCGAGGCCAGCTTGTCCGCGACGGCCTCGGGGTCATTGGGCATAAGCCTCTTGTCAACTATCCTGTTCTCCTCGCATAGGAAAACACCGAACCATTTCGTTACAAGGAACAGAGTATCACAACCTGACGAGTTTCTCAATCTCCGACCGGGGGAGGTTCCCCGTGCGGCCCACCAGCATCTGCAGCTTCGCCTGGAACTCCAGCTCTTCCATCCTGTTGTAGGCTTCTATCAGGTCCTTTCCCTGGGTCAGCGCGCCGTGTCTGCGCATCAGCATGGCGCGTGCGTCCGAATGCATCTCCACCGCCCTTATCAGCTCCTCCGATCCCGGGGTCTCGTAATCGACCATGGGGACGTCACCTAGCAGTATGACGCCCTCCGGGGTCAGGCCCGATCTTATCTTCCTGTTCATCACCGCAAGGGCGGTGCAATACAGGGGATGGCAATGCACTACGGCGTTCGTTCTCGGGTTCCTCCTGTAGAGGGCGAGATGGAATCCGTGTTCTATGGACGGCTTCCCTCCCGAGAGGACCTCTCCTTCGATATCCATTCTCACCATGTCTTCGGGTGAAAGCATGCCTTTGTTCACACCGGACGGGGTTATCAGGATCTCCTCCGGCCCCGTCCGCACGCTCATGTTCCCGCCTGCGGAGACCGTGAGGCCGCGATCGTAAAGCCTGGAGCATATGTCTGCGAGGGATCTGCGGGCGAATGTCTCGTTCATCCCTTCACCTTCCAGATCTCTCCGGGCCCCAGTATCCCCTCCTCCGTTATGAATCCCGTGACATAATCCGCGGGGGTCACGTCGAAAGCGGGATTCAGGGCCGGGGACCCCTCAGGAGCTATGCGGACCCCGTTGAGGACGGTGACTTCATCTTCCGAACGCTCCTCGATAACGATTTCTTCGCCCGTGGGGGTGCCGAAGTCGAACGTGGACACAGGTGCGGCCACGTAGAAAGGTATCCCCAGCGCGCGGGCCGCCAGGGCCTTGTCGAAGGTACCTATCTTGTTGGCGAAGTCCCCGTTGGCGGCTATCCTGTCTGCTCCCGTTATAATCAGGCCGACGCCTTTGGACATGAAATGCGCGGAGGCCCCGTCGGAGATGATGGCATGCGGTATCCCCTCCTGATTCAGCTCCCAGGCCGTCAGCTGCATCCCCTGGAGGCGGGGCCGGGTCTCCGAGACGTACACGAAAACACCCTTCCCCTGATCCCTGGCTCTCCTGATGGGTGCCAGCGCGGTGCCCACGTCGACGGTGGCAAGAGCTCCCGCGTTGCAGTGGGTCATGACCTTCATGCCGTCTTCTATTAGAGAGGAACCGTGCCCGCCTATTAGCATGCATTTGTCAACGATCATCTGCGCGTACCCATCGGCGGCGGCAACCGGGTCCGATCCCGAACCGATCTCCCGGACCATATGGTCGACGGCGTAAAAAAGGTCGTTAGCCGTGGGCCGAGCGGCCTTCAACGTGCCGGCGGCCGCACCGATGTCGGCCCCGGAAAGTCCGGCAAGGCACATCCCGTACGCCGCGGCAGCCCCAATGGAGGGCGCCCCGCGGGTGGTCATGTTCCTGATCGCCTCCGCGACCTGGACGTGATTGTCGAGTCCGACGATACTGACCTCGTGGGGAAGGCGTCTCTGATCTATCATCATGACTCTGCCGTTCTCGAACCAGACGGCTCTCATGTCTCTTGCCGTTCCGTTGAAACAGATTTTCAAAATCCTTCACCTTGACGCTTCCTAACGGATTCCGTGTAATTAACCTATCCCGTTCCCGTGCGCCCTTTTATTACTGCCCCCGACCATACCCGGCCGATAGTTTGAGGGGTTTAGAGATATACTCGACGGAGAAAGGACTCATACAGGTGTCCAACGAGGTCCGTCTGCTCATACTGAAGGAGCTTTCGCAGTCGCCAATGTCTCCGAAGGACATGTGCGTCTCCACCGGAAGGGCGATGTCCACGGTGTCGTCCCATCTGAAGACGATGCTCGACGATGGACTGGTGGTCTGCGTGCCGGACCCGGACGACGGCAGGAGGCGGGTGTACAGCCTGGCGGCCCGCCCTGTGGCGGCCTCGGTCGGCAGGGACGAGGGAGCCCGTGCATCGTATCTCGGGATATTGGAGCGGCTCGCGGCCAATCCGGTCCGGGCCCCTGGTTTACTGCTGAACGCTTTGACGGTGGCCATAACGGCCGAGGGTATAAACCTGGCACCCGTCATGGAGAACCTGGGGTCCGGTCTGGCAGATTCCCTGGCGGACGAATACAGGAACGGCAGGACCGAGGACGTTCTGTCAAGCCTAAGGGATTTCTACGAATACGCGGGGATAGGGGAAGCGAGCATATTCTCGTACTCTCCGGTGTCCGTCATAACCCACACCCGGTGCGAGACGACTTTCCGCGCGGCGGAGGCCATGGGGCGGTTCACCCAGGGATTCTTCTCCAGGGCTATGGGTAACCTCACGGGTAAGGAGTTCAGGGCGGTTTCGTCGGAGGTTTTCGGGGCGGGAAACAACTACCACAGATTCACGCTGGAGCAGGTCCCCGGACGGCGGGTCCGAATCCAATATAATATCGCTTTCAGTGTAGTATAAATATTATTGGAGAATATCTGGTCTTCATGACCCCAGAGGATATGAATTATGTAGGTTTCCACATATATTCTACTTCCGAAGCGGGGGGTAAGGGGCTAGTGCAGGTGTCTGACCCTCTGCACCTGCAGATTCTGAAAGGACTCGGCAACCGCCCCATGTCCACCACAGAGATATCTGGACTCACGGGGAAGGCCCAATCCACCCTCTCCGTCCATCTGGATCAGATGGTCAACGAGAAGCTGATCTCCTCGGAATACGATTCCAACGACAGCCGCAGGAAGATATACTCTCTCCTCGCGACGCTGGTCGCATCCTCGCAGGAGCCCAGCCCTGCCGGCCTGGAACTTTCGAAGTCGGTCTTCCGGGAAATGGCGGGCGCGAGGGGCGATTACCACGAGCACATGGTCAGGGCGTTCTCAGTGGCTGTGGCGGCCTCGGGTCTCGACATAGCCCCCATGATGGAACTCATGGGGTACAGCGTCGGGGAGTACATGGCCGAAGAGATAAACAGCAACAAGATCGAGGACATAATAAGACATGTGCAGGACTTCTACGAGATCAACAACATCGGAGAGGTCTGCATCTACACCTTCCTGCCGCTGACCATAATAATAAAGGACAATGCCAAGAGCCCCGGTTTCGTCGTTCCCTCGAACTCTTATTTCTGCCAGGGTCTTTTCAGGGCGGTGCTGAGCAAGCTGATGGGTAAGAAGTACGAGGTCACGAGGAGCGAGATCTTCGGCACCGAGAACGACTATTACAAGTTCGTCATAGAGCTCGCCCCTTGATGTCGAAGGTCAGAAGCACCCCCTCGCCCAGGACCTCCGAGCCCTTCAGGACCAGTCTGAGTCCGCCTTCCGCTACCCATCCGTCGCCGTCGGCGGGCGTGGGGGCGGTGCGGCCCCCTATGATCATGCTTCCCACGAACACTGTGTAGCGGTCGACCAGGCCCGCCCTGAAGAAAGAGGCGATGGTCTCCCCTCCCCCCTCCACCAGGACACTCTCTACGCCTATGTCCTCGGCAAGGATGCCCAGCACCTCCTCCAGGTCGATATCCTCGCCCGACCTTATGGTCTCCTCGCAATCCCATTCGCGCCGGCAGTCCCTGGAGGTGACGATCACAGTGGGAGCCGTCTCATCCAGCACGCGGGCGTCGTCCGGTGTCCTGCCTTTCGGGTCCAGGACGATCCTTATGGGATTCTCGTCGTAGCCCAGCCCTTTCACCGTGAGATGCGGATCGTCGGAGATCACAGTGCCCACGCCCACCAATATGGCGTCGTACTTCTTCCTGAGGAGTCTCACGCGGTTCATATCCTCCTCAGAGGATATGCGCACCTGCCTCCTGTCGGACCCGGCTATCTTCCCGTCTGCGGACATGGCGCAGTTGACATGTATGAAAGGTCTCAATTGTAGCCCCCCGGGGACACGGAGAAATGATACCCGTCGTCCTTCCTTACCACTCCGAACCGCACATCCAGGAACGACTCCAATGTATCCATCTGGCTCAGCAAGTGCTTGCTTATCCTGGACACCACGAATCCGCTTCTGCCCTTGGCCATGGCCATATAGGGGAGCAGCTGGTCGGCAGTATGGACGTCCATGGTGGATCCCGCCCTCATCTCCTGGAGGAGGTCGTTGGCGACATCCTCCCCCGCCTGTTTGGCCGGGTGCCCCCTGGAGGTCAGCACGTTGCTTCCGAGCATGCTGTTATCGTATTTGGCCACCAGGGATATGCCTGCGCCCTTCGAGCTCCCCTCGGTGCGCTGGATCTCGATGTCTGCATCATAGTCCCGCGGGAGCTTGGCCGTGCATGAGGATATCATCTGCTCGGCCATCCAATCCGGAAGGTTCTGTATGTAGCACAGCCCCTTGACCGATCTGAACTCCCCGATATCGAAAACCTCCATGGGCTCTATGTCCCCTATGGGCTCAAGACGGACCTTCACACGTCCTCCCCCCTCCGGGTAGAACCCTCTGTTCAGTATCTCCAGGCTGGCGTTTATGCCCATCCGGCGCATCAGGGGGAACAGTATCTGCTGGTAGGAATCTATGGGCGGCGCCCACATGACGTTGGTGCCGCCGCGTATGTCCAGCTCCAAAGGCTCCTTGGTGTTCCTGGCGGCAAGGAGCACGGCCTGGAGGACCAGGCTTATGCTGCCGGCGGTCCCGATATCCATCTCGATGCGGGTCTTTTGTACGGATCCAGGTTTGAAAATCAGCTCCCTGGATCCGGGGTAGTTACCCGTGACCTCCGATCCGGTCATCTCCGCCACCGCCGAGACTGCGGTGCAATGCTGCTTGGAGAGGCCGTTGGTCGGTCGGTTCTCCCGTATCCTCATCAGTCTGGTCTCTGTGCCGGTAAGAGCAGCCAAAGCGATCGACGTGCGGACCATCTGTCCGCCACCTTCTCCTCTAGAACTGTCTATCTCCAGCATATCAAATCGCTTACCTCATCGGTAATGCCTGATATAAACTGTGTGAATAAATCTCTGGATGCGGAAGGCATCTCGGGGGTGCAGGGGGCCCTTCGGCGCTCATTCTCTGAACCAGGAGAAGGTGGCCGCGGCGATGCACATGGCCAGGCATACTGCGAAGGTCGCGTGCAGGGCGCCGAGGAACTCCCCGTAGTTCGAAGGGTCCAGGGTGTCCATGGACCCCATGAAAGCGGAAACGAACACAGTGGCGATCCCCATGGAGGCCATCATACCAGCCTGCCGGACCAGGCAAACCGTGCCTGAAGCCTCCCCTTGGTACCTGTCCGGGACCGAGGACATGATGGTCGATGTGTTCGGAGCGGAGAAGAGGGCCATGCCCAGGCCGAAGATGAGAAGGACGGACGCCGTGTAGGGCAAGGAGGACCCCGTTCCGATGGACATCATCATCGCAGAACCGACAGCGGTCAACGCCACCCCGGCCGTGGGCAGTATCCGTCTGTCCCTCATCCTGTCCGACACGGACCCCACGGAAGTGGTAAGCAGGACCTGGACCATCGGTTGCAACATCATCAGGATGCCCGCCTCGGTTGCCGTGAGTCCCCCTATGCTCTGCAGATACAATGCCATGAAGAATGTGACGGAAGAGACGGACGCATAGTACAGAAGGGCAGCCAGGGAGGAGCGTCTGAACATGACCGTGCGGAACATATCGATTTCCAGGACGGGATGCTCAGTCCTCCTGAGGATGAAGACGGTGACGGTAAGCATTACCGACCCGATCGGTATCAGAGCCGCCCCCAAGAGATCGGTCGCGTTGGCCACTCCGCACATCAGCACCAGTATCGATGTCATCCAAAGCACGGCCCCGCGGAGGTCCGAATCTTCCCCCTTCATCGGGTTAATCTCCCCGCGGAATCTCAGGAAGAAAAAAACGGAGATGACGGAGACGGGTACGGTCAGCAGGAAGAGCACCCTCCATCCCGCAAGGTCCGATACCGCCCCTCCGAGGGCCGGGCCCAATGCGAATCCCGTATACATCACCGCGGTGTAGACGCCTATGGCCCAACCGCGTCTGTTCAGAGGATACACCGTGGACAGCATGGCTATCCCCGTCACCGCCAGAACGGATGAGCCGGCTCCCATTAGAAACCTCATCGCAAGGAGGAACTCCATGGAGGGGCTGTATGCGGAAAGGACGGCGGTTGCTATGACCGCGGCGAGTCCCGCCAAGGACGCGCGCTTCATGCCGTATATGCTGGCAAGGCGTGCCGCAGGCACCATGAAGACCACCGAGGCTATCAGGAAGGCGGTGTTGACCATGGCCAGAGAGCGCGCCCCGGCATCGAAGTCGGCGGCTATATGCGGCAGTGCCAGGCTCATCATCGTACCCATCAGAGGGGTGAGAACGGACCCGGCGCAGACGGCCAGAAGCACCGCGGAGGATTCCGATCCGGTCCTGCCGGTCGCTTTCATAGGGTTCAGAACGTTTTGAAGGTAGATAACCGGCACTGCCCCGAGGCGTCTGACGGAATCGATCGGGCTCGGAGGCAAGAAGGACGGGAGGTGCGGCTGCCGGGATTCGAACCCGAGTTAGAAGCTTGGGAAGCTTCCGTCCTAACCACTAGACTACAGCCGCTTTCGGTGAATCCCAATATATTCTTACTATTTCATTATGACTGATTAGGATAACGCTCGAAGGCAAATGGTTTTTAATAATGCTTCATTATCACGGTCTGTCGGGCCCGTGGTCTAGGGGTTATGACGTTGCCCTTACAAGGCAAAGGTCGCCGGTTCAAATCCGGCCGGGCCCACCATCTTCTTGCATGAACACATATTCTTCTCCGGGTTCTGAGAAGTTTTATATATCTGCATGCTTGTATATGGATTATGCATCCATCCATATGGATGAGGGCCGAGGGAACCCGTCTGCCATTCACCGTCGAGCGGTTCTTCCTCCTTTTTGGATTCCCTCGGCCCAAACGATCCGGGTCTGTGAAGAGGATGGCCCGCTGACGGGCCCGGACCCACCTGCATGCCACGAGTTCGGCTAGGTGTGTTCGGAGGCCCCTCTGAGCTCTTCAAGCTGTAACAGTCTTTCTCGGGTCGCGGCCCCGATATCGCCGAGATCGGCGAGGCAGGCCGTCCTCACAGCGTAATCCGATGCCACCAAGGCATGTTCTCCGACATGTCCGCTGGCCACCGCATGTCCGGCAGCCCTCAACGCAGCCCTCTCAGTCTCGCTTTCGCATGCGCGGGCGATCCTGTGTATGACGAAAGCCGCCCGTCTGACATCCCCCACGGTCGCAAGGCCTTCCTGCCATCTCCCGTTCACGGCGAAACCTTCCCGGACGCATTCTATGGAATCGGGGTCCAAGCCTGCGGAGTGCAATGCGCGTCCCGCCAGAAGGATGGACCATCTTGCCAGACCCCTGCGGTCCGTCGTCTCGCAGATCCTGTGTATCTCCGTCCTCAGCGGTCCGTCGTCCGTCAGACTTATCTTGGGTCCTTTCTGCATTCAAGCCTCCGAATCCGTCGTCCGTAATGGAAGGTATGCGAACAGCAACCATCCGGCGACATCGACGGAGAATGAGCCGGCGGAGTCTTTACCCTTTGCGTCGCATGATGCGAAGGGCATGCCGAGAACCTCTCCGGACGAAGCATGCAGGCTATCCGAAGAGGATGCAATGTAGAAGATGGTGGGCTCGGCCGGATTTGAACCGGCGACCTTTGCCGTGTGAAGGCAACGTCATAACCCCTAGACCACGGGCCCTTGCTCCGGATTAAGCCTTTTTTGTATATAATCGTTGACGCTGTCGGGCTAAAAAGGTTAAGATAACACCCTGTGATACATCGTCCATGTTTGACAGGACCGCATCGGGACAGAAGCCTTCGGAAGATGATAAGAAGTTCGAGGGGGCGCTGCTCTCGGTTCTCCAGCAGGAGAAGAGGGATTACCCCACCGTGATGGGAGGTTTCAACGTGGCCTCCGGCAACGAGTTCCCTGTCTGGAGCCCGATCGACAAGAGCATAAGGTTCGGCATGTTCCAGGAGCCAGAGGCCGGCATCGCCCGCGAGTGCGTGTCCGCCGCATCCAGAGCTTTCGGGGGATGGGCCTCCATGGGGTCAGGCGAGAGGGCCTCGATATTCGCTAAGGCCCTGGAGAATGTCAAGTCGCTGAGGTACAGGCTCGCCGCCACCGTCGTGGTCAGTTCGGGGATGACGAGGGAGGAGGCCCTGTCCGAGGTGGACAGGCTGACGGAGATACTGGAATCTGAGACGTCCAGGGCCTCATCCGCCGCGCCGCCCGGGAAACCGAAGGGCGTGTGGGCGGTGATATCCACCCACAACTCTCCTCTCGCGTCTCCTGTGGGGTTCGCCGCCGCCGCCATGCTGGCCGGGAACACCGTCGTGGTGATGCCCTCCGTGTTCTGCCCCGTGCCGGTCTATTCCCTGTACCGTGTATTCGAGGAGGCGGGACTGCCCCCCGGAGTAATGAACGTGCTGGTGGACAGAAGGCGGGGGACCATGCAGGAACTGGCGAACGACGACAGGCTCGCGGGGGTCGTGGCATCCGGATCCGGGAGTCAGATGGATGATCTGATGTTCCTGCAGGTCGACGACGAGCTGATGTTCGTGAACGAACCGAAAGGAATGAACCCGATTATGCTGTACAAGGCACCGAACGCCCGCGAGGCGGCCAGGGAGATACTGGAATCGGCGTTCATTTACAGCGGCCAGCGCCTCCACTCCTGTTCCAAGGTGGTTGTCACCGCGGAGGAGCAGAAGGAACTCCTGGACGCGTTGCTGGAGTCGGCCAAGGGCATGGTGATAGATGACCCCTCTGAGAAGGGGGCCTTCGCCGGACCGCTCATATCTGAAAGCGCGATGGAGAAATTCCTCAAAACGGTCGAGAGCCGTCGCGACAAGGTAGTGTTCGGTGGCACCAGGGTCAGGAAGGAGACAACGGCCGAAGGTTTCTACGTGATCCCCGCTATAATGATGGGCCTCAACGAGGAGGATGACCTGAACTACATGGATACGGGCCTTCCCATATTGGTCATACAGCTCGCGAAGGACCTGGATGACGCGATAGAGAAGATGTTCCAGACGGAGTGCGGACTTTCCGCGGGCATATTCAGCAGGGACCCTGCGGCCATAGAGCTCTTCAAGGCATCGGTCCCGGCCGTCAGGCATTCCGTCAACGAGGGGACGGCAGGGATGAGGCCCGCCCAGGAGGCCAGGATGGAGAGCTTCCTGGTATGATCAGATCCCTCTGACCTTCACGCGCCTTACGTAGGGTCTGGCGGCCTCGGCCATGCCGAGCACCTTCGATTCAGGGTAGGGATCCAGAACCTCCAGCTTGTCGTCCAGGGTGACGTCGGGGCGGAACTGGTGCAGGCAGTAGCACTTGGCGCCTCTTATCTCCCGGCAGATCTCCTCTATGTCCCGCTCCTTGACGAGTATGGGTGCCACAGTGGTCCTGAACTCGTAGTCCACTCCCGACTCCATGATGATCCTTATGCTCCTTCTGAGAGCTTCCACGTCCGCCGGGACCCCGGCCACGGAGGAGTAGCGGTCTGCGTTCAAGGGCGCTTTGATGTCCATGGCGACCATGTCCACCAGTCCTGCGCCTATGAGGTCGTCGAGTACCTCGGGGCGGCTGCCGTTCGTGTCCAGCTTTATGGACAGCCCTTTGCCCCTTATCCTCTTGATCAGATCCAGCAGACCCGGGTCAAGTGTGGGCTCTCCGCCCGATATCACCGCTCCGTCGAGGAAATCCGAATGCTCGCCTATGTAGCCCAGCACGGCTTCCTGATCGAGACCCTGCACCGCTTCGGGATGCAGGACCAGGTCCCGGTTGTGACAGTACGGGCATCTGAAGTTGCATCCCGCGAGATAAACCGTGCAGGCTACCTTGCCGTCCCAGTCCAAAAGTGTCGTCCTCAGGAATCCCGCTATCTTCATGGCCATCCGAATCGTGTCTCGGAATAAAAGATTGGGTGTTAATCGGTTTGGTCCGGCCAAAAGGCCGGCGAGTCGAGGAGATGCCGGAGGCAGCTCACTTCTTCTCTTTATTGAAGCAGAGGAACCAGTCGAGACAGTACTTGCTCTCGTCCTTGGACTCCATCCTCTCCTTGGCGGTGCCGCAGGATCCGGCCGTGGGTATTATGGTGTCGTCCCCGGGTTGCCAGTTGGCAGGTGTGGCCACTCCGTCCCTGTCCGCCTTCTGGAGGGCTATGACGACCCTCTTCATCTCGTCGAAGTTCCTTCCGGTGGACATGGGGTAATACATTATGCACCTTATGATGCCCTTGGGGTCGATGAAGTACACGCATCTGACGGCCTGGGTGTTCGAGGCGCCAGGCTGGAGCATCCCGTAGAGTCTGGCGATGTCCATCTTTATATCCTCGATGAGCGGGAATTTTACCTCCACGTTCTTCATTCCGTTCCACTCGATGTCCTGGATCTTCCTGAGCCATGCGATGTGGGCGTAGAGGGAGTCGATGGAGAGCCCCACCAGCTCGCAGTTGAGCTCCTCGAGCTCCTTGGACCTGTGGGCGAAAGTCATGAATTCCGTGGTGCACACCGGGGTGAAGTCCGCGGGGTGGGAGAAGAGTATCACCCACTTTCCCTTGTAGTCACTGGGGAAGCTTATGGTGCCCTGGGTGGTAACCGCTTCGAACTCCGGGGCTTTGTCGCCTATGAGAGGCAGCTTGTTGTACTGCTGTTCTTCGCACATTTTTTAAATCTCCTGTCCTGTGAGGACCAGGTTTACAGTATCGCTGTGGCGGATATTAAAGTCTAACGCCGTTAAATAGATTCTAGGTCAAGGTGCCGAACATAGTAATATTAACGCACCGTGGGATTTGATGTGCATGTCAGGATTCACTGTCAGATTCCATCCGGACGGAAAGACGACGGAGGTCGAAGAGGGGACGCTCATCTCCGAAGCGGCCAAGCAGGCGGGGGTGCCCATCAGGCTCCCGTGCGGGGGGAGGGGCAGATGCGGGAAATGCGGCGTGCGCATAGCGCCGGAGAGCGATGTTCCCTTCGACGGATGCGGGATGGATCGGGTGCTGGCATGCCAGACGCCCGTTTCGTACGATGCCGTAATCCAGGTAATAAGGAAGGAGAGCGATTCCACCATCGCCGCATCGGACCGCAGGAGGGTGGACGCCGAGGACCTCACGCCTCTGTCCGGGGGGCTGGGTCTCGCGGTGGACATAGGCACCACGACCGTGGGCGTGAGCGTGTTGGATCTCGATAAGGGAGTGGAGCTTTACACGGCCGTCGGGGAGAACATGCAGAGGATCCGCGGCGAGGACGTGCTCTCCAGGATACAGTACTCCGAGGACAACGGGACCGGGGAGCTCAGGGATCTGCTGTTAGGCACCATCAACGGCCTTCTGGAATGGTTCGAGGCCCCGGCGGAGATCGATTCGGTCTGCATCTCAGGGAACACCGTGATGACATATCTCTTCCTGGGCAGGGACCCGGCCCCTCTGAGGCTTCCCCCCTATGTGCCCGAGTTCAGGGAGTCCGAGATAAAGGGCTCCGAGAGCGGAATCCGTGGCGTATCAGCGGACGCAAGGGTCGTATGCATGCCCTGCTCAGCCTCCTATGTCGGCGGTGACATAGCCTCCGACATAGTCTTCTCCGGGATGGACCGCTCGGAAGACCTCTGCCTGCTCATGGACGTGGGCACCAACGGGGAGGTGGCCCTTGGAAACGCGGAGATGATGCTGGTGTGCTCGTCGTCGGCGGGCCCGGCGTTCGAAGGAGGAAACATAGCCTCCGGGATGATGGCAAACCCGGGGGCCATAGACAGTGTCAGGATAGAGGACGGCAGGATAACGTACACCGTGATCGGGGGTTCGAAGCCAGAGGGCATATGCGGATCGGGAATAGTGGATCTGGTGGCCCAGCTCTTCCTGGCGGGGATGATAGACAAGAAGGGCAACATGACAGGGGAAGCGCCATACACCGAAGAGGACGGGGAAAGGCTTCTGACGGTGGCAGACGGGATAAACATATCAGAATCCGAGATAAAGCACATAATCATGACCAAGGCTGCCATATACTCGGCGGCCAGGTCCATGGCGAAAGGTCTGGGGACGGAGTTCTCAGACCTCGACAGGATATACATTGCCGGCGGGTTCGGCAAGTTCATAGACACTGACTCCGCCATCGCCATCGGTCTCTTCCCAGATGTGGACAGGGACCGGTACCAGTACCTCGGGAACGCGTCCCTGGGCGGAGCCAGGCAGTACCTGGTTTCCGAGGGTTTCCGCACAAGGACGACCGAGGCATTCCGGCGGATGACATACAGGGATCTGGGTTCCGATCCCGTGTTCTTCGACGAATACTCGTCGGCCCAGTTCCTGCCGCACACCGATTCGCAGCAATTCCCCTCCTTGTTCGGACCGGGCAAGAGGGTTTAATAGGGACTCGGCGTTGCTTGTATCATGGAATGGAGGTTCGCAACCACACTGATAGGCTCGCTCCCCTACGCCGATCCGGTCAAGGCCGTGGACAGGATACTGGATGGAGGCATTACATTCCCTTCCTGGCCACAGCTGCCGGCCAGAGGATACAGGGAGAGCATGTACGTCCAGACGGGGCTGCGCCTTCCGGGTGTGGTGTTCAGCGAGGAGGAGCAGAAGATCACGGTGGACCTCGGAGGATACGATCCCACGGATGCGTACACCGCGATACTCTCGGACGACGTCGACCATTTCGAGAACCCGAGGGAATGCAACGCGGGCCTCTATGAGCTCATGGACAGGGACCTCTCCGGATTCCCTGCGGTCAAGGGGCAGGTTACCGGCCCCGTCAGCGAAGGGCTCCAGGTCCAGGACCTGACCGGACGTTCGGTGATATACGACGAATCCTACTGCGAGATTGTCAGGAAGACCGTCAACATGACTGCCAGATGGCAGGCCCGTGAACTCTCCGAGAGGAACCCCAACGTGATACTGTTCTTCGACGAACCTTCCCTGACCCTTCTGGGGTCCCCGTTCGCATCGGTATCCCCCGAAGACGCCGTCAGATGGATGAACGAGTCCATGGAGGGCATCGGATGCCACAGGGCCGTGCACTGCTGCGGCAATACGGATTGGGGGATGGTTCTGAGCACGGATCTGGACATCCTCAGTTTCGACGCTTACGGTTACGGCCGCACCCTGGCGCTCTTCCCCTCGGAACTATCGTCCTTCCTGGACAGGGGAGGGGTGGTATCATGGGGCATAGTGCCGAACAGCGACGGGACGGATGTCTCGGCGGAAGCTCTGGCGGACATGCTCGAGTCCCAAATAGGCCTTCTGGAGGCCAAAGGGATCGACGGCGATAAGGTCGCCGAGCAATCCATGATCACCCCGCAGTGCGGACTGGGGGGCGCGGAGGAGTCCACGGCGGACAGGGTTATAGCCCTCACCGGACAGGTGTCCGAGCTGATGAGGTCGAGGTACGGGTTCGACTGATCGGCCGGAGTGCGCGCACCCTGCCGCCGTCGCATCATCCGGACATGAATTCCCTGAGGTGCTTGGGGATGTTCTTGGACTCATTGGTGCCCACAACGGCCCTCCTGCCGATGATCTCCTCGAGCTTCCCCGACATGCGGGCGACCAGTCCGGGCACTATGACGGCGGAATCGCTCTTATCCAGTATCCCTGATTCCCGGAAGGCCTCGGCCACGTGCTCAGGATCGAACTTTCCTGCGGCGTATGCGGTGAGTACCGACAGGCCCTCGGTGTTAACAACCTGGAGCCAGACCGGTATCTTGGATTTCTCTATGTCCGCTCTCACGGTGAAGTATGTGAGGGAGAAGTTCGTTGTGAACATTATCGGGGAATGGGAGTCGGGTGAGCCTATCGGATACACCCCCTGCTTGACCTGTATCGGGACCTGGGGGTCCGTGTAGATGTTGTTCCTCAGGGTGAACAGGGGCAGAGCCTCGTAAGGCTTAAGATCGTCGAATATGACAAGGCTGCCATACTTCATGGTTGATACGGACGCCAGGGCCACAGCGTATTCGCCGGAGCCCACGCGGTTCATCAGAGGGTACCCGAGAGCCCGGAACTTCTTCCTGACCGCCGCGCGCCTCGCCGCCGTCTGCCTCTCAAGGCACTGCTTGAGGGTCACCGCCCCCGTGTCCAGAACCATGTCCTCGATTCCGGCGGCCTTCGCCCGGGCGGCCATGGATGCAGTCTCCTCCAGCGTTCCGCCTCTGAGAGCCAGGGGGCATCCGTGCTCTTTGGCCAGTTCCATCATGCGGTCCATGTTGCCGGGGTACGCCCCGCATATCAGCGGACGGCGTCCCTTAACGGCGTCCAGCGCGGCAGACATCGCCGAAGGGCTCTCCGACTCCAGGATGAGGGGGGAATCCCAGGATCCCGCGGCCATCGAGGCGGCCGCGGAGAACCTCTCCGCATCCCCCGAATCGTTGCGGACCGATATGCAGTCCAACCTGAACACTGTCCCGACGCGCTCGAACCTCAGCGAGGCGGCGTATCCCACCCTGGAAACGATCTCCTCGTCGCTCAGTCCGTCGGACACGGTCACCGCGTACACGGTCGGGTTCACGAAACGGCGTTCGTGACGATAGAGCACCGTTTCACCCCCCATCACCGCAGCCCTGTCACCCGTACCTATTCTCACGGTGCGCATGGGCGGGGCCGACGACTCGTTCAGTGTTTTCCTCGATTCCTCGCTGATGTGGGGGCAGTCCTCCAGCGAGGCCTTTCCATTGGCAAGCTGCATGGCGAAGGCCAGGCATGTGGGGTGCCCGCAGTCCTTGCAGTTGGTCTTGGGCAGGAGCTTGAAGAATTCCATCGCGGTCGCCATCAGTCCGCCTCCGTGAGTTCCGCCGCATAGACCTTCACCATGTCCGCAGCAGCCGGTCCGCGCATGACCAGGATATCCGCGCCGGACATCATTGCGGCCAATGCGCTCATCACCTCCCACCAGGTGGCCCTGTGCACAGGGTCCCCGAGGGCGGGGTCGTCTTGGCTCGTCGCGTCCCCCACGTCCCAGGCGGAGGTCGTATCGCACAGCATCGGTTGTTGCAGCATGCCGTCGCCGGAAAGCGCGGCCAGTCTTATCCTCTCGTTGACGGAGTACGAATAGTCGAGCCCCATGCCCAGCGGAGCCATGAGCGGGTCCATGATGATGCTGTCTCCGTCTATCCCGAAATCGGACAGGAGAATGTTCATCTGCTTGGCGAGATTTATATCCAGGTTGGAGAAACCGAGGACCACGTGCCCGTTCGCCATGGCGGCGGCGGAGACGGTCTTGTAATCCTCCTCCTCGGCCTTGGCCAGTATGAGCCGGCTGTCCTTCACGGCCCCGCTGACGGCGGCCATGGTCCTGCCGTCGACGGCACGGTCGCCGCATCCGCATACGATCACTGGCAGCCCGGTCCTGTCTGCGATCCTCCTCACGGTCTCGGCCGCATCCTCGGGTGATGCGCCCCGGCGGGCCGGGTCGGTGCTCAGCAGACGCACGCATACGGCATCCATGCCCAGCTCCTTCCACATCACCGCCCATTCCACGGGGTCGTTCTGACGGCCGTCGAACATGCGGGCGGCCATCTCAGGATACCCCTCCAGGTCGTCCACGACCTCTCCTGCTATCATGGGCCTCCTCTTCGAAGGGTTCTCGAAGGAAAGGAAGGGCATGCCCTTCGCGCCCCCCGCGACATAGTCCCCTTTGCCCAGGACAATCTCTGCGATCTCACCCTTGTACTTCTCTGCGACCTGCGGAATATCGTTCATTTTATCACTCTCACAGAAGGGGATCCATGTGCAGGGCAGGATGGTCCACCTTCTCCATCCATGCCGCCAGCCCTTCCGCATCCTCCGTCACAGTCTCGTCGGCGATCCTGCACAGGAGGTCCGGCATGCCAAGCTCCTCACATCTCCTTCTCAGTTCCGGCCCTATCAGGGCCTTCAGACGTGAGGTCATCCAGGCGACCCTCGGCAGGCCGCCTTCGGCGGAGATGAACCTTTCGCTTGCAATATAACTCTTGCCTATGCCCATGAAGCCCGGCGTCTGAATGCCGCTGCCCGCATGGGCCGCCAGACCGGGGAAGTCCACGCCGGCGGGGGTCATCCCCCTGTAGTCCCGGTCCGCTATGATGAACGCCCGGGCATCCGCGGTCACGGCCACCACGGCTTCCATGCATCCGCACGAGGTCATCGGCGCATCCATTATGCTGTACATGCATACACGGGGCACGGCCCCGGCGGTGGCGGAGCGCACAGCCTCGTTCACTCCGGTCCATTCTCCTCTTACCGGGTCCTTCTCGATGCCTTTGGCGACGGGACGATAGGGTCCGCAGGGGGAAATCTCTTTTCCCGCCTTCGCGTCCAGCCAGCTCACGGATCCGCACAGACCCGGCCTCTCGGGGGATATTATGCAAAGATGGTCCGGGGTGCGGGAACGGCACATCGAGCACGAGTAGAAATCATCCACCGAAGGGTCCTTCAGACCCTCCGTGCGCAAGTCCCTCCGGCGATACGCTGCCAAAGCCCCGGGGTGGCGCGCCCCGACCTCCAAAGGGTCCGTGACCACGGTGCACTGGACGCGGGTGACGGTCCTTCCGAACTCCCGCTTAACCATGCTCACAACGATCCTCCCGAGGTCCTTCAGGACGAATCCCGCGGCATGGGCTCCTCCGCTGACCCTGATCTCCACGGAGTCACGCTGTCCGGAATGCCACACCCCCTCTGCGAAATTGATCCAGCGATGGATACGGCGCTCCATCACGGACTCCAGGTCCGCATGCATCTCCCTGCCGTACACCTCCACGACCAGAGCGAGCGGGACACGGTCCCCCTCCCCGAAAGAGCCGATGTCCCTACCTATGAGGTGCACCCTGCCGTCCTCCACCGCATCGCCGTCGGCCGATGTCAGGAGTTCGAAGCACATCGCCCCATCCCCTCCGGCCACCAGGCGTACGTGCTCCCCCTTCACCAGCTCCCCTTCGAACTCCGGACCGTATCTGACCGGAATGTCGGGGAAGGCGTCCAAGGCCTCGATGCCACGCTCCTCGATGGCCCGGATGACCATCCTGCGTCCGTCTTCGCAGCATGACACGCCTTCCGGGGCGCCCGGGATGTCGCGGTCCGTCACCACCGAAGCTCCGTGGAGCAGCGCGGCGGAGAAGAACGCCGCATCGAGCCTGCTGAAGGCGCCCGTCCCTATCACGGCGACCCTGAACCTCTTGTCCAGGTATGAGCTGAGCCCCTTCCGGTCGCCGGGCCTCACCCCGCCCATGGACAGGGCGACCCTGACCGCGAAGCTGAGAGAACGGAAGGCCCCAGCAGCCTCTCCCAAGAAGTGTTTCCGGTCGCAAGCGGGGGCACCCGCCCCGGAATCCCAGCAGACCATTGCCAACATGCCCCTGGAAAGGCATTCGGCGGCCATACCCTCGGCGGTCTCCCGGTGTCCGCTGTCAGCCAGAAGGACTGCCGCTCCGGGTATGGTGCCGTCCACCACTGAAAGCCCGTGCACGGCGACCTCGCTGTCGGGTATGAATCCGATGCAGGCCCCGCTCCCCGATATGCAGGCGGCGGCCTCCGCGATCTCCGCGGCCAGGAGGGAGTTCTCGCCGATGGTCCGGAGGCAATCTGGGGATGAGGGCTCAGGTATCGCCATGGTCTGCAGGAACGTCTCCGCTTCCCCGAGGGCGAGCGTCCGCACCCCCTTCCATCCGTAAAGGCACGGCAGGCCGTACTCGGTGCCGGGGAGGGAGAGGAGGGCGCCGTCGCCGTGTTCGGATATCGCCCGGGCAACGGCCTCGGCGGCCAGATCCGCAAGGAGCATGGCCCCCTCGGAGGCTGCGGAGAGGAAGCTCTCCCCCTCGGTCGGGGACACGAGGGCGGCAAGCGTCCCAGCGTCCTTCGCCCCGAATCTCCCCGTCGAATCCTGCCAGCGCATCCCGCCCCTCATTCAAGTTCGCTGCATTCGGTGAGTTCGAATATTCCGTTGAATCCGCTCATCTCTTCCGGCAGGCTGTCCCCGAGCCCCCTGACGGTCAGGTCCGTGCCCCCGATGTCGGCCACAAGCTCCAGTGACATGGTCTGATAGGCTATCTTCACCTTGCTGAATATGGAGATCAGGTTTAGCCCCTTGGAGGCCAGAAGCTCCAGGGCCTGAGTGATCGCGCCGGGGCAGTCGGGTATGTCCAGACCAAGCCTCACGAGTCTGGTGCCCGGTCTGAAGAATGTGATGGACAGTATCCAGGATTCGGAGTCCATGGTTATCAGGACGTTGCTGTCCCCGACCCCCGAAAGCACGTCACCGTACTCCCTGGACGTGTCGAAGGCGCCGTCCTTGAGGGTCTGGGGGGCACCCTTCCTGACCTCTATCTTGTCCTGGGCCTGGGCGGTCTCGGTGCGGAACACACGTCCGATGTCCGTGGCCTTGACGCTTATGTGGTCGATCTTGTCCACCGAGGGGTCCCTGGCGGCCTTGAGCTCCGCGAGCCTCTCCTTGATTATGTCGCCCTCTCCGGTGAAGTTGAGGTCAGCCAGGATCTTCCACACGATTATGGTGTCCGATATGCCGTTCAGGGATATCGAGTTGAGGATGTTGATCCCCCTGTCGGCCAGGAAGCGGGCGGCCTGAGCGCTGGCCCCGGGCACGTCCTGCAGGTACATGGTGACCTTGGTCAGGGTGCGGTAGTTCTCCTGGGGGAACATCGACAGTATGAGCTCGTACATCTTCGGACCCTTCATGGGGTACTTGAAGAGCGTGCTGTACACGCACCCGCCTTCTATGAGCCCCATAGTGTCCGAGACCCATTTGTCCACCTTAATGCTGGACCCTTCGACCTTAGCGAACTCCCATATCTTCATGGCATTCCCTCTTCCTCGGTGTCAATCCTCTTTGCTCATATATCTTTTAGGTCGCGGTTCTTAACGGAGTCGAGTGGGCAGGTCCATCCGGGGTCTTCGCCGTCGAGTCCGTCCTCCAGATATCTCCTCATGTTGCGGATGCTTCCGGCATCCTCTTCGGACAGCGCCTTTTCCCTGATGGTCCGGGCCGTGCCCGCGTATTCGGTGTAGCCGGTCATGCGCATGGCGGCGTCGATGAGATCGGCAGCCTCCAGAAGCATCCCGGAGGCCCTGTCCAGCATACACATGCGATCCTCTCTGTCCATGGTATCACGTCCGGCCCCTCTTGCTGAAGGCGTACCTTCCCGGAATCCTCTTCCTGGAACCCACGGAGTACGGGCACATCGTGCATTTCCTTCTAACCTCGGTGATGCTGCCGTCGAGAGTGCGGTTGGTCACAGGGCTCATGGGGTTCTGACAGACGGGGCACCTCTCGGGAAGCTCGGGGTCGTCGGTCTCGTGGTAATCTATCCTCAGAGAGACCATCTTCCTGTTGAGGGCGATCCTCCTCATGCGCTCGCCGCTAATGCGGTGGTCCCCTCCCTGTCTGTTCAGTTCTCTTCTGACGAGTTCCAGCATCTCGTTCTGGGACCCTATCTGGGGGTTCTTGTGCATGACTATCAGTATAGCATCCGCGACGGTGTCCTCGTCAGGCACGCTGTACGACATGGTTGGACGTAAGACGTACCCGTTATTATAGTGTTCTCGGGAGAGAATAGATTAAAGAATGGTCCGTTGATGGGGGGACGGGCCGAGCGGGGGTAGCCGAGTTGGCCAAAGGCGCAGGACTTAAGATTCTGTTCTTAGTGATTCAGGGGTTCGAATCCCTTCCCCCGCACCATACCTCCCCCGTAGGCGCGCCTCTCCGGTCTTGAGATCTCCGGGATGCCGCAATATCGAAGGTCTCCTTCGGGGATCATCGTGCCCGCGTCGGGAAGACGTCCGGGATACGACCCTCCCAGTAGACCGTTACCAGGTCCGCGCGGTAATCCTCCTCTATCACCCCTCCTTCGGAAAGGGACTCGAGGAAGCTCCTTATGCTGGCCGCCGTTTCGGGGTCGGATCCTACGGACTCCGCCTCGAGCATGTAAGCGGAGATCAGCGCCCCCGCGTCATGCTCGGAGCGGTGCCTTCTCCTCTCGTAGCGCAGCTGGGGGTCGTATCCCATGTTCCAAAGCATGTTCACCGCGAAGGATACATCATCCTTCTGATCCACCGGAACGGGCCCCATCATACCGTATACCCTGGATCTTATGTCGTCCCTCCTAAGATACTTGGTCAGGAATCCGTGGCCTCTGCAGGACGATACCATCTTGGAGAAAGAGCCGTAGGAGGATACTGCGGGGGTCATGCGGGCGATAACCACGTCGTAAACCTGCCCGTCGCCTGCTTCCGGAGGGTCCCTGAGCCAGTCGGCGACCCTGAACCTGGCGTTGGGGATCCCGTTGTCCGAGGCCAGCCTCTCCGCCCGGGAGATCATGCCGGGCGAGACGTCCACTCCTACAACCCGCCGGGAGCGGCCTGCAAGGAACACGGAGTACTGCCCCGCGCCGCAACCTATGTCCAGGCACTCCGTGCTATCGGGATCCAGACCGCATACCTCTTCGAGCAGACCGGCGAAGACGTCCGTGGCGGGGTCCGGCACGGGCGTCGTCCCGAAAGTCGACGATCTGGAATCCCACAGGGCCCCTCCGGACACGAAGGACTCGTTGCAGCTCTCTTTCCAGTTCTCCTTTATGAAATCCATGTCCAAAGCGGATGCCTCCGGAACACGTCACGCATCTGCCGGGTAATAACGGTTTCACAGGCTCCCCTCCCCCCTCCGCTGCTCGAAGGGATTAATACCTGGTAACGGGGTTACCTATACAGGTGAACCAATGAGCAATAAATTCAAAGTACAGCTTTTGGAGACGACCGTGGCCCTGATAACCGCCGCGTTCGGTCTGGTGGCGGCACTGGCATGGAACGATGCAATAAAGGCTCTCATAAAATCCGTATTCCCCGACACGGGGGGCGAGTTGATAGGGCTTTTCGTCTATGCCACGTTGGTGACCATCATCGCCGTGGTGGCGACGCTGCTCATCGCGAGGTCCCTCAGCAAGGCCAAGAAGGCTCTGGGAGAGGAAGGGGACTGAGTCCGATACATCATCAAACCCTTTTCAACCATCTTCCGTTCCTTCTCCTGTTGTTCACGTAGTTTATCAGGTCCATGCCGGTAAGCTCCACGCTGGAGGGTCCAGAGCGAACGAAGAAGATCTCGTTGCCCCCCTCCTTCAGGAACACGGGACGGTCGCACCTCCCGCATTCGACCCTCAGGACCGCCTTCTCGCCGAAGTCGACCAGGTCGAAACCTATGCAGGGCAGGAACTCGTTACCTATCTGGCTGGATATCAGGTTGGTGAAGTGCAGGTTGAGTCTGTCCCTGCTGTCGAAATCGTGTTCGTCCACACCTGTCACGGTGCCGTCGTCGGATACACCCACCAGCAGCGTCCCTCCGTCTGTGTTGAGGAATGCCACGACGGTCTTGAGGACAGCCTTCTCCATGCGTTTGTCCCTATCTCCCGTCTGAAGGTTGGTGCGCAGGGTGGACTTGAACTCAAGCCTGTCGCTCTCCCCCTCCCTCGCAAGCGTGAGGACCTCCTCCTGGTCCGTTCTCTTCATCCCTATCGTGTCGTAGTTCGACTCCAGGAACCTGTCCACGGTATGCTGGAAGAGGCCCATGTGCTTGTTCTCGTAGTAAAGGATGGAGACGAAGGCCGCACCGACGCCCACCAGCACGATCTCCGACATCATGGATTCGTACGATTCCGTTTCGAAGAGGCCGAAAGCGCGGTTCATGTAGAATTCCGTGGCTTTCCATAAGGCGAACGCGGCTAACCCGAAGCAGAAGGAGAATGCTGACACAAGCGCCGGGGTCTCATTGCGGGCCCCCGGAAGGGACTTCGTGAATATGTACACCGTCATTATGCCGCAGAGGCCCAGCGCCACTCCGACAATCAGATCCCCTGCCAGGTTCAGCAGCGTCCCTCCGCCCAGAACCTTCCCGGCAACTCCCAGGAACATGAGGGATATGAGGAAGGCTATCATTACCGGAGGTATGTGTATGACACGCTTGTCGAGGACCATGGTGGAGACGATTATAACCATCACCGGGACGGCGACAATGGTGTCGCCGACGGACCCTACGAATATGCTCACAACGAAGAGCGCGGCCGCGGCGGCGAGCATCACGAAGTAAAACGCCATCGTCCTGCCGGTCATTGCCCTGTCCCCCTTTCCGGCGGGGGCCGGTGCGGACGTCTCATCCATCACCGGGAGCATCGGGGCATTCGTATTTAGTTGTTAAGAGGGCCTCAGCCCTCACGGGGGTCCGGTGGCGGACGCCAATCACATTTAAGTACTTTAAAAAAGTGTCCTGTACGGATTGGAGTTATAAACTTGGGTATCAACTATTCTAACAGCACGCGCAGGCATTCTCCGCCCCCGCCTGCGGCAAACAAGGACGGCCAGAAACCGGTAAGGAAACCTAGGCCGAAGGTCAAAGTGACCGCTAAGAGGCAGTCGATGCTCAACACGCACAGGCTAGCCCCCTTCAAATACGACATGAACGAGATACTGGACTCTTCAGCCATGGATGAGGCCAAGGCATCCTCGTTCCTCGCCTCCGTAATCGCCAAGGCATCACGCCAGTCGACCAGGGAGGCAAAGGAGTTCGTCAGGACGTTCCTGGACAGCGGCGACCTGACCAAAGAGGAGACCGACAGGATCTCCAGGCTTTTGGATAAGTACAGCAAGTATCGCTGAGGTATTCACATGAGGTCCACGGAGGCCGCGGCAGGCAGGTTTTTCATTCTGAGGCTTATGCCCGGCGAGATCCTGCACGTGGAGATTGAGCGTTTCGCCGCCGAGCGGGGGATAAAATCCGCGCTGCTTACAGCGGTCGGCGGCGCCGACACGGGATCCGTCATAACAGTGGGCCCCAAGGTCCCCGTGGGACACGCCGTCGAACCCCTGCATCACGTTCTCGAGGCACCTCACGAGCTTACGGGGACCGGCACCCTCTTCGAGGATGAGGAGGGTGTGCCGTTAATGCATATGCACGGTTCATGCGGCCGCGAGGGCCGGTCCGTCACAGGGTGCTTCCGGTCCGGGATCGTGGTCTGGCTTGTGATGGAGGTTACCGTCACGGAGCTTGTAGGCGGTGCCGCCCGCAGACTTCCGGACGAGAACGGATTCAAAGTGCTGGACATAGAGGGCTGAGGATGGCTTCCAAAGAGGTCCTGGTGAAGACCCTCAGGAACGCGGACGGGAAGTCCTTCCAGAAGTACAGGGCCCTCGAGGGATTCTTCGACCTGGATGATTTCACCTTGTTTTTCGATGACATCCAGAACGATCCCTCAGGATACAGCAGGATGAGGGTGAGGGTCCCGCTCTCCCGTTCCGGGTTCCCGCAGGACGCTTACTCCTGCGCCCCCCGGAAGACAGCCCTGAGGGATCTGATCGCCAGGCGGTTCTGGGAGTCCACGAGGGTGCACGCCAAGTCCCCCGTGCCCGGAGCGTCCGGAGGCGAGATATCGGTCCCCCGTCCTGGGCAGGAGATCCTGGACAGGGGCACCGCGGTACTGACACCGTATTACATCGAGGTGAGGTTCAGAGCGGTGCTTCCGTCAGCCGGTAAGACCGTACCTTTCAGGGCTGCCGAGGAGATGATATTCGGGAGACTCGCATCCATAGTGCGCGAGTCCATGTTCTTCGGGGCGTACAAGCAGTCGAAGGTCTACGGCCACGTAATTACAGCCGAGAACGCCGACAGCATACGCTCGCGCCTCGGAGGCATGGGGCTGGTGTCCTTCGTGGCATGCGGTTCAATCCTCCCCCGCAGGGAGGACGGTCTCGCGCCGCTCTCCGGCGCGGTGCCATTCGACGCCCCCGCGGATACAGTCATATCGATCGATGTGCCGAACGGGGAGCCCGTAAGGGGCCTGGGGATACCGGAGGGCCTCACCATCGTATGCGGGGGGTCCGGCCACGGCAAATCCTCGTTCCTGGAAGCGATCCTCGCGGGAGTCTACGATCACATACCCGAGGACGGGAGGGAGTTCGTCATAACCCGTCCGGACGCGGTGATGATCCGCAGGGAGGAGGGACGGTCAGCATCAGGAGTGGACGTGTCCCGGTTCGTGAGAAGATGTCGCGAATGCCCCGATCCCTCGTCTTTCACCGCCGAGAGGACTTCCTCGGCGATGTCCCAGGCCGTGGCGGCCTCGGAGGCGATCGAGTCGGGTTCGGGGCTTCTGCTACTGGATGAGAACACCTCCGAACCCTCCGTAATAGCGTCCGGATCCGCAAAGTCGCTTCTGATACCGGCAGGCAGTGAACCGTTCATACCGATAATCCAGAGCATACCCTCATCCGGCGGGCCTTCCGCGATAGCCGTAACCTCCTCAACGGAGGCCATAGAGTCCGCCGACAGGGTCATCGTGATCGACGGTTTCGTCGCAGCGGGAGTGCAAGAGAGGGAGAGGGACTCCCCGCCGTCCAAGCCGTCTGTACCGGACAGGTATCCCATGGCGCACAACATCGTCTTCTCCAAAGGGCGCAAGGAGGTCCATGTATGCCCGTCGGGCACCAGGTCCCTGGAGGTGGGCACGGATTCGGTCCGGGTGCCGTCGGCAGCCTTGTTCGACACTGCGCAGACGGCCCTTCTGGCCGATGCCCTGTCGGCCTGCAGGGAGATGGCGGACGGTTCGCGGACCCTGAGGTCGTTGGTCGAAGAAGCGGTGTCAGGTGCGATCGCCAGGGCGGTTTCCTGCGAATCGGGACCGGATGCGGCCTACGCAAGACCCGAGGATCTCGCGGCCGTCCTGAACAGGACGCCCCGGTTGGTGGCCATACGCAAGCGATCCCGGCGTGAACAGCTATAAAACCACTGGATGCGATATCTTCAGGGTCGACGTCGAGTCGATGCATCAGGAGAGGTATCCTATGGACGAGAAGAAGAAACTCACGAACGAGGTCGGAGCACCGGTGTCCGACAACACCAACGCCCTGACTGCAGGACAGAGAGGACCCATGATGCTCCAGGACCTATGGTTCATGGAGAAGCTTGCCCATTTCGACCGGGAGGTCATACCGGAGAGGAGGATGCACGCGAAAGGCAGCGGCGCATTCGGGAGGTTCACCGCCACCCACGACGTATCCGCTTACACCAAGGCCAAGGTTTTCGCGAAGGGGAACGAGACGGACATATTCGTCAGGTTCTCCACGGTGGCGGGGGAGAGAGGGGCCGCGGATGCCGAGAGGGACATACGCGGTTTCGCCGTCAAGTTCTACACCGAGGAGGGTAATTGGGATCTGGTGGGCAACAACACCCCCGTTTTCTTCCTGCGCGACCCGCTCAGATTCCCCGATTTAAATCATGCGGTTAAACGCGATCCCAGGACGAATCTCCGCTCCCCCCAGAACAACTGGGACTTCTGGACGCTGCTCCCGGAGGCCTTCCACCAGGTCACCATCGTGATGTCCGACCGCGGGATACCCGCATCTTACAGGCACATGCACGGTTTCGGAAGCCACACATTCTCACTGTACAACGAGGACAACGAGCGCTTCTGGGTGAAGTTCCATATGAGGACTCAGCAGGGCATAAAGAACATGACCAACGAAGAGGCCGCCAATACAGTCTCGATTGACCGTGAGAGCCACCAGAGGGACCTCTACGAGGCCATAGAACGCGGGGACTACCCCCGCTGGACCATGTACTTCCAGATAATGACTGAGGAGCAGGCCCGCAACCACAGGGAGAACCCGTTCGACGTGACCAAGGTCTGGAGCAAGAAGGAGTACCCGCTGATAGAGGTGGGCGTCATGGAGCTAAACAGGAATCCCGACAACTACTTCGCGGATGTGGAACAGGCGGCGTTCAACCCCTCCCACGTTGTCCCGGGCATAGGACTGTCGCCGGACAAGCTCCTGCAGGGGAGGCTCTTCTCATACGGGGATGCCCAGAGGTACCGCCTGGGGGTCAACGCCGACCAGATCCCGGTAAACTCTGCGAAGTGCAGAGTACACAGCTACCACCGTGATGGAAAGATGAGGGTGGATGGAAACTACGGATCCACAAAAGGATACGAGCCCAACTGCATGGACGAGTGGAAGGAACAGGTCTCCTACCGCGAGCCTCCTCTCTCGGTCGACGGGGACATATACCATTACGACCCCAAGGACGATCCGACGGACGATTGCTTCTATCAGGCGGGGGACCTCTGGAGGCTCATACCCGAGAACGAGAAGCGGCTGTTGATATCGAACACGGCGGCGGACATAGCGCCGGTCACCCAGAATGTGAAGTACCGCCATGCGGCTCACTGCTACCTGGCGGACAGGGAGTACGGGGAGCGCATGACCGAGGCTCTTGGCCTGGACCTCCCTCGGGTGATAGAGCTGTCTAAGATGAGCCATGCAGAGCTAGAGGAAGCCACCAAATGCACCTGAGGAACAGGCTCCTGGTGGTCGCCGGGGGTATCTCTCTTGCCGTGGGGGCCGTCGGGATAGTGGTCCCGATACTCCCCACGACCCCTCTGGTCCTGCTGGCGGCGGCCTGCTTCTCCACAGGCAGCCCGCGTCTTCGCGCATGGCTGGAGATTACTCCCTATTTCGGTCATTACATCAGGAATTACAAGGACAAGGTGGGTGTCCCCCTGCGGGTGAAGGCCGTATCGCTCACCTTCCTCTGGTCTGTGCTGGCCATCTCGGCGGTAGCCCTGTCGTTTTCAGGATGGATGCCCATGCTGTTGCTGGTCGTCGGGCTTTGCGTAACCGTGCACATACTCACGATAAGGACAATGAAGGAGGAAGCCCTGACGGAATGCTCAGATCGGGAAGCGTAATGATTATCTTTCGGACCGCCCTCGGTGGAATCACCTGCGGTTGTTGCCGTAGGCGTTCTGCCAGTTGTTGAAGACTCCATCCGAATAGTCGTTCATGCGTCTGGCCTCTTCCTTGGACTGGACCACGAACCCGTTGATGGGGAACTCGGAGTCACAATGCGGGCATCTGACGTTGGGGCATCTCTGGTTGGCTTTGGGACAGGCCTTGCAGGCCACGGCCCTGGACTGGAAGAGACTGAACTCCCTGCCGCATTTCGGACAGAGGAACCTGCGGGCAGCTACCTTCAGGTCGGCGTCTATGCCCACCGCGAGCTCCTCGGGCGTGAACGACATGGGCGTGTTGTAGGACACGGGCGTGTTGTATGATACCATTTCTGTCACCTCTTTCTCATATCCCCTTGGCCGATCTTATAACAGTGTTGAGACGGGACCCGTCCGAGCATCTCTCCAGGAACGTGCCGGTTACGATGGCGTCCGCCCCGGCGAGCCTTGCCGCCTCTGCGGCTTCGGGCGTTCTGATTCCCCCTCCTACTATAAGAGGGATGCTTATCGTCTCCTTCACGGCGGCGATCATCTCGGGCGGCACCGGCACATCCGCGCCGCTGCCCGCCTCCAGATACACGAAGCTCATGCCCAGGTACTCGCAGGCCAGAGCGTAGCTGGCGGCGCCTTCCAGGTCGTCGCGCCTGATCAGGTCGGCCTTGCCCACCTCGCCCACCTTCATGCCGGGCTCCACGATTATGTACCCCATAGATATGGGCTCTGTCCCCAGGTCCCTGATCGCCAGGGCCGCATATTTTTGTGCGCCTATAACCATATTCAGGTCCTTGCTGTTGACCATGCTCATGAAGAATATGGCGTCGACATGCCGCGAAAGGGCGTTGGGTCCGCCGGGGAAGTAGATCACTGGAAGCCCGGTGGCATCCTTTATGGCCTTGGCGGTGGCATCCAGATTCTCCTGGGTAACGCCGGTGGATCCGCCGATCATCACGGCATCCGTGCCGGCTTCCTTTACCTTAACTGCTATCTCGGCGGCTTTTTCGGCAGTCTGCTTATCGGGGTCTATCAAGGCGAAATGGACAGTGCCGTTCTCGATCATGTCCAAAAGATACTGTTTTACCGTCATGAGATCGCTCCGAGTATGAACGCCGCAAGAGCGACCAGCATCGCATACTTGGCGTATTTTTGGGCCCTATGGGGGTCTTTGAAAAGAATTAAAGCCGCATATATAAAGATTGCATCGGCGATGAGGACTGTGAAGTACAGGTATCCGAACGTCCCGACGTACATCGGCCACAGGCTGAGGACGGGTCCGGATACGAAGAAGGCGGCCGCCAGGGCTCCCGCCCGGCCCTTGCCCACCCTCATGGGAAGGGTGCTCCTGCCTCTGTCCGAGTCCATGTCCTCGATATCCTTCGATATCTCCCTTCCCACGCTGACGAGGAATGCCATCGCGGCCACGATGTAGTTGCCCTCGACATTGCCGACCACAGCCCCTCCCAGGAGGAAGACCATGCCGGTAAGCAGACCTATGGTCAGATTGCCCACGAAGCCTCTCTGCTTAAGTACCAGCTCGTAAGCCAGCATCAGTGTGCAGGCCGCTATGACGATGGAGGTCGAAAGCACGTCCCAGAGCAGAAGGGACAGTGCCAACGAAAGGCCGAGCGCAGAGCAGCCGACGTACAGAGCGGTCTCCGGCTTCATGCGTCCGGAAGGTATCGGGCGTTCAGGATGGGCGGCAACGTCTATGTCCCTGTCCACGTAATCGTTGATCGAGTTGCCCCCCGCTATGAAGGCTATGACGACCAGGAAGGAGAGAAGCAGCGCCTGGACATGGTCTCCGATTCCGAGCCCGGAAGCTATAACAGCAGAGGCCAGCACTCCGGCTATGCCCATCAGGCCGTTACCCAGGCGGAACAATTGGAGGAATCTGTTCACGCACCGGTGAAGTTGCCTCTCTTAAAATACTTGTCCGTTCCGTTTGCGGAACACGTGATAGTGCCTGGAAAGCGAACCGTGGACCCTCTGAACGTACACCGACTCCAGGTCCATCCCGTTGCAGGATATCTCGTCGGGTAGCACTATCCCGGCCCTTGCCCCGTCCTTCAGGACAGCGGGTATCGCGTCCATGGCGCGTCTGTAGATGCGGCCTATGTCCTCGCCTCCGGTCCTGGTGGATCTGCCGTAGGGGGGATCCGTGGCCACGGCATCGATGTCGGAGAACCTTCCCGGTATGTCCCCTATGTCGACGACCTCCATGTCGGACAGTTCCAGGTTGTAGAATTCCATGTTCTCCTGGCAGCCGATTATCATCTCCTCGTCGAAATCCGAGGCAACGGCCTTCATACCCATCTCCGCGGCCTCGATCAGGATGCCCCCGGTACCGCAGAAAGGATCCAGAACCGTGCCTCCGCGTTTGACGCCCGTGAGGTTGATCAGGGCTCTGGCATATTTCGGATGAAGGGATATAGGGGAGAAGAAAGGCCTCTCACCTACCTTCCTGGTCTCCATGAGGTCCCTGTCCACGGCCCTCTCCTCCAAGAAGAGATGCACCCTGTCCGACATATGCATCCTCACCACTGTATCCGGTTCTTTGAGGTTCACGTCGTTACGGCGGGAGAGCGCTCCCCCCACCTTCCTTATCAGGTCCTGGGAGTCCACGTCCTTCATCATGCCCTCGAACCTCTTCGCACGTATTGCGAAGCTGCCTTCGGGCAGGATCACGGACTCGGCCGCGGACGGATCCGAGGGGTCGAAGGACCCCAGATACCTTCCGATACGGCGGGTGAGGGCGATGCGGTCCGATATGCCGTCCAGGCGGGTTCCGTCGAATGAAGCCACAAGATACCCCGGCCCGTGGGAGCAAACCTCCAGACCCCCCGTCTCCGCCTCTATGCATCTGCATGCCTCGGCAAGAGGCATGTTCTTCAGCTCCCCGGAAAGTTCAAAGAAGAAGGGGTTCACACCCCCTCTAGGTTTCAGTCCTTAATACCATCTTCGGTCACCATGAAGACGGCCTCCCCCTCTGGCAGATTGGGAGAGTCTATGAGTCTCGCGATCCTCTTTCCGGCTTTGCCCTTCCGAAGGTACACGCGGAATGTTGCGGTGTGTCCCACTATGTGCCCTCCGATGGGACGTGTGGGGTCCCCGAAGAACGCGTCCGGTTTCGCGGAGACCTGATTGGTGACAGCGATGACGGCGTTGTTCAGGGTTGCAAAGTTGAGGAGGTCGTGCATGTGGCGGTTGAGTATCTGCTGCCTTTCAGCCAAGGCCCCCCTGCCGACGTACTCCGCCCTGAAATGGGAGGTCAGCGAGTCGACTATCATGAGCCGGATCTTCTTCTCCCTCGCCAGTTCGAGTGCCTTGTCCACAAGCAGCACCTGATGCTGGGAGTTGAATGCGCGGGCGACGTGTATCCTCTTCAGCGTCTCCTCCGGATCGACCCCGAGGTAGTTAGCCATCTGTATGACCCTCTCGGGTCTGAAGGTGTTCTCGGTGTCTATCATCACCACATCGGAATCCAGTCCTCCCTGCTCCTCCGGAAGCGTGGCGTTGACGGCCAGCTGGAAACAGACCTGTGTCTTGCAGCTTCCGAACTCGCCGAAGAATTCGACTATGGACTGGCTTTCGAGGCCGCCCCCCATCAGCTCGTCGAAGGCCTTCGACCCGGTGGTGAGCTTGACGACCTTCTTGCGTCTCTCCAGTATCTCGTCGCCGGTTTCGAAACCGCCAATGTCAGCGCAGAGCTTGGCACCCTCTATTATGTCCATCGCTTTCTTCTCGCCTATCTCGCATGTCTCTGCGAGGTCCTTGGGAGATGCTACGGCAATGGCCATCAGATCGTTGTATCCTGCTTCGCGGAGTTTCTCTGATATGGCTGGTCCTACTCCTGGTATGTCTTCAAGGGTTTTTACGACCATTGGTATCACCTCCACTCCCACCGCTTCGCGGATATTTAACCGGGCGCAGGGGAGTGGGCCGAAACTACCCGATGCGGAAAGAGCCCGTGTAAAACTTTATATTGGTAACCGTGTTGTAACCGCGATGGCAAAGAAGAAGAAACGGACTTCTGACGAGCCCAAGGAAGAATACGAGTTCGTCGCCACTAAGTTCGACGAGAAGGAATTCATCCTCAGGGACATATACGGCACGAAGGTGCTCCTGGTGGTCGTGCTCATGTCGGTGGTCCTGTCCGTGGTCTGCGCTCTGCTTTGGAGTGCAGACCTTTGGTACGTGGGCGTCATCCTCATGATTCTTCTCACAGCCGGCATGAAGCCCCTCCTGCTAAGGATGAAGTTCAGGGTCGACATGCTGGAGACCAAGACCATGCTGGGGAACTACGCACTGTTCCTCCTGCTGACCCTTGGTCTGTGGATACTTTTCATAAACCCGCCGTTCGTGTGAACGGCGACGGCAGCGGCCCCGGTCTCAGATCACCCAGCTGTGCCGGGGATCCAGAAGCTCGGTCAGCAGGCGACGGTCGGTCATGCACAGGGTCTCGCCGTGATTCCTTATGGACATTGTCCTGGGGTCGATCTCCCTGCCTATCCCCGACATCGATATCTCGTCCGATATCATCTCGGCCGCTGTGGAGTAGAATCTTTCCGCTATCACGTTCCAGTTGCCGTCCTCTATGAACGGTTCGCCGAACTCGTTGTCCCTCCATTTCTCGAGGAAAGCCTCCGACGTCCTCACCCAGACAGGGGGGCCGTGATGCTTGTACGTTTTCGAGAGGACGTCGCGCTCCAGCTCGAAAACTATGACAAGCTCCTCCGGATTCATCCTGTGGACGGCCCTCAGGACGTTGAACGAGTATTCGTTGAGCTTCTTCGCCAGCGCATACCGGGTCTTCCACAGCTGGGAGCAGAGGTTGTCCTCGATTATGTCCGGTCTGTCGAAGATGACGGTTATGAGGCGGGATCCATGGATCTCCGCAAGCCTGGACAGCCCGCCCTGCTCCATGGGCTCCCTTTCGTTGGGGAAGAAGAACCTCTCGTCCGGTTCCCTCAGATAGGCCTTGGCGGCGGTTATCAATGTGGCGAACGTGTCGATGTGCACTGCGGAGGTGACGTTCCTCTTGGGGTCCACGGGGTCGTACATGACAATGGGGCCGATCATCGCGGGCCCCTTCCCGTCTATGGCTATGGTCATCCCCTCCTTCCATCCCGCGGCGGCCTCCAGCACCTTGCGGAATCCGCCGTAGTGAATCACAAGCAGCTCGCAGGCGTATCCGGAGAAGCCTCTGGTGTTCGGCTCCGCCCCGTAGGCCTCTATGCCCTTCATGAACTTCTTCAGCAGGCGGACCTCGTCCCTCATGTCGTCGTCCATCCTGGACCTCACGAAATCCGTGTGGAAGGGCGTCCTGTCCACGGCGGTCTGCAGCCTCTCGGTCGTTCTGAGGCGGTAGCAGGGGACCAGATCCACATCCATCCCCTCGAATACCCCCCGGGTGTAGGGGTGCTCGGAGAACAGGCGCTGTCCGTGGAGGAGGTCCTCGCCCGCCAGGAGGCCTATGCGGTTGACCTCCGAGCGCGGAACGCCCTCCGGGAACATCATGAACAGGTCGAGGTCCGGGTCCGACAGGAAGGTGCCCTTCGCCACGGAGCCGACCAGTTTGATCTCCGCCTCGATGCCGTTCCTCAGGGCGTAATCGGAGGCCAGGGCCCTCAGTCTCTCGGCCGACCTCTGTATGCGAGAGATCTCATCTTCGTTGGGTTTTATCCTTCTCAGAACGGAAGATTCGATGCTCATCGGGGGCGTGCTATGGGTCTTTTCCAATTTATTACTATGCGCCGCAGACAATCACTTATACCCCTGCAGGGCGATACGTCGAATCACCCCGTGAACGGGGGAGGAGGGCAACGCCGCGTCCCGATATCACATCATGGCCGTATTGATCCTGCTGCTCTCCGTTTCGGCCGCCGCCGTGCTGATTTCTGATTCCGATGATGCCCGGGAGGCATACAGATATAACGGGGACGGGACGTACACCATGACCTCTCCCTTCGAATCCGAGGAATACGGCTGGACCGTCGTGGGTTCCGACGGCACCTCCCAGTCCCCTGTCAGGGGAGAGAGGTCCTTCACCCTGCATCTGGACCCCGGGACGTACGAGATAGCACACTGCGTATCCGACGGGGAGGGCAACACCCTCCGGTACCTGGACTGGATAGCCGTGAACAGCTGGAGCATATGGAGCGGATTCGATGTAACCCTCTCCGAAGGGGGGGTGCTGGTGACGCAGAACGTCGGGGCATCCGGTTACGAATGGAAGGTGACGGACCTCTACCACACGGCCTATGAGGGGGAGAGGGGATCCTTCACCCCTTACGACGGAGTGGTGTTCGCCGAGGGCCCGCTGTCTCTGGGCCTGAGCCCGGGGTACTACAGGATCGAGCTCATATCCGACAGAGGCACCTTCATAGATTACGTCCTCCTGGACGGGACCGTGGAAAGGACGTTCTCCTGGGTGTACGAGGGCAGGGATTTCGAGGTCAGGGCGGTCTTCCCCTTGTCGGATCTCCGTCACTGCTACGACAGCGGCATCTCCCGTACGTCGGGGGACCCCGTGGCGCTGGTGAGGACCGACGGATCCATGGAGGCAATGGCAGCGGAGCTGCGTGCAACGTTCCGGAACGCCTTCCCGGAGCTTTCCGAGGACAGGGACCTTGCCGATTTCGTGCTGGGGTTCGTGCAGGTATGCATATCCTATCCGCCTTCCGATTCATCCATCGGGACCGATGGATACGTGTACGGTCAGTCGGAGTATTGGGCATATCCTCTCCAGACTCTTCACCACGGGATGGGTGACTGCGAGGACACGTCCATACTGTGCGCGGCACTGTTCGATGCCTGCGGTTTTCCCACGGGCATAGGACTGATACCGTTCTCCCACGCCTTCACGCTGGTGGCCCTGGAGGGCCCGCAGATGCCTGGTGTGGCGTGTTGGACAGGGGCCTCCGACGGTCTGATGTACTACGGATGCGAGACCACCGAGGACACCCCCGTTCCCGTGGGCAGGTTGTCTCTCGGATCCCCGGAGAAGGTTTCAATCCATCTCCTGGAATCATGATCCGTGGCCGCGGCTTTCCGGGTTTCGACAGTGCCTATATAAAAATGTTCTTTTCCCTAACTGACCAAATATATATCCATTTCGCAGTATTTTCTCAGGTTTATTAGTTAATTTTATATACGGTCCATCTGAATCATGTTACGTAGGATATGACTACATGTCCGAGATGCGGCAAAGTGTCCTTTTCTGAGACTCTGTGCCCGGAATGCGGGGCGATTCTGTCCCACGAACCTCCACTTCCAGCGGAGGTATCGGATATCGACATCACGGGGGACTGCTGCCCCTGGGGCGAATACGAGGTGCCCCGTATAGCGGAGGAGACATTCGAGGCCGCTAAGTCCCGCGGATGCGATAAGGCCCGTAGCCGGAGCATGGACACGAAGACAACCCTGGTCGTCCTGGTGGCCCTGTCCCTGGTTCTGACATCGGTTATGGTGGTGATACCCAAGAACTACGATGGGTACATCGGGCACAACGATTGGACGGTCGCCTGGGATTATGACGGAGAGGACTATGAGCTCTCATACCATGTTCCGCAGCAGGAGTATACGTATTATTCCGATTCGTCGGTGTCCCGGCACGCCGGTGACCAGCCCTCCAGCATAACGGGTTTCGTCGTCACCGAAGGTGTCGTAGCCGCGATAGCGGAGAAGCTGTCAGACCTTTTCGAGGAAAGGTATTCCGGCGCATACGCCGCCGAAGAACGGGACTTCTACCTGGCCGACTTCATACTGGCGTTCGTGCAGCTGGGCTTCAAGTACGATGACGATGACAGGATCTACGGTGCAAAGGCGGAGAAGCCCCCCGGAGGATTGAAAGGAGATTATTGGGCGTATCCGGCCGAGACGCTTTACTTCGGGGCCGGCGACTGCGAGGACACATCGATCCTCTGCGCATCCATCATGAAGGCCCGCGGTCTCGCGTCCGCGCTGATATATTTCAACAGTCCCGTGGACGGCCACGTGATGACAGGCGTCAGGCTGGCCGGCGTATACCCATTTGAAGCGGTCGACCCTCTGGTGTACAACAGGAGCGCAATCCTGGTCGATCCCGGCGGTGACGAGCGCTATTACGCTTGCGAGACCACCGTGGACACATATCTCAGCATGGGACAGAGGCCGAACGGCACGGTCAGCGGATCCTACACTCCCGACACCTGCGGGGATGTAAGAGTGTACGACTGCTGATCACGGGACGTTGTCCGGAAGCCATCTTCCGGGGTACGGCTCCATCGCTCCGAAGACGATCTCCCTGCCGATCTCCAAGGTCATCAGGTCGTCGGCCGCCACCGTACGTATGCCCGTGCGGCTCTCGGCCAGGGCGGCCTGTCTTTCGGGTCCCACCCTTATCATGACCATGCCGAGATGGGTGAAAACTGCGACCTCAGGTTCAACCCTCTCCGAGAAGCGTATCGCGTCCTCGGTGCAGAGATGGAAACGGATCCTGTTCTCGTCCGGCGTCGTCACGGGCAGTATCAGGACCCTGGAGCCCAAGTACTGGTCGGCTATCTCGTCGCTGTACTCCGTGTCGCTGACGTAGGATACCGCACCGTCCGGGGTGTGGAACATGAATCCCACGTTCGTAGGGTCGCTGTGCTTCGCCTGCATGATGTCGGTGCGCATCCCGTCGATGTCCAGGATGTCCCCGGGACGGAAGACGGCCACCTTGCCGGGCAGCCCTCTGTGGTACTCGGACAGGCAGGGCCCCAGGCCTCCGGATCCCTCTATGACGGTTGGGCTGCCGTACACGCTCCCCCTGTGGACGCACCCTCCTTTGCACATGCCCTCTATGACCACCTCCGCATCGGAATAGTGGTCCGGGTGGCAGTGGGATACGATCAACGATTCGGTGAGGGCGGGATCGTATCTTATGCGGTTCATATTGGAAAGCGCGCCCGGCCCCGGGTCCACATGGAGCATGGATCCGCCATGGCGCATGAGAAACCCTCCCGTGCTGCGGGTCTGATATATGGTGGAGTGCCTGCCCCCTCCCGATCCTAGGAAGATTATGCCAGTGGCCATTGCCACCTCAAGGGGATGGATGTATATCCCTTTTATGAAACTACGAAAGCGTTAATAAACAGCATGAAAATCAAGGCCCCATGTTGACGGTGATCCGTGATGCTTGGATTGTGACACAGGACCCTTCCCGGAGGGTATTGAGGGGGGATGTCGTAGTCGAAGGCGAACGGATCGTCTCCGTCGGCCCCGAGTACACTGGAGACGCCGATGAGGTCATCGAGGCCTCCGGGGACATAGTCATGCCCGGGATGATAAACACCCACACGCACGTGGCCATGTCCGTGATGAAAGGCGTAGTGGACGATCTGCTCTTCCCGGACTTCCTGGACAAGGTCTTCCGGATAGACTCCGACAGGACCGATCGCGACCTGGACGTGGGCACCAAACTGGGATGCATGGAGATGATGCGGGGAGGCACCACGACCTTTGTGGACCTCTACTACTCCGAGGACGTGATAGCTGAGGCGACCAAGGCCGCCGGAATAAGAGGTGTACTCTGCTGGTGCTGTCTGGATGAGAGGTACACCACACAGAAGGGGAACCCCCTGCAGAACTGCAGGAGCTTCCACTCCCGCTTCAAGAGGGAGAGGAAGATAGTCCCCGGCGTCGGTCTGCAGGGCGTGTACGTGTGCGGAGAGGAGACCTGTCTGGGAGCCAAGGAGTTCTCGGATGCCGTTGACGCCCCCATGAACCTCCATCTTTCGGAGACCAGGGAGGAGGTCAACAACATGAAGAAGGCTACCGGAATGAGACCTGCTGAGTGGCTGAACAGCATAGGCGCGCTGAGCAGAAGGGCGATAGCCGCCCACTCGGCATGGCTCACTATGAACGAGGTCAGGCTAATGGGGGCGGCCGGCATGTCCGTGTCCATGTGCCCGGTATCCAACATGAAGCTGGCCACAGGCGGTGTCGCGCCGGTGCCCGAGTTCCTGAGGGAAGGCGTAAATGTGTCAATAGGTACCGACGGCAGCACTACCAACAACAGTCTGGACATGTTCTCGGAGATGAAGATCCTGGGACTTCTGCAGAAATCAAGCAGGTGGGACGCCACGGTCGCCCCCGCCCAGACTCTCCTGGACTTCGCGACGGTCAACGGCGCCGAGGCCGTCGGCATGGGTGATGTCCTGGGTTCCATAGAGCCTGGCAAGTACGCCGATCTCGTCATACTGGACGGTCACGCGCCTAACATGCGCCCTCTGGTGCCCGAGAACATCATAGCGAACATAGTCTACTCTGCCTCCAGCCTGAACGTCAGAACGGTCCTGTGCCAGGGCGACGCCGTGGTCCGGGATGGTGCCGTGCAGACGCTGGACGCGGACGAGGTCATGGATGCCTCCGAGGAAATATGGAGAGAGCTATGCATGAGGTGATGGACGACAGGGTGTCCTTCCGGCATCCGGACTGGGATGCTCTGGCTGAGGAGCACGGGATATGTGCGGACATGCACTACCACACCCGCTACTCCGACTCCTACACCGACATCAGGCAGGCCCTGAGATTGGCCGAGAGGAGGAACGTTTCTCTGGCCATCACCGACCACAATCTCATCGGCGGTGTCCGGGAGGCGTACGGTTACGACACCGGCGTCACGGTCGTCCCCGGCATAGAGGTGAGCACGGCCGACGGCCCCCATATCCTGATGTACTTCTACGACGCGGAGGACCTCTACTCCTTCTGGGCCGAGGAGATAAGGCCCAAGCTGCAGGCCAATCCATGGCTGGGGCTCAGGAAGGGAGGTGAGGTCGGCTGGCTCCTTGACAAGGTGGAGGAGGATGGCCTGAACTGCATAGTTTCCGCGGCCCACCCCATGGGATATCTGGGTACCAACAAAGGGCTCCAGGTGTGCATCGACAAGGGATACCTGCCCAAGGAGACGGGGGGGCGCCTGGACGCCTACGAGGTGATATGCAGCGGGATGACCAGGGCCGGCAACCTAAGGTCTCTGGAGTGCGCACGCGACATGGGGCTCGGATACACGGGGGGGACCGACGGCCATATGCTGAGCGAACTGGGCAACGTGCTCACCGTGTCCGACGAGTCCGACACGGACGGGCTGCTGGACAGCATAAGGAGAGGGCGCAACGGAGTCATCGGCCTCGAGAAGAGCATACCTCGGAAGGTCGCCATGGGCTCCGCATCGCTCTCCAGGTTCATGGCCCATGCCCCCTCCTCGGTATACGTTCAGGGAGTGCAGGCCGCCCGCAGGGTCTCCAGCATGAGGAAAAGGATCAGATGATCCAGGAGCTCAGACCTGTCCGCTGAACATACGTGAGACGCCCGTCCTGAATCTCTCGACGGTGGTCCTCCCCGCATAGTCCTCACGGGTGTATTCCACGCAATCCTCCAGGTCCGTTTCGAACGCCTCCTTCATCATACTGCCCACCCTCTCGGAGTAGATCATCGCGTTGGTCTCGAAGTTCAGCTTCATGCTCCTTATGTCGAAGTTGGCGGACCCGACCGAGCAGTACCTACCGTCGGCTACCACGGTCTTCGAATGGACGAATCCCTTCCGATACTGGAAGACCCTCACCCCGCATCTCATCAGCAGGTCGGCGTTGTAGCGGTTGTTCCAGAACACGAAGGGGTGGTCCGGCTTGTCCGGGATCATTATCCTTACATCCGTTCCGGACATGGCGGATATCCTCAGCGCGTCTATCAGCGAGGGATCCAGGGACAGATAGGGCGTGTGTATGTACAGGGTGCTCTCGGCCTTCGTTATCATATTAAGATACTGTATGTGTATGGGGTTTAGATCCGCGCAGTCCGGCCCTCCCGACACCATCTGGACACCGTCATCGCCGCCCGGGGCGGGTCCGATGTTTCTATAGAATCTCTCCTCGGTGACGATGTCCTCCCTGGTGGCGTACCTCCAATCGGACAGGAACTTGCTCTGGATGTGCAGTATGCAGTCCCCCTCGATCCTGACAGCGGAGTCCCTCCAGTAACCCAGGGGCCCCAGGCCCAGATACTCCGTGCCGACGTTGAACCCGCCTATGTACGCCACCTTCCCGTCTATCACGGCCACCTTGCGGTGGTTGCGGTTGTTCTTGCGCGGGCTCAGGAGCACCGTGAGGGTGCTGTGGAAGAGCGTGTACTTCCCCCCGGCCTCCTTGAACTCCCTGATTCTGTTCTTGGGACTGTTGCTCCCGATGGCATCAACCATCAGCCGGACCTCGACACCCGCCGCCGCCCTCTCCGACAGTATGTCCATCAGCTCGTCGGCCAGCTCATCGTTCCTTATTATGTAGTATTCGAAGTTTATGTGCTCCTTGGCGTTCCTGAGGTCCTCGAAGAGGGAATCGAACTTCTCGCGCCCGTCCGTGAAAAGGGTGACCCGGTTCCGGTTGGAGTACGCACCGGCGCCCGATCCGGTCAATGTGCCGGCGAACCTCAGGCGTTCGCAGAAGCGGGGGTCGGCGTCCATCTCACGGCGCACGGCCTCGAGCTGTCTGGACAACGCGCGCACCGCATGGGCGTCGGAGACTCTCTTGGATTTGAAGCTCCATTTTGTGTAGAAGGTCTGGCCTACCACCAGGTAGGCCACGAACCCGACCAGCGGAAGGAAGAGCATAACCACGGCCCATACCAGGACGGATCTGGGATCCGAGCGTTCCCAGAACATCATCATGATTATGAGCACAGCGTCAACTATCACAATGGTGACGCCTATGTCAGCTATCAACACGTCCAGGATGCCCACGTTTATATCATCGCCGTGCGACTATATCTGTCTGCTGAATGCCCGCGCCCGGGGTCATCTGCCTTCGTAGATCGCAAGCGACTCCACATCGTATCCGGCGAGCCTCTTCCTACCATCCAGGCCCTCGAGTTCTATGACGAAGCAGATCTTCACGACCTCGCCGCCGAGCTTCTCGATCATCTTTATCATGGCCTCCGTCGTCCCGCCCGTGGCTATCAGGTCGTCGATGATGACGACCTTCTGCCCCGGCTCTATGGAGTCTGTGTGCATCTCGAGGGTGGCCGTGCCGTACTCCAGGTCGTACTCCTGGGCTATGTGCTCCCTGGGAAGCTTCCCCTTCTTGCGGACGATCACCAAGCCCTTGTTGAAATTGTACGCTATCGGCGCCCCGAATATGAATCCCCTGGACTCCGATCCGGCCACCATGTCGAACTCCACGTCCTTCAGCATGTCCGAGAGCCCGTCTATCGCCAGCCTCAGTCCCTCCGGGTCTTTCAGGATCGTGGTGACGTCCCTGAAGATTATCCCCTCTTTCGGGAAGTTCGGTATGTCCGTGACGAAGTCTTTGATGGTTTTCATGGTATCCTCCCTTCATCTCCAGACGTCTATATTATCCTGCCCGAAATGTCCGACGCATGCTCGGATCATCCCAGTATGAACTCCGCGATGTCCTCGATCACCGTGTTGCTGACGGTGCCCTTCTGGGCGTATTCCCTCAGCGTGCCCGCGTCGTCGCCCTGGGACACCATGAACAGATGATTGAGCCCGGGGTACAGTATGAACCCCGCCGAAGACTCTCCCTTCATCGCGTCGCGCCACGCTTCGTAGTCCTTCTCGACGGAGACCTGGAAGTCCGCCGAACCCTGGACGAACAGCATGGGGACGTCAAGCCCCCTGGCCGCCTCCGCGGCGTCATGGGAGTTCATCTCCTTCACGTAGTAGGCCGGCAGGCTGAACACGGTGTTCGACAGAAGCTCCTGCTCCGTCCACCGGTCCATGAGGTCCAGCTTCCCGATCTCCGCTTCTATCAATCCCTCGTAGTACTCCCTCTGCTCTCCCTCCAGCTCCTCTATGGCGGCCCGGTTCTGGTCGATGATTATCTCGGTCAGGGTGCGCGGGCTCCCGGCCATCGAGACGAATCCGTCGAACGTCCCGGGGCACTCCTCGAGGATGCGGGGGGCCAGCATGCCGCCCATGCTGTGTCCGATCAGATACACGTTCTCGTATCCCATCTCCCTGAGCATAACCCCCGCGGCGATGGCGTCCTGGATGGTCTCCTCCTCCACGGTCAGCTTGTCCATGGAGGCCATGGCCGCCCCGTGCGCATACGTCCTCTTGTCGTACCTCAGGACATCGATGCCGCTCTCCGCGAGCCCCCATGCCAGGTCGCGAAAGGGCTTGTTGGTGTAGATCGTCTCGTCCATGTCGCTGGGTCCCGAGCCGTGTACGAGCACGGCGGCCGTCCCTGTAATCCCTCCAGTGAGTCCGGTCAGCTTTCCGGCAAGCTCCCATTCCGTCCCTTTGTTAATCAGGACGTCGGATTCCTTCAGACCTTCGGGCAGATTCATGTCATCATCTGTGTTCCAGGGTCCGAAGAACAGTCCTGCCACGGTTCCCCCTATGTTGTAAACAACGGTTATGCACAAGCCGCCGTACATGAAATGGCAGTATGCCTGGGCGATTCTGTAGGGCGTTTGATCGGTGTAATCGATCTCCTCTATCGTGCCGAACTGTCCGTAATTGCTTAGTATATGCTCTTCCCAGGTGGCCTGCAGGTTTTTGGCGGAGGGGTCCTCTTTCATGGTGTCGTCGAACATTTCAAAGACCTCATCGTATTCTCCTCTGTCCAGATGGTCTATGAGGGTGACAGTCCTCCCCTCGTAGTCCGTTCCCTGATGGAGCACACCCGATGCCAGCACACCTCCCACGGCGACCATTGCGGCCACCGCCGCTACTATGAGCAAGAAGCCCCTGTTCACATCTTCACCTATGTACAATATGATGATGGTCCTTTAAGCGTTTGTTCCAGGATCAGACGTACGGCACGGCCTCTGCAAAACATTGATATAGTGTGCCGTGCTAACACGTAGCACGGTGACAGACATGTTCGGAAAGAGCATAAGGATGGAGAGGATAATGGACAGGAACAGCGGGAATGCCGTCATAGTGCCTCTCGACCATGGCATGTCCATCGGCCCCATACCCGGACTGATAGACATGAAGCACACGGTCAGCTCGGTGGTGGACGGGGGCGCCACGGCGGTTCTGATGCAGCGCGGCATAGTTCCCCAGGGGCATAGGAGCAGCGGTCACGATGTGGGCCTGATACTGCATCTTTCGGCTTCCACGGACTTCGGCTCCGCTTCGAACAGCAAGGTGCTCGTGGCGACGGTGGAGGACGCCATCAAGATGGGCGCCGACGCGGTGTCCGTGCATATAAACCTCGGCAGCGAGGACGAGGCCAGGATGCTTTCGGACATAGGCGCGGTGTCCTCCAAGTGCATGGAGTGGGGGATTCCGTTGATCGTCATGGCATACCCCCGCGGCCCGGGCATAAAGGACCCTTTCGACCCCGAGCTTGTGGCCCACGCGGCGAGGGTCGGCTGCGAGATCGGCGCCGACCTGGTTAAGGTCAGCTACACGGGGGACATCGATTCGTTCAGGGAGGTAGTCAGGGGGGCCCTGATCCCCGTTCTGATAGCCGGAGGGCCGAAGATGGGCTCGGTCAGGGACATCCTGAACATGGTCCACGATTCTCTGGAGGCGGGAGGAAAAGGTGTCTCCATCGGGCGCAACGTGTTCCAGCATTCGGACGTGCGGGGGATGGCCGCGGCCATCTCCGAGATGGTCCTCCACGGAGCGGACGTGGAAGAGGCCATGAGGTTGCTGGGATGAGCTCCGAGGAGGCATCGGGGCCCGCCGGCACGGCGGAGATAGACGCCCGCATAATGGAGCTGATACGCATGCGCAGGGATGCGGCCCTGAGGGAAGGCTCCCTCAGAACCGATGCGGGGCTTCCCGCCGTGGACCCTTCCGCCGAGAAGGCAGCTCTGGAGAGGTACAGCAGGATGGCTTCCGATAACGGGACGGATCCGGACACAGCGGAGTCGGTATGCCGCGCTCTGGTCAAGGAATCCGCCGAGCTGCTGTCCCGCATGCCCCGGAGAGGATCATCCCTGAGGATATGCATAGTCGGAGGAGGCGGGAGGATGGGCGCATGGTTCGCCCATCTGCTGGGGGCGTCAGGTCACCGTCTGGACATCGTCGATCCGGGCTCGGACAACGGTCTGGGCATCCGTGATGCCGCCCTCGCGGACGTGGTTATCATCTCCACACCCATACATGCGGTGGAAGGGGTCCTCTCGGAGCTCGACGGTATATGCGGACCGGACACGCTGATAATGGACGTGTCCTCTCTGAAGTCCCCGTTCTGCGACACCATCAGGGAGATGGCATCCAGGAGGGAGGTCTGTTCGCTGCACCCCATGTTCGGACCCTCCGCGGCGTCGATGTACGGCCGCAACCTTATAATCTGCGACTGCGGCTGCCCCCGTGCATCGGAGGCGGCACTCGAGCTGTTCGGGGGATACGGGGCGCACATAAGGAGGATGCCGGTGGAGGATCACGACGCGTACATGTCCTACGTCCTTGGTCTGAGCCACGCCGTGAACATCGCGTTCTTCACGGTCCTGGAGAGGTCGGGCATATCCTTCGAGGACATGATGTCCGTGGCCAGCACCACCTTCAACAAGAACCTCGAGGCTAACCGTTCGGTGGCGCTCGAGGACCCCATGCTTTACTACGAGATACAGCGTCTCAATTCGAACAGCCAGGGGATGTGGGGGATGTTCAGCGGGGCGGTGGAGGACCTCCGCAGGGCATCCCTCAGCGAGGACCCCTCGGAATTCGCGGACCTGATGTCCCGTGGGAGGAGATACTTCTCCCCGGGCAACTCGGACGACGGAAGGTGATCCCCGCCCCCTGCCTGCACGGCTCCTGTTATCTGCGGGTCCGCCCCTAGGAGACTCGATTCATAGGGTATACGCGGGGAAACCCTCTACCATTTATACGTAGGTATACATTAGATACCTAGCATACTGTCGATATCCGAGAGATGCATGTCAATGCGGACCTCTTATCGGATTACACAGGGAACCGTGAAAGGTGAATCATATGAGATGCAGACAATGTGAAGAGACGATAAAGAACGGAGGATGCACGAAGATAGGGGTCTGCGGCAAGACACCGGAAGTAGCGGATGCCCAGGACCTCCTGATACAGTCGCTCATGGTCCTGTCCAAGGCCGCAGAGGAGAAGGATCTGCCCGCGGACGTCCTGGCCGATATAGACGCCAGAGTGGCGGACGGGCTGTTCATGACACTTACCAACACCAACTTCGATCTGGATACCATCCAGAGCTGTTTCAGGGAGAACAAGGCTCTGATAAAGGAGCTGGATGCGGCATGCCACTTCTGCGGGACCTCCCATCCCCCCGAGGGAGTGGGCATCGAATCCTTCGACAGGAACGCCGACCTGCGCTCCCTGAAGGAGCTCCTGCTGGCCGGACTAAAGGGACTGGCAGCCTACTACCACCATGCCGTGGTCCTCGGAAGGACCGACGAAGAGGTGGAGGCGTTCCTCAGGAAGGGCCTGGCAGCCATAAGGAAGGACCTGTCGGCCGATGAACTGGTCGCACTCAACATGGAATGCGGCGAGGCGGGAGTCACGTGCATGGCCCTCCTGGACAAGGCCAACACCGACACCTTCGGCACCCCCGAGATAACCGTGGTGAAGACAGGTGTCGGCAAGAACCCCGGCATCCTGATCTCCGGCCACGACCTGAAGGACCTCAGGATGCTCCTGGAGCAGACCAGGGGCACGGGCATCGATGTCTACACCCACGGCGAGATGCTCCCGGCCAACGCATACCCCGAGCTCAAGAGGTACGACAATCTGGTGGGCAACTACGGCGGTGCCTGGTACGAGCAGAAGAAGGAGTTCGCCTCCTTCAACGGACCCATACTGCTGACCACCAACTGCGTTCTCATACCCACCGACGAGTACAAGGACAGGCTGTTCACCACCGGTGTCGCAGGGGTCTCCGGGGTGAAGTACATACCTGCGGACGTGAACGGCGACAAGGACTTCTCCGAGATCATCATGATGGCCAAGGGGTGCAAGCCCCCGGAGAAGATAGACGACATGGAGCTGGTGATAGGATTGGCCCACGGAACGGTGCTGTCCCTGGCGGACAAGGTGGTGGATGCCGTGAAGACGGGCGCGATCAAGAGGTTCGTCGTCATGGCCGGCTGCGATGGCAGGGAGAAGGGCAGGACCTACTACACCGAGTTCGCGAAGGCCCTTCCTGCGGACACGGTCATATTGACCGCGGGATGCGCCAAGTACCGCTACAACAAGTTGGGTCTCGGAGACATCGGAGGCATACCCCGCGTCATAGACGCCGGTCAGTGCAACGACTGCTACTCTCTCGTGGTCATAGCCGATGCGCTGTCCAAGGCCTTTGGTGTGAGCATCAACGAGCTCCCGCTGTCCTTCAACATAGCATGGTTCGAGCAGAAGGCATGCCTTGTGCTGCTCTCGCTGCTCCACCTGGGCATAAAGGACATCATGCTGGGCCCCCGCCTGCCCGAGTTCGTCACCCCGGCGATACTGGACGTCCTGGTGGGGACCTTCGGCCTCAAGGCCAACGGCGAGGTCGGAAGCGACATGAGGATCCTCAGGATAGAGGCCTGAAGGCGAAAACCAATTACGCGGCATCGGATCGCATGACCCGATGCCGCGTCTTCTTCATCCATCATCCCGCAGCGGTCTGCGGCCCGAGATCACATGCCGCGGGTTGCATGCAGAGCTGCCAGGCGCCCGAACGTCAGCGCGGGGCCTATCGTGCTCCCTCCGCCCCAGTATGCGCCGGCGGTTGGGGACGCTATGCAGTTGCCCGCACCATAGAGCCCCTCTATGGGGATGTCGTCCCAACCCAGCACGCGACCGTTGCCGTCTATGACCGGGCCGCCGTTGGTGTCCAGGGTGCCGGATGCCAGTATGATGGCGTAGAACGGCCCCTCGCCCAGCGGATGCATGGTGGGGTTCTTGGAGCCCTCCGGAGGCCAGACGGCATCGGGGTTCCTGGGCGGGAAGGTGGTCCATTCGCGGTCGTACGTGTAGTCCCCGCGGTGGAACATGGAATCCTTGCCCGCCCCGGCATAGGCGTTGAACTCGTCCACCGTGCGCTTCAGGTTGTCCGGGAAGTCCCGGTCCAGGGAGAATCCGCCGGTGTTGCGGGAGAGCATCCCGAGGCGTCCGGAGATCTCCGAGCACAGGCCCTCCCAGGTGTCGGCCTTCATCAGATATCCCGGCAGAGGGGCATCCTTCCCCTGCTTGGGGAACGGGGGCGACCCCTGCCAGAGGTCGGCGCACCTCTGGTCGAACAGCATGAATGTGAGCAGATTCCTCCATTCGGCGTTCTGCGCATCCCATTCGAAGTGCATTCTGGCGCGGTCGTTGTAGTTGCGCTTCTCGTCCATGATCCTCTGCCCGTGCCTGTCCACCAGGATCGCGCTGTCCCCGGGTATGTAGAAGATGTTGGCCGGGACCTCCGGTTCGGCCAGAGCCTTCTCGAAGATTATCTGGGAGCGGAAGGCGCCGTTCATGTTGCCCAGCTTGGCTCCGGCGGAGCACGCCAGGGGTATGAAGTCCCCGGTGTTCGTGGGTGTGGCGCAACCGCCAAGCACAGGGCCCGGCTGGAAGTTCCGCAGGAATTCCGGATTGTGGGTGTAGCCCCCGCTGCAGAAGACGACCCCCATGCGAGCCCTCAGGCGCATCTCGTAGTCTCCCGATCTGGCCGTCACGCCTGCCACCCTCCCACTGTCCTCCATTATCAACGAAGATGCGCGGTATCCCGTGAAGATCTTCGCCCCACGGGACCTGACCCACCTCTCCATGTGAGCGATCATGTCGACTCCCCAGCCCTGCTTCCCGTCATCCTTCTTCGGGAAGAGGGTACGGCCGCGGACGCCTCCGTTCTCGGGCAGGTGGTCCATGTAGTCCACGTCGGGTTTCCCTGTCCAGTTGATCCGCACGGTGGAGTGCAGGGCGCCGATGCGGTCGTAATGCTCGATCGTCTCGGAGGCGCTGTCGAAGTAGACTGTTATCAGGGAGTATTCCCTATCTGAAAGTCCCAGATTCGGATCCTCCGGGTCGTAGCGCTCGGGATAAGAGCAGCGCGCCATGTACCTGATGCAGTCCCCCCTGTCATCGGCGTACCCCATCTCCCTCTGATAGGGGTTCCCGGGTATCCAGTATCCCCCGCCCGAGCGTGCGGTGGTCCCGCCCGTGCGGGCCGCCTTCTCCACGATCATCACCGAGGCGCCCCTATCGATCGCGGTGACGGCGGCGGAAAGGCCCGCGGCACCGCTTCCCACGACCACAAGGTCCGCGGATGATTCCATCTCCGGGTAGGGGGTCCCGCTCTTCCTGCTTTCCGAGACCTTCTCCAAGGGCACGAACACCTCGGAGGGGTTCCCGCAGACCGGACATGTGTCCGGAGGCCCGTCTCCTTCGTGTATGTGCCCGCACACCGTACAGATCCATTTCGTCATTTCGAGAACACCTGTCTCTCTGTATCGGTCTGCGTACGTTATATATGTTCCATGCTCCCGTAGGCGCGGCCGATCGCCTAGGCGTTCACTGCTTCCAACGCTTCATCATCGGGAAATAATCCAGCAGGATCTTGCGGGCACTGTCCTCATCGAGGTCGGGATTGGCCTCCACCATGTACGGGAGGCTGTGCTCCAGCATCTCGTTCATCGTACAGTCGCATGTGAACGCCCCGTTCTCGTAACAATACAGGCAATAGTCCTCGCTCCTGCTGCCGTCGGCATTCGTGCCGTACATGTCCTCCGCTCCGGTCATCGGCATGCTGCAGCTCTGACAATACTTCTCCTCCATACGATCTCCTCCTATGCATACGTCGGCACGGGACTCGGTGTCGCCGCCCCCGCCCTTTATAAAAGGACATTTCAAATTATATCAAGCTGTCCACAATGCTTTCTAGAACGATGATAACGACAGATGTACTCTCACGCATCGTCAACGGACCCATCCGGATACGGGCACGTTCGAAAGACTCATTGTAAGCATCGGAATCCGGCAACCGTCATCGATCACGTGTACGTTCAAAATCCAAAGGCCTTCAACGGCGAGATCGATTGGACAGAGGGGCTATCCTTGAAAAAACACATCCGAGAGAGTTCGACAAAATGTTCTCATACCACATGTGTCAGATCAAGATAATCGATTGCAAGAGACAGGGGCGCCCTCCGACAAAGGCCTCTCGTGTAGAGTGAGAACGATCTTGGCAGAACAATATGAGTTTAGAGTAATGGTCCCCACTCCCTGATTTGAACAGGGGATCTGCTGATTTCAGCGGCTGTATCGGATCTCTCCGAGAACACTCTACAGTCAGCCGCTCTGGCCAGGCTAAGCTAAGTGAGGACAGTTTGGGGATAAGGAATTTTCTATTTAAACCTAACTCTATTTCCGAGCGCCGGCGCAAAAAACATGCACCGGCAATATAGCCAGATGGGCACAGCATCCGTGATTCCGGTGCGGATGCAACCTTCCCGGTCAGCCTATGTATCCGAGATCCTCGTTGTTCTGGGTGTCCTCGTATTCCTTGACCTTGGCGGTGAGGACGTCTATCTGGTCGGCTTTCTCCTTCAGGTCCGCGGTGTCTACCTCGACTCCCAGGAATCTCTCGAGGACGCCTATTATCGCCATCGCGCTCTTGTGGTCCACGAAGTATCCGGACGTCTCGCCCATCAGGCACACTCCGGGTATGCCGTATATCTTGCCGAGTCCCAGGAAGACGCCGCTGGCTCCCACGATGCCCGCCGTGGGCTCGCCCGAGCGGAACAGGACCCCGTGCTCCGACATCTCCTCCTTGATCTCCTTCCCGTTGGCTGCCCCCATGACCCGGGGCTCGTCGACCATCGCCCCTGTGCCGTAGCCCCCCAGGGTGATGATTTTGGACACGTCCAGCTCCAGGAGGGCCCCCATCATGTCGCGGGCCAGATCGAACTGGCCTTCCGCAGTGGACCCCTGGTACTCCCCTTTAAGGAAAATTATGTCCGCCCCCCCGCCGACACCCCGGACGTACCATAGCTCGTTGTTCGCCATCTCCACGATGCAGTCCTCGTCCAGGGTGACCTGGGGAGGGAAGTGCCTGGAGTATATGCTGGCGAAACGCTTGGCGCCCAGGGATTCCATCAGCAGGTCCGCCGCTATCTTTCCCACGTTCCCGACGCCCGGCAGGCCCTCTATGAAGACGGGGCGCTCCAGCTTCGGGTGCTCTTCATACACGATTATGCTTTCCATTCTCCCCATACTCCTCTTTCACGGCGACCCTTCTGTAAGGGCCGTAACGGTCTTCCGGCGAGAACTTCGGAGGCGCGGGGCTGGCGGTGGCGGAACCGCAGGAGCCGCATACCTCCTCCATGGAATACCTCCCGCAGGCGGGACATCTTCTGAGATGCGATCTCATATAGGTATCCTTATTTGCTTTCGCGTTTAAGAGATGCTGTGCCGCCCGCGGCGACGAGAGAGTCTATGGCCGCCGCGGAGACCTTCTTCATGACCTCCTCGGCCACCTTGTACTCGTCGGCGGTTATGACGATGCGGTACTTGGGGCAGCCCACGCAGTGTATGGAGACGTCGGCGTCTTCGGCCGAATCCTGGGCCTTGAAAAGGGCGGCCCTTATGCGCTCCACTCCGTCGGGCGCCGAGGACTGGAGCTCCAGGATGCCGTCTATCTGGACGAACGGGGGTGTGACGTTCTCCTCGGCGACCTCTATGAACACGCCGGTCCAATCTCCCTCGAACTCCTCCAGGAAATCCTTCGGAGCGGCCACCACGGATTCGAAAGCGCTGTAGAGCGTGCCGTACTCCTCCAGGAGCTGGCTGCCGAACATGTCGTAAGCCTCGTCGAGGGAGATGGAAAGCCTCTCGGCTATTATCTCCACCAGCTTCTCGGCCTTGTTCTCGTTCTTCCATTGCTGGATCTTCTCGCGCTTCTGATGCTCGTTGACCGATTTTAAAGACAGGTCGATGTGACCCTTTGATGAATCGACGCCCAGGACCTTGCAGACGGTCTTCTGACCTTCTCTGACGTAGTCTCTGATGTACTTGACCCAGCCAGTGGCGATATCCCTGACGTGTATGAACCCTTCCTTGTCCTCGTACTCGTCGAGCGTCACGAAAGCGCCGAAGCTCTTAACGCTCTTGACCGTGCAGACTACGAGTTCTCCGTACTCCGGGAAGCCCCTGGCCCTCGACATCAGCCGACCACCTCGAGCACTTCGCCCTTGACCTCTCCCTTGCCGCCCTTGGGGCGCACCAGGGTGGACCCGCAGACATGGCAGGACACCACGGTGGCGGGTTTGCTGAAGGCGATCTGCTCGTTGCCACAGTCGGGGCATCTGATCTTTATGAAATCATTTACCATGCTGCATCACTCCGTGAGCTCGAACTTCTTTGCTCTTATGCATGCGGTGAGGTGGGCCTTCTTGCAGGTGTTGCATCTGTATCTGATGTTCACCCTTTTGGTGGGCTTCTCTCTTCCTTCGGGCTTGGGCCTGGGGAAACCTCCGTAACCGGCGGTGACCTTTCTGAATCTCCTCTGGCCCCATTTGAGCTCGCTGGCCTTCTTCTTCTTGACCCTTTCCACATCGTGCATGGTGTGGGTCTTGCAGTAAGGACAGTAAGTCTTGATCGTTCTGGGCATCTTCATATTATTCACCTGTTAAGCGAATCAGACCGTCTAACATCGAAGTCATATAAAAATCATTACCCTGCCCCTTAAAGGAGGCATAGGCGGATGGCGGAGTGCCGGTGCAGGCGACCGCCGGTTCCCCCGGGCGCTCCGGGAGCAGTATCTGGAACCACGGGGGACGATTGCAATCAAATAATATAGTGGAATAAATATATATTTATATCGGGTGCATCTCTTGGATTCAACCATGGCAAAGAAAGATTTCTCCACAGAATCCGCAGTCAATGCCCTCGTCAGCACGGGCATGAAGAAGAACACCGCGAAGGTGCTCATACACCTTGCCATCCATAAGACCACGACCTCTGACGAGGTGGAGCGCGTCTTCGGGCTGGGACAGCCCGGCGTCTCCGCATCCATCCACGACCTGGATGACAGAGGCTGGATAAGGATAAAGCAGGTCAAGGGCACCGGCAAGGGCAGGCCGAAGCACACGTATTTCCTGTCTAAACCGTTCTCCAGCATAATCGAGGAGATCGAGGCCTGGGAGAGGGCAAGGGCCGCCGCGATACTCTCCAACGTGTCCGATCTGAAGAGCATGGCGGAGGAGAGCCCTCAGTGACCCTTCCTCTCGATCGTACCGTCGGATGAGGACACCAGGACAGTGGACGCGAGGTTCAGGAAGAGCCCGTTGTCCACAACACCCGGAATCACGTTTATCCTGGATTCCAGGAAGAAGGGGTTGTTTATCGATTCGAACTTGCAGTCGTAGATGTAGTTGCCCCCGTCGGTTACGAAGGGGAGGCCGCCGCTCATCCTCAGGGTGGCCACGCAGCCCTGTCTCTCCAGAGCGGTCTTGACGAATGGGTGGCCGAAGGCGAGGACCTCCACGGGGAGCGGGGCCCTCGTGCCCAGCACGTCGACCTTCTTCGATTCGTCCACCACTATGATCTCCTGCCTGGATGCGGCTGCCACTATCTTCTCCCTCAGCAGGGCGCCCCCCAGCCCCTTTATGAGCTGCATTTCGGGATCCACCTCGTCCGCGCCGTCTATGGTCACGTCCAGGTGGCCGACCTCGTTTATGGACACGGTGTCTATCCCGTACTCCCGGGCCAGGCCCTCGGTGCCGCTGGACGTCGCCACGCAGGTCAGGTTGTATCCGTTCTCCCGGACCAGCCGGCCGACCCTTCTTATGGCATGGTAGGCCGTGGACCCGGTGCCCAGGCCGACCTTCATCCCGTCCTTCACGTAGTCGTCAACCGCTCTCTCAGCAACAATTCTCTTGAGATCGTCAGAGGTCATTTTCGATCATCTCGATTACCGCATCCACGATATAACCGTTTACCTCCTGGCCGAACTCGGCGGAGGCCCGGGCGGTGTCACCCGCCATCCCGACGGGGAAGCAGATGCTGGCATCCCTCACTATCATGTAACCCTGGCTGACGTATCTGCCCACGGGCCGGTCCTCGCGGACCAGGTCCGGGCGTATGGCCATGACCCGGGACGTCTCCAGCATGCCCGCATGACCGTCACCCTCCAGGTCGGCGCATCCCGGGTGCCTTTCGGCTATGTCGTAGTCAGTGAAGAACATGATCTTCGCATCGTTCCTCTGCACCACGGTCTTGCAGGCTTCCGACAGGGCCGTCAGGTGGGCGCTCCCGGCGTGCCCGCTGATCACTACGAACCTCTTGGCTCCCTGGCGTATGAATTCCTCCAGTATGTTGACCGCCAGAGCCCGGAGGTTATCGAAGGTCAGGCTGATGGTGCCGGGCATGTTCTTAGTGGACGAGTGGTTCCCGTAGGGAACCGCCGGCGCCACCAGGACGTTGTCCAGGGATTCCGCTATGCGGTCGGCTATGTACTGCGGCTGCAATGTGTCGCTGGAGAGGGGCAGGTGCGATGCATGCGCCTCGGTCGCCCCCCAGGGGAGTATTATCACGGGATCGTTCCCCACGACATCCTTCCAGTCTTCCGCTGTCATCTCTTCTATGCGCATGATGCCCCCATGCACGTGGTCAGTGATTAAATTGCTGATTGCCGTACCGGGGTGCATGAGATTGGCGGCGCTGTACTCCGGAGGCAAGGACTCGACGATGTCAGCATACGTGGCCCTGCAGATGGGCCATGAGATCGCGTGTCTTGTGAGCATACTGCCCGAGGACAGCGGATCCTGGATATTCCACACTCCCAACCTGGACGTCGTGCCCCTGATCTCGGAGTCCATGGGGATCCCCCTGGTGTCCGCGCCCAGCACGGGGACCGAGGAGGGGGACATGGAGGCGCTGGCCGTAGCCCTCGAGGGTCTGGACGTCGAAGGTGTGGTCACCGGTGCGCTCTGGTCCGATTACCAATGGGACCGCATCAATATGGTGTGCGGGGACCTGGGCCTGAAGGTGTTGTCCCCGCTGTGGCGCAAGGACCAGGACATGCTGCTGGACGAGATGATCTCCGCAGGGATATCGGCAGTGATCGTGGGATGCTACGCCGAGGGCCTTGGCAGGTCCTGGCTGGGGCGCCCTATAGACGCGGCCGCGGCCGAGGACCTCCGGGCTCTAAGGTCCAGGTACGGGATAAGCGTGATGGGGGAGGGAGGGGAGTACGAATCGCTGACCCTGGACTCCCCCATGCACTCCCGTCCGCTGGTGATAACCGAGTCCGAGGTGGTCTGGAAGAAGGACAGCGGCACCCTCCACGTGCGCGCCTCAAGGCTCGGCTCCCGGCGAGAAGCGGGTGAGCCTTAAGGAATTGAGGACCACGGACACCGAGGACACGGACATCGCGGCCGCGGCTATCATCGGCATGCCGTGTATCATCCCCATCCCCAGCAGGTAGGGCAGCCCGGCGGCTATGGGTATGCATACGGCATTGTAGCAGAAGGCCAGGAACAGGTTCTGCTTTATGTTCCCAAGGGTGGCCCGGCTTATCTCAACGGCCGTGGCCATGTCGCCCAGGTCGTCCCCGATCAGCACCACGTCCGCAGAGTCTATGGCTATGTCGGTGCCCGACCCCACGGCGAAACCAACATCGGCACGGGCCAGGGCCGGGGCGTCGTTGATGCCGTCCCCGGCCATTATGACCGTCCTCCCTTCGGACTGCAGATCCCCGACCGCCGCAGCTTTGTCGTCGGGACGGGCGCTGTGGCGGTATTCCGGTATTCCGGCCTCGGCAGATATCCTGCGGGCGGCTCCCTCCGAATCCCCCGTGATCATCACGACGTCCAGGCCCAGCCCCCTCATCCTTTCCACGGCCGGGCGGCTGGAATCCTTAATGGTGTCCGCCACGGCTATGAGCCCGAGGACCTCACCGTCCGCCGCCACGAACATCACCGTCTTGCCCTCCTCCGAGAGAACGGCATGCTCCTCCGCGTATGCCGACGGGTCGGCCCCCTTCTCCTCCACGAGGGCCCGGTTCCCTATCAGCACACGGACCCCTTCCAACTCGCATTCTATCCCCCCGCCGACATGGGCCCTGAAACCCGACGGCCTGCGTACGTCCAGCCCCTCCTCCACGGCGCGTTCGACGACCGCCTTGGCCAGAGGATGCTCGGAAGAGCTCTCGGCCGATGCGGCGATGCCGAGGACGTCACCCACGATATCGGTGACGCGCGGTCTCCCCTCGGTGACGGTGCCGGTCTTGTCCAGCACCACGGTGTCGGCCCGGCCCGCGGTCTCCATGGATTCCGCGTCCTTGAAGAGTATGCCCATCTCCGCGGCCTTCCCGGTCCCCACTATGATGGCGAGCGGAGTGGCCAGCCCCAGGGCGCAGGGGCAGGATATGACCAGGACGGATATAAGGACGGTGAGGGAGAACCCGATGTCCCTTCCCGCGGCCAGCCAAAGCAGGCAGGCCGCTATCGCCACGGTCATGACCGCCGGGACGAAGACCCCCGCGACCCTGTCCGCCATGCGGGATATCGGGGCCTTCGAACCCTGGGCCTCCTCCACCATGCGCACGATCCTGCGCAGCACGGTGTCCTCGCCCACGCCCTCGGCCGTCATCAGTATGCTGCCGCTCACGTTGACGGTGCCGCTGAAGACCCTGTCCCCCGCCGTGCGGTCGGCGGGAACGCTCTCCCCGGTCAGCATGGATTCGTCCACGGCGGTCTGCCCCTCTGTGACCGTCCCGTCGGCCGGGATGCTCTCCCCGGGCCTTATGACCACGGCATCCCCGGCCCTCAGCTCCTCCACCGGTATGCGTACCTCCCGGCCGTCCCTCATGACGGAGGCCTCCCCAGGGGCGAGGTCCAGCAGCCTTCTCACGGAATCACCCGTCCTCTTCCTGGATCTGGATTCCAGGTACTTCCCGACCATGACAAGCGCTATTATCATCGCCGCCGAGTCGTAGTACAGCTCGTGGACGTCACCGGAGCCGCCCAGGACGGCCGAGGTGATGTAAAGGCTGTAGATCACCGCCGCGGAGGTGCCCAGGGCGACGAGCGTGTCCATGTTTGGGGTCCGTCTGGCAAGCGCCGGGAAACCCCTCGTGTAGAAGCGCCTTCCGGCCAGCAGCACGGGTACGCACAGCGCTAACTGCATCAGGGCCAGGGCCCTGTCGTCGTCTCCGAGCGGCCCCAGCGGCAGGCCTATCATCGGCCCCATGGCCAGATATATGATGGGTATCGAGAACAGCACCGCTGCGGCCAGGTCCCTGCCGATGTCCGCCGGCATGTCGGAGGCCGGAGAGTCAAGCACTTTGAAGCCCGCCTTCCTGACTATCTTAGAGAGCTCGGACACGCTCGTCCGGGATTCGTCGTACTCCACCGCGGCGGTGCTCCGGGGCAGGCTCACCGAAGCGGAGGAGACGCCCTCGGCGTTCCCGAGAGCCTTTTCCAGGGATTGGGAGCAGGAGGCGCAGGTCATGCCCCCTATGTTGAGGACGACCCTTGTCATATCATTCCGCGCTTGACCGCCGCCTCGAAGCCAGCATCCTCCACGGCCCTGACGAGACCCTCCGTAGGGACGTCCCCTTCGTACTCCACGACGGCCCTCTTCTTCTTAAGCGAGACCTCCGCCGAGACGACACCCGGGCAGCCCCTGAGGGCAGCCTCCACCTTCTCCACGCAGGCGTTGCAGCCCATGCCCTCCACGTTCAGTGTGACTTTCTTCATGCATATCCCTCATCGTGCTGAACCGTTATCGTCCCGCAATCTATTTAGGCTTTCCTAAATAAATGGCCTTCTCTATGGCCTCCGTGATCCTGCCCATCTCCTCCTCCTCGTTCCGCCACAGCCAGGGCGTCCACACCCTGTGGATCCTCCAGCCCCTGGATTCAAGGTATTTCTGCCTGTGGTAGTCCCTCTCCCTGGAATTGGAGGACATTCTGTAGAGCCTGCCGTCGCATTCTATCCCGAGGACGTACCTCCCCTCATGGACCACGGCGAGGTCTATCCGATAGCCGCCGATGCCCACGTCCCTCTCCACGGTGTAGCCCCTCTCCGTGAGGATGTTGTAGACCCTTTCCGCCGTCGGGTCCTCACCCGCGGAGGCCTCGGCACCGCCGGGCATCCGGCCCCCGAAGGATTCCAGGATGCTCTGCTCCAGCCCCTTGTCGCCGTCGCTGACGGCCTTGGCGTACTGAAGGTACTTCTTAAGGATGCGGGGCCCCTCGTTCTTGGACTCCTCCACCCTCAGCTCCTCGGGGTCGAAGGAGGTCACTATGAATATCTTCCTCCTGGCGCGGCTTATGGCGACGTTCAGGCGGTTCTCCCCTCCCCTGTTGTTGAGCCATCCGAACCTCTGCATGAGCCTCCCGTCGGAGTTCTTGGCATAGCCGAGGGAGAATACGATGACGTCCCTCTCGTCCCCCTGGACGGACTCTATGTTCTTTATGAACAGGCCTATGTCCTCGCCGTTCTCGTAACGGTTGCTCTCCTCGTTCACCATCCTGGCCAGGTCCGGGTCCTTGGCGCACTCCTCGTCCAGGACGTCGTTTATCAGGTCCCTCTGGGATATGTTGAAGGTTATGATGCCGATGGTCTCCCCTCCCCTGCGGTCCTCGAAGAACCTCCGGATGATCGATACGACCTCCTCCGCCTCGGCTCTGTTGCTCTTGTTCTCCCACAGCCCGTCGGTCCTGACGACCTCTATGGGAGGCCTCTCGGGCCGGACCGTGTTGGGGGAGACGTAGAGCCTCCCCTTGTAGAACGCGTAGTTGGAGAACGCGATGAGCTCCTCGTACCTGGAGCGGTAGTGGAAGTTCAGGAGTATGGAGTCGTAACGGGCCCTGGCCAGATCCAGCAGGCTCTCCTCCTCCAGCGCGGCCGGCAGCATGAGCTCCTCCTCCGCCCCGTCCTCGTCGTACTCTATGCGTCCGGAACCCAGGCTGGAGGGGCGCAGCTGCTTGTGGTCCCCGGCCACCACGACCTTCTTGGCGCGGTATATCGAGGGCACCCCCTTCTCGACGTACATCTGAGAGGCCTCGTCGAATATCAGGAGGTCGAAGAGCCCCATCTCCAGGGGGAGGATCTCGGACACGACCTCCGGGGTCAGGAGCCAGATCTTGACGCCTTTGAAGAGTTCGAACCCGTAGCGGTTTATGAACTTGTTCAGGCTCCACCTGCGCTTGCTCTCGACTATGCGGATTATGTCCCCTTTCCTCTTGGATTCCGTTATGTACCTCAGGTTCTCGCGGAGGATGTTCTCCACGCGGTCCCTGGTCATCTCCCTCTTGCGGCATATCTTGGTGTCCATGTCCGCTATCACGCTGTCGAAGTCCCTTATCTGCTGGACAAGCGAACGGTGGGCGGAGTCGAACTCCCTGAGACGCTCGGATATTATGTGGTCGCGGATCAGACGGTTGGTCTCCGAGTAGTCGCCCGGCATCCGACGGTTCAGGTCCACGAGCCCTTCGCCGTAGAGCTTCTCCTCCTTCGTCAGCCTCCGGTACACAGTGGCCTTGGAGGCGAAATCGTCATAGCGGTCCAGGCCCTCGAATACCGACCTCGGGTCTTCCAGCACGGTGTCCACCAGCCGCTGGCCGTAGTTCTCGAAGTACCTGTTCAGCATCGCGGTGGCCTCCCGCTGGACCTTCCCCTTGGTGAACAGCCTGGATAGGAACCCCTTCGAGTTCCAACTTACCATCTGGTCCTCCAGATCCAGCAGGTCGGCCTTCATCTGGCCTATGTTGTAATCCGTGAGGTCGGCCCTCATCATCTGCATCCAGGGGACCTCCGAAGCCAGTTCCCGGTACCCCGCAAGGTTGGTTATCAGCCCCCGGTCGGAGTAGCGCTCGTGCAGATTGCACACAGAGGTGTAGTCCAGCCTGATGAGAGCGGGGGGCACGCTGTCCTTCACGGCCTTGTAGGCGTCGAAGTTGGTCTTGTCCGAGAGGTCCACCCTCCTGTCCATGGAGTACAGCCTGTAAGGCTCTATGCCGAAAGGTCCCGGAGCGTACATGCCCTCGGCTATCCTGTCCAGGACCGTCACGTCGTTGTCGATGCCCACGGAAAGCGGGGTCAGGTCCGATATGGGGCCCGACACCCCGGCCGTGGCGAACATCCGCTCGAGCTGGTCGTAGAAGAGGTCCTTGTTGGCGACGTCGTCTATCAACAGGGCGTATCTGCTCAGGTTCCCGAGTCTGGAATAGACGACGTCCAGGGCAGTCTTCTTCTCCGAGACCATCAGCACCGTCTTGCCGCCGTCTATGGCGGACGTTATCAGCCCGGTTATTACCTGGGACTTGCCGGTGCCGGGGGGCCCCTGGACCACCAGCTTGTCGCCTTTGTTGATCGCCGTTATCACGTTCTCCTGGGCGCTGTTCAGGGAGTTTATGTAGACGAGCTCCCCCTCCGAAGCGGACATGCCTCTGTCTCTTATCTCCTCCTGGCTCAGAGGCTCCGGGGTCTCGGAGAAGAAGTCGGTGTCGTCAAGGTCAGCGATCAGGTCGCTCAGTATGCCGTTGATCTCCTTCTTGGATATCAGGCCGTCTATGTCCCTCTGTATTGAGCTGGAGTACGTGGGGTACTTCCCCAGCACCATGCACTGGACCGTCCTGAGCTCGCCCGCGTTGTGCTTAGGGAATGTGTCCTGGGTGTAGTTGACGAAGGGCACCGGTTCGCCCTCCTCTCCGGAGACCGAGATGCCCTGTTCCGCATAGAACTCCAGCATGTCGCTCCAGAAGGTGACCTCCCCGTACTCCTCAAGTATGCAGTTCGGGAGCGGCCGGTTGGACCCCCCGAACTTTATGTACGCCAGTACAAGGGTGCCGTTGTAGAGGGCATCCCTGGAATCGTCCCTGGTCACGTATATCCTCTGAGAATCCTTCTCGAGCTTCACCGGGAAGAGCGCCAGAGGGGCCCTTATATCGAAATCCCCCTCAGCCATCCTGCCCTCGACGAACGGGTAGGCCACGTAGAGGTCGTACTGCCCTTTCTCCCTCTGGTCCCTGTTGACCTCCCTCATTATCCCGGAGAGGTGGGTGAACATCCTGCCCTCCTCCTTCCCCTTGGACGCATCGCAGAGCTCCATCGGGCGCTTCCTTCCGAATATCAGCCCCTCGCGGTCGAAGCCCTCGACAGACATCATGTCGAAGGTGTTCTTCCGCATTATGCGGGGCTGGAAGAGAAGACGGTTGCCGCGGCTTATGTTGATCAGCTTCTTCTCCAGCTCCCTGAGTGTGTCCGCGGACCTCCTGTCTATGGAGGAGCCGTTGGAGCGGGACCTCGAATGATCCTTGGTTACCTCCAGGAACGCCGGGCCGTGGTTCCTGAGGAAGCCGGGCCCCAGGCCGACGATCGCACCGAAGTCCTCGATCTTCGTAGGCACCGTCCTGCTTATCTCGTAGAGCGCCTCGTCAGAGCAGATCTCGGGCAGGCGGCCGTTCTTGTACGCATTCTCCTCCCTCAGCCTCTCCCTCAGCCTGTAAAGTTCGATGTAAAGTTCTCCCTCTTCTCCCATCGGACTCCGATGGTCTTACTGGGTTATATATCTGATAACGCGCCGCCTGCCGGGATCGGGGAGGGGGATGTTCTAATAACCCCGCCGACGATACCGGGTCCATGTTGGAAATCGGTTTGAGGCGGGAGGGCGTATGGAAGGTGTCAGAGGGACTGACCGCCGCCTCGATGAAGAGCGGCATGCTGGAGGTCTTCGCCACTCCCGCCGTGGTCGCATTCGTGGAGGAGACCGCCGCGGACTGCGTGGCGCCTTTCCTCCGGGAGGGCCAGAGCACCGTGGGCACCGTCGTGAACATATCGCATTCCGCTCCCACGCCGGCGGGCGCAGAGGTCCGTTGCACCGTGGAGCTCACCGAGGTGGACCGCAGGAGGCTCGTGTTCAGGGCCACCGTCACGGATCCCTTCGGAGTGATAGCGTCGGGGGTCCACGAGCGTTTCGTGGTGGACAACGACAAGTTCATGGAGAAGGTGGAGGAGAAGAGAAGGTCGCTCTGAGTTCAGGCTCACCTGTCCCTGACCGCCGCGGACATCACCACGGCGACGGCGCTCATCACCGTTCCCGCCAGCATGGCCGCGCGGAAGCCGTTCATGAAGCTCTCCGGGTCCAGGTCTCCCGGGGGTATTCCGCTGGAACCCGCCGCGGCTGTGAACATCGCGGCGAACAGGGCGGTACCCATGGCGCACGCCAGGTAAACGGCGAAAGACGACATCGCGGAAGCCGTTCCACGGAAATCCGCCTTCGTGGTCTCCACTACGCGGCTGGCGGCCGCCCCGCCCGATATCGCCCAGGACATCCCGATCATGACCAGGGATGCCACCGTGGCGACCGTCCCCGTCTCCTCGCTGACCAGGAACATCACCAGCAGGGAGGCGGTCAGGGCGGCGAAAGACACAATGCAGAAAGATCTTCTCTGGGTGCGGTCGGACCATCTTCCGATGGGAACGCACAGCACAAGGGTTATCACGGGGGGTATCAGAAGGTACAGGCCGCTGACTGCGGAATCGAACCCAAGCTCCACGTCCATGAAGAAGGGCATGAGGTAGGCATACCCCGTATAGGCCATGTTGAAAAGGAAGAACGACAGCAGCACGATGTCGAACTTCCAGGATCCGAACATGCCGAGGTCCAGAATCGGTCTCGCAGACTTCCTCTCCGTCAGGATGAAGGCCGCAGCAGAGACGGCGCAGAAGACGGAGCAGAGCAGGATGACGGGGTTGTCTGAGCCCATGTAGGAGGAACGTTCCAGAGCGAAAACGCCCGTGACTATGCACGTGAACAGTAAAAACGCGCCGGCCATGTCGAGACTCTCGCCCTTCCTCCATCCGGCATCCTCGGGTACGGCCCTGGTCGATAGAAGGATCCCTGCGATTCCCAAAGGTATGTTGACAAGGAAGATCCAGTGCCAGGACAGATATTGCGTCAGAAACCCTCCGAGCGCGGGTCCAAGGGCGTACCCCACCGACCATCCCAGAGTGATTATGCCGAAGCCGAGCCCCAGCCTGTTGGTCGGCAGGAACTTCACGCACATTATGGGGGCCGCCGCGGCCAGCATGGACGCGCCCACCCCCTGGAGCACCCTCGCGGCTATCAGCATGTCCAAGGAGGAGGATATCCCGCAGAGCAAAGATGCGAAGGTGAAGACCCCGAGACCCAGCACGAAAACCCTTTTGACCGCCCCCCTGTACGCCATCTTACCGAAGACCAGCAGCAGTGCGGCCATCATCATGAAGTAGGACACGGTGACCCAGGAGGCTGTGCCTGCATCGGTGCCCAGCGACTGGGCTATGGTCGGCAGGGCCACAATCACCGCGGAGCCGTCGATGCCGTCCATGGCCACGGCGATACCCATGACGAACAGCATGAGGGAGATGCCTGTTCCCTCCCTTCGAACCGACTGCATGCAAGGTCATAGGATGTGGGGGTTATTTTCGGTTGACGGTTCATACCATGCCCGATACCAGGGAGGGGATTATGAGACAGCCCGTCAGGCAGGTGCGGTCCGTCCCTGCGGCCGAAGGCACGAGACCGACCGTCACGGATGCCGCAAGCACCGCGACCCCCAGTTGGCCGGTCAGCAGGACCGTCAGCGCGAGCAGGGCGATAAGCACCGCGAGGCTGGTTCTGCGGGGATCTGCACGGTTCGCCATGTCGCAGAAGACCCTTCCGAAGGCCAGGGTCGCGGCGTAACCGAGCACGGAAGCCACCGCCACGCCCAGGAGAAGCAGCAGGAAAGTCGGGGAGCAGAAGCCACCCAGGCCCTCTCCGATGATATCCCCTGCCACCACCATCACCCCGGATCTGCCGCTCCCGGACACCGAGAGTGTCACCAGCGTGAAGACGGCCGAGGCGGTTCCGATCGAAGCGACCATGGATATGAACCTCTCCGGGCGCTCCTCCGGCATGGCCATGCCCGACAGGACGGCCCCCGTGGTGGCCGTTATGCCGGGGAACCACCCCACCAGGCACCCGGTGATGGAACCTTTGATCCCGGGCCAGGCGTCGACGGGGCATATTCCGGTATCGGTCTGGGGCGGAACCGCACCGCCCGCTGCAGAACCGAGCAGCATGGGGACACCGAAAAGCCCGGTGAGCAGGGGGAAAAGCAGATTGCCGTCACCCAGGGGGACGGCGGTGGGCCCGGCCCACATGCAGACGACCCCGAGCAGGCCCGACAGCGCCATGCAGGCGGAGGACCAGACGATCCCCCGGACGTTATCCTCCCTGAGAACGATAAGACAGGACACGATGATCAGGACCGCCAACGTGAGGGAGTCCAGGTATTCTCCTGCACCGTCCATCAGAACGTATTGCAGCGGGACGGCGAACACCAGCGCGGAGACGGCACCGACCGCGCTGCCGGCCGCCGAGGCCCTCACCGCCGCCGCGCCTCTGCCCGAATGCAGGAGCCTGTGGCCCGGGGTCATGCTGACGATCTCATCCGGGCCGGGAGCCCCGAGGAAGACCGAAGGTACGAAGTCGACGAAGGAATGGGCGATCCCTGCGGAAACGACGCAGGCCGCCACGGCCGCCGGGACGGTTCCGTCGGGCAGAAGAGGGGAGAGGCCGGCGGCCATCGACGGGTACGAGACCAGCATCAGGGATGCCAGCGTGTTCACGTGTATCCCTGGCAGTATGCCGGTGACTATGCCCATCAGCGAACCGGCCGCGCTCATCAGGATGACTGGTACTACGATCTCCGGCCCCACGTCCGAATCCACCGCGGGCGGGGGGATAAAGGCGGGAAGATACAGTTACGCTAAATCACTCCCGATAAACAGGCCTCCCGTCCACCATCTCGACCGCCAGGAGGGATTTGATCCTGACTCCCAACTCGGTCTCTATATCGGCCTTGGACCGGGTCTTTTCGAAGACCACGATGACGTCGACTATCTCCGCCCCGATGACTCTCTTGAGCGCGTCTATCAGGGCCCTCATGGTCCCCCCCGTGCTCAGAACATCGTCCACCACGACGACGCGGTCCCCTTTACTCACACCGTTTATGTACATCTTGGATCTGGAGTATCCTGTGTGCTGGGATATGTGCACCTCCCCCGGCAGGCCGTACCTCTTCTTCCTTATCACGTTGTAAGGTATGCCCAGCTCCAGGGACAGCGGGACGGCCAGAGGTATCCCCATGGCCTCCGGGGCGAGTATGCAGTCGCAATCGAAATCCCCCACGGCCAATATCCCGTCAAGGATCTCTCTCAGAAGCGCGGGGTCCATTAAAGGTATCCCGTCGGTGACAGGGTGCACGAAGTACTGGTACTCGCCAATGCTGACAACCGGGCATTCATTCAGGCTTTTCTTAAGTCTCTCGTACATATCATCATCTCAGTCTGCGAACAGGTCCGCGAATCCGAACCTGGACGAGTCGAAGAGCCCCCGGTCGCTAAGCTTGAGGGCGGGGACGACCAGGAGGCATTGGAAGCTCAGCGTCATGAACGGGGCCCTCAGCCGTCCGCCCATGCTCCTCACCAGCTCCGTCAGCCTGTCCTCGGCCGCGGAGACCGTCTCGGCCTTCTCTGTGCTCATCAGCCCGGCCACCGGGAGGGGGAGTCTCTCCTCCCGGATCCCGTCCGTGGCGTAATGCCCTCCCTCCGCCGACACTGCGTTGATGGCCTTGGAGACGAGCTCGTAGGATGTCCCCACAGCCACTATGTTGTGGGAATCATGGGCCACAGTGGAGGATATCGCACCCTCGTCGAAGCCGAATCCGCGCACGAAGGCGATCGCGGGCCGGCTTCTGGCATATCTGCTGGCAACGGCCATCACCAGGACGTCCCTCTCGATGTCCGGCTGCACAACGCCCCCCTCGACGGCAAGCGATATCAGGTGCCCGGAGCTGAGTATCTGTCCGTCGTGCACCTCGATCACGCGGACCTTGGCGGAGTCCCCTCCGTGCTTGATCTCCAATTCCCCGGGTACGGTGTCGTATCCGACGATTCCGGTCTCGCAGGAGAGGGGCTCCGCTTCGAACAGTGCCCTACCGCCTTCAGCGACAAGCTTCCCGTCGATGTACACCTCTCTGACCCGGAAGCCCTCCAGGTCCTCCACGATGACCATGTCGGCGGGGGTGTTCACGGAGAGGTACCCTCCCCCGAGCCTGTAATGCTGGGAAGGCCAGAGCGTGGCGGCCTTCACGGCGCGCAAAGGGTCTATACCCAGGGACACGGCCTTGCTCAGGAGCCTGTCCATGTATCCGTGCCTGAGACAGTCCGAAGCGTGCATGTCGTCGGTGGAGAAGAAGAACACATGCTCCTTGGCCACGGGAGCCAGGGCCTCCATGTTCCTGCACGCGGACCCTTCCCTGACCTGTATGCACATGCCCTTCTCGGCCTTCTCGCGGGCCTCGGCCTCGGTGGTACACTCGTGATCCGTGGTTATCCCGGCCTCCATGTACCTGTCCAGGTCCTCGCCTCTGAGTCCTGGGGCATGCCCGTCCACGGGTTTGCCGTGCCTTCTCGCCACCTCTATCTTGGCAATGACGTCCGGGTCCCGGCGGATGACACCCGGGTAGTTCATCACCTCCGCCAGGCCGTATATCTCGCTCCTGCCCATTAGGTACTCTACATCCTTCACGCCGAGCTCCGCTCCCGACGTCTCGAACTCCGTGGCGGGGACGCAGGAGGGGGCCATGAATCTGAACTTCAGAGGGACGGACGCGGCATCCCTGATCATGAACTCCACGCCCTTCACGCCCATGACGTTTGCTATCTCATGGGGGTCGGCCACGGCGGACACCACGCCGCGTGGCACGGCGGCCTCCGCGAAACGGGAAGGGACGAGCATGGAGGATTCCACATGGACGTGGGAATCCACCAGGCCCGGAAGCACATATCCCGTGCAGGGGCCCGGGATCCTCTCCAGCCCCACGATTACACCGTTAACGGAGGTTATCCTCGCGGGGTAGACGGAGTCCCGGAGAACATCTACCAGATTCCCTTCCACCACCACCGGCAGATCCATGGATCGAGATTACTGTATCAGGTTATCTATTTTGGTACGTGCGGGTTTTGGGTATATTTTATAAGCGTCTTGTCCGATGACGGCGCGATTTAAATGGATGTAGAGCAGAGAATGGCCCTGGTCAACCGCAACGCAGAGGAACTGGTGACGGAGGAGGAGCTCAGGAAGGTCCTCTCCGAGAAATCCGAACCCAAGGCGTATATCGGTTTCGAGCCCTCGGGGCTCGTTCATCTGGGCTGGGTCCTGGTCGCCTCCAAGATAAAGGACCTGGCCGATGCGGGATTCAAGGTCATAGTTTTCTGGGCGGATTGGCATGCCTACATCAACGACAAGCTGGGAGGCAACATAGAGGACATCCGGGCCTGCGCCAGGTACATGGAGGACTGCTTCACGGCCCTGGGCGTTCCCAGAGACAGGGTCGAGTACAAGTACGCCAGCGAGATGCTCGACGACGCCAGCTACTGGGAGACGGTAATAAAAGTGGCGAAGGTCACCTCCCTGTCCAGGGTCAAGAGGGCGATGACTATAATGGGCCGTTCGGAGGACGAGGCGGAGGTGGATTCTTCGAAGCTGTTCTACCCGATACTCCAGGCCGCGGACATCTTCTTCCTCGGCGTCGATGTTTCCTACGCGGGCATGGATCAGAGGAGGGCAAACATGCTCGCCAGGGACGCCGCCGAGAAACTGGGTTGGACCAAGCCGATCGCCCTTCACACGCCGCTGCTCCCCGGCCTCTCAGGGGGGGACAGAATGGACCCCGCCGCCTCGAAGATGTCCAAGAGCAATCCGGACAGCAGCGTCAGGATCCACGATTCACCCGACGAAATCAGGAGGAAGATGGGCAAGGCGTTCTGCCCTCCCGGTTCAGAGGATGCCGAGGTGAACCCGGTTCTGATGCTTTGCAGGTACGTCGTGTTCCCCCGTGCGGGGAGGATAGACATAGGCCGCCCGGAGAAGTTCGGAGGGCCGGTCTCCTTCGGATCTTACGAGGAGCTGCAGGAGACGTACTTCGCCGGGAAGCTGCACCCGATGGATCTCAAGAAGGGGGCCGCCGAGGGACTCATAAAGTCCCTTGAACCGGCCAGGGCGTATTTCGAGGAGCACCCCGGGAACTACGAGAGGTTCCTGGAGGTTCTCAGGGGATTAGGGAAGGTCTGAGGACTGCATGGATGCCTTGATCCTCCTCATCTCGTCCATGGTGCGCCGCATGCACATGTGCAGCATGGCCTCCACATCTCCGGTGCCAGAGATCCCGGCGGCACCCCCGTGACCGCCACCGTCGGACATTGTCTCGGCCCCGATATCCTTCAGTATGTCTCCCAGGTGTATCCCTCTGCGCACCATCTCCTGGGTGGCCCTGGCGCTCAGTCTGAAGCAGTCCTCCCTCTGGCTCCCCACGAATACCACGTCGGCCCCGGCGGACATTATCGCCCTGCAGGACGAGGCCTCGAAGCTGCCTCCGCAGGAAGTGGCCACAATCATATCTCCCACGCGGTCGAACTTCGATCTCTCTATGGCCTTCATGACTGCCACGCGCTCGCTCATGCTCATGGGCGCGCGGGTGAGGTCCATGGCCTCGTCCATCTGCACGCCGCCGATCTCCAGCACGTCGGCGAACGCGCGGAGGAGCCGGGGGTCGGCGAACTGGAAGTGCCCGCTGTCGGTCAGCATCCCCCCCAGGAGGGCCATGCAAACGTCACGGGGTATCGGCACGCCGCACTCCCTGGCCATGTCCAGAACTATCTCCACGCAGGAGACCCTGGTGTCGTCGCAGAGAATATGCATGCCTGTCCACTTGCCGGTGGGGATGTGGTGGTCTATCACAACGCTCCCCTCGGGGAGTGACGCGCATCCGGGTCCGAACTGCTCCGGTGATGAGGTGTCCACGGCCACCGCCAGCTCGTAATCGGAAGGGTCGTACTCGTCTAGTATGTCGGCCCCCAGCTTCTCCGCCACCATCTTCGCCACGCGGTCCACTCCCCCCGGGGCGCATATGTCCGCCGGAGGGAAGAGCCTGCAGACGGCGTAAGCTGAACCAACAGCATCCATGTCCGCGTTCCCGTGGACGAGGATTATCTTCTTCCTGTCCTTCAGCATCTCGCCGGTCTCTCTCAGCATGCAACCGCCATGGAGGTTCCGTATTTTGTTGTTTCGCGCCGAAGGCAGGTTAACGGTCAGCCTTAAACGGAGATAAGAAAAAAGTAAGGGGGCAGAGCCCCCGTTTCATCGACTTACGAGCGCCCCGCTCCTCTGCGTCCCTTCATCGAGAACATCCTCTTGAAGTCCTCCTTCGTGAACCCGGTTATGAGGATGTCGGATCTGTAGATCCTGACCGTTATGTAGATCATCGCAAGGGCGAACAGCGCCATGTACACAAGGCCCGCCGCCACGAGGGTCATGTCCCCGAACATCAGGTTCTGCATGGCCATCATGGGGTGGGAGAACGGTATGGCGAAGATCACGCCCTGCAGGATCCCCGGGAGGTCCCCGTAGGAGGTGAAGATCATGACGAACATCGGCACCATGGCGAGCATCGATATGGGCATGGTCATGGTCTGGGCCGCCTTGTAGTTCTTCGCGAACGCTCCCAGCACCATGCACATCCCGAGGGCGCATATTATGCCGAGGAACATGGACACAAGGATGATCAGCCAGTCCAGCCCTCCCAGACTAAGCCCGTATTTCGACAGGTCCATGGACCCGCCGGCGGCCAAGCCGTCGGTGTAGAAGTACATCCCCACCATGTAGATGAGTCCGTAGATCAGTCCCGCCATGGCTGAGGCGATGAGCTTGCCCGAGACGATGGTCGTCCTGTCCACCGGCAGGGTGAGCAGGGTCTCCAGGGTCTTGTTCTCCTTCTCGTTGCCCATGGACGATATCACTATGCTGCCTATCATGACTATGATGAGCATTATCATTATGGGCACGGACATGCTCTGTGAGGACATCGCCGAGGAGATCTCGTAGGGGGTGATGCCGGTGTACGCGACCCCGTTGATGAAGGTCACCGGTTGGGTTTGACCGATAGGGTTCAGCACCGCTCCGACCTCTTCCGGAGGCACGCCGTATCCGTCCTCGAGCAGCTCGGTCGAAAGGCTGGTGTTGACATAGCTTATTATGCCGGTCATCGCCGGGGAGGACATGTTGCCGAAGGCACCCGTGCTCACCTCGGAGAAGTACAGTTCTATTGTGGCCTGTTCCTTGGAGGCTATGTCCTCGGAGAAGCCGGGCCCGAAGAACAGCAGAGTGGTCACGCCTTTAGCCCGCATCTCCTGCAGTATGGCCTGGTCGTTCCCGTATATGGAGGAGTCCAGCGTTATCAGGTATTCGGGCAGGTCCTCCACCGGGACCTTGTAATAGGTCTCGTAGAACGTCTCGATGTACCCTATGGACAGGTCCGAGTACACCCCGTCATCGGCATCGGCTATGCCTATGACCACCGGGGCAGATGCCTTCTCAACCTCGCCCCCTATCATCGATCCCATGAACATGAATATGACGGCGACCATTACGACCGGGATCAGGCTGCCCGGCGTGAGGAGCTCCCTGAGCTCTTTCTTGGTTATGTTCGCGAGATGGCTCATCCGTTCACCGCCTTCACGAACACCTCTTCCACGGTGGCCACGCCGAACCTCTCCTTGAGCTCTGAGGGCACTCCCTCGAGTATCAGCTCGCCGTTGTTAATCATCGCGATGCGATCGCATAGGAGGTCCACCTCGAACATGTTGTGGGACGATATCAGGACGGTCACGCCCTGCCTGGCGATTTCCCTTATCACATCCCTTATCTCATAAGCGTTCATAACGTCCAGTCCCGAGGTCACCTCATCCATTATGGCGAACCTCGGCCCCGGCATTATCGCTCTGGCTATCAGAAGCCTCCTCATCATGCCCTTGCTGTACGTGTCCACTTTGGAGTCTATCCGGTCCCCGAGTTTGGACAGAGCGATGCCCTTCTCGACCATGGCCTTGGCCTCGTCGCCGTTCGCGAAGAAATTCGCCATGAACTGCAGATACGCCCTGCCGGTCAGATCCTTGTAGGCCCCGGCATCCTCGGGAAGGTAGCTGATCCTCCTGCGTACTTCATCAGACTCCTTCATGACATCGTGTCCGCATACCTCTATCCTGCCCGAGGTCACTCTCAGAAGGGTGGAGATCATCCTGAGCGTGGTCGTCTTCCCGGCCCCGTTGGGGCCGATGAGTCCGAAGATCTCGCCCTCCTTGACACTGAAGGAGATGCCCTTCACGACCTCCCGTTCCCCGTATCTCTTATGCAGGTCCTCAACGACCAATGTATCCATCATATTCCTCCTCATGTCCGATTTCGGTTCGGCGGTTACCCTAAAACGCTTCATAATCTTAAATGTTAAACCACAGCGTGCACATCTCCCGTCGTGTCAGGATGCCGGATCTGCAGCAGAGCCATCAGATCTCATAGCAGAGGCCGGGGTCCGTCCTCCAGAACGTTGTCCGGGGTCCGTCCGAGCTCTTCCATCTTTGAGATAATGATCCGTCTGCCCGTGTCGCTTGCGCCGTAGACGGGGACCTTGGTCCCGGCCTGCAGGGCGCCTCTCTCCGCGGCGACCTCACGGACGTATCTGGATGCGCAGGCGGTTATGACATCGCAGGTGTCGAAGTAGGACCTCGCGTCCTCCTCGCTGACGCCTGTGGTGTGCACCGCGAATATGACCGCCCCGTCCCCGCAGAGTCTCCTTATCCCCTCCGCGTCCCCGGCGGAGGCGACCGTGACGGCAATCCTCCGGTATCCCATCTCCAGGGCCTTCCGGACGCCCGCCATCTGATCGATGCGGGCCTTTTCGGGATCCAGCACCCGTTCCCTTCCTATGCCATCGATGACGCGGCCGATGGGGGAGGTCTCGCAGAGGCCGGATATCCGGCCCCCCATGCCCTGCACGATCTCCGGGTCGTCGATCACGGCGGTTCCGCAGCCGTCGGAGGCCAGGACGACGGCGTCCAGCTCCCCGTCTGCCAAGGCCTTCGCCATCATCTCCGAGACGCCGAAGCTCAGGAAGTCTCTCATGCGGATCTCCCGCATCTCGGTGCACATGCCGAATTCCCTGATCCGGAACTCGATGTTCTCCCTCACAGTGTCCGCATCTATCCTGTCGATGTTGCGGTACTTCTTGAACAGAGGGCAGTATCCGACCTTCGGCTCCCCGACTTCGGTGACCTTGCCGTCCTCTATGACCACCCGGGACATGCCCAGGGCCTCCATAACATGTCTCCCCATGGGATCCTCCGGGCACTTCAACGCCAACTTGGTATATTACATGTTCCCGGAAGGCCGGGAAGAAAAACAAAACCGGTTCCCCGCTCGGCGGGGAAGGGGTAACGGGTTTGCGAAGTAAAGGGCTCAGTCTTCCTCGGACCCGGATTGGCCAAGAGCACGGTTTATGGTCTCTTGAAGGCTCTCGTACTTCTCGCGGAGGGCCTTCTCCTGGCGGTCCATGGACCTGATCCTTATCTCCAGCGTCTCGAGGGATTCCTCGAGCTCGGACCTGAGGCCTTCCTTGTCCTCGGTCTTTATAAGGAGCGAGCCAACGCTCTTGTAGACGTCGCCTTCGGCCTTGGAGAGTTCCTCCACGGTCCTCTCCATCTCCCTCTTCTGGGATTCCATCTGGATCTTCTGGGCGTTCACGGCCTGCAGCTGCTGCTGGACCTGCTGGAACTGGGAAATCTGGTTCTGAAGCTGGGGGCTTATGCTGTTCATTGTAGCTCACCTCGTGATCTTCTCTATCTCTTCCGTTATCCTTATGCATTCGAGGTATGAGTTGAGGGCCGCGCGCATGGCCGAGGAATCCGAAGCCCGGATGTCCAGGGTCACCCTGCCGTCCGAACCGCCGACGCTGACCTGCGTGCGGGGGAGCTCGCGCCCCGCCTCCGGCCCGATCGCGGAGACGATGGCGTCCGAGGAATCGGACTCGATGCTGACCAGGGCCCTCAACATGATCGTACTCAGTCAGACCTCAGGACCTTCTTTACATTGGGCCTCTCCTTGTAGAAGATCTTGGACCCGCATTTCTCGCACTGAAGCCCCAGGGCGTTGACGTTCCTTATGGGTTCGCCGCATTTTCCGCATTTGTACAATCAGATCACCTCGGAGACCGAGTCACTGCTCCGGGACCTGGGAGATGGCCTTCTTGGTCTTGGGGCTGTAGGCCTCCGCGGCGTACTTGGCACCGCAGTGGTTGCAGGTCCAGACGCCGGAGGACACCCTCCTGACGGACATGTGGTGGCATACGGGGCATTCGTGCTTCGCTTTCTGTGCGGCCTCGATCGTCTTGACCCTGTTGCGGACCACGACACCGTATCTCGCTCCGAACCTTCCGGAAGTGCCGGCTTTATCAGTTCTCTTTGACATTTTATCACCCGATGATCGCTCTGATTTCCCTGCCCTTCTCGACCGCCATGTCCAGGCACTGCCTGAGTTCGTCGAGGGTAATGGATCCCTTCCCGCCCTTCTGCATGGCCCTGAAGTTGCCTTCGTCATCCGTTGTGACGGTCAGGCGAGAGCATGAAATCTGCTCCTCGTCGAAATTTGGGTCTAGTATTAAAGTATTTCCTATCTTCGCCGCGGTGACGGATATGGGCGTGCACGTGACGGGCAGGGGCGTGTTCTCCCCCAGACCGTACTGCTCCCCGGGTACCACAGCGGTCCTGAGGGCCAGGACGGCCGCCAGGTTGGCCGCGTCGAACAGGTTGCCGTCATAGTCGTAGGCGTATATGTCTATGAAGCACATCCAGACCTTCTCTCCCGGTGTTACGCACAGCTTGCTCACGTCCACCATTTTGGACTCGCGTATGCCGCGGTCGACCACGCGGGCCAATTCTATCGCATCCTCTCCCGGAGGTCCGGACTCGAAGGTCGCGTGGGCCATGGGTATGAGCTCGGCACCGGTGGTGAGGACCCCCGAGTCGGGGGTGTCGGGGAACGGAGTTCCCGGAACGATCTTGACACCGGCTATCACATCGGTCTTCCCGATCTTGACCCTGGCGGACCCGTCTGCAGATTCCACCAGCCCGGTCTCGAAGGTGATGCTCCTCAGGTCGGAGGTCCCGCGGCCGTCTATCCTCTTGCCGTCGGCGAGGAGGTTCATGATGTGGTCGCGTCTTATTTCGGATAGCATGGGGTTACTCATCGGAATCATCCTCCTTCTCCTTGGCGGTGTAGCGCCTCTTGAGGGCATCCTTCTGGAGTTCGTAGACCTCATGGCAGGCGGCCACGCCCATGCTGACAGCGCGGTCGAACTCCTCGCGGGTCATGTTCCCGTCCATCTGCAGCAGCACGATCTCGTCGGTGCTGGGTATTATCGCCATGGGCACGTCCGCCTCGCCGTAGTTGTCCTCCTCCTTGTTGAGGTCCAGCAGAACGTGGCCGTCGGCCTTGCCCGCGGCTATGGCGGGTATGATGTCCCTCATGGGTATCCCCGCGTCCGCCAGAGCGACCGATGCGGCCGTGAGCCCGGCGCATCTGGTCCCGGCGTTGGCCTGCATGATCTCTATATAGACGTCTATGGACGCGCGCGGGTACAGCTCGGTGAGGACCACCTTCTCCAGCGCCTCGGCGGTGATCTTGGATATCTCCACGGACCTCCTGTCGGGACCCGGTCTCTTACGGTCGCTCACGGAGAACGCCTCCATGTTGTATTTGCACTGTATGATCGCCTTGGAGGGGTTCTGAAGGTGCCTGGGGTGGCATTCTCTGGGCCCGTAGACCGCAGCGAGGACCTTGTTCTTTCCTATCTCCACGTACGCGGAACCGTCCGCGTTGCTGAGGACGCCCGCCTCTATCTTTATCGGCCTGTGCTGGTCGGCGGTCCTCCCGTCGATCCTTATGCCGTTATCATCAACCAATACCATGTCAGTTTGTCCGCTCATGCTCACTCCTCCTCTTCATCGTTCTCTGCCTGAGGGAGTTTGCTTCCGATGAATTCCTTCACCCTTTCGGTGAGGTTGTTCGACTGCGACTCTCTCCCTATTATTTCTATCGCCTGCACGGCCACATCCGTGTTCTCTCCGTCGCCGTCGACCCATATCCTTCCGTTCTGACCCACGAATATGCGGCAGTCCGTTAGGTTCTTGATGGTCTGTATCATGGATCCGCTCTTCCCTATGACCCTGGAGACCTTGGAATAGGGGATCTCCACGATCCGCCCGCCCTCCAGTCTCCTGAGGCCGGAGTCGTTCATGGTCACCTGTATCTTCTTGCTCTCGTCCACCATCAGGATCTTCAGCATGACGACGTGCCCGAGATTCAGGTATCGGGACGTGTCCCCGAACTCCACCTTCCAGGGGACCTCGCTGACGTGGAGGGGCGCCGGGTAGGGGGCGTTTATGTTGACCAGCCAGTTGGAAGGTCCGATGTCCTCTATGACGCCGATGACCGTGTCGCCCGTCGTGGGCATGTAGCGCCCGCTCAGCGGTATTACGCTGACGCTGTTCTGAAATACGTTCTTCACACCCAGTACCGAGGCGTGTATCCTGCCGTCGAGCACATAGGTGTTGTCCCCCGATTTGAGGCCGCTGTCATCAAGCACGTCCCCGGGGACCACGACCTCGCGCGCGGGTCTGGCGTTCTTTCTTTCCATTTTATCACTTCTCGAATGTTATTTTGCTCAGTTGATAAGCTTGACCGAAGCGCTGCCTTTTGTCTTCTGTTTCAGCTTTTCGGCCAGTTCTGTCGTAAGGCCCGCGGGTATCTCCATCAGACCTATCCAGGAGCCATCTGGTGCCCATTCCTCCCTCTCCACGGTTCCGTAGCGGACGAGTTCGTCATAGCATTTCCCGTAGGCGTCGCCCGGCAGCTTGATGGCTATCCTGCTCTTCTCGAACCTTATAGGCAGGAGGGGGCGGAGGAGATGCATGGCCTCATCGATCTCCTTGTCGAACGGCTTGAAAGGGTCGACATGGAATTTGGCCTCGTCCAGGGCGAGCTCTATCCTCTTGGGCGGGTGCGGCGTCTTGGTCTGAGGGTTGATGGCGTTGGCGGCGATGTAGGTTATTATGCGGTTCCTCTTGGCCTCCAGCATCTCCCTGCGCTGCTCGGCGGTTATCTGGACCTCGCCCTTGTCCAGTATCCTGCGGGCTATGGCTGCGATGTCGTCCGTTCCGAAGGCCTCTCTGACCTTCTCCTCGGACGGCCTCGTCCCCTTGCGGGCGTTGTTGAAGACCTCCTCGACCGCCATGTACTCCGAGAGGTCCAACTCTCTGCCCGCCTTCATCATGTCTGTCACCTTGGGATCCAGAAGGATCTCGAAAGTCTCCCCGTGCGTTTCAAGCCTGGCCACTATGGCCTCGTCGAGGTTGACCATGACATCACCCTCCCGGCAGGGTCAGATCTGCGAAAGGAGATCGGCCAGTTCCTTCTCGTCGAGTCTCCTGAATCTCTTGCCCTTCTCCACAACGCCCACTTCCACCGTCTGCGGGGTGGGCTTGTCCTCGGTGGCCGCAGCCAGGGCCCTCAGGCCGAGCTTCATCGCGTCGGTGTAGGTCATATCCTCCTGATACTCCTTCTCGAAGAGATCCATCACGGCGGGGCGTCCGGACCCTATGCTGCTGGCCTTGTAAGCCACGAGTGCTCCGGAAGGATCCGTCTCGAACAGCTGGCAGCCCAGATCGTCTACCCCTGCCACGAGGAGCGCCGTCCCGAAGGGGCGGACGCCTCCGTACTGCGTGTAGTTCTGCTTGAAGTCGCATATCTTCTTGACGAGACCCTCGACCGTTATGTTCTCATTGTAGGTTATCTTGTGTATCTGCGCGTTCTTCCTGGCCTCGTCGACCAGTATCCTGGCGTCAGCGACGAGACCGGATGTGGCGCAGCCTATATGCTCGTCTATGTCGTAAATCTTCTCGATCGACTTGGGCTCCACCAGTCTGCTGGAGAGCCTCTTGTCCACGAGCAGGATGACTCCGTTGTCGTATCTCAGCCCTATCGTGGTTGTGCCCTTCTTGACCGCCTCGCGCGCATACTCCACTTGGAACAATCTTCCGTCGGGGGAGAACACGGTGATACCCCTGTCATAGGCCATTTGTCCTGGTTGCATAATCCTGCTGCTCCTTTTTCTTTACTCGAGAGCCTAGTTATACTCGCGCAGTATTTATTGCTTTACAGTCGGGCGCCTGCGCCGCGGGGCGCTTCTCATACCAGGATATCTGTCGCGCAGGGTCCGCAGGGTCCCCGAGGTCAGCAGGGATTCCGCTTCGGGATCCGCCCTGGTGACCAGACGCACGGTGTCATCCACATCCTTCGGCGGACAGCGCACTATGCACCACCCCGAGGAGCACTGAACCACGTACGGGGCGGATTCCCCGCGCAGCGCCCTGAGCTTGCCAATCAGCGCCTCTTTGGTGGTCCTCGGGCCCACCCTGAACGCCACGTACCTGCGGCGCCCCCTCTTCTCCTTGACGGCCATCGGCACTCCATGGGATCAGCGTTCTTTACGTTTGCCCCCTCCGGCGTCGAAACGGGTCAGTTCGTAGACGGCCCCGCAGGAGGAGCAGACGGGGTCCTCTCCGTCCACCGAGGCCCCGCAGGAGCAGGTGAAGGTCCCGTCCGGCCAGGGCAGAACTGCCCCGCAGAGGCAGGAGTTGCCCTTGATGTATCTTCCGCACACCGGGCAGCGGGCGCGGTCCGGCTTCCTGACCGAGAGCTCCGAATAAGGCCTGGAGCAATAGGGGCACGCCCCCGTGGGGAGGGCGCAGGCGTCGTGGAAGATCATGCCGCACGGGCATTCCGCGACCGACTCGTCACCGATCCTTCCCAAGCATATGCCGCAGTTCCCCGACCTATATTTCTCGTCCAAAAAATAGGTAGTTCCCCCGTCATCCCCGCCTTTTCCAGCGTTCCTGGACAAGTAGCTCCGCTCCGATCTCATTCTCCAGATCAGGATGATGGATGCGCCAGCCATCGCGGATATCGATAATCCCAGTACGACGATTAACATCGAGTCCGTCATACCAGCGGTTAATAAATCTATGCATTTAAATCATCCTGTCGGCCGTCGGATAATCCGTGGAAATTTATTTCTAAAAAATTCGAACTATCCTCTTTAAGAGGACACATAGTCTGGTAGCATTACCTTCAGTGACAATCGTAAAAGAAAGGTTGTTTTTATACATCTGGCTATGTGCTAAAAACGGCGTACTTCAAACATATTCCAAAGAAAAACAGGCCCTTGTGAAAATCTGCTTTTGAAACAATATTTTGTTATAAAAGCTTTGTGTGATAAGGGTTAATAAATGAAACCAGCATTACATCCGCATTCCAAACACCAGTTGGTATAACGGAGGCAAAGATTTGACAAAATCAGCATTGGTTATTGGTGGCGGAATCGCAGGTATACAGGCTTCGCTGGACCTTGCGGACAGGGACATTCACGTCTATCTGGTGGAGAAAGACCCCACGATAGGCGGAAAGATGTCCCGTCTCGACAAGACATTCCCTACGAACGACTGTTCCGCTTGCATTCTCTCGCCCAAGATGGCAGACTGTATCGGTCACCCGAACATCACTACTTTGACATATCACGAGGTACTGAAGGTCGACGGGGAGGCCGGGAACTACAAGGTAACGGTCAAGAAGAAGGCCAGATACGTAAACCCCAGCGAATGTACCGGCTGCGGCGACTGTATCGTCAAGTGTCCCTCCAAAGGTATCCCCGACCAGTTCGAGTTCGGGCTCGTGACCAGGAAAGCTATATACATCCCCCACGCGCAGGCCGTCCCCAGGGTCGCCATCATCGATGCCGACAACTGCAGGATGATCCAGAGCGGCAAGTGCGGCGTATGTCAGAAGCAGTGCGGCAAGGGCGCCATACACTACGACGACAAGGACGAGGAGATCGTCCTCGAGGTCGGATCCATCGTCTCCGCCGTGGGATTCCAGGTTTGGGATGCCAAGATAGCCACCGAGTACGGCTATGGCAGATACCAGAACGTCGTCACCGCTCTCGAGTACGAGAGGATGATGTGCGCTTCCGGTCCCGACCACGGGCACATCAAGGTCCCCTCCACCGGAGAGGCCCCCAAGAAGATCGCTTTCATCCAGTGTTGCGGATCCAGGTCCGAGAAGAAGGGATGGAAGAAGTACTGTTCATCCGTCTGCTGCATGTACGCTACCAAGCAGGCGATGATCACCAAGGAGCACGGGGACGTCCAGGAAGACATATTCTTCATGGACATAAGATCCTACGGAAAGGAGTTCGAGGCCTATATACACAGGGCCGAGAACGAGTACAAGATCAACATGCACAGGTCCTCCCGCGTGGCAGGAGTCGAGGAGGATCCCAAGACCAAGCAGCTGATCGTATCTTACACGGACGCGGAGAACAACCGCTGTGACGATGCGTACGACCTCGTGGTCCTGTCCATCGGGCTCAACCCGCCCGACGGGGCCAAGGAGTTCGCCGACGTGCTTGGCATAGAGCTCAACGAGTACGGCTTCTGCAAGACATCGGTGTACCACCCCCTGGAGACCACCAGGAAGGGCATATTCGTAACCGGCGCATTCGCGTCCCCCAAGGACATCCCCACATCCGTGGCGGAGGCCTGCGGAGCATCCGCGAAGGCCGGAGCGTACATAGTCGACAAGGATTTCGTTCCCTGCGAGCCCAAGGTGTACCCCGCCGAGAAGGACATCTCCGGACAGGAGCCCCGCGTCGGCGTCTGGGTGTGCCACTGCGGTATCAACATCGGTTCCACCGTAGACGTGCCCGGCGTCACCGAGTACGCCAAGGGACTCCCCGGCGTCGTCTACGCCCAGGAGACCATGTACGCATGCGCACAGGACTGCCTGGAGCAGATATCCACCGCCATCAAGGAGCAGAACCTCAACCGTGTGGTAGTGGCCTCCTGCACCCCCAGGACCCACGAGCCCCTCTTCAGGACCGCCTGCAGGGAGGGAGGTCTCAACCCCTACCTCTTCAACATGGCGAACATCCGTGACCAGTGCTCCTGGATTCACATGCACGACCAGGAGGCGGCAACCGAGAAGGCCAAGGACCTCCTCAGGATGGCCGTCGCCAAGTCCGCTCTGCTGGAGCCTCTGCAGGGCACCTTCATACCCGTCACCGGGTCCGCTGCCGTCATCGGAGGCGGGATAACCGGTATGACAACCGCCCTAGACATCGCGGCGCAGGGATACCCTGTGCACCTGGTGGAGAGGGAGGGCCACCTGGGAGGCAACGCCCTCAGGTTCAGGCACAAGGAGGACGGCGTCGCGGTGCAGGACTTCATAAAGGACCTCATATCCAAGGTCGAGTCCTGCAGTCTGATAACCGTGCACAAGAGCTCCACCGTCAAGGACATACCCGGTTTCGTCGGCAACTTCAAGCTGATACTAACCGACGGCAACGAGTACCCTGTCGGCGCGGTCATCCTGGCAGTAGGCGCGTCCGAGTACAAGCCCACCGAGTACGGATACGGCAAGGACGCCAAGGTCACCACGATCCTGGAGGTCGAGAACGCTCTCGACGGGGGCAAGTTCAATGCCAAGGACGTCGCGTTCATACAGTGCATCGGATCCAGGTCCGACACAGTGAACTACTGTTCGCGTGTCTGCTGCTCCGGCGCCCTGCGCAACGCCATCGCAATGAAGATGAAAGACCCCACGACCAACGTAACCGTCATACACAAGGACATCAGGACGTACGGGTTCCGCGAGGAGCTGTACAACAAGGCCTGCTCCCTGGGAGTCAGGTTCCTCAGGTACTGCGTGGACAACGCCCTTCCCGAATACGACGGGAAGACCGTCAAGGCCCACGACAGCATACTGGGCACCGACGTGGAGGTGCCGGTGGACTGTGTCGTTCTCTCCGCAGGGATAACCCCCGACCGCGAGGAGAAGGAGGAGATCGCGAAGATGCTCAAGGTCCCGATAAGCAAGGACGGCTTCTATTTCGAGGCCCACCAGAAACTCAGGCCCGTGGACTTCGCGACCGAAGGCGTCTTCGTCGCGGGAGCGGCGCACTGGCCCAAATTCATGGACGAGTGCATAGCCCAGGCATCCGGTGCCGCATCCAGGGCACTCACCATAATAAGCAAGGAGAACCTCATCTCCGAGGGCATAGTCGCCACCGTCAACGAGAACTACTGCGACGGCTGCGGCGTGTGCAAGGGCTGCTGCGAGTACAGCGCGATAGACATCGTGACCCTTGACGACGGTGCCAAGAGGAGCGTGGTCAACGCGGGTCTCTGCAAGGGCTGCGGATGCTGTGTCGCCGCCTGCCCGTCCGGTGCGATGGAGCAGAAGGGATTCACCAACGCACAGGTCATGGCGGAGATCGATGCATTCTTCGGAGGACAGTGATTATCATGGCAGATTTCGAACCTAAGATAGTAGCGTTCTGCTGCAACTGGTGCTCCTACGCGGGCGCCGACGGAGCCGGCGTGGCCAGGCTCCAGATGCCCACGAACTTCCGCATCATAAGGACCATGTGCTCCGCGAGGATAGACCCCGAGTTCGTCCTCAGGGCGTTCTCCAAAGGCGCCGACGGTGTGATAATCCTTGGATGCCACCCTGCTGACTGCCACTACATCGGCGGCAACTACAGGGCCAGGAGGAGGATCGCACTGCTGAGGATGGTCCTCGAGCAGTACGGATTCGACCCCAAGAGGCTGAGGCTCGAGTGGGTCTCCGCCTCCGAGGGAGAGAAGTTCCAGAAGACGATGGTCGAGTTCATAGACACCATAAAGGCCCTGGGGCCCACCCCCATGAAGGAGGAGTGAAGATGGGATTCTTCGACATATTCAAGAAAAACAAGGCAGAGAAGACGGACAAAACGGCCAAGCCGGCGAAGAAGGAAGCAGAGGAGAAGAAGGCGACCCCCAGGGACGCCGCCGCTCCCGCCACCTCCGGGCTGCCCGCCGTCGATCTCGGAGAGCTCCTCCCCGGTGCGCCCAAGAACGGCAAGATCAAACTGGCCATATACTGGGCAGCGGCCTGCGGAGGATGCGACGTGTCCCTCCTGGACACAAACGAGAGGATCCTGACCATCGGCGACATGGCGGATATCGTCATGTGGCCGATAGCCGCGGACGGAAAGGAGAAGGACATCGCCGCGATGGGGGATCAGGAGATAACCGTCTCGATCATCAACGGAGCCGTAAGGAACTCCGAGAACGAGCATATGGTTAAACTGCTGAGACAGAAGTCGTTGCTGGTCATAAGCTACGGTTCCTGCGCATGCTTCGGAGGGACCCCTGCTCTGGCGAACCTCGTGGACGGCAAGGACGACATACTGGACTATGTCTACACCAAGACCCCCACGACCGCCAACTTCCAGGAGCAGTGCGGGCACAAGTCCGCCCCCATCATACCCCAGAACAGCTACCAGGCACCCGAAGGGGAGCTCACGCTGCCCCTGCTGTATGACACCGTCAAGTCCCTGGACCAGGTTATCGATGTGGATTACTCCATACCCGGTTGCCCGCCGCAGCAGGAGTCCATAGCGGTGCTCCTGAAAGCGCTGGTCGACTTCGTCTACAACGGGGTCGCCCTCCCGCCCAAGGGCACCATGATCGGAGTCACCACGAAGACGCTCTGCGAGGAGTGCCCCAGGCACAAGGAGAACAGGAGGATCACGAAGATCTGCGAGCCCCACGAGGTGGACGTGGATCCCGAACTCTGTCTGATGGACCAGGGCATACTCTGCCTCGGACCGGCGACGGTCGGAGGATGCGGTGCGAAGTGCACCAGGGTAGGCCAGCCCTGCCGCGGCTGCTACGGGCCCACGGAAGTCGTCCAGGAGCAGGGAGCGAGCATGTTCACAGCTGTGGCTTCGCTGTTCCCGGTCCTGGAGGAGGACCCCACCTGCAGCGAGGATGAGATCATAGACATCATGAGCACTGTGAAGGATCCGCTCGGATACTTCTACGCGTTCTCGATGTCCAAGGCGCTGATTAAGAGAAAGGTCAGCGAGAAAGGAGGTCAGTGAAATGGCCGGACCTATCATTTGGGATGAGAAACACAAAGTCAGCACAAACCGTGTTGAGGTCGACCCGATCACGCGTCTCGAGGGACACGGAAAGATTGAGATCTTCCTTGACAAGGATGGAAATGCCGAGAAGGCGTACTGGCAGATCCCCGAGCTCAGAGGGTTCGAGAGGTTCTGCGTGGGCAGGAGGGTCACGGAGCTCAACCAGATAACCGCTAGGCTCTGCGGCGTCTGCCCGGGCGCCCACCACCTGGCCTCCACGAAGGCCATCGACGGCTGCTACAACACGAAGCCCACCGAGACGGCGTTCCTGATAAGGGATCTGTTCTACGATGCGCACTTCGTGCACAGCCACATAGCGCACTTCTACGCGCTGGCGGCTCCCGACTTCGTCCTCGGACCAGGATCACCCGCGGCCAACAGGAATGTCCTGGGCGTCGTCGGTGCGGTCGGTCTCGAGCTCGGAGGTGCGGTCCTGAAGGCCCGTGCGCAGGCCCAGAAGATACAGGCCATGATCGGAGGCAAGGCCACGCACCCCTGCATGGGTGTGCCCGGCGGAGTCTCCATGGGTCTGAACAAGGAGCAGCAGAAGGAGATCATATCCTATGCGGAGAACCTTGTCGAGTTCGGTAAGACCTCCATGCAGGTGTTCAACGACGTCGTCCTTGCAAACAAGGACTACCTGGGCATCATCGCCAATCCCGATCTGTACTACCAGGAGACCTACTCCATGGGAATGGTCAGCGACAGGAAGGGCAAGAACCAGATGGAGTTCCACGACGGGCCCGTAAGGGTCGTAGACCAGAAAGGCAAAGAGGTCTACAAGTACAACCCGGACGACTACCTGGACTACATCGCCGAAGCGGTCGAGCCCTGGTCCTACGAGAAGTTCCCCTACCTGAGGAAGATCGGGTACAAGGGAATCGTGGACGGACCCGACAGCGGACTGTACCGTGCCACACCCTTGTCCAGAGTCAATGCCTGCGACAGCATCAGCACGCCCATAGCGCAGTCCGAGCTGGAGAGGTTCCGCGGGACCTTCAAGGACCTCGGTGTCGAGGGCCCGGTCCACTTCAACCTCGCCACCCACTGGGCAAGGATCATCGAGATGATCTTCGCGGCAGAACGGTGCCTGGAGAATGCTCAGGACAAGGATTTGTGCAACAGCGACATCAAGCAGAAGGACATCTCCCCCGGAGGAAGGGGAGTCGGCTGCGTCGAGGCCCCCAGGGGAACGCTCACGCACGACTACGTCTGCGATGAGAACGGCATAGTCACCGCATGCAACCTCGTGGTCGGGACCACAAACAACAACGGCCCCATAAACTTCGATGTCTGCAAGGTCGCCAAGGCTCTGATCAAGAACTACGAGGTATCCCCCGGGCTCCTGAACATGGTCGAGATGGCCTTCAGGGCGTACGATCCGTGCAACTCCTGTGCCACGCACAGCCTGCCCGGTCAGATGCCCCTGACCGCCGTGATCAGGGACGTGGATGGAAACATCTACGACACCGTCACCCGCAACTAAACAACATGGGGGGCAACCCCCTTCTTATCCTTTTATACCTCCCTTCCTGCAGAACTCGCTCCGTCTGGAGCGCAGCCGTTCAGTAACCCGGCCTGGGTCCCCGAATGCCTCTCCTGGTCCTCTTGTCGACCATCAGGTCTTCACGTCTGCCGAGGTCTATTCCATCCAGGAGGTACAGGTGCGCGTTGTCCAGGTCCGGCAGCCCGCTCCTCAGGACGGGTCCCAGCAGCTCCTCTCCCTCTGCATTGACGGGAGAGCCCCCGAGCATACGGTTGAAAGCGGGTATGACTATGAACGAAGAGGGGAGCCGCGCGTATCTCTCGTCCTCGGAGATCCTGAACCTCCCGCGCATCCAGCAGGGCTCGGTGGCGATCCTCCCCACACCGTCCCGGAACATGACAGCAGGGTGGTTGTGGGCGAGTATCAAGGTGTCCTTCCCCATGACCTCAGGTGATGGCCAGGTGTGCCCGTGGGCCAAGCCCGCATCATCCAGCACCATGCCCGAGGCGGGCATGAGTCTTACGCGGGAGGGCAGGAACTCCTCTATGTTGGTATCGTGGTTCCCCCTGACGACGTTGATGATGTCGAAGCGCTCCAGCAACCCCTCGAAGAATTCCGGTATCTCCCTGTATTCCTGTTTTGAGGACCCCGGGACGGAATCCTTCACATCCCCCAGGACGATGAGCCTTGTGGAATCCCCCGCCGCTTCCATCACGGCATCATACATCATTCGGGTTCTGGAAGGAATATGGAAGCCCTTGCTCATGAGATGGCTCTCCAGACCTATGTGCAGGTCCCCGATGATCAGAGCGCTCCCCGCCCTCAGTGCGGGGACGCCGTGGACTGGCTGTATGTTCATGTCAACCCTTCAGGCCGTCCCTGAGCACGGACGGTATATCCTCTATCAGGTCGGTGGCGATCATCCCGTAGGATCTGGAGCAGAAGGCGGCCTCTCCGGCCCTGCCGCAGATGTACGTCCCCAGACAGGCCGCGTCGAATGGGGCCATCCCCTTGGCGAGAAGTCCCGCCACGATGCCTGCCAGCGCATCCCCGGTGCCACCCACCGTCATGGCGGGGGTGCCCGTATGGTTCCTCCTCAGGGACAAGCCGTCCGAGATCACATCCTCGGGCCCTTTCAGCACGACGACCGAACCGAAGCGCGACGCGGCCTCTGCCGCGTCCTCCGAACGGTCCTCCACCCTGCGCCCCAGGAGCAGAGACATCTCACGTTCATGTGGTGTAATGACCACGGGTGCGTGGAACGAGACGTCTCCGCCTGCCAGCGCCTTCAGGCCGTCCGCATCTATTACCATAGGTCTTTCACAGGACGCCGCCAGCGCCCTCACGGTCTCCGCGGTGCGGGGGGACGTCCCCAGTCCGGGCCCTATCAAGACGGCATCGGACTCCCTCACGGCCTCCGCGAGGGCACCCAGGCTCTCCGGGCCCAAGACATCGCCCTTCAGTCTCAGCATGGTGAAGTTCGGAGACATGGAGGCTATGGCTGAGAAACAGGATTCGGGCACGGCTATCCTGACCAGGTCCGCTCCCGTTCTAAGGGCCGCCAGCGCGGCCAACGCGGGTGCGCCGGTGTATGGGCCGCCCCCTACCACCAGGACTCTGCCGTTGTCTCCTTTGTGGCTTTTAGGGTCGGGCAGAGGATATCTGAGCATGTCTCCCGGACCCACAAGATCTGCTGCTTCCCGGGGTATCCCTATGTCGCATACGACTATCCTGCCGCAGCTGGCCTCGTCCATGCCCTCCTTAACATCATGGAAGGTGACAGTAAGCGAGGGTCTCACGCAGAGGTCGGTACCCATCCCGGTGGGGACATCGGCCGAAACCACTGCGCCTCCGAACCCCCGTATCCATTCGATGAAGTCTGCGTAAACACCGCGCGGGGGACCGTTTCCGCCGGTGCCCAGAGCGCAGTCCACAACCACGTCGTAATCATCATGCCTCGCTTCGGAGAAAGGTATGATGTCGGTGCGAAGCATGGAGTACTGTTTTCTGGAGGGCTCGCTTCTGATATCTTCAGCGGGACGTAGCAGGGCCACGGTGACATCGTTGCCCTCCAGCCTGTTGGCGGCTGCGAAGCCGTCTCCTCCGTTGTTTCCGGTCCCGCACACTATAAGGATCCTTCTGCCGGGATACTCATCCCCGATTACCTCGGCCAGTCTGGAGCCGGCGTTCTCCATCAAGGTGTCCAAGCTGACACCCAGCGCCTCCGAGTTCCTGTCCAGGATCATGGAGTCAAGGGCGGTTATCATGGGGCCTCCCGGTTCAGCGGCCCTGGTTCTTCACGAGTATCTCGCCTATCGCCGGCAGGATCTCGGTCTTGGACATCTTATCCCTCTCCACACGGACGCATCCGCGCTTGGCCGCCCAGTTGGCGGGGTAGGACTTGTCCTCGAAAACCCTGTACTCAAGGTCCAATATGGTTGCGCCCTTGGCGATGATGTCCAGGCTGGGTTCCCTGACGCAAAGGTGCCTCGGAACCCTGCGGCCCTGGGAACGGGTGCGTTCTATGTCAAAGTATTCCGGCCACAGAACGATAGCCGTGTCATCGTCGTAAGTCATATGAATCAAAAGGGGTAATGGCGAAAGGGGTTTTTGTAGTTACTCAAAGGTCTCACTCGAGAACAGCGTTTACGACTCCGTCCTGTCCAGGCCTGGAAGTGACGACGGCGAGTCCGAGTTCGGTCTCGATCTTGGCACCCTTGTTGATTATGTTGCGCTGAACGTAGTTGGGGTCGGCAGGGTTGACTTTGACGTTGAGCACCTTAGCTCTCTGGACCTGGTTGGTCTTCTTATCGAGTATGTTCGCGTAGTCCGCCGTCAGCATACCGATCTTCATGTTACCGCCGGCACCGCGGTACTGTTTGAGAGTCTCCTCGCCCATCTTGGTGAACTGCTTCTCTCTGCTGATCTCGTACTTCTTCTTGCCTCTGCTGACCACGAGCCTTCCGCCGGTGGGCTTCCTCTTAGACTTACCCTGCCAAAGTGCCATTTTAATCAAAACCTCTAAACATGGTTCTCTATATAAACTTTATTCAGACGGGGCGCACCCTCATCTGCTGAGGGGGCCCAGCAGCTCCGCCGAGGCGGCTCCCCCATCCAGTGTCACCAGGGCCGAGCGGCCGTCCCGGGCGGGCCCCGGGTTGACGAACAGCGTGTCTCCGAACCTGACCGCCCCGATGGCCTCGTGTATGTGTCCGGACAGAGCCAGGACGGGACTGAATTCATCGACGATCCTCCTTATGCCGGTGCTGCCTACGTTTAGGCCCGAGGGTATCGTGTCCAATCTGCCGTGGGCCGGGGCATGAGTCATCAGTATCATCCCATTCTTGGATATAGGTCTGAGCATGCTGTACAGGTTCTCCTCGGACAGCTCGAACGGAGTATCGAATATGGTGGGGTTGGAACCTCCGACCGCGGCCAGGTGCATGCCGCCTATCTCGGTGCACTCGCCGTGCATGCTGTGGCAGACCCCCTTTATCCTCTCGGGGAGGTCCAGTGGATCGCAGTTCCCGGGTATGGCGTAGACCTCTGAATCTATGCTCTCCAGGATACCTACAGCATCCTCCGATGTCCCGAAGTCCGTTATGTCCCCGAGGAACAGGACCGCATCCGGACTGTATTCCTTTATCTCGGCGTTTATCCAGCCGAGAGCGGACGTCTTCTGATGCAGGTCGGTTATGACCAGGAATCTCATATTCCCTCAATGGAGGGCATGTTACATTAACATTGTCTTGTAGGTGTTATGTGTTCACTAATGCGCGCGTTATAGTCTATATAATCGATGAACAACCTAACAAGGGGACACGATGGAGCCGGGGGCGGAAGCGGATATCCGAAAAAGCATGAAGCGTGGGGGGCGAGATTCGAACTCGCGAGTCCTTACGGACATTAGATTAGCAGTCTAACGCCTTACCAGGCTGGGCCACCCCCACACCGGGATGGGGGTAAGAGGTTTCCATATTAAAACTTTGGATGGGTCCGGCGGAGACAGGCATCCTGCGTCTCGTGCGGTTGTCGGGCGGCGGTTCCGATTCCGTCCGGAGGATCCGGGCAAGCCTATGCGAGACTCCCCGGCCCACGGACGTTCCCGCCGCCTCCGTTGTTGAACGGCTCCTGGACAACGGCCAGTTCAAGCCGTCCGAACGCAGTCAGAGGCCCGGGAGCCGCCCTTTGGATACGGACTTTCGGCATCTTTATATATCGCCGGTACTAACCCCGTATCCACTCGTTTGGCGGGGAGGGATGGTGACAGAAACCATTATATACTCCACCGTTATACGAGGGAATGCGCGAGTCGGCGAGACCCCCCAAACACAGGGGCGGTTGGGACCGACCCAGCAACATGGAGAATCAAGATCTCCGCCGAAAGGCGTGCTCTCTTGGATTCTGACGTTCGATGCTACGAATGTTCTGTTAGACGGAACATTCGATTGAGTGAGCCGTCCTAATGGAACATCACGGTGAAACATGGTAAACTGCCAGTTTCTATTTCATCCATCATATGACGTCATTAAAGTCAAGTGATTTGACTCCGGTTGATCCTGCCGGCGGCCACCGCTATAGGAATTCGATTAAGACATGCGAGTCGAGAGTCGTAATGGACTCGGCGGACTGCTCAGTAACACGTGGATAACATGCCCTTAAGTGGAGGATAATCTCGGGAAATTGAGGATAATACTCCATAGATCATGAAATCTGGAATGATTCATGGTTCAAAGTTCCGGCGCTTAAGGATTGGTCTGCGGCCTATCAGGTAGTAGTGGGTGTAACGTACCTACTAGCCTATGACGGGTATGGGCCTTGAGAGAGGGAGCCCAGAGTTGGATTCTGAGACACGAATCCAGGCCCTACGGGGCGCAGCAGTCGCGAAAACTTCACACTGGGGGCAACCCCGATGAGGGAATTCCTAGTGCTAGCGCTTTTTGTGCTAGCTTTTCTTCAGTATAGATAGCTGGAGGAATAAGGGCTGGGTAAGACGGGTGCCAGCCGCCGCGGTAATACCTGCAGCCCAAGTGGTGGTCGATTTTATTGAGTCTAAAACGTTCGTAGCCGGTTTGATAAATCCTTGGGTAAATCGGAGAGCTTAACTTTCCGACTTCCGAGGAGACTGTCAAACTTGGGACCGGGAGAGGCAAGAGGTACTTGAGGGGTAGGGGTAAAATCCTGTAATCCTTTAAGGACCACCGGTGGCGAAGGCGTCTTGCTAGAACGGATCCGACGGTGAGGGACGAAGCCCTGGGTCGCAAACGGGATTAGATACCCCGGTAGTCCAGGGTGTAAACGCTGCAGACTTGGTGTTGGAGATCCTTCGTGGGTATTCAGTGCCGGAGAGAAGTTGTTAAGTCTGCTACTTGGGGAGTACGTCCGCAAGGATGAAACTTAAAGGAATTGGCGGGGGAGCACCGCAACGGGAGGAGCGTGCGGTTTAATTGGATTCAACACCGGAAAACTCACCAGGAGCGACGGTTACATGAAAGTCAGGCTGATGACCTTACTCGATTTTCCGAGAGGTGGTGCATGGCCGTCGTCAGTTCGTACCGTAAGGCGTTCTCTTAAGTGAGATAACGAACGAGACCCTCACTAATAGTTGCTACTCCATCCTCCGGGGTGGAGGCACACTATTGGGACCGCTGGCGCTAAGTCAGAGGAAGGAGAGGTCAACGGTAGGTCAGTATGCCCCGAATCTCCTGGGCTACACGCGCGCTACAAAGGGCGGGACAATGGGCTCCGACGCCGAGAGGCGAAGGTAATCTCGAAACCCGTCCGTAGTTCGGATTGAGGGTTGTAACTCACCCTCATGAAGCTGGATTCCGTAGTAATCGCGAATCAACAATTCGCGGTGAATATGCCCCTGCTCCTTGCACACACCGCCCGTCAAACCACCCGAGTTGGGTTTCAGTGAGGCTGCCCTTTTATGGGGTTGTCGAACTGAGATTTAGCAAGGAGGGTTAAGTCGTAACAAGGTATCTGTAGGGGAACCTGCAGATGGATCACCTCCTACGCAGGGTGGGGCCTAGCCCCACCCTCAAAACACACTGTGTATAATTGCAAGGAAATTCCCAAAACGAATTTCCCGCAATTCCTTTGGCAGCTTACCATGCGCTAAACGTAGCATCGAACGTCATCTCCCATACTTCTGCATTCTCGTTTTCACAGCGGCTTCTGCATCTGTTTGAAATATTATATCCACGTTCTTCAGGACGATGACATCCAACCCTACTCTGGAGACGATATATGGAAGGAAGTCCGTGCGTTCGTACAGTGACGATCCCGTTTCCGACAAGGATCTGAAAGAGCTCGTCAAGGCCGGTTTCCACGCCGCCAACGGCGTCAACGCTCAGGCACTAAGATTCGCGGTCGTTTCCAACCGTGAGAAGCTCCGCGAATACTCCGATTACTCCAAGCCCGCTTTCCTGGCCTCCCTGAAGGCCAACGGGATCGAGAGCGAGTACATGGAGAAGAAGCTGACCACCCCCGATCTGAACATATTCTGCAACGCCCCCTCGGCCGTATTCATCTTCGCGGGCCCGGAGGCCGCAACACCCGTGGAGGACGCCTCCCTGGCCGCTGGGAACATTATGCTGGCGGCCCGCTCGATGGGCCTCGGGACATGCTGGATAGGTTTCGCCGCCCCGCTGGACGGGAACGACGGTTTCAGGAAGGAGAACAACGTTCCCGACGACTGCAGGCTTCTGGCATCGATAATAGTCGGGCACCCCACGAAGGACAGGGAGCCGACCCCGAGGAAGGAGCCAGTCATACTGAACTGGCTGAGATGAATCCCCCGTCGAAAACACGACGGCCAGAATGCAAGTGGTAGTCCCGTCCGGATTCGAACCGGAGTCGCCGGCTCCAAAGGCCAGCATGATTGACCGCTACACCACGGGACTGTCTGTCGGGCGATATATCCTGATCGTTTATCATTCTTGCGAGCCGTCACCGTCTCCAGGACCGGACGGTCTTGCCCGGCGGGTCTCCTCACCTCTGAGGTAGGTGCTCTCCCCACCGGTTATCCGGACGTCCAGGAAGGTTCCGAGGGGTATGTCGCCATGCACAGCCACCGGCCGGTAGTTGTCGGTCCTGCAGATCACGGTCCCCGGCTTGCCGTTCTCCGTGGCCAGGACCCTGTACTCCCTGCCGACCATGGTGCGGTTCACATCGTACTCCGTAAGGTTCTTCAGATCGGTGAGCTCCCTGGAGCGGTCCTTGCTCACGTTGCCACCAACGGCCTCCATCCCGGCCGCGAGGGTGCCCGGCCGCGGGGAGAAGCGGGTTATGTTCAGCGTGTCCGCTCTCAGCCGTCTCACCAGGTCCATGCTCCGACGGTGGTCCTCGTCGGTCTCTCCCGGGAAGCCCGTTATGAGATCAGTCGCTATGCTCAGGTCAGGATAGGTGTCCCTCAGGCTGCCCGCCATACTCATGAACCCTCCCGCCGTGTACCTTCTCCCCATCCTCTCCAGCACGCTGTCGCTTCCGCTCTGCACGGGTATGTGCAGGAACCTGTAAACCCTGGGGTCCGCCATGGCATCCAGCAGACCGTCGGATATGCGCTCCAGGCTGTCTGGGTTCATCATGCCTATCCGTATCCTGTAGTCACCCGGGAAATCAAGCATCCTCCGCAGGAGGGCGTCCAGAGACGTTCCCCGGTCGGTACCGTAGCACGCGGTGTCCTGGGCAGTGACGAGTATCTCCCTCACCCCGTTCTCCAGCATGTCCTTGAACCTGCGGAGCACCTCCTCCTCGGAAGAGCTCACCAATCTCCCGCGGGCCAGTCTGGTTATGCAATAGGTGCATCTGCCCATGCAACCCTGCGCTATCGGTATTATGCCCGAGATCCCGTAGGGGATGTCGGCGACCGGCTCCGAGTGCCCGTAGGTGTCCCCGACAGCGGAGGAGAAGACGGAGTATCGGTCGGGCGGGATTATCAGAGAATCCGGAAGGCGCAAGGCTATCCTGCCGGGCTGGACTTTCGCCATGCAACCCGTGACCACCACCCTCTTACCTGCTCTCCTGAGCTCGGACATCCTCTTCAGCATCTTCTTCTCCGTGGTGTCCACCACGGTGCATGTGTTGAGTACCACGATGTCGGCGCATTCGGGAGAATCCGCGGGAGAGTGCCCGAGCTCGGACATCCTGCGGGAGAACTGCTCCCCCTCCCCGCGGTTCATGGTGCATCCGTAGGATTCCACGAAGTATCTCATGTTCCTGACCGATCAGCGGGTGGTGGGTTCCTTGCTGACGACGGCGAAGGCGGTCCTGGCGGAGATCTTGGTGATCTTGGCATGGACTGTGGCGCCCTTTATGGTCCCGGGGCAGATAACCAGGTAATTGTAGTATTTGCCCACTCCGTCGCCCTTCCTTCCGACGTCGCTTATGAAGATCTCCACGATGTCCCCCTCCCTGAGGGTGTTGGGCGCGTCGAACTTGGGGGCCTTCCTGACGTTTATGGATCTGCGGGCCCCGCAGGCCTCGCACTCCAGTATGAGGGTGCGGTCCTCTCTGACCATCTTGGTGTCCGGGAGTCCGCATTCCGAGCATACGACGTAGGTCTCGGTGTATGTCTGGATCTTGTCGTTTATGTTGGCGGGGCTGATCTTAGCCTTGAAGACCGCTCTGCGGCCCTCAATGTTCCCGGGAGTCCCCAGCTCCTTCAAGAGGAACTGGAGCAGATGCAGAGGATCCCTCCTGAGCTTGTCGGTGATGTCGATGAAGTTCCTGATAACGGTGATCTTTCCCTCCTGGAGTATGTCGAGCTCGGGGAGCGTGAACCTCTCGTGGTTCTCTATGGTCTCGGGAAGGACGCTTTTGGCCCTATCAAGCAATGCAAAGTAATCTTCATCCGCCATTATTATCGCCTGTTGCCGCTAAGCCCGTCTATCTTATAAAGATTAGCGTGCGCGGTGTAGGTTCGACAATCTACTGCGCACGCCCGTCTCGAGGGAATGCCCCCGTGCCGGGCCCCTCTCCGTACCGGTAAGCCATCGCCGCCTCCACCAGACCCAGGTGGAGAGGCGAAGGCCTGCCGGGCCGGGACCTGAACTCCGGGTGGAACTGGGATGCTACGAAGTAGGGGTGCCCCCTCAGCTCCCCTATCTCCATCCTCCTGTCGGAATCCGAACGGCCCACGAACCTCCAGCCCGAGCCCTCCAGCCGTCCGATGTAATCCGGGTTCACTTCATACCTGTGACGGTGTCTCTCCTCGACCTCCTCCCTGCCATACAGGCGGTACGCGGCGCTGTCACGGGCTATACTGACAGGTATGGCACCGAGGCGCATGCTGGCACCCTTCCCTCCGATTCCCTTCTGCTCGTCCATCAGGAAAACCACGGGGTCTGCGCAGCCCGGGTCGAACTCGGTGCTGTCCGCATCCAGGCCCGCAAGATGCCTGGCAATCTCCAAGGTGGCTATCTGGAAACCCAGGCAGACGCCCAGGAACGGGATCCCGTTCTCCCTGGAATACCTGGCCGCCTCGATCATGCCTCCGACGCCCCTTGTTCCGAATCCCCCCGGAATCAGGACGCCGTCAGCACCCTCCAGCAGCTCCCCGGCTGGATGGACCATGAATTCGTCACTATCTATGAAGGCTACCCTGACGCGGCACCCCCTCTCCGCTCCTGCGTGCACGAAAGCCTCCAGATGGCTGATGTATGAGTCCGCCAACGCTGTGTACTTTCCCACCAGGGCAACACGGATCTCCCTCTCCGGGTTGATGACCCTGTCCACGAAAGCGTTCCAGCAGGTCATGTCGCTTCCCGATGTCAGCGGCCCCAGTTTCATCTGTCCTATTATGCGGTCGGTGACGCCCTGGGCGTCCAGTATCCGTGGGACTTCGTATATGGAAGCTGCGTTCGGGGCGGATACGACGGCCTCCGGCGGGACATCGCAGAACATGGAGATCTTCCTCCTGATGTCCTCCGACATGGGCTCCTGGCATCTGCCTACGACGATGTCGGGCCTTATACCCAGGCTCATGAGCTCCTTAACGGAATGCTGAGTGGGTTTGGTCTTCTGCTCGCCGACGGGGCCCATGACCGGCACCAGCGTAGTGTGGATGAAAAGGCTGTCCTCCCTGCCGATGTCCCGGGCGAGCTGCCTGGCGGCCTCCAGGAAAGGCATGGACTCTATATCCCCGACCGTCCCTCCCACCTCCACTATCGCCGCGTCGGCGCCCGAGTCCCGGGCGGCGGCGGTTATGCGGGCCTTAATCTCATCGGTGATGTGGGGCACGATCTGGACCGTCTTGCCGAGGTAGTCCCCGCGCCTCTCCTTCTCTATGACGGAGCGGTAGATCTTCCCGGTGGTTATGTTATGGTCCTTCGTGAGGACGATGTCCATGAACCTCTCGTAGTTACCCAGGTCTAGATCCACCTCCCCCCCGTCGTCCAGCACGTATACCTCCCCATGCTCGAAGGGATTCATCGTGCCCGCGTCCACGTTCAGATAGGGGTCGATCTTTATCGCGGACACCCTCAGTCCGCGGGATTCCAGCAGGCGCCCTATAGACGATGCGGTTATGCCCTTTCCCAGTCCGGATATCACTCCGCCAGTCACGAAAATAAGCTTCATGTGAGACCAACGGGATTGGTCATTTGATATAATCATAGATAACCTTATTGTTCATACGGATTGATAATCGGATAATTATTATATCAAAATCCTGCGTATATGGTTATAGCAAATACATCCATACACAGAAAGTACCGCAGCAGATTATTAATCCGAAATCGCAATCGAGTGCTCATGCGCCCCAGGTTCTCTAACCGCGCCGATCACGTGATGGAATCCTACATCATGCAGCTGATATCCGTTGCCAACAGACCCGGGATGATATCCTTCGCCACCGGTCTCCCGGACCGCAGGCTGTTCGACACCGAAGGTATCAGGAGGGCGGCGGAGGATGTGCTGGGGGGCCCCGAGTCGAGGGACTCTCTGCAGTACGGAACCACCGAAGGGCTCCCCTCGCTCAGGGAGAAGATCGCCTCCAGGTGCAGGAAGGAGCTCGCCGTGGATGCCCAGGCGGAGGACGTGTTCATAACCAACGGGTCCCAGGAGTGCTTCGATCACATGGGCAAGCTCTTCCTGGACCCCGGGGACGCCGTGGCGGTGGAGAACCCCGGGTACCTGGGCGCCCTGCAGTCCCTGTCCGTCTACGCCCCCCGTTTCGAAGGGGTCGACATCCACGAGTCTGGACCGGACATTTCCATGCTGGAGGCGGCTCTCGGACGCCAGCCCAAGCTGTACTACGCGGTACCGAACTTCCAGAACCCCTCCGGGATGAGCTATCCTCCGGAATCCCGCATTGCGGTGGCCGAGGCCCTGGAGGGATCCGGCTGCCTGCTCATAGAGGATGACGCCTACGGGGAGCTCGGATTCCGCGGCAGGCCGGGCAAATCCATCAAATCCCTGGCTCCTGAGGACACCGTTCTGACCGGTTCCTTCTCCAAGATCATCTCCCCCGGGCTGAGGGTCGGGTGGATGGTCGTCCCGGACTGGCTCAAGGACAGGGTACGCACCTCGATTGAGGCGACCTGTCTTCACTCCGGTTCCTTCTCCCAGAGGGTCATAGACGCCTTTCTGGAGAGGAACGACCTGGATGCTTACCTGCGGCCGATACGCTCGGAGTATGGCAGGAAGAAGCGTCTGTTCCTCGACATGATGGAGGAGGAGTTGCCGGACACCCTGGAATGGAACAATCCCGAAGGAGGGATGTTCGTTTGGCTCAGGACACCAGAGGGCACCGACGCTATGCGTCTATACGAGGCCGCCATGGCCAGGAGGCTTGTAGTCATGCCCGGGCGTCCCTTCCACGTCAGAGGAGGGGGGAACACCCTGAGGCTGAACTTCGCCACCCCCGACGACGATGACATAATTACGGGCATGCGCGCGTTAAGGGACGCTTACAGGGATATCAGCTGAGACAATCCGCAACACAGTTGCAGACAGAGAAGGCATTAAATACAGTGTTAGGATAGCACCGTATGGCTGATAGGTATCTAAACCGTCAAGTTTTAAATACCTTAACCATAATCGCGAGAAACCATTCACGAACACAATGAGGTGAAACATTGGGTAGAGGTCTATACACCGCAAGGAAAATGAGAGAGGACAGGCAGAAGTTCCGCTGGCTCGACAGGGGATACAAGAAAAGGGTGCTAAAGCTGAGGGAGAAATCCGATCCCCTCGAGGGCTCCTCCCAGGCACGCGGCATCGTGCTGGAGAAGGTGGGCATCGAGGCCAAGCAGCCCAACTCCGCCATCAGGAAGTGCGTCAAGATCCAGCTCATCAAGAACGGACGTCAGATAACCGCCTTCGCGGTAGGCGACGGTGCCATCAACTTCATAGATGAGCACGACGAGGTGCTCGTGGAAGGTATCGGCGGTAGGATGGGAAGATCCTACGGAGACATCCCCGGGGTACGTTACAAGGTCATCAAGGTCAACAACGTCTCCCTGAACGAGATGGTCAGAGGCAGGACGGACAAGCCTGTAAGGTGATTACGATGGCAGACGAAACCATGATTCAGAAAGCGCTCATATTCGGAAAGTACGACACGTCCGAGGTTACCGTCAACGACGGCGGTCTGGCAAAATACATAGACCTCACCCCAACCAATGTGCCTCACTCGGGCGGAAAGCACGCCAACAAGTGGTTCGGAAAGTCCAAGCTGAGCATAGTCGAGAGGCTCATCAACAATGTGATGAGGACCGAGAAATACACCGGGAAGAAACTGAAGGCCTACAGAGCGGTGTCTGAGGCCTTCGACGTAATAGCGGCGAAGACAAAGAAGAACCCGGTGCAGGTGCTCGTGGAGGGGCTCGAGAACGCGGCCCCGCGCGAAGAGGTAACAAGGCTACAGTTCGGAGGCATATCCGTTCCCAAGGCGGTGGACATATCTCCCCAGAGGAGACTCGATATCGCTCTCCGTAACCTTTGCAACGGTGTCGTTTCGGCATCGTCGAAGAACAAGAAACCGATTTACGAGTGTCTCGCAGACGAGATAATGCTGGCCGCGAAGGGGGACATGACGTCCTACTCCGTGGCGAAGAAGGAAGAGATCGAGAGGGTAGCCCAGTCGGCCCGCTGATTGTAGATACGTAACATATTGTAAGGTGTAGGCCATGGGAAGAAAAGAAGACAACATCAAACGGGCGACCGAGCTGATGACCGATCAGAAGTACATCAGGAACATCGGTACGGCCGCGCACATCGATCACGGGAAGACTACCTTCTCCGACAACCTCATAGCGGGAGCGGGCATGATGTCCGCAGACCTCGCGGGGGAGCAGCGCGTTCTCGACTACGATGAACAGGAGTCGGCAAGAGGCATAACCATCAACGCCGCCAGCGCATCGATGGTACACAAATACAAAGGCCATGAGTACCTGATCAACCTCATAGACACTCCTGGTCACGTGGACTTCGGCGGAGACGTCACCAGGGCCATGAGGGCCCTGGACGGCGTGTTCATACTCTGCTGTGCGGTCGAGGGCATAATGCCTCAGACGGAGACCGTCATAAGGCAGGCTCTCAAGGAGCGTGTCAGACCACTTCTGTTCATCAACAAGGTGGACAGGATGATCGTGGAGCAGCAGGTCACCAAGGACATGATGATCGCGAAGTTCTCCAAACTCGTCTCCGAGTTCAACCAGAAGATCATGAACATACTGCCCGCCCCGCTCAACAAGCTGTGGCAGGTCAGCATACAGGACGGTACCGTCGCGTTCGGCTCCGCATACAACAACTGGGCGATCTCCGCTCCGTTCATGCAGAGGAGCCACATAACCTTCTCCGACATATTCGACTACTGCGCCCGCGAGGGTGGGCAGGCCGAGCTCGCCAAGAAGTCCCCCCTGCACGAGGTTGTCCTGGAGATGGCCATCGAGCACGTCCAGAACCCCATCGATGCGCAGAAGATACGCATACCGACCATATGGAAGGGCGATCTCGACTCCACCATAGGGAAGCAGATGCTCGCCTGCGACTACAAGGGCGAAGTCTCGCTCATGATAAACAAGATTATAATGGACCCCCATGCGGGAGAGGTCGCCATAGGCAGGCTCTTCTCCGGAGAGGTCACCAAGGGGCAGACCCTCTACATATCCGGCATGCCCAACCCCCAGAGGGTGCAGACCGTATCGCTCATGGTGGGCGCTGACAGGATACCCATAGAGAGATGCGAGGCGGGCAACATAGTCGCCCTCACAGGACTCAGGGATGCGATAGCGGGTTCCACCGTCTCCACAATGAAGGAGATGGATCCGTTCGAGAGGATGGCCCACTACTCGGAGCCCGTCATCACCAAGGCCATCGAGGCCAAGAACATGAAGGACCTGCCCAAGCTGGTCGAGGTGCTCAGGACGATCGCCAAGGCGGACCCCTCCCTGAACATCGAGATTAACAACGAGACTGGGGAGCACCTCATGTCCGGCATGGGAGAGCTCCACCTGGAGATCACCGAGTACCGCATAATAAACGAGCAGGGCGTGGACATTCTGTCGTCGCCTCCGATAGTCGTCTACCAGGAGAGCGTAAAGGGGAAGAACCCCTCCGATTTCGAAGGCAAATCACCCAACAAGCACAACAAGTTCTACTTCTACGTGGAGCCCCTCGAGGAGGGTGTGCTGCAGGCGATACGCGCCGGCGACATCGACGCCTCTGCCAAGATCAAGGACCCCAAGGCCATGGCCAAGCAGCTGGAGGAACTGGGCATGGATAAGGAGGAGGCGAAGGGCGTTGTCATATTCAAGAACAACAACCTACTCCTCGACTGCACAAAAGGTATCCAGTACCTGCACGAGACCATGGAGCTGATAAAGCAGTCCTTCGAGGAGGCGATGTCCAGAGGCCCCCTGGCGAACGAGAAGGTCGCCGGACTGAAGGTCAAGCTCGTGGACGCCAAACTGCACGAGGACACGATTCACAGGGGTCCCGCGCAGGTCATCCCCGCGGTAAGGGACGGTATATACGGTGCGATGTGCCAGGCCGGAAGGATACTTCTGGAGCCCATGCAGCACGTGTTCATCAGCGTCCCCCCCGACTACATGGGGGGGGCAGTGAACCTGATCAACCAGCGCCGCGGGACCATCCTCGAGATGGGACAGGACGGAGCGGACTCCACGGTTGCCGCCGAGTGCCCCGTCGCAGACATGTTCGGATTCGCATCCGACATACGCGGAAACACCCAGGGCCGTGCGATATGGTCCACCGAGAACGCGGGATTCAAGCAGGTCCCCGCCGAGCTTCAGAAGAAGGTAGTCGCAGAGATAAGGACCCGCAAGGGACTGAACCCGGAGCCCTACGACGCCAACTACTACTCGGGCATGTAAGGTTTAAATACAAAACACATTATGGAGAAATTCAGACCTATAATATAAATCCATATAGGAGGAATCAAAATGGCAGAGAAAGAGCACATGAATCTGGTCATCATCGGCCACGTCGACCACGGAAAGTCCACCCTCACTGGAAGGATCCTGCTCGAGACCGGTGCTATCGACCCGCACATAGTCGAGAAATACAAGAAAGAGGCAGAGGAGAAAGGAAAGGGATCCTTCTACTTCGCATGGGTCATGGACGGCCTCAAGGAGGAGAGGGAGAGGGGAGTCACCATCGATGTGGCACACAAGAAGTTCTACACCGACAAGTACTACTTCACCGTCATCGACGCCCCCGGTCACCGCGACTTCGTCAAGAACATGATCACCGGTACCTCCCAGGCGGATGCCGCTGTCATCACCTGCTCCGCCATCGAGGGGCCCCAGGCCCAGACCAAGGAGCACGTCTTCCTGGCCACGACCCTCGGAGTCAGGCAGATCATAGTAGCCATCAACAAGATGGATGCGGTCAAGTACGATGAGGCCAAGTACAACGAGGCCAAAGAGGCCATGACAAAACTCATGAAGATGGTCGGCGTCAAGACCGACGAGGTGCCCTTCATACCTGTCTCCGCGTACAACGGCGACAACGTCAAGACGGCCTCCGCCAACACCCCCTGGTACAAGGGACCCACCCTGCTCCAGGCTTTCGATAACCTCAAGGTCCCCGAGAAGCACACCGAGAAGCCCCTCAGGATGCCCATACAGGATGTATACACGATCACCGGTATCGGAACCGTCCCCGTGGGAAGAGTCGAGACCGGTGTCCTGAAGCCCAACATGAAGATCATCTTCGAGCCCTCGCACGTTCAGGGAGAGGTGAAATCCATCGAGATGCACCACGAGACCCTGCCCCAGGCGCTTCCCGGTGACAACGTCGGATTCAACGTCCGCGGAGTAGCCAAGAACGACGTCAAGAGAGGAGACGTTGCCGGCCCAGTCGACAACCCTCCGTCCGTCGCGAAGGCGTTCACGGCGCAGATCGTCGTGCTGAACCACCCCTCGGTCATCACAGTCGGATACACCCCCGTGTTCCACTGCCACACCACCCAGACGGCCTGCAGGTTCGTAGAGCTCGTGAAGACCATCGACCCCAAGACCGGCCAGACCAAGGCTGAGCACCCCGACTTCCTGAAGACCGGGGACATAGCCGTCGTCAAGCTCGAGCCCACGAAGCCGATGGTAGTTGAGACCGCGAAAGAGTTCCCGCCTCTCGGAAGGTTCGCCATCCGTGACATGGGTCAGACCGTTGCCGCAGGAATGTGCATATCGGTCGAGAAGGCCTAAACCCCCTTCTTTCCTTTATTTAAAAAGGGATACAAATGTCACAGCGCGCAAGAATCTCACTCAGCGGAACCGACCCGGCCAAGGTCGACAACGTATGCATGCAGATCAAAGGGATCTCCCAGAGGACCGGCGTCGACATACGCGGCCCCATTCCCCTTCCCACGAAGAAGCTCAAGGTCCCTTGCAGGAAGAGCCCTGACGGAGAGGGGAGTGAGACTTGGGACCGCTGGGAGATGCGCATCCACAAGAGGCTCATCGACCTGGATGCGGACGAGCGTGCCCTCAGGCAGCTCATGAGGATCCAGGTGCCGGACGGGGTCAACATAGAGATCGTGCTCCGCAGCACCTGAGCATCAAACTCTTTCAAACAACCTTCCCTTTTCTGTATTTTCCGTCCAGCGGTTTATAGATGCATTTCGATGTTTCTAAATAGCCTCGCAGTCATACGACTGCCCATGATCCCCGATTCCGCGATCGACATGTTCAAGGCTCTTTCGGATCCCAACAGGCTGAGGATATTCGATATGCTTTCCCGAGGGGAGACCTGTTCGTGCAAACTCCTTGAGGCCCTCAGCATATCCCAGCCCACCCTGTCCCATCACATGGGAATACTCCAGAAAGGAGGGCTGGTGAGAGGGAGGAGGGACGGGCAGTGGATACACTACTCCGTGGACCCGGACGCGGTACACGAGCTCATAGGTTATCTGGAGTCGGTGTCTTCTTCAGACAGGGCGGATGGCGCAGAGGGTCCGGAAGCCAATTGATTCGCGGTGTTCGACCGTACATCCGCATTACATTTTTATCCAACCTGAAGCATCATCGAAACATGCGAACATCCAAGGAATTCGAGATCAACGAGAAAGGGGTCACCGCCGAGGGCTTCAAGACACTCAACCGTAAGTGCCTCAGCTCGATGTACCTGTGGAACGTCATCGCGATGGCGGTCCTTCTGTTGTCCGTTTTCCTAATATACCGTTTCATAAACATGCCCTGGATCGACATGGACCTGCTTTTCACGATAACCGTGGCCGCGCTGGTTCTGTTGGCAGCGTACTTCGTCATCGGTCCCATGGTATTCTTCGCCCGCTACAGATACAGGATGACGGATGACAGGATAGACATCCTGCGGGGCATATTCATAATAAGGCACACGGTGATACCGATCGAGAGGGTCCATCAGGTAGAGGTCAGCAGGGGGCCGATCAACAACATGTTCGGTCTGGCCAATGTCAATATCACCACCGCGGGCGGAATGGCCATAATAGAGTACCTCGAGTTTCCCGTGGCGGAGGAGATATCCGACAGGCTCAATGACATAGTCGTGAACATACTGAAGGAAAGGGAGTGACTTGTCCGTAGACAGGATGCGCTGCCACCCGTCCATCATACTGGAGACCCTGTTTCCGGCCGTGCTGGTGCTGGTGTTCATCATAATGGCTTCCGTGCAGGCATGGTCCGATCTTTACTTCGCCATAATGGCCCCCATTCCTGTCGTGCTCACGATGTTCCTGTACTGGAGATGGAGCAAGACATGGATCAGTTTCACGGATGAGGAGGTCGTGGTCGAAAGGGACACCCTCTTCAAGATGAAGAAGAGGATACCGTATTCCAAGATCGCGTCCGTCAATGTGAACCGCGGCCTGGTCAACAGACTGTTCGGGACATCCAGGATACAGATAAACATAAACTCCTCCATCAATGCCGCGATACCGGAAGCCGTTCTGTCCTTCAGGATCGACATAGCCGATTCTATAAGGGAGTTCCTGGCATCCCGTATGTACGGCGACAGCGCCTTCACGGTGAGTGCCGATGCCGATGCCGAGACCGTAGTCAGCATAGATTGGAAGGACGTGCTGCTCCACAGTTTCTTCGGCCAGTCCTCGGCGCAGATGCTCTCGGGACTGTTCTTCCTGCTGTATTCCGTCGCCCAGATCTACCTGGCCCTGAGCATCACCGGGGTGTACGGCGGAGAGGGTCTGCTGTCGCTCTTCGTGTTCATAGGGGTCACGGTAATACCCTCGGTCGTCATCCTGTTCCATTACGCCAATCTAAAAGTGTACCGCTCGGGAGACACCATATACCTGCAGCATGGGCTGATACGCACATACCGTACCTCTTTCAAAGTCACGAAGATCAATGCTGTAAGGGTCAGGACGACCTTCTTCTCGAGACTCATGCACAGGTCCTTCATAGAGGCCGAGGTCGTGGGTCTAAGCTCCGACAGCAACTCCAAGCGTCCAATACTCTGCCTTATGAAGGACTATGCGGAGATCGACCGCGTCTTCTCCGAACTGGTTCCCGAGTTCCTCTATGACAGGGAGGCGATCCCTCAGCCGACGGCCTCCAAGCGGGTCCTCGGCGTGAAATGCGTGCTTTGGCTGGTGCTGATAGGGGCGGCCACATACGTGTCCTCGTTATACGCCGAAAGGATTCTGGCGAGCATCCCGTCCATCACGGGCTACGAAGCCCTCCTGGGTTTCACGCCCCTCATCGTAGGGGCACTCCTGGCTCTGGCCACGGTTCTATGGTCTGTCCGGGCCTATAGCACCCGGACCCTTTCCGCCGGCGAGGAGCTTTTCACCTTCGAGATCGGTGTCGTGGACCGCCAGGCGGTCACAATCAGCTATGACAAGGTGCAGATAGCAAATGTCGTGCGGGGGCCCCTGGCAAGGCGCTACGGACTGGGCGTCTCCTCGGTTTCGCTTCTGTCCTCACTCGGCGGTGTGAAGATACAATCCGGTTATTTCGATGTCGGGGAGCTCAACCGCATACACGAGACGGTGATGGACCGCATACGCACAGGCAAGTACGACTACCGCAAGGCCTCACGGTGAAGGGAGCTCTGGACATCCTTGGACTCCCTCATCAGGAGTTCGCAGACGGCCTCTGCGTTGTCCGGATCCATGCCGTTCTCCGAGGCGAACGTCCTGTACCTTGAGATGACCCTCTCCTCGGATGACCGGTCCAGGACCGGTCTGCCACGCTCCATCTTGTACTCGCCCACCAGTCCGGCCAGCTCAAGTCTCCTCCTCATCAGGCGGAGTATCTCCATGTCCGTCGCCTCTATCTCGGCTCTCAGCTGCTCCAGGTCCGTCATAGTCCGCGCCTCATCTGGTCGGCTATTACCAGGGCCGTCACCGCTTCCACGACGGAGACCGCTCTGGGAACAATGCAGGGGTCATGCCTCCCCGTCACCGCGACCTTGCCGTTCGTCATCGTACGGAGGTCCACCGTGTCCTGCTCTTTCGCAATGGAGGGCGTGGGCTTGAAAGCTGAACGGAAAACCATGGGCATCCCGTCGCTCATGCCGCCCAATATCCCCCCCATGTTGTTTGTCCGGGCCTTTACCCCCTCGTCCACATAGAAGGGGTCGTTGCTTTCGGATCCCCTCATCCCGGAGATCCCGAACCCTCTGCCGAACTCGACGCCCTTGCAGGCGGGTATGCTGAACACAGCCGCGGATATCTCGGAATCCAGGGATTCGAACCATATCCCCCCGAATCCTATGGGGAGGCCGACGGTTATGCACTCCACCACACCTCCGACGCTGTCGCCTTCGGAGGCCGCGTCGAGGATCTCCCGTGTCATGGATGAGTCCATCTCCTCCGTGCATGCGCGAGTTGGGTGCAGGACAGATTCAGAGGCCGCGTCGAAATCCCGCTCGCATGCATCCACCACACCGCCCACGGACCTGGTGAAGGCCCTTATCCCTATCCCCTCGGCGGCTATCATCTGTTTCGCTATGCTGCCGGCGGCCACTATGGGGGCGGTGAGCCTTCCGGAGAACTGCCCACCACCGCGTATGTCATGATGTGGGAACTTTGCCATCGCGGGCAGATCCGCGTGGCCCGGTCTCGGGGTCTCCTTGAACATCAGGTACCGGGAGCCGTCCGTGTCCCGGTTCTCGATGGTGATCAGGAGCGGGCCGCCGTCGGTGACCCCCTTGACCAGCCCCTGCGCTATGCAGACCTCGTCCTCCTCCCTGCGCGGAGTCCCGATGCCGGTGTGCGGTCTCCTCAGGGCCATGTCCCTCTCGATCATCCCCTCGTCCACGTACATGCCAGCAGGTATTCCTTCCAATATGCAACCGACGCAGGAGCCATGGCTCCTGCCGAACAGGCTCATCCTCACCTTCTTCCCCAACTGGTACATCAGGTCACCTCCGACTCGAGCCCGATCTCCCTCATCTCCCGGAGGAATCCGGGATACGAAACGGCACAGCAGTCTGCATCCTCCATCGTGACCGGCCCCTCGCAGACCAAGGAGGCCACGGCCGCGGCCATCATTATCCTGTGATCCCCCCTGTGCTCGATCCTGCCTCCTTTCAACATGTTCCTTCCGTGTATAATGCATCCGTCCTCGGTGCCCGAAGCGTCCGCTCCCAAGGCCCTCAGCATGTTCACCGTGGTCTCTATGCGGTCGCTCTCCTTGAACCTGAGCTGTGGCGCGCCGTAAAGGCGGCTGTCCCCCTCCGCCGTGCTCAGAAGCACGGCCACAACGGGGAAGAGGTCCGGGGTCCGACCCATGTCCAGCTCCGTGCCCCTGAGATCCCCTCTACGCACGCGGATGCCGCCGTCCCCTTCCTCCACGATGGCGCCCGCGCCGCGGAGGATGCCGACTATCGCACGGTCGCCCTGCGGATCGTCCATATCCACGCCTCTCACCGAGACGTCTCCTCCGAGTGCCGCGGCTACCATGGGGAACGCGGCGGAGGAGAAGTCCGCAGGTATGCGGTAGCGGCAGGGGGAGTATCCTGTTCCGCCACGTACCTCTATCCTGTCCCCCACGGACACCTCCGCTCCGAACCTTCTCATCATGGACGCCGTTATGTCTATGTAGGGTGCCGAAACGCGCCCGGTCTCCACGGTTATCTCGGTGTCCGTCTCGATCATGGGCGCGGCGATCATCAGGGAGCTTATGAACTGGGAGCTCACGCTGCCGTCTATCCGGACCCTGCCTCCTTTGTTCGGTCCCCTCACGGTTATCGGGGGGAATCCGCCCTCCGATCTGCAGGAGACCCCTGTCTGGGACAAAGCTTCTAACAGAGGCCCCATGGGGCGCTTCCTGAGGGACGCGTCCCCGGTGATCGTGACATCCGTATCGAAAAGCGAGGCTATGCCGGAGAATATGCGCATGGTGGTCCCGGAATTATAGGCATCCACCGCGGCAGAGGGAGCATGAAGGCGGCCGCCTTTCAAGGAGACCCTGTCACCGCAGACGCTGGTCGTTGCGCCCATGGATTCCACGGCCCCGAGGGTCGCCCGGGTGTCATCGGACACGAGGAGGTTTTCAACGGTGCTTTCCCCGTCGGCAAGGGCGGCCAGGAACAGGGCCCTGTGGGTATGGCTCTTGGAGGGAGGGGGTGTTATGGCGCCCTTCATCTCCCCTCCGCGGAAACATACCGTCATAGCTTCATGCCCCTTGTCCTCGTGATCATCGCGTCCGCGATTCCCAAGTCGGTGGCGAATCCCCGCCCTCTCCCCCCCGGCACCACGATGGCTATTGCAGGCCCCGCCCCGGATAGCCCCGCTCCCAGCGCACCCGCCTCCATCGCCCTCTTGGCCAGAGAGTTATCGAGTCCCGATGCGCGGGATATTATCTCGCCGTTCATGGTCAGGGCCTTGAGCGGATCGCTCCTGGCGACGTTCAGGACCTTTTCCATCTCCGGGGCGGTGCCTATGAGCGCCTCCAGAGGGAGTCCGGCCTTCCGTATCTTGTGTTCCGGCACATGAAGTATCACATCGTATTCCTCTATGTTCCTGTGCAGGATCACGGTGTCATCCCGATTGTCCGTTACGACGAACCCCCCCAGATGACACCCGCAGGCGTCATCGAAGGAGCCGGTCACAGTGACCCTCGCCTCCCTGGCGCACCTGACCCCCAGCCTCACGACGTCCATCTTCTCCATGTATTTGCCGTTCTCCTCGAGCACGGCGGAGATTATGGCGTTGCACGCGGAGCTGGAGCTCTTCAATCCTCTTGATACCGGGATCTGGGAGCATATGTCCAGATTCCAGCCCTTCGGCTCCATCTCGACGATCTCCCTGTAGGTCTCCCTGACACATATCTCGGCCATATCGGTGTTCTCGCCCGGATCGTTGATTATGTTGACCTTGCGGTATTCGCCGCCCGTCGAGAACCTGGCCTTCGTCTCCAGGTCTATGCCGATGGTGGCGCCTATGCCTAGGGGCATGGCGTTCACCACGGTTATCGCACCATGCGATCTTCCTATGCCTGTCATGTTATCGCCTTCCTCATCGTCTCGAACATGTCCGGAACGCCGGTCCACAGCTTGAAAGACGCGGAACCCTGTCCTGCCAGCATGTCCGCGCCCGTCGCCGTCCTGGCGCCCGCCGCTCTGGCGGCCAGGATGAGGTCGGTATCCTTCCCGTAGACCATGTCGAACACCGAATGGTCCCGGTTTATCCGGTCGATGCTGACGGGGTACTCGCCTTCTCCGTACATACCGACCGGAGTGCAGTTCACTATAATATCGTACATGGCCACCGCCGCGGAATCCTTGTTCCTGTGGGAGCATCCCAGCTCCCCGGCCAGAACGGCCGCCTTCCCCGCGTTCCTCCCCGTCACCGTCACGTCGCAGCCCTCTCCCGTCAGGAAGCCGATGCATGCCCTGGCGGCGCCTCCGGTCCCCATGACGAGCGCCCGCCGGTCCCTGACGCATATCCCCGCGTGCTCCATGGCGATCCTCACACCCTCCACATCGGTGTTGTGGCCCACCAGCCGGCCGCCCTCGTTGACCACGGTGTTGACAGCGCCGACGCTCGCGGCCAGGGGGTCCAGCCTGTCCAGGTACGGCAGTATCGAGGTCTTGTAGGGTATGGTGACGTTGATTCCGCGTATGCGGTAATCCCTCAGGGCATCATCTATTCCGTCAAGGCGGGGGACGTCGAAACGGAGATATGCGCCGTCGATCCCGGCCGCCCCCATGGCAGCCGCGTGCATGACGGGGGATGCGCTCTTGTCCAGAGGACGCCCGACTATCCCGGTGACAAGGCAGTCGTCCCCCAGTCTCCTCATCTCGGACACGCTCATCTGGCCCGGAGCGGTGGGTGTGCTCACGTAGCCGAAAGTGAATTCGTTCCCGAGCAGAGAGGACCTTATGCGGGTGACGGTGCCGGCTTCCCCCATACCGAGAAGGACGTGCCTCCGTCCCAGTTCGCGTGATGCACGGAATATGCTGTTCAGATCCGTGAAGTCGTGGACGCTGTAAGCTCCTTTGACAATGTCCCCGGGCAATACGTCCAGCTGCGACACGATGGCATCCCAGGACGGTGTGGACGCGTAGTCATGGTACGAACTGATAATCGTGGATCCGGTGTCCGGACGCTCCGAGATGCCGATGTCCAGCATCCCTTCGTAGCCATCGGGGAGGAAGGATAGGTCGATCCCGTCCCTGAAGGTGACCAGCAGCTCCTTGCCATCGATATCGGGCACGGAGTCCAGGATGTCCGTCCTGATCTCGGCCATGTCCGCATCGGACAGGTCGTCGGCATCCCGGATGCCGCCAAGGGAGGCGCAGATTCTCATCATATCTCCCTGACTGTCTCATCCACCTTCATCCCGAAGTGCCTGCCGCCTTCCTGGATTCTGACGAGGACTCTGTCTCCCTTCTGGAGCTTGGATACAGATATGGCCCCTTCCGGACCCACCATCTTGACAGTCTCAGCGTTCTGGACTATGGTGCTGTATGTCTGTCCGTCCGCTTCCGCCTCCACAACCATCATCGGCCTGCGCTCTATCTTGCACCGGCCCACCGAGGACATGCGTGTGTTCCCGCTCCTGTCCACCAGCAGCACGGGGTCCCCGGACCTGAGCTCGGAAAGGTATCTAGTCCTGCCCTCCGGGCCCTGCACGTAGGCGTGCACAGCTCCGGCGTTGACCCTGAACGGCCTTGCGGCGACATAGCCGTTGTCCTCGCTCTCAGACTGAACGAGGAACAGGCAGGCGGACTGGGAGCCAATCAGCATCCCTTCCCCCTGCACCATGTTGGTGACGGTGTCCACGCACACGCGGTCGCCCATCTCGACGTTCCTGACGGCAACTATCTCGGCGATCCCGAGGTCCAGGCCCTCGGCTCCGGAGGCCATCTCGGCGAAGGCGCGCACCCCGTTGGGATCTCCGACCTGGACGGCGACACCGTCAACGCCGACCTCCAGCGTGTTCATGTAAAGTCTTGCCTGCTCTGTATCCGAGGCGCAGGCATAGACCCTGGTACCGGTGTTGCGGAAGCGGGCGATCATGTTCTCGAGCGGGATGATCGTCCAGTCGGATGCTGCCAGAACGACTCCGGCGCATCTGCCGGCCAGAGCCAGGACCTCCTCCTGATCCTCCGGCGTCCTTAGTTCGGCGATGATGCACCCGTTGGAGAGGCGTCCTTCTTCGTTGAAGAGCAGCTCTATGCTGCCCAGGGAAGCGAAGTCCGCGTCCTCGGGTCTCACAATGGCCTTGGATATACCCGATTCGAGGGCGGATGTTACCAGATCCTTCCTTTCTGCTTTATCCTCCGGCAGATCGGCCCTCACCCAGAGTTCCTTCTTCATCACAAGCCCCTTATGTGCGTCTTGGCCTCTTCGACGGTGGCCCCGCGGAGCACGATGTCGGATATGGCCCTGGTCATCCCTTCCACGTCCCTGTGCTGGAACACGTTGCGCCCTATGGACACGCCGTGTCCCCCCGCCTCGAGGGAATCATGCACCATGTTCAGTATGTCGAGGTCGGAGTCCATCTTGGGTCCGCCTGCTATCACCACGGGTGCGAGGACGCCTTTGGTGACCTCCCTGAAGGAGTCAATGTCACCGGTGTAGCTGAGTTTGACTATGTCCGCCCCCAGTTCCATGGCCACTCTGCCGGCGTGGGCCACCAGTCCTGGGTCGTACGAGTTCTTTATCGTCGGTCCGCGGGGGTAGGCCATCACTATCAGGGGCATCCCCCATTCCGAGCATTCCTTGGAAACGTCGCCCAGGTCGCCCAGCATCTCGGGTTCGGTGTCGGCCCCCACGTTTATATGCATCGAGACGGCGTCGGCGCCTATCTTCAGGGCCTCCTCGACCCCGGCCACGGTGACCTTGCTGTTGGACGTCACCCCCATGTCGGTGGATGCGGAGATATGGAGAACGAGGCCGATGTCCTGTCCGCCCGCACGGTAGCTGTAGCGTATCAGGCCCTTGTGCATGATCACCGCCGTGGCCCCGCCGTTGGCGACGGCGTCCACGGTCCCCTTCATATCCGTAAGTCCATCGATCGGTCCGATCGAGATACCGTGATCCATCGGGACTATTACGCAGTTTCCGGTGGTCCTGTCCATTATGCGTTCCATTCTGATGTTCTTTCCGAACATAAACATCTCCTCGTCTCTTTGATAGGACGAAACATATATATTTTCCGTTAATTTCACCCCCAATGTTGGGCTGGTAGATCAGCTGGAAGATCGCTTGCTTTGCAAGCAAGAAGTCGCGAGTTCAAATCTCGCCCAGTCCACCACTTTTCTCATCTACTCAGAGAATCCTTCATTCTCCTGACATAATCACGCAGCACGGGTCCGGCATCGGGCCCGTGCTCGGATAGGATTTCGACTATGGCGCTTCCGACGATGACGCCGTCGGCCAATCCGCCGATCTCCCTCGCCTGTTCCGGCGTCCCGATGCCGAAGCCCACAGCGATCGGCACGTCCGTGACCTCACGGGCCATGCGGACCATGGCCTCCACGCCCGTGCCTATGTCCCTGCGGACCCCCGTCACCCCCATGGAGGACACCACGTAGAGGAATCCCTCCGCCTCGCGGGCTATGGACGCTATGCGTTTACCCGAGGTCGGTGCCACCATGGATATCAGATCCACGCCGTATCTGCCGGAGACGCACGACACCTCCCTCTTCTCTTCGAAGGGGAGGTCGGGTATGATTATCCCGTCCACCCCCGAGTCCCTGCACCTCCTGAAGAACCTCTCGTATCCGTAGCGGAACACGGGGTTCAGGTACGTCATGAAGACGATGGGCACATCGGTGCTCCTTCTGACGGAGCCCACCACATCGAACAACCTGTCCACGGTGGTCCCGGATGCCAGGGCGCGCATGTTGGCGGCCTGTATTGCCGGGCCCTCGGCAATGGGATCGGAGAAAGGTATCCCTATCTCTATAAGGTCGGCTCCGGCTTCCGCCATGTCAAGCACGAACCTCTCTGTGCAATCGGGGCGGGGGTCCCCGCCCGTGAGGAATGCTATGAACGCCTTCCCGTCCTCGAAGGCCCGGGGGATGTTACTCATGTACATCCTCCCCCCTGTAGCGGGCTATCGATGCCACGTCCTTGTCGCCCCTGCCCGAAAGGTTCACGACCATCACGCTGTCCTTGGGCATCCCGGGCGCCAGGTCCATGGCGCAGGCGATGGCGTGGGCGCTCTCGACGGCGCATATTATCCCCTCTTTCCTGGCGAGATATTCGAATGCGGCCACGGCCTGCCCGTCCGTGACGGGTATGTATTCGGCCCTGCCTATATCATGGAGATATGCGTGTTCGGGGCCTATGCCGGGGTAATCCAACCCCGCCGATATCGAGTAGACGGGGGATATCTGCCCGCTCTCATCCTGGCAGAAATAAGACCTCATGCCGTGGAATATGCCGGGGGACCCGGTCGCTATAGTCGCGGCGGTCTCCCTGGTATCCACGCCGCGGCCGGCCGCCTCGCAGGCCAGGAGCCTGACGTCATCCCCCAGGAAGTCGTAGAAGAGGCCGATGGCGTTGCTGCCTCCGCCCACGCAGGCCACCAGAACATCCGGGAGGCGCCCCTCCTTTTCCATAATCTGCTGGCGGACCTCCTTCCCTATGACCCTCTGGAAGTCGCGTACGATCATAGGGAAGGGATGTGGCCCCATCACGGATCCGAAGACATACAGGGTGTCGTCCACGCGGCGGGTCCACTCTTTCATGGCTTCGTTGACGGCATCCTTCAGTGTCATTGTTCCGGAATCCACGCAATGGACCTCGGCGCCCAGGAGCCTCATCCTGTAGACATTCAGGGACTGGCGTTCCATGTCGTGCCTCCCCATGAAGATGTCGCATTCCAAACCCATGAGGGCCGCCGCAGTGGCGGTGGCAACGCCGTGCTGCCCCGCTCCCGTCTCAGCTATCAGCCTGCTCTTCCCCATCCTCTTGGCCAAGAGAGCCTGGCCCAGGACGTTGTTGATCTTATGGGATCCAGTGTGGTTCAGGTCCTCCCTCTTTAGGTAGATCCTGGCTCCCCCTAGGTCCTCCGTCATGTTCTTGGCGTAATACAGCAGGGATGGCCTTCCGGCGTACTCCCTCAGCAGCGCATCGAGCTCGGCCGTGAACCCCGGATCTTTCCTGAGCCTTTCATAGGACCCCTCCAGACTCAGTATCTCGTTCATAAGCGTCTCCGGAACATACTGGCCTCCGTGAACACCGTATCTCCCCTTATTCATCCCTGATCCTCCTGACCATATCCATCATCTTCTTCTTGTCCTTCATCCCGTTCGTCTCGACGCCGCTGCTAACGTCCACGGCATACGGCCTGACGGTATCTATCGCCTCTCTCACGTTGTCCGGTTCGAGCCCTCCTGCCAGGAAGAAGCTCCTGCGGACGCATCTCGCGGCATCCCAGTCGAATCTCCTCCCCGACCCCCCGCGGCCGCTGTCCAGGAGTACAAGGTCCGCATCCGTGTCCGGTATCCCGATACCGGGCTCCATGGTCACGGCCTTTATGATCGGAGCGGCGGCGACCGATCTCAGTTCCCTGATGTAGTCCTCCGTCTCCCCGCCGTGGAGCTGTATGATGTCGATCGTCCCGTTCTGCACAAGGCAGGCTATCTGCTCTGCGGGCGCGTCCGCGAAGACTCCCACGGCGGCGATCCCCCTGTCAAGGCGCGACCTCAGGTCCGCCGCCTGCGACGGGAACACCCTCCGTCTGCTCTCGGCGAAGACGAAACCCACGAAATCGGGAAGTGCCTCGTTGGCGTAGGAGACATCCTCCCTGCGAGACAGTCCGCATATCTTCACAAGCGTCATCTGCACCTCCCCGCGAGTCCGGCCACGGCCCCGCGACGGTCCTCGCTGGTCATCAGATATTCTCCCACCAGCACGGCGTCCGCTCCGCATCCGCGAAGAAGGGCCGCATCCTCAGGCCCCCTTATGCCGGATTCGGACAGGAACAGCACATCCTCCGGTATCAGGGGTGCGAGGCGCAGGCTGTTCCCTATGTCGACGGTGAAATCCCGGAGGTCCCGGTTGTTGACCCCCACCATCGCCGCGCCGGCATCCAGGGCCCTTTCCAGCTCCCTCTCGTCGCGTACCTCTGTCAGAGCGGACATACCGAGTCCATGGGCCGTGCGTATCATGCTCTCGAGCTCGCAGTCCTCCAATATTGAGCATATCAGGAGCACCGCGGAAGCCCCCAGCGCCCTTGCTTCGTATATCTGGTACTCGTCCAGGGTGAAATCCTTCCTCAGCACGGGTATGCCTATGCGCGAGCTAATCCTCCCGAGATGGACGTCCGCGCCTCCGAAGTAGCGGGGTTCCGTGACCACGGACACCGCCGAAGCCCCGCAAGCCTCGTACTCCTCGGCAATCTCCAGATAGGGGAAATCCCGGGATATCGTCCCCCTGGACGGAGATGCGCGCTTGACCTCGCATATCACGGACAGGCCCGGTGCGGATATCGCCCTCTCGAACGGGAATCCCGTATCCGAGCCCATCCGCGCCGCCTCCGCTTTCAGCGATTCCAACGGCAAGGCGACCATGCGGTCCCGGAGCCTCTCACGTGTGCTTACAACAATATCTTCGAGTATCACGCATTCACCTCAGAATCTGGTCATATCCACGAATCTCTCCAGCCGCTCCGACGCCCTGCCGCTGTCTATGGCCGCCGCTGCCAGGGTCAATCCCCCGGACACGGAGCCGCACCTGTCGGCTATGTACAGGGCCGCGGCCGAATTCAGAAGGACGATGTCGCGTCTGGGGCCCCTCTCGCCCCCGAGCACCTCCCGGATGATCCTCGCGTTCTCCTCGGGACCTCCCCCCGCGATGTCCCCCTCGGAGCAGAGCCTGATGCCCAGTTTTTCGGGTTCTATGGTGTAATCCATGATCGTCCCGTTCCTTATTTCGCAGACCGAGGTGGGGGCGCATACCGATATCTCGTCAAGCCCGTCCGCTCCGTGTACAGTCATGCCCTTCTCGACGCCCAGATTGCTCATGACGCGGGCCAGGGGCTCCAGGAGGGATCCGTCGTACACCCCCATGAGCTGCATCCTTGCCGCCGCGGGATTCGTCAGGGGGCCCAGTATGTTGAAGACGGTCCGTATGCCCAGTTTGCGCCTGACGGGGGCCACGTGCCTCATGGCCGCGTGGTAGTCCTGGGCGAACATGAAGCAGATGCCTATCTCCTCCAGGATCCGGGCGCTTTTCCCAGGGCCGATCGTTATGTCGGCGCCCAGCGCCTCCAGCACGTCTGCGGCGCCGCATCTGCTGTTGGCGGCACGGTTCCCGTGTTTGGCTACCGGTGCCCCCGCGGCGGAGACGACGAAAGAGGATGCCGTGGATATGTTGAAGGATCCCGAGCGGTCTCCTCCGGTTCCGACGATCTCCACGGCCTCCGTCATACCAGGAAGCTTTACACCGTGGGACCTCATGCTGACCGCGAACGCCGTTATCTCGTCCACGGTCTCCCCCTTGGCGGCGAGAGCCGCCAGGAACGCCGAGGTCTGTATGTCGCTGGCCTTCCCGGTCATCATCTCGTCCATCACAGCCTGGGCCTCAAGGTATCCGAGGTCCCGTCCTTCCACGAGCCGCATCACGGCCTCTCTGATCACGGCGAGGCCTCCCTAACGAAGTTCTCGATTATCCTGACGCCTCCGGGGGTGAGTATGGATTCGGGATGGAACTGGACCCCGTAAACAGGCAGGTCCCTGTGGCTCACGGCCATGATCTCCCCGTCGTCGCTCTCCGCCACGGTGGCGAGTGTATCGGGGAGGCTGCTCCGTACCGCGGCGAGGGAATGGTATCTCGCCGCTTCTATGGTCCTGGGCAACCCTCTGAACAGGGGGCAGCCGGTATCAAGATCCACTTTAGAGGCCTTCCCGTGCATGAGGATCCTCGCGTAGGATATCTCCCCCCCGTAGGCCTCGCATACCGCCTGGTGCCCCAGACAGACCCCGAGCACGGGTATCTCGGGTCCGAGCGACCTAATCAGCTCGATGCATATGCCTGCTCCCCCGGGTCTCCCGGGTCCGGGGGATATCACGATCCCGTCCGGGTTCATCCTCCTCACATCCCCGACTGTGACCCCGTCGTTCCTGACGACTCTCACGTCCGGATCGAAGGAACCCACCATCTGGTAGAGGTTGTAGGAGAAGCTATCGTAGTTGTCGATTATGACGATCATACATCGACCCCCCGGGCGGCAGATTCGATTGCCCGGATGACGGCCCTGGCCTTATGCAGGCATTCTTCGTATTCCCTCTCGGGGACGCTGTCGGCCACGATCCCGGCGCCGGAGCGGACGAAGACCTTCCCGTTCTTCCTGTACGCTATCCTTATGGCTATGCAGGTGTCCATGTCGCCGGTGAAGCTCAGATACCCTATCGCGCCGCCGTATATCCCGCGCTTGTTGTTTTCCAGCTCGTTGATGATCTCGCAGGCGCGCAGTTTGGGGGCTCCCGACAGGGTGCCGGCGGGAAGCAGGGACTCCACGATATCCATGGCATCCTTCCCCTCGCCTATCTCCCCGGAGACGGTGGAGCCTATATGCATCACGTGAGAGAAGCGTTCAACGGTGAGGTAGCGGTCCACTCTGACCGTGTCGAACCTGCAGACCCTGCCCAGGTCGTTCCGGCCGAGGTCCACCAGCATGTTGTGCTCCGCCAGTTCTTTCTCGTCGGAAAGAAGGTCCTCCTCCAGCAGGCGGTCCTCCTCGGGGGTCCTCCCCCTGCGGCGCGTCCCCGCCAGAGGGAAGGTGCTGACCTTCCTCCCCTCGAGTCTCACCAATGTCTCCGGGGAGGCCCCCGCGATCTCCACGTCCCCCCCGGAGAAGTAGAACATGTACGGCGACGGGTTCTCGGTGCGCAGTGCACGGTACACGTCCAGGAGGTCGCCGTCCACATCTGCGTCCATCCTGTTGGACAGGACCACCTGGAAAACATCCCCTTCCCTGATGTGCTCTTTGACCTTCTCCACCATCGAACAGTACTCCCGTTGGTCGAACAGGAGCCGGATGGCGGAGGTGATCCTCGTGGACACGCGGTCGGCGGGAATCCCGTGGACCACCAGACTCGCCAGTTCGTCCAGTTCGGCCTCCGCCCTAGCGTAGTCCTCATCCAGACGGTCCGTCCTGACGTTGGCTATCAGCAGGATCTTCTGACGCAGGTTGTCGAACACTATCACCCTGTCGAAAAGCATCAGGTCCAGGTCCTTGAAGCGCTCCTGGTCCTCGGCGTCCAGATCCAGCCCCGGTTCGGCGTACTTCATGTAGTCGTACGAGAAGTACCCCACCAGCCCCCCTGTGAAGGGAGGGAATCCAGGTATGCGCGGGCTTAGGTTGTCGGACATTATCCTCCTGATGTGATCCTTGGGATGCCCCGTCTTCTCCGTGATGCCGTCTTTCGTCCTTATCACGGTCTTGTAGTCGGTGCAGGTGATCTCCATCGACGGGTCCAGTCCGAGTATGGTGTAGCGCCCCCACTGCTGGCTGTCCTCCATGCTCTCCAGCATGTAGCAGTGCGAACTGGCCCCTTTAAGGACCCTCAGCACCTCCATGGGCGTCCTCACATCCGCGAGGATCTCCCTGCGTACGGGTATGACGCGATACCTGTCCTGGCGGGAAATCCTCCTGACCTCTTCAATGGCGGGTTCCAGCATGTTGCCGACTCCTTTCTGGAGGTATGATTATGTACACATATATGAACTATTGTATTCTTATAATCAACAATGAATATTTTTGTACATTAGTAATGGCGAGATGTTTGCAATGTAAGAAAAAAAGAGAAGATGAACGAAGTAAGATGTTTGAAGGACCAGGGGGGGTGGTTCAGTCGAACCTGCCCACCACGGCCTTTATGCGTCTGACGCCTGCGGCGGAGCTCTCCTCCTTCTTTATCCTGAATCCCTGGATCTCCCCTGTGCTCGATACGTGGGGGCCGCCGCAGAGCTCGCAGGACACGTCGCCTATGGAATAGACCTTCACGACATCCCCGTACTTGTCATCGAAGACCCCTATGGCACCCGCAGCCCTGGCATCTTCCACGGGCATCTCCTCGCACACCACCGGCAGGTCCGCCTTTATCGCGTCGTTGACGTATTTCTCCACCGCCACCAGCTCCCCGGGCTCCAGCTTCCTGTCGAAGTTGAAGTCGAACCTGAGCCTCTCGGCGGTTATGTTGCTGCCCTTCTGCCTTATATCGGGATCGATGATGGCCCTCAGCGCGGCGTTGAGAAGATGGGTTGCGGTGTGCAGTTTGGTGGTCTCCTCGCTGTGGTCTGCCAGTCCGCCTTTGAACAGCTGATCGGATCCCGCGCGGGACCGGTCCTGGTGCTCCCTGAATCTGATCTCGAAATCCTCCGTGTCGACCTTGAGGCCCTTCTCGGCCGCCAGCTCCACGGTCAGCTCTATGGGGAATCCGTACGTGTCGTACAGCTTGAAGGCCAGATCTCCGCGGAGCATCTCCCCGCCGCCGTTATCGGCGAACATCTGGTCCGCGTACCTCAGCCCCCTTCTGAGGGTCTTGTGGAACTTCTCCTCCTCGGAGGTCATCTGCTCGTAGATGAAGTCCCGGTTAGCCATCAGCTCGGGATATGCGGAGGAGTACTGTTCGACGACCACCTGGCAGATGTCGCGCATGACGACCCCTTCGACCCCCATCTTGGAAAGGTATCTGCTGGACCTCCTTATGAGCCTCCGGAGTATGTACCCCTGTCCCATTTTGGCGGGCACGACCCCGTCCCCCATCATGAAGGTCGCCGCTCTGAGATGGTCGGCCACTATCCTGAAGGCCCTGACGTTGTCGCCCTCGTAGCTCTGGCCGGAGATCTCCTCGATCTTGGAGATTATGCCCGAGAACAGTTCCGTTTCGTATACCGTCCTCTTCCCGTTCAGGATGCACAGGACCCTCTCGAGGCCCATGCCGGTGTCCACGTTCTTATGCTCGAGGGGGGTGAAACTGCCGTCCTTGTCCTTGAAGTACTCCATGAATACGTTGTTCCAGATCTCAGTGTACTTACCGCAGCGGCAGGCAGGTCCGCAGGCAGGTCCGCAGGCGGGCTGTCCGTTATCGAAGAAAATCTCCGTATCGGGTCCGCAGGGCCCCGTCTGACCGGCGGGCCCCCACCAGTTGTCGTTCCTGCCGTAGAAGAATATCTGGTCGTCCCTCAGCCCATGTCTACTCCAGATCTCGGCCGTCTCGGTGTCCTTGGGTATGCCGTCCTCCCCGGCGAACGCGGTAACCGCCAACTGCTCCTTCTTTATTCCGAGGACGTTCTCCAGAAGGTCGAAGCTGAATCCGATGGACTCCTTCTTGAAGTAGTCGCCCAGGGACCAGTTGCCCAGCATCTCGAAGAACGTCAGGTGGCTGGCGTCGCCCACTTCGTCTATATCTCCCGTCCTTATGCATTTCTGGCAGTCCACCAGTCTCTTCCCGAGAGGGTGCTTCTCCCCCAGCAGGTAAGGGACCAGCGGATGCATCCCGGCGGTGGTGAACAGCACCGTGGGGTCGTTCTCGGGTATCAGCGATGCCGACCTTATGTGCGCGTGTCCTCTCTCCTTGAAGAAATCGATGTATGCTTCCCTTAGCTCTTGAGCGTCCATTCCGTTCAACCCCTGTGCAATGGGTGCCGCCATATCGTACCTACTTAAAAACACTCTGGGCGCGTGCGCACTCCCTTCTTAATCACTTCATACAGTCATCCATTACGGACAGGGCCGCCTCGCGGACGGCCGTCTCGGCATCCCCTTCGAAGACCGTCACGGAAACACCTCTCGCCGCAAGCTCGGCATAGGGCCGGTCGCCGATCTCCCTGACCACCACCGCCCTGCAGTCGTCCAGAGACTCCACCGTGGAAAGTATATGCCTGGCATGCGCGTCCCCGTACACCTCCCCCCAGGTATCTGCCTTCTCGGTGCGGAGATACCGGGCCGTCCTGCCGTCGGAGGCGTATATCCTGAATGAGGGTGCGTTCCCGAATCCGTAATCCACCGTGGTCCCGTCCTTCGAGGCCACGGCTATGCGGATCTCGTCATCCAATATGGCGCTGTCCGCCCTCGGGGCGTCGGGCCTTATGGGTCCGCAACCCGATCCGCATTCGGGCGGGGTGTAGAACTCCCCGGACCGATCGTCATCCAGGAGGCCTATGGCATCGGCACGGCACTGTCTGCAGTGCCTCATCATCCTGGCATCCAGGGAGCACAGGTCCATGAGATTCCTCCTCTCCTCCGAAGTGGGCGCGCGCCTGTCGGAGAATCTGGTCCCCTCCACGGGTATCAGCGGAAGTATGTTCACTATGTACACGCCCATCCTCTTAAGCTCCTTCACCATTCCAGGTATGTGGGCATCATTGATCCCCGGCATCAGAACCACGTTGGCCTTGATGAGCATCCCCAGCTCCACGCACCTGCGTATCCCCTCCAGCTGATTCTCCAGAAGGCGTTCCGCGGCCTCGCGTCCGGTGAGTCTGCTTCTCTCCCACGTGACAGAACTGTAGATCTTCTCGGATATCTCCGGGTCGATGGCGTTTATCGTGACGGTCACGAACCTGACTCCGAGACCGTGCAGCCTTTCGGCGTACCTGGGAAGCATGAGGCCGTTGGTAGATATGCAAAGGGTCAGATCCGGGAACTCTCCGGTGACGAGCTTCAGCGACTCGAAAGTCTCCTCGTTGGCCAAGGGGTCCCCCGGACCGGCAACGGCCACGACGCTAAGCTGCGGTATCTTCTCTGCCACCTCGCGTACCTTCTCCAGAGCCTGTCCCGGGGACAGCACCTCGCTGGTCACCCCCGGGCGGGATTCGTTGCAGCAGTCGTATCTTCTGTTGCAGTAGTTGCATTGGATGTTGCATTTGGGTGCCACGGGCAGGTGCATACGCGCGTATCTGCGGTGGGCGCCCTCATTGTAGCAAGGGTGAGAATCCAGCATGGCATCCAAAGCGGTCTTGTTCATGAGCCTCCAAGGACTTGCGGCGTATTTTACCGTTATCCACTAACGCTGTTTAATCCACGCGGGGCATACTGCCGGCAGCCTCCCGTCCTCTTTTATGTATTTACTGTTTCAACATAAACTGTATAGGGCATGCGGTAGATGCGGGCAGGGCGGGGAGTCCATGGACATAGAGAAGATGATAGCGGACATGAACAGGCACGTGGCGGTGTCACGCCGTACGCTTCTGGATCACATAGAGTCCGGAGACCTCACATACGGATCCCGGGACGGTGCGGTATGCCGCATGGAGCCCCGGGAGATCGAGATCCTGTCTTCTATTTGCACTGAGACGGAGAAGATGAGGCTCAAGCTTCCGATATTCGTCAGCACGGACACATCCTGCCCCGGTGGCGCGTGGAAGGTGGACGGCACCGTCGAGACCTCCGTCGTCTCTCGCATCCTCAAAAAGCCGGTGTACCGGGACGATATGCTCAGGCTCTACCACCCAGACTTGAAAGATCTTAGAAAAATCCTGCCTAATTCGGTCGAAATCCTCTTTCTCCCGTGACCTCCTGTGGCCCCTGTGAGCAACTTATTTATAGGAGATTAGAGTAGGGGGGTACGCTCGATGTGTACCATCGGGCGGTTCGGAATCTTCCGAATCACGAATCCCCGGAGTCGTCGGAGGTATTATATACCACTTCGATAATCGGGAATTCCGCCAGGATGGGAAACCAAGTCTGGCATGAAGATTCAAACGAAAACATGCACCCGAGGAGAGGTCCTTCGTCGGGGAAGAGGTGTAGGGCTCCGTATATGGAGGATGAGAACGGATTCAGCCCCATGATCACCGATCATACGCAACCTGGACGTGTGCTAGATCATACGCCAGCGGCGATGCTACGCCGCATGGGGGATGGTTCGGCTAGAGCGCTGAAGAAGGTCGTGTCAAGCTGCGATATGCGTCGGGTAGGTGCATGAAGCCTATGATCCGACGATGGCCTAATGGGACTTCCTATTCTTCGGAATAATCAGTAATGATTGGGAACGCGGGGGATTGAAGCATCTTAGTACCCGCAGGAAAAGAAATCAACAGAGATACCGTTATTAAAGGCGATCGAAAGCGGTACAGGGCAAACTGAATCCCCTATAGAAATATAGGGGAGATGTGGTGTTATGGGCTCTTTTACTCCTTCGTTGAAATATTCGAAATTGACTGGAAAGTCATGCCATAGAGGGTGATAGCCCCTTAGAAGAAGGTCAAACAGGAGATTTTTGAGACTCCAGAGTAGCGTGCGTTGGATATCGCGCGTGAATTTGGGAGGCATTCGCTTCCAACCCTAAATACGTCTCTAGTCCGATAGTGTAGTAGTAGCGTGAGCGAAAACTGAAAAGTACCCTTAACGGGAGGTTAAAAGACCTGAAACCATGCGGTTAAAGATTTATATAGCATCAAAGGGAAGAAACCAATAATGGTGGACCAGTGTTATATTGTTCGTTTAGAAAAACGAGCCAGGGAGTTCTGGTCATTGGCGAGGTTAACTATTTAATTAGGTAGCCGAAGGGAAACCGATTGCCCGCAGATTTTATCGAGGGGCAAGGTGTGCTCGCCTGGAGTCAATGGTGCGGATACCCGAAGCCGGTCGATCTATGCCTGAGCAGGATGAAGCCTCTCGAAAGGGAGGTGGAGGTCCGAACCAGTTCTGATGTGCAAATCGTTTGGATGACTTGGGTATAGGGGTGAAAGGCCAATCTAGGCCGGAAATAGCTGGTTCCCCCTGAAACTATTCGCAGATAGACCTCGATCGAGATAGAATGTGAGGTAGAGCACTGATTAGGTGCTTAGGGGAAGAAATTCCTCGGCATCTTGTCAAACTCCGAACTTGCGTTCGTCGTAGACGTCGGGAGTGAGGCCATCCGGGGTAAGCTTGATGGCCATAAGGGAAACAACCCAGACTAAAGTTAAGGTCCCCAAATGTCGGCCAAGTGTAATATGAAATGGCGTCGGCAGTCCAAGACAACCGGGAGGTGGGCTTAGAAGCAGCCATCCTTTAAAGATAGCGTAACAGCTCACCGGTCGAGATTGTGGGCCCAAAAAATGGACGGGGCTAAGCCGACTACCGATACTTTAGAATGCAGCAATGTAATTTGGTAAGGGGGCGTGGTGCATGGGCAGAAGCGGGGCTGTGAAGTCCTGTGGACCGTGTACCAACGAGGATCCTGGTGAGAGTAGCAGCAAAGTACGGTGAGAATCCGTACCGCCGCAGGGGCAAGGGTTCCTTGGCAATGTTCGTCAGCCAAGGGTTAGTCGATCCTAAGGTAACTCTTAATCGAAGTTATCGAAAGGGAAACAGGTTAATATTCCTGTACTAACACAATCTTTGCCTATATCCGGACAGATTGGGATAGTCGAAGTACGTAAGTCAGCGTATTTAAGCACCGAAGCTCATGAAGAACCGTCATGGTGAGAAGTGGGTGAATGTGTGATGAGGCGAGCGTAGGCTCGCTTTCGATAATTCCTAGTTTCAGTGAAAAGGGATATAGGGTCAATTGTGTTAATCGTACCAAGAACCGACACAGGTGTCCCTAGGTGAATAGCCTAAGGCGTGTTAGCATAATCGAGGCGAGGGAACTCGGCAAAATGGCCCTGTAACTTCGGGATAAGGGGTGCCAGTTGTGTGAACAACTGGTCGCAGTGACTAGGGAACTCCGACTGTTTAATAAAAACATAGATCGCTGCTAGTTCGAAAGGATGTGTATAGCGGTCGAAGCCTGCCCAGTGACGGCATCTGAAATTCTGTTTCAACGGAACGAAGGACCGTTAAACGGCGGGGGTAACTATGACCCTCTTAAGGTAGCGTAATACCTTGTCGCTTAATTGGCGACTTGCATGAAGGCTCAACGAGAGTTCTACTGTCCCCGCCTCGACGCTAGTGAAATCAATCAGTCTGGTGCACAATCCAGACCCCTCCATCTGAAAGCGAAGACCCCATGGAGTTTCACTGCAACCTGTTGTTGTTGTAAGGAATGTTATGTGTAGGGTAGGCGGGAGACGTTACCCAGGAAGGTGCGCTAGCATCTCTCCGAGCCACCGATGAAACACCGCCCTTAACATTCTTTACGACTTACCTCTTCGGAGGGACAGCTATAGGCAGGCAGTTCGGGTGGGGCGCCACGCCCTCAAAAAGATAACAAGGGCGCCCAATGGTTAGCTCAGGTAGGTCAGAAATCTACCGAAGAATGTAAGGGTATAAGCTAGCTTGACTCGGAACCAGACAATAGGGTTCGGAGATAGGAAACTAAGGCCTAGCGAACCAATCAACCTCCCGAGTGGGGGTGATTGATGTCAGAAAAATTACCCTGGGGATAATTGAGTTGTCACCAGCAAGAGTTCATATCGACCTGGTGGCTTGCTACTTCGCTGTCGGCTCTCCCTATCCTGGTGGTGCAGCAGCTGCCAAGGGTGGGGTTGTTCGCCCATTAAAAGGGATCGTGAGCTGGGTTTAAAACGTCGCGAGACAGTTTTGTTGCTTTTTGATGGAGGTGTTGGTACCTGACGAGAAGGATCCTTTAGTACGAGAGGAACAGGGATTCGTCGCCTCTAGTTTATCAGTTGTCTGACAAGGCATGCTGAGTAGCCACGCGATAGCGGATAAGAGCTGAATGCATCTAAGCTCGAAGCCGTCTTGAAAAAGAGGTACCCATAGAACGCTCATAAATGATGAGTTTGATAGAAGCCGGATGTAAGTACCGAGGGTCTCCCGAGGTATTCAGTCCTGGCTTACTAATGTTCTTAGACGTCGCTGGGGTGTGGTCTAGCAGTTAAACAGGTTGCGTATGAAAGAAATCTCATCCTCCGGTAAATCCTTTATTTCGTTTGGTCCTCGTATTTTCATTTTGTCCGTTCATCATCGCCTGTGGCATATGTTATATAGAACGACCAATTTCTTACCTTCATGGTCATAGAGTGCATAGAGCCGGTACACCCGTGCGACAGCAACATATACGCGGTGATCGGCGAAAGGACGGCACTTATAGACACCGGAGCCGGTCAAAGGCCCTCGGAGCTCCTGGCCAGGCTGGATTCCGTTCTCAGGGGACGACCCCCGGACCTCATAATACTGACACACTGCCATTTTGATCACGTGGGCGGGGTGAGGATGTTGGTTGAGAGATTCGGTTGTGATGTATTCGCCGGGCACAAGGACGCGGTCGTCCTTAGGAGGGGCGATGACAGTGTCATAATGGGGCAGACCATCGGAGTGGAGTCCCGCCCCGCGGAGGTCAGGGATCTCTTCGAAGGCGACGTCATAGATCTGGGAGGCCACCGGCTGCGTGTGATATGCACTCCTGGGCACACATCGGGAGGGATATGCCTGCATGACGAGGTCACCGGAGCGCTCTTCACGGGAGACACCGTGTTCGCGTACGGGGTGGGTCGTACGGACTTCTCCTCCGGCTCCCCGGCAGAACTCCTTTTATCTCTGAAGAGGCTAAGCGGTCTGGACGTTCAGGGGCTTTACCCGGGTCACGGACAGTTGCTGAGGTCCGGCGGGATGGAATCCATACGTAACGGGATACTGATGATGAGGGATTACATATGAAGGTATTGAAGTGCGAATGCAAGAACGGATCTCTCGACGGTTTATGCGAGGAAGCGGTCTCCTATGCCGCGGAGGAGATCAGCCTGGGCAACCTGGTGGTCTACCCCACGGAGACGGTCTACGGGATAGGTGCGGACATATTCAATCAGGGGGCGGTGAAGAAGCTCTTCCAGGTCAAGAGGAGGCCGTTCGACATGGCCCTTTCGGTGGCCGTTAGCGACAGGAAGATGATGGAGTCGGTCGCGGTCCTGGACGATAACGCCGACAAGCTGATCAAGGCGTTCCTCCCCGGCCCTCTGACCATAATCATCAAGAAGCAGCCCGAGGTCCCCGACATAGTCACATCATCCTCCCAGAAGGTGGGCATACGCATACCCGATCATCCGCTGGCACTTGAGCTTCTGAAGCGCACGGGGCCAATGGTGGCGACCTCAGCCAACATACATTCGCATCCCGATTCCGTGGAGGTCAACGCGGCCATAGACGATTTCGGCGCTGCCGTCAGCGCATACATCGACTGCGGCAGGTGCACGCTGGGAAAGCCCTCCACCATCGTCTGGCTTGAAAACGGAGAGATAGAGATAATACGTCAGGGCGCGATATCCAGGGAGCAGATAAAGGAAGTCCTAAAATGCTGACGGATGAGGAACTGGAAAAACTCCGCAAGGCGGGGAAGGTATCGGGTGCCGCAAGGGAGCTCGGTCTCTCCATGGTGGGAGAGGGCGTGAAACTCTATGATGTGGCACAGGAGGTCGAAGGTTACATCAGGGAGCATGGCTGCGGGCTCGCGTTCCCCTGTAACATAAGCATAAACGAGGTTGCAGCCCATTACACCCCCGATTCCGCGGACAGATCGGTGTTCGAGAGGGG